>Ga0207831_100015_pt1 | contig 476624 bp, 419 predicted proteins | sample TtanPargueraPR_7_FD_187741 | JGI IMG/M metagenome (GOLD analysis project Ga0207831, IMG submission 187741) | Aerobic enrichment media microbial communities from Bioluminiscent Bay, La Parguera, Puerto Rico - Tt and M1 (2) (SPAdes) | ecosystem: Environmental > Aquatic > Marine > Unclassified ...
AACAAAACGGCCGATGATCGTGAACGCCAGATCAAAAGCTTGAACCAGGCCATCACGGAACGAGACACACAAATTCATAACATGAACAAAACGGCCGATGATCGTGAACGCCAGATCAAAAGCTTGAACCAGGCCATCACGGAACGAGACACACAAATTCATAACATGAACAAAACGGCCGATGATCATGAACGCCAGATCAAAAGCTTGGACCAGGCCATCACGGAACTATATCGTAAAATCAGTAGCATAAATGACGAAAGGGAAAAACTAAGATTTGAATTAGATATGATGATTGGCAGTAACTCGTGGGGAATTACAAAACCGCTTCGCTTCCTGCGTCGAAGCCTTATTAGCCGGCCTTACTCCTTATTTCGTAAATATTTATCTGATTGCAGCCGATGGTGCTGGTATCGTCTACCAATATCCGTTAAAAACAAACAGAAATTAAAATACTTCTTGTTTGGCAATTTATTCTTCTTTTTGCGATGGACAAAAGCATACCGTAGCTGGAAAAAATTCATTGAACCATTGGGGCCGACCTCAAATGAGGAAACCACGCAACTGCAAAACCCAACCCTCCAATGCACATCACATAAAGCAGAACAAATTGACGAATACGTACCATTGACAGATGAAAAACCTTTAGATCAAAGGCCTGTTAAAATTATATGTTTTTATTTGCCACAGTTTCATCCAATTCCCGAAAACAATTCATGGTGGGGCGATGGTTTTACAGAGTGGACCAATGTCAAGCCAGCCCTACCTCAGTTTGTTGGCCACTATCAGCCCCGCAAACCAGGTGAGTTGGGGTATTATAACTTGCTGGACCCTAAGGTGCAGAAACGCCAGGTTGAGTTGGCAAAATTATATGGCCTTGAAGGTTTTTGTTTTTATTTCTATTGGTTTGGAGGCAAACGCCTACTGGAAACCCCCATTGAAAATTACCTGAACAACGATAGCCTTGATCTTAATTTCTGTTTGTGTTGGGCAAATGAAAATTGGACCCGCAGATGGGATGGTTTGGATAACGAAGTGTTGATAGCCCAAAAGCATTCTCCGGAAGATGACATAGCATTTATACAGCATGTTTCACAGTACATGCAAGATAAACGCTATATACGCGTCGATGGAAAACCACTGCTTGTCGTTTATAGGCCAAGTTTACTTCCATCTGCAAGATCAACGGCAAAACGGTGGCGCCAATGGTGCAGAAATAACCAAATAGGTGAAATATACCTTGCTTATACTCAATCTTTTGAGGCAGTTGACCCTATTCAATACGGATTCGATGCCGCTATTGAATTTCCACCAAACAATTCCTCCCCACCAGATATTACCGCAAACTTCACCCCTTTAGCAAAGGATGCTGAACATACCGTATACGACTATCAAGTATTCGTAGATAGGAGTAAAAAAGATTTCAACAAAGCGTATAAAATGTTTCGAGGCGTTTGCCCTTCATGGGATAACACGGCACGTCGAAGAAATTATGCTACTATATTCGCAAATAGCACTCCGGTTCTATACAAACAGTGGCTGATTAACGCCATACAGGAAACTAGACGGCGCTTTTCTAACAAAGATGAGCGACTAGTTTTTATAAATGCATGGAATGAGTGGGCTGAAGGCGCTTATTTAGAACCGGACGATCGATATGGTTATGCTTGGCTTCAGGCGACACGTGATGCCCTTGCCAATACTTTGAACTGCCAACATAGAACAGTTTTACTTGTTACCCATGACTGTCATCCACATGGGGCACAGATGTTGATTCTAGGAATAGCAAAAGAACTTAAGTTGATGGGTTTCGAGGTAAACATTTTAGCTCTTAAGGGCGGCAAGCTTTTTTCTGATTTTGCTGAAGTTGGAAAAGTCATAGATATCAAACAGGCAGGCAAATTTACTCTCGGCCGGTTTTTACAAAAATTACGTTCCGAAGGGGCTATCGATGTAATTTCCAGCACAGTAGTTAGCGGGAGCTTAACACCCATCTTATCTTCTTATGGCTTCCGTATCTTATGCCTTATCCACGAACTTCCCGGTGTGATTCAGCAAATGAACCAAGAGAGCAATGCTGAACTAGTAAGTCGATACGCGGACAAAGTGGTTTTTCCTGCCGACATGGTTTACCAACGTTTTAATGAAATTGCTCCTTTACCTGAAGAAAAGGTTGTTATTAGAGCTCAAGGGCTGTTACGAAGAAATCCATATAGAAATCGTAAAGCTGAAGCTCATAAGATTATATGTGCTAAACATAATTTGCCATCCGATACCCAAATTGTTTTAAGCATCGCTTATATCGACTATCGCAAAGGCCCTGACATATTTGTTGAAATGGCAGCTTTAGTCTTAAAGCAACTGCCAAAAACTGTTTTTATATGGATTGGTCATGCAGAGGCTGAGATGAAGAAAACCGTCAATGCCTATATCAAGGAACTTGGACTACAAGAAAAGGTTTTATTTATAGGATTTGATCCTGATCCCTTGGTATACTATGCAGCCTCGTCTGTTTATGCCCTGACTTCACGCGAGGACCCTTACCCAAATGTTGTTTTAGAGTCTGCCGAAGTTGAGGTTCCTGTTGTTGCTTTTGAAGGGGCATCTGGTGCCACTGACTTTATATTAGAGCAGGGAGGACGGGTTGCCAAATCGATCGATAAGTATGATTTTGCAAGAAATATTATCGAATTATTGGAGAATCCTTTTATTAAACCAGTAAACAGGGTTGGATCTCTTCGGCAATATGTATTGGATTTACTTTACCACCTGAATGGACTTCCTAGAATTTCTGCAATCGTACCAAACTACAATTACGGGCAGTATATCATCGAAAGGCTCGAAAGCATTTTCTGCCAATCATATCCTATATATGAGGTAATTATCCTTGATGATGGGTCAAGTGACAATAGTCTTGAAACCATAAAAGAATATCTTAATTGCACTGAAAACACTGCAACTGTCATTGCTAACAAAAAAAATTCTGGGTCCGTGTTTAAGCAATGGGCAAAGGGCATTTCCCATAGCAAAGGTGATCTAGTGTGGATAGCCGAAGCTGATGACTTGGCTTATTGTAATCTTATAGAGAAACTAAGCGGGGCTTTTATAGATAAAACTGTTGTTTTGGCCTATAGTCAGTCGAAGCAAATCGATAAACACGGGAAGGTCCTTTCAGCTAATTATTTGGGATATACAGAGGATATTTCTAATGACTGGCAAAATAATTATATGCATAACGGTGACGAAGAGATATCGAAAGCTCTTTGCGTTAAAAACACTATTCCCAACGTAAGCGCTGTCCTTTTTCGAAAAAATATTCTTAAAGAAGTTCTCTCAAATCTTGGAAACAAATTGTATAAGTACAGTATTGCTGGTGATTGGATAGTCTATTTGCACGTTTTAAAAAGAGGAAAGATTTATTTCTGCAAAAAATCCCTCAACCTGCATCGCCGACACAGTACAAGCGTAACAACACAAAATAACGTAATAAATCACATCGAAGAAGTTCAAAAAGCACAGGCAGAGGCGAAAGAACTGTCATGTCCCTCACCCGGAACCTTAACAATGGCGGAAGAATATATTCGATATTTGCACCGCTATTTTCGTATTTCTAAGAACTAGATTCATCGTCGATTATCCTTATTAATCCTGCAAATATTCATACCAAAATACTGCGAAAGGTGATAGAGTGAAATCTTTGAAAAACAGATCACGCCTACGATTTTATACTCCATGGAAACATTTTCAGAAATATTCAGCGACTACGACTAAAAATCTGAGGATAACCAATCGATTGAGCCAACTGATTTCCCATTATGAGTTTTGCAAAGGTCTCATAGCGAGATGAGGAAATCCGCATAAGCTTTATATGCAAAAAGCGATAGTAGTAGGTGAGTACATATTATTTCAGTATTGACTGAGAATTATTTCTTTGTGGAGTTAATGAAGAATGAAAACAATTTTTGACGTCGAAACTTTTAAAAAAACATGCGAAAAAGAAGCTAATTCTTTTAATGTTATACGGCATATTCATCCAGAAGATTTAATTTTTCAATTTTGTATAAATAATGAATGTTTTAAAACTAAAAACCAAGCAATTAAATATTACTTTAGTCAAGGCAGGGATTCTGCGGAAAAACTCGCCATGATAATTGAGAATTTTAGCACTGTCTCTTTTGATAAAATCGAATTGCTTGAATTTGCATCCGGCTATGGAGCAGTGACTCGACACCTTCGAAACGTTCTACCTAACGTAGATATTACGTCATGTGATATACATGAAAAAGCAATCGAATTCATAGAAAACCAACTTTTTACACCTGCAATATTATCACATACCGAACCTGAATGTTTGCAATTGCCAAAAAACTATGATGTAGTTTTTGTACTATCATTCTTTTCACATATGCCCAAAATTACATGGGACCGATGGTTGCTGTCACTATTTAATTGCGTAAAAAGAGATGGCTTGCTAATTTTTACAACGCATGGCAATTTGAGCAAAAAACATTTTGGGTTTCCTGAAATTGGAGAAGACGGGTTTTGGTTTAAACCTACTAGTGAACAAACGGATTTGAATATTAACGACTATGGAATGACTATAAGTTTAGAGAAATATGTTGATTCTGCAATAAAGCGATTAAACAATGTTAACTTAATATATTATAGAGAGGGATATTGGTGGGAACACCAAGACCTCTACGTGTTGAGAAAATTGTAATAGCACCTATTACATGTTTCACTCTTCCTTGAAAATTTTTGATCGCTAAGGCCTTAGTTTAACCTTAAGGCCCTTAAACAACATCACCCTCCGCCTTTGAATGCTCGACGACTTTTATACATTTTCACTATTTCTGAAGTACGTATCAATGTATACTTAGAGAGATAAAAATATTAAGTTCTTTATTCGTATAGGGCTTGGAAAGACTGGGACTTCTTCAATCCAGCATATGCTTTTTTACAATAGAGATACTTTTAAATCATATGTGGCAAGTTTCAGGTGATCGTTGACCTACCTTTAATGGTAAATTGTTTCAACTGCGCGTTTACCCTGGTTCAGGAATCATCTTTCTTTCAAGAAATGTTGCACTTAAATGATATTACGAAGTCATCCCCTTGATAAACTGACAGGCCAAGGGCTGAAGTATCGATGACCGCATTGACGTATGTGTAAACGAGATCTATAGGCATCTTTAATTTTTCGCTGAAAATGTCCAAAAGGTCAATTTTAGGGGGCAGGCCTGTAAACTCTGAGGTGTAAAACTTTTTTGTTTAAAACTCGCTTACATTAAGTACCCGAAAAGGCATCTGCTATTCGAAATTTCCGTTTCATTTTTGTGAAAGTAACCGTTCCATATTGATTAGATCATTGAAAAACCTAATTTACTGTTAAACGGTAATATTAACCTTTAACGTTAAAATAACCATAGAATATTAAAACAATGAAAATTTTTATCCATATCGGTTTTGGGAAAACGGGCACAACATCCATTCAAGATATGTTTTTACATAATTCAGAAACATTTTCTTCAATCGGGTTATATTATCCTAAAATTGGATTATATAAATCGGCCCATCACCTTTTATCGCAATTACCAAAAACAAAAGACTATACATCCCTTATTAGATCAAACTTAAAAAATATTAAAACCAATTTCTTAAAAAATAAATACATTAAACTTATAATAAGCTCAGAAAATCTATGTTTTTCTACACCTGAACTAATAGACGCATATAAAGAAGTGTTCAATGGTTTCGATACTAAGATTATAATGTATATTAGACGGCAAGAAGATTTAATTCCATCTGTTTATCTGGAGTGGATGAAAAATAACTGGGATTACAAAAAAAATATCTGTAGTTTTTTCTATCATACAAAGCAAGCATATGATTTTTTATTGCGGATAAATAATTGGGAAAAGGCCTTTGGTAGAGATAATATCATTATTCGTTTATACAATAAGCATTTAGAAAGTGATATATGCAAAGATTTTCTTAAAATCATTGGAATAGGCAAAATAGCCACAAATCTCCCTAAATTTAATTCCAACCCAAGCCTATCTCCTGCCTTTGCCAATATTATTAAGATAATAGATGATATAAAAATAAATAATGACAATCGTATTTTGCTAATTAATGAACTCATAAAAACCGGAAATTATATGCCAAATATACCTACCAATTCTCTAATAAATGAAAATTTAAAAAAAGAAATTTACAAATTTTACACCAAATCAAATTCAGAACTCGCAAATCGCTATTTAAATGAAAAAATCAAATCATTATTCCTTCAATCGGAGTGTTAATAATTTACTACTTATACGTAATTGGTTATTGTCCGGTTTGCCAAAAACACCTACTTTAAAAGTAGCTGACTCAACTTTCGGGATTCGTTGATAAGCTGATAGATCTGTTTTTCCCGATGCGCAAAGTATTGAGGGCTATCTCCATAGCCACATAGAAAAAGGCATCGAATGTTTTCTGGCAACACGCTCCGATGGCGCGCATTTGCTCTACAGCCAACGTCAGTATCCGCATCAAGGCTTCGAGAAACGAAATATCACGTATTTTTTGTGCAAATAGATCGTTCAGATGGCAAGGCTCCTGAACTCTGACACCACCCTGATGCCAGGGTTTATAGTATGGACCAAACCTGAAATGGATTTTTTAAAAATGGAGAATTATTATATTAAACATAATGGGTATTGCCCAATATGTGAGAAAAATGTCTTATTCACCTCTAAGCATTTTTGGCTCCGCGATCATTTTATCTGCCCGTCATGCAAATCCATACCAAGGGAAAGAGCATTATTTAAAGCTATATCCGAATTTTTTCCTAACTATAAACACCTTGATATACACGAATCATCTCCTGTTAACCGAGGTGCCAGCCTGAAATTGGCAAGAGAGTGCACAAATTACGATTCGTCACAATATTACCCTGAAATTACCAAAGGTACCAAGCATCCAATTAGTCGCATTCGATGTGAAGACTTGGAGGATCTTTCGTTTCCCGACAATTCATTTGATATTTTTATCACGCAAGATGTTATGGAGCATATTTTCAACCCTGAAAAAGCCTTCGAAGAAATCGCACGCGTACTTAAACCCGGTGGTGCTCATATTTTTACTGTGCCTTTGGTAAACAAACAACAAAGAAGTCAATGCAGGGCAACCAAGGATGAAAAAGGGAAAATTAACTATCTTCATGATCCTGAATATCATGGAAACCCGGTAGACCCGCAGGGGGCATTAGTAACAATGCACTGGGGGTATGATATTGCCAGCTACATTACAGAAAAAACAAAATGTCCCACGATCATTTTTATGATTGATAATATTGATCTTGGCATACATGCAGAATACATAGATGTCCTAATAAGCTGGAAAATATAACTCTATAACTCAACTTTCGGGGTTCATGGCGAACACGATTGAGCGCTGGCGATGCAAATTGATTCATTCCATCGCACCCTTGAACACCTTATGAAAAATCACTTGACAGGTATGTTGGCAAAACGTTCCTAATTTACGCATGCGATCCACCGCCAGGAATATGATACGCATCAATGATTCCATGAAGGTCAGATCGCGCATACCTTCGCAGCAGGCGTATAACAAATCGCCAAAGGTCCTCTGATCTGCGGCCAGGCGGCACTCAAAGGAAAGGGACATAATGCTGGTATGGGCGATGAGCGCATCGAAGTCCCGACACTGGATTTCCTTGGCCAGCTTCAGATGCTGCTTGGCCATTTTGAAAAACACCTCGATGTCCCAGCGTTTACCGTAAACCCAGACCACATCTGTCTCGGCCAGTTCGGTATCCGTGCGCAAAAGGGCCAGCCAGTCTTTCTTCTGGCGGTCGCTGACAAAGACCAACTTGGACGGGGGCCCCTTTTTCAGCGTGACCACGGTGCTGGCCAGGGTCCTGGCTCGGCTGGTTTTTTTTCAGACAGCGTTAAATCCCCTTGAGATCAAGACATTCACGCCGTAGCCGTAGTGAATTTTATCGTTTTTTAACCATGCCGTTGACCGGCAACTGCTTGCGAAGCTTTGTCACGGTGGCCGAGGGGGGTAAACCAACTGTCCATCAGAACATACTGGGCCTTGATGCCGGTGGCCAAGATGCGACGCACCATATCCGCCAGGTGAGCGGTGGCCTTCTGAGTAGCCTCACGTCGCCGCTGGTAGGCGAAGCAGCGTTTATCCACAACCTTTTCATTGCGATGCAGCCGTTTCTGGCCTTTTGATGATGAGCGCAGCGCAAAATCCAACGCCAGGCAGCTGACCCCATCCGAGAATCAGGCAGTGACCATGCGAAAGCCTTTCGTATAGCGCCCGGTGTTATGGTAATGCACCCCGCAAAGCAGTTCAACGGCCTTGGAGCGGGAGCGATCGTAAAGACTGTCGTCAATGATGAGCACCGATTCACGCTGATCACCTGTCAGTCGGTTGAAGAAGACAAACAGCCCGCCCCATTAAAAGGCGGCGCCAGTTGTAATGCGTGCCTGTCATCAGTTCGTAGGCGGCATCTTTGCCGAAGGGCAGAGAGCGATTCAAAACAATGCCTCGGAAAAAATTCCGCCCGATAAACGGCTAACCGAAAATAGCCTGCAGTAGCATTCGCGGGCTGTGACCGTTACGTTTTAGAATACCGTTGCGATGCAGCAAACTGGCTACACGGAATCGGCTGAAAGAGGCGTCGATTATAGTGTGGATGCAAATGTCGGCTTGAGTTTGGGAGAGGATCCTGCCATGAGCCATGTGGACCCTTTCTGATTGGTATTATTGTATTTATTGGCGTAACCACTATGAGACCTTTGAAAAACTGATCACATCCTCGATTTTATACTCTAGGGGAAAATTTTCTTAAGATTTCAGCATATGCGACTAAAAATTTGAGGGCAAAAGATCGTTTGAGCCTGCCATTTCCTCAATATGAACCTCATATGATCTATGATCGCCTTGATATTCAAGACCGGAAAACTACACCGGCCTCGATCTCTGCATTTTTCCCACCGCTTTGGGTAGGATTTTCATCCCCCTAAACACATTGAAGGCGGCCCCGGTTAAATAGTCTCCGAATTTAACAGGGTAAACTTGCCTAAACCAGGCATCCAGGTTGTTCTTCGTAATTGTTGTAAACCGTGCCCGCTTGGCTTTGTCATGAATTTGACACTGCGGTTGGCTTCCAGGGAACTCGAGAGTGCAAAATCGGCGAAATCCAGGCTGCAGCCCATCTTTTTGAATCCCATACATTCCTCCGAAAACCCGTTGATCATATTCAATAGATGTCTCCCATCGTAACTATCATCATCCTCAATTGGAACGGGCGCGATGTACTCGACGCTTGCCTGGAAAGTCTTCAACAACAGACATTCCGGGACTTCCGGGTCATTGTGGTGGACAATGCCTCGACCGATGGCTCGCTTGATCTTGTGCCCCGCATTTTTCCGGCGGCGGAAATCATGGCCTTGGGGCGCAACACCGGATTTGCCCGGGGCAACAATATCGGGTTCGGGTCGGTCGATACTCCATACACGGCGTTATTGAACAACGACACAGTGGCATGCCCTGATTGGCTGGCGTCGCTGGTCAGCACCATGGAGGAGACGCCCGAAGCGGGCTTTGCCTCTTCCCGCATGCTGCTCTGCGACCAACCGGAACTGATCGATCGGGCCGGGGATACCTACTGCCAATCCGGCACGGCTCTGCTGCGGGGACGCGGGAAGCCGGCCGATACTTTCCTGCAGCGGGAATGGGTGTTTGGTGCCTGCGCTGGGGCAGCGCTTTACCGCACGGCCATGATTAAGAGAATCGGACTGTTCGATGAGGACTTTTTTCTTCGTTACGAGGATATCGACCTGAGCTTTCGTGCCCAACTTGCAGGCTACAAATGCATTTATGTTCCAGAAGCCCTGGTCTATCATCGCAACGGCAACTCCATTGGCGAAAATTCACCTAAATCATTATACTATAGCCATCGCAATCTCGAATGGGTTTACATTAAAAACATGCCGACGGGTCTATTTTTGAAATCGCTGCCCCTTCACTTGCTCTATAATTTGGGCGCTTTTCTTTTTCTTGCAGCGGGCGGTCAGATAGGGATATTTTTGAAGGCCAAAATCGCCGCGTTCAAAGACCTGAAAACGATTCTGGGGAAACGCCGTAAGGTTCAGGCGCTGAAAAACGTCACTGATGACTATCTTTGGCTTCTTATGGAAAAGGAAGCGTTCCTGCCACGGATTAAACGAAAATTAACCCATCCATGATAGCCGCACCCACCTCTCGCCATATCCCAATATGTTATCCAGCAACACAGTGGTGGAACGAAGAATTACTGGTCCAGATTTTGACTTCAAGATTTCCCCTTTGATTTGTCTGTCAGACGTTAATCGAACTTCTGGCAAGGTATTTGGATCGACCGCACGACACTAAATCCCCTTTGTCCCCCCGGCGAATTCCGAGAACCTGGCAACCCTGAATTATGTAAAAAGCGTTCCGTGACAATATAGCGGCTCATGATTAAAAAAAGCACCGGTCTTCCATTGGCCGGTGCTTTTTTTTATTGATGCTGTAGGAATATCAGGTCTGGATCCGATAGAATCGTTCCTCTGCACAATTGACGCGCTTTAAGCGATCCGGATCCAGAAAAAACCGGTAAAGCGGATCCTGGAAATCGATGGGCCGGCCGAGGACTTTGCGCTCGATCAGCGACAGGGCTTCGATGGACTTGTCACAAACCGGATAACCCTTGTCGTCCAGCGGGATGGCGTCGTTGAAGGCTACCGGGGAAATGTTGTTGATATCCACAAGCCGGATCTGGCCCTCGCGGTTAAGAACCAGGTTGCCGGCACCGGCCAGGTCGGGAATATGCCGGACATCCCTGACCATCTGTTTAATTTGCCCCACAAACCGGTCGGCTTTATGCCGGGCCACAGCGATCCACTCCGTTAAGCGGGCACCGGAGCACGCATCGCGCCGTTGAAGATTCGCATAGAGGGAAGCGAACAGGCGATCCCCATCGAGCAGGGTCCAGGGGTCTAAAATCTCACCCGGCACATAGGCCTGGAAACCGCAGAGCATGATACAGGGCCCGTCAGGCCCGTAATAATCCACGAGAAACTCGCTGGATTCGGCGATGAAATCAGGACCCAGGTAGCGCTCTATGACTTTCACCCGCTTGATCTCGGAAAGGGCGCTTTCAAGCGACGTCAATTTGGTCCTGAAGATGCGCAGCATATGCGTGGGCCGGGCCCGCGGAAACCAGCGGGTGCCGTCGATCATCGTGCCGCGGCTTTCGATGGCGACATCCGCCTGTTTCAGGATCTCCATGATGTGGGACCGCAGACCCTGCCGGAAATGACGCCGGAAGACATGGGGGCCGGATGCCTTGATGAAATTCAGACCGATGACATCATCATGGCAGAGAGAGGTTTTATCGCGAATGTCTTCCGTCATCAGGCCTACCGCAGAATGTGGTATACAAACCCGGCGGATACACCGATGCAGAAAGATGCCGCCACCTGCAACGTACCCGCCAGCATAATATGGGCGAACAGGCTCTCGATACTGAAAACCTGAACAAGGGGTTCGGCAATAACAAAACCAAGACGGTAAAACAACGTGACCCCGGCCTCCTCCGGCAGGGAAACGTTCCCCCCATAAAAGAAAAATGCCACCATCATAGCGAAAAAGGAAAACACCGCGAGCAGATAGCCCCAGCGCAAAGAGGATCGAATCATCATTGATGCATCCTTTCTTTTCGGTTGTTTGAACTATCTTCTTATCAAATGAAAATCCAAAATAAACGGGCTACCCCACCATGGCCGGCCGGAAGCCAATCAGCAAAATCATAAGGCCGGCGGCGACGGCCATGCAACCCAGATAGAAATACACTTTCGCCCGTCCACGATCAAAGGCCTCCTCCCGGTCCGTTTCACGACCCAGGCGGAAGAACTGCCCCCATATGTTGTCATGATGCCGATGGTAATGGATGAGCAGCAACACGAAACCGATGCCAAGAACATGACCGCCCAGAAGTATTCGCATCCAGATGTTGGTGATCATGCGGTCTTTCCCGTGGTCAGCAGGAGGGCGGTCACCGCCATCTGGGCCAGGGAGACGACGAGGGTCGCCCAAAGAATCCCCTTGGAGACGGGATGGTCGAACTCTTGCCGGCCTTTTTTGAGAAAATAGGTGTGGATGCTGAAGGCAAAGATGCCGCCGGCACTCAGCAAGAGGGAAAACCAGGGGGCCGACGGCCGCTGCCCGGCCACGGCCGCCATGCCGTAGAGCACCATAAAAAGCAGGGGGAAGTGGAGCAGCAGGAATCCCCCGATGCCGCCCGGCAGGTGAAACAGGTCCCACTCCTTCCAGTAGGCCGAATCGATTTCATGGTTGATCAGCAGCACGGCATTGGTCAGATAGAGCCAGAACAATGCGTCGTTCATGAAGCCTCCTCGGTCGAAAATGGGGGTTCCTGACCTTGACCGGTGGTTTCATCTTCCGGGGCGTAGCGATAGTGGCCGGTGATGGGAAAACGAAGGCTGCCCTCCTATTATACGCCACCGCCCTAAGGCAACCGATAGTTGCCGTCCAGTCGGTCCCACATGGCGTCGAGTTTTTGCTGGAGGCGGTCCAGCGCGGCCTCATAGGCGGCCCGGTCAAGTGTCTTTTCACGCCGGGCTTTTTCCAAGGCCGCCCGTTCGATATCGTACCATCGCTCCGGATCGAAATTATAGGTCATGACCCGGATTCCCGGGCCGGCAAGGCCCGGGCAACGTCACCAAGGACCGCGGTGCGATAGGCTTCCCCGATGGCTGTCATGCGTTTGCGGTTGACCCCCATATCCGAATAGCCGGTGCGGGACGCGGAGCGAAACCGGACAACCGCCGCGGCGTCATCGAACAGGAACTCGACATCGTCCACAAAGCCGAACAGGCGCGAGCGGAATTCCACATGCAGGTAGTGGTCGGCCCGGGTGACGATGGTGGTCCTGGGCATGTCCCGGACGATGGACACGATCAGGCTTTGGGAGGTGGCCCGATCCACGCGGTAGGGCAGAGGCGCCATTTTCTTGTCCGGATCGACGGCTTCGGTGGACACACAGTTGGGCGACGACGGGCAGGGCTGCAGCGGGCCGGGCGGTTCGGGGGACGGGGGTACGGCCGCCCCGGCGCAGCACATCAGAATGAGCGGTGCCCCGATGACAAGAGAACGGTAAGCATACCGCCGGAACAAGGACATGTTTTCCCTCTCTTTCCCCCAGACGCCATGGCCTTTTCCCATTCATCCCAATGGTATCAGGGCGTTGGTCGCCTGAGAAGATAATTGACAGCGCGGTCCGGGAAATCCGTAAAGACACCATCGACCCCGGCCTGGAATAAAAAAATGTCCAGCAAGGTCTCGAAGTCCGCCGCATAGGGCGGCAGGTGGCCCATGTCGGCACGCAAGGTATAGGGGTGCACCACGAGCCCGGCCGCGTGGGCTTCCTTTACCAGGGGCGCGAAAACCAGCCTGCCGCGGGGGGAGCCTTCCGTAACGATCATGCCGATCCAGGGCCCGACGCCGTCGGCATAGGCGGCAATTGTCTCCATGGCACCCGGGGCCAGCATCCAGTCAAAATCATAGGGCACGGGTTTGTCGCCCCGGTACACCATCGTCGTTTCCCAGGCGGTCTTGGCCATCAGTTGGACCAGGTTGATATCCATGCCCCGGGCGGGCAGCAATTCCCGCCGCAGCCGCCGGAGTTCCTCCGGATCGAAACACTGCAGATAGAGCCGGTCACTGCGCCGGGTGTAGCCGTAGGTTTGCAACACGTCCAGGACGGCCGCACTGATATCCCGGCCGGCATGGCGATGAAAGGCCGGCGACTTGATCTCGGGGTAAAGACCGACGGTGCGCCCCGTGCTTTGGTTGAGGCCCTGAATCAGTTCGATTTCTTCTTCAAAGGTGCTGACCCGGAAGGTTGACATCCCCGGAGGAAAACGACCCGGAAAGCGGGGCATCGGCCGGCCGTCTTCGATCTCATGCCGTTCTGTAAGGGTCAGTTGCCGGATTTCTTCCAGGGTAAAATCGATAACGTAGTAACGGCCATCGTCCCGACAACGGCGGGGAAAAACCCGGGCCACGTCACTGACCTGGTCCAGGGTGAGATCGTGCAGCACCACCAGGCGGTTGTCCCGGGTCATGACCAGGTCCTGCTCGATATAGTCGGCCCCCATGGCGTGCGCCATGGCCTTGCCGGCCTGGCTGTGCTCGGGCAGATAGCCGCTGGCCCCGCGATGGGCGATCACGATCTTCCCTTGCGCCATGGACATGGCGGGCGTCAGCGAGGCCATGGCCGCCGTCAGCAGCGCTGCCAGCCAGCGTGTCATGAAAAATTATCTCCTGTCAGCCTGATGATGGTCTTCTTTCCCAGGGGCGTGCTGCGATTTTGATGACCATCTCTTTTTCGATCTCGATATCCGATCCGGATCTTGATGGACGTATGGCTTCCCTGGCAGTTACCACCCTAAGTGATAAAAAGTGGCGCCATACCAGGCGAACGCCCTTATTGGCCCCGGATCATGACCAGCAGCATCTTGAACGCCTTTTCCGCCTGCAGGGCATGGGGCACGTGGGCCGGCATGATGATCATTTCACCGGCGGCAACCGTCCGGTCCTCGCCGCCAATGGTAATCCGGGCTTCCCCGTCCAGAATCTGGACCAGGGCGTCGAACGGCGCGGTATGCTCGCTCAACCCCTGCCCGGCCTCGAAGGCAAACAGGGTCACAGTGCCGGAGTCTTTTTTGATCAGCGTCTTGCTGACCACGGCGCCATCGATATAGGCCACATGGCCCGCAGCATCGAACGGCACCCCTTTGGGTGTGGTGTCTTCGGGCATCGTCCTCTCCTTTCCCAAACGAATCGGTATCGTCCGACCCAAGCCTCGCTCCCGGGTGCGATGGCAACACCGGTGGCATCACAAGGCTCATGTCCTTGTGCCTTGCATCCTCGGCCCCCTGACCCCTTGGATCCTCACGGTTACACCAGCGTCATGGCCTTTTCCGGACAGATCTCCTGACAACAAAAACAAGTAATGCAGCGCTCGGCATCCACAAGGGGGAGGTCGTCGTTCATGGCCAGGGCACCGGCCGGGCACTGATCGATGCAGGTGCCGCAGGCGTTGCAGAGATCCGCATCCGCCCGGGGGCGCAGCTGCGCCCGTTCCGCGATGAATTCCTGAACCGCCGGGTTGTCCTGGATGGCCGACCCGCCCAGGGGCGGCAGCCTGAAATCCGGCAGCGGTTTCAATACGCCCCGGATGTCCAGCTTGGAGATGTCATAGTCCCCCAGGCCATCCGCCCGGGCTTTCTGAAGAAAACGCAAGCGCTCCGGGGCCGCCCCCATCATGGTGGCCACGACCGCATCCAGGGCCACGGCATTGTCGGCGGCCAGGATCAGGCCGATATCCCTCAGATCCGGCGAGGCCGGGCCGTTGCCCTCCATGCCCACCACCGCATCCATGATGAACAGGTCCGGCACACGCAGCTTGAACACCTCCACCACCAGATCGTGGAACCGCTCGGGGCTGCCGGCGATGCGGTGCAACAGGGCTTTCTGGGCGCCCGGCAGATAACCGTAGCTGTTCTTGATGGCGCCGGTCATCACCGTCAGGCCATGGGTCTTGAACTTGGGCAGACTGATCACGATATCCGCTTCATGGATGGCCCGGGAAATACTGACGCTGGGCATAAATTCCGCTGGAAAGGCTACCCGTACGGCATCGTTGCCGATATTGCGGTAACAGCCCCGGGCGGCCTCCATCAGCCCCGTCTGCCAGAAGCTCTCCTCATTGGCCCCGTAGCTGAAAAGCCCCGGGTTGTCCCCCACGACAACATCCGCCGGCTTCAGCGATTTGACCTTTTCCACCACCGCCCGGAGAACGGCCGGGTGGGTCACGATCCCCTCGTGGGCTTGGGAAGCCCGCAGCACGTTGGGCTTGATGCAAACCGTCTTGCCCGCCAATGGCAGGGGAAAGCATTCAAAAACACGCTCCACGGCCGTGCGCACACTGTCGTAGTCGGCCGGCGTAATGAGAACTTTTGGCATGGACAACACAACCCTTTCTTCGTCTCGTGTCCATCCAGAAATGGCATCTTTTGGCCCCGAGCGGCGTTTTCGCTCTTTTGAAATCCTCGAAATAGTCCACTATTCCTGCGGTTTCAAAATCGCTCAGACCTTGCTCGAAACCAAAATCTACCATCTCTGGACGAACACTAGTTACCTTTTCACTCGGCCCCTTGATAATCCTTAACCCGGATGTTTCGCGGACGCGCCCGCAGGGTGCTTGCCGCTAGAATGTCCACTTGAACACGAAACGCGCCACGAAGTAGATCATCCCCCCCAGAATAAACACCCCGGCCGCCACCGCATGAACCCAGAACAGGGGTGAATCCTGGCCGGTGGCTTGCCGGATATGTCGGCGGTATTTCCTGTAGATGCCCAAAACATCCGTATCGCCGCGGTCGGCCAGGCGGTGGTCGAACAGGTAATTGGCAATCATCCCGAAGGTCACGGCCGAAACAAGGGCCGCCACCACCATGGTGCCGATGGCCGCATAATCCATGGCTGTCATCGCAATGCTCCTCTGCCCCGCACGCTAATTAGTGCCCATCCATAAATGGCATCTTTCGGCCCCTGGCGGCGTTCTCGCTTGTTTTCAATCCTCGAAATAGCTGACTATTCCTCCGGTTTAAAACGCGCTCGGGCCTTGCCAGGAACCAAAATCTACCACTTATGGACGGACACTCAGTAAAGTTTCTGTTCGGCTTTACCACCGGATGCAAATGGTTCAGGCCGAACCAATACCGTCACCACAACATCGTTTCGAGCCAAAAGACTAGTTTGAAACAGCGTCTATATGAATTCTGTCTCGCCCTGCTTGGGGGCGCCCTTTACCTCCAGGCGATGGGCAATGATCCGGAAACCTTCTTCCCCCTTTTGCAGCATGAACATTTCCGTGGCCGGGTGCCGGGAATACGCGGTTTTGTACACCACCTGAACGAATGTGCCGCCGTTGGCGCCCACATGTTTTTTCACGTTCCAGCTCATGGCTTCAAAACGTTCCAGGCTCCCCAGCTGCCGGTTGTAGCCCCGCAGTTTGCGCTCCCAGGCGTTCCGTGATGTTTTCTCAAAAAAGGCTTCCGCATAGCAGGCCAGCGCGGCCGGGTAATCCTGGGCCTCGATGGCGGTAAAATAGCGTCCCATGGTTTCCGATGCGGCATCACGGCTGCTGGAAAATCCGCAGCCGATCAGCAAAACCAGCCATAGGCCGGCCAAAAGGGTTGCCCTGTTCGGCAATGGCATCCAATCTTTCCTTGTGGTGATAGATTCGGAGCGTTCACCGGCCCAGCCGGCACTCGAACCGCTGTTCGGTGACCGTCGTGCCCCATTGATCCCCCGGGTGTTGTTCGACAAGGGAAAACCCGTGCCGTTTGTAGAGGTGGTGGGCCGCCGCCAACCCCTCGAACGTCCAGAGGTAGACCACAGGGTAGCGCTTCCAGCGGCAAAAATCCATGGCGGTTTGCATCAATCGGTTGCCGGCCCCTTGACCACGCAGATCGTCGGACATGATAAACCAGCGCAGGTGGGCGCCGGCCCCGGAGGCCTCCCGGCCATCGATGACGATGGCGCCTTCGAGGCGCCCATTCGCCACCACAGCCCAAAAACCGTCCCGGCCTTCGGCGTAGCCGCTGAAAAAGGCGGCCAGTTCCGTTGCCACCTTGGCCTCGAAAAAAAGGCCGAAACCCCAGTTCCGGTGGTAATAGTCCCCATGGAGTTCGGCCACCCGACCGATGGCACCCGGTCGGTAGCCCTCGACAAGGGTTAAATCCGTCATGTTCTCTCCCCGCCGACAGGTTGCGCAGCCCCGGAAACGGAGGCGGACACCCACCAATGGCTGATGGCGTTGGCATAATAGGCCAGGAGGGCCTTCTCCCCGGGCACCGCCCGGTAGACCCCATTGCGCTCCGTTACCATACGCCGCAGCAACAGCATATGCAGGGCTTCGGAAATCACCCGCGCCCGGGTGCTGCGGGGAACCTCGAAAACAGGGGCGCCCCGGGCCGCCAGCTCCTCCTGGGCGCCGTTGATGCGCCGTTCGATTTCCAGAATATCCATCCCCTTGTCCATGGCATTCAGAAAAACATGCGCAACCAGGGAGATGGGCAACACCGGCACCACATCCGCAATGGCGCCCATGATGGACCGGCACAGCCGCTCGATCTCCGGGAACCGTTCCCGCCGGGGCAGAGCGTGAAAGCGCACATCCTGCTCCCGGCAGTAGGCCCGGGCGGAAACCGGGGCACCAAAATTGACGCAGGCATAGCCATAGCGCCGCCAGCGGCTGAGCACCATGAGGACCACGCTGCGGGCGATGAAGCGGGCCGTGGTCCGCGCCACGAACCAGACACTGCGCTTCCGGGCCCCGGGGTCCAGGGCCCGCAGCAGGCTGCGGTCTTCCAGGGTGCGGTCGTAGTTGATGCCCACCGGGATAAAAACGATATCCCGGTCCTTGTCCGGATCGAAGCCCCGCAGCATGTAGTCCACCAGGCCCAGCTTGGGATCGCGCAGCCGGCCGTCCCGGCTCAGGCCGCCTTCCAGGAAAACCGCCTGGCACACGCCCTCGCGGGTCGCCATGTGAATGTAGCGTTCCAGCACCCGCCGGTAGAGGGTGTTGCCGGACTGGCGCCGGACAAAAAAGGCCCCCATGGCCCGGATGAGCATGTGCAGCGGCCATATCTTGGCCCACTCCCCCACGGCATAGGAAAGGGTCGTCCGCTCGGCCGCCAGGAAGGCCACCAGGATATAGTCCATATTGGAGCGGTGATTCATGACAAACACCACCGTGGAATCGGGATCGATGGCACGGTAGTGCTCGTTCTGGATCAGCCCCACGCGCACCCGATACAAAAGCCTGGCAATGCGCTTGGCCACCCAGTAGCCGATGCGAAAATACAGATAGGCGTTGAAAGAGGGCACGGTTTCGCGCGCATAGCGCATGACCTTCTTCTGCACCACCGCCAACGGCATCTCATGGGCCCGGGCATAGTCCTGGACCGCCGCGATAACCTTGGGATCGAAGGCCAGACGGTCGACGAGCACCTGGCGTTTGGTGAGCTGAAAGGGGCGGATTTCGATGTCCAGGCGGGTGCCGATCTCATCGATGACCCGGTTGATCCGCCGGCGCAGAAACCAGCGGGTGCTGGGGATGAGCACCCGATCGAGGACGGCGGCCAGGGCAAGAACGACCAGCAGCCCAAACACCCAGATGGAGATGGTAATCTGATCACCCATGACGGTCACCGTCCTGTTTGTCCGGCCGGGCGGATAGGACCCGTTGTGCTGCAACGCGGTCGCGTGCTACCGCCAGGCAAAATAGGGCTGCTCGAAATGGGCCACGCGGGTCGTGTTCCCCCGGATGGCCACTTCCCGAAACTGGTATAGCATCGCGGCCGTGGGGGCCGCAATCCAACTGTTGCCCACCGGCATGAGGAGCACCGGATGCCGGCTTTCCGGTATGGCTTCCAGAATCGGGGCGTCGGCCCGCATCAGTTCGCCGACGGGGATGCGATGCACCGAGGCCACCTCGCCCGGGTTGGGGGCCAAATCAACGCCGACGCCGCCCCAGATCACCACCGGGGTGATGGCAAATCCGGAACGGGTGGCATAATCATCCAGGCGTCCAATGACGCGATCAGGCGTCAGCGACAGCCCCACCTCTTCGGCCAGCTCCCGCAGGGCCGTTTCTTCCGGCTGTTCCCCGTCCTCCATGCGTCCGCCGGGCAAGGCCCACTGCCCGGCATGGTTGCGCAGGCCTGCCGCCCGCCGGGTCAGCACCAGAGCCGCCCCCGGATCCCAGTGGTCATGGTACGGCAGGCCGTAGACGTCCGGTCCGTGGGCGGTTTCCACGATCCTCAGGGCCACGGCGGCCCGCCGGTTCCCAACGCCGTTGCCGGCCTGTACCGGGAATCGATGCAAATTATCCGTGATCATCCGTCGCAGGGCTTCGCCACAGGGGACGTTATCATTGCTTTTACCGTGCATGGCCATCATCCATCGCCGCCGGACGCGGGATCGACCGGTTTATGTGCCACCATGATCAGTTCTTCGGTGGCAAAGCCCAGCGCCCGGGCCCGGGCCACCAGATCGTCACGCACCGACGGCGCCAGACGGGGTTCCCGGGCCAGAATCCAGAGATAGGACCGGCCGGGGCCGCACACGAGGGCATAGCGGTAGGCGACCCTGTCCAGCGCGATAATATTGTAACCGCCGTAAAACGGGCCGAAAAACGATACCTTGAGGCGCCCCACATCCGCCGCCCCCACCGGAACAGCCACACCCTCGGCTGTCTCCCAGCGATCCTCGGCCGGCCGATAGCCCCGGTTGACGACCCGGATCCGGCCGTCCTCCTGCCGGCGGTAATCGGCGGTGACATGGGTGAGCCCGCGCTCGAAGGAATGATCCAGACGGGCGATCTCATACCAACGCCCCAAATAGCGCTCCAGCTCGAACCCTGTCACCGGTTCGATACCCGAAGGGATGGCGACACACCCCACCATCACCAACACGATGATTCCAAAGACTTTGCGCATGGTGTTTCCTTTCGGCGAAGCCGCCCGCATGTTGCCGGTTGTATCCACCATTGAAATGGCACCGGTTACGCTGGACCGGTTCGGCGAAATAATTCGAGGTCGCCGCGATCCCCACCCTTTCAGCTTGACGCTTTGAGCTTGGTGCTTTTTTTCACAAGAGCCCCGGCAGGAACCCCTATCAGGGTTCGGTTTTCACTTGGGGTGCCGCTCCAGCCAGCCTTCATACTGTCTGCCCCAGCGGGAAAGCTGCTGAATGATGGGCATGACACTCTTACCCAGCCCGGTCAGCTCATACTCCACCCTGGGCGGCACCTGGGCGTATACTTTCCGGCTGACCACGCCGTCGCTCTCCAGCTGGCGCAGCTGCTGGGTCAGCATCTTGGGCGTGATGTTGGGGATAATCCGCCGGATTTCGCTGAAACGCAGGGTGCCGTCCGCCCCCAGGTGAAACAGGATAATCGGTTTCCATTTTCCGCCGATGATCTGGAGGGTAAGCTCCACATCGCAATAATAGGTTTTGGTGCCTGCGGTTTTGAGGCTGCATTCACTCACCATGGTCCCTCCGCTTTGCCCCTTCGGCTGCAATAGTATCCATATGGTAATTGTATTACCTAAAAGTGCATACTTTACAAATGATATTTAGTACCATAAGAGAACCGCACTTGACAGCCATCGTCAACCTGACCGTAAAAAGGACCATGCCATGGATGTATTGGAAGCGATTTACCAGCGCCGGAGCATTCGCAAATATACGGACCAGCCCGTACCGGAAGAACTGGTCCGGGAAATTCTGGCCGCCGCCATGATGGCCCCCAGTGCCGGCAATGCCCAGCCCTGGCAGTTCATCGTCATCACCGAGCGGGAAACCCTGGCCCGTGTGCAAGATTTCAACCCCCATGCCGGTATGGCCGCGGAAGCCCCGCTGGCCATCATGATCTGCGGTGACCTGGATCTGGAAAAATTTCCCGGTTTCTGGGTCCAGGACTGTGCGGCCGCCACCCAGAACCTGCTCCTGGCCGCCCAGGCCCGCGGCCTGGGCACTGTCTGGACCGGCATCTATCCCATGGAAGACCGGGTCGCCAGCTTCAGCCGCCATTTCGGACTGCCGCCCCGGGTGATTCCCATGGCGCTGGTGGTCATGGGCTGGCCGGCCCAGAAAATCAAAAGTGAAGACCGCTTCAAGGCGGAGCGCATCCACACCGAAACGTGGTAAGCAAATGGCTTCCGCAACGTAGAAAAAATTTCATGCAATGTTCGGGTTAGCGCGGTATCCGCCCGGTCACGACCGTCCGGTTCGACGCAGTTCCTGGTAGGCCTGGCGCACCACCTCCTGGCCATAGGTCCTCTCCAGGCGGCGGACAATAAAATGACCCTGGGCCGTCTCCTGGAAATGCCGCATGAAAACGAGGTTGATGCCGGCGCCGCCGGCCGCCCCGAGCACCGGAATCGCCTGGGCCGCCACCTTTTCGGACACCAGTACGCCCAAGCGGGAGGCAATCTGGGAGATGAACCGCACCAGGACAGGCGCACCCTTGTGCGTCAATCCGCTTTGGGCGATATGCTGGGCCGCTTCGCTGACCGCTTTGGCCAGCGAAGCCCGAACAGCATAATAGCCCGTGTCCGCATCGTTGGCGGCGGTACCCCGCCCGCCCAGGGCAAACACCTCCAGGCAGGCCAGGCGGCATTCAATCGACGTGATATCTTCCCCTTCGCTGCGGGCGATATCGGCGATGGAACGGAGTATGATGGTCGTCGAAACAGGCAGTTCCACGGCCAGGGCGGGCAGCCCGAAGGCGCCGCCCACCGCCCCGCTCACCCCGCCGGCCATCTTGTGAAAACGTAGTGAAGCGCGCCGATGCCGGCCTTTGCCCATGGTTTTAGCCGCAACCGCCAGTAGCCGGCGTACGGTGAAACGGACCACGCGCTGGACGCGGTCCGAAGTACGGGCCGGCAGGGTCGTCATTAGTTTTTCAATGGGACGCCCCGCGTAATGGGTCAGGCGGGCCGTAAAGCGCCGCTTTTCAAGCAGGTCCACCGCCCGCCGGAGATCTTTATAATCTTCAGGTTCAAGCCCCATCCCATCCCGCCTTCTGCACCGCCGTCAATTGACTTTTTCCATCGGTGTGCCCAAATTATACTATCTGCACTTGCCGTTGTGTGGTCGCCCTGATGGTGCGTTCCTTCCTGTGATGCAATCCATATGGCTCTTAGCTTCCCTGCCGCCCCCTTCTCCCGCTTCACGAACCTGCGGTGCTGGCCAGTGGCCGTTCCTGTGCTTTCAACCACGTAACGACCGGGGTGCCAGCGTCCTGTCGATGCGGCATCCGGCGTATGTCCCACGGTTTCAAGGAGGTGAACCATGACCACCGCACTGCGACGCATCACATCGGCCGTGGCCATCCTGGCCGCCCTTCTGGCCATCGGCCCCCGGCAGCTGTTGGCCCAGGACATTGTCATCGGGGTTGTCCACTGGGAAAAATTCGCCTACGCCGAAATGATGCAAAACTCCTACACCATGGCGCTCGAATCCATCAACCGGGCCGGCGGCATCAAAGGGCGCCCCCTCAAGCTGGTCTATGCCGACGATCGGGGCGATCGCCGCGGCGGCGAAACCGCCGTGACCGAGCTTGTCAAACAGCAGGGCGCCGTCATGCTGATCGGCGGTTATGCCAGCGCCAACACGCTCTACACCGCCAGGACCGCCAACCGCCTCGACCGCCCCTTTCTGGTCTGCACGGCCGCCGACGACCGCATCACCCAGCGCGAGCAGATCAATGTCTACCGGCTGAATCCGCCGGCCGGCGAATATACCAAGGGGCTGCAGGCCTTTCTGACGGAGCGGGTGTCGCCCCGCACCATGGCCATCGTCTACGAGAACAGCCCATACGGCACGGGCGGGGCCATGAACATGATGTGGTTTTGCCGGGAAAACGACATCGAGCTGATGGCCATCATTCCCTATTTCAAGGAGCGCGCCAGTTCCGACTATTTCGAACGGATTCTGGCACCGCTGAAGTATCACTCTCCGGACGTGATCTTCATGGTGAGCTACCTGAAAGACGCGGTGCAATTGGTCGCCAAGATCCGGGGCATGAAATTCCATGCCCTCCTATGCGGCGGGGCCGGCGGGTTTACCCATTATAAATTCATTGAAATGGCCAAAACCTCCGGGGACCGGCTGGTCACGGCCGCCCTGTGGGCCCCGGAAACGGGATTTCGCGGGGCCGAAGCCTATTACCGCACCTACATGCAGAAATTTGGAACAACGCCCGACTACCACGGCGCCGAAGCCTACACGGCCGTGCTGGTGGCGGCCGAAGCCCTGCGCAACGCCGAAGGCCTCGCGCCGGAACAGATCCGGGCGGCGCTGGACCGGATCGACATGGAAACCCCCTTCGGCCCGGTCCGCTTTACCGCATATGGCAACTACCAGCGGCAGAACCAGGCCGACACCCTCGTGCTCCAAATCACGGGCGGCCACTTTGCCACCATCTGGCCTGAATCGCTGTCGGAGCAACGGTTTCAACCACCCCTTTACTGGCAGGGCCGCTGAAGCGGCGACGGGCCATGTCCCGCGCCAGGCTTAAAGACGCTCATCCCCAAACGCCTGGTACCAGCTTTCAATCAGCTTGTCGGTGCGCAGGCGCAGCCGCTGGGCGATCACCTCGGCGAGGCGCTGCATGAAAACCAGGCCCGCCTGCGGGACGCGTTCGAAAAGGCCGGTCAAGGCTTCCGCCGGCAATACCATGACCCTGGTGGACGCGGTGCAGCGGGCGGTGGACGTCAACTGGTGGGGCGGAATCAGGGCGGACCAGGCGAAAATCTCCCCGGGTTCGAGGGTCTCGAACACCAGTTCCGTTTCGATGATTTCCACGCGCTTGTGAACGTATTCCTCGTGCCGGACATCCGCCTTGAGCACCCGATCGCGGAAAAGGATGCTCAACTCCACCTCCCCTTCCACCAGGCCATAGAGGTCGGTGGCCAGATCACCTTCTTCGAAGAGAACGCTCCCGGCTTCGAAGGCTTTAATCTCGGCTTGGCGGGCAATCGCTTCAAGGGTTTCGGCAGACATGCCGGCCATCATCGGAAAACCGGACAACGGGTTCGTCTCCATCATGGTCGCCTCCCTCTGTTGATGGTTCCTTCAAGGGCCGGTCACGATTTGACCAGCTCGTAATCCCTATGGCCCAGGCCGAGTTCCTCGGCATACGCCAGCGCGTGACAGCCGTCGACATCCGGGTACAGGGCCCTGAACTTGTCGTCGCCGACCGCCAAACCCTTCGGCAGCGCGCTTGGATAAGACGGCGGGGCCTGGTTCACCAGGTCCAGGGCGGCCTGGTCGATGGCCACCGGGTCGTCGGACACCAGCACCCCGATATCCGGGCAGATGGGGGCATCCGAATGCCCCTCGCAGTCGCAGCCGGGGCTGACCTGGGTGATAAACGTCATATGGGCGCTTTTCCGGTGGGGCGCCAGGGCCGCGGCCGCATATTCCGTCATGCGCTCCAGGAAAAGAGGGGTGTCCGCCTTCCAGTCGATCATCAATGCCCCGTAGGCGCAGGCATGCATGCAGGCCCCGCAGCCCACGCAGCGCTCCCGGTCGATGGCTGCCTTTTTCTTTTTGAGGGACAGGGCCCCGTGGAGACAGGCGGCCACACATTCCCCGCAGCCGGTGCATTTCTTGGTCACGAGATTCGGCCCCAGGCCGCAATGCTGCTGCATCTTGCCTTTGACGGTGGCACACCCCATGGCCAGATTTTTCAGGGCGCCGCCGAACCCGGCCAGCAGGTGGCCCTTGAAATGATTCAGGGTCACCAGGACGTCCGCATCGGCAATGTCACCGGCTATGCTGCAGGTTTCGAAATGCCGGCCCGGGGAGGGAATCTCCCGGGCGTTGCCGCTGTTTATACCGTCGGCGATGACCACCGGCGCTCCCAGGATGTTGGGATCGAAACCGTGCCGGGCCGCCACCAGGGCATGGGAAACGCCCTCATAGCGCTGGCCCTGGTAAAGGGTGTTGGTGTCCGCCAGAAACGGCCGGGCCCCGGTTTTTTTGATCAGGGCGAGGATGGGTGCCACCCGGACCGGTGCGATGAAACCGGTAGTGCCCGCCTCGCCGAAATGCATCTTGACCGCCACCAACTCCCGGGACGCGATGGCTGCAAACACCCCCGCGCGTTTGATCAGTTTTTTGATCCGCTTGTCATAGGGCATTTTCATTGAAGTACGTAAATTCCAAAAATAGACTTTGGATGCCATGGCTTCTCCTGTAAGCAAAATGAACGCTAAAAAAATCTAACGCCGCCGCAACTGATAAATACCGATATTCCCTCCGGTGACCCACTTCTGGCGTTCCATTACCAGGCCATGTTGCTCGGCCAGGGACGGAACCCCTCCGGATGCCAGGAAATGCCGGTAGTTGGCGTAATGCCGCCGGCCGGCCGCGAATTCGATGCACCGGATGATCCCCCGGGTCACCCATCCGTTAAACGTCGCGGCCCGCTGGGGATGATAATCGACCAAACCCAGGCGTCCGGAGGCCTTGATGATGCGCGTCATCTCCGCCATCACGCCGGCGCGCGTCACCGCTGCCATCTCGTGCAGAGCCAGGGTTGCCACGGCCCAATCAAACGATTGGGCGGGAAAAGGCAGGCGGGCGGCATCGCCCCGGCAAAGAAGGCCTGCGCGGCCCAGACGGCGGCGGGCCTGGCCCAGCATAGCCGCCGACAGGTCGATGCCCGTGGGGCGGCACCCCTGATCCCGATAGAAGGCCAGCTGTGTGCCGGTGCCGCAACCGATTTCCAGGATCGCCGCATTGGCCGCCGGTCGAAAAAGGCCAAAGGCTGTCGGCCGGAGGGACCGGATGAAGGGCTCGATCAGGGTGTCATAGCACCACGCCGTCCGATGGTAATGATCATGCCGCATAGGGTGATCTCAGGCGCCTCCATGGGGGGCATTCCCTGCGACGCGGGCAGTCCCGCAAACCTCTTCCCGCAAATCGAAGGCCTTCCCTACGCCACTTTTTGGGATGTCGTCATGACGTCCGGGATTCATTCCCGATAACAGAAGCCGGCCCACGCGTCAATTTGGCACCTTGCAACAGACCCCCACGCAAACGGCGGTTGTTTGGCAAACAGCCGCATGTCCACCGCTGCTCTTTTTCGTGCATAACTGCCTAAAGATGCTTATATTTCAGTTGAAAGAAGGTGATCTCATGAAACGAGAACACCCCTATAAACTGGTCTACAGGGTGAGCGATCTGACCCATATGAATTACGATCTTGTAAAGGCCCTGCTGGATGAAAACAACATTGAATATGACTGCATCCTGCTCGAAACCAGGAGCGGTGTAGCCTACATCTACCAATACCGCCATCCCTACAGGGTCTTCTACGAAGTATAGCCAACGACGATATCGAACGCGTGAAATATCCGGGATAGCGCATGATCCGCTTGGCACCTCGCCCCTCCGTCTGTTATAGCCTTTCTCTTGAAACATCTTGGCACTCAGCGGTGAACGTCATTATCACCCCAGGCAAGGATGAAAACGAATGACAACGCCGATCAATCTGGCGGATGATATGGCCCAACGGGCTGGAATTCTGGATCAATTACCCGTCGGCATAACGGTGCTCGATCTGGAAGGCCGGATCCTTTACTACAATGCGACCAGCGCCCGGTTCGTGGACCGCAAACCGGAATATCTGGGCCGGGACCTGCGGGCCTGTCATCAAAAGAAAACCAGCATTACCCGTATCGACCGAATGTTCGCGGAGCTGCGGACAGGACGTCAAGATGAAGTCTATTACGAGACCGAACGCAACGGACGGGTGCTGGCCGTCACGGTTTTGCCGTACAAAATCGAAGGAGAAATCATCGGTTTTATACAAAGCTTCACGATCAAAGGACCAGCGTAGCCGAGATGCACATCTATCAGAAGACAAACCGCTATTTCGCACAGGTCGCCAACGACATCAAAGACCTGGCCGCCGCGGAGCTCCGACGCCTCGGGGCCGCCGGGATCGAGGGCGCCTATCGGGGCCTCCATTTCAAGGCCGAACCGAAGGTCCTCTACCGGGTCAACTTCGAATCCCGTCTGATCAGCCGGGTGCTGGCGCCGCTTGCGTCCTTTCATTGCCCGTCGGACGAGGCCCTTTATCAACAGGCCGCCGGGATCCCCTGGGAGAATTTCCTGGATCCGTCCCGGACGATGGCCGTCTTCGCCACGGTTTCCCACAGCACCATCACCCACTCGCAATTTGCCGCCCTGCGCCTGAAGGACGCGGTGGTGGACTATTTCCGGCGACGCACCGGCAAGCGCCCGTCCATCGACACCCGCTATCCGGACGTGTGGTTCAACCTGCACATCGAAAAAAACAGGGCCACCATCAGCCTGGACACGTCCGGCGGATCGCTGCATCGGCGCGGCTACCGCAAAAAGACCGTAGCGGCCCCCATGGTGGAAACCCTGGCCGCAGCCATCATCAACCTGACGGAATGGGATGGCCAACGCCCCCTGGTGGACCCCTTTTGCGGCTCCGGCACCCTGTTGTGTGAAGCCTACCTGGCCGCCTCACGCACCCCGGCCGGCATCCTGCGCCGGCGCTTTGGCTTTGAAAACCTGCCCGACTTTGACACACGCCTTTGGCAACAGGTCAGACGGGAAGGCCTCAATCAGAGGATGCTTACGCCGCCGGGCCTCATTGCCGGAAGCGATATCGCCACGGAAGCGGTTAACGCCACCCGTACGAACGCGGCGGCCATTACCCGGAATCACCATATCGGCATTGAACAACAGGATGCGTTCAGCATTCCGGATATCGAAGACAAGGTAATTATCTGCAACCCTCCTTACGGCATCCGCATGGGCCGAAACGACGATTTGGCCGGGTTCTATAAAAAGCTGGGGGACTTTCTCAAGCAACGCTGCCGCCGGTCCACAGCCTTCATTTACTTTGGCGAACGCGCCTACATTAAACGCCTGGGACTGAAACCGTCCTGGAAAAAACCGCTGGCCACAGGCGGCCTCGACGGCCGCCTGGTCAAATACGAATTATACTGAAAGCATATTGCCATGATGAGCAAATGCCGCGAATGCCACCACCAGGTATCCGCCGACGCCGTCGCCTGCCCGGGCTGCGGCGCCCCCTACCCCGCCCGGGCGAAGTGGGACGGCTACGGTTTCGAATACAGGTCCGACACCACCCTGTTCGGGCTGCCCCTGCTGCACATCTCTTTCAAATACCGGCCCAACCGCACCCCGGTGGTGGCCAGGGGCGTCATTGCCATCGGGCAGTTCGCCTGCGGCGGCCTCACCCTGTCCCAGTTCGGCATCGGGCTCATCAGTATCAGCCAGTTCACCGTGGCCGGGTTTGCCCTGGCCCAATTCGCCCTGGCCTATCGCCTGATCGCCCAGATCGGCATTCATGTCCAGGAAGGCACGGGACAATTTGTCATCCGCCTGGCTGACCTTTTGAATCGGTTCTAGCGGCCCCATCCCCCCATCCGGTGCCACCCTGGCAGCCACACATCCCTGACGTGCTGCCTCCCCACGAAACCACGGAACCGACCCGGCCAGCAATCCTGGATCCTTACTTTTTTCCCTTTCCCGCAGGACAACCCCCCATTTCGGTCTTACCATCCCGGGTAACGCGGCCGGACGGATTGGCCCGTATATTTCATGAAATTTTTTCTACACGATAGTTTTTATGCAACTATTCGAGTCAGGCGGCTGTGTCAGGTTTCGATTTTGTTTTCGGCAGTATACCTGAGCCCATCCCCCGGCGGATCGGCATACGGCATAGCTTATACGGCCGCGCACCATCGTGCTTCGCGGCTATGCCGCAACCCTAACCATAACGGACGTGTCCGATGGATACATTGCGGAGGTTCCCCATGCGCAATCTGATTATCGCCATCGTCGCAGCAGGCGCGGTCCTCTTGGGCATCCAATCGGTCCGCGGTACAAATCAAACCAAGGAAAACAATATGAAAGACATCCCCGCCGCGACCCGATCGGCCGTCTTTGCCGGCGGCTGTTTCTGGTGCACGGAATCGGATTTTGAAAAAGTGGACGGCGTTATTGAAGCGATCTCGGGCTACACCGGCGGCCCGGAAGAAAACCCCACCTACCAGCAGGTATCCTCAGGCCGCACGGGCCACGTGGAGGCCATCCAAGTGGTCTACGATCCGGGTAAAATCACCTATACCGAATTGCTCGATGTGTTCTGGCGGCATATCAATCCTACCGACGGCGGCGGGCAGTTCGTGGACCGGGGCCCCCAGTACCGGAGTGCCATCTTCTATGCCAGCGATGATGAGCGCCGGGCGGCGGAAGCCTCCAAACAGAAGCTGGCCGCAACCAAGCGTTTCGCCCAACCCATCGTCACCGAAATTCTGCCCCTGGGACCTTTTTACCCGGCCGAGGACTATCACCAGGATTACTACAAGAACAACCCGATCCGTTACAAATGGTACCGGTCAGGCTCCGGACGGGACCGGTTCCTGGAAGAGGCCTGGGCCAAAGAACTGCCCGGCGCAGCGCTAACACCTGAAACGTCGGCAGAGGCATCCGGCGCCGTGGAAAACACGCCCTACACGATCCCCGACGATGCGGAATTGCAGCAGCGGCTGACCCCCCTGCAATACAAGGTCACGCGTCAGGATGCCACCGAGCCGCCTTTCAACAATACCTTCTGGGACAACCACGAACCCGGCATCTACGTTGACGTGGTATCGGGCGAGCCCCTGTTCAGCTCTACGGACAAGTTCGACTCGGGCACGGGCTGGCCCAGCTTCACCCGGCCCCTGGTGGGGGAAAACATCGTGGAAAAAAAAGATACGAAATTTTTCATGGTGCGCACCGAAGTGCGCAGCAAACACGCCGACTCCCATCTCGGGCATCTGTTCAACGACGGGCCCGAACCCACGGGACTGCGCTACTGCATCAACTCGGCGGCCCTGCGGTTCATCCCCAAAGACGATCTGGAAAAGGAAGGCTATGGGGACTATGTGAAACTCTTCAAATGAGCCACCTGTTAGCGTAAACACAAAAAAAGAATGGATGCGATCCTTATTCCGCCCGCAGGGCCTCGATGGGATCCAGGCGGGCGGCGTGGTGGGCCGGCAGCACCCCCGCCAGCAGGCCGATCAGACAGGCCAGGCCTTCGGCCAGCAGCACGTAGCGCCAGGAGGTGTGGGTCGGCAGGGCCGGCACGATCTTCTCCAGCAGCCAGGCGCCGCCGGCGCCCACCATCAAACCGGCCAGGCCGCCCAGACTGGCCAGGACGATGGCCTCGCCGATAAACAGGGACAGGATCTGCCGGCGCCCGGCCCCCAGGGCGCGCAGCAGGCCGATCTCCGCTTTGCGTTCATTCACCGCGATGGTCATGATGGTCAGAATGCCCACCCCGCCCACCAGCAGGGAAATCCCCCCCAGGGCGCCCACCGCCATGGTGAGAATGTTGAGAATGGAACCCAGCACCTCCAGCATCTGGTCCTGGGTGACGATGGTGAAGTCTTCGTCCCCGTGCCGATCGATCAGGAGTTGCCTGGCCCGACGGGCAACTTCCGAGGAAAGGCTTCCCTCGGCATGCAGGAGATCGATCTCCATGAGGCTTTCGCGGTTGAAAAGCGCCAGGGCGCGACCCGCCGGAATGAATACCGCGTCGTCCAGATCGAACCCCAGCATCTGGCCTTTGGTTTCCATGACCCCCAGCACACGGTAGTGCTCGCTGCCGATGCGGACACGCTGCCCCAGGGGATTGTCTCGGCCGAAAAGCTCGGTCCGCACCTTGCTGCCCAGCACCACGAAAGCCCGGGCCGCCCGGGGATCGTCATCCGGAAGGAACCGCCCCTGGGCCACCCGCATCTGCCAGACCTCGGGCGCAGCCGCGCCGACCCCGAAAATATAGGTCCGGCGGCTGCGCTGTCTGTATTTGACCGCCGCATTGCCCTGGACCACCGGCACCGCGGCCACCACCCGCGGCAGCCTTCGGAGGGCCAGGGCATCCTCGATCGTCATGGGCCGCACGTTGCTGATCACCGCCCCGGAAAACCCGGTGGTGGAGGTCTTGCCGGGTGCAATGCCGATCAGGTTGGTGCCGAACTGGGTAAACTCCCCCAGGACATAGCGGTGGACGCCCTCACCCAGCGATGTCAACAGCACCACGGCGGCAATGCCCACGGCAATCCCCAGCGCCGTCAGCGAACTGCGCATGGGCTGGCCCACCAGGCCCTGGAGGGCGTATTTGGAAGCATCACGTATCAGCATAGAAAATTATCTTTTGGGCCAATCTCGGTGTTGGACCTCCATTTCAAGTCCTCGACGTACTTAAGTACGCCTGCGGGTTTCAATGCATGTCCGCCTTGACCTTGGCCCAAAATCTTAATTTTTACGTTTTAATCCTTCCGGCAACCAAAACGATGCTCAGGACGAAAAGAACCCTTTCCGGAAGGCACACTAGCGGCGGGACAGTGCCGCCACCGGATCCAAACGCGCCGCCCGCCGCGCCGGCATCACCCCGAAAATCAATCCCGCCGACAACGCCACGCCCACGGCGGCCAGGGGCGCCCACAGGGGGGCCGCCATGGGAAAATTCGGAAAAAAACGCGTCGTCAACAGCAGCCCCCCCCAGGCCAACAGAAGCCCCAGCACCGCCCCTGCCAGCGACAGGAGGGCCGATTCGGACAGAAAAAGCCGCAGGATCTGGCCCCCCGGCGCCCCCAGGGCCTTTAGGAGGCCGATTTCGCCCGTGCGCTGGGACACGGCGATCAGCATCACGTTCATGATCAGGATACCGGCCACAGCCAGACTGATGGCGGCAATCCCGCCCACGGCCAGCGTCAGGGTCTGGAAAATACGGTCGAAGGTGGCCAGCATGGCATCCTGGGTGATGACGGTGATGTCGTCCTCCCCCTCGTGGCGTTCCCGGATGATGTCGAGAACTGCGGTTTTGGCCCGGGGAATGGCATCCCGGTTCCGGGCCTGCACCAGGATGCGGAAAAGGGAAAATCGATTGAAAAGGGCGGCGGCCGAAGCCACCGGGATAATGGCCACGTCGCTGATGTCCACGCCCAGGGATTGCCCGCGGCGGGCCAGCACGCCGATCACCCGGAACCGGCGGTCCCCGATGCGCACGAAGCGTCCCAGGGGGGATGCTTGGGCGAACAGCTCCGTTTTCAGTTTCTGCCCGAGCACGCACACGGCCTCGGCCCGGGACACGTCCCCGGCCGGCAGGAAGCGGCCCTGGGCCATGGAAAGACCGCGCACCTCGGCCATGGCCGCCGTCGATCCCAGGATGACCGTCTCGCGTGACAGACCGTCACGGGTCACGGGGGCCGAGCCCACCATGACCGGTGCCACGCGCCGCACGGCACGGCTGCGCTCCAGGGCCAGGGCATCCGCCAGGGTCAGGTCCCGCGGCGTTTCGCCCAACAGGGGCGGCGGCCCGCCGGTGGTTTCCGAACGGCCGGGCAGTACGATCAGGAGATGGGTCCCCAGGGAGGTGAACTCCCGGGTCACATAGCGCCGGGCCCCTTCCCCCAGGGCCGTCAGCAGCACCACGGACGCCACCCCGATGGCCATGGCCAGGAGCATCAAACCGGTGCGCAGCGGATAGCCGCGCAGGGAGCGGAAGGCAAAGCCGAAAACATCCCCGACGGTCATGACGGCCCCCGGCAGTCGTCTTCGATGCGGCCGTCGAGCATCCGCACCTGGCGGTTGGTCCGCTGTCCCAGCTCCGGGTCGTGGGTGACAATGACCACCGTCATGCCGTCCCGGTTCAGCTCTTCAATCGTCGCGATGACATCCTGGCCCGAAACCCGGTCCAGATTGCCGGTGGGCTCATCCGCCAGGATGATGGCCGGCTTCATGATGGTGGCCCGGGCAATGGCCACGCGCTGGCGCTGGCCGCCCGAGAGCTGGTCCGGGCGATGCCGCGCCCGGTCGGCCAGACCGAGCCGTTCCAGAGCCTCGGCCACGCGCCCCTTGCGGCGGCGGTGTTCAATGCCCGCCAGGGCCAGGGGCAGCTCGACGTTTTCCGCAGCGGAAAGGCGGGGGACCAGGTGAAAAAACTGGAAGATGAAACCGATTTTATGCCGCCGGACATGGGCCTGCCGGCGCTCGCTCAGCTCGGTGGTGTCCATGCCCTCCAGGCGATAGACACCGTGGTCGGGACGGTCGAGCAGACCGAGGATATTGAGCAGCGTGGATTTGCCCGATCCGGAGGGCCCCATGATGGACACGTATTCGCCCTTCTGCACCGTCAGGTCGACCTGCCGCAGGGCGTAAACTTTTTCCTCGCCCACCTGGAAAACCCGCTCGACCTGTTCCAGCTGAATCACGGCATCTCCTCCAGCCGCACGGCCACGGCATTGTCCGCCAGGTCGGGGTTGTCCACATTGACCACCACCAGCTCGTCGGGTGCAACCCCCTCCAGCACTTCGCTCCAATCCCAGTTGGACAGGCCCAGGCGCACCTCGCGCGCTGCGATGCGGCCCGTCGCCGACATAAAAACAAAAACGCGCCGGCCGTCCATCACCGCTTCAGTGGGCACCCGGACCACATCCGGCCTCACATCCAGGATGACCTCGATGTCCGCACTGTAGCCGGCCAGGAGGGTCGTGTCGGCCGGTACCGCGTCGAACACCACCTCCACATCCACGGTGCGGGCCTGTTTTTCGATGTCCAGGACATAGTCCGCAATGCGCCGCACACGCCCGGAAAAATGCCGGCCACGGAAAGCGTCCATGCTGATGCGGGCCGGCATGCCCACTTCGATATCGGCGGCGTCCACCTCGTCGATGGGTGCCGAGACGTAAAAACAGGCGTTGTCGAGAATGTCCACCACCGGAGGCGTGGCCACGCCAAGGGGCGAAGGGGTAACGAACTCGAACCGTTCGCCGTTGATTTCGGCAATCACGCCGTCAAAGGGCGCGGTCAGGCGGGTGCGGGCCAGGTTGGCCTCTGCCACGGCCAACTGCGATTTCCGGACGGCCACCTCGATTTTGGCACCGTCGCACTCAGCCTGAAGAGCCTCCGCCTCGGACACCGCATTGTCGAGGCGTTCTTCGGGCACGATGTCCTCTTGGCGCAATCGGGTAAGACGGTCGGCATTGCGCCTGGCCACACGGGCCCGCAGGCAGGCCGAACGGGCCCGGCTGCGGGCCGATGCGATCTGGCGCTCGGCCAGGTCCGCCTGGGCTTGCAGATCCTCGTTCCAGATCTCCAGCAGGAGCTGCCCTTCTTTGACCGCATCCCCTTCATGGATGGGCAGCTGGGCGATCTGGCCCGCCGTGCTGGGGGAAAGCTTGGCCCGGCGGCAGGCCTTGACCGTTCCGGCGCGGGTATTGGCCACGGTCCGCTCCACCGTGCCCCGGGTGACGGGTTTGACCGCCACCTCGACCGGCTTGGGCCGGGTCGCCCACCAGATGCCATAGCCGGAGACAGCAACCACAATCAGGACGAGACTCCATCTTACAAGATGTCGAAGCATGGGGGTGGGAATCCAGTTCAATAGGGGTTATTGGTTTTCGACATACCACTGGCCGGGCAGGTCCATCGCTCTTATGAAAAAAACGCCAAGCTCGAAGCGTCAAGCTGAAAGGGCGACGCTTCGCGTCGACATCGAGATACCAAACGCGACCAGTGCGTCAGGCACTATTTTCATGAATGATTATACCGGCATCAGCCGACAGCTTCGCTCAAGTTAAGAAACGGCTGGACGCCTATCAGCGATATCGGAAATAGTAGGAAATTCATGCGAAAAGATCAACGCTTCTCCAGGGACACCACGCAAAGCCACGGCACCGCCGTTCCATTCACCTTGCCACGTTTCGGAATGGCACCCCGGCCCATCACCAAGCACGGGTAGACAATGGTCTTCCGTTCCGGTAAACCGAGGCAGCGGTCATTTTTTCGGTCCTCTCGCGGATGAAACATGCCATAGGCTCAATCTGTGGAACCGCTGGGCAACCTTATTGAGCGCCTCAAAAGGAGGGTGACGATGCCGGACGGAGCACCTGCCGCGGACTACGGCCCGCAGCACATCTTTTTTAATCTGGCCCGTTACAACCAAAGCGCCAACCAGGCGATGCTAAAAATTTTGGCATCCCTGATCAGCCAGATCCTGGATACCCTCGGGCGGCCCAACAACCTGGCGGATAATATCGCCTATCTGGAACCGGTTGCCGATAATGACCATCGTGCGGTAACAACATGATGCCTGAAACGCAAACCTATACCTTTGAACCGGAGCGGCACCGGGCCCATGTCTATGAAATCCGCACCGATGGTCTGATCTATCGTCCGCCGGGCCGGAAGCCGATCGAAATCCGCTGGGAAGATATCCAGTACCTGAGGGATATCGCGGGCCTCAAGGTGGAAATCGTATGCCCTGATCCAACGCCAAGCGTACCCTTGTTCTACGCCACCCCGGATTTCGCCTCGTTATTGACCGCTGTTTGCACGCGCCTGGCAGCGTTGCGGCGGGAGCAATTGGGGGTCCAGACGTTCCAGGGACAGCAGGCGTATGCGGTTCACCGGGCAGTTGTGTTGGGCCTTTTCGCCTTCCTGATCGCGGGCAGTTCCGTCTATCTCCCGCGTTTCACGATGCCATGGTATTTCATTTGCGCCATGACGCTGCCGATGATGGTCTATATCCTCCGGCTGCCCCACACCGTGACGCCCGGCGGAGACAATCTGGTGGTGACAAGCTGGGTGGCGACCCGGTGCATCGATTACGGCCGCATAGAGCGTGTCGCCTTTGGTTTCCACGGCGACCGAAGAACGTCCTATTTATGTATTCTGGTCCGACTGACCGATGGGCGCCGCATCAAAATCCAGCGATTCGAAAACCTGATCCTGCTGTACATCTGTATCTGGAATCAATGGCAAATGCACCAGGCCAGAACACCCGGGCCTTATGGGCAGCCCTAACCCGACCAAACCGGCCAGAAAAAGTCAAACGCGATGACAAATGAAATGAAAGGTGCAAGACGTTCGATGGAAAAGGGTATCCATTTCAAAGGCTATCTGACGTTTGAAGACAGCTTGAAGGTCCAGCAGGCCATCGGGGGCCGGCGGACGATTCCGCCGCACTTCATTATCACCGTCGTTACGCTGGCCATCGTGGCCTTCGTGCTGACCCAGATGGCCGTCGGCAAAACATTGGCCATCGTGCTGCTGGTGTTTTTGGGAACGTTCATGGCGGGTGGCTCCTGGTTCATCAACAATGCGGCCCGCAAATCGAAAGCAGCCCTTTACCGGAAGGCCTGCGTCAAGCGGTACGGTGTCCTCAAAACCGACGATATCCGGATCAAGAAAGGCCAGACACGGCAAACAATCCCCTGGGACCTGTTTGACCGGACCATCGAAATCGACGCCATCGTTGCCGTGGTCAAGGGCAGCGAATCGCTGGGATTTGCCCGCTACATGTTCAATTCGGACAGTGAATGGTCCCGGGCCCGGGACCTCATCCGAAGTCGCTACCCCTGACGGGGTTGGATCTAGGCTTATCCATCTTGACATGATAGCGGCTTATCATTAGAATTCCAGCAGTTAGAGCGATTTTTGCAAATCGAATGATGACCCAGTCGGCACCTTCCCCGGGCCGTGCTGATGACGGCCGGGAAACCATCCCATGATGACCATCGACATCGTTCGCAAAAAGGGATAGTCAGGGATTCACCACGCCTGTAGGGTGTGGCCCTCGGGGTTCAACAGGGGCCCGGTGTCTGGCATGCCGTCACCCGGGTGAAAGGAGGCGATCATGAATCGCATTTTAAAATGGTTTTTGATCGGCGGCGGCGGGTTATTGATCCTGCTGATCGCCGCCGTTGTCCTGATCCCCCTCCTGGTGGATGTCAATCGGTATAAACCGCAAATCGAGGCCAAGGTGCAGGAAGCCACGGGCCGCACGTTTCAGATCGGAGGGGATATCGAACTGTCGGTTTTCCCCTGGGTCGGCCTGGCGCTGGGTGATCTGCGCCTGGGCAGCCCGACCGGATTCAAGGAAACCGATCTGCTCAAAGTCGGTGATTTCGAGGCCCGGGTTAAATTGATCCCCCTGCTTTCCAAAAATGTTGAGATCAAACGCGTGGTCCTGCAATCCCCTGCAATCGTGCTCGTCAAAAGCAAAAAGGGGCAGACCAACTGGGATTTCAAAATGCCCGCCGCCCAGCCAGCGCCATCTCCCGCAACAAAGCCGGCGCCCTCCCAAGGCGGGGAGTTTGCGCTGCAGTCCCTGACGGCTGAAGAAATTGCCATTCGCAACGGCACCCTGACCTTCATCGATCATGCCGGCGGCAAGCGTCATGAGGTGTCGGAAATCAACCTGGCCTTGACAGATGTGTCCCTGGAGCGCCCGGTGACCTTAGACTTTTCCACCCGTCTCAACGGCCAGCCCGTAACGATCGCGGGGACGGTCGGGCCCCTGGGCAGCCCCCCGGCCAGCCAGCCCCTGGCGTACGATCTGAAAATAGGGGCTCTGGAAGAACTTGAAGCCGTACTGAAGGGTTCGGCCCGCAACCTGACGTCCCGACCGGCCTTCGATTTGCAGCTCGAAGTGGCCGCCTTTTCGCCGCGCAAGCTTTTCGACCGCCTGGGACAACCCTTTCCCGTGCAAACCACCGATCCCGGCGTTCTTGAAACCGTTTCCCTGAAAGCCAAAGTAAGCGGCAGCACCTCTGAAGTCCGCCTTGAGGACGGCACCCTGGTATTGGACGATACCCGAACGGACTTCACGATGGCGGCCAAGGCTTTCGAGCGGCCTGATATTCGCTTCGACGTCCGTATGGATACCATTGACCTCGATCGCTATCTCCCGGCCCCCGCAAAAAAGACCGATCGGCCGGCCGACCGGCCCGGCGCGGGCCAATCCACCCCGCAAGCCAAGGGGCCGGACTATGAACCGTTGCGGCGCCTGATCCTCGATGGTCGCGCAACGGTCGGTAAGCTTAAAGCCGGAAAAGCCAATCTGCAAAACGTGCAGTTCCAGATCACCGGCCGCAACGGCCAATTCCGCATCAAACCCCTGGCCTGTGAACTGTATGGCGGTTCGGCGACCATCACCGGAACCTTTGACGTGGGGCCAAAGCAGCCCCGATCGAACCTGCGGCTAACGCTGCAAAACATTGCCGCCGGCCCCATGATCCGGGATGTCGCCCAAAAAGACGTTCTCGAGGGCCTTCTGCAATCGGATATCAAATTGGCATTTCAAGGCGACACGCCGGCGGGCATCAAACAGACACTGAACGGCGGCGGGCAGCTCAACTTTGCCGACGGCGCCCTGGTGGGCATCGATCTGGCGGCCATGGTGCGCAATGTTCAGGCCGCTTTCGGCCAGGCGGAGCAGGTCACTGAAAAACCGAAGACCGATTTCTCCGAACTCACGGTGCCTTTCACCCTGCGCAACGGCACCTTCGGGACCGATGCCACCCGGATGCTCTCGCCCCTGCTTCGGGTGGGGGCCCAGGGCCGGGCCGACCTGGTGGCCGAGCAGCTCGATTTTCGAATTGAGCCCAAATTTGTGGCCAGCATCAAGGGACAGGGCGACACCGAAAACCGGAAAGGCATCATGGTGCCCGTACTGGTCAGCGGAAGTTTTCAGCAGCCCCAATTCGCACCGGATCTCAAAGCCATTGCCCGGCAGCAGGTGGAAAAAGAACTCATCGAATCCGGCAAACTCGACGAAGTCTTCGAGAAAAATGAAGATTTGAAGCCGCTTGAAGACACGGCCAAGGGGCTCTTGAAAGAACTCTTCAAATAGACCGACACCATCCGACTGCAAGGGGACGGATGGCAGCCGATAACTTAAGGAGTCCACCCATGCAAACACTACCGGCTCAATTCCGATCGCGTGTCGGCCTAACCGCCCTGGTCCTCATGCTGCTAACGGGCTGCGCCACGCTGGTGCCTTCCCTGGAAGCCCCGCGCATCAGCCTGGTCAATATCACCCAGCAACCATCCACCGGCATGGAAACCGCTTTTCAAATGGAGCTGCGCCTGATCAACCCAAACGATGTGCCCATCAACTTGAAAGGCATCGACTGCCGGCTTGAAATCAACGACAGCACCATCGCGTCCGGCGTATCCAACGCCGCCGCCGAACTTCCCGAGTTGGGCACCATCGTCTACCCCGTGACCGCCTACGCCTCCGCCAGTGACTTTATCATACTGATGGTGCGCCTGATGGCCGACAATACCGGATCTCCGGAAGACTTCGAGTTGAATTACAGCCTTCGCGGACATGTATTTCTGGCCGACGGCATGCCCGGGCTGAACCGCATGTCATTTGAATCCGAGGGGGATCTGCTCAAGCTGATCCGCCCACCGGAATAACCACCGCAATCATTGGCAGGACGCGCGCCGCCAACCGTCCCGGCCCCTTGGCCGGCTCGGCCGGCCGCCCCTTGCCCCAAAGGAGTCAGCATGAAATTGGGAATCATCGGGCTGGAGCAAGCCGGCAAAGCCACGGTTTTTGAAGCCCTGACCGGAACCGACCTAACCCCCGGCGCCCGAAACGAGAGCCATATCGGCACCATTCGTGTTCCGGACAATCGGGTCGACACCCTCAGCGGCATATACCAGCCGCGCAAAACCATATTTGCCCAGGTGGAATATTTCCTGCCGGCGGGGCAACCCCAAAGCCGGGACAAACGCGCCGGTGAACAGCCCTACTGGACCCAGGTGCGCGATTGCGACGCCCTGATCCATTGCGTCCGCAATTTCGACCTTTTCGGCTCGCAGGCGCCCACCCCTGTCGCGGATTACCGCCAACTCGACGAGGAGTTGATCTTCGCTGACCTGATCGTCGTTGAAAAACGCCTTGAACGGCTTGAACTGGACCAGAAGCGCGGCAAAAAGCCCGACCCTGAAGAACTGGCCCTGCTGGTCCGCTGCCGTGAGTCCCTGGAGGCCGAACACGCTTTGCGCGAAACACCGGAGCTGGCCACGGCTCACAAACTGCGGGGTTTTGCCTTCCTTTCCGCCAAACCCCAGCTCATCCTGTTCAACAACACGGATGAGGATGACCAGTTGCCGGATACGGCCACCGACCTGCACGCCGTGGACACCATGGTTATCCGGGGCAAACTCGAACAGGAACTGGCCCGCATGAGTCCCGAAGAAGCGGCCGAATTCCAGGCCGAATTCGGCGTGAGCGCCGCCGCGGCCGACCGGATCATCCAGCGCTCCTATGCCCTGCTGGGCCTGATATCCTTTTTCACGGTGGGGGAGGATGAGGTGCGGGCCTGGACCATCCGGCGTGCAACCCCGGCCGTGGATGCCGCCGAAGTGATCCATTCCGACATCAAGAAGGGGTTTATCCGTGCGGAGGTGCTGGCCTACGATGACCTGATGGCGGCCGGCAGTTATGCCGAAGCGCGCAAACAGGGCACAACCCGGCTGGAAGGCAAGCAATATGAGGTCAAGGATGGCGATATCATCAATTTTCGCTTTAATGTTTAACGGGATGTATTTGGCTGCCCTGGAAAAATGCCCGGGGCCTATCAATAAGGTGTTGATTGGTCATGAATTATGGTAGAATAACAAATTTAAGTAAATGATGACGACAGTGCCATGACGGAACAACAGGAATAACACGTGGCCAAATCCTCCGTACACAAAAAATTCATATCCGGTCTGATGGACAGTCAAAGCATGGGCCGGTACAAAATTATCCGCAAACTGGGCCAGGGGGGCTCCGGTGTGGTCTACCTGGCCCGCGATGCCTATATCCAGCGCCAGGTCGCCCTCAAGATATCCCAGGGCATATCGAGCCAGTCGCGCAAACAACTTTTCCTGGAAGCCCAATCGGCCGGCCGTCTCAGCCACCCCAACATCCTGGCGATCTACGATACCGGGCTTTACAAAGAGTTCTGCTACATCATCATGGAATATGTCGAAGGCGAAACGCTGAGACGACATTGCCGTCCTGAAAACCTCCTGCCCCTCGACCAATGCATCGAAATTGTCTTCAAGGTTTGCAGCGCCCTCAGTTACGCGCACCAGCGCGGGGTCATTCACCGGGATATCAAGCCGTCCAATATCATGCTGGACAATCAGGGGACCCCGAAACTGACCGACTTCGGCATCGCCCGCATCAGCAAACAGAAGTCCGAGAAGGGTGTCTGGGGAACCCCCAGCTACATGTCGCCGGAACAATTGAAGGAAGAGATCACGACACACCAGAGCGATATCTTCTCACTGGGATGCGTCATGTATGAAATGCTTACCGGTCAGCGCACTTTCAACGGTGAGAACGACTTCGCCGTCATTTACAAGATCACCCGCGAAAACCCCACCCCCATCAGGGAGCTTCGTCCGGATCTGCCGGAGATATTCGACGACATCATGCGGAAAGCCCTGGCCAAAAACCTGGAGCAACGTTACGCCTCCTGCATGGATTTGGCCTATGACCTGCGGGTTGCCTTGCGCGGCATTATGCTGCCCACAGGGGATAAAAAGGTCGAAGATATTATCGACTTGCTCCACCAGGTCCCCTTTTTCCACAATTTCACCCGGGAACAAATCGAAAGCTTGGGCTTGGCCAGCAGCATCATCAAGGTGCCGAAAGGCAAAGTCATCGTGGCCGAAGGCGATATTGACGATACGTTTTATATCCTGTTGAACGGCAAGGTCAAAATCCGCAAGAACGACCAGGTCATTGCCAAAATCAGGGCGGGTGAATGCTTTGGCGAGATGGCCTATATCGCCGGAAAGGCGCGTGTCGCCTCGGCGTCAGCCCACACCAATTGTCTTTTGATGAAAATCAGTGCCACGTTGATGGACAAGGCGCCCGAGGCGGTTCAACTCCTTTTTTTTAAAAATTTTGCACGCACCCTTTCCTATCGACTGGAAAAGAGTTCGGGGCTCAAAACCAACGCGACGTCAAAATGAGGCCAGCCATAATATGATACGATGTGGATGTCTGCCAGCCAAACACGGCTTTGATTGCCCCGCCCGTCACGAGGCCATGGAATGATATCGGTAACCGCCGCCGGACAAACGGATGTCGGTCAAAAGCGCAAGGGCAACGAAGACGCTTTTCTCATCGACGACCAGTTGCAGCTCTATGTCGTGGCCGACGGGATGGGCGGGCGTAAAGCGGGTGAAGTTGCCAGCCGTCTGGTGGTTGAAACCATCGGCAAAACCATGCACAAGCTCGTTTCTTCGGCCAACCCCGACCAGATGGTGGGTGTCGACCGGAACCTGTCTTCCCAGGCCAACCAGGTGGTCTACGCCATCCGCCGGGCCAACCTGAAGACCTTTGAATACGCCCAGAATGATGAGCGCTGCAAAGGTATGGGCTCAACGGTATCCGCCGTTTACTTCAGCGATACCCATGCCGTGGTGAGCAATGTGGGGGACAGCCCCATCTATCTGGTACGGGACGGGCGCGCCGATGTTGTTTCCACCATGCACACCGTTATGGCGGAACAGGAAGCACTGGCACCGGACGGCGGCCTCAAGCTCGGGCAGCAATATCTCCACATGATCACCCGGGCCATGGGGATCGGCGAAACCGTAAACCCCGACACCACGGAAATCTTCTTCCAGGAAGGCGATATCCTGGTCATCTGCTCCGATGGGCTGAGTGACAAGACCTTTCCTGAAGAAATCTGTGAAATCGTTGAACAGAACTCACCCGAAGATGCTTGCCGCCAACTGGTGGACATGGCCAACGAGCGGGGTGGCGACGACAACATTACCGTTATCGTGCTCAAACTGGGTCCCCCGGTGGAAGCATCCCCGGCAATACCGGCCGACGACACTTCCGGCACCGCATCAACAGAAGAAGACCCGCCGCAGGTGCTGGTGGAATACGACACGGACGAGGCCTCCTATTCCACCCAGACACGGGCGATTCGGCTGGACGGTATCTTTCTGGAAACATCAGAGCCTTTTTCCAAAGGGGAAACCCTGATGCTGACCATCAACGATCCAAAGACGCAAACCAATCTTATGCTGTCAGGCATCATCATGGGCCGAACCCCCAAAGGCATCGACGTCGCTTTCGACGACCTGACCCCGTCTCAGCTGGATACGCTGAAAGAACTTATCCGCAATCTTTAACATGCCGCGGCCGCCCCTGGTCGACAGCCGGCAACGCAACACCCGGCTTTAGAATCATGAGACCCGAGAGCCCGATTAAAATCGACATCAAGGACAAAATGATCGGCGGCCCCCGGTCTCTGATTTGCCTGCCCTTGATGGCTGCGGATCATGCGACCCTGGTCGACCAGGCCCGGGCCGCGATAGCCCTCGGCCCGGACCTGATCGAATGGCGGGTGGATGCCTTCACGCCGCTGTCACGGCCGGATGCGGTAAAAGACGCCCTGGCCGCCCTCCATACCACCTGCCGAGGCTTGCCGCTTTTGTTTACCTGCCGCTCCCCGCTTGAGGGGGGCCGACACCCCCTGCCCTCTGAGGACCGGCTGGCGTTATACCGTTTGGCCATCACATCAGAGCAGGTGGATTTGATCGATATCGAACTGTCCAGTGGCGACGAGATGATTCAGGTGCTGCGGCCCCTGTGCCGGCGGGCCGGTGTGAACCTGATGTTATCCTATCACAATTTTGAAGACACCCCCGATGGCGAAACCCTGCTGGGTAAATTCCGTGAGGCCGAAAAGGCCGGGGCCGATATCGCCAAGGTCGCTGTAATGCCCCAAGAGAGTCTCGATGTGCTGACCCTGCTCACCGCGGCCTGCAAAGCCCGTCGCCACTATCTGAAAATCCCCCTCGTCGCCATTTCCATGGGATGCGAAGGGGCCGTCAGTCGAATCACCGGCGATCTTTTCGGCTCCGATATTACCTTTGCAAGCGGTGCGGCGACTTCAGCACCGGGACAACTGCCGATTGAAGACCTGAAAAAAATCTGGTCCCTGCTGCCCTGGCATGGCGCCTCATCGGCATGAAACCATCTGCTCGACAGACGCGGCCCGGGCAAAGGATAACCCTTTATAGCCATGCAAACCGATAAACATCACCATCCCCCCATCGACACACGGACCCGCCTTGTCGGACTGTTGGGCCAGCCACTGGGGCACAGTTTGTCGCCGGTCATGCACAATCGGGCCTTCCGGATCCTCGGATTGAACTATTGCTACCTGCCCATCGAAGTGGCGGATGAGGATTTAGAAACGGTGACGGCCGGTATCGCCAAAATGAATTTTGCGGGCTACAACGTCACCATCCCCCATAAAATCCGCATCATGGATTGCCTGGACGCTGTCGATCCGCTGGCCCGGGCCATCGGGGCCGTCAATACCGTCACCATCCGGAACGGCCGCTCCACCGGATACAATACCGACGGCATCGGATTCGTCCGATCCATCGAAGCGGCCGGCCGTCTGTCCATCAAAGGACAATCCGTCATGCTGCTCGGCGGCGGGGGGGCGGCCCGGGCCATCGCCATGACCCTGGCCCGGCAGGGGGCGGCTCGCATCGCCATTGCCAACCGAACCGAGGCCAAGGCTCATTCGCTGGCCGGTGATGTCAATCGACAGGGCCGGGAATGCTGTCGCGCCGTGCCCATGGAGCCCCCCGCTCTCGAGACGGTGCTGCGCCACACCGATATTCTCGTCAATACCACCAGCGTCGGCATGCATCCACGGGAGGAGGAGTGCCCCCTACCGGATCACCTGGTGCACGGTGGCCTGGCGGTCTGCGATATTGTCTACAATCCGCGGCAAACACGGCTTTTGGACATTGCCCGGCAAAAAGGCTGTCGGTTGGTGGAAGGTCTCGGGATGCTGGTGTATCAGGGCGCGGCCGGCTTTCAAATGTGGACCGGTCTGGAAGCACCTGTGGAAGCCATGTTCGATGCCATCCGCCGGGGCCCCTCCGTAAAGTGAAGCTGCCTCTTGACATTCGTCTCCTCCACCGTTATCGTTTGCTGAACCATTAACGGGAAACCAGCATGCAAAGCTTGGCAGACAAATATTATTTTTATTTCGGCTTTTATTTTTATTTCGCCGGTCTGCCTGCGGTGCCCTGAATCCCTTTACATAAAACCTCAAAAACCGCCGGCCGACCAAATGCCGCGGTTTTTTTATTTATAAAGGCCGTGGCGATAAATCGCTCCACGGCCTTTTTGTTCGGCCCGGTTGAGGACAATTCAAACCATTGCCCAAACCCGTGCATCACCCCTGTTGAGCACGCAACGGTGCCGAAAGGAAACCAGCCATGCCCGCACCACGAACCGAAGACCTCAGAATTAAGGACTATCTGCCACTGATGCCGCCCCGCGCATTGAAGCAACAACTGCCTCTCTCGCCCCAGGCGGAAAAAACCGTCGTTGAAGGCCGGGAAACGATTCAGCGCATCATCAACAAGGAAGACAAACGGATCGTGGCCATCATCGGTCCGTGTTCTATCCATGACGAAAAAGCCGCTCTGGCGTATGCCGAACGCCTGGCTGCCCTGCAGGAAAAGGTAAAAGATACCCTCTTCCTGGTCATGCGGGTCTATTTTGAAAAACCGCGCACCACGATAGGGTGGAAAGGCCTGATCAGCGATCCGGAGTTGGACGGCAGTTGCGACATGAATGCCGGGCTGGTCAAAGCCCGCCGCCTGATTATGCAAATCGCCGAAATGGGACTGCCCACCGCCACCGAAATGCTCGAGCCGATTACACCGCAGTACCTGGCCGATGTGGTCTGCTGGTCGGCCATCGGTGCCCGTACCACCGAATCTCAAACCCATCGGGAAATGGCCTCGGGCCTTTCCATGCCGGTAGGATTCAAAAACGGGACCGACGGCAAGCTGTCCACCGCCATCAACGCCCTCGTGGCGGCGCATGCCGCTCAGACCTTCCTGGGAATCGACCAGGATGGCCAGACCTGCATCGTGCAAACCGGCGGCAACCCTTACGGGCATATCGTCCTGCGCGGCGGCAGCCGGCCCAATTACGACCCCATCAGCATCGAAGAAGCACGGCTGATGCTGATTACCAAAGGGCTTCCCGAGGCCATCATCGTGGACTGTTCCCACGCCAATTCCCACAAAAAATTCCAGGGCCAGGCCATTGTCTGGCGCAATGTCGTCGACCAGATCGTCAACGGCAGTGAATCCGTCATCGGCCTCATGCTGGAAAGCAACCTGCATGAGGGCAATCAGAAATTCACCGGAGATAAAGCGGCCTTGAAGTACGGCGTTTCCATCACCGATGAATGTATTTCATGGGAAACCACCGAAGAATTGCTGACCAGCGCCCACGAAAAACTTGTGGGCACCCGTGGTCAGCTCGAGCGCGCATCGTGAAGCGACCACCTGTGATCCGACCAAGGCGACCAAGGGGCGGCTGTCCTGCCGTTTCCCGGTCCGGTGGGCAATTACCCGGCGAAAGATCGACACCATGAAACAAATCCAGATCCAGGGCGCCTCCGGCCCATCAACGATTATAGTCGGTGAAGCACTCGGTAATTTAGGCCGCTATCTGCCGGTTGCGTCACCGATCATCATCACGGACGAAAACGTTGGCCGGCGATATGCCGACCAGTTCCCGGCCGGCCCTATCATTACCATCGGAACCGGCGAAGGCATCAAGACCCTCGATACGGTTGCCCGGATATACGCTGAACTGGTGGAGATCGAGGCGGATCGTTCCGCCTGGATCCTCGGCATCGGCGGGGGCATTGTCTGTGATGTGGCCGGCTTCGTGGCCTCGACCTATCTGCGGGGCATCCGCTTCGGGTTCGTGGCCAGCACCCTGCTGGCCCAGGTGGATGCCAGTGTCGGCGGCAAGAACGGCGTCAATTTCGGCGGTTATAAAAACATGGTGGGGACGTTCAACCAGCCCGGATTCGTTATCTGCGATCCGGCGCTTTTACACACCCTGCCCGAAGCGCAGCTGCAGTGCGGTTTTGCCGAAATCGTCAAGCATGCCCTTATCGCCGACGCCGGGATGTTCGACGCCCTGGAAAAAGATGCCGCCCGGGCCCTGGCGCTGGATACCGGGGTGATCGAACGGCTGGTCTATGAATCGGTGGTCATCAAATCCGCCGTCGTCAATCGGGATGAAAAGGAAGCCGGCGAACGGCGCAAACTCAATTTCGGCCATACCTTCGGGCACGCCATCGAAAAAGTGACCGGCGTGCCCCACGGCCAGGCCGTCAGTATCGGCATGGTGCTGGCAGCCCATCTCTCGCAACGTCGCGGTTTGATCACCGCCGGCGAAACCGATCGGATGCGGGCGCTTCTCAGGCAGTTGAACCTGCCCGTGCGAATGGCCTTTGAACGGGAGGCCGTTTTGGAAGCCTTGGGCAAGGATAAAAAAAGGGAAGGCGATCACGTTCATTTTGTTTTATTGGAGGGCATTGGCCGGGCCGTAATCGAACCGATCCCGCTGGCCGAACTGCGCGCGGTTCTGGCAGACGAAGCGCTTTAAAGGGTCGTGGGAAATAGCTGCGGGGGGGTGGAAACCAGCGTGTCGGGCCCGTCAGACCGGGGGAATATTTAGCATCGCGAGCAGTTCTTCAACCACCGCAGTGATGGTTTTGCCGGAGGTCGTCACCGGCGAAAATTGCTTATAACCGGCCTGCCGTTCTTCGTACAGCAACCGGATGCGCGCCTCCGGATCGGGTCCCTCCAGCAAGGGCCGCACCGCTGTCGATGCGCCGGAAAGCCGTTCAAGAATCTCCTCGGGGGTTGCCCACAGACAAAAAATCAGCCCATGGCGGGACAGGGCGGCAGCATTGGCGCTGTCCAGCATCATGCGCCCCCCCGTAGCAATCACCTGTCTATCACCCGCGCCCAACTCCTGTGCCAAGGCGGCTTCCATGGCACGGAAGGCCGGTTCGCCACGGTCACGGAAAATCTCGTGGACCGTCTGCCCGCAACGGCTTTCGATGGCCGCATCCGTATCCACGAACGTAAAACCAAGTCGCGCCGCCAGGAGGCGCCCCACCGATGACTTGCCCGTCCCCATAAAACCTGTGAGGATGATATTGCCATAAGGTCGTCGTGTTTCGTGCTGTGTCATTGTCACCAATCCGGCTGGGGAAAGCGCCGCTTTAACCGCTTCGGATGAAAAACCGCGGCAGGGATATGCGGGTCGCCCGGCAGCGCGGGCATCGCCCCGGGCGGGAAAACCGCTGCCGCTCCCGGAAGACAAAATCACATGCCCGGCATGTTGCGGGGTGAATGCGCAAAACCTGCCGGGTGGTCGACAAGCTGCGACGAATATGGGCCAGATGGTCGCCCGCCTCTTTTTCGGAGATATGCAGGGCCTGGGAAATGTCCCGCAGGCTGCAGGCTTCGGTTTGCAGCAGGGCGATCATGTCCTGCCGCACGGTGCGGGCCTCATTTTCTTCCGGCATCATGCCGCTGCTCCGGGGGGCAGAATTTCTTCCTTCAGCAGACAGCAGGCAATCCGATACAGAGGAGCGCCATCGCCGTCATAGGCCAGGTTGCCCGGCTGCACCAGCCGGTTCATGACGCAGCCTTCCGGTATGTCCAGGGCAAAAAGATCGTTTTCATTGATGGCCGGCATGGGCACCAGGCCCTGGTCTTCGATCCGCAGCGAGTGCAGCGGAAAATCTTCGCACAAGGGGCAGCGATAGACGCGGCCGTTGGGGAAAACGAAGAAATTATCCGCGACCCGTCCGGCACAGGCAAACGCTTCCGTGGGGGGCAAAAAGACCTTGGGATACGTCACGGTCAACCCCTGGTCGGCAATGGCCTGGGCCACGGCCGGAACCACGGCCAGCCAACGCTCCCGATCCACCTGGAGCAACGGATCCGATGCCCCCTCATCGGCGGCATGGGCCGGATTGCCCCGAATCCCCAGCACCTGGATGAAAAACCGCTCGATGCCGAGATCCTCCAGCAGCGGCCCCATCTGCGCCAACTCATCGATGTTGGCCGAGCTCACGGTATAGATAAGACTCGTGCTGAACCCCCGGGCCACGGCCCGGCGGATACCGTCCAGGCAGGCCGCGTAAGAGCCTCGCCCCCGCAGGGCATCGTTGGTCTTCTCGGTGGCACCGTCCAGGCTGAAGCTGAAATAATCGACTTCTTCCGGGGTAATGCGCTCCAGGATGTCGTGAAACAGATAGCCGTTGGTGTCGATGGTGACCGAGGCAAACTGCAGACGGCGGGCGGCCTTGACCACCGCAGTCAGGTCCGGGTGCAGCGTAGGCTCTCCCCCGAGAAGAATCAGGTTGGCCGGTTTGCCGATCGCGGTAAACACCCTGAGCCATCTTTCGATCGTCGCCAGCGGCAGGGTGGCCCTGCCGTGCTGGTCGGGATTGATATAGCAATGGCGGCAGTTCAGGTTGCAGCGGGTTAAAATGTGGAAGAAAAGATTGACCGCGTGGGGGGAAAACGCCACTGTACGCTTGCGAATCATGGGCCTATGCGAGTGCCTTGAGGATTTTGTTGGCCTTGATCAACTCTTCGTTGGTCAGCCGCAGACGGATGGAGAGAAATTCGGCAAAAATACGGTAAAGCAAAAGAAGGAAATCAAGCTGCTCATCCCGGTCGCCCGAACCCACCATGCGCTCTTTGGCGGCCGTATTGATGGCCAGGCAAACCGTGGGTTCCAGGGCCACCACCGTGGCGGAACGGCTCTGGCTGTCGATGATGCGCATCTCACCGAAGACGTCGCCGATTTCCGAAATAACGCTGATTTCGACATCCTTTTTGGTGATGCGGACACTGCCTTCCAGTAAAAAATACAGCCAGGGATCTTCGTCCCCTTCCTGGATGATGATTTCACCGCTTTCATACTCACGCATTTTGCTCAGGAGCAGCAGCCGGCTGAGATTGCTGGTTTCAAAATTGCGCAGGGCCGGTATGGCCATCAAGCGTTGAATGTTCTCCAGATTGTCTTTGAGGTAGCGTGATTCCTGCATAGGCGCTCCGTATCAATTTACGGCCGATATCCTGATACGGGGGATTATAGCATTTCCATGCAGTTTTTGGAAAGGCCGCCATCGAAATCCACCGGATAACAGCCGTCGAAGCAGGCTTTGCAAAAATAGTTTTCGGGCCGGGCCACCCCTGTGGACTTCAGCAGCCCGGGCAGGCTGAGATAGGCCAGGGAGTCCAATCCCAGGTAATTACCCAGTTCTTCCACGGACATGCGCGCGGCGATCAGTTCCCCCTTGGTGGAAAAATCGATGCCGTAATGACAGGGGAAACGGTGCGGCGGACCGCTGACGCGCAAGTGGACGCGCCGCACGCCGAGTTCGCGCAGGGCTTTGACACGGGTCTTGGCCGTGGTGCCCCGAATAATGGAGTCCTCGATAATGACGATATCCTTGCCTTTCAACAATTCCTTGACCGGGTTCAGTTTAACCCGCACCCCGAAATCGCGCATGCTCTGGGTCGGCTGGATAAAGGTCCGCCCGACATAGTGGTTGCGGATCATGCCCATTTCAAACGGGATGCCGGAAGCCTCGGAAAATCCCAGGGCCGCATAGGTTCCGGAATCGGGAAACGGCATGACCAGGTCGGCCTCCGCCGGGGATTCCAGGGCCAGTTGCCGCCCGTGGGCCTTGCGGGTCATGTAGACATTCTGGCCGAAAATCGTACTGTCCGGGCGGGCAAAATAGATATACTCAAAAATGCAGAACGTCCGTTTGGCCCCTTCCGGCCGCGTCTTGATGCTTTTGACGCCGTCGTCACCGATGATCACGATTTCACCCGGGTCCAGCTCCCGCACGAACTCGGCCTCCACCAGATCCAGGGCGCAGCTCTCCGATGCCAGGACATAGCTGCCGTTGAGACGCCCCAGACACAGGGGGCGAAACCCATTGGGGTCCTTGATGCCAATGACCTCGCCTTCCGAGGTGAGCAGGACGAACGAAAACGCCCCCTGCAAACGTTTGGCCGTTTCGACAAGGGCGCCTTCAAAACCATGTTTCAGGTTTTTGACAAAAAGGTGCAGAAACACCTCACTGTCCATGGTGGTCTGGAAAATGGAACCGGACCGCTCCAGTTCGTCTTTCAGGATATGCGCGTTGACAAGGTTGCCGTTGTGCGCGAGGGCATACGATCGATGCTGGTGGCGGACGAAAAACGGCTGGGCATTGCCCAGGATGGAGCTGCCGGTGGTGGAATAGCGAACATGGCCCACAGCACTGCCACCGCTCAGCTGTTCCAGGTGCGACATGGCAAACACGTCGGAAACCAGTCCCATCCCCTTGTGCCCCACGATGGTTTTGTCCTGGCAAACCGCGATACCGGCGCTTTCCTGCCCCCGGTGCTGCAAGGCATAGAGCCCGAAATAGGTGAGCTTGGAGGCATCCGGGTGACCGTGAATCCCAAAAAGCCCGCAGGCCTCACGGGGTCTTTCGTCATTAATCATCATGGTTAGGGGTCTCCCAAATTTATCTGTAAATCACGCGCCGGTGGCTCCGCCCGCCGCCCGGCCGATGGTCCGGTGGTACGCCTGCAAGGATTTGACCTCCAGGCGCTTGGCCTTCAAGGCACCGACACCGCTGCAAATGGCCCGGGCACCGGCGATCGTCGTGGCATACGGCAAGTTGAACTTGAGGGCCGCCCGGCGAATTTCATATCCGTCGCGTTTGGTTTCATCACCCGAACCGGTATTGATCACCAGTTGAATCTCACGATTCTTGATGGCGTCCACCACATGGGGCCGGCCGGTGGAAACCTTGTAGACAAAACGGGACGGCACCCCCTGTTCTTCCAGGTAATCCGCCGTCCCCCGGGTGGCCATGATCTCAAAACCGAGATCGATAAAACTGTGGGCGATGTCCACCACCGCGGCTTTGTCCCGGTCCTGCACACTGACGAATACCGTCCCGGCGGATGGCAGGTGATGGCCGGCCCCCATCTGGGCCTTGCTGAACGCGGAACCGAAATCGGTATGGATGCCCATGACCTCACCGGTGGATTTCATCTCCGGTCCCAGAAGGGTGTCCACGTCCGGAAAGCGATCAAACGGAAGAACGGCTTCTTTGACCGATACATAGTCGGGAATAATTTCCCGGGTAAGCCCCAGTTCTTCCAGGGTTTTTCCCAGCATGACCTTGGTGGCCAGCTTCGCCAGGGGCACCCCGGTCGCTTTGCTGACAAAGGGTATCGTCCGGGAGGCCCGGGGATTGACCTCGAGCACGAATACCTGGTCGCCCTTGATGGCATACTGGACATTCATCAGTCCCACCACGTTCAGCTCCCGGGCCATGGCCCGGGTGGCATCGGCAATTTCTTCCAGTACGGGGGCCGGGATGGTTTGCGGAGGCAGGATGCAGGCGGAGTCGCCCGAATGAATGCCGGCCTCCTCCACATGCTCCATAATGCCGCCAATGATGGTGCGCTGCCCGTCACTGATGGCATCCACATCCACTTCCACGGCGTCTTCCAAAAACTTGTCGATGAGCACCGGATGCTCCGGGGAGGCCGCTATTGCCAGCCGGGTAAAATTTTCGAGGGCCTCCTGATGATAAACGATTTTCATGGCCCGCCCCCCGAGGACATAGGAAGGCCGCACGATTACGGGATAGCCGATGGCCTCCGCCACGCTCACGGCCTCCGCCACGCTCACGGCGGTGCCGTTGTCCGGCTGCACCAGATCGAGCTTTTTGAGCATGGCCTGGAACTGCTCGCGGTTTTCCGCCCGGTCGATGCTGTGGGGATGGGTGCCCATGATGTGGACCCCGGCATCCAGAAGGGCCGTTGCCAGGTTGAGCGGCGTCTGGCCGCCGAACTGGACGATCACGCCCGTGGGTTTTTCGGTTTCGACGATGTGCAGCACATCTTCCCGGGTCAGGGGCTCGAAGTACAGTTTGTCCGACGTGTCGTAATCCGTACTGACCGTTTCGGGGTTGCTGTTGACCATGATGCTCTCCACCCCTTCTTCCCGCAGGGCAAAGGAGGCATGGACACAGCAGTAGTCGAATTCGATCCCCTGGCCGATGCGGTTCGGCCCGCCCCCCAGGATCATGACTTTGGTGCCATCGGTCCGGCGGGCTTCGTTCTCTTCCTCGTAGGTGGAGTAGTAATAGGGGGTGGCCGCCTTGAATTCCGCGGCACAGGTATCCACCAGCTTATAGACGGGCTTGAGCCCCAACTGTTGCCGCCGCTGGCGAATCGCGTCTTCGCTCCGGCCGGTCAGGTGGGCAATCTGGATATCGGAAAATCCCCAGGACTTGGCCCGCGCCAACCGGTCGTCATCCAGGTCGCCGGAGGCGATGGCCTGCTCCATCTCCACGATCTGGCGCAGCTGGTACAAAAACCAGGGATCGATGCCGGTCAGGTCGTAGATGGCGTCAATGGAAAACCCCGCCTGCAAGGCATGGCGCAGGTAGAAAATACGCTGGGAATTGGGAGTGGCCAGATGCTGCTCGATGTCGGCCGTGGTCAGCGGATTTCCGGTCTGGTGTCGGGCGTCGCCCGCATCCCGTCCGTCGGCCCCAAAACCGAAGCGGCCGATCTCCAGTGAGCGCAGGCCCTTCTGCAGGGCCTCTTTAAAGGTCCGCCCGATGGCCATGGTCTCCCCCACCGATTTCATGGCCGTGGTGAGATAATCCGGCGTTTCGGGAAATTTTTCGAAAGTCCAGCGCGGGATTTTGACGACACAGTAATCCAGGGTGGGCTCGAAGGAAGCCAGCGTCTCGCCGGTGATGTCGTTGGGAATTTCATCCAGGGTGTAGCCCACCGCCAGCTTGGCGGCGATTTTGGCAATCGGGAACCCGGTGGCCTTGGAGGCCAGGGCCGAGCTCCGGGAAACCCGGGGATTCATTTCCACGACGATCATTTCGCCCGTTTGGGGATGAATCGCAAATTGAACGTTGGAGCCCCCCGTGTCCACCCCGATTTCCCGCATGATGGCCAGGGAGCCGTTGCGCATGACCTGGTATTCCCGGTCGCTCAGGGTCTGGGCGGGCGCCACGGTGATGCTGTCACCCGTGTGAACCCCCATGGGATCCAGGTTTTCAATGGAACAGACAATGACCACATTGTCGTTATGGTCGCGCATGACCTCCAGTTCATACTCTTTCCAGCCCAGAACGGATTCTTCCAGCATCACCTGGGTGTTGAGGCTGGCATCCAGGCCGCTTTTGGCAATGCGTTCCAGGTCTTCGGGGTTGTAGGCCACCCCACCCCCGGTTCCGCCCAGTGTGAAACTCGGCCGGATGATGATGGGGAAACCGATCTCGGCGACGATCTGGCGCACGTCGGTCATGGTGTTGGCAATACCGCTGCGGGGGATCCGCAGCCCGATATTGGCCATGGCCTTGCGGAAGAGGTCACGATCCTCGGCTTTCTGGATGGCACCCAGCGAGGCACCGATCATTTCCACACCGAATTTTTCCAGCACGCCGCGTTCGGCGACCCTGACGGCCGTGTTCAACCCCGTCTGGCCCCCCAGGGTAGGCAAAAGGGCATCCGGGCGCTCCTTTTCGATAATGCGCGCCACCGCTTCCGGCGTCACCGGCTCGATGTAGGTATAGTCGGCCGTTTCCGGATCGGTCATGATGGTGGCCGGATTGCTGTTCACCAGGACGACGTCGTAGCCTTCTTCCTTGAGGGCTTTGCAGGCCTGGGTCCCGGAATAGTCGAACTCGCAGGCCTGGCTGATGATGATCGGCCCGGCGCCGATGATGAGAATTTTCTGAATATCGTCTCGTTTGGGCATGGATTCGGGTCTCTGTTAAGTTTGGCGATCAGATAAACGGCCCCGATGATGGCAATTTCGGCAACCGCTGTCAGGCCCATCCTCAAGATGGGTTGTCGTTCATCAACCGGTCAAATTCGGCAAACAGATAACGGGCGTCATGGGGGCCGGGCGACGCTTCGGGATGATACTGGACCGCATAGGCCGGATAGCGACGGCTGCGAAAGCCCTCCAGGGTGTTGTCGTTGAGGTTGATATGGGTGATGTCGACCTCCCGGTCCGACAGGGACGCGGGATCAACCGCAAACCCATGATTCTGGGAGGTAATCTCGATGCGGCCGCTGGGCAGATGTTTGACCGGCTGGTTGGCGCCCCGGTGGCCGAATTTGAGTTTGTAGGTTTTCCCGCCCAGGGCCAACCCCATCAACTGGTGCCCCAGGCAGATGCCGAACATGGGACGGTAGCCCAGCAAGTCCCGGATGGTGTCGATGGCAAACCGCACCGGTTCGGGATCGCCGGGACCGTTGGATAAAAATATACCATTGGGCGCCATGGCGCGGATCGTGTCCGCCGAAGTGGCCGCCGGCACCACCACCACCTCGCAACCCGCCTGTTCGAGGCAACGCAGGATATTGTATTTGATGCCGAAGTCCATGGCCACCACCGAATGCCGACGACCGCGCGCCTGCCAGATATCCTGGTTCAAAGCCGTCGCCTTGCCGCCGGGCGGATCCAGTGGGATCGCCTGGTTGTCGATCCAGCGAAAAGGCCCTGTGGTGGTGACCTGGCTGGCCAGATCCTGCCCCGCCATACCGGGAATGACACGGGCCTGGGCCACAGCGGCATCCGGCTCCAGAACGGAAGTGGACAGGAAGGCACGCATGGCGCCGGTTTTACGGATGTGGCGGGTCAGCGCACGGGTATCCAGGTCTTCCACTCCCATGACGCCCTGGGCCTGCAGGTAGTCCGCCAGGGATTCCGTGGCCCGATAGTTGCTGTGAAAAGCCTGGTACTCCTTGATGATAAAAGCCGCCACCTGAATGCGGGCCGACTCCACATCTTCAGGATTGACGCCGTAATTCCCCACCAGGGGATAGGTCATGGTCACCAGCTGGCCACTGTAGGAGGGATCGGTCAACACCTCCTGATACCCGGTCATGCTGGTGTTGAACACCACCTCGCCCCGCGATTCCCCCGGTCCCGTAAACGAGCGGCATTGAAATGTCCGCCCGTCTTCTAACGCAAGCAATGCTTTCATGGAATCCATGCCCATCATACTTGAAACCGGCCGTTCGGCCTGGCCGTTCCGTTGTCGTTGCACCGTCACCCAGACCATTAAAAGGAGAAGGCACCCGGTGATGGGTTGCGAGGCAACCCCTGAAAATAAATTCTAGTAATGAACTTGATACGTTTTATCAATGGTAAACCGGCCCCTATCCCTTGGTCGGGAGGGGCCGGAGCCTTTTGGTGCTGCGGTTGCATGCCCAAAACCGTCAAAGCGGCGTGTTTTCCACCAGATCCCAGATGCCGCAGGGGCAGGCGCCGGCACAGAACCCGCAGCCGATACAGCGCTCCGCATCCACGACATATTCGTAACCCCCCTCGGGGGTTTCGGCGCGGCTGATGGCGCTGTTCGGACAGACCGCCACGCAAATGCCGCAATCCCGGCAGGACCCGCACGAGGAACACTGGGAACCGCAATGGTCGATATCGTCGTAATCCAAAATGCGAGGATCGAAATATTCCAGTGAAATCCTTCGCTTGTCGATCATCTGGCGCGTATCGCTCACCGGCCGGCGGCCTTCCAGCATTTCCGTGATGGCGGCGGCCGCCTTGCGGCCGGCACCGATGGCATCGGTGAGCAGCCCCGGTTTGACCATGTCGCCGATGGCGAAAACACGGCTGTCCGTGGTCTGAAAATGCTCGTTGACCACCACAAAGCCTTGCTCGGTGGCAATATCTTCCGGAATGAAGCTCAAATCCGGAGCGTCGCCGATGGAGATGAACACGGTTTCCGCCGGAAGCAGTTCCCCGTCCTGCAGGACCACACCCTTTTCGGTGATTTCCTTGGTAAAGCAGGGGAAGCGGAACTTGGCCCCCACTTTCTCCGCCTCTTCCCGCTCCTTGCCGAAGGAGAGGGGTTCCTGGATGTCGATCAAAGTGATGTCCTCGGCGCCCAGCCGATGCGCCTCGGTGGCCACGTCACAGCCCACATTGCCGGCCCCGATAATGACGACCCGCTTTCCCACACGGGCGCGTCCCACCTTGGCGTCCGTCAGAAAATCCAGGGCCGTGATCAGGCGTTCTTTGCCGGGCACCGGCACCACCCGCGGCTTCTGGGCGCCGGTGGCCAGGACGACAAAATCGTAATCTTCACACAGCTGGACAATATCGTCCTGCTGCACGTCCTGCTGCAGGTGGACATGGGGAATGACCTTGCGGACCCGCTCGAGTTCCGCCGAAACCACGTCTTCCGGAATGCGGCTGCTGGGAATGGCCGATGCAATCTTCCCGCCCAGTAAAGCGGAGGTATCATAGACCGTGGCTTCATGGCCGCTGCGGCGCAGCTGCCAGGCCACCGAAATACCGGCCGGGCCGCCACCGACCACGGCAACTTTACGGCCGCTCAGGGGCGGCATCTCCCCGATGGCAGCCTTGACGCTGGCCTGTCCCAGCCCCCTGATATTCACCGGCACCATAAAAGCCGACTGCCGGGTGCAACTGCTCATGCACAGGTTGGGGCAAAGATAACCACATACCGTGGCGGGAAACGGCGTATAGCTCAGGGCCAGATCGACGGCCTCGTCCATCTTGCCTTCCCGCACCAGGCGCCAGCGTTCCTGCACCGGAATACCGGAGGGACAGGACGCTTCACAGGGGGCCGCATACTTGCGGTTTTCCCAGACCGGCACGAAACGCCGCAGATCCCCGGTGGTGACCACCGGTATCTGGCTGCGGTCCTGGTCGCTGAGGTCCCCGATAATACCGCCCCGACCGAGTTCCTGGTCCCAAACGTCCTGGTGAAAGGCGGCCATTGGACGGGTCCGGCGGGTCTTTTTTTCATGGGGGCTGCGGGCCACGATCATTTGCCACTGGGTGCGGTCCGTCAATTCACCCATCAGCTCTTCCCGCTGGATGCGCTGCAGAAAAACCGGCACGTTTTCCGTCAGCCACTGCCAGTCGGCATCACCGATGGGCTCCAGTTTGGCGTCCCCCTGGCTATAGCCGCCATGAGGACCGCGAAAAAAGGCCTTGCCGCCCACCATACCCACAAAGGGCCGGTAGCCCAGGACGTTGCCGGGCGTTTGCGGATTCACGCCGCAGATGACGGCGATGCCGCCGGCCATGAATTCGCCGAAATAATCCCCCACCGACCCCAATACCCATAGTTCGGGCGGCGCGAAACGCGGGTTGCTTTTGGTCATGGTCATGCCGCGGGCACCGATGTTGCCGGCCACCCGTACAGCCCCCTGGGCCATCCCATTGCAGGTCCCGTTGCCGGCATTGCCTTGGACGATGATTTCAGCCCCGGCATTGAGCCAGCCGGTATCGTCCGATGCCGGCCCGTCCACCTCGATGGTGGTGTTGTCAAATCCCAGGGAACCCAGCCGTTGTCCCGGCGGTCCCTCGACCCGGATGTGCACCTTTTCGTCGCCGGCCTTCCACAGCCGGCCGCCGATGCCGTGCTGGCCAAAGGCCAGGATTTTCAAGCTCCGTTCGCCATTGGCCACCGCTTCCTGGATTTTTTCTTCCAGCACCCGGGATTCGATGCGTTCGCCATTGTCCTGACCGCTGATGATATGAAACACACTCTGTTCCTGATTGGCGTCACTGCTCATGAAAATCTCCACAGGGGTTGATGATCAACCCGCTCCAGCCCTTATGTTATCAGACGACATAATTGATCTGCAGCCGATCGGCCGCTTCTTTACTCGCAATACCCAGGGCATCGGACATGCCGATGGGCAGGGATGTCGAACGCCCCAGGGGCGCCAGGATCTTCCGCAGCTCGGTGTCGAAGGCCAGGAAGACGTCCACCACCCGCTCGGCCACCTGGTCCACATCCAGCCGGCGGTATAGCCGCGGATCCTGGGACGTGATGCCTTTGGGGCACAGGCCGATATTGCAGATGTTGCAGCGATCGCTTTCGGAACCCAGACACCCGGCGGCCGCCTGCATGATGTATTTGCCGACCTGGACGGCGCTCGCCCCCAGCATGATCAAGGCGGCGGCATTGGCGGCCATGTTGCCGGTCTTGCCGACCCCGCCGCCGGCAATGATCGGAATTTCGTTCTGCATGCCGACTTTGGTCAGGTTGAGGTAGCAATCGCGGATGTTGCTGGCGATGGGGTGGCCCATGTGGTTCATGGATACGTTGTAGGCCGCCCCGGTGCCGCCATCCTCCCCGTCGATGGCCAGGGCACCGGCATAGGGGTTGCGTGTCAGGTTGTTCAGCACCGCTAACGATGTGGTGGAAGCCGAAATCTTGGGATAAACCGGCACACGGAATCCCCAGGCCATATACATGGACTGGATCATCTTGGCCACGGATTCCTCGATGGAATACTGGGTCTGGTGCGTCGGGGGGCTGGGCAGGCTGACACCCTCGGGAACACCCCGAATGGCGGCGATCAGCTTGTTGACCTTGTACCACATGAGCAGGCCCCCGTCCCCCGGCTTGGCGCCCTGGCCGTATTTGATCTCGATGGCGCAGGGGTCTTCCTTCATTTCGGGAAGGGCATGAATGATTTCGTCCCAGCCGAAATAGCCGCTGGCGATTTGCAGAATCACATATTTGAGAAAGCGTGAGCGCAGGAGACGCGGCGGGCAGCCGCCCTCGCCGGTGCACATGCGCACCGGCATGCCGAGTTCCTCGTTCAGATAGGCCACCCCCATCTGCAAACCTTCCCACATGTTGGGCGAAAGGGCGCCGAAGGACATGCCGCCGATCATGAGGGGGTAGATTTCCCGCACCGGGGGAGTCCACCCGTTCTCCGCCATGAATTTGAGGTTCTGCTCCGGCGGCAGCACACGGCCCAACAGGGTGCGCAGTTCGAACTCGTGCCGGCCGGCATCCAGAGCCGGGTCGGTCAGCATGGAGATGCGGATAAACTTGATCTGGTCCAGCAGGCTGCCGGGGTCGTTGCGGCGGCCGCCCCGCCGTCGGGCCTGGCCGCCCCGGTTGTTATGCATGCGCAGTTTGTCGATCTCATCGCCGTGCATGGGGATGATGGCATCGTTGGGGCAGACCATGTTGCACATGGCACAACCAACACAGGCATAGGCCGGGTCGGTTTTCTGGCGAATGCCGTAATAGAGCTTGTATTCGTTGGCGGGCGCTTCCAGGATGCCCACCGCCGGCGCCACCTGCCGCTGGCGAAAAACACCGAGTTCGATGGCATTGACCGGGCAAGCGGCCGTGCAGCGGCCGCAAAGCGTGCACTTGTCCTTGTCCCACGCGATCTGCCAGGGCAAATCCTTGATGCTCAGTGAGAAAGGTGCAATGGGTCCTTCTGGCTGCATATCTTAACCTCCTGACGATCCGCATTCACAATCGCGGTGTCCAAGTGCATGGGTTGGAAGTCCTGGGATTTGTCGCGCTCCGGGATAGCCGCATCGAGGCCGCACAATTCCGACGAGAAGGCATAACGCCCCGGCCGGCCCCCCACCACGCCGGGTCTCAACTTCTTGCGGTCCTGAACCATGAACAGGCTGTGGTCCGGTAAAGACCCGATAACGCAGTTGGGGCCGTCGATAATCAGCTTGCGGCAGGTCTGTTTGAGGCCTTTTAAAAGCTGGTGGTTGGGATGCACGCGAAGGTCCTCGTCCTGCAAGGGGGTAATGATGTGCTTATAGGCTTCCGCCCCCAGCCCCAGCCGGGTGGCCGCGAAATGCAAAATGTGGGTGAACACCTCGGAGTCGGACTGGTAGCCGACATAGCCCGGAAAATCACGTGAAGACAGGTATTCCCGGATGGGGATGAAGGCCGTGTTCTCCCCGTTGGTCATGGTGGAAAAACCCTGGATAAAAAAAGGATGGCAGGCATAGAGATTGATGGCATAATTCGTGTTCTGGCGCCCCTGGGCCATGATGATCCGGGCCTGCAATTCTTTCCGGTCCAGCTGCAGATGCTTGGCCACGTGCAACGGGTCGCCGATCTCTTTGATCATGATCACATCCGGCCAAAAGGAGAAGACAATCATGTCGCCGCGTTCTTCACCCATGGCACGCAGGGTGAGCCGGGTTTCCAAGAGCCGGTTGTAAAGCTCACTCTGGGGCAGACCATCCCAGTCCTCGGGATATTCATAGGCCCGCACCAGGTAGATATCGCGCCGGGGCACCCCCGGCGGCGGTGATTTGGGCACTTTGATGGACAACTTGTACTTGGTCATGAACCCCAGATCCATCATATAGGCATCCAGACGCTTCAGGCCGGATTCGCTGAAGATACCGGATAAGACGGGAGCGTCCTTGATATCTTCGAACGCCCCCCCCAGATCACGCAGGAAAAGGCCCACACCGGAGCCGTCATGACCTTCCCGCATGACGTCCAGCGCCTGGAGCGCCACCATCGGGGAAAGGGGATCCTCGCTGGTTATGGCAAATAAGCGGCACATAGGGATTGATCCTCCTTGCCAGAATTCATTCTTGAAACCACCGACCACCCGTAATGCTTATGCCTTGCAAATACCCGCCCCCAAGGCAGGAATGAACGCACCCTCCGTCATCGCAATCGCAAGATGCAAGGGCCGTAGAGAGGCAACCGATCGCACGCGCCATACGGATATCGATGCGCCTTGGTGATGCAAAGCAACAGCCATGCCATAAGGCGCCAGTGGCAATTATTTATTATTATTTTGAATAGTTAGATATTTTAAACGCCGCAGCATCAAATAGGCGGCACCCTTATTGTGACAAATTTGTCATTTTATCGCGCCACAAATAACAATTTTGTCGATAAGGTGTGTACCGAATTTTCATGTGCATTTTCAGGAAGATGCTGCGACCCCACACACAAGGCGAGCGGCTACCATAGCTGATCTCGAATGGAAGAATCAAGCCGTAATTGATCTCGCATCAATTTTTCAGTATACCGCTTTTTAAGTTGCAAAGGCTTCTAACACCATCTTGAAAGGACCTTTCCAATGAAAGCCATGACGCCCCTTTCCGGCATGAGCCGCAGGGACTTTCTCCGCCTGAGCACCCTGGCCGCAGCCGGACTGTTAAGCGGCTGCGCCACCAATCCGGTAACCGGTGAGAGCCAGTTCATGCTGATGTCCGAGCAGCAGGAAATCCAGATCGATCGCCAGAATTCCCCCTACCAGCTTTCGGCGGATTACGGCATCACCCAGGATCGCCGGCTGGAGGCCTATATCGACCAAACCGGCAAACGGTTGGCCGGCCTGAGCCATCGCCCCCGCATGCCCTATCGTTTCAACGTGGTCAACGCCACCTACATCAACGCCTATGCCTTTCCGGGCGGCACCATTTCCACCACGCGCGGCATCCTGCTCAAGCTCAACGACGAGGGCGAACTGGCTTCGCTTCTGGGCCACGAGCTTGGCCATGTCAATGCCCGGCACACGGCCCGGCAAATGTCCCAGGCCATGCTGACCCAGGCCCTGGTGGGTGGCGCGGCCGCGGTAGTGGGCGGCCAGAGCAGTGCGCTGGGCGACCTGACGGCCCAGTTGGGCAGCATCGGCGCCGGGGCCCTGCTGGCCTCCTACAGCCGGGACAACGAACGGGAAGCCGACGACCTGGGCCTGCGCTATATGGCCGCGGCCGGTTATAATCCGAAAGGCTTTGTCGGCCTGATGGATATGCTGCGCACCCTCAACAAACAGAAACCCAATGCCGTTCAGATGCTTTTTTCGACCCACCCCATGAGTGACGAACGCTACCAGCAGGCCGTCAATGCCAGCCGCACCCGCTACCCCCAGGCCAAGGGGTCCCTGTATCGTGAGCGCTACATGGACCACACCGCGGGCCTGCGGCGCATGCGGGCAGCCATCGAAGCCATGCAAAACGGGGAGAAGGAGATGGCCCGCCAGGACTATGACAGTGCCGCCGCGCAATTCCAGCAGGCCTTGAAATCAGCACCCCGGGACTACACCGCCAACCTGCTGATGGCCAAATGCCGCTTTGCCCAAAAGAAATTCAAGCAGACCGAGCGCTACGCGGCAACGGCCAAGCAGACCTATCCCGGCGAGGCCCAAAGTTATCTCGTTTCCGGATTTGCACGCATCAAAATCGGCCGATTCGATGCCGCCTTCAATGATTTCGAAGCCTATGACGTCCGCCTGCCTAAAAATCCTGAAATTCTGTTTCTAAAAGGCTATGCCCAGGAAGGCGCCGGCCGGAAGAAGGAAGCGTCCGAGTTCTACATCGCTTATCTTAAGCAGGTCAATCAGGGGCCCCAAGCCGAACACGCCTATCAACGGCTTGTCCAATGGGGCAAAATCAAATCATAGCCCGACCGATCAGCACGCATCACGCGCTAAAGCTTACGCCATTAACATCGCAAACCTTAATTCGTACCCAAAATCTTTACGACTGCATCATCGAGGAGCCCATGCCGCAACTGCCCGACACGCTGGCCCATGAAGCCCAGGACAAGCTTGAAGCCCTGAAGGCCGCGGCTCTCCAGGCCGGATGCCCGCTCGACCTGCCGGCCGATTCGGATACCGAAACGCAAACGGTGTTGGCTTGCAGCGATTTCATTGCCCGCACCTGCCAGCGCCATCCCGACATGCTCGACGATCTGCTGCACAGTGGCGATCTCACCAAGGCCTATGCGCCGGCAACCTACCGCAACGTTCTGGCGACATGCGGGCCAGCGGTTGGGGATGATCCCAATGGCAGCTTGGCGCAACAGCTGGACGATCAATTGCGGCGCATACGCCGTCGTGAAATGGTGCGCATCGCCTGGCGGGATCTTGCCGGCCGGGCCGATCTTGACGAAACCATGAACGATCTGTCCGCCCTGGCGGATGCCTGTATCGAACGGGCCCTCAGGGTGCTTTACGAGGGGCTGTGTCTGGAGTTGGGTACGCCCACCGGCGCAGACGATACCCCCCAGCAGCTGGTGGTCATCGGGATGGGCAAATTGGGGGCCGGCGAATTGAATTTTTCATCGGATGTGGATCTGATTTTTGCCTTCCCGGCGGCGGGTCGCACCAGGGGCGGGGCCAGATCGGTATCCAATGACGAGTTTTTTACCCGGCTCTGCCGGCAGTTGGTCAAAACCCTTGGCCAGGTCACGGCCGAGGGCTTCGTCTTTCGTATCGATACCAACTTGCGCCCTTACGGCGAAAGCGGCCCCCTGGTCATGAGCTTTGGGGCCATGGAAGCCTACTACCAGAACCAGGGCCGGGAGTGGGAACGCTACGCCTGGGTCAAAGCCCGCGTGGTGGCCGGGGACGACCAGGCCGGCCGGGATTTGCTGGCCCTGCTGCGACCCTTTGTTTACCGGCGCTATCTCGATTACGGCGTATTCGAATCCCTGCGGGAAATGAAGCAGAAAATCGCCATGGAAGTCAAACGCCGGGGCATCGAGAAAAACATCAAACTGGGGGCCGGCGGCATTCGGGAAGTGGAGTTTTTCGGACAGATTTTCCAGCTGATCCGGGGGGGCGTGGAACCCGAACTCCAGGAACGTCGCATCCTGAAGGTTTTGGACCTTCTGGTCCGGTTCGGATCCTTACAGGCGGATACCGGTGCCGCCCTCCGGGAGGCGTATTGTTTTTTGAGGCGCACCGAACACCGGCTCCAGGCCTACCAGGACCAGCAAACCCACGATCTTCCCGACGACCCGACCGCGCGGATGCGCCTGGCCTGGGCCATGGGCTATGCGGACACACCCTCTTTCATGGCGGACCTGGAAAAGCACCGGCGCCTGGTTCATCACCAATTCGCCACCCTGCTGGAACCGGTCACCGAAGCCCCATCCGAAACCACCGCCGCGGCCTTGCAGACGGATCCCTTGTCACGCGTTTGGCACGCCTCCGTCGATGCGGACCAGACCCGGGCCATCCTCGCCCAAGCCGGTTTTGACAACCCCCAAAGCGTTCTTGAACGGCTGGCCTTTTTGCGCCGCCAGGCGGATAAACACAAATTCAGCCACGAAGGACAACAGCGCCTGGATCGGTTGATGCCCCTTTTTCTCAAGGAAGCCTGCCAGGCGGAGCAACCCGATCTTACCCTGGCACGCATCATCGACATCCTGGCCAATATCGGCCGGCGCACCACTTACCTGGCGCTGCTGGCCGAAAACCCCACCGTGCTGCAGCACCTGGTGCGACTGGTCGGGGCAAGCCATTTCATCGCCACTTTCCTGGCCCGGCGCCCGGTCCTGCTCGACGAGCTCATCGACCCCCGCACGCTTTTCAGTCCGCCGGATCGCCGGGAAATGGCGGCCGACCTGGCCCATACCCTGAGCAAGGTGCCCGACGACGAAATGGAGTTCCTGATCGAGTCCCTGTGCATCTATCGGCAGGTGCACACCCTGCGGGTGGCTGCGGCGGACGTTAGCGGCGAACTGCCTTTGATGAAAGTCAGCGACCACCTTTCCGATCTGGCGGAGGTCATCCTCGAGGCGGTGGTGGCAATGGTCTGGCGCAACCTTGCCGCCAAGCACGGACGGCCGACCTGCCAACTGGGCGCGACGCCCTGCCGTACGGGATTCGCCATAGTAGCCTACGGCAAGCTGGGGGGGCTGGAACTGGGCTATGGGTCCGATCTGGACCTGGTCTTTTTACATGCGGCCGCCAAGGGACAAACAACCGGTGGGCCCCAACCCATCGACAACGGCCAGTTCTTTGCCCGGCTGGGCCAGCGTGTCATCCATATGCTGACCACCCACACCCGGGCCGGACGCATCTATGAAACCGACATGCGGCTGCGTCCCAGCGGCAGTGCCGGTCCCCTCGTCAGCCATATCGACGCGTTCGCCCGCTACCAGGATGAAACAGCCTGGACCTGGGAACACCAGGCCCTGATCCGATCCCGCGCCATCAGCGGCGATGCCGCCCTCCTGGAGCGCTTCCAGCAAATACGGAACGCCGTCCTGGTGCGCCCGCGCGACCCCGACAGACTCAGGCACGACGTCCGGGACATGCGCCGGCGGCTGCTGGCGGAACATGCCCAACCGGATCCCACCCTCTTCGATCTCAAGCAGGGGCGGGGCGGCATCGTGGATATCGAATTTCTGGTCCAATACCTGGTGCTGGCCTATTCCGGCCAGCACCCCAACCTCACCCGGTGGACCGACAATGTCCGTCTTCTGGTCACCCTGATCGACAGCGGCCTCATGGACCATACCACCGCCTACCGCCTCCGGGAGGCCTATTTGACCTACCGGGCCGCCGTCCACCGGCTCAGCCTGCAGAATCAGCCCACCGTCCTCCCGGCCGAACCCTTCCAGACCAAACGCGACCATGTCATCCGCACCTGGCAGCACTATCTGGACGCAAACGACCACGCCTGACGCCCTTCCCCAAAAAACACACAATCGTGTTTTCAAGCATTAATAACAACATATTTGTTGTTATTTACTTCTATAACTACAAAAATGTTGTTTTAGAAGCAAACCAAATAATTTAAAATTAATATATATAACAGACAGTTAAACTAATTTTAGATCCAATGGCACGCCCCTTGCTGATGGTACGGTCCAAATGGAATTCCAACAAATCATCGCAAAAATTGCCCAACAATCATGAAAGGACCTGTCACCATGAGAAAAATTGAAGCCGTCATCAAACCCTTCAAGCTGGATGACGTAAAAGATGCCTTGAACAAAATCGGCGTCAAAGGGATGACCATCAGTGAAGTGAAAGGGTTTGGCCGCCAGAAAGGCCACAAGGAGACCTATCGGGGTGCTGAATACCAGGTGGATTTCGTCCCCAAAATCAAAATCGACCTCGTCGTGGATGCCGCCATGAGCGACCAGGTGGTCGCCACCATCAAGGAAAGCGCCTCCTCCGGCAAAATCGGCGACGGCAAGATTTTCGTCATGCCGGTGGGGGAGGCTGTCCGGATCCGTACCGGCGAAAGCGGACGCGAAGCCATCTGATCATTTCAACAACCACGCCACCCTATTCAAGGAGAAACATCGTGAAGGTATGGATTCATATAATCGCACTGATCGCCATTACAGCGGTAAACGCATGGGCCGGCGATGACACGCCGACCGCCCTCAGCAACAAGGAAGCCATTATACTGGTCCAGGACCACGCCAACTATCTCTGGACTTTGATTGCCGCCGCCCTGGTCTTTTTCATGCAGGCCGGCTTCGCCATGGTGGAAGCCGGATTTACCCGCGCCAAAAACGCCATCAATATCCTGATGAAAAACCTGATGGATTTCTCCATGGGATCCATCGTCTACTGGGCCATCGGATTTGGCCTGATGTTCGGCGCTTCCGGCACGGGCTGGTTCGGCACCTCCGGTTTTTTTCTGAGTGATTTTACGCCCGACGGCGACCCATGGGTGCTGGCGTTCTGGATGTTCCAGGTGGTCTTTGCCGCCACGGCCGCCACCATCGTTTCCGGGGCCATGGCCGAACGCACCAAATTTACCGGCTATATGCTCTACAGCATCGGTGTCTGCGGCCTGATTTATCCGATTTTCGGCAGTTGGGCCTGGGGCAGCCTTTTCAACGGCAGCGGCTGGCTGGAAGGGTTGGGGTTCATCGATTTCGCGGGCTCCACCGTGGTGCACTCCGTGGGCGGCTGGGCGGCCCTGGCCGGTGCCATCGTCCTCGGGCCCCGCATCGGCAAATACCTGCCCGACGGCAGCATGCGGCCCATCCCCGGGCATAATATGCCGCTTGGCGCCCTGGGGGTCTTCATCCTCTGGCTGGGATGGTTCGGTTTCAATCCCGGCTCCACCACGACGGCCGACAAAAGCATTGCCATGATCTTCGTCAACACCAACCTGGCCGCCGCCGCCGGCGCCATTCTGGCCATGGTGACCTCCTGGTTCAAATTCGGCAAGCCGGAAGTCAGCATGAGCCTGAACGGGGCTTTGGCCGGCCTGGTGGCCATTACCGCCGGGTGCGCCAATGTCAGCCCCGCCAGCGCTGTCATCATCGGCTGCGTCGCCGGCGTCCTGGTGGTCTTCTCGGTCATGTTCCTGGACAAAATCAAGGTGGACGACCCGGTGGGGGCTGTTTCCGTGCATGGCGTGAATGGTGCCTGGGGCACGTTGGCCGCCGGCATTTTCAACATCGGCGGCACGACGGCCGGCATCATCGGCGTCCAACTCCTCGGCATTGCGGCCTGCTTTCTGTGGACCTTCCCGGTCGCGCTCGTCATGTTCAAACTGATCGACAAAACCATCGGCCTGCGCGTATCGCCCGAGGAAGAAGCCGAAGGTTTGGATTTCAGCGAGCACGGCGGCAACGCCTATCCCGACTTCGAGGTGTCCTCCTATGCCCAGAGCTGACATCGGATCGAAGCCACGGGCCGGGGGCAGCCAACCCCGGCCCGATCCTCCCTGAACAGGACGCCTGCTCGCGCGGGCGTCCTGAAATTCATCCCGAACGGGCAATTTCAATTGACAACCCCGTCAAGATGATCAATTAGACGGCCTATGGAAAAACTGATTATTACGACAGCCCTGACGGGCAATGTGCCGACCCGCGAGCACACCCCCCATGTGCCGCTGACACCCAAAGAAATCGCGGAAGACGTCAAGCGCTGCGCTGCAGCCGGCGCCAGCGTTTTCCATGTCCATGCCCGGGATGCCAAGGGGAAGCCGACCCTGGACCTGGCGATTTTCAAGGAAACCGCACGCCGGATCAAGGACTTGGCGCCGGAGGTCATTATCCAGTTGTCCACCGGGGCCCGGGCGGGCAAAGACTGGGATGCCCGGGCCAATCCCGTGCGGCTGCTCCCTGAAATGGCCTCCTTCACAACGGGGTCCAACAACCTGCCGGGCATCATCTATGAAAATTCGCCGGACTTTATTCGGTTTCTGGCCGAGGTGTTCCGGGACACCGGGGTCAAGCCCGAGATCGAAGTGTTTGAAACCGGCATGATCAACAACGCCCTGCACCTGGTAAAAAAAGGGCTTTTGACCCCGCCCCTGCATTTCGATTTCGTTATTGGCGCCCCCGGCGCCATGCCCGGAACGGTACGCAATCTAGTTTTCCTGGCGGATTCATTACCCCCCGAGGCCACCTGGACCGTGGCGGGAATCGGCAAGGCTGAAATTCCCCTGGCCGCCGCCGCCATCGCCATGGGGGGCCATGTCCGGGCGGGAATCGAGGACAATCTCAACCTGCCCGACGGGACACGGGCCACCAATGTCCAACTGGTGGAAAGGGTGGCCGCCATAGCCGGTATGATAGGACGGGACCTTGCATCTCCGGAGGAAGCCCGTCGGATCCTTTCCCTGGACCCGGACCGGAAGGATCGCATTTTAGCCCAAATCGATTAAGCGAGGTGAAAGACACGCCCCATGGAAGCATGCAATCATGTTTTTTATCGCAATCTGCGAAAAATTTACCCCGTGGCCGATCGGGCCGAAGGGGTCTATATTTGGGACACCGATGGCAAGCAATACATCGATGGATCCGGCGGCGCCTGCGTGGTGAGCATCGGCCATTGCGTTCCGGAAATACTGAACGCCATGCAGACCCAGTTCAAGCGCGTACCGTTTGTTCACAGCAGCCATTTCACGAACCCGGCGGCCTGTGAATTGGGCGACCTGCTGCACCAGATGGCCCCCGATGAATCCCTTACCCGCACCTATTTTCTCTCCGGCGGATCCGAAGCCGTTGAGTCAGCCGTCAAGCTTGTACGCCAATACTGGCGGGAAGCCGGCCAACCCGACAAATACAAGGTGATTTCGCGCTGGTCCAGTTTCCACGGCAATACCACCGGCGCCCTGGCACTGGGCGGCCACACGGCCCGTCGCAGCCACTATATGCCCATTTTCCAGCACACCCCGCACATCGAACCGGCCTACTGCTACCGCTGCGGGTTCAAGGAAACGCCCGAAACCTGCGACCTCCAGTGTGCGGATGAACTCGAACGCTGCATCAAACACGAGGGCCCGGATTCCGTGGGGGCCTTCATTGCCGAACCGGTGGTGGGGGCCACGGCCGGCGCCGTAGTACCCAAGGACGGCTACTGGCAGCGCATCCGACAAATTTGTAATCAATACGACATCAAACTGATTGCCGACGAGGTGATGACCGGAATCGGCCGCTGCGGCCGGAATTTCGGTATCGATCTCTGGGGGGTGGTCCCGGATCTCATCGTCATGGCCAAGGGGCTGAGCTCCGGCTACACCCCTCTGGGCGCCGTCATGGTCAAAGACGATATCCATGAAACCATCAAAAACGGCTCGGGGGTCTTTGTGCACGGCCACACTTACGGCCAGAACCCTTTGTCGACAGCCATCGGCGCCGCCGTCCTCCGGTACATCCAGGAAAACGCCCTGGTGGAGCGCTCCCGCAACATGGGAGCCTATCTGATGGATAAACTTGGGGATCTCAGCGCTTTGGATATCGTTGGCGATATTCGGGGACAGGGCCTGTTTGCCGGCATCGAACTGGTCCGCGACAAAGCCAGCCACGCCTGGTTCGACCGCGACTTGAAAATCAATATCCAGGTGGCCAGTCAGGCCTTTCAGCGGGGCCTGATTACCTACCCGGGCAGCGGCGGTGTGGACGGCATCCATGGCGACCATATTTTGCTGGCCCCGCCCTTTACCATTGACGAGGAACAAATCGATACCATGGTCGACATGCTGAAGCGGGCCATCCGCGCGGTTGAAAACCAGCTCTAATTTCACGGGCCGGATGCGAACGCCTCGCCGAAGCATCCGGCCCGCCCTATTCTCCACGCATCGACACCGCCTTTCACCAGAGGCTGCCACCACCCGGGGGCCTACCTTCCTCTCATAAAATGATTATCATAAGAACAAATTTGTAGTTTTATTGGGTATGATCGTTACATATTTGTAGCAAATTATTATGGCAACGTGGCCAACGCTTCGCATAACCACCTGTTAAATAACACTTTATTTGGATTTTTAGCCGCTGGCACAACAATTGCTGGTTGTTTCCACCGTACGGTAACACCACGAAATTTACGACACTATCATGCCAAAAACGAAACAAAATGCAGCGGAAATACTCCATCGCGGTCGGAATCGCCTGATTCGCGAACTGCCCCGCACCCACGCCTTTGCTTTTATGCAGGGCATGTCCGCGTTGGTGGATGAGTATTTTCGAAGCAGCTTCGAAACCAGCGCCATTGGCCCGCGCATGGATATCACCCGCAACCCGTATGCCATTATCGCCCTGGGGGGTTACGGCCGTGGCGACCAATGCGCCCATTCCGATATCGACCTGCTCATCATTTTTGAAAAACGGGTCCCCCAAAGCGCGGAAAGCCTGATCCAGGAAATTGTCTATCCCTTGTGGGACATCGGCCTGGATGTCGGCCATGCCACACGATCGTTGAAGGAATGCCTGTCGCTGGCCGGCAGGGACTTTGAGATTCTGACCCCCCTGCTGGACGCGCGTTTCGTCTGTGGCATGTCCCGCCTGTACATGTCCTTGACCCAGCAACTGCGGCAAAAAGTTGTCATGCGTCAGTCCCGTAAAGTCGTGGACTGGCTGGTGGAAACCAACCAGGCCCGTCACGAACGATTCGGGGACTCGACGTATCTGCTGGAGCCCAATCTCAAGGAAGGCCAGGGCGGTCTCCGTGACTTCCACACCATGCTCTGGATTGCGCGCATCAAGTCGGGGCTTACCCAGGTGCGCGATCTGGAATATCAGGGCTACCTGTCCCATGAAGAGTTCGAACAGCTGACCGATGCCCTCGAATTCATCGGCAACGTGCGCAACCGCCTGCACCTGCTCAACGGCCGCAAATACGATCAGCTGCATTTCGAAAACCAGCTCCGGATCGCCAAAGCGCTGGGCTACCGGAAAGAAAACGGCCAGCAGCCCGTGGAGCGGTTTCTGGGAGATCTCCATAGTCAGATGGAATTCATCAAACAGCAGCACCTTATGTTCCTGTTTGAACAGGGGTATGAAAAGCGTTCCCGCCGGCTCAAGCGGCGAGCCAAGGTCACCAGGATCGACGGGATTGATATCGTAAAGGATGCCCTGCATTTCGAATCCCCGCGTCTCGTATCGGCATCACCGCTGCTGCTGCTCCAGATCTTCGAAGAGAGTGCCCGGCTCCGCCTGCCCCTGGGATCCGAGGCGCGCCGCATTGTGCGGGAGTTCGGCCATCTTTGCGATGCCGAGCTTCGCAGTTCGCGCGGTGCCGTGCGCTCGTTTGAAAAAATACTCCAGGCCGCGGCACCGACCTTCAGCGTGCTCAATGCCATGCTTCACACCGGGCTGCTGGAGCGCTTTATTCCTGAATTTCATGCCGTTGTTAATTGCATTCAATACGACGAGTACCACATCTATCCGGTTGACCTGCATCTGCTGCGGACCGTCAAGATCCTGAAAACATTTGCCGAAGCCAACGCTGGCGATGGCGACCTGGCAGGCCAGCTCTATAGCGAGATCAAAAACCGCAAATTGCTCCTGTGGGGCGCTCTCCTGCATGACATCGGCAAGGGTCAGCCCGGCGGCAACCACTCCGCCAAAGGTGAGGCCCTGGTCCCCGAGATTCTGACCGAAAAAGGGTATCGGCCGTCCGACATCGACACGGTCGCCTTTCTGGTGCGTGAACACTTACTGCTCGCCAAGACCGCGACACGACGGGATATCAACGACGAAGAAACGGCGCTTTACTGTGCCCGGCGCATCAACGATGCGGAACGGCTGAAAATGCTCTATCTGCTCACCATGGCCGATTCCATGGCCACCGGCCCCAAAGCCTGGAACAGCTGGACCGCCGCCCTTCTGAAAGATCTCTTTCTCAAAGTCCTGAACGTACTCGAAAAAGGCGAACTCGCCTCCCGGGAAGCCGTGGCTGATTTCGCCCGCAAACGTGAAACGCTTCTGGCCCAAGCTCCCAAGCGCCGGCAGAAAGACCTGGAAGCCCTGCTCAGGGTCCTGTCGCCGCGCTACCTTCTGAATGTTCCTCCGGAAGTGATTCAGACGCACGTTGAACTCTATCGCCAACTGGAAAACGCGCCGTTCGTTTGGGAAATCGAACCCTCGCTGACGTCCGACACCCGCATCGTCACCATCTGCGCCCAGGACCAGCCCGGACTTTTCTCGCGGATTGCCGGTGTATTCACCCTCAACGGCATCAACATCCTCGATGCCCAGGCCTTTACCTGGCGCAACAACATCGCGCTGGATATTTTCAAGGTGGAACCGCCCCCGGATCCCATCTTCGAGACGGAAAAATGGGAAAAAACCCGTCAGCACCTTGTCCAGGCCCTGGAAGGCTCCCTGGACCTGGCCGTCCGCCTGCAGCCCCGCATGAAAAACTATCGCTCGCCCCGGCCCGCCGCCATGGACCGGCCGCAACGGATCGAAATCGACAATCAGACGTCCAGCTTTTTTACCATCGTGGAAGTTTTTGCCGAGGATTTTCCCGGCCTGCTTTTCAGCATCACGGATGCCCTTTTTCGCTGCCATCTCGATGTGTGGGTATCCAAGATCGCCACCAATGTCGACCAGGTCGTCGATATCTTTTATGTGCGGGATTTCGACGGCCAGAAAGTGGACGACCCTGATCAGGTCGCCCGCATCAAAGCAACCATACAGGCCGTTTTACCGCCGGCAAACGGCCGACCAACTTCTCGCAAGGAAGGGGAGGAACCTGAATCTCATGATCGCAAAACTGCTTAATCCTTTGGCACTTGTACTGCTGCTGCCGGCGAGCGCCCTGGCCGCCGACGGTCTCGATACCGGCGATACCGCCTGGATGATTGTTTCCACCGCCCTGGTCATGATGATGACCCCGGCCGGACTCGCGCTTTTTTACGGCGGAATGTCCCGTTATAAAAATTTATTGAATACCATTGCCATGACCATGGTGGCCTACTGCCTGGGCAGCATCATCTGGGTCATGTGGGGCTATACGCTGGCCTTTGGCCCCAGCAAGGCCGGCCTGTTCGGCGGATTCGACTTTTTCTTTCTCAACGGCATCGGGGTGGACAGCCTCTCCGGCACCATCCCCACCTATGTCTTTTTGTTGTTCCAGATGACCTTTGCCGGCATTACCGTGGCCCTGGTGCTGGGCTCCATCGTCGACCGCATGAAATTTTCGTCCTGGGTGGTCTTTACGATCCTCTGGCTGACCTTCATCTATGCCCCGGTGGCCCACTGGGCCTGGGGCGGCGGTTGGATGGGATCGATGGGAGCCCTCGATTTTGCCGGCGGCACCGTGGTCCATATCAATGCGGGCGTGGCCGGTCTCGTGCTTTCTTTCATGGTGGGACGGCGTATCGGCTATGGGAAAGAGGCCATGTTTCCGTCCAGCATCACCTTGACGGCCCTGGGTGCCGCCCTTTTGTGGTTCGGCTGGTTTGGCTTCAATGCCGGCAGTCAGCTGGCCGCTGACGGCGTGGCCGGCTCGGCCTTCCTGGTGACCAACACCTCGGCCGCCATGGGAGCACTGTCCTGGATGTTCGCCGAATGGGCCGTTACCCGCAAACCCACCGTTCTGGGGCTGGCTTCCGGTGTCGTGGCCGGACTGGTGGCCATTACCCCGGCCGCCGGTTTCGTCAGCATGCCGGCATCACTGGTCATCGGCTTGCTGGCCGGTGTGCTGGGTTACGTCAGCGTTTCCAAACTGAAAAACATGCTGGGGTACGACGATTCCCTGGATGCCTTCGGGGTGCACGGACTGTGCGGAATTTGGGGTGCCCTGGCCACCGGCCTGTTCGCCAATCCCGCAGTCAACGAAATCGGCACCGGGCTCTTTTACGGCAATCCCAAGCAAGTCTGGATCCAGTTCCTGTCCATCATCGGGACGGCCGCCTTTTCAGCAGTCGGAACCTTTGTCGTCGCTTATATCACCAAACTGATCACGGGCGGCCTGCGGGTAGACCATGAAGAAGAAATTGTCGGCCTGGACAATGCCCAACACGGCGAACGCGCTTTTGAAATTCAGAATGTCTAATGTAACGGCCGGCTTCGGCAGGCCCAACCGGTCTATCAGGAGGAAACCGCATGAAAAAAATTGAAGCTATCGTGAAGCCCTTCAAGCTCGATGATGTCAAGGAAGCCCTGAACGACGTGGGCATCCAGGGCATGACCATCACCGAGGTCAAGGGCTATGGCCGCCAGAAAGGTCACAAGGAAATCTATCGCGGCGCCGAGTACGTGGTGGACTTCATCCCCAAAGTCAAAGTGGAAGTCGTTGTGGCCGACGACCAGGCCGACGCCGTGGTCGCCAAAATCCGGGAAGCCGCCAACACCGGCAAACTCGGTGACGGCAAAATTTTCGTTTACAACGTTGAAGAAGCCGTTCGCGTGCGTACCGGCGAGACCGGCGTGGATGCTTTGTAGCCATCCGCAGCAGCATGACCGCCAATCGAATTATCATCATGTGTACACTGGAGCATGATCCATCATTATTCCATATATACTTACTTAATTAATCAAGGAGGAACATCATGACCCCCAAAGACGTATTGGCCTTGGCAAAGGAAAAAGGCGCCAAAGTTGTGGATATCCGCTTTCTGGATTTCCCGGGCGTATGGCAGCATTTCACCGTCCCCATGAGCGAGCTGGATGAATCCAGCTTTGAAGATGGCTACGGCTTCGACGGTTCCAGTATTCGCGGCTGGCAGCCCATCAACGCCAGCGACATGCTGGTCATCCCCGACCCGGCCACCGCCAAAATGGACCCATTTTTCGAAGTTCCGACCCTTGTAATTGTCGGCAACATCGTGGATCCCATCACCCGCGAATCGTATACCCGGGACCCCCGGTTCATCGCTCAGAAAGCCGAGGCCTACCTGAAAAGCACCGGTATCGGGGACACGGCCTTCATCGGGCCGGAAGCGGAATTTTTCATTTTCGATGAAATCCGTTTCGAGTCCTCCCGCCATCGGGCCTTCTATGAAGTCGACTCCATCGAGGGCATCTGGAACACCGGGCGCGATGAAGCGCCGAACCTGGGCTACAAACCCCGCCACAAGCAAGGCTATTTTCCGGTGCCGCCCATGGACAAATTCCAGGACCTGCGCACCGAGATGCTGCTGGTTCTGGAAGATCTCGGCATCGATGTGGAATGCCAGCACCACGAAGTGGCCACCGGTGGCCAGGCGGAAATCGATATGCGCTTCAAACCGCTGCTTCAGATGGGCGATCAGCTCATGTGGTTCAAATATGTCCTGAAAAACGTGGCCGCCCGCAACGGTTACACCGTGACGTTCATGCCCAAACCCCTGTTCGAGGACAACGGCACCGGCATGCATACCCACATCAGCATCTGGAAAGACGGCGAGCCGACCTTTGCCGGCGACGGCTATGCCGGCGTCTCCGAAACGGCGCTCTACGCCATCGGCGGCATTCTGAAACATGCCCGCGCCCTGTGCGCTTTCACCAACCCCACCACCAACTCCTACAAACGCCTGGTGCCGGGATTCGAAGCCCCTGTCAACCTGGCCTATTCCAGCCGCAACCGCAGTGCTTCGGTCCGCATCCCCATGTATTCCGCCTCTCCCAAGGCCAAACGCATCGAGTTCCGGACACCGGATCCGTCCTGCAACGGCTATCTGGCGTTTTCAGCCATGCTCATGGCGGCTCTGGACGGCATCCAGAACAAAATCGATCCCGGCGAGCCCCTGGATAAGGACATCTACGGCATGTCCCCTGAAGAACTGGCCGACGTGCCCTCCGCCCCCGGCTCCCTCCAGGAAGCCCTGGCAGCCCTCAAAGAGGATCATGCCTTTCTTTTGAAGGGGGATGTGTTCACCCAGGACGTCATCGACACCTGGATCGAATATAAAACTGAAAATGAAGTCAACGACGTCAACCTGCGGCCGCACCCGCATGAGTTTTTTCTGTACTACGATATCTAAATCATAAAAACCGGTCGGCGGTTTCGCACTGCCGACCGGATCCTTCCCAGGCCGCCGTTCCCGCAACGGAGGCCTTTTCTTTTCCCGGTGGCGATTCTGAACCCCAACTGGCCATGAAAACCACCTCCACATAGTACTCAATTAGACTAGGTATTTTTACGTTTTTTTTACCGTATTGTAAAATGGCTGATTATCGACTACTAGATCACACTTCTAACAGACATTATTATATAAATTCGCTTTTGGTAATGCGAATCGGGCGGCAACCAAGATCAATCAGGAGGAATTGTAAGCCATGCAGTTGACCGGAGAGCAGTTACACCGGATACTGGCTCAAGAAGAGGATATTTCACAGAAGAAGGCCAAAGAAATCGTGGATATCATCTTTGACAGCATGTCGAATTCCCTGGCCATGGACGATCGTGTCGATATCAGAGGGTTCGGCACCTTCAAGGTCAAACAGTACGAGGGTTATGTGGGGCGCAATCCCAAAACCGGTACCGCTGTAAAGGTTGCCCCCAAGCGATTACCGAATTTTAAAGTCGGCAAAGCCCTCAAAGAGCGGATCAATAACGGTTTCGATACCGAATAGTTCTGCGGGACGGCCCGCTGCCCCGGCCATGTGGCCGCGGTTCTTAAAATGATATCCCGAAACCGGCCCCACCACCGCTGCCCCGCGTACCGTGGCCGATGCCCAAGTGCACGGCCGGCCCACCACCGCCGTCATTCGATGCCCATTGTTTGATTTCAATCGGTTGCAGGACCGGCAGGGTATAGGCATAGTCCCCCACCTGACGAACCTCGTGACCGGCAACCTCGCCGACGACGGTAATCAGCGTCAGTTTCCGGTAGGCGGCCGGATCAAGGAATTCGGGCGAAACGATGAGAAATCGTCCTTCGGACGCCTTGTCCAGGGCGGGTTTATCCCTGGTGCCCAGGGGCAGTTGCAAGACCATGATTTCAGTCCCTGCGGCCGACGGGGTTGTTTCCACAATCCGCCCCCCCAGGATGGCCACCTGACCGCGGTGGCGGTCGGGCGCTCGCTGCAAATCGTCAAATGGGCCCTGGTAGGTTACCATGGCGCGCGAATAGTCCGATATACCGGAAACACAACCGGTCATACCCCCTGTGCAGACACAAAGCATAACGGCGGCGACAAGGCCGATTCCTCTTCGGTAACCGTTTGCCAATGTGGACATGGCCGCCCTCCGGATCGGTTTAGGGGTGGTACATTGGGTCAACTGTGCTGTGCTAGGCGGCACGCGCAAGGCCGGCGCGATGGCGAATTTCAAAATCCCAGATCAACGGAATATGGTCAGAGAACGGAACCCGGGGCGCTTCAAACCGATGCGCCTGAATTTCCGGGCTGTGGAGGATGAAATCCAGCTGACGCCGGGGTGCACGACTGGGGTAAGACGGCTCCCCGGCCGCGTTGGCGTTCAACAAACCGGTGGCCGCCAGAAAATGTTCCAGCTCCTTTTCACCACGGAATACGTTGAAGTCGCCGGCCACAATCACCGGCTTGCCCGAGGCGCACACCAGGGCATTCAGGTCGCGCAGTTGCTCCTGGCGATGGCGGTACTGAAGGGACAAATGGACGATAAACGTTTTAAATTCCTTCAACTCCGCTTCGATCACCAACCGCTTGAAACCGCGGTTGAAGTAATGGAATTGCAGGTTGCGGATATCCTGGTTGGTCAGGAAGGCATTGCCCTGTTTGTTGAACAGGGGCAGTTTACGCACCATGGATTTTCCGCTGTATTTGTTTTTGAAAATATGGTGATGTTGAATTTCTTCGGCAATCAACCGGGCCTGGTTGCTGCGGTCCGCCCGAAAAGAACCGCTGTCGATCTCGATAAGTCCGGTGATGTCCGGATTGACGGATTTGATGAAATCCGCAATCTGGCGAAAATTGTCACCCGTGCGTTTCAGATAACCGCTGAAAGGCACCGGGAAATGGACTTTCCAACCGGTGCCGGCGCCGTATCGAATATTATATAAGAGAAATCGCATACCCCTCACAGATATAGATGGTTATTCAAACATCGCCGCCGAGCCTGGCGGCGATTGCACATGTTTCCCAGTATAGGTCCCAAAGTTCCAATGTCAACACTGACGGCGCCTGTCATAAGGGTCCATCAGATGGTCCCGAAACGGGCAAAATGCGACAAGACCAACCAGGTTTTGACATCGATACGTCGATCGGCAGCCATGCACAAATCCGCAGCCGCCTCTCGATCCACCAGCACGGTACGGATGTCCTCCGAGCTTTCGTTGGCGGCGTTGGACGGCATGCCGTCACATTCCACGTAAACCATTGAAACCGATTCGTCCGTCATCCCCGAAGAAGAATAGACCGGCGGGCTCTGCCGCAACACGCGCGCCAGGGAAAGCCCGGTTTCCTCGAAAAGCTCACGACCACAGGTATCTTCAACCGTTTCACCGGGATCCACCAGGCCGGCCGGGAATCCATACTGGTAGCCGCCGAGAACCACCCGGAACTCCTCGATGACCACCAGTTTTTGACGGGTTACGTGGAAGGGGACGATGACAACGGCGTCAGGTTGCTGCCAAGCCCCGGACAGCAGGCGGGGCGGGTCCTGGCGGGAGGCAAAAACCCAGTTCTTCGGATCGCCGTTGCGATCTTCATAGCGGGTACGGTAAAGGTTAAGGTGAGGCAAGTCGGTCAATTTTTCGGTCCGCAGGATATTCACCGGGTGTCTCCTTCGTCGTAAAGCAAAGGGCTAAAGTTTCTGTCCCAAACGGCCAATAACCCTCCCAATCACCCTGACCACGAGGGTCACCCTAACGCGTTGGGAAAGGAAACTGACGTATGTCCCGATATCTGGCGGCGGTCCTGGCGGCCGCTCTTATGGCCATTGCCGGTTGCGCGCGCCATTACGGTCTGGTGGAAACGGATGCCGCCCTGATGGCGGAATGCGACTGCATCGGCACCTTCGCCGAAACCGCCAATCCGGGACGGGAAGACGGCGGTATCGTCAAGCATTACGTGGATACAACCGGCGTCAAACAACGCGTATACCGACGGGCTGCCATGGCCGGCGCCACCCACATCGTCTGGCTGCACGCCTACAGTGTGGCGGCCGCGGCCCAGGCCTACCGCTGCCCGGAATCGCCGCCGCTGATGGCGACGGAAACGGCTTCGGACCGCATTTGGGAAGAGAATCTGAACTGATCCCCTCAAACCGGAAGGATCTTGCCGGTCATCTCCGTGCTGTACCCCCCCAGCGCCTCGACACGCTGCCGGAAACGATCGGTCCGGATCGTCTCCAGAAGGATCTGGATACCGAATCCATCAAAAAAATGGCCCGGAATCACCAGGTCGTATTGTTCCGTCACCACCGGCAGAAAGTCCAGATTCAGGGCGTTGGCCGCCGCCTGGATCCCCAAACCAACATCGGCGGTGCCGCTGAGCACGGCGACCGCCACGGCCATGTGCGTAAACTCTTCATCCGTATACCCGGCAATGGTGCCCGGGTCGATACCGAGTTCCTTCAGACGGAAATCCAGCAAGATGCGGGTCCCCGCCCCCCCCTGGCGATTGATCATGCGCACGTCCTCCCGGACAAGATCCTCCAGACCGTGAATGCCCTTGGGGTTGCTCTTGGGCACGATAAGGCCCTGATCGCGCATGACCAGGTGAACAAGGCGGACATCTTCATCCGGCAAGTATTTTTTGATATACGAACGGTTGTAGGAACCGTCGGCGGTATCGAGCAGGTGGGATCCGGCCAGATGGCAAACCCCCCGTTTGATGGCCATCAGCCCCCCCATGCTGCCCACATGGCTTGACGAGAGGGTCAGGCCCGAGCCACCCCGGCGAATCTCGTCGGCCAGGATGTCCAGGCTGTTGTCATGGCTGCCAACAATCATGAGGGTCTTGTCGATGGACCCGGATGGCCGAATCAACTCCGCGGTCGCCGGCTCCCCCTCGCGCAGCCCCTCCACGTTACGGGGGATGCGCAGAATGCCGTCCGCCTCGGTGATGGTGGTGATGCAACCCGCCCCCCGGGGCAGGGGCGCGGCCACGACACGATGGCCCACCCGGCCCAGTTTGACCCGCAGGAATTCCTCGGTACCCAGTTTGGACGGGATCTTGCGGGCCGTTTCCACGGCCAGGGTTTCCGGCTGGATGTCCGGCTGGTCGATGTAGCGCCGCAGGAGGGGCCGCACGAACTGTTCGAAGGCGATGATCGCGGAGACCGGATAGCCGGGGATACCGAAAACCGGTTTCCCGGCCACATCCCCCACCAGAAGCGGTTTTCCGGGCATAATCGTAACACCGTGAACCAGGATCTCACCCAGGTCGGAAACCACGCGTTTGGCATAATCCTCGGATCCGGCCGAAGACCCGCCCACCGTCATGACCATGTCGAAATCACCCTTTACCGCCTGATCGACGACCGCCCGGATATGCTCCGGGTCATCGACAACGATATCGTACCGCTCGAAGCAGCCGCCGGCCGCCTCCACCAGACCGCCGAGGACAAAGGAATTGGTCTCCAGAACCTGTCCCGGTTTCAGGTTGGCAGCATTCGGCGTGCGCCAATCCACCAGTTCCGATCCCGTGGGAATGATCAGCACACGTGGGCGGGCGCGGACCTGGACGTCAAAAATCCCACCGGAAAGAAGGGCGCCGACACAATAGGGTGTCACGACATGGTTACGTGGAAAAAGGAGTTCGGTGGCGACAATATCCTCCCCCATGCGTCGCACATGCTGCCAGGGGAAGGCCGGCGCTTCGATTTCCACCCGGCCGTCACCGAGGTCGTTGACATGCTCGATCATGATGACGGCATTGGTATCTCCGGGCAGCACGTGGCCCGTGTTCACGAAAAAGGCATCCTGATCAATGCGCAACTGCCGGGGGCTGGTTTCACTGGTGCCGAAGGTCTGCTCCGCGGTTACGGCAATGCCGTCCATGGCCGCCGAGTGAAAATTGGGCGACGAGAGCCGGGCGAAGACCGGGGCGGCCAGAACGCGTCCGACGGCCTCCGGCACGGACACCGTTTCGATGGCTGGGGATGCAGGTGCCGCAAACCGTTTGAAAACGATTTCGCGGGCGGTTTCCAGAGGCTTCATTTTGAGATAGATATTGCGCTGGTTGGGCATGTCAACAGGCTCCTAATTTCAGATGTCGCACCGAAGGGACACGGTTTCTGACGGAAGTATTCTTGGCCGATCGAAGCTTTAGAACGGCCCCACGACGTTTTCAATTCTCAATTCGATAAATTTAACCGTCCATACGGTTAACGCTATTGCGGGGGCAAGTGGCGGGTCGGGAAAAGGCGGTCCCGGACGGTCCTAAATGATTTCCACGGCCACAAGGTCGCCCTTGTCGAGCCCTTCCACAGGGGCTTCAATGCGCACCAGCCCGTCCGCCTTGACCATGGTGTGGATGAGGCCGGATTTCCCCAGCAGGGGTTCGGCCAGAAACTCGCCATCACGGTTCACCAGGCGCACCCGTACAAAATCAACCCGCCCCTGGGCCGAGGGCAGGTTGCGCGCCAGGCGGCAGGGTACCGCAAAAACACGGCGGAACCGGTCATCCAACCCGCCCAGATACGTGATAAAGGGCTGCACCAAAATCTTGAAGACCACCATGGCGGACGTCACGTGGCCGGGAATGCCCCACAGGGGTTTGCTGCCGGAGCGGGCTAAAATCGTCGGCTTGCCCGGGCTGATGGATACCCCGTGCACCATGAGCTCGGCATCCGGCTGGGCTTCGAAGGCCTCGATGGTAAAATCCCGCATCCCCACGGAACTGCCGCCGGAAACCAGCACCATGTCGTTTTCCGCCAGGGCCTGGGCGCATGTTTTTTCCAACACATCGGCGTTGTCCTGAACGATGCCATAGGCTTTGGATTCACCACCGGCAGCAATCGTCATGGCGGCCAGGGTCGTGGAATTCACGTCCCTGATCTGCCCCGGACCCGGTGTGGCCTCGATGGGCACCACTTCATCGCCGGTGGATATGATACCAATCCGGGGTTTACGAAAAACCGGCACCACCTCGCAGCCCAGCGCAGCCAGCAGTCCGGCTTCCGGCGGGCGGATGGGTTGGCCCCGGAACAAAAGCGTTTCACCCCTGGCAATATCTTCGCCCTGCGCCACGACATGCTGACCCGGCGCGACACTTTTATAGACCTCAATCGTATGGTCGTCGATCGCTTCGGTGTGCTCGATCATCATAACCGCATCGGCGCCCGGGGGCAGCATACCTCCCGTGGCAATCCGCACGGCCTCCCCGGGACCGACCCCGGATCCGGGCGACTCGCCCATGGCCACCGAGCCCACGACATTCAAATAGCCCGGATTGCTCTCCGTAGCCCCAAAAGTGGCCGTTGCCGGCACGGCATAACCATCCATGGTGGACCGTGCAAAACCAGGGATATCAAGGTCGGCGGTGACATCTTCGGCCAAAAGGCGCCCCACGGCGGATGCCAGCGGCAGCCTTTCTACATCCACCACCGGAAAAACCGTCCGATGGGCCAAAACCGTATCGATGTCGACCACCTTGAAAAAGTTTTTCATCGCTTCCCATACCCCCATGAATCCATCAAGAACCAACCCGCCTTGTCGTCACAACATGGATCTTTCAGAGTTATATTAACGCCTTCAATATTATCCGAACGACTTGCTTTTGTTTTCGGCAGGCCATAAAGTGGTTTTATCCATCGAACGTTTCTAAAAACGCAAGCTGTTTTTTGGGAAAACCATGGCCGTCGCCTATGGCCACCCCTCTTTGAAATTCGTTGAAGGATAAACAATGCGCACCCTCCTTCGGGCTGTCCATGCTATTACTTGCAAATTCTTGAAAAGAGGGTATAATCCCCTAAATTCAGATGAAAAATCAACCGCAGGCAATGAGGATCCTATGACCGACACTCCGGACGCGCCAACCCCGCAGGAGCGCGCCGATAAACCGGCTTTTCTGACCCAAACGACCTTTGGCAGCTTTGATCTGCCGGAAAACCTACTGGCCGGTCTCGATGAGGCCCAGTTCAAACAGTGCACTCCGATTCAGGCGCAGGTCCTGCCGGTAGCGCTGGACGGCAAGGATATTGCCGGACAGGCGCAGACCGGCACCGGGAAAACCGGTGCCTTTCTGGTAACCATTTTTACACGCCTGCTCCAAATGACGGACCGAAAACCACAGACGCCGGCGGCCCTTATTGTAGCCCCCACCCGTGAGCTTGCTTTTCAGATCCACGAAGAAGCGCTTTTACTGGGGGGCCACACCGGTCTCACCTGCGCCCAGATCGTTGGCGGCGTGGACTATCAAAAACAGGCCGAAACCCTTAAAAAGGGCGTGGATATCGTTATCTGCACACCGGGCCGCATCATCGACTACTTCAAACAAGGCATTTTCAAGACGGGCGACATTAAAATCGTGGTCATCGATGAAGCCGACCGTTTACTGGACCTGGGTTTTGCCAAAGACATGCGCTTTATCCTGCGCAAACTGCCTCATTATGAAAAACGTCAGTCCATGCTGTTCTCCGCCACACTGTCCCACCGGGTTTTGGAACTGACCTACGAATACATGAATCTCCCGGAATTCATCTCGGTGACGCCGGAAGAGGTGACGGTCGAACGCATCGACCAATCGCTGATTCACGTTGGCCTGGAAAGCAAATTGTCCTTGCTGCTTGGGCTTCTCAACCGGGAGGAATGGCACCGGGTGCTGGTGTTTGCCAATACCAAAGCCGGTGTGGAATGGCTGTCGGAAAAACTAAAACGCAACGGCTTTCCGGCGGAAGGCATCACCGGAGACCTGCCCCAACGCAAACGCTTTAAATTAATGGAGCAGTTCAAAAACGACCAGGTCAAAATCCTGGTCGCCACGGATGTAGCCTCACGGGGCATTCATGTCGAAGACATCTCCCACGTCTTTAATTACGACCTGCCCCAGGACTCGGAAAGCTATGTCCACCGGATCGGAAGAACGGCCCGGGCAGGCAAAACCGGCAAAGCCATTTCGCTGGCCTGCGAAAACTATGTCTTCCACCTGGAGCCTCTGGAAGATATGCTGGGATATAAACTACCGGTGATCTGGCCCGAAGATGACTGGTTCAGCGAAGACAAGGCCGGACCGGTCAAGTCGTCACGCCGGGCCAAGCCCAAACACGCTGCCCGCAAACCGTCGCGCCCCCGCAATGGCAAAACCGGTGGCCGCGGGCCGCGCAAAACAGCTGCGAGCCGCTATTTGGCCAAAATAAAAAACCGGCCGCCCAATTATTTTCCGGGATCCTTTTTCGGATTTGCACCGCCCGAGGACACCGCCGAAACCCCGCCCGAAACGGTCAAAGCCTCCGGCCCCGAACCCGCCAAAAAAAAGCGACGCCGATGGCGGCGCAAGAAAAAGACGGCGGCGCATAAAGATCAATCGGGCGCGACGGCAACTGAAACCGGGGGCACGCCTTCGCAAAAAAAACCGTCCGAAGATCATGCGGCCCAACCGCGGGAAAACGGAGCACCGCCAACCGCGGATTAAGGCCTCAGGCCCATCCATCAACCCGGGAAGACGATCGATTGGCCTTCTGACGATATGCCGGCGAAACCCCCTTGATCTTTCCTTGGGGTTGACTACCTTTCCATCATGGGCCACGTTTTCGACTTCAACGATGCCAAAGACTACGACCGGTGGCTGAACAGCCCGAACCGTCAATTTGCGGCCGAGCTCGAAAACCGTCTGATGCTCGACATGCTCAATCCGCTTCCCGGTGAAACCCTGCTCGATATTGGTTGCGGTACAGGGGCCAGCCTGAAGCCCTTCCTGGATTTCGGCCTTCAGGTCACCGGCATCGATCCTTCGCCCTATATGCTGGATATCGCCATCGGTCAGGTTAAGGACCGGGTCGATTTCTATCGTGAATTCGCGGAAGACCTGCCTTTCGGTGACAATTCGTTCAACTATGCCATCCTTGTCACCACCCTTGAATTCGTGGAAACCCCGCTCAAAGCCATTGAAGAAGCCTGCCGGGTCGCGAAGGACCGCGTCTTTCTCGGGGTGTTGAACCGCTACGCCATCAAGGGGTTGCAACGCCGTGTGAAAGGCATCTTCTCGCCGACCATTTTCAATAAGGCCCGCTTTTTCAGCGTCTGGGAAATCAAACAGATGTTCAGCGCCCATCTGGGCGACACCCCCATGTCCTGGCGAACGGTGTGCCAGCTACCCGCCACACCCAATGGCCTGCTCTCGCGTCTGGAGCGTTCGCGGCTGGTGCAGCGATGCCCGTTTGGCACCTTTGCCGGTGTCGTCGTTTCCCTGGTGCCGCGATTTAGGACAAGGCCCCTGACCCTTCGCTACAAAGCCGGCAAAGCCAACCACCCCTTGCCGGGACTGCCGCTGTCACCTTTGGATCCTTGAGGAAACCCTATGATCGAAGCACTGTTGTATACACCGCTTGAAAATGATGCCGTAAGCTGCGCCCTGTGTGCCCACCGTTGCAAAATCGCGAATGGCAAGCGCGGCATCTGCCAGGTGCGGGAGAACCGGAACGGCACCCTGGTCTCGCTGGTCTATGGCAAACTGATCGCCCAGCATGTCGATCCCATCGAAAAAAAACCGATCTTTCACATGCTCCCCGGCAGCCGTTCCTACTCCATCGCCACCGTGGGATGCAATTTCAAATGCCGTTTCTGCCAGAACGCGGATATCGCCCAGATGCCCGCCGACCACGAAGGGACGATCGTCGGCAGTGACGCCACACCCGAGACGATCGTAGCCGACGCCATAGCCAAAGGCTGCGACAGTATTGCCTATACGTATACCGAGCCCACCGTTTTCTTTGAATTTGCCCTGGATGTCGCCCGTATGGCCCACGCCGACGGGTTGCGCAATATTTTTGTCACCAACGGTTACATGACGTCTGAAGCGTTGGATATCCTCCTGCCGGTCCTGGATGCGGCCAATGTTGACCTGAAATCCTTTTCCGAAGACTTTTACCACCAAACCTGCGGCGCCCGGCTGGCTCCGGTGAAAGAGACCCTGAAACGGATGAAAAAAGCGGGGATTCTGGTGGAGGTCACCACCCTGGTCATCCCCGGCCGCAACGATTCCAAAGCCGAACTGGAGGCCATCGCCCGGTTCCTTGTGGAGGATTTAGGCCCTGAAACCCCCTGGCATATCAGCCGCTTTCACCCGACTTACCGCCTGACCGATTGCCCCCCGACACCGGTCGATACCCTGACCAGGGCCCGGGAAATCGGCATGGCCGCCGGCTTGCGCTACGTTTACATCGGTAACGTCCCCGGCGGTGCCAGCGGCGAAAACACAATCTGCCCCGGTTGCGGCAACATCGTGGTCAACCGCTTCCAGTACCGCAGCCGAACCAACCTGATCGACGCCAATCACTGTGCCTATTGCAACCACGTTATCGACGGAATCTTCTGAAACGTATTCTGATTATTAATCCAAGTGCTCCGGGCGGCGTTTAGCCCAGCTGGCCGGGGCCGGTTTAAAACATCATGAAACGAATTCCGGTGCACGGAGACGGGCTTGGCGAATCGATTCGCGGTCACCGAGAAACCTCCTCCCTTTCAGTTTGACGCTCTGAGCTTGCGCTTTTTTTAGGCGCTTTTGGCGGGCAGGCGAATCAATTGCACACACAGAAGGGACAAGAACGCCAAAACGGCTCCGCCCACGAACGGGATGCGATAATCCACCATCCACAGCATCCCCCCCAAAGCCGGCAATACAACCGCCGCGATATGGTTGATGGTGAAACCGACGGCCATGCTGGGGGCAATGTCGCGGGGATCGCTGACTTTTTGAAAATAGGTACGGATGGCAATGGAAAAATTAAAAAAAATATGATCCAGGATATACAGGGCGGCCACCATCCATTTGGACTGGACCAGGGCGTATGCCAGGAAAATAAGGACCATGCTGGCATATTCCATGGACAGGACACGGCGTTCACCATAGCGGACAATGGCTTTCCCGATCAGAGGACTCACGTAGTAGTTGATGCCGTTGTTGACAACAAAAAGCAGGGTGATTTCCTGGACGGAGAAATCGAACCGCTTCACCATGAGAAAGACGGCAAAGGCCATGAAAATCTGCCGGCGCGCCCCGGCCAAAAAGGTCAAGAGGTAATAGAGCCCATAGCGCCGCCGCAGGACCATCTGCCGGCGCTGAAGCGGCAGGTTGTGGCGATCCGGCTTTTGCGCAAAGCCCCACAGCCCCAGACCACAGAGCAATATGCCCATCAGCAGATACATGGCCTTATAGGTCAGGAAAGACGCCAGCCCGAAGATAGCCATGCCCACGATGATATTGGTGGCCGCCGCATAACTGCGCTGGCGACCGAATACCACCGGCGCCGTCTCCTGGTCGAAATATTGAAGGGTCAGGGACTGGTTGGTGGTTTCGTAGTAGTGAAACCCAAAACTCATGATAAGGGTCGTAATCACCAGGCCTCCCATGGTGGGCAGCAGTCCGGTGATCCCCACGCCAACGCCTAAGACAAGAATCGACAGGGCGGAAAGCCGATGCTCGCGCATAATCAGCAAAACATAAACCGCCAAAAGCGCCAGGAAACCGGGAATTTCCCTCACGGACTGAATGATGCCCACCTGGCTACCGTTGAGACCGGCCAGTTCCACGGCAAAGTTATTGAAGAGGGTGCGCCAGCCCTGCAGACCAATTGCGGAGGCCACCGTCAACACAACCAGGAAACGATACATGGGATCCTGCCGGATCACCTTCTTCATGGGACCATCCTCAGCGGCCGTCGGACTGCCAATTGATCGGGCCATTCAGATTCTGAAAAAGCATATTAGGCAATATTTTCAAATCGTTAATACATACACAACCGAAATAGCCCGGACGGTTCAAAATTTTAAACTTTCCAAATATCTTAACTTTACCAATATATACAGATAGATACATATTTTTACGTCGTCATGGGTTAATAATTTTGAATTTCGGAGGGCCCACAAGATGGTAAGAGCCTTCAATGCCACAAAACAAACAAGCCCTTAAAGCACTTTATACTTTTGAATTTAAAGGCAATATTAACTTTCATCTTATCGGTTGCTTTATTTGGCATGATGATTGCTTATTCCTAATGTCAACCTAACCTAACCTTTTTTATAAGTTTTCCTCCTTAACGGTTATCCGCACAGCGGATAACCGTTATCCTTTTGGGCCGCCAGCGCCAAACCATCACCGAGAGCATCTTCAGCAGACGCACGAAAGCGGAAATGGCGATTTGGCCATCAGGCTTTGCGTAGCCTTCGCATCAGACCGCGCAGTCGGGCCAGGCGGTTGGCAAGGCGTAGCTTGAGTTGATGGGTGGGATTGCTCCGGGGGGTGCCGGTGGGGGCCAAATCCCGGGAGGCACGCGCCTGCATCCGTTTTTCAAGGGACAGGGCCATGGCATCGACCTGCCGGGGCAAGGGTTGTATTTGCCGGGCGGCTTTGTACAAAGCCAAAGCGGGACGATCGGCATCCCGGCGGGCCAGCTCCATGGCAAAGGCGATACGCAAACTGTTGGGGTGGGCTGTCTCGGGCTGATCCTGATCGATGATGGTCTCGATGGCCGCTAAAACCGAATCCGGGGAATAGACGGCCAGCAGGCAATCGGTCAGGCCGGCCAGGAAATCGGCCAGGGGCTGTTTCAGACGGACAAGCCTCCGATACTCTTCGATCGCCGCCTCATACAAACCGATGCTGCCCAACGCCGTCGCACAGGTATGGATATCGGACGGGCTCTGGGCATCCCCCCAGCCGTCCCGCAGAATACAGAGTTCCCGCTCGGAAACCACATCGGTAAGATCAATTTCCAGTTCCGCCAGTTCGGCTTCGAGCTTGCCAATCGTGTCCTGCAGGGAGGATGTCAGGCTGGGCCCCAGGGAACCGGCCTCTTCCAGGACCTGATGATAGAGCTGACGCGCCTCTTCCAGAAGGCCGTGGGAGCGATAGAGTTCGGCCTCCCGGCGGCTGAATGCAATGGTCAGTTTATTGGTCATAGGCCTACCGCTGGGATCATTGGCCTATGCCATACAACGGTCACCCTTACCGCGTCAATGGCCATGTTACCCGCCGTGCGGGATCTATGCCCCTCGTCTCTCAACCGGCAAAATCACCCTGAAAAGCGCTCCTGACGCCTTGGCATCTTCCACCTCGATCAGCCCGCCGTGGGCCTGAATATGCCGCTGGGCGATGTACAGCCCCAGTCCGGTCCCCGTCGCGATCTGGTCACCGGTTTTCGACGTCGTGTAAGGCTCGAACAGGGTGGCTTGCATTTCCTTATCGATGCCCGGTCCGCTGTCCTGGATTTCCAGTTTGATCGCCGGCCGGCCGGCCGGAAGCACCATATTTTCCAAACGAATGGTAATCACGCCGGCATCCGGGGTTGCTTCCAGGGCATTATTGAGGAGGTTGGTCAGGGCCTCACTTATAGCGGTCTCATCGATCCGGGTAAGCGTTGATGTCAGAGAAAACCGTGTTTTCAGCAACAGGCCTCTCTGGTCAGCCAGGGGCGCTTTCGAAGCCACAAGATGCGTGACCAACTTTCGGATATCAACAGCCACCCGTCGCATCTGCAACGTTTTGCTACAATCCAAAAGGGCACTGATCAGATGATTGACCTGGTGGGTGGCTTCACTGGTGATCGGGTAAAATGTCGTGCGAAAATGCAGATCATCCCATTTTTCCGGCAAAAGTTGCATGAAGGTTGAAATGGTTGTCATGGCGTTTTTTATGTCATGGGCCAGACGCGCCACGTTGTATTCGGGTCCCTCGGGCGTGCCTTCAGGGTCCGGTGGGTCCGGCCCCTTGCAGGCGTTTGCAGCCTGTGAGGTTTGCGCCTGGGGGTGCCAAGCATTTTCGATCGCCAATGCAAATGGTGTCGCCAGCAAATCAAAAACCTCCCGAACAGCACTCGGGATGCCCCGCGGATCGGCCGTCGCCGCCTGCACCACGCCGATGACCCTTTTTTGGACAGCCAGGGGGACGAAATAGGCCGCCATCATAGGATCATCCCCATCCCGGCCAGCTTTTCCAGCGGGCACACCCTCCATCCCGCAATCCACATACAGAGAACGACCGGAAATTCTCACCTGCCTCAGAGGGTCGCCAGCCGAATAGGGGACACATGCGTTTTCGGAATGTTCCGGAGCACCCGAGATGCCAGGGGCTTTGTCGCTATAATGCGCTTGTGGATTCGCACCCGGATGGACAAGATGAACATGGACAGCATCGATGGTTGGCAAGCGCGAACATAAGGCCCTGATCGCACCTCGTCGTTCTTCTACGCCTCCCGCCGTCAGCATCGCCAGGTCAGAGACCTGAATTCTTCCCAATTCTTTAAAGGCCAATTGTAAAACTTCGTCACGTTGGCGTCCTTTGAGGGTCATTTCCATCCATCCAATATCGATGTTAAATGGTGAGAAAGATCACATTGCCGCCGATAATAATACCCATTAATATGCACACTAGACCCAAGGCTTCTCATTTCACCTTTTCTTCAACCGATCTCGTTAGAAGACAAACAGGCGGGTTCTACTGTCGAACCGGACGATAATATAAGAATACTTTGGCCGTTATGACAAGTCCACTATTTGGTCTGGGGTCCCGGCCTCAGGACCGCGATGGCATCATAGCGGCATCCCTGAATCGGCTGTAGATGTGCCCAGAACTTCGTGCATGATGCACAGTAAACTGTGCATTCTACCAGCCCATAGGATTTGACGAATGTTCCAAAATATGGTGCAATCTCTCCGCCGGCAATTTTCAATCATAACAAAGGGAGAGGTAGTAACGGAGAGATTGCACCCATGACCAGAGGGCACAGTTCTTCAATTTTGATTGTCGACGATGAGAAATATGTCCGTGAATCACTTCGGATGGCCTTAGAAGATCATTACGTTCTCCACATGGCCCGCAACGGTGCCGAAGCACTGGCATTTTTCGAATCCCGGTCGGTCGATATCATCCTCCTCGATATTATGCTGCCGGACACCGACGGTCGTCGGCTGATTCCAGATTTTAAAGCGATTGACGCAGGCGTCGAAATCATAATGGTTACGGCGCTCCAAGATCTCCAATCCGGCATAGAGGCCATGAAAAACGGCGCCCAAGATTACTTGGTCAAACCCTTCGATATCGACAATGTCAAAGCCATCGTAGCGCGGGCTGTCAAGAAGAAAACCCTGCAGAAAGAAGTTTTTCTCCTGAAGCACGAAATCGGCCATTGTCGGCCGTTTGAAACCATGGTGGGCCAGAATCCCGAGATAAAAAAAGTCTTCCGGATGATTGCCACCATAGCCCCCAGCGAAGGAACCGTGCTTATCCAGGGCGAAAGCGGTACCGGCAAGGAACTCGTCGCCCGCGCGATCCACAACCAAAGCGGCCGCGCCCAAAATCCATTTGTCGTCATCAATTGTGCCGCCATCCCGGTTACCCTTATGGAAAGTGAACTTTTCGGCCATCGTCGGGGCGCGTTTACCGGGGCATCCAGAGATTGCCCCGGTAAACTCGAAATCGCCAACACGGGCACGATCTTTCTCGATGATATCGACTCCCTCTCGATTAAAATGCAGGCCAAACTCCTGCGGGTCATTCAGCAAAAAGAGTTTGAACGTCTTGGGACGCATCGCCTTATTAGAGCGGATATCCGAATTATCGCATCATCGAACCAGGATCTGCTGGCGCTTGTCGCCCAAAATCGATTTCGGCAAGACCTTTACTATCGCCTCAATGTCCTGCCGATTGTGCTGCCCCCGCTGCGGGAACGCAGGGATGACATTCCCTTTCTTCTGAAACACTTTCTGCAAATCTATGCCAAACGTAATGGAACCCCCACCAAGCAGTTGACGCCGGCCGCCATTGAGCATCTGGCCGCCTATGACTGGCCGGGCAACGTCCGGGAGTTGGAGAATCTGGTCGAGCGCATTTGCACCATCAATCCGGAACGCACCATTCGATTGGGCAACCTGCCGCCACTGGCGGCCATCGCTTCGCCAAAACACCAGCGCCCGCTGCGGGAAGCCACCCAGGCCTTTGAAAAGCAGTATATTGAAAGCGCTCTGGAAGCCGCCAATGGCAATAAAACCGAAGCCGCCCGCCGGCTGGGAATCCATCGCAACACCCTCTTGAGTAAAACCAAAGAGCTGGGGATTAAAAAATCCTGAACCCCTGGTGTTATGGGGAAAAAGATATATAGTTGATTTCTTGATGGATATAAACTGGCTGCCCTTCAATCTGGGCACTTTGGCATAAATGACGCCCGACGGGTGCCCGTTGGCAGGCGACCCGGATCATGCTATCGTATCGTTCAAGGGTTTGTATCCGGCCCATAATTGGCCGACTTCCGAAGACGCCATTCGGCCGGTGCCATCCGGAAAGGTTCTCCGACCATGCCGATTGATCTTGAAAGCCTCTTTGCCCAGCTTACCAATATCTATTATAACCACACCATCCCTACCATAGCGGCGGGTGTTGTGCTTTTTCTCCTGATTTGCTTGCGCCCCAAAGCTCTTCTCAAGACGGCCGGCATCGTTCTGGCTTTGGCCGTCGCTGTTTATGGCTTCATGCTGGCCATGGATATGGCCGGTACAGGCCTGTCACAGAAACATGAAATGATCCACAAAGTGGAATAAAACAGCAGGGCGCCCGCAGCCCTATCGACATGCCCGGCCTCAATTCGCTTTACGGGCGACCGCCTTGAAAAAGGTATAATGAAAGGTGCCTCGTCCAATGGTGGCCTTGAGATCGTCGATGCCCCGTTGCCAGGCCGAGAGGGTCATCATCTTTCGTTGGACGGCCATGGGCCCCACACCTTCTACCATAGCGATGAATGTATCCCGGGAGAAACCTTGCTCCCACTCCGGTCGGCTGGGATCGGCATACACCACCCTTGGTGAGACCCGCACATCTTCAAAGCCCGCCTGTTTCAGCAGGGGATACAAACGCCGACCGATCAAGGCGTTTCCACCGGTTTCGGCCTGGAGGTCGATCAGGCAGCGAACGGTCTGCCTGGCCGCCTCGGTTTCCGGATAGCAATAGAATGATCCGTGGTCGCCCTCGATCACCGTCATGGTGCCGCCGGGCTTCAAAACACGTCGAAGCTCTTTGAGCACAGCATCCGGGTTGGCGAGGTGCTCCAACAGGAAGCAAACGAATGCGTGATCAAAATGGTTTTCGGCATGGGGCAGTCGGCGGCAATCGGCCTGCTCAAATCGCACATTGCCAATCGCCTTCGCCCGGATACGTTTATCCGCTTCCCTGAGGGAGGCTGCGGACATATCCACCGCCGTAATTTGAGCCCGGGGACTGCGGCAAGCCAGAATCTCGGTCTGCGCACCCGTGCCGCAGCCCACTTCCAATACGCGGCTATCTTCGGGGAAACGCGTGTCATGGTGCAGCAAATCCGCCAGGGTTCGAGCCTGTTCGTTCAACCGGACGGCTTCGGACTCCGTGTATCCATGGACATAGTCTCGCGGCATGACATCGACCTCCATGACAAGGGATTGGCATCAACGTCATTCTTTTCGCTTGATGCCTGGGTTTTCGTTTGCACGCCTGCGCAAGATCGTTTACCATCTCTGCCCGTACATGGTCAAAATGAGCGTTCCTCTATTGCCCGCCATACGGACTTACTGCTAAATATTTTGTCTGCGGGGCCGCAATGCCAGGGCCCCACATGATAGAAGCCGCATAAATTCACAGAACCGGATACCGCCTCGTTTTGACGATCACACCCTCCCAACGCTACGATGTCGCTATTGTCGGTTCCGGGCCGGCCGGGAGCCTGTTGGCCTATGAACTGGCCCGCACCGGCAGATCTGTCGTTCTCCTGGAGAAAAAGGACCTACCGCGCTACAAAACCTGCGGCGGCGGTCTGACCCGGCGGGCATTAAGCCTCATCCCTTTCAATCTGGACCCGCTGATCGAGGATCGTGCCCATACAATCCGATTACGGGTTCACCATCGAACCATTTTTGAGCAAACCCGGCCTGATCCTGCCGTTCACCTGTTCATGCGCGACCGCTTGGACCACTTTCTTGCCGAACAGGCCATTGCCGCGGGCGCTCTGCTCCGGGATCGAACCCGCTTCCTGTCCGTAGAGGGTGCCCCGGGCCGTCTGACGATCCAGACCACCGCCGGTACCTTGCGGGCAGGCCTGATCGTCGGCGCAGACGGGGTTCACAGCCGGACGGCGCGGGCCCTTGGGCTTCCCCTGGCCTATCGCGTCATGCCGGCTCTCGAGGCCGAACTGGCCGTGCCCGAAACCACCCTGAAGCGCTTTGCCGGTTCCATTCACTTCGACTTTGGCGTCATTCCCGGTGGCTACGCCTGGATTTTTCCCAAAAAAAACCATATCTCCGCCGGCATTTTAGCCCGCCGACGCCCGGCCAAAGATCTCAAGCCGTTTCTGAGGCATTATCTGGAAGCCAACGGACTTCCGCCGGGGAATACCATTCGGCCCCTACGACTCCACCCGATACCCTGCCGACCCGACCGCCGCAATCAGTATGCCGATGAGCGCGGTTTGATCGTTGGGGACGGGACGGGGCTGGTGGACCCCGTAACCGGTGAAGGCATTTTTTACGCTCTTAAAAGCGCCCGGATCGCGGCAAGGGCCATTCAAAAGGGAACGCAGGGCAGCGCGTCAATCCGCGATTATTATAACCGCCTGTTGAAAAACGAAATCGAAGCCGAAACCCTCAAAGCCGACCTGCTGGCCCGTCTTCTGTACCGCTGCCCGGCCTGGAGCAATCGCATTCTGGAACGCTATGGGGATACGATCGGCGCCAAGCACATGGCCGTCTATCTGGGACAGATGACGTATCACCAGCTTTATCGCTACGTGCTAAGCCCGCGAGGGCTTGCCTTCCTGCTGCGACAACGACGCAAACCGCACCCGCAGGCCTGAAGATCGTCCAACACGGCCTAACGCTGCCTGGGTCGGGCATCGGACCAACCCTTGTTGACAGCCCCGTCGGTTCCACTTATCTTACCGGCCGGCCATTGCTCATCGTCAATCCCATTCGCTACGGAACCCTCATGGGCGATACAAACAACGAAACCAATGATTTCTGGCAGGAACACAGCCTCACCTTCCTGGAAATGGCTTTTCGAACCGACCGGCAACAGCGGCCGGCCCAACCCTCCGGGGTGGGGCACAACGTGGGCAGCTGCCAGGACAGCATCACCATGTTCGTGGTGATCCGGGAAAATGTGATTCAGGAAGTGGCCTACGAACTGGATGGATGCTTGCATACCAATGCCTGCGCCAACGCTGTGGCCGAAATGGTCGAAAATCACGATCTGGACGCCGCCTGGCAGATCACCCCCGACATGGTGGCGCATTACCTCCAGACACTGCCGGAAGACCACTATCACTGTGCCGAACTGGCTGTCGGTGCGTTCTACAAAGCCCTCACCGCCTACCGTCAAAACGGCGGCAAGGATTGGAAAGCCTGTTATCAGCGTAAAGCCTGACGGGCAGAGACCGTCCTACCGCGCTTTTACCAATAGGGGCGTCTGCCTTCAGGGGAAATTCAGCGCAAAGCCATTCGGGAAACGCCTGGCCATCAGGTGAACGCACAGCCCCATCAAAGGCCGTTCCCCGTTTCCACAACCACCCTCATGCCCTCTGCCAAAACCGGACAGATTTCATGCGCGCTTCCCTTCGATTGGTATACAACAAACGGTTTCCAGACTCGGCTCCGAGAAAATTTTGGAACTCGGTATAAATTTTGGAATTCCAAAAACAACCCTTCGATATCGCTCCAAATCTCCTTGACAGAAATTTCCAACTTGACTATAGAATTTTGATTCAAAATCGGGCATTCTCCTGCCGGAGTCTGCTTTGACCAACCAACGGTGCAAAAGGAGTAACCAAGCCGTTTTCGAGGGGATGGCCCCTTGAAACCGAGCCATCCCCTCAGATGAGACTGGAACGTCGAATAGCAAAATCCAAACGGCAAATCGCCAATGATTGGTTTGCCATCCTGGCCGGCACCTATCCCCCCGATACGACCCGTTTCCTTAAATCCGTCAAGGATACGTTCAGCAATCCGGTGGGCGGAACATCACACCGCACGCTCGAGGCGGTTCTGGACGGCCTCCTCGAAGATGCCACGCCGGAACACCTTGCCCGCGAACTGGATCCACTCATCCGGATCCGCGCCGTCCAGACCATGTTTACCCCCTCTCAAGCCACCGCCTTCATTCTCGATCTTAAAAAGATCATCCGCAACACGCTGAAAAGCGACCTGCAAGATGCTGATATGTATGCGCAGTTGCTGGCATTTGAAGAACGCATCGACCGACTGCTATTGATCGCTTTCGATATATTTGTGCGTTGCCGTGAGAAAATCTACAGCATGAAGGCAACCGAGGAGCAAAGCAAATTTTATCGCGCTTTTGCACGTGCCGGACTGGTACGAGAAAATCCGGATAGCAAACCGGATTCCGGGGCATCTTAATGTCATAACCTTTTAATTTTAATGACGGTTTCTGGAACAGGCGTTATAAAGACCCTTCCCGGAGCCCTAAAGTGAGGTAAAGGTCAATGAATGTTAAGTATTTCTATTCCTTTCTAGCCGTTGCGGCTCTGGCGCTGATCGCCTGGGTGGGATGTGACCTCCTCGGGTTGCAAGTGCTCTTCGGCGTAATCCTGCCCTACGTCGCGGTGGTAGTTTTTTTCGTCGGCTTTTTCATCCGCATGATGGACTGGGCGCGCTCGACCGTGCCGTTTCGGATCCCCACCACGGCCGGCCAGGCCAAATCCCTGCCATGGATTAAACCCAACAAGATTGACAGCCCGTATACCACAGGGGCCGTGGTGGCCCGGATGTTTTTCGAAGTGGTGACCTTCCGGTCCTTATTTCGGAATACGCGCATGCGGGTCAACCCGGATGGGCGCATCAGCTACGACCTGGAGCTCTGGCTGTGGCTATTTGCCCTGGCCTTTCATTACACCTTCCTGGTGGTCATTCTGCGCCATGCCCGCTTTTTTCTGGAGCCCCTGCCCCTGCCCTTTGAAATCCTGGAAAAAATCGATACCTTCATCCAAATCGGTCACCCGATCATTTCCATGTCGAGCTTCGTATTGCTGGGCACGGTTTTGTTTTTGTTCTTTAGGCGGGTCTACCTACCCAATATCCGGATGATCTCCCTGGCCTCGGATTTCTTCCCCCTGTTCTTGATTTTCGGCATCGCGCTTACCGGTATCCTGATGCGCTATTTCACGAAAATCGACGTGGTCGCGGCCAAGGAGCTGACCTACGGCCTGGTGTCCTTCAGTCTGCCGACCATGGCCCGGATGCAGGAAATCGGCAGCATTTTCTATATCCACGTATTCTTTGTCAGCGTACTGCTGGCCTATTTCCCCTGGAGCAAGCTGATGCACATGGGCGGCATTTTCCTGAGCCCGACGCGTAATATGGCCAACAACTCCCGCGCGGTTCGCCATGTGAACCCGTGGAATTACCCGGTAAACGTTCATACCTACGAAGAGTATGAAGATGATTTCAGGGAAAAAATGATCGAGGCTGGACTGCCTGTGGATAAAAAGGAGTAAGACATAATGAGCGATCTGCCCAAAAGCGATGAGCTATTTTCCCACATAGATCATCGGCCGCCCAAAGGAAAAGACTGGATGGACATCCCGGTGGACATCCGCCCGGGGATGTACTGTTACTCGGCCAACCCCAAAAGCATGGAAACCCTGAGTGCCCCCAACGCGCGCAAATGGAATCCGATGGAGGACGACTGGCTGCTGCCCGACAACTGGCAGGAAATCATCCACAACGGCATCAAGGAACGTCTTGAAAAATTCCGTTCCTTCAAAGTGTTCATGGACATCTGTGTGCGCTGCGGCGCCTGCGCCGACAAGTGCCATTATTTTATCGGCACCGGTGATCCCAAAAACATGCCGGTCCTCCGGGCGGAATTGCTGCGCTCGGTCTACCGCAACGATTTCACCACGGCCGGTAAAATCTTTGGCCGCCTGGCCGGCGCCCGCCCGATGACCCTCGATGTACTCAAGGAGTGGTGGTATTATTTCTTCCAGTGCTCGGAATGCCGGCGCTGTTCGGTGTTCTGCCCCTACGGCATCGACACGGCCGAAATCACCATCATGGGCCGTGAACTGCTCAACCTGCTCGGCCTCAACATCGACTGGATCGCCACCCCGGTGTCGAACTGCTACATGACCGGCAACCACTTGGGTATCCAACCCCACGCCTTTAAAGACATGCTCGATTTCTTCGTCGAGGACATCGAGGATATCACCGGTGTCAATTGCGAGCCCACCTATAATAAAAAAGGGGCGGACATCCTATTTATCACCCCTTCGGGGGATGTCTTTGCCGACCCGGGCACCTACACCTGCATGGGGTACATGATCCTGTTCAAGTACCTCAAAGACAAATACGGGCTGGATGTCACCTGGAGCACCTACGCCTCGGAAGGCGGTAACTTTGGTTTCTTCACGTCCCACGAGACCATGAAGCGCTTGAACGCCAAGATGTACGCGGAAGCCAAACGCCTGGGGGTCAAATGGATCCTGGGGGGTGAATGCGGCCACATGTGGCGCGTGATCCATCAGTACATGGATACCATGAATGGGCCGGCCGATCACCTGGAAGTGCCGGTCAACCCGATCACCGGAACAAAATTCGAGAATGCGGCCTCCACCAAAATGGTCCACATCACCGAGTTTACGGCCGATTTGATCAAACACGGCAAACTGGAACTGGACCCCAGCCGCAACGACAATCAGAGAATCACCTTCCACGACTCCTGCAACCCGGCACGGGGCATGGGGCTGCTGGAAGAACCGCGCTATATTATCAACAACGTGGCCAACCATTTTTATGAAATGCCCGCCAATACCATCCGCGAAAACACCTTCTGTTGCGGCAGCGGATCCGGTCTCAACGCCGGTGAAGACATGGAGCTACGCATGTGCGGCGGCCTTCCGCGGGCCAATGCCGTTAAACACGTCGCCGATAAATTCGACGTCAACATGCTGGCCTGTGTCTGCGCCATCGACCGTGCGGCCCTGCCGGACCTGATGAACTACTGGGAAACCGGGGCGGACGTCACCGGTGTTCACGAACTGGTGGGCAACGCTCTGATCCTACCGGGTGAAAAGAAGCGAGAGACCGATCTGCGCGGGGAGCCCCTGCCGGGAATGGAGGAAGAGGCTGATGAATGATAAAGGCAAAATTATCGCGGGAATAGTGATCTTTTTCGTCGTGGCATCGTTTCCCTTCTGGTTGAATATGTTCCTGGAGAAGGGTCCGGCGCCCGAACTGGTGCTGACACCCAAGGCCAAGGCAGCGGAAAAATGTGTGCGCGATACGCAATTCATGACAGCCAACCACATGCAGCTGCTGGACGAATGGCGGGATACGGTCGTGCGCAAGGCGGAACGGATCTATGTCAATGCCGAAGGCAAGGAATTCAACATGAGTCTGTCCAACACCTGCCTGGACTGCCATTCCAACAAGGCCGAATTCTGTGACCGCTGCCACGACTATGCATCTATCGAACCTTACTGCTGGGATTGCCATATCGATAATCCGAAGGAGACCAAGTGATGGAAGACAGCAGAAGACAATTTCTAAAAGTTGCCGGTACCGCTGCCGTGGGCCTAAGTGCAGCTCCGGCGATCAGCGCCGTTGCCGCTTCCGGCGGCCATGGTGCGCAACCGCATGTTCGCAAGGGTGCAGACGCCCTTACCGCGAAACAGTGGGGCCTGGTCATCGATACCACCAAGCTGGACCACGAAAAGATCGAGCGCATCGTCGAGGCCTGCCACAAAACCCACAATGTCCCCGATATCTCCGCCGAAAAGGTCGGTGAAAAAACGGCTGTTCGGCACGAGATCAAGTGGATCTGGGAAACCCACTTCCACAATGCCTTCACCGATCAGCCCTCTAAATATATCAGTGAAGAAGTTGAAGAGCGCCCCTTCCTGGTGCTTTGCAACCACTGTGAAGAGCCGCCCTGTGTACAGGCCTGCCCCACGGAGGCGACCTTCAAACGGCCCGACGGCATCGTCATCATGGACTTTCACCGCTGCATCGGGTGCCGCTTCTGCATGGCGGCCTGTCCGTACGGATCACGCAGTTTCAATCTCCGCGATCCCCGGCCCTTCATCAAGGAGACCAACCTGGCGTTTCCCACCCGCACCAAGGGCGTCGTTGAAAAATGCAACTTCTGTGCGGAACGGCTGGCCGTCGGTAAGCCCCCGGCCTGTGTGGAGGCCTCTGAAGGCGCCATCATCTTCGGTGACCTGGAAGACCCCCATTCTGAAATCCGGGAAGTCCTGAGAGAACATCACACCATTCGCCGCAAGGCCTCCCTCGGGACCGGTCCTGCGGTCTACTACATCATATGAGGTGGCTATGCTTGAATATGCGATAAAAGGCGACAAAAAATACTACGGATGGATCGCCGTCCTGCTGGGTCTGATCGGAGTGGGTTTCGGCTTTTATCTGTGGCAGTTGAAATTCGGTCTCGGCATCACCGGCTTAAGCCGGGATGTTTCCTGGGGCTTCTACATCGCCCAGCTGACCTATATGGTGGGTGTGGCTGCCGGAGGTGTGATGGTGGTGATGCCCTATTACCTGCACGACTACAAGGCGTTTGGCCGCATCACCATCCTGGGTGAATTCCTGGCCATCGCCTCCCTGATCGTCTGCATGCTGAGCGTTGTGGTCGACTTGGGGCAGCCGATGCGGCTTTTTAACGTGATCATCCATTTCTCGCCCCATTCCATGCTGTTCTATGACATGATCGTCCTCAACGGCTACCTGTTTCTGAATCTGGTCATCGGCTGGAATGTGCTGCAGGCCGAACGCAACGGCACCCACTATCCCAAATGGGTGACGCCCTTGATTTACCTTTCCATTCCGTTCGCCATCAGCATCCACACGGTGACAGCGTTTCTTTACTGCGGCCTGCCCGGACGCCATTTCTGGCTGACAGCCATCCTGGCCCCGCGTTTTCTGGCCTCGGCTTTTGCGGCCGGACCGGCCCTGCTGGTTCTGTTGAGCCTCATTATCCGTAAAGTGTCGAATTTCGACCCCGGCCGGGAACAGATCCAGACGCTGGCTAAAATCATTACCTATGCCCTCATCGCCAATTTGTTTTTCTTCGGCTGTGAGATCTTTGTCGCGTTTTACAGCAACATCCCCGGCCATATGGACCACATCAAATATCTGTTTGTCGGTATGCATGGCCATGGGGTTCTGGTGCCCTGGATGTGGACCTCCATGGCTCTGATGGTGCTGGCCCTCATTCTGCTGATTCCACCCATCACCCGCCATAACGAAAGTGTTTTGGCGGTGGCCTGCGTCATGCTGTTCATTGGCGCCTGGATCGACAAAGGCCTTGGCCTGATCTCGGCTGGCTTCGTGCCCAATCCATTGCACGAGGTCAATGAATACATGCCGACTTTTCCGGAGGTCATGATCACCATCGGTGTCTACGCCATCGGTGCCCTTGTCCTGACCATCCTTTACAAAGTAACCATCGGTGTAAAGGAAGAAGTCCGGGCCTAGACATTCACATCATTTACAAACCATCGCGGGCGCCATTCCAGTTTGGAATGGCGCCCGTTTTTTTTCCATAGCCCCCATCTTCAGCCATGGGGGGCATCTTAATCCATCTTAAATCGGTGGACTCCGGTATAGATCCAAAGGCCTCCGCCGGGCCTGCGTGACGCCAGGGCCATGTTCAGGCTCTCGGCGAGGGCCACCGCCAGCGCGGTCGGTCTTGAAATGGCCACGATAATAGGAATGCGGGCACAGGCCGCCTTCTGGACGAGCTCGTAACTGATGCGCGAGGAAAGGACGACCACGGCCGCCTCCGGCAACCGGTGATCGAGAAACAACCGGCCGATGGCTTTATCCAGGGCATTATGGCGGCCGACATCCTCGGCAGCAACCAGACGTTCGCCAGTACCGTCATGAATGGCGGCGGCGTGGGCCGCCCTGGTCTTGTCACGCAGGGGCTGATGACGATGAAGGCTGGATAACGCTTCTGCGGCCCGCGCAATGGGAAGGGGCACGGCATCGGCCATCGGCCGGATCTCCGTGTTAAGATCCTGGATGAGCTCTTTGCCGCACAGGCCGCAGCCCGTCTGGCTGATGTAAGCCCGCCGATCGCCTTTTTGATCCAGCCGAAGAGCGCCGTCTTCCGTAAGGGTCACGGTGACGGTATTGGTATCAGATCCGTCACAGAATGCCATTTGGGCAATATCTGCCGGTTCACGCACAAGCCCCTCTCCCAGGCAAAGACCTGCGGCATGGGCCAGTTCATCCCCGGGCGTCCGCATAATGACCACGTAAGGACGGCCCTGCACCCGAATGGAAAGGGGTTCTTCGGCGATCATCTCCAGGTTTTCAGATTCGACCGTCCGGGTCCCGGATGACCAAGACAATACCGTGGAAGCAGCAAAACGACACATGCCATGTTTCCTTTAATTCTGTTTACCAAACCGTTGGATCGTTGCAAGCCATAATGGCCAGAGGTTTTAAGCCTGTTGTCCGATAATTGTCAACGACGACTGCGCAATCGCGGCCTCAACCTGGATTGCCCTGCACAGGGCGCGATTATCTCACTTTTTGCTTGACAAGACTCGCGAATAAAGTAATATTCCCTGATTTTGAGATCGTTAAAAAGTATTTTTACCGGAAGCACGGTTTTACAAAGCGACCGGCATGAGGAAGAGCCTGTACCGGCTCGCATGGTAAAAGGAGGCGTTCATGTACGCTGTGGTCAAATCAGGCGGAAAACAATATAAAGTCCAGGAAGGTGAAACCCTCCGCGTGGAGAAGCTTGCCGGTGAAGTCGGTGCCGAAATCGCTTTCGACGATGTATTGATGTTTTCCGACGGAGAAAATGTGCAGGTCGGCACCCCGACTCTCGAAAATGTCACGGTCAAAGGCACCGTTGTCGAGCAGGGGCAGGCCAAAAAGGTTATCGTTTTCAAATACAAACGCCGTAAACGGTATCGCCGTAAGCAGGGACATCGTCAGCAGTATACCGCGGTCAAAGTCGACAGCATCACGTCCAATTAGTCCTTCATCGAATCGACTCGGCGTAAGGAGTAGCACGCATGGCACATAAAAAAGCAGGTGGTAGTTCCAAAAACGGCCGCGACAGTAACGCCCAAAGGCGCGGTATTAAACGTTATGGGGGTGAAAAGGTTCGGGCCGGCAATATTCTGGTTCGTCAGTTGGGAACCAAAATTCATCCCGGTAACAACGTGGGGATGGGCAAGGATTATACCCTGTTTGCCAAAATAGACGGCATTGTGGCTTACGAACGTCTAGGACGGGCCAGGAAAAAAGTCAGCGTTTATGACGCGTGAAATTCATTGACGAAGCAACCATTACCGTTCAGTCCGGGGACGGGGGGCGCGGATGCCTGAGCTTCCGGCGCGAAAAGTTCGTTCCCCGCGGCGGACCGGACGGTGGTGACGGGGGCAAAGGTGGCGATGTCGTTCTGGTCACGAGCCACCGCAAACGCACGCTGCAGCAATTTCGATTCAAACGTCAATTCAAAGCCGCCAACGGTGGCCATGGTCAGGGATCCCAAAAAACCGGCCGCAACGGCGCCGACCTCATTCTTGAAATACCGCCGGGCACGCTCATACTGGATGCGGATACCGGAATGCTGATCACAGATATGGCCCGGGCGGATGAACGGTTCATTCTTGCCCGGGGCGGTCGCGGCGGGCTTGGTAATACGCGGTTCAAATCTTCCACCAACCGGGCCCCCCGACACGCCCAACCGGGTGAACCCGGCACATGCCTGAAGATCAAACTGGAACTCAAGCTGCTGGCCGATGTCGGCATTATCGGTTTGCCGAACGCCGGGAAATCGACCCTTGTCCGTGCCATCTCAGCCGCCCGCCCCAAAACTGCCGACTACCCATTTACCACGCTGAATCCCCATCTGGGCGTCGTTCGAACCGAATGGGCCGAGCCGTTTGTTGTGGCCGACATTCCCGGCCTGATTGACGGCGCGCACCAGGGCGCCGGTCTGGGTCATCGCTTTCTGAAACACATCGAACGCACCCGGATTCTCGTCCATTTAATTGATGCGGATGGCATTGATCCCGAACAGCCGCTGGCCGCCCTGGAAACCGTCAATCGGGAGCTGGCCCTCTATAAAGCGTCCCTCGGCGGCAAACCCCAGATCGTGGTTCTCAGTAAAATGGACCGCCCCGGCGCCGAACAGAAAGCCGCGTGCTTTCGAAACGCCTTGCCGGACAGAGAAATCCTGTTGATTTCCGCACAAAATGCGGAGGGTCTCGATCAGCTGAAATCCAAAATCACACAACTTCTGGACAGTGAATAGAACCGTGAATCGCACGCGCCCTTTTACCGCAGCCCGCCGCGTCGTCGTTAAAATCGGCAGCAACGTTCTCACGCGGGATCAGGGCTTGAACCTACCGGTCATCGAATCGATCAGCCACGAAATCTGCCGGTTGATCGATTCCGGCCGCGAAGTCATCCTGGTCTCCTCCGGCGCCATGGCCGCCGGTATGCGCAAAATGGCCCTGGCCAAACGCCCGGAAGCCATCCCGGCCCGGCAGGCGGCGGCCGCGGTGGGCCAGGCCGGATTGATCCTGGCCTATGAAGAGGCTTTCGCCCGGGATGACATGAAGGTCGCCCAGATCCTTCTCACCGCCGATGATATGACCAACCGCAAACGCTATTTGAATGCCCGCAATACCCTCAACACACTTTTGGAATGGGGCGTCGTACCCGTCATCAATGAAAATGACACGGTGATGGTAGAGGAGATCAAGTTCGGCGACAACGACAATTTAGCTGCCGTTATCGCTCTCCTCATGGATGCCGATCTGTTGATCAATCTGACGGACATCGATGGCCTCTATGATAAAGACCCACGGGTCTTTGCCGATGCCGAACTGCTGCCGGAAGTCAACACCATCGGAAAGAATATCGAACGGTATGCCGGCGATATCCCCGGCACCCTCGGCACTGGCGGCATGCTGACCAAAATAAAAGCGGCCCGCAAGGTGACGGCCGCCGGTATTCCCATGGTCATTGCCAACGGCACGCATCCCGAGATATTGCAACGCCTTTTCAGGGGAACGTCGACCGGAACCTTTTTCATCCCCCGCCAAGAGCGCCTTTCCAGCCGTAAATGCTGGCTGGCCTTTTCGCTGAAACCCAAAGGGGCCATTATCATCGATGACGGTGCCACAAAGGCCATCAAAGGAAGGGGCAAGAGTCTGTTGCCCAGTGGCATCGAGCGTGTTATCGGAGAATTCGGTGTCGGCGACCCTGTCCAGCTCATAGACGGTGCCGGACAAATTCTCGGCAACGGACTGGTCAACTACAGCGCCGGTGACATTCGGAAAATCCAGGGGTTGAAAACAAGCCAAATCATGGACTGCTTGGGCGAAAAGCCCTATGACGAAGTCATACACCGGGACAACCTGGTGCTTACGGAAACAACCACCAACTAATACCAGGGCTTTCCTGGAACAGGATACCGGAAAGCCTTGAAAGTTATTGGGCTGATCGCTTCGGCAAACCATTATGACCAAAAAAATCGGTATCTTTGGGGGAACGTTCAACCCCATTCATCTGGGGCATCTGCGCTCGGCGATTGAACTTCGCGACGGATTTGGTCTCGACGCTGTCTACCTGATCCCTTCGGCAAGCCCGCCCCATAAAGGGACGGCCGAACTGGCGCCTGCCCGTGATCGCATGGAAATGGTACGACAGGCCATCAAAGGTCATGCCGGGCTGCGGGTCTCTGATATCGAACTCAAACGACAGGGACCGTCTTTTACCATCGACACGGTGTGCGCCTTTCGCAAACATCTGTCGGAAGACGCCTGGCTCTACCTGATTATGGGCCTGGATGCTTTTTTGGAAATTGAGACCTGGAAGTCCTATCAGGACCTGCTCCACATCATCCCCCTGATCGTCATCAATCGTCCCGACCATCAGGGCCGGCTAAAACCGTCCGTCAGCAATGCCGTGTCGACCCTGCTGGAACATAGCACCTTGCAGGGCTATGAATGTTCCATGGACACGCCCTGCTTTACGCATTGCGAAAAACAACCCATATTTGTCTATAACGTGACCGCCATGGAAATCTCATCGACCCGGATTCGCGAAATGATTCGTCACAGCCAGGCGATCGACTTCCTCGTCCCCGAAACGGTCCGTACGTATATCCAGGCTAAAGGACTCTACCAATGAGTGACATTCATGATCCCCAACTGAACCACTTCGTGAAAGCCGTGCTGGGGAAGAAAACACTCAGCGTCGTGATGCTGAACGTCGGAGACCTTACGTCTCTGGCCGACACGTTCATCATCTGCAGCGGCCGGTCCAACCGCCAGGTTACCGCCATTGCCGAGCACGTTCGAACGGATCTGAAAAAGCAGGGCATCGCCCCCCTCAGCATCGAAGGCCTTAAAGAGGGACATTGGGTGTTGATGGACTATGGCAACGTGGTCATTCATGTTTTCTACGACCCGGTACGCAGCTTTTATGATCTCGAAGGCCTCTGGGCGGATGCGCCCCGCATCAGCACGCCGGCACTGGAAGACTGGAATCGGCAGCAGGCCGACGTGGATAGGCCCTTTGAATAACCCGCTTACCCGACGACAAGGACCGCATGACACCATCATCACCGCCACCGACCATAGAGGATTACCTCACCGGCAATCTCATTCCCGACGTGGGGGCCGAAAGCCACCGCCAAACCCTGCTCCGGTTTCTCGTCGAGGAAAAAGGATATGCCCGGAACACCTTGTGGGTGGATGCGCCGATCCGTATCACCATCGCCGGCAGCCCCTATCATGCTAAAATTGATCTGATCGTGCAGGCCGGCGATCCACCGGCGCCGTTCATGGCCTTCAAGTGCTGTGCCGGCTCCCTGGGATCCCGGGAGAGGGAGATTGTGGCGGCTGCCAGGATTTTCGGCCCGACACCGATTCCTTTGGCCGTGGTTTCGGACGGACAGGACGCCATTGTCCTGGACACGGCCAGCGGCAAATCCATTTCTCGCGGTTTAAAAAGCTTGCCTGCGCCCCGGGAAGCGGAAAAGAGGCTGGCCGACATGACCCCGGCGCCCTATCCGCCAGACCGAATGAAACGGGAAAAACTGATCTTTCGCACCTACGACCTGGACAATGTCAATATCATTCGCCCGGAGGCCAAACCATAGGCACGGAAGAGGCCAAAGCACACGATACAAAAAGCCGACCCGGAATTCACCCTTAATCCAGATCGGCTTTTTTCATGCTGTTCACAGGAAACAGCCCGGGAATGTGCCTATTCGCCGGCAACATCTTTCCCGCAATGTTTGCAAACCTTGGCCCGCTGTTTGATGATCTCCGCACAGAAGGGGCACTCCCGGGTAAAAAAACGGGCGTGGATCTTGGCCACACTTTCATCGACCTGCTGCTGGATCAGCTCGTTGCCCACCTTGAAACTGCGCAGGGGCTCGATGACTTCAAGCTCGCCGACATCTCCCAGCATCTCGGCCGCCTTCATGCGCACCCGCGGCGGTTCGGCCGGGTCCAAGAGCAACCGCAACATGGTGGGGCCGTCTTTTTCCACATAGCAGGTCGCCAGGATATTGAACCCTTTCTTGGTGGCCGCCTTTAAGGCCTCTTCCTGGGCCAGCACCTGATCGTCGATCATCTGACCGGTGCCCCCTTGGGGGCTGAAGACCGGCATGAACTCGAATACCTCGGTGCCCGGGTAATTCATGCAGCGGTAGGATGCCCGATGGGCATAGGTTTCCTCCATATGCTCCCAGCCGTTGACATAGGCCGGGCATTCATCGTTGAAGCACACAAACAGGAACGGTTCGCCCCATCCCAGACCATCACTGAAATTGATGGGCGGCACCTCCCACAGGCTCATCTCAACCTTGCAGTGGGGACACAGGGGTTTTTTCAACTTTATCACGCGCTCGAGCACTTGTTCGCGGGTCTCGAATGCCATTTGTAAAACCTCCGATTCAGTATTCACTCCGGTAGCAAAAATTGCAACTATCGACCAGTTCGGCCCAAAGATCAAGTTAAAGCTGAATCCCTTGATGTCAAACTGTTTTCAGGCGTGCACGGTCTCCGGGGGAGCCTTTCTCTCCGGCTTGATCCCAACAGAACGATATATTATGGTGAATACGGGCCGCATGGGGCCTGTCGACCATCAACCGAGGAGGACGCTATTGGATAAAGACTACGTGCCAATCGAAGACCTGAAATCGTTTGCGATTGATTTTATCCAGAAGGCCGGGGAGGAAGCCCTTGAATTCTACGGCCGGGGGGCACCCCAGGTCAAATTCGACGAAACGCTCATCACCAAGGCGGAGCTGCACCTGAACCAGCTTTTCCAACAGGCCCTTAAAGCCCGATTCCCTGAACACGCTTTCTATGAAGGCCAAAGCCCGGACGAAGCTTACACGCACGAAGCCAAACGCTATGTCTGGATTTTCGATCCCCTGGACGGCATGTCCAACTTTATGGCCGGCATTCCGGTTTGGGGCATGTCTATTGCACTGCTGGACAACAAGTGGCCTGTTTTGGGCGCCTTTTATATGCCGGCCACCGGCGATTTGTTCCACGCTTTAGCCGGTCAGGAAGCATTCCGCGGCACCCAGGCCATTCATGTCTCATCCCAGGAGAGTATCAACGACGAAAGTGTGCTGCTGACGTTTTCACGCTTTCACCAGTACTACCAGAATGGATTCCCCGGCAAACAGCTCAACCTCGGCTGCACTTCCGCCCATATCTGTTACGTGGCCATGGGGTGCGCGGAGGCCGCTCTCATCGCCAATGAATCCTACCAGGACCTGGCTGCCGTGCGGGTTATCATGGAAGCGGCCGGCGGGCATTTCATGCGCCTGGACGGCTCGAAATTCCCCATCGCCGAATACTTGGATGGCCAGACCGCCGATATCCATCTGCTTGCCGTGCCAACCGCGCTTTTTGCCCAGGTCAATCGCTGCCTGAAAAAATTGCTCTGATTCAGGCACCACTCCCGTAGCGGACTTCAGGGAACGCCTTTGCAGCCCCTTTCGAGCCCCCGGGACAGCATGTCATTCAAAAACTGCTGCAGCTCGCGGGGACCGAAGGTGGCCGCAACCCGTTCGGTGCGCATGCTGACAGGACGACGGTGCACAATCCCTTCCCGAACCTTGCCCACATAGACCACGATGTCCAGTTCCAGGACCATGCGGGTATGCATGAGGCGTTTTTCGGCATCGCAACGCAGCCGCTCGATCTCGCCCCCGATAAAGACATCGAAGGCATCGGAAAGGGTCAGCATCCGGTCCGGCGAAAAATCCCATCCCTTTAAATCACCGGGTTCACCGCCCTTCTGCCGGACGAGTTCTGTGGCCATGCGGGTCACCGCACGGGCAACGTCGTCCGGACTCGACACATACCGCTCTCGCTCACCGTGCCCCAATTGACGATAACCGATCACATGGCGATCGGCTTCGTTGCGCCGGTCATAAAACGGCTGGATGCCGACGGACGTCACTTGATCCGTTTCCGGCTGAACAGCGCCACGATACGCCATCTGCACCGGATGGGTGATGGGAGTGGCGCAGGCACCCAACAACAGCGCCAGGGCCACCCCTAACGCCAACCTCATTGGCCGCAATTGTTCACGCATGTGAGCATCTCCTTTTCAACGTCAAGGGCAGACGCCGCGGGCAACTCCGTGTCCACAATGGCCGCACCGTCCGTCAGATGAACCAGATTAGATCGTTCCGTGCGCCAGGGCAAGGCCTCCAACGGTTGATCCCTGACCGACCGCACCGGCGGCAGCGGTGCCACTTGATCCACGGTGAGGGTCAACGCGCCCCAATCCGTCTCCACCCGACCGGTCAGCAGATAGGGTCGGCCCCAATCCAGCATGTGGCAGAACCGGCGGTAGACCGCCGGGAAAAACGTGGTTTCAATGATATCGGTTTCATCCTCGAACGTCAGAAACTCCATGGGATCACCCTGCTTGGTGTGCACCACCTTGCCGGCAACAAACCAGCCGCCAAAATGGACCCGGCTCCCTTGCCAGCCGCCCATATCGATGGCTTTGACGGTTTGCCGGGCTGCCAGCATGTCGCTGTAAAGGGTTATGGGGTGTCGGTCGCACAAAAAGCCCAGAACGGCAAATTCCCGCCGGAGGCGCGCCAAGGGATCTTCATCCGGCAAGTCGGGTAGAACATTCCGTGCCGGGAAATCAAACAGGGCGTCCCGCCGCGGCTCCCGCGCACAACGGCCCTGCCATTCGGCCAGTGTCCACATCAATCCCGCACGGCCGCCGTCCGACGCCAGGGCATCCAGCGCCCCGCAGCGTATCAGGGCCCGGGCCTCGGCTTCGTCCGGGCGGACACGCATCAGAAAATCCATGATATCGCGAAACGGTCGGCTTCGGCGGGCGGCAACGATGCGGTCTGCCGTGGCAATCCCCAGCCCGCCAACGGCCTGCAGGCCCACCCGCACGGTCTGCCCCCGGCCGATCCATTGCCGATCACTCGCGGTCACGTCCGGCGGCAGAATGTTCAGTCCCATCCGCCGCGCCTCGGACACATAGGCAAAGGTGGCATAATAGCCCCCCTGATTGCTGATGACCGCCGCCATGAACTCGGCAGGGTGGTGCACCTTGAGATAGGCGGCTTGAAACGATACCCGGGCATAGGATGCACTGTGGGGTTTGCAGAACGAATAGCCGCTGAAACTCATCATCATGTCCCATATTGCCTGGGTCGTGGAAGCGACGATGCCCCGGGCCCGGGCACCGGCAAAAAACCGCGACCGGAAATCCTTTAGATGGTAAGCGCGATCCTTTTTGGACATCACCTTGCGCAGGCGATCCGCCTCGGCATGGGAAAAACCCGCCAGGGCGACCGCGGCCCGGGATACGTCCTCCTGATACACCATGATGCCGAAGGTTTCGGCCAACACATCGGTCAGCAGGGGATGGATGGGATCCCAGGCCCCGCCGTGAAGGCGTCGGATATACTCCTGAATGAATTCATTGGCTGCCGGGCGAATGATGCTGCTGTGAATGACGAGATGATCGAAATCGCCCACCCCCGCTTTTTTTTGCAGAAGCCGCATGGCCGGGCTTTCAATATAAAAACAGCCCATGGTCTTGCCCAGGGCCACGGCTTCCTGGGTGGCAAAATCATCTTCCGGTTCCCATTGCCGCTCGTCGAAATGGCTCCCACCGGCCCGGACATGGGCCAACGCATCCCGGATCACCCCCAGGCTACGGTTGCCCAGCAAATCGATTTTGACCAGACCGGCGTCTTCGGTGGCATCCTTTTCCCACTGGATGATCGGCACCCCTTTGGCCGCCCGCTGCACCGGAACGTAACGGTCGACCCGCTCCGGGGTAATCACCACTCCGCCGGCGTGCACCGACAGATACCGGGGAATGCCCACAAGACGCTCGGCATAGGACAGAATTTCCGGCCAGGGTTCCGGAAACCCCAGCGCCCTGGCCTCCGGCCGGCGCCGAACCGCGGTCAGCAGCGCTTCTGAAGGACCATCCACCCGCCAGTACCAGGGCAGGCGGCGGGTCACCCGACCGATCTCCCCCTCAGTCAAACCATACACCCGGGCCGTTTCCCGCACGGCCATGCGGGGCTGAAAGCGGATATGATTGCACACCATGGCGGCGTGACGCCCGTAGGTGGCCAGCACGGACGCCTGGACCGCATCACGCTCGTCCCAGGCGAAGTCCACATCAATATCGGGAGGATCGCTGCGGCCGGGATTCAGGAAGCGCTCGAAATAAAGGTTGTGCTTGATAGGACACACGTTGGTGATGTCCAGGCAGTAAGCCACCAGCGAAGCCGCCCCCGAGCCCCGGCCGCAGGTTCGCGAACTGGGCCGCACGATGTCGCGCACCACGAGAAAATAGGCGGAAAACCCCATCCGGGCGATCACCTGCAGTTCATGCTCCAGCCGCTCCACCACCGGCTCGGACAATTCCTCGCCGTAGCGGCGCCGGGCCCCCCGATAGGCGGCCCGGCGCAAGGCGGCGTCCGGATCGATGCGGCGATCACCCTTGGACGGCCAGGGCGGCATGACCAGGCCGAACTCCGGACCGGTAAAAGACAGTTCCTCGGCCAGGGTTGCCGTCACCGCAAGGGCTTCGGGACAGGTGGCAAACCGCTGCCGGTAGCGCTCGGGTGGCGCCAGCCAGGCGTCGGCCGGCGCAACCTGATCGGCCGGAAGGCGGCTTAGGGATGTTCTCCGGTCAATGGCCCGCAGAAGCCGATGGACGGAATGCGTGTCCGGCTCCAGGAAAAAACTCCCCGGTGTCGCCACCACCGGCACTCCCCGGCGCCGGGCCAGCCGCCGCAAGGGATGGGATGTCGCCAGCGGTTGCCGCGGCATGGCCGCCGCCACCCGGACCCCGGCATCATGCCAGGCCGCCAAAAGGCCGGGATCCCGGGTCAGCACCACCAGGCCCTCGGCCCGATCCGGCAGAGCGGCCGCCAGCGAAAATCCGCGATCCATGTGCCGGGCCGTCAGGAGACGACAGAGGTTGCTGTAGCCGACCGCGTTGGCCACCAGGCAAACCGCCCGACCCCGGCGGCCGGGATCCGTCACCTCCGCCCCCACGATGGGTTGAAGGCCTTCCCGCCGACAGGCCGCCAGAAAAGGCCACAATCCGTACAGATTGTCGGTATCCGTGAGCGCCAGACGTGTATAGCCCATGCGCCGCGCCGCCCGCACGAGCCGGCCCACCGAAGCGGTGCCCCACATCAGGGAATAATGGGATCGTACGGTCAACGGCACCATGGAAACACGCCTTTCTCGCCTTTCGGCAAAAACTTCGGCGGCTTCGTAAAATGGTCAAGATCAAGGCGCACAAGCTCTGAGGAGTGAGGCGTACATCCGTACGCCGCAGCGACGAAGAGCGCCGTGCAACGCCGAGATTGGCCATTTTACGAAGCCGCCAGGGTGCGGCCGACACTTACCGCATCCCTCCCGAATCGCTGGCGGATGCTGTCCAGTGCGGCCACCAGCTGCGCTTGTCGGCCATCCACGGCGGTATCGGTCGGAAACAATTCCCGTTGGGCCGGCGGAAAAGTCAGCCGGTCGCAGATCAATCGCAGGTGGCGGATCCGTACCCGGCGGCGCCAGGCCAGATAGAGCACGGCGCGGGCGGTTGCGAACAGGCTCATGTCGTTCGCGGTGGCCGGCTGCACCGCACGCTGACGGATGCAGCGCCGGCCGTCGGAAAAATCCAGCCCGACAGCCACCCGCCGGGCTGCAAGGCATCGGCGCCGCAGGGTATGCCCGGCGCTTTCCACCAGGGCATAAAGAGCGCCCTCGATCACGGGAACCCCGTGGGCATCTTCGTCAAAGACATGATCCCGCACCACGCGGGGCGGTTTTTGACCCGCGGGCCGGACCGGCGACCGGTCAATGCCCCGAACCGCCTCGTACAGACCAAAGGCCCGCCGGCCGAAGGGCACCTGCAACGCCTCCAGCTCCAGAGCGGCCACCTGGCCGGCCTGGCGGAAATTGAAATCCCCCAGCCGCACCAGATCCTGGCGCTCGATGCCCGGCACCAGCAAAAGGGGCACCGGGGCCAGCAACCGCGCCTCCTGACCGGCGTCGACAATGCATTCTCCATCCGGCTTCACCAGCCGGGTGGCAACCTTGGCCACAAGCTTGTTGGGCGCGACAGCCCATACGGGCTCCAGGCCCAAATCCGTCCGGGCCTGACGGCGCAGACGCCAGGCCACATCCACCGGCGGCCCGAAAAGGCGGCTGGTTCCGGTAACGTCCATAAACAGGTGACCGTCCGCCTCGCCCGGTTCGATCAGCGGCGAATAGGGCTGTGCCCGGCGGACAAGCGCCTGCATGACCTGTTCGTAGCGGGCCGGGTGGGGCGGCAAAACATGGGCGTCCGCGCACAACCGTTCCGCTTGGCGCAGGGCCATGCCCTTGCGAACGCCGGCTTGGTAGGCTTCCTCGCTCATGTCATACACCACCGCCCGGGCGACACCTTCGGGCGCAACGATAACCGGGCGTTCCCGCAGGCGTCGGTCCAGAGCACGTTCCACCGCCACGGCAAAATCGGCCACATTTATATGGATGATGTGTCGACCCACGCAGGATCCCCCGTCAGGCCCTGTTCGGCCAGCAAAGCCGTCAGCTGTCGGGCGTTGGCCGGTGCCTGGGCCCGTACGTGGTTGTTGAAAAATACCAGCCCGCGGCGGGCGTGTCCGGTCATGGCGACGAAACGCGTTTCCGCCCAGTCTTTCAGCTCCGACAGGCCGTAACAGTAGTCGAACTGTTTCTGCATGTTGCCCGAACGCCAGCCCGCCGCGTTGCGGCCGTGAAACCGCACGTAAAACAGCTCCGGGTTGGTGACCACATCCAACGAAGGGAAAAGATGAGGGAGCGGCGGGGCATCCACGGCCACGAGGGTCACCCGGCGTTTTTCCAACTCCGCGAACACCCGGTCCGCGGCCCACGAACGATGCCGGAACTCCACCGCCAGGGGCAGTCCGGCAAGTTCGTCCAGCAGGGCGGCCAGGTAGTGGCGGCGCGGGTGCGTCCGCTCGAACGAGGCCGGCAGTTGCAGCAAAACCGCCGCCAGCTGCCCGGCCAGAACCAGGGGCGCCAATCCATCCCGGTAAAGGGCCACCTGCCCGCGCCACTGGCCGCGATCCACCTCGTGGGTCATGGTTCGCGTCAGTTTCACCGCAAACCGAAAATCCGCCGGCACCTGACGCCGCATGCGATCGATGGCCGGAGCCCTCGGCATCTGGTACCAGGTGTAGTTCAACTCGGCGGCGGCAAACCGCTGGGCATACAACGTCAGCATTCCCCCCGGCCGGGTGCCGCGCGGATAAAATCCGGCATCCGCCCATTCCGGATAGGAATAACCGCTGGTGCCCACCCGCACAGGGCCGGCGGCGGATTCCCGTGGCTGCATGGTCTTCCTGTTCCTCTTCAACGAATCGATGCGGGCCCCCGCTGCAGCCCGATCACCTTGCCCTGTACCAGCACCTCATTAAACGTGTACCGCAGCACCGGATAAGCGCTGTTCTCCGGCCGCAGTTCAACATGGTCCCCGTGGAGGAAAAACCGTTTGACCGTGGCTTCCTCCCGATCGATCAGGGCCACCACAATTTCACCGTTGCGGGCATACTGCCGGGGTTCGCAAATGACCAGATCCCCATCCAGAATACCGGCGTTCCGCATCGAGTCCCCTTTCACCCGCAGGGCAAACAGGTCGTGCCCTGGGAACAGGGCCGCATCGATCACCACGCTGCCGTCCCATTCCTCCTGGGCATACATGGGCCGACCGGCTGTAATCCGTCCGATCAGGGGCACCTCCCGCCAACGCTGGCTGCCGGCGATTCCCCGCGCCCGGTTCAGCAACAGCAGATTCCGGCTGTAACGGCCCTCGCGTCGCACGGCGCCTTTCTGTTCCAACGCTTTCAGGGTCTGGGCTACGGCCGCGTGACTGACGCCGAGATCCGCGGCGGCCTCCCGCAGACTCGGGGCACGGCCGTGCTGTTTGATTTGCTGGTCCAGGTAATCAAGCAGTTGCTGCTGTTTTACGGTATAGTCCGGTCGCATGGTGCCTCCCCCTGGCATAAACCCTGCCTAACAAACAATAGGGGGCCGCGCCCTCAATGTCAATGTAAATGTAAATATAATGTATATAATGTAATGAATACGGCGGGCGTCATCGTCGGCGTCGGTAAAACGACGCACAATTTTCCATAAAGACAAACGCTCCCCGGCCCGACGCCCTGAACCGACGATAGGTGGCACCCTGGCGTTCACCAGGGTAACCGCAGGTGCCTGACGAATCAGGACGCGGCCGCCCTCTGGAGATCAGGGGACGAATCCGCGGCGTCAAAGGCCTCGTTCAGGGCCAGCCGGGCGGCTCGTGCCAGGGCTTTTAATGAAACCGGTTTTTGGAGGTAGTGTCGGATGCCGATATCCGCCGCCGCCTCTGGTGACAGCGCCTCGCTGAACCCGGTACAAAGAATGATGGGTAGACCCGGGCGCCGCTTGAGGACTTCGGTGGCCAGTTCAGCGCCCGTCATATGGGGCATGGTCTGATCGGTAATGAGCATATCAAAGGTATCCGGCGCCTGCCGGAAGGCGTCCAGGGCATCGGAACTGCTGTTGATGGCCGTGACGTCATACCCCAGACGCTCCAATATCTGTTTCTGCATGCCCAAAAGCTGCGGCTCGTCGTCCACCAGCAGGATATGCTCATGACCCAAAGGGATGACGTCCGTGGTTTCATGGAGGGTCGTTTCGTGCACCCTTTCCAACCGTGGAAAGTACACACGAAAGGTGGTGCCTTGGCCCAGCGTACTGGCGACCGCGATGTGCCCCTGGTGGCGTTTGACGATGCCGTGCACCATGGAAAGCCCCATGCCGGTACCTTCGGCCGGCCCCTTGGTGGTAAAATAGGGCTCGAATATCCGATCGATAATCGCCTGATCGATGCCGTGACCGGTATCTTCGACGCGAAGGCAGACATAGGCGCCGGGGAGCACGTCCCGGGGCGGCAATTCCGTCGTCTTGTCGAAGACCTGCTGGGACAACGTGACGTCAAGCCGCCCGCCCTGTTCACGCATGGCCTGGTAGGCGTTGGTGCAGAGATTGACCACCAACTGGTGAATCTGGGTGGAATCCCCCATCACCGAGCCGGTCTCATCGTCAAGCCGCACCTGGATATCGATCGTCGACGGCAGTGAAGAGCGCAGGAGCTTCATGGACTCCTGCACCACGGGCCGCAGGCTCATGGGCTTCATTTCCTGGCTGCCCTGACGGCTGAAGGTCAGGATATGGCGCACCATCTCCTTGGCCCGATGGGCAGCCGCAAGAACTTCTTCCAGGTTGGCCCGGGTTTGGCTGTTTTCAGGCAATTCCCCGGCGGTCATCTCGGTGAACCCGATAATCGGCGACAAAATATTGTTGAAATCGTGGGCAATGCCGCCGGCTAAAGTTCCAATGGATTCCATTTTCTGGGCCTGGCGGAGTTGGTTTTCGAGTTGCAGCTTTTCTTCCTCGGCACGTTTGGACGCGGTGATGTCCTGAACAACCCCCGAAACCAGAGGTTCATGACCGTCCCCCCTGAATATGAGCTCCGCTTTGGAGTGCAGCCATACGGTCGGATTGTCGCCAACTCGCCGAATCCGGAAAACAACATCGTATTCCACATTGCGATGCAGCAGGGCATCGAGCGCCTGGCCCATTCGGGCGCGGTCCTCCTCCAGAATGATTGACCGTACGGTCTTCAGGGAAACAGTTGCGGCTTTCCTTTCGAGGCCGTATAGCCGGAACCACTCCTCGGAGCCCCGGATGGTTTGGGTCGCGGGGTCAAACTCCCAATGGCCCACATGGGCCATTGCCTGGGCCTTGCGCAAGCGCTGTTCGCTGGCCCGGAGGGCTTGTTCGGACGCAATCCGTTCCGAGATGTCCCGGAAATTCAACAGGATGCCGTTAATGCGCTCCGCATCGAGCATGTTGACCGCGATCATCTCGATATAGCGGTGGGTGCGATCTTGGGCACGTATGCGGCAGCGGATGGTACGGGATGCACCCGGAGATTCCAGCAGTCGCTTCATTTTCCGGCGGACACGGGCTTGATCTTTCGGGTGGATGAGATCCAGGCTGTCCGTTCCCAATAACACTTCCGGTTTCCAGCCAAAACGGTGCGTAATGCTGGGGCTGTTGTAGCGAATGATGCCCTTTGCATCCAGAATCGCAATGACATCGGAAATATTGGCAATCAGAGTGCGGAATTTTTCGTCACTCTCGCGCAGGGCGCTTTCCACCCGTTTGCGATCATTGATCTCCGCTTTGAGTTCCTGATTGGATTGAGCGATGATGGCCGTGCGTTCCGTCACCCGTTGTTCCAGATTCTCTTTGGCTTTTTGAAGCGCCTGTTCATTTTCTTCAACCGTCTGCATCAACCGGGTATATTTTTGAATGGTGATGGAAATCATCGCCAGAGAAAAACCGAAAACGCCATATTCCATCAAAAACTGGACCGTGGGCATGCCGAGGGTTGCCAGAATGTCGTGAAGCGCCAGAAGGAACCAGACAAAAAAACCGGCCACCAGCGCCCGTGCCCCGACGACCCTGCGGCGCGCGGCCGGCCACCAGATAAAAACAACCGCCACCGCCTGGATGAAAACCATTATAAAAAAAGCGATGCCCAGGGGACCGAGTTCCGGTTCAATATAAGGCCGCGAACTCCAAAGAAAGGAACGTTTGACAAACGTGACGTCAATGATCAGGTCGGTAAAGCAAATCAAGACCAAATAGAGTCCTGTCAGGGGCGTCAGAACGACAGATGCCCAGCGATTTCGGCGGCCCAGAAACCCATCGGTAAACCGATAAATCGCCAAAACCATGAGTGGGAATACCGTAAACTGGACTTTTTCGCATAGCCAGGTTCCGGTCCCGGCGTGAAGATTGGATTGAAAAAAGACCGCCACCGCATAGACGGCCGTCAGAAAGGAGAGGATCGCCCCCCAGCGGTTCCAGGTGAATTCCGGCCGTCGGCAAGCCACAAGCCCCTGAAATAGAGCAAATGTGAGGCAGAGAACCGCTACCGCTATCGAGCCCGCGGATGATATGGTAATGGTTTCAAATGGCATATGGTTTCGCTTAGTCGGCACGCTGTTGGGGGCATTGTACCACGCGCCTCATGTCATCCTATACACTGGTTGATGGCATACCCCTGTGAAGTTATCGCCCCTAAAGCCAAAAACTTTAATGGCCGGGCATAAAGATGCCAACCCGGCGTCAAGAACGTCACCCAATGCAAAAACCCTTTCTAACGGCATGGTTCCATTTAGCCATACGCATCACCGCCGAAATTGGGCGTGTAAAACCATTGGACTTCGCGGGATAATTCCATTAGGGTTGAGCCAGGTATTTCCCTCCGCAACCCCTGCAACCCCGGAGCCCAACCATGGCCGATGAACCAACCGATATTGCCGCACTGTTCGAAGAAGGCCGGCGCTGTTTCCACAAACCGGACGGCCTTGGTGCCGTGCGGGCGCTGGAAAAGGTGATCGATCTGGATCCGGCCTATCGCCATCCCGACGGGGACAATCCCTATTTTTACCTCGGAAAAATCTGTGAAGTGGAAAGCCGTTACAAGGATGCCATCGCGTTCTATTCACAGGGGCTGGCCAATGACCCCTGGGATGAGGAAAGCCTGATCGGACGGGGCAGTTGCCTGTCGGTGACCGGCCAACAAGACCGGGCCATTGCGGATTTTGAAAAAGCCCTGGCCATCCCGGCCAAACATCGGCGGGCCCCGGTGCAGCACCTGCTCTATGCCATTGCCGAAAATTACCGCCAGAAGCAAGATTTTGCCATGGCCCTGCACTGGGGCCAGCAGGCCCTGGACAAGGATCCGGACAATTTCCGGCACCAGGAGTTGGTCAAGGAAATGCAGGCCCGATTGATGGCTGAATAAAGTTAGAGCCTCAAACCAAATCGCGAGGAAATTCTATAGCGATGCGGAATGCTGACAGAGGACCAAAGGGGGAAAAGCATGCCTAATTAGCGCCGCATGTTTTGCGGACTTTCAGGATGGGTTCAAGCAAAATCTGTTTCACCAAGTTTTCTGAATCCCCGTGAATTTTTTCCACAAGCCGGTCCATGGCCAATCGCCCCATGGTTGCCTTTTTCTGGGATACAGTCGTCAAGTCCACGCCCGGCAACCCTGCCATCTCGATATCGTCGAAACCCACCACCGCCATATCTTGCGGCACCTTCACACCATTGTCACGCAAGCACTCAAGCACTCCGATGGCCATATGGTCGCTATGGGCGAACACCGCTGTCGGAAGAGCTTCCAATGCTAATATCTGCTTGGTCAGTTGATAACCGGTCTTGCGATGGAAATCACCTTTGAAAATGAGCTTGGGATCAGGTTGAATAACATTTGCCTTGAGCGCCGCCTGAACGCCCGACAAACGATTAAAGCCTGTGGAAGTATCTAAATCTCCGGTTAAAATGGCGATCCGCTGGTGCCCCAAACGAATCAGATGATCCACGGCCATATAGGCCCCACGGTCATTATCCACACCGATAAAATCAAGCGGCGGTGAGGAAAGATCCGTTTCAACCGTTCGCAGGGCTGTCACAAAATTAACATCCTCTGCGATAAGCTCATCGACGACAGGATCCTGGCGCATGACCGAGCAGAGGATCAGGCCATCCACACCGCGGTCCAATAAGTCATGGACCGAATGACGTTCGTCCTCAATTCCTCCAGGCGCCGAACTCAGAATTACGCTGTAGCCGGCCTCTTTTGCGCGTTGGATAATGTCATGGGCGATCTCGGCATAAAATGGGTTGTCCAGCGTTGTAATGACCAAACCAATGGTATGGCTTCTGCTGGTAACTAGAGAACGGGCCGAATAGTTGGGGCGGTAGTTGAGTTCTTTAGCAAGCTTTAATATGCGCTCGGCCGTTTTTCGCCCTACGCGGGAAGTTTCGGGATCCTTGAGCACAATCGATACCGTTGTGGGAGAAACTCCGGCAACCTGAGCTACATCTTTTAGCCGCACGCGAGAAGTATGTCTTTTTGTCGCCATGATTAATCTTCCATTACATCGAAGGGGGAAAAATAAAGAAATATTATGGCAGATTAAGATGGATAAATTTAGGCCGGCCCCTGTCAGGGCCGGCCACTCTTTTTGAGAATGATAGGAACCGTCTCAACATTAAGATTTTCATTCCAAATCAAGGCGAGGCCGAGAGTCAACCCACGGGCATACTAAGGTATGTGGAGGGCTTAAGACGAAGGCACAACGCCGATAAGGAATGAAAAGATTTTTTGTTATGGGCTTCTAATGGCTCGACTTCTTTCCATCTGCGATCGGTAATTCATAGATACTCTCATACTCAAAATTCATTGTAAACGTATTGTTTCTCAACATTGCGACAGTTCCAGGATCACCGAACGCAGTCGATTGAAAATTTGCAGATAGCCCTTCTTGTTCTTAGTAAGGAAAAAAATACAGCGCGATAAAGAAAAAAGGAATGCCCACCAGGCCAAGGGTCATACAATACCCCATGATATCCCGAGCGCGAAGCCCCGTAATGCCCAGCAACGCAATGGCCCAGAAAGGCTGGAACATGTTGGTCCACATATCACCGCATCCGAAAGCCACGATGGATTTGCCGATCGGCACACCAAGTTCGACCGATATCTTGCCAACGATCCCTCCAAGCACGCCCCACTCACCGCCCCCGGAGGGAATGAAAACGTTGACTAGGCCGCCGGTGAGCCAGCAGATCACGGGAAAGGTGTTCGCCGTAGCAACATTGAGAATCCCGGAAGCGACACTGCTTGCCAAACCGGAATAGGTCATCATGCCCATGATACCTGCATAGAATGGGAACTGGAGGATAATGCCCGAAGCGCCAACAGTGGCCTCATTGATGGCCCGTACGTAACGGATGGGTGTCTTGTGCAGGATAATCCCGGCGATCAGGAAGATAAAATTGAACAGATTCAAATCGAGTTTGAAGCCTTTGGTGGCATAGAAGTAAATCACGTAAACGATACCAGCCAGGCCAATAACGTATGAAATGAGCGTGCTGTTTTCCAGCATATCGGCCAATCCTCTGCGCTCAACAGGCCCCGCATCGTCGTCTTCGGGTTTCAGGAACTGTGGCGCGTACTGATCGATGCCACGATAAGTCCCTGATTCCTTCGGTGTCATTCTCCACATGGTGATCGGAATGACAAAGCCACCCAGCATGATGGCGATCATGATGGCATAAATGCTGAAAACACTGTCGGTCATCGGAACGATACCGAAAATGCTCTCAAATACATGCCCCTTGGTCGCTGACAGCAGGCCAGCGGATGTCGAAGGACCGACGTGCCAAAGCATATGGCCTGAAAATGCCGCCGCCACCAGCAAGGGATAATGGATCAGCACGCCACGGCGATGAGCCTCCTTGGCGACCTCCCGGGCAAAAAAGGCTGACACGATTAGGCCAAGACCCCAGTGGACGTAGTGGATCATGCAGGAAACATAGGAGGTCAAAAGGATCGCCTGGGAACACGAATTTGGTGTTCCAGCCAGACGCTTGATACCGGTTCGAACCCCCGGGGCGATGGCCAGCGCATGCCCGGTTACGAGAATCATAACCATCTGCATGGAAAACTTCAGGTATTTCCAAAAGCCATCATACCAATGAACGACCATTTGCAACGGGCCGCTGTCAGTGGCCAAAATCCCGGCGAAATAAACAATGAAGCTCAGCAGAATTGCGAACAGATATGGATTCGGCATGTTTCTTTCGGAAAAATCGGACAACTTGCTTCCTGCCGTACTGATCAAACTCATAATACCTCTCCCTTTTCATGTGGCTCTTGATGGTCGTTGAATACAACGGTTTAAACACGCGATTTTCGCCCCGGCCGTTTCCTCCCGTAGCGGCCAATCAAAAGTCGACCTATTGCGCCGTCCACCCTCCGTCGATGGCCAGAATCGAACCGGTCACCAGGTTGGCGGCATCTGACGCAAGGTAAACCACGGCTCCGGTAACATCCTCCGGCTGCCCGATCCGCCCCAGGGGTATGTTTCCCAGCACGTAGTCTTTGAATTCCTTGTCCTTGAACATGGGCTCGGTGAACGGCCCCTCGACAAACGTTGGAGCAATGGCGTTGACCTTGATGTTGTGCTTGGCCCACTCAATGGCCAGGGTTCGGGTCAATTGGTTGATGGCCCCTTTGCTGCTGCAGTAGGCCGCCCGTTTTATCAAGCCAACGCTCCCGGCCTGGGAGGACACCATGATAATTTTGCCCTCTTTGCGTTCGATCATTTTCCGGCCAACTGCCTGGGCGCAGAAAAACTGGGCCTTTAGGTTAATCGCGATCACCTTGTCCCAAGCCTCCTCGGTCACCTCCTCGGCCCATTGGGGAATGTTGATGCCCGCATTGTTCACCAGGATATCGATTGCCCCCATTCCCGCTTCACCGTCGGCAACCATCTTTTCAATGGCGTCGATGCGGGTAAGATCAATGGGATAGACCATGGCCTTTTTCCCATGGTTTTCAATCTTGCGGGCGGTGTCTACCAACTCCGACACCGTCCGGCTGCAAATGATCACATCGGCCCCGTACTTAGCCAGGGCTTCGGCAATATGGGCGCCCATCCCGCGGCCGGCACCCGTCACCAGGGCAACTTTGCCCGTCAGATCGAAGGCACTTTTTTCTTTTTTTTCTTCCATGCTAACCTCTCAATTACACTGAAGGATTCAGGTTCAGTTCCGACAATTTACTCTCCGTGGGGATTCCCTCCTCGGACCACTGCCGGTATTCGTAATAATCCCCCACCATGCGGCCGATGGGCGGCAGCTGGTTGGTGAGCTCCGGGTCCTTGCGGTTCAGGGTCTGGAACCGCGGGGGCAGGGTATCGTCCTTGCGGCTGATGCCCAGACGCGTATTGTAAAGCCGCTTGAGGGTGAAAATCCGCTCTCCGACCGTCATCAATTCTTCGATCCCCACCTCGCGGCCGGTGATCATGTTGTACCAATTCAGGACATTGGTGGCGGTCACCGCTTTACCCACCTGGGTAAAACGGCAAATGATCATGGCGTCGTTCATGCACTGATAGTTTTGCATGGTGGCCACAAAGCGGCTCATGTCATCTAAAGAATAGGACGGATATGGTTTGGGGATACCGAGTTCCTCCATGTAGAGGGCCAACTCGTAGGCGTGGCACCAGCTGGCATTGTGATCACCCCCCCGCGCCGCTGTCGCATAAGAAAGAGCCTGGCTCCAGAACCGGCGCGGATCGTGGGCCGACGGCTCCATTCCTTTCACCGCCACGACATATTCGATGGCGTTTTTGCCCAGCTTTTCAGCCGCCCGTTGGGAGCCTTCGGCCAGGAGATTGCCGACCCCTTCACGCTTGGCAATCTTGTGCACCATGGCCACCAAAGCATCGGCATTCCCCCAGGTCAGTTCGATGCCATCGGTGTCTTCAACGGTCAAAATGCCCTTCTCGAAACATTCCATGGCAAAGGCGATGGTCGACCCGGTTGACATGGTGTCCAGCCCGTAGCGGTTGCACAGATCGTTGGCCTTGCAAATGGCCGCCAGGTCGTCGACCAGGCATTCCCCGCCCATGGTGCCCATGGTTTCGTACTCGGGCCCCTCGCCGTCCACCGGCGCCCATTTCCCTTCGGTGACTTTGACGTGCCGCCCGCAGGCAATCGGGCACATCAGGCAGGCCGTGCGCCCCACCAAAACCGAATCGTGCATGGCCGCACCGGATATCTTGGCCGCCCCTTTCCAGCGGCTGCCGCGCCAGTTCTGGATCGGAAAGTTGCCGATCTTCTCGTAGTTGTCCACACCGCCGGCCGTCCCGAACTTGCCAAAGGCTTCGGTCACTTTGCGGATATGGGGAATGACCTTCTTCAAATCCGCTTTCAGGGCGTCGGGGTGGGCAATGGGTGTTTTTTGCGTGCCATAGGCGACCATGGCCTTTAGATTCTTGGAGCCCATGACCGCCCCCATGCCCGTGCGGCCGGCCGAACGGGCGATCGTACCGATATGGGTGATACTGGCATAGCGCACCTGGTTTTCACCGGCCGGTCCGATAACGGCGGCCGAGGCTTTCTCACTGGTCTGGGACTTTAACCAAGCCGCCGCGTCCATGGTGTCCTGGCCCCAAATCTCGCCGGCATCCCGAATTTCGACCCCTTCGTCATGAATCCATAAATAGACCGGCTTGTCCGCTTTGCCGGTGACGACAATGCCGTCATAACCGGTGCTCTTGAAATGCACGCCCCAGGAACCGCCGACATTGGATTCGCCCAGCAGTCCGGTCAGGGGGGAGCGGGCCATAATATGATGCCGGCTGGCGGAAGGCACCCGCGTCCCGGTGAAAGGACCGGTGCAGGCCACCAGAACATTGTCGGGACCCAGAGGATCCGTCTCTACCCCCGTCTTGGCGTATAAAATGTCGATCGCCAAACCGGCACCGCCCCCATACTGTTCCAGGGCGGTCTCATCGACCGGCCGCACCTCTACCTGCCCATGTGTCAGGTCGACCAGCAGCATCTTCCCATGATACCCGAACATAACGCCTCCTTACTTACTACCCGCCGGCAATCGCCAGCATCACCATTACGGTGTCTTCGGCCTGTATGATATCGTCCAGTTTGAGAACCTTCCCCTCCCGGTAGAACGACAAATTGGCCAACAGTTGAACATCGATGGTCGCTTTCCCATAGGGGAAAATATTCCCCAGAGGGCCGGAGAGATGCTCGAGGGCCAACCCCCGTAAAGACACGGTTTTCTCACAATCGACCGTCATCCCATCTCGTCCGGCGATTTTCTTCAAAGGACCGAAAAAAACAAACCGCATGTCGACACTTAATCCCCATACGCATTTTCAAAAATTTGCAGGGCATCTTCGGTCTTGACCGTTCGCGGGTTGTTGTTCATCAGCCGCGTAACATCGATGGAGGCCTCGGCCAGCCGGGGCAGCGCCTCTTTGGGGATATCGATGTCCGCCAACGTTTTGGGCATGTCGATATCGTCCACGAGGTCTTTGACCGCCTCCACCGCGCACAAGGCCTGTTCGACCTGTGAAAGCCCCTCGACGTTCTCGCCCATCAACGCCGCCACTTCCGCAAACTTGGGAATATCCCCCAGTATGTTGAACTCCATCACGTAGGGCAGCAGCATACCGTTGGCGATCCCGTGCGGAACATTGAATTCACCCCCCAGCGGGTAGGCCAGGGCATGCACGGCGCCAACCCCGGCATTGGCCAGGGAAATCCCGGCGTACAGACTGCCGATGGACATGTCGTAGCGGGCATCCAGCTTGTCCCCCCGGGCAACGGCCGTCCGCAAGCTCCGGCCGATAAGCCGGATGGCCTCCCGGGCGTACATATCGGTCAGGGGGGTCGCGTTCATCGATGTGAAGGATTCGATGGCATGGGTCAGGGCGTCCATCCCCGTAAACGATGTCACACGCGAGGGCATCGATAGGGTCAGCATGGGGTCCACCACCGCGGCCCGGGGAAGAATGAACGGGCTGACGATTCCTTTTTTCAGCTTGGCTTCGGTGTCGGTCAGGATGGCGTTGGGGGTAACTTCGGCACCCGTACCGGACGTCGTGGCCACCAGAAAGGTCGGTATGCCCGGCTTCTTTAACAGGTTGACCCCGAAATAGTCTTGTATGGTACCCTCATTGGTGCACATCACAGAGGTAATCGCCGCGATGTCCATTGGGCTGCCGCCGCCCACACCCACGATGAGGTCATAGACGCCACTTTTGGCTTTATCGATGCACGCCTGGCAGCAAGCAATATCCGGGTCGGATTGCACACTGTCAAACAGATCCACCTGAACGTCATTGGCCTCCAGAACAGCTTTGACCTTCTCGCCGATACCGCTCTGCAGAATACCCTGGTCGGTCACCATCAAAGCTTTTTTTATGTCCAGCGTTTTGGCCTCGACACCCATCTGGTCCAGGGCGCCATACCCGGCCAAGAGAAGGTTTGCCGATTTGAGGGTAAGCAGCTTTCCGTTCATTTCTTTTGCCTCCTTGTAAAAATTTTCATTTTTCAGCCAAAAAGTTTAACGATAAACTTTCTTTTTAGGTTAAACTAACCAACTAATTTCATATCAAACTGTATATAGATATAGAATTATGCAAAAATTTTAGGATATTGGGTTTTCATTTAAAGCAATCGCTAAATTGAATTTATGTAATAATATGAATAAAATTGAATTATAATGATTAAACGTTAAACTTCCGTAGCGTGACACTTTCAATTTGTCAAGAAAAAGTCGAGCCTGCCGGTTTAATACCCGTTTGGATCCACAACCGGATAATTCGATTGCAATCCGTCAGGATTCAACTTGTGGACTTGACAGGGGGGGCAGAACGTTTAGAATAAGCGGAACATATTCATGCTGAGAGGCGCGAGGGAACTGGCCTGACGACCGCCCGGCAACCTGATCCACAAGGTGCTAAATCCAGCCCGCAAGGGGAACATGAGGTTAACGAACCAATGGAAAGCGACCTCCCTCCGATGGGAGGTTTTTTGTTTTGGGGGCCTTGGATGGCGGACCAGCTATACTTGCGGGCCCGCACGACTTGCGAATGTCCTCAATCGTGAAAAAGGTACGCTACCGGTCCAAAGGAGAAACCACTATGAGTGACCATACCTACGGCTTAGGAACCCGCGCCATTCATGCCGGGCATTCCCCGGACAGAGACACCCTCTCCCGGGCAGTGCCGATTTATCAAACATCATCTTATGTCTTTGAAGATACACAACATGCCGCCGATTTGTTCGGCCTGCGCCAGTTCGGCAATATCTACACCCGCATCATGAACCCCACCTCCGACGCCCTGGAGCAGCGCATCGCCGCCCTGGAAGGCGGCGTCGGTGCCCTGGCCGTGGCTTCCGGGCAGGCCGCCGAAACCCTGGCGATACTGACCCTGGCGGGAAACGGGGACGACATCGTGGCCTCCACCGATCTGTACGGGGGAACGGTCAGCCTTTTTACGCATACCTTCGGCAAGATGGGCATCGGGGTCACCTATGTTCCGCCCAACGATATCGCGGCCTGGGAAAACGCCATCACCGATCGCACCAAGGCCTTCTTCGTGGAAACCATCGGCAACCCCAAACTCGATATCATCGAAATCCAAAAAATTGCGGACCTGGGGCAGCGGCACGGTATCCCCCTGGTGGTGGACAACACCGTGACCACCCCCTTTTTGAGCCGTCCGATCGAGCATGGGGCCGCCGTGGTGGTGCATTCCGCCACCAAGTTCATCGGTGGCCACGGCACCTCCATCGGGGGGCTGATCGTGGATTCCGGAAAATTCGACTGGAACGCCTCGGGACGTTTTCCGGCTTTCAATAACCCGGAACCCGCCTATCACGGCCTGCGTTTCGTGGAGACCTTCGGCACCATGGCCTTTATCCTGCGGGCGCGGGTGCTGGGCCTGCGCGACATGGGCGCGGCTTTGAGCCCCTTCAACGCCTGGATGTTCCTCCAGGGCATGGAAACCCTTCATCTGCGCATGGCCCGCCATTCGGAAAACGCGCTGGCGGTCGCCCGCTTTCTGGAGGATCATCCCTGCGTCGCCTGGGTCCGCTATCCGGGCCTGGAATCATCGCCGACGTATCATCTCAAGGACCACTACCTGCCCAATGGCCAGGGGGCCTTGGTGGGTTTCGGCATCAAGGGCGGCCAGGCCGCCGCTGTCAAGTTTATCGAGAGTCTTAAGCTGGTCAGTCATCTGGCCAACATCGGTGACGCCAAAACCCTTGTCATCCATCCGGCCTCCACGACCCACGAACAGCTTTCGGAAGAGGAGCAGCGGGCGGCCGGGGTGACATCGGATTTTATCCGCCTGAGCATCGGGATCGAAGATGTGGAAGATATCATCGCTGATCTGCACCAGGCCCTGGAGACCGGCGTGGCCTGCACGTTATAGTGTCCGGCGCCCGCGGCAGAAGCCCCACGTTGTTGGTCGTGAACGCATTTGAGGAGAGGGAAGCAGATGTTGATGGAACCGAATTCCGTCGGCCTGGTGGAACCCCGGCTATATGCCTTCGGCAGCCCGGAGGCCCCCCTTGTGCTGGATTCCGGCCGAACGATAGGGCCGGTCGAGCTCGTCTATGAAACCTACGGCCAGCCCAACGCGGAGCGCTCCAACGCCATTCTGATCTGCCATGCGCTTTCCGGCGACGCCCATGCGGCCGGCATTCACGACCCCCACGACAAACGCGTGGGATGGTGGGACAACATGATCGGCCCGGGCAAGGCCTTCGATACGGAGCGCTTCTGGGTCATCTGTGCCAATGTCATCGGCGGCTGCAAGGGCTCCACCGGCCCACAATCCATAAATCCTGCCAGCGGTAAACCCTATGGCGGTGATTTCCCGCTGATCACCATCGGTGATATGGTCACAGCCCAGAAACGGTTGCTGGATCACCTGGGAATCAAGCGCCTCTTTTGCGTGGTCGGGGGCTCCATGGGCGGATTCCAGGCCCTGGAATGGTCGTTGCGCTATCCCGAGCAGGTCCACACCGTTATCTGCATTGCCGCCGGCGCCCATTTATCCACCCAGGGTATCGCTTTCAATGCGGTGGGACGACATGCCATCACCACGGATCCCGACTGGCAGGGGGGGCATTATTACGGCACCGCCGGACCGGTCAGGGGGCTTGCCAGCGCCCGGATGGTGGCTCATATCACCTATCTTTCCGAACTCAAACTGAACCGCAAGTTCGGGCGCCGGCTGCAGTCGGCCGATCGTCTGAGCTACGACATTCACAACGAATTTGCCGTGGAATCCTATCTCAACCACCAGGGAACCCGCTTCACCGAACGTTTCGATGCCAACAGCTACATCTATATCACCAAGGCCATGGACTATTTCGATATCACACGGACTTATGGGCCCCTCAAAGAGGCTTTTGCCCGGAAAAAATCACGTTTTCTGGTGATCTCCTACAGTTCGGACTGGCTCTTTCCCACGGCCCAGTCCAGGGAAATCGTACGGGCCTTGATTGCCGGCGACCGCGACGTATCTTTCGTCGATATCGATTCCCCCCATGGCCACGACGCCTTCCTGATCGATATCGACCAGCTCACACGAACCGTTTCCGCCTTCCTCGACGGCAGCCAAAGGAGCCAGCCCCTTGAATCCAAACCGCCGGCGCGTTAACTACGTCAATACCCTGACCCAAACCGATTGGGACATGATCGCCGCCATCATACCGGAGGGGGCCAGCGTCCTGGATCTGGGCTGCGGCGACTGTTCTCTGCTGGGAGAACTCGTGGCCCGCAAAAACGTGCAGGGGCGGGGCGTGGATATCGACGGATCACGGCTGATGGGGGGCATGGCATTGGGATTGCCGGTCTACCAGGGCGATCTGGACGACGGCCTGGCCGATTTCGCGGACAACGCGTACGACTATGTCATTCTCAATCAGACCCTCCAGGTGGTCAAGCATCCCCAGGTCGTGCTGCGGGAAATGATGCGCATCGGCCGCTTCGGCATCGTGGGCTTCCCCAATTTCGGCCATTGGTCCTTGCGCGCCGGCATCTTTTTTGGCGGTCGGGCGCCCAAGTCGCCGGCCCTGCCCTTCGAATGGTACAACACCCCCAATATACGGGTGCTGACCATTCGGGATTTCAGGGCCTTTTGCGCCGAAGAAAACCTGAGCATCGTGTCCGAATACCATTTGATCATGAACAAATGGCGCCGGCAACCCGCCGCGCGCCTGGGGGCCAATCTGCTGGCCCATATCGGCCTCTTTGTCATCACCCGCAACGGGGACGGACATTCATAGACTTTTTTGGAATAACCGCGTACCTGACGACAGAAATACATGGCCATGCGCCTAACGATGAAAGGATGAAACGGTCACATGACCCCGCTTCGGCATCATTTGCAGGTCCAAGTCTACTATGAAGACACCGATCACTCCGGTGTGGTCTATCATGCCAATTATCTCAAATACTTCGAGCGCGCCCGGGAGGGTGTGATCGGGCCGGAGGCCCTGGTGGCGCTCTGGAAGGAAAAGGGCCTCGGTTTTGCGGTTTACAAGGCGAATATCGACTATCTGGACGGTGCCGAGTTCGGCGACACCCTGGATATCGTTTCGACCGTGCGCAAGGACAGCGACTATCGGCTGATCTGGCAGCAGGAAGCCTGGCGGCCGGGAGCGGCCAAAGCGGCTGTGCGGGCCGAAATCCATCTGGTGTGCGTGGACCGCGGAAAAAATCTCAAACCCATACCCGATGTCGGCATCGACTTTAGTTAGTGTCCATCCATCAATGGCATCTTTCGGCCCCTGGCGGCGTTCTCGCTCGTTTTCAATCCTCGCAATAGCCGACTATTCCTCCGGTTGACACCCACCGTTCGGAATAGATTAGAAGGGAAGTCCCGTCTAGCGGGAAAACGCGCTCGGGCCTTGCCAGGAACCAAAATCTACCATTTATGGGCGGACACTAGTTAAAGCGTTCCGGGGAGACCCGCCACGTCGATTGCCAGCAAAGGGGACGGCCGCTTTTCAGTCGAGATATAAAGGGTGCGGCCGTCCAAGCTGAAACAGGCGGTTTCCTGCTGAGCGAGTCTGGGCAGGTGCAAGGCGAACGGCTTGCGGGCCAGAGCGAAAGCCCAGGACTCATCCGGGTCCCGTTGAAATAAATACGCATCCTTGTAGGTCAGCACGACCGCCAGGCGGTTGTCCCTGCGGATGTCAAAGGACGTGGGCTGGGACAGCACGGCGCCAAAACCGGGATAGCGAATCATGTCTTCCAGGGTGGACGCTGGCATAAAAGGGATTTCGCCGGCGCGCCGGGCCGTGACGATGGCATCCGATGGCGGCTGCAGCGGCAGCGTGTAAATTTGCGGCGGGTTCGTTCGCTTGGTGATCAGCAGTATCTGGCTGGTTCGGGTATCCACCGCCACGCCCTCGCAATCCCGGGGGCCGTCCTCGTAGCGATAGCGAACCTGCCATGCCACGCGGACGGCAGCACGGAAATTTCCCGTGGCCTGGCGCACCGGTTCCGGCACCACATAAATACAACACGTATCCCGAACCGCTTTGTTGTCACCCACATCGGCAATCAGGATGTAGGCCCTATCTTCCCGGATAAAAACAGCCAGATCCTCCCAATCGACATTGGCAGCCCCTTCGACAGCAATCTGGCCATCATCACGGCCATCCGTTTTCAGCGCATAAAGTACCGGCGGGTGCCCCCCGTCGTTGACCGCCCAAAGAAGACCGGGCTCCCGTGTGGAAGAGACCAGCCCGCTGGTTTCAACCAAAGCCGGATTGGCAAGAACACCGGCCTGACGCACCCGCGGCAATCGATCGTCGGGTGGCGAATCCCCTTGCCATACCGGCATGGGGCAGCCCATCAGGATCAAGACCACGGGGATCGCCACCCAAAGGATGCCTGAGGATTTGTTCATCCGTAATCGTCCCAAAACATCTCCGTCATAGACCTTTTGCGTGCGGATGTCCGCCAGGCCCGGAATAGTCATTCAATGTCAGGGTGGCATGTCCTGCCCCCTTCATGCAACTGTATGCAAATATACACACTTCGTACAACCAACCTGCCCCTAACAAACGAAATCTATTTAATATTACAACATATTTTACTCTTTCTCGCATGGCCTGATCCTTGCAGACCAAATTGTCACACCATGCAACTTACCATTTTTAAAAGACTGACCCTGGGATACGGCGTCTTTGTCATCCTGCTGATCGGACTGGGTGGCTATGTCTCGTTCCAGCTAAAGCATCTGAATCGGCTGACGCGGGCCGTGGTCCTGCAGGACGGCGAAACCGTCCGGCAGGCGGAAACCCTGGACAGCATGACCGGCTCCTTGGCCCGTTTTGAAAAAAAACACCTGGTGACCGGGGATAGCGCCTTTTTCACGCGTTTTCAGGAAATTCGCGCACGCTTTCTGGAAAACCACGCAACGCTCCAAAATCATGTCGATTCGGAGCGTCTGCGGGCCCACCTGGACGGGATCGGCCGCACCGTAACCACCTATTTCCAGCTGATCGACCGGGAAAGAGAACTTATGGGCGAAGGGAATTACCGCAGAGCGGATATCTACCATGACCGCAAAGCCGACCTCCTGGAACAGATCCGTCTGTCCCTCCAGGCGATCATGGTGCAGGCCCGTCAGGCCCGCGACGAAAAAATTCTTCTGTCCAGCCGCATCCGCGTCCATGTCATCCGGGTCGGCATCGTGGCCATTTTGGCGGGAGGGCTGATCGGGCTCAGCATCTCGTTTTTCAATGCCCGGCAGATCAATGGTGCCATCAAGCGCCTGCAGGCCAAAACCCATGATGTGGCCGACAGCCGGTTCAGCACCCTGCCGCCCATCGAATCTCCCCCGGAGATCGCAGCGCTGACCCGCGATTTCAACTGCATGTGCAGCCGCCTGGAAGAGCTCAACACCATGAAGGAAGATTTCATCTCCCATGCCTCCCATGAATTGCGTACGCCATTGACCGCTATCCGCGAAGCGTCCAGCATGCTGCTGGAAGGATGCTTCGATGAACGGCCCGACCGCCAGAGGCATCTGTTGACCATCGTGAATGGCGAATGTGAGCGGCTGATCAATTCCATCAATCGCATGCTGGATCTGTCACGCATGGAGGCCCATATGATGGCATACGCCTTTAAAGCCATCGATATCATGACGCTCATGCGCACCTGCGTATTGAAGCTGGCCCCCATTGCCATGGCCAAAAATGTCCTGCTGGAACTGACCCCCTGCAGTGGGTTGCCAAGCGTAACCGCCGACGAGGATCGACTTCGTCAGTTGATGGACAATCTGCTGGGCAATGCCCTGAAGTACACCGATTCCGGTGGCGATGTGCGCATCACCCTGCAATCGGATACCCAAACGGATGGCTTTCTCCGTGTTGAAATCACGGACAGCGGCTGTGGTATCCCCCGGAGTGAATTGAACTCCATCTTCGATAAATTCCATCGTATCGACAATGGACAGGATACGGAGCGAGGCACCGGCCTCGGCCTTTCCATTGCCAAGCATATCGTCAGGGCACATGGAGGAAAAATATGGGCAACAAGTCAGAACGGAAGCGGCAGCACCTTTGCCTTCACCTTGCCGGTTGCCTGACGGTCTGTCTCGTTCTGGGGAGTTGCGTTGCCGGCCTATCCCGGCCGCAGGACCACAGCCTCTCCCCATCCGCGGCCCATCACCTGTCCCGGGGCGAAACCATGTTGCGCAACGGCGACTATGACGCTGCCCATAGAGAATCTTGTGTGCTGCTGGACCAATTTAATGGTCAGGCGGATGATCAGGCACTCTATCTTTTGGGCATGATCTGGATCCATCCGGACAACCCCCGGCAGGATCTACGACTGGCGGACACGTATTATCGCCGCATTATCGATCAATATCCCGACTCGTCCCTCGTGGCGGCATCGCGAACGTGGCGGGCGGTGATTGCCGATTTGGAAGAACACCGACAGCTAAAGGAACAAATGGAAACCACATCGCTGGCATTGCAGCAGCAGCTTAAAAGCGCAGAAAACCGGCGCATCCAGCTGGAAGAGCGGTTACAACAAATGAAAGCGATCGATCTGGATCTGCAATGACCTTTGCGGCACATCACCGCACTTCTGAAAAGGATAATTATGGCCCATATACTGGTGGTGGACGACGATAACAACATCCTTCAGGTGCTGCGCATGCGCCTGGAAAGCCAAGGGCATCATGTCGCCATGGCAACCGATTCGGCCGCAGCGCTGCATCAGTGCCGAACGGGCCAATTGGATCTGGCGCTTATCGATCTCAAATTGGGCCCTGAAAATGGCATGACCCTGATGGAGGAAATCCGCCATCAGAGTCCCGGCTTGCCCGTCATCATCCTGACCGCCTACGGCTCCATCGACACGGCTGTGGCCGCCATGAAGCGGGGCGCCTACAACTATCTGACCAAACCCTTCGACGGCCAGGCGCTTCTCGCCCAGGTGGACAAGGCCCTTGCCCAGGGCCAGTTATCCTCGGAGGTCAAACGGCTGCGCAACCTTGTCCGGGACAGCTACCGGTTTGACAACATGATCGGCAACAGCGCGGCGTTTCAGGAAGTGCTGGAGCAGGTTTCCCAGGCGGCCAATAGTGAATCCAGTGTTTACATCGAGGGCAAAAGCGGCACGGGCAAAGAACTCATTGCTAAAACCCTCCATTTGTCGAGCCCGCGGCGTGAGGGGCCTTTCATCGCCATCAACTGCGCCGCCATACCGGAAACCTTGCTCGAAAGCGAACTGTTCGGCCATGCGAAAGGTGCATTCACCGGCGCCAACCGCGCCAAAAAGGGCCTGCTATCCGAAGCCGATGGCGGAACATTTTTTCTGGATGAAATATCGGAAATGCCACCGTCCATGCAGGTCAAACTGCTCCGGGCCCTGGAGGAGCGATCCTTTTTTCCCCTGGGTGGAAGGGAGACGGTCCGGGTGGATATTCGCCTTATCGCGGCCTCCAACAAATCGCTGGAAACGGAAATCAATGCCGGCAACTTCCGGGAAGACCTGTATTACCGCATTCATGTCATTCCGATCAGACTCCCCGCCCTCAAGGAACGCAAGGAAGACATTCCCCTCCTGGCCAATCATTTTCTGGATAAATTCAACCGGGAAATGAATAAGGCCATCGAAGGGTTTACGGCCGCCGCCCTGGAAAAAATGATGGCGTACGACTGGCCCGGCAACGTGCGCGAACTCGAAAACACCGTCGAATGCGCCGTGGCCATGTCGGATGCCAATCTCATCGAAGACGGCGTTGTGCTGCGCAATCCCATGCATTCCGGCGCCGATGACAGCCTGAAGCCCTTCAAAGACGCCAAAGAAGCCTTTGAACGCAGATATCTGGTCCAACTGATGGAGCTGACCCGGGGAAACATCAGCCAAGCCGCCAAACTGGCCGGAAAATATCGGGCCGATCTTTATGCTCTCCTGAAAAAATACGCCCTGAATCCAGCGGATTTCAGACCGGCCGGGTAACGCACCCGACCACGGCTTGGGAATCACGACCAAGTAGCCCGCGGCAGCTTGGGCCGTAGGAATTATCCGCCATAAACAGTTCATTAAGGCAGGTCTCGAACGGGTGAACAATATCCGTGGGAGGGGGGTACAACAAACCTTCCGTTTGGCATCGGTGCAGAGGGGCCAACCGCCCCTCTGCACATACGATGGGTCAGGGTGTCTCCCATTCCCCAATGGTCGACAGTCAAACCCTATTCGGTTACGACCTTGTAATCATTGATTTTGATCACTTTCTGCCCATCGCTGTTTTCCAGGACAGTACCTTTGACCTCGATTTTTTGACCCACCTGACCTTCCAGCTCAAGGGCGCCTTCATCTTTGGTCATCTGGTATTCGTGCCCCTGATCATCCACCAGGCGCCCCCCATTGAGAACGGTACCGGTAAGTTCGATCTCTTCCGGGGAAGCCGTGCCCGCTGCCCACCCGGTACCGGCGCAAAGCAAGGCCAAGGTCAAACCAATCACCAAACAAATTGTTGTGCGTTTCATTGTCAAACCTCCTTCTGAATGTTTAGGTTCAAAGCCCGCTGGCTCAGGATGGCCAGTCCACAGGATCGCGTTCAACGTCCATGAAGCCTGCCGAAAAAAACCACTGTGGTTCCTTCCGCATTGACGGGCACTTTCCATCAAAGCAAAGCTGATGCCAATACCTGATTTTTTTATAACTACCTGTTTTCTTTATTATATCAAGATAGGCAAAAGTGCCCTGGCACCATTGCGCCTGAAGGGTTTTCCCTACATGATCTCCAGGTGAATATGATGCGGGGCATTTGGGGGGAGAGACACATCGGGGGATAGCGGCGAACGCTCTGACGTTGGGGAAACTGGCGATCGGGGTCTTCATGGATCCAATCCGCACGCCAACGTTCGGCCCCATGCAAGACACCATATAATGCCAGCAGCCAAAAACAAGCGGGAGACGCACATGTAAATTTTACTACACAGGCAATGAATGAAAAACCCTACATAGACACAAATAGTATTAATATTCAATTAGATACAGGCCAAAATCCGAAGCGTCGACCCGCTTGATTGTAGGGTTAAACAATCAACCAATGCCGCTTATAAAAACACCCTGTATGAAAAACCACTATTATTTCGACAAGTTGTGCGTATGGTATGCCTTTTGCTGTAAAATGCGACAGACGGACGGCCATATCGGCCCAATCATGGAAGGAGTCTGGCATGAAAATTCTTGTTGTCGATGATACCCGCATCATCCTGTCCGTTGTCGAAGCCATTCTGACCCAGGAACAGCATACCGTTTTTATCGCTTCCGACGGTCACGAGGGCTATGACACCTTCGTAAAGATCCTGCCGGACATGGTGATTACGGACATTGAAATGCCCTGGCAGGATGGTTTGTCCATGATGCGGGTGATCCGGCAAAAACAATACGACATCGCCACCCTCTATATGACCGGGAATCCCGGACCGTACCAGCAACACCTCGACCGCGAACACGCAAACTATGGCGCCGAAACAATTCTCAAGCCCTTTACGCGCAGTGATCTGCTCCGGGCGGTGGCCGATGTTGCCATCCAGTCAGCACACGCGCCTATGTCTTTCCGCCCTGTTCCCCCTCAACCAACCGGCGAATCAACCGCGCGTCATCCGGTCAGATGCGGCACGGCGTCCTTGAGTGCCGCCAGCTTCCAACAGGAGCGTCGCTATGGGAAAGCCAATCGTTTTTTTAATGATAGCGATAATTTTGACGGCATCCTTGCCGGCGGCGGCCGATGAAAAACCGACGAATACCAGCGACAGACGTCATGCCATTACCGGCACCATTTTATCGGTCGGCTATGCCACCGGCGATATTCTGATCTATCAGGACAGCGGTTCCGTGCTGGCCCTTTACGGCCTTAGCCGCGCCACGCTCCGTGACATCGGTGCCGGAGACCGCGTGGCTGTAACGTTCGGCGAAAATCTCAAAGTCGCGGCCATTGAAAGACTCGATTTGTAGCCCCTTTAACCCGGATGGCGCCGACCGGCCCATGTTACGCCCCTTCCCGGCGAACACCATCCGGGAACCACATCACGGCCTGCATGAAGCCAATTTTTATCCGGTATTGCCAAAGGGATAAGATCTGCTCGTCACGGACAGGGTCAATAGGCCCATCTAAGATAAACGGCCCCCCAGGTAAACCCGGCCCCGAAAGCCGCCAACACAAGATGGTCGCCCCGGCGCAGACGATCCTTGTAATCAAAAAGGCACAGGGGAATCGTTCCGCTGGTGGTATTGCCGTATTTGTGGATGTTGAGCATTATCCGATCCGGACTGATCCCCATTTTTTCCGCCGTGGCGTCAATGATGCGCTTATTGGCCTGATGGGGCACGAGAAAAGCAATGTCGTCGGGTTTTAAATGATTGCGCGCCATGATGGTCACGGCCACATCGGCCATGTTCTTGACCGCAAATTTATATACGGCCGAACCCTCCTGATAAACATAGTGCTCACGGGCGCTGACCGTCTCGAAGGTGGCCGGCCGGCGGCTGCCGCCGGCTTTCATGTGCAGGAAAGTTTCACCGGAGCCATCGGATTTTAGGATCGTGTCGAGAATGCCCATCCCGTCGCGTGCCGGCTCCAGCAGAACGGCACCGCCGCCGTCACCGAAAATGATGCAGGTGGTGCGATCTTCATAATCGACAATGGACGACATTTTGTCGGCACCCACGACGACGACCTTCCGGCAGCGGCCCGTTTCGATAAACTGGGCCCCCGTACTGAGGCCAAAGATGAAGCCGGAACAACCGGCCTGCAGATCGAAGCTGAAGGCATTGGCCGCTCCCACGGCATTGGCGATGATATTGCCGGTGGCGGGAAATTGCATGTCCGGAGTGGTTGTGGCACAAATCAACAAATCGACCGTCTTCGGATCGGTGCCGGTTTTTTCCAGAAGGCCTCTGACCGCCGCAATACCGATCACCGAGGTACCTTGGTCCTCACCTTTTAGAATCCGACGCTCGTTGATCCCTGTGCGGGTCGTGATCCACTCATCACTGGTATCCACCATGGTGGATAATTCCGCATTGGTCAGGATATGGTCCGGTACCCAGGCGTGGATACCGGTAATCGCCGCTTTGGTGGTGTGATGTTCATTCATGGGTTGTTCCTTGACGGTCGACCGACCGTTTTTTCCATACACGTAAAGGTTAAATTGTGCGCCCCCGGTGATTGGCATGTCGCCGGCGACGCAACGGTTGACGCTTTATGGGGGTGCCCCAAAAGCCCACCCACATCGGCGGCCCGAAACCAACGCCGCGCACATTTTAAGTGCGACCCTAATAGTGGATTCCATGCCTAAAGGCAAGCATCCCCCGCAGGCACCTCAATAATGAGCGTCAATGCGCGGCGGCAGACGCACCGCCCATTTCGCCCATGACCATCGGTTCTTTAGGCCTTCGCCAGATCATGCTGCGAGTTTCGTGCCGTTTCACAAAAACCCGGGACACCACCCTGTCAAACCCTGGATCTTCATGAGGAGGATCGTCCGACGGATCTCGCGCCGGGGCTATAGGTCAAGATTTCGGAGACAGGTTCGGGCAACGTGCCGGTCAGGGGCTGGCCTTCGTATGCGGATTCTGCGCAATCGCAGCGGCCACATCCGCGTTCAAAGCGGGAGAATATGCGCGGGGGCAACTTTCCTATTTACCTGCCGGCGCAAAAGAAGACCAAGGCGCCGGCAAAATCCCAAACTGAAATTGTCCGGTCAGGAGGAGGAACCGTCCTCCTGGTGGACGACGGCCATATGGGTCTTGCATTCGGACAAAAGCTTCTGGGAACAGCGGCCACCCCGGTTTGAACCACTGAAAGTGGTGCCAAGGCCATTCCAACCGACCATCGGCAGGGGCGACGGAGCGCTTCGGGTGAAGCCGCATCCCCGGTATCAGAGTGACAGCGTTTCTCCCGGTTTCAGTACGGACACTTTCGCCGGGGTTTCCTGTTCCACCCGCTCTTTCCAGGCGATGGGGTCCTGCTGAATGACATCAAACGTATCGTAGTGGATCGGCAGCACGCGGGTGGGCGCAATCAGCTTGACCGCCCGCAGGCTGTCATCGGGGCCCATGGTGAAATTATCGCCGATGGGCAGTACGGCCAGGTCGACACCCTCTTCACCGATGAGCTTCATATCGTAGAACAAACCGGTATCGCAGGCATGGTAAATTTTCTTCCCCTGGATATAAAAAAGAAACCCGCAGGGATTCCCGCCGTAGGAGCCATCGGGCAGGGCCGAACCGTGGTGGGCGATGGTCAGCTTGACGCGCCCCCAGGGATAATCGAAACCGCCGCCAATGTGCTGGGGATGGGCCTTTTCGACGCCTTGCGCCAATAGCCAGTTGTGGATTTCAAAATTGGAAATGACGGTGGCCCCCGTGCGCCGGGCAATGGCCACCGTATCCCCCACGTGATCGCCGTGGCCGTGTGACACCAGGATGTAATCGGCCTGGATCTCATCCGGGGTGACAGGCGCCAGTGGGTTGCCGGTGATAAACGGATCCACCAGAAGTTTGGCATCACCGGTATCGATGAGCAGGCAGGAATGACTTAACCAGGTAACATTGATACGCATGGCAAACCTCCTTCACAGGAAAATGCAGTGGATACCATCTTGACGGTATGACATTATCGGATTGGAGCGTTAATGGAGGAAGGGGCCTTGGCGTTTCAGGCGCATCGGCCCCATAATTGTGATGGGAGGATAGCGAAATCCCAAAGGGGGTGCAAGTCGAAAACGGACCAGCGTCCAACTTCAGTGGTTGACGCGTACGACACCCAGTTTTCCGAGAAAGGTTTCCATGGGGCACCATCCGGTGAAAGCGGATTGGAGCAGATTCAAGCCCACAAAGCCTGTAAAGAGGAACCAGTAGGGGCTCATCAGATACCCCAGACCGAGAGACAAAAGAATGAAAGTGCCGGCAATGGCGCGAATAATATGTTCCATGGTCATGATTTTCCCCCATCAATTCGTCTGGATTCGATTAAAACGACCTTTATCAATAGCCGTTTACCCTTCAGACCCTGCAAGGCGGAAAAGGTTACATGGGGATGCAATGGTTTGCGGCGCGGCGCAGTGGACGGACACCACTTTGTGTTCGTCCAGAGATGGTAGATTTTGGTTCCAAGCAAGGTCTGAGCGATTTTTCCCGCTTCGCGGGATATGATCCCGCTAGACGGGACTTCCCGTCTGACCTATTTTCTGCGGTGGGTGGAAACTGCAGGAATAGTGGACTATTGCGAGGATTTCAAAAGAGCAAAAACGCCGCTCGGGACCAAAAGATGCCATTTATGGATGGGCACTACTAAGGGGTTTTCGCCTGTAAAATGTTGTCCAGTTGGCGGATCAGATTTTCCGCCAATCGAGATTCGTCTTCCATTCGGGAAGCCGCCGTTATGGCATCAACCCCCTGATAGGTGAAATCCCAATCGGTATCATCGACGGTCAGGACCAGCACCACGCGATCGGGATCCCCGGCACTGTCCAGAAAGGCTTTCATGGAGGGGTTGAAGCGGGACCACCCCAGACATGTATCGATGATCAGCACGGCATCGAAATCATCCGCCTGGAGGGTTTTCAGGCGACCGATATTTACCACCTCAACATTACTGTACGTCTTATAATGGTCAAACACGCGACTGCGAACGGCGTCTTTGAATTGGCTGGCATCACTGGCAATCAAAAGCGTAAATTCGGCATTGACCACGACATGGCGCACTTCCGGCACACTCCGGGCACAGGCCAGCAGAATTGCCAACATCAACACAACGACTGTTGTTACGCCTCCCCTGACAATAATCCTGACCATAGGTCTACTCCTTTCAAGCGTCCGCCTTGTGTTGGCCGCCGAAATAGCCCAACAGGCACAACAAGCTCAAAGATACGCCAAAAATGGCGGCAAAAACCGCGATCGTCAAGCCGAGGCTCCACCCCCACCACAAAGGCGCGTTGACCAGAAGTGTGCAGCCGCCCACGATCGGCAGCACCATGACATTCATCAGCGCGATTTCCATTGCCACCGGCGTACGGAATTCCGGATCACTGATGCGCAGCAGCAGCAGACCGCAGGACACCGTCCCGGTGACCGTGCCGTAAATGGCAACCGTCCGCTCCAGGGCAAAGGCATCCAGGCGCCGGCCGCACCAAACCACCAAAAGCGTCGTCATAATGCCGTTGGCCAGCGCGATTACGCTTATGGGCATCCAATACTGCCATATGATCTTTAACTGAATGGCCGCAACCGTTGCAACAATCAAATAATCCACCGACCAGCCCGTGATCCGGCGCTGAATACCGCTGTCGACCAGATGGGCCACACCCAGCATCTGCATGCCTGTCTTGATCATCAGAGCAACGCCCAGACCGAAGAAAAAGAAAAAGCCCCATAAAATGGCGGCGGCATCCGGCGGCATCAGCGCGCCCAAAAACCGCACCAGACCATAGGTAATACCGTAGACAATGCCGGCCAGAGCCATCTGAAACGCCAACGTGTCGGCATTGCCGCTGTGCAATGTCAGCCGGCCGGCCGAGGCATGGGTCGCCTGCCGGGGCAGGATGCCGGTGATGAAATCCCGTGGCAGCTGCTGAGGGCCATAGGCGGTCTGCCCCCTGCGGATGCCCCGGTTCACCAGGGGCACGCCCACAAAGAAACTACAAAAATAGCCCGCCGCCGCAAATGTCAGCCCGATGGTGGCGGCATGCGCGAAACCCAGCGATTCCCACACTTTCCCAATGGAAAGGGCCTGGCCCGGCCCTTCGTTGAATCCCAGGGGCACCAGAAATCCAAAGGTTGGGAACAGCTCCCTTCCCGCCAGGCCCAACAGCATCACGATCAGGCCACTCAGTACCGCCTGGAGGGGAAACGTCATGCCCTGCATCAGGGCCATCCACCCGGCGCCCCTCAATTTCTGCCCCCTCCGGTCGCTGCCGGGCAATTTTTCGTCCGGGGTCAACCCTACGGATATGAAAGAAATGTTAAAAAAATGATAGGCCATTGCCTCCACGGTTTGGATGTCGATTTTCAGCATGCCGCTGTGCAGGCAAACCAGCCCAAGAACCCCGCCGATGAGGCAACTGGGAAAAAGAAATTTCTGCAGGCAACCAACCCGCGCGCGCAACGCCACGCCGGCCAACAACATCGCGGAAAGAAATGCAAAAACCAGCATGAAACTAAAGGGGTAGGGGGGCGGCATGTCCTTCTCCTTACCTGAACGGCCTGCCGGGCAGGGGGTGTTCACGGGCCCCTTTGAGGGTCACAGGGGCGCTACGCTCTGGTTTCAGACAAACAAATCGTTGACGTACGCGATCAGGAGCTGCTCGCGGGCGGCCGCCGGCAGGGCATCGAGCACGCCGTTGATGTCCGCCATACGCTCCGGCATGCCGTCTTCCGAGATACCGGCCAGGGTCAGCATGTCCGCCATCTCCTTGTCGGACAAATGCGCCAGATCCATATCGTCCAAACCGCCCTGCACCAGCTTGACCAGATCCCCCGGCGGCAAAGTTCGGGCGGTCGCCACACATTTTTCCAAATCCGCCAGCAGGGCGTCTTCCCGTCCCACATTGGAGGCATTGATGGACAGATGGATGTGCGCCGGCGAATTGTCGTAGGAAAGGGCCGGTTGAATATACCAGCCCCGGGCGTTCATGGTGTCGACCAGTTGAAAGACCGACCCCTGCTCCACCGTAAACGAAACCAGGCACATGTCCGGCCGTGTCAGCAAACGCAACCCTTCCATGGCCTCGATGCCGGCAGCGATTTTGCGGGTTGCTTCGAGCTTCCGGCGCGCAATTTCGAGATAGCCGTCGTCACCGATATAATTCAGTACGGCCCAGGCCGCGGCCATGGGTCCGCCCGATTTACTGCTCTGAATCGCGTTGTTGACAATCGTGTACCCGATCCAGTGGGAACAGGCAAACAGTTGGTGTTTGCGCAGGTCTTTGTGGCGGTACATGACCAGGGAGGCCCCTTTGGGGGTGTAGGCATATTTGTGCAGATCCATGGAGATGGAGGAGACCCCCGGCACCTGAAAATCGAACGCCGGCACCACGACCCCCAGGCGCCGAAAATAGGGCAGCAGGAAACCGCCCATGCAGGCATCGCTATGGAGCCAGAGATCATTTTCCTGGGCAATACGCCCCAGGTCGGCTATCGGGTCGACAACCCCGTGGGAATAAGACGGTGCCGACCCCGCCAGCATGATGGTATTCGGTGTGATGGCGGCCGCCATGGCCGCCGGATCGGCCCGAAAAGTTTCCCCGTTCACGGGTACGGAAACCACCTTGACGTCGAGGTAGGCTCCGGCTTTATGGAAGGCGGCATGGGCCGTTGTGGGGAGAATCATTTCGGGCGCTTGGATATCCGGGCGCTTGGCCCGATAGTAATCCCGGGCGGCCTTGACGGCCAGGATGATGCTCTCCGTGCCACCCGATGTAAAATTGCCCACGACTTGGTTATCGCCCCGCAGATGACGGCGTCCGATGGCGGCCAATGCTTTTTCGAGTTTCAACAGGCTTTGAAAAACCGAAAAATCCAGACCGTTTTCCGACAAAAACATCGTATAGGCCTCTTGGGCCACGGCCTGGACTTCCCGGCCCGGATCAAAGACATAACCGAACACCCGTCCATCCTGCCATTTGACGTCCTCCCGACGGAAAGCCTCCAGATGGGAGAACACGTCTTCCCGGGTCATGCCTGATTTTGATAACGGCTTCATGGTCTCATCCTTTTAAGCTATCCACAGAGGATACGGCTTCGGTTAGGGTTATAGCGCGTCCTTCCTTTCGCAAAAACAGGTTATAACAGGTGACAACGGGCCGTCCTGAAAGGGAATCATTAGGGTTGCCGGCCAATCCGTCTAAAAAATTGGCCAATGACAACCCAAAGGCGCTTATCGGCTCACAATCGTGGCCCCTCGGCTGGTCTTGACCTCTTGAGAAAAGAAGGTGTATACATGCGAATGAAATTTAATTCACACATGTGAAATATCATTGCATCCTCCAGGATGTCAATTCTCTTCGAAGGAATATCCGCAGGGGTGTTAAGATTGGAAGTCAACGATCGCAAAGCTTGGGAAAAAAACCAACGCAAAGAGCGCATTATCAATATCGCCAAGAAGGTATTTCACCGGCGCGGATTTGACGGCACGACGCTGTCGACCGTGGCGGAAGCGGCAGGATACAACCGGCGGACCCTCTATCTTTATTTTCGGGACAAAGAAGACCTGTATCTGGCCGTGGCGCAGCGTGCCCTGAACATTCTGCTCACGGGGTTGCAGGAAGCCGCTGCCTCCGAAGGCACCCTGCGGGGGCTGGCCCGTGCTTTTTTCGATTTTGCCGTGGAGCGGCCCGATGACCTGGGCCTGATTATGGACTACGAAGCCCGGCATTTTAACTACCTGAAGGGCTCTGATGATACTCGCGCTTCCGGTGAATATCAGGCCGCCTGTCAACAGGCCTCCGAAACGATAATGGCGTTGGTTACCGGCACCATTGCTGATGGCATGGCGAACGGCAGCATCCATACGCCCTTGACGCCGCGTCAGCTCATGTTGATTCTTTGGGGACAGATCTTCGGCGTCATGCAGGTTCTGCGGATACGGAAAACCCATTTCGAAAAGGCCTTCGGCACGGACCGCAACCACCTTTTCGCATGCTTCGTGGCGATGATCGAAGCCGGTCTGGCAACACCCGCGCCTTCAACGGACCATCCACCCAAAGAATGATTTTAAAAAGCGTCTTTTCGCTTGTGGTAATAGAGGCAGGCATGGTAGCCGGGCCCAGGACAAATTCCCGCCAACCATAGAGGAGACCGGCAGCCATGTTTTCCATAAGCACCTTCCACCAGCAATACCAAACCGAAACGAGGGAATCGGTCATCGGCCAACGCCCTTTTCGCTTCCTGGTGCCCATCAGCCTGGAGCCGTTCCTTGATCCCGAGGACCTTTTCAATCAGTTCCCCCATTGGACCAAAATCTGGGACGCATCTCTCGTTCTGGCCCACCGCGTGGCGGCAACCCCCCCCCAAAATGGCATGCGCTGGTTGGAACTCGGCGCCGGTCTCGGCGTGGTGGGCCTTGCCGCGGCCGCCTTTGGGCACAAAATCACGATTACGGAATACGACCCCCACGCCATTGATTTCATCCATGCCAATGCTCACCTCAACGCCTGCCAACCCGACGATATTTTGCACCTCGACTGGATGCGGCCTGAACTTACAAACCGATTCGACCGCATTATAGGCTCGGAATTGATTTACAACGAAAAGGATTTCTCCGCACTGAGCGCCCTGTTTCGATCACTGATCAAACCGGAGGGGGAAATTCTTATGGCCAGTGAAATCCGCCAGACCAACCGCGTGTTCCTGAACATGATGCAGTCGGATTTTTATATCGATATTACCCGCAATATCCTCCGCTCCGCCGACCACAAAGTTGCCATCCTGGTGATTCGAATGCGGCCAAAACCTCATGTCGTTTAGTGTCCCGGACGATCCTCGCCAAACCGACCGGCAGAGCGCGGACCAAGCGTACTTGCCTCTCTGGATTCCTTTTGGTATGCTTTTAAATTAATTACCAATTTTTGCCACATTGCATTGTTAAAACCGGTCGGGTTGGGATTTAACGGCCAACGCGCAACCAAAGAATGACCACCACGCTCAAGTCTTGGGCATAAATTGCCGATAATGCTGGGGTAAATCATGCCGAAGCGATGAGGACGATGTGACCATGCTGTATAACGTTGTTTTCCACGGAGAGTTTTCTCCCGAGTACGACATTAACGAAGCCAAAGAAAAACTGGCCACAATTTTTAAGCTGAAACCCCAAACCGCCGACACCCTCTTCTCCGGCCAGACAGTGACCCTGCGGAAAAACGTCGACGAGGTGACCGCCCGAAAATACCAGAAGGCCGCCGCCTCCTGCGGTGTCGTTTTCGAACTCGAGCCGGTCGGTAAGCCCGACCATACCGGAGACACCTCTACGGCGGCACCCGCTGCGACCAGACCTGGCGCCGCCATGGTCAAATGCCCGAATTGCGGCTTTGAACAAAGCCGTTCCACCACGTGCATTCAGTGCGGCGAATTCCTGATCGAACCGGAGGAAAAGCCCCGTCAGGCCCCGATTGCCAAGGTCACAGTACCTGTGTCGTCGTCCGACAGCGCTTCCGGGTCGTCCCGCAATATCTGGAAAACCGCCCGCATCAGCATCCTATTGCTGGTCTTGTTCATCGTGGGCATGAATACGTTCATGACCGGCCGCTGGACCACAGACTGGGATGAGCCCCTGTGGGTCGGCATCTACCCCATCAACGGGGATCAGAAAAACCACATTGACAATTATATCCAACTGTTGGATGAAGATACCTTTTTTGATTTGGGCGAATTTTTTGTTCAGGAAGCGGAAGCCCATGGCCTCCCCCTGGCAGAGCCTTTCACCATCCGGCTGGCGCCGGCCGTGGCGGAAATGCCACCTGCGCCACCCCAGGGGCGCAACCCTCTTGCCGTTATCTGGTGGAGCCTGAAAATGCGCCTGTGGGTGCATCAAAACGACACCTTTAGCGAGGGCCCCTCACCGGATATTAAAATTTTTGTGATTTATCACGATGCCCGTGTACCCAACCCTCTGGAAAACTCCCTGGGGATTCGCAAGGGATTGTTCGGTGTGGTCCATGCCTATGCCGATGCCCGCCAGGAGTCCAAAAACCAGGTGGTGATCGCCCATGAAATCCTTCACACTGTCGGCGCCCGGGATAAATACGATATGGCCACCCGGCAGCCCTCTTTTCCCGGAGGATACGCCAACCCGGATCGCCAGCCGCTCTATCCCCAGCAGGTGGCGGAGATCATGGGCAGCCGGATCCCCCTGTCGAAAACGGAATCCCAAATGCCGCCCAATCTGAACTATACGGTCATCGGAAAGAAAACCGCGCGCGAAATCAAATGGATTGATTAGACCTGCAAACCCCATCCGGCACGTTTGGGTTGGAACGACGCGCACCTCGGAAAAACGCTTGGTACGGAGTCTGCAAAGCCACCATCAGCATCAGAAAGGTAAACAAACGCCATGGGCATCTGGTTCTCACCGGCAACCGTTGAATCTCTGAACGCCAGATCGGCCAATACACTTGTCGCGCATATCGGCATCGAATACACCCACATCGGCGACGACACCATCACGGCCCGGATGCCGGTGGACAGCCGCACCGTCCAACCGGCACGCATTCTCCACGGGGGCGCCTCGGTTGTGCTGGCCGAAACCCTGGGCAGCGTCGCAGCGCATCATTGCATCGATCCCGACCGCAAAATGGCCGTGGGCCTGGAAATCAATGCCAACCACGTGCGTGCGGTGCGGAATGGTTATGTCACCGGCACCGTAGCGCCGCTGCACATCGGCAGTTCCACCCATGTCTGGCAGATCCATATCCAGGACGACCAGGAGGAGCGTCTCGTCTGCACGGCCCGCATCACCATGGCCATATTGGACCGCACGCCATCCCAGAATCCTTCCGGAGGATTATCCCCATGAAACGCGCCATCGGGTGCCACCTAATCCTTCTGATTCTGTTGGCCGCCGTATCGGCCTGGGCGGGCACCATCTACAAATGGGTCGATGAAAACGGGGTGGTGCATTATACCGACCAGGCGCCGGACACCGACAATGTCACGGGCAGCATCGAAACCCGCGAGGCCGTTACCGGCAATCCGCCGCCGGCAGCGGGTGATGAAGACGACCCGGCACCGCCCACGGTCTCATCTCCACCGGAATCCCGCCGACAAACGGCCGACGTTGACATTTACACCACGAGCTGGTGCCGCTATTGCCGGGACACCAAAAATTATTTCCGTTCCCGTGGCGTTGCGTTCACGGAATATGATATCGAAAAAGACCGGGCGGCCGCCCGGCGTCTCAGACGCTACAATCCCCGGGGCGGCGTTCCCGTAACCGTTATCAACGGCCGGCCGATTGTCGGTTATGCACCAGCCGCATTTGCCCGCGCCCTCAAGGAATCTTGAAAAACCGCAAGGGTCCAGCGCCGAAACGGCAATCATGCGCCTTAACCATGGCGCAACAGCGTCAGCCCATATAGGGGACTGATTTCCAGGGCTCCGACCTGGCGATCCATACCGCCTGTTACGGCCGGAATATCGGGAACCACCTGTCCCTTGAGGATATCCGGCCGTGGCTGAATCCGGCGGCAACGCCGAAGGACAATACTGCCAATGACCGCTGATCCACCTGAACTCCAACGGCTTTTCAACCCCAAAGCCATTGCGGTTATCGGGGCCAGCAACCGGCCGGGCAATATCGGCGGCATCATCTTCGAACGGTTGATGCCCTCCCTGCGCAAACTGTATCCGGTCCACCCCCGGGAAACCCATATCATGGGGTATGCCGCCTTTTCCGAGGTAACCGCCCTGCCCGACGGCATCGACGTGGCCATCGTGGCCACCGGGGCCGCGGCGGCCGTTAGCGCTACTGAAGCCTGTGCCGCCAGGGGGATCCCCTTCCTGATTATCGTGGCCGGCGGGTTCGGCGAAACCGGAACCGGGGGCGCCCGGCTCGAAGCCCGCTTGAAACGGGTTGTGGCGCATTCCGCTAGCCGGATCCTGGGGCCCAATTCCCTGGGCATCTTTATCCCCGCCGAACGCCTGGACACCATCTTCGTTGAGCACGGGGACAAGGCCCTGAGCCGGGGCGGCGGCGTCGCCTTTATCACCCAGAGCGGATCGGTCGGGGTGGAAGCGCTCGGACTGGCCAGCAATACCGGCTACGGCATGCGGGCTTTTGTAGGTCTGGGCAATAAATGTGATCTCGACGAACTCGATTTTCTCGATTACTTTGGCCGTGACCCGGACACGGCCTGCCTGGCCTTCTATCTCGAAAGCATCGAACACGGCCGACGGTTTCTGGACCGCGCCCGCCAGGTAACCCCGCACAAACCGGTCATCGTGTTGAAAGCCGGCCGCACCCCTTCCGGCGCCCGTGCGGTCAGCAGCCATACCGGGCGCCTGGCCGGCATGGATGCCGTGGTGAGCGGCGCCTTGCGGCAATACGGCATCCAGCGGGTCATGGATGACGAGGAACTGTGCGATGCCTCCAAAAGCCTGTCCATGTTGCCGCCGGCACCGGGCCCACGGGTGGCCGTGCTGACGCCGGCCGGCGGGTTCGGAGTCATGTGCGCCGATTATGTCGAGGCCGACCATCGCGGAACCCCGCTCACCATGGCCCGGCTGCAACCGGAAACCGTGCGCCGTATCCGCGACGCCACCTTTCCGTTTGCCGCCTGCGAAAATCCCGTGGACTTGACGGCCAGTGCCGATGATGCCATGTTTGGCCGCAGCCTCGACGCGTTGCTGTTGGACGACGGGGTCGACATCGTCATCTGCACCGCCTTTTTTGCCCCGCCGGCCATCTCGGACAGCTTGATCCGGGAGATCGCCGACCGGGCCCGGAAAAGCCCTAAACCGGTGATCACCTTCACCCAATACGGTCCGTTCACCGATCTCTATCTGAGACGCTTCCACGACGCCGGCGTCGTGGGCTTCCCGTCCATAAGCCGGGCGGTCCGGGCGGCACGCTTCCTGGTGGAGCGGGCCCGTATCCTGGCCGCGCTGGAGGGCCGCCCATGAACGCCATCCTGGATAAATGGCATGCCGGGCTGACAGAAGCCGGGCGCCCGGACGAATACGAGGTCAAGTGCCTCCTCGCCGAACTGAGGCTGCGGGTGCCCCCGGGGCGCCGCCTGCCGCCTGGGGAAATCAGCGTGGCACCCGGCTTTGCCGGACCGTTTGTGGCCAAAGTCTGCTCCCCGGATATCGTCCACAAGACCGACCTTCAGGGCGTCTATCTGAATCTGGGGCCCGAAGAACTCGTGTCGGCCCTTCAGAACCTGCACGCAACCTTTCCCGGGGCGTGCACCCTGATCGAACAGATGGTGTCTTTTGAGGGCCCGGAAATGATTGCCGGGGGAATCGTCGATCCGGGCCTCGGGCCGGCCGTTATGGTGGGCGCCGGGGGGATCCTGACCGAAATCCACCAGGATGTCGCCTTTCGCCTGGCCCCCCTCGACCATGACGAAGCCGGCCGCATGCTGGCAGAACTGAAAATTTACCCTGTTTTCCAGGGATTTCGCGGACTGGGTCTGGATGCGGCCGGCCTGGCCGGGCTGCTGGTCACCGTTAGCCGGTTGGTGGATGCCCTGGGACCGGCCTTCGACCAGCTGGATCTGAATCCCATCGTCTGGACAACGCAAGGATGGATGATCCTGGATGCCAAGCTCATGTTACGGGCCAAATCTTAGGATCGGTGCCATGATCGAAACCATGAAAGTCCTGATCCCCCTCGTCATCATCGGCGTCGCGCTGCTCTATGTCTTCCAGGACGCCTTGATTTTTTTCCCCCAACCCACGCCGTCCCCGCACCGGGAGCAATTTGCCGCCCATGCCTTCAGCGTGAATCACGAGGGCAAAACGCTGCACGGCTGGCATATCCCCGGAGCCGTATCGAAAACCCGCCCATTGGTCGTTTACTACGGGGGCAATGCCGAGGAGGTCTCCGGCAATCTCTGGGATCTGGCGCGCCTGCAGGCCGGTGCCTATCTGTTCATGAATTATCGGGGCTACGGGGACAGCCAGGGCAAACCGTCCCAGAAAACCCTCTGCCGGGATGCCCTCCATATCCTGGACACGCTCGCCGCCCGGGACAGCATTCCCATGGATCACATTGTCCTCATGGGACGCAGCCTCGGGTCGGGCGTGGCGGTGTACGTGGCCTCGCAACGCCCGGTGCGCGGAGTGATCCTGGTGACGCCCTTTGACAGCCTCTTGAACGTGGCCCGCCACCACTATCCCCTCCTGCCGGTTCGGCTGCTCCTGAAGCACCCCTTCGATTCCGCCGCCCTGGCGCCGGCCATTAAAATACCGGCCCTGTTTTTGATCGGCCGGGAGGACACGATCATTCCCAACAAGCGGTCCAACCGACTGGCCGAGCTTTGGGGAGGGCCGGTCGAAACCGTCACCATCGAAGGTGTCGGCCACAATGATGTTCAGCTGGCCCCGCGCTATTGGGAGGCCATCAACCAGTTCCTGTCCGGGGAAAATGCCAAAAATCCCGCCGGATAAACACCACGGCGCCAGGGCCATCCAGCAACACGAGGAACTTCACCATGCAGGTTATTGATTTGACCTACCCCTTGACACCCGACATGCCGGTCTATCCGGGAACCCCGGCACCGGAAATCCGCACCATTGCCACTTTTGAAAAAGACGGCTTTCGGGAGCGGCAACTGACCTTGTGTTCCCACACCGGAACCCACATGGATGCACCGGCCCACCTTTTGCCCCGCGGCAAAACATTGGACCAATTCCCGCCCGACGGCTTTATGGGAAACGGATTATGCATCGATACCACCGCAGCCGGTCCCGGTCGGATCGAATGGGAATTCCTGCACACCTTTGAAAAGGATTTCGCCATCAGCGACTTCGTGCTGCTGCGCACTGGGTGGGGGCGCCACTGGGGAACACCCGACTATGATCAGGGATATCCGTCGCTCTCCCCCGATGCCGCCGAACACCTGACCGCATTCGATCTCAAAGGCATCGGCATGGATACCCTCTCCGTGGATGCGGCGGACACCACCGAATTCCCCGTGCACCACATCCTATTGGGAAATGATCTTTTGGTCATCGAAAACCTGGCCCATCTCGATCGTCTGCCGACGGGCCGCTTCGGCCAATTGTGTTGTCTGCCCCTCCATTTGACCGGGTCGGACGGCGCTCCCACAAGGGTAATGGCGATAACATCATCTGGGAAAAGGATATGACCATGTCGCAACGCGTACCCCTGCTGCTTCTCATTTTCTATCTGGTGTTGTTTTCCCTGCTGGCAATCAATCCTTACGACCGGGCGGTATGGTTTGCCGAAAATCTTCCCATCGTACTTATCGTTGCCGCCTTGGTTGTCAGCCGGCCGTGGTTCGCCTTTTCCAATACCGCCTATCTGCTGATGGCCTGCCTGGTGGTGCTCCATACCATCGGCGGCCATTTCACCTTCGAGCGGGTGCCCTTCGACTGGGTAACGTCGTTTTTCGGCTTCGAACGCAACCATTATGACCGCATGGCCCATTTTACCGTGGGGTTTTATGCCTACCCCCTGGCCGAACTAATGCTGCGCAAGCGTCTGGTGGCCTCCCGTTTCGTCCTCTTCATGTTCCCGATCTGTTTTATTCTGGCTGTGGCCGGCGTCTATGAAATTTTTGAATGGCTCTACGCCGTTTCCGCCGACCCCACCGCCGGTGCCGCCGTACTGGGCTCCCAGGGCGATGTCTGGGATGCCCAGAAAGACATGCTGGCCGACGGCCTGGGTGCCATTGCCGCCATGGTGATGTTTTACGGAATCCACCGCCGCGATATCCACCGGCTTGCCCCGCCAGCCCCATGATACCGCATCGCACCATCCATAAAAAACGCCGGAACCCCTCAAGGGTCCGGCGTTCATAAGCCTGTCGCATCTCAGGCGATCATGATCGCGTCACAATCACCCCGACATTGCGCGAGCGGCAAAACCGTCATTCCAGCCAGGCTTCGTGCACATCACCGACAATATTCTTGACCTCGGAGATGGCGACGTTCATGCGCGCGTACATCATGGCCAGGCCGATGATTTCCGCCAGAACAAACAGGGAATCGAGATCCCGCTCCGAAATATCCCAGGTATCATGGTGGTAAAGCCGCAACACGCCGATCTCCCGGCCGCTGAAGGCAATCGGCACGGAAACGATCGCCCCGATGCCTTCCTGGATGGCATCCGAAGCATATTGCAGCATATTGGAATCTTTAACGTCCTTGACCACCACGGCCTTATGCTTCTCGACGCTTTTGATGCTGCGGCTGATGTAGATCGGGCCCTTGTTCATGTAGCGGATGCTGAGGCCGAAACTGCCCAGCACCTCGAGCTCTTTGGTTTCCACATTGGTGGCAAAAATGGTAGACCCCTTGATTTCCAGGGCCCCCACCAGCAGTTGGGCCAGGTGCTTGGCCATGATTTCAAGATTATTGGATTCAGCGATCGCCCGGGTGACAACCTTGAAGATTTCGATGTTGATTCTGTCTTCCGTATGCATGGGATCCCTCCTCATCGACTCGTCTTATAGCATTCAGCTGGGGCTAGTAACTTCACCGCTGGTTTCACGACACGATACAGACGGTGATATCCCGCAGGGCGGTGACGACCTTGCTGAATACCGTGCCGGTAAAAAAACGCGTCACTTTGCCCGGCTTATGGTTCAGCACGATGACATCGTAGTCTTCTTCTTTGGTCTGTTCGATAATGGCCGCGGATATTTCGCTTTTGCGTGATTTGAAGATATAGCGAACCTTGTCCCGGTGAAAACCTTTACTGATCAAGTACTGACGAACCTCCTGGAGCGCCATTTCGCGCTCCGTCAGCTCCTGGGTGAGATACGAAAGGCGGCGCTTCAGTTTGGCGGTGGCGGATTGGTGATCGGAGGCCTCGATCTCGGAAATGGGGGTGAAGGCATGAAAAATGGTCAGTTCGGAATTCTCCAGCGGTCCAAAGGTCCGTATGACGAAGGCCAGTGCTTTCTGATCGTTTTGCGAGAAATTGTACGGCAGCAGAATTCTCTGGGCATCCATGGGTCTCCTCCTTTCCCGGGCGCAATGGATCAGGATTGACGATAATCAGTGGCCGGAGAACAGTTCCCGCTGGCGGGCGAGTTCAATGGAAGTACGCGAAGGAAACTCCAGCAAAGGAAGAGAAAATCAGATGCACCGCCGCTGACAGCCTGAAGATTGCCGGTTAAGAAGGAGATATCGCTGGAATGTCCTATTTTCGTGGGCATTACGATACATATTAATAGCTGCCACAGGGCCTTCGACCTGTCAAGCGAAACCTCTTATGAAAACGGCGCTCAGCTCAAAGCGTTATCATCCGTCCAAGGCCATCGGCAGTCTTTCCCGGGCTGCGTCCGCCAACGCCTTTTCGGTGCATGGATTATGTGCTATACTGCCGTCACTCTCACAAGAGCCGGTACGGGTGCCCAACCACGCGCGCCATCAAGACCAGCCTGGTACATTATCCGCCACGTCGCCGCCGGAACCTGACTGTCATTGAGAATCTGACGAAAATGCGTTTCAGGCCTACGTTGATTCTGCTGACGATGATCTGAACCCATCCCTGACGAACATGAGGCCGTCCTGCGATGCAGCACCTCCTCTTCAACAATACGGACCACGAGACCCTGGTCCGGGGCTATGATGCCTGGTCGGCGGATTACGACCGGGATGTCCGCCGGATGGGCTGCGCCACGCCCCATGCGATTGCCGCAGCCGCCCGCCGATTTTTACCCCATGGGAATCTTCATCTGCTCGATGTCGGCGCCGGCACGGGGCTGCTGGGAGAGGAACTGTATCTTCGGGGATTCCGATGTCTGACCGGGCTGGACTGTTCCCATGGCATGCTGGTTCAGGCGTCCGGCAAGGGTGTCTACCAATGCTTGTGCCGGATGATGCTGGGCCGCCCCCTGGGAATGCCGGACCATTGCTTCGATGCCGTACTGGCCGCCGGCGTGTTTACGCCGGGGCACGCGCCCCCCGAGACCATGGTCGAACTGGGCCGCATCGTTAAACCCGGCGGTTGGATCATTTTCAGCCTCAAGTGGGACGGCACATTCGAAAAGGCCTTTCTTTCCCTGATCCGTCGACTGGAGAAGGAAGCCCAATGGCAAAAACTAGCATGGTCGCCCCCATACCGGTCCTGGCCCGATGCGGACTCCACCCTGCAGGCACGCGTACTGGCTTACAGGGTGTCAGGCCGCTAACAACAGGTGCGACACGATATTGTGAAACTTGTCCATTCCCCGGAACCATATCGGCATCCCCAAATTTCCGGGATGGACAAGCGTGGTGATGTTTTATAGGTAGTGTCCGTCCATAAATGGTAGATTTTGGTTCCTGGCAAGGCCTGAGCGCGTTTTCAACCGGAGGAATAGCCCGCTATTTCGAGGATTGAAAACGAGCGAAAACGCCGCCAGGGGCCGAAAGATGCCTTTTATGGATGGGCAATAGGTAAAAACGGCCTCCGATTGATCAACAACCTTTATCACAGGATGGTGATGCCCTAATGGCTTTTGTGATCATCAAACCCAAACGCGACAAATCTCTGAAGCGCAAACATCCCTGGATATTCAGCGGCGCCCTGGCCAAAAAGAAAGGCCATGCCGCAGCCGGAGACACTGTCGATGTGGTCGACACCCGGGGAAGCTGGCTGGGGCGGGGTGCCTACTCTCCCACGTCGCAGATTGCGGTCCGGATATGGACCTTCGACCCGAATGAACCTGTGGACCGGGCTTTTTTCCGCCATCGGCTCAAACGGGCCATCGCCAACCGCCACGATTTGAAAAAAGGGGGCCGCCTCAATGCGTTACGATTGGTCAATGCCGAATCAGACGGCCTGCCGGGTTTGATCATCGACCAGTACGACCGCTTTCTGGTTTGTCAGTTCCTGACGGTCGGGGTGCACGCCTGGAAGCCGGTCATCGTCGAAGAATTGCAGGATCTGATTATCGCGGACGGTATCTTCGAACGTTCCGACAGCCCGGTGCTCGGCAAGGAGGGGCTGACGCACAGCGTCGGGCCCCTGGCCGGCAAGGCGCCGCCGGACAGGATCGCCATCCAGGAGGGCGACTTCCGCTATCTGGTGGATGTCCGCAATGGGCACAAGACCGGCTTTTATCTGGATCAGCGGGACAATCGCCGGCAAGTGGGCCACTATGCCTCCGACCGCGATGTGCTGAACTGCTTTTGTTACACCGGCGGATTCGGTGTGGCGGCCATGGCCGCCGGCGCCCGAACCGTCACCAATGTCGATATTTCGGCCGGCGCCCTGGACCTGGCCCGCGAGAACATGGCCCTCAACGACCTGGACTCCGAACGGGTGACCTATCTCCAGGCCGATGTCTTCAAGCAGCTGCGCTCTTTTCGTGACGCCGCCCGCCAGTTCGATGTCATCGTCCTCGATCCCCCTAAATTTGCCGATTCCCGGCAGCAGTTGGAGCGGGCCAGCCGCGGCTACAAGGACATCAACCTGCTGGCCATCAAGCTGCTCCGTTCCGGTGGATATGTATTCACCTTTTCCTGCTCGGGCCTCATGGAGCCCAGCCTCTTCCAGAAAATCGTTTCGGATGCCGCCCTGGATGCCGGACGGGACACCCAGATCATCCAGCGTATGAGCCAGGCCGCGGACCACCCGACATCCCTCAATTTTCCGGAAGGTCATTATCTCAAAGGCCTGCTTTGCCGCGTCTGGTAAAATGAGCAGCATCCCCTTCGGCATCTGGCTTTTCATCGGTATCACCGGCGCCCTGTTTGCCGCCAAAGCGATTTACGGATTCAGCATTGCCCTGGTGCTGCCGGCAACCCGCGGCGCCCTTTATGTATCCACGGCCCGGCGGCGGGTTAAGGCTTTCCTGGACGCGGTGGATCTTCAGCCGGGACAGCGCCTGGTGGATCTCGGCTGCGGCGACGGCCGGGTGCTGCGCGCTGCCTGCCGCCGCTGTCCGGTGCGGGCCGAGGGCTACGAACTCAACCCCCTGGCCTTCCTCAAGGCCCGCCTGCTATGCCTGGGGCGTTCACGCGTCAGGGTTCGCCTGAAAAACTTCTGGAACGTCGACCTGTCCAGCGCCGATGTCGTCTTTTGCTACCTGTTCCCGGACGTGATGAACCGTCTGGCCCGCAAAATACAGCGCGAGCTCAAGCCGGGCGCGATGGTCGTCTCCTGCAATTTCCCTCTGCCGGGGCTCGCCCCGGCACACATTCTGCGCCCCGGCAACAGCCTCACCAACGATCCCATCTACGTCTACCGGATGCCGGCCAAGGCGACCGATCCAGGATAGGGTTTTCCAAACAACCCTTGTAACTTCCCGTCATTGCCGGTGGCCCTGCTCAGCTGGCGCCCATACCGGCAGCGGCCTGTCGGCCACCAGTTGCAACACATGTTCGAGGGAAAATCCAGACCTCCGGCAACGTTGACAAACACCGCCGGGCAGGGCAGGAGAAGCTCCTCCCCATTCCACCCGAATTGCACCCGTAAACTAAATTGTATTCAAATAAAATATGATGCCAATATTTTTCTTGACGTTCCAAAGAATGGGCGCTATATGAAAAACCGACCAGACAGTCGGTTTACCGGACGTCCGGTCGGTTTCCACCTTGCCACCCCTTAGGGCTTATGGTCCTCAAGGCAGTCGCCGGTCACCGGTGGTAACGACAGGAAGGTCACACCCGACGCAACCGCACCGCCGCACGAAAACACCTCGTGGCGAAAGGACGGACCAACCATGCCTGCCATCCCGGAGTTGGAAGCCATCCGCAAGACACAGATTCTCGATGCCGCCCTGCAAACCATTGCCGCCAACGGCCATGCCAATGTCACCATGGATGACATCTGCAAAGCGGCCGGGCTCTCCAAGGGCGGCCTGGCCCATTACTTCAAATCCAAAAACGACCTCTTCAAAGCAGCTTTCAAGGCCTTTTTTGACCGCATCTTCCACCGCAGCCAGGAAACCATGCAGGCGGTCGACGACCCCATGGGGCAGCTGCTCTCCTTCGACTGGCTCTATAACCTGGACGATCCCGATCTCAACATCGGCTACCCCCTGCTTTTCGACGTCATGTCCCTGGCCGCCCATGACGAGGACTACCGCCGGATCTTCCATGATTGGATCGACAACTGGGTCGTCCTGCTTGAAGGTGCCCTGCGGAAAGGATTGGCAAAGGGGCACTTTAAGCAACTGAATCCCGAGGCCACGGCCCGGACGATATCCGCCATTTACCAGGGCACGGCCACCCGCTGGTACCTGGACCCGGAATCCCACACCACCGACTGGGCCCTGACGTCCTTCCGGCAGGCCATCGAAGGACTGATGCGGCCCTATCTCACGCAACCCTGAACCTAAAGAGGAGGCACCCATGCCGGTTTTTGAAACCACGGAGAAGATGCAGGAAATTTTGGGGGGATTGTTCGAAAAGCTTTTGGGCGATCCCGATTTCGGTCCCAAGTTCGTCAAAGCCGACATCATCATCAAGTTCAACATCACCGAGCCCAACGCCGAACTCTGGGTGACGCCGGACCACGGCTCCGGCGGCGAGGTCCTCTGGGGCAAACAGGACATCAAGCCCACCGTGGAGATGACATTGAGCGGCGACACCTGCCACAAGTTCTGGCTCCAGCAGATTTCCATGCCCATCGCCCTGGCCAAGGGGCTCATCAAAGCCAAGGGCCCCATGCCCAAAGTGCTCAAACTGCTGCCCCTGCTCAAACCCGCCTATGCCGCCTATCCGGACTGGGCCCAATCCCACGGCCTTCCCATCGCCTGACCCGAGAGGAGGACACCATGGAACGCAGCATGAAACAATACGAGACCGACCGCAAAGAAGCCGTCCGCCTGGCGGCCCGGCTGATCCTGGCCTCGGGTACCACTTCGCCGCGGGTGGGCGGGGTCGGGGAGTGCACCATCCACGTCCTGGACGATGACTGCGACATCGAGGACCTGTGCCAGGAGGTGGAACGCATGGCGGATATCAAGAAAAGCTGGCAGTTTTTCAAACGCGATGCCGCCATGCTTCGGGATGCCGACGCGGTTCTGATTTCCACCTCCCTGCGCAGCCTGACCGATCCGGCCGACATCAACTGCAACATGTGCGGCAAGCTGGTCTGTGAATACCTCAAGGAGGAGGACAAGCTGCCACCCGATCCGGATGTGGCCTTCACCGGATGCCTTTGCATCTTCAGGGCCAACAACATCGCCTATGCCATCGACGGCATGGTTTCCCAGGCCCGCAACCTGGGCATCGACTACGGGGTCTACTGGTCGGCCGGCGCCGCTGCCATGCGCATGGGCATCCTGCCCCGTGACACCGGCTTCGCCCTGGCCGTGGCCATCTCCATCACCGAGAAGAGCCCCTTCCGGGATGTCCCCAAGCGCTATGCCGACATCAACCAGCGGACCATGAACGACCGGATGATCAACCGGCTCTGGCCGCAGTTCCGTTCCATCTACAGCTAGAGGAGGTCAACCATGCCCATTATCGAAATGCCGGATCTCATCAGCAACGGGCTGGCCCGTTCGGTGGAACTCATGGCCGTGGCCGCCCACAACAGTTTCCGCTTCAACGATCGCAACACGATCCGGATGCGGGCCATCGACGGCGAGGATCTGGAGCAGATCGCCGAGTATTGTTTTTCCCTGGGCGACATGTCGCCCCTGGCCGCCCGGGACGGCCGCCACCTGGTCCAATTGATGAAAGAGCCCTGCTCGCTGCTGCTCATCGGCGACAAACGCAAATCCGACTTCAACTACAATTGCGGGGCCTGCGGCTACCGCACCTGCGCCGAAATGAACGCCGCCGAAGAAGTGGAGTCCCTCACGGCCAACGGTCCCAGCTGCATGTTCAAAAACATCAACATGAACATGGCCGCCAATGCGGCCGCCAGCATGGCCCACCGCCTGGGGCTGCACTGCCGGATCTTCTCCACCCTGGGATTCAGCGCTCTGGCCTTGGAGATGATCGAGGATGTGGACCTGTGCGTGTGCGTATCCGTGAGTGTCGCCAAAAAGAACCCCTATTTCGACCGGCACGAGTTCTGGACCAAAGATCACTGGGACGAGATTTTCGACAAGGAGTTCCCGCCGTTCAACCGGGGCTTTATCGGTGCCGTCGAAGAATGACCCCGCTGCCGGTCGTTGCCCGGGCGTCTGTCGCCAACGGTCACGACCTGCCCAAGCGGACGGTATCGTTTCGAAAACCTTCACCATTGCTTAGTAAAGGGAGTTACCATGAGCTCCAAAGCCCATCTCAATCAGGCCATCGTCTCCCATTTCCTGGAAATGAAGGCCGACGCCAAGCCGGACAAGGAAGTCCTGGTGTTCGAAAACGGGGCCGCCGGGGAGGACATCCTCACCTATCGGGCGCTGTATGAAAACGCCAACAAAATGGCCCGGCTTTTTCTGCAAAACGACATCGGCAAGGGCGATACCTATGCCGTTTTCATGCGCAACCATCCCGAATTTGTCTACAGCATGCTGGCCGGCCCGGTAGTGGGCGCCATCATGGTACCCATCGATCCCCGCAGCCGCGGGGACCGGCTGCGCTTCCTGCTGGAAAACTCCAAGGCCAAGGCGATCATCGTCTCCGGAGAAAACCTGCCCTTTCTGCAGGAAATTGCCGACCAGGTGCCCAATGTTCGCCACGTATTTGTGGCCTACCGTCCCGAGCAAGAAATCGCCGTGTCGCCGGACTACCCGACCCTGAACGAAACCCTCGAAAAGGACCGCTGGGAGCGCGTGGACCAACGCATCATGGAGGTGCGCCACCCCATGCAGATCATTTACACCTCCGGCACCACCGGGGATCCCAAGGGCGTCATGATCCGCAACAATCGCTTCGGGATCTTCAACATCGTGACCCGGCTGGTGTGGAAGTACAAACCCAGCGACGTGCTTTATTCCGGTTTGTCCCTGACCCACGGCAACGCCCAGGCCGTGACGCTCTTTCCGGCCATCGGCACCGGGACCAAGGCCGTGTTCAGTGCCCGGTTCACCAAGAGCCGCATCTGGGATATCTGCCGCCAATACGGCTGCACCTCCTTTTCGCTCCTGGGGGGTATGATGAGCGGCATCTTCAACGAACCGCCCCGGGACAACGACCGGGACAACCCGGTCAAAACCGTCATCAGCGCCGGAACCCCGGCCGCCATCTGGGAAGCCTTCGAGGAGCGTTTCAACCTTAAAATCCTGGAATGGTACGGTGCGGTCGAAGGTGGTTTTGCCTACAAGCCGCCGGGCAAAGGTCCGGTCGGCTCATTCGGCAAGCCCCTCCCGGGCATGATGGAATTCAAGGTGGTGGACGACGCCGACACCGAAGTGCCCCATGGCGATCGCGGCGAACTGATCGTGCGGATGACCAAGGGGGAAACCAAGGTGGACTATCTTGGCAAACCCGAGGCTTCGGAGGAGAAAACCCGCGGCGGATGGCTGCGCACCGGCGACATCGTGCACCGGGACGATGCCGGCTGGTATTATTTCGACCACCGCAAAGGCAGCGAATTGCGCCGGTCCGGGGATTTTATCCAGCCCGATCACATCGAGCGGGTAATCGGCGCCTGCCCTGAAGTAAGCGAAGTCTGCGTCTACGGCATTCCAGCGGCCTCCGGGGCCCCCGGCGAGAGTGACCTGGTGGCGGCCCTGGCCCCCTTTGACGGCCAGGCCATCGACCCGAAGACCATGGTTGCAAAATGCCGCCGGGATCTGGAGCCCAACTTCGTACCCTCCTACCTGCAGGTGGTGGAGGCCATCCCCAAGACCATTTCCGAAAAGGCCCTGGATCGGGTGCTCCGGGAGCAGTTCGCCCCTGAAGCCAAAAATGTCTATCGAAGCGACGACTACTAATTAAGGAGAAACGGCATGGCACTTTATACCGATCTCAATATCGATCTGACCGACGAGCAGATCGCCATCAAGGATGAAACCCACCGGTTTGCCAAAGAGGTCCTGCGGCCGGCCAGCCTGGAACTGGACAAACTCCACGACCCGGCCGACGTGATGAACAGCGATACATTTCGAAACGCCTTCAAAAAGGGCTACGAGCTCGGCTACCATACCATCTTCGTACCGGATACCTGGGGCGGACTTGGAACCGACCCCCTGGAAACCCACATCGTCCTGGAAGAGTTGGCCTGGGGCAGCGTGGACTTTGCCGTCGGCATCGGCGTGTCCTGTTTTCCCGCCTTTTTCGCCACCATGGTGCCCAACGACAAACTGGCCGATGAGATCATCACCCCTTTCTGCGAAAACGAAGACGCCTCCATCATCGGCTGCTGGGCCATTACCGAGCCGGAACACGGCACCGACACCCTCTGCCCTTTTACCCCCCAGTTCGAAGATCCGGAAATCTCGGGCCAGCTCACCGCCCGGCTGGACGGCGACGCCTACATCATCGAAGGGCAGAAATCGGCCTGGGTCTCCAACGGCACCATCGCCACCCACGCCCTGGCCTACCTCACCATCGATCCATCCATGGGGATGGCCGGGGGCGGCATCTGCATCGTGCCGCTGGATCTGCCCGGCGTGCGCAGAGGCCGACCTCTGGACAAGATGGGCCAGCGGGCCCTGAACCAGGGGGAGATCTTCTTCGACAAGGTGCGCGTGCCCAGGGAATACATGCTGGTGGATCAGGAAAGCTACGGCGCCATGCTCGACATCACCCTGTCCACGGCCAACGCGGCCATGGGGGCCATGTTTACCGGTGTGGCCCGGGCCGCCTATGAAGAGGCCCTCCAATATGCCAAACAGCGGGTCCAGGGCGGCCAACCCCTCTTCGAGCACCAGATGATCAAGCACAAACTGTTCAACATGTTCACCAAGATCGAAGCCGCCCGAGCGCTCTCCCGGGCGGCCATGATCTACAATTACAACAACACCCCGCCCAACGTAGAATATTCCATCGCCTCCAAAGTCTTCTGCACCCAGACCGCCTATGAGGTGGCCAGCGAGGCCATCCAGATCTTCGGCGGCAACGGCCTGGCGCGGGAATATCCGGTGGAGAAGTTCTTCCGGGACGCCCGGGCCGGCATGATCGAGGACGGGGCCAATGACAGCCTGATGATCACCGGGGCCCATCATCTTTGAACACGTGGACAGAAAGGAAAACGAATCCATGACAGATGTCTTCATTATCGGACTCGGCATGATCCGATTCAACAAATACCCGGACCGTACCGTCCGGGACATGGCCCATGAGGTGACGAACCTGGCGTTGAAGGATGCCGGTCTCGACAAGACGGCGTTGCAGGCGGCTTATTTTTCCAACACCTTCTGGGGCATGTTCGCCAACCAGCATTCCATACGCGGGCAGGTGGCCCTCCGATCCATGGGGATCGACGGCATCCCGGTGACCAACGTGGAGAATGCCTGTGCCGGGGCGTCCACAGCCCTGCATCTGGCCTACACAAGTGTCCGGGCGGGCATGGTCGACCTGGCCCTGGCAGTGGGTTCCGAAAAGATTACCGACCCGGATAAAGTGAAGTCCCTGACGGCCTACGCCACCTGCATGGATGTGGACAATTTCGAGAGCCACATCAACATGATGATGGAACTCAACAAGACCTTCAGCGTGGAAATCCCTCCGGACCAGGCCCCTCCCGGCGACGGGCGCAGCATCTTTATGGATGCCTACGCCATGGGGGCCAAGTGGCATATGGACCGCTTCGGCAGCACCCAGCGCCAACTGGCCGCCATTTGCGCCAAGAACCACTGGCACGGCTCCCTCAATCCCATGGCCCAGTATCAGCAGGACATGACCGTGGACGAGGTGCTGGCCGACAAACCCATTGCCTACCCCCTGACCCGCTCCATGTGCGCGCCGGTGGGCGACGGGGCCGCGGCGGCCATCGTCTGTTCCGAAGCCTACCTGAAAAAACTTGCCGCCGCACGGCCCATCAAAATCCGCGCTTCGGTGCTGGGCTCCGGAACCGACCGGGACCTGGACGGTGTCGACATCGGCGAGCGCCTGTCGAAACAGGCGTACGACATCGCCGGGGTGGGGCCCCGGGACATCAGTCTGGCCGAACTGCACGACGCCACGTCTTATGGTGAGCTGCACCAGACCGAGGCCATGGGCTTCTGCCCCGTGGGAGAAGGCGGCCCCTGGGCTGAATCGGGGGCCACCAAGCTGGGCGGCCAGCAGCCGGTCAACACCAGTGGCGGGCTGGAATGCCGCGGCCATCCCATCGGCGCCTCCGGCCTGGCCCAGATCTATGAAATCGGGGTTCAGTTGCGCGGTGAGGCCGGCCCGCGTCAGGTCGAAGGCGCCCGGCTGGGGCTGGCTGAAAACGGCGGCGGCAATATCGGCGTGGAAGAGGCCGCCATGTGCATTCATATCCTCGAAAAAGTGTAGACGCCCATGACCACGCAAAAGAGCATCTTTATCACGGGAGCGGCCTCGGGTATCGGTGAGGCCGCCGCCCGCCTATTCAGCCGGCGGGGTTGGTTTGTGGGGCTAAGCGATATCAACAAACGAGCCCTGACAGCTCTCCACCGGGAACTCGGCATCGATCAGGCCTGCTGCCTGGAGACCGACGTGGCCTGTCCGGAGAGCCTTCTGGCCGCCGTGGAGACTTTCAGCCGCCACACCGGCGGCCGCATGGACGTCCTGTTCAACTGTGCCGGTATCCTTCGCATGGGGCCCCATCGGTCCATCCCCATCGAAGAACAGACCCGGACCGTGGCCGTTAATCTGAACGGTGTGCTGCACGGCATTCAGGCCGGGCTGCCGCTGCTTAAAAAAACCCCCGGAGCCAGGATCATCAACATGTCCTCGGCCTCGGCGGTCTACGGCGGGCCGGAACTGGCCGTCTATTCCGCCACCAAGTTCGCGGTGCGGGGGCTTACCGAAGCCCTGGATATCGAATTCGAACCCCTGGACATCGGGGTCTGCGACATCATGGTGCCCTATGTGGCCACGCCCATGATCACGGACGCCGGCGTCCAGGCCACCAGCGTGCGCCGCATGGGAGTCCACGTGGGGCCCAAAACCGTAGCGGATGCGGTCTGGCGGGCGGCCCATGGCCGGAAACTGCACTGGAAGGTGGGCGCCACCATCCGGATGCTGATGTTCGGCATGTGGGCGCTGCCCTTTGCCCGGCGCTTCCTGGTAAAAACCCTGGCGTTCGGCAATGGCAACGCGTAGCGCCACCGGGCCGTCGGGTCGTTTACCCGGACGGCAAAAAACCACTCGATCACAGCAAATAGGGGGACCATGAAAAATGTATTAATCACCGGTGTGTCCGGTTACATCGGCGGAAAAATTGCCAAGGCGCTGGCCCAGCATGCAGATGTGGCGACGCTTGTGGGCATCGACATCCAACCGCCCCGGACCCCGCTGAACGGCCTGATCTTTCATCAGCACGATGTCCGCACGCCCATGGCGGATCTGTTCCGCCGCCATGGGATCGACACGGTCATCCATGCCGCCTATGTGTTGCCCCCCATCCACGACCGGGCCCTGATGGAGGACATCAACGTCAGCGGCACCCGCAATGTCATTGCGGCCTGCCGTGATACCGGCGTGGACCATCTCCTCTACACCAGTTCGGCCACGGCCTATGGCTTTCACCCGGACAACCCCATCCCCCTGACCGAGGACAGCCCCTTGCGGGGCAATGACGATTTCACCTACAGCAAAAACAAAAAAGAGATCGAATTCATCTTCCAGGAAGTCATGGGGAATACCCCCTCCCTGGCCATAACGATTCTGCGGCCCTGCTTTGTAGTGGGGCCGGGTTTTGCCAACCCTTTGGCCACTCACCTGAAAAAGAAAGTGGTGCTCTGCCCCAGTCCGTCATCCCCCATGCAGTTCGTCCATGAAGACGACCTTGTGCGCATCATTCTGTTGTGCCTGGAAAAGCAGGTGGCAGGTGGGGTCTACAACGTGGCGGGGGAAGGCACGCTGGCAATGGCTGAAATGGTGCGGATGCTGGGCAATATCTACTGCCCGCTGCCAGCGGCGGTCATGGCCCCGATCAACCATATAGCGTGGCGCCTGCGTATGACCTGGCTGACCGAGTTCCCCAGCCCGGCGCTGAATATCATGCGCTATCCCTGGATCGTCTCTTCAGACAAGCTTGTCAGCGAAACAAGCTTTGCTTACCAGTACGATACCCGCATGGCCTTTGCCGATTTTGCACGAACCGTAAAAAGGGCCGCCGTTTAAATCACGGGCGCGCTTTATAGTGCCATTGGCGAAATGGTTTCACCGGCGGGCCTTAATGGTGAAGGCAACCGTTCCCGGATCGAAGGTCTTTTCAATCTGAACACCCTCTCGTCATTCGCCTATCCATGGGTACCCCCTAATCCAGTCAAGGTTCAACCCCTCGGGTGCAACATAACATTATTCCAAGGGTTAATCCGGTAGTTATCGGGCGAACATTCTCGCGGTCATTGTTGTCCTACTCGCCTCGTGCCGTTCAATCCACCGCCAGGAGAATCCCAAAAACCGCCAATAACAAACCGGACACTTTTTCGATACGGAATACCCATTGCCCCAGCATCCGTTTCACCCGCACCTGTCCGAAGGCTATCGCCACCCCCGCATCCCAGACGAGGACCACTGTCACCATCCACAGGGCATAGAGGATGCGCGTCCCCAATGGGGTTTCTGCCGAAACCATGGCCGTAAACAAAGACAGGTAGAAGATGGCGTTTTTGGGATTGAAAATGGCCGACAGGAATCCCACCACAAACTGCCGGCCCAATGCCGGCGCATGCAAGGCGTTCACCGGGGCCCCGGTATCCAGAGAACGCCGGGGGGCGCGCAACAGCATAAGGCCCACATAGGTAAGATAGCCGCCGCCCAGCCATTTGAGCACCATCATCAACGTATTCATCTCCCGCACGGTCTCCAACCCCAGAACGGCAACGGCCAGGTAGATCCCGTTGGCCGCAGCGATGCCCGCGCAGACCATAAAAGCATAGCGCAGGGGCAACCGCAGGGTCGCCTGCAGGATGAGGAAAAAATCCGGGCCCGGGCTGAGCAGGGCCAGGAAATGGGCCGACGCAATCAGTATAAACTCCATGGGTCCCCCTTTCACGGGGATGGAGTATAGGCCCTGAAAGCAAACAATTATTGTACAAAATTGAGCTGGTATTCGCGGGGTGTCACCGTGGTCATGGTCTTGAAATGGCGGTGGAAATGGCTCTGGTCAAAAAACCCGCAGGCCAGGGCCACCTCGCTGATCTCCATACCTTTTTGCAACAAGGTGCGGGCTCGCTCGATGCGGCAGTTCATCCGGTAGGCGTGGGGCGTGATCCCGGTGGCCTGTTTGAACTGACGCAGCAGGGTGTATGGGTTGGCAGCCAGGTACCCGGCCAGTTCAGCAAGGGTCAGGTCTTCCTCCAGGTCGCCGGCCAGGCAGTGCTTGAGGTGTGCGATATGCGGCGCGGATGCGGCCGCCGCCCTGCCGGTCTGGCAGCACCGCTGGAACAGGGCGGCAGCCATGTCCGCCAGAAGCTGCTCTTTGGCCATCAAGTGGGTATCTCCCATCAGGCCGGCCATGGTGTCCAAAAACCGGCGATGAAGGCCCTCATCTTCCACGAGGCTGGTGTCCACCGGAAGAAAAACCTCCGTTTCCCAGAGGGATTGTTGAACCTGAAGGCACCAGTCCGTCTTCAGGTAAAGCATGAAATAGCTCCGGGCCCTTGCGCTTGAGGGGTTGCAGCTGTGGAGGGTTTCCGGATTGATGAGGGCCAATGCACCGGGACGAAGGCATATCGCCTGATCCTCCACCTGGAAAATCACTTCACCGGTATCGACGGCGCCGATGCTGAAACGCCGATGCATATGCGGTTTGAACAACCGTCGGCTGTCCTGCGTAAAGCGGCCTTCGGCAAAGGGCAAACGCTCGTCTATGAAAAAGTTTTCCCGATTCACGGCCGGCTCATGCCTCGGAAGGTTGGATGACGCCGCGACCATCCCCATTTCCGGAGGCGGCATCTTCCGGTGGTGACAATGTTTTGGTCAGAGACAGCTGCTCGCCGGCTTCCGGGTCCAGAAAGGACGCCTTGAAACCGAAGGACTGGTAGATCCGCCGGGCCGCCGTGTTCTTCATCTGCACTTCCAGCGTGATTTTACAGCAGCCCCGCTCCCGGGCAATCCGTTCCACTTCCTGGAGAAGGGCATTGCCGATGCCGCGTTTCTGGTAGTCCGGGAGCACCATGAAATCGTGGATGTTGATGAGGGGCCGGGCACTGAAGGTGGAGAATCCCAGGAAGCAGATGGCCATTCCCACATAGCGGCCCTCGGTGCGGGCCAGCAGCACCAGGGCGGTGGGAAATTGGGCCAGTCCGCTGACGAGATGCTGCAAAACGGTATCGTCCAGGGGTTTGCGAAACCCCAGCAAATCCCGGGCATATGCATTCAACAAATAAGGGATGGCCTCCCGGTGCGCTTCGTCGCGATAATCGGCCTCAATAATTTGAATGGAATCGTTTGGCATGCCTGTCCTGAACGTTTGGTTTGATGTTGCCGGCCGGTTCTGTTATCCACCACCATTTGCCATTGATCTGTAGCGCCAATTTATTCCCGCCGCAAGGCGGCTAACCTTTTTATCTTTGCGAATGGACCATGAACAAAACCCGCATGTTGCTCCTGCTGGCCCTGCTGTCGGCCTTTCCGCCTTTGTCCACGGATATGTATCTCCCGGCCATTCCGCTGCTTGTTAAAATATGGCAACAACCCCTGGCCCTGGTCAACCTGACGCTGGTCTTTTTTTTCATCAGCTACTGCTTCTTTCTGTTATTTTACGGTCCGCTCTCGGATCGTTACGGACGACGCCCCCTTCTGCTGGCCGGCATCGGTCTCTTTATCCTGGCCAGCCTCCTCTGCGCTCTGGCCGGCAGCGTCATCAGTATGATCGTCTTCCGGGTGCTGCAAGCCGCCGGGGCCGCTTCGGCCGCCACCCTGGCCCTGGCCATCAGCAAGGACATCTATGACGGACGCGACCGGGAGCGGATCCTGGCCTATATCGGCGTCATCATGGCCCTGGCGCCTATGCTGGCGCCGGTTTTCGGGGGTTGGATCCTGACCTGGTTCTCCTGGCGATGGATCTTCGTGTCCCAGGCCACTGTCGCCATGATAGCCTGGCTCGGTGTCTGGCGAATGCCGGAGACCCTGAAAAAACCGCAAACCATGAGTGCCCTACAAACCGCCGGTATTTACCTGGGGCTCTTCCATAACCGGCGGTATCTGGGCTACGCCCTTCTGGTATCTGTTATCGTGCTGCCGCACTTCGCCTTTATCGGTGGCTCGGCCCATATCTACATCACCCGGATGGGGCTGTCGGAACAAACTTTTGGTTACTTCTTTGCGCTAAACGCCGCCGCCATCATGGCCGGATCGTTGGCCTGTTCACGGCTGCTGGACCTTATCGGATCGCGCCGGCTCATGACCGTTGGGTTTGCCGGGGTGCTTATCGGCGGGCTGCTCATGCTGGTGCGCTGGGTGCCGGATCCCTGGGGTCTGGCGCTGCCCATGACGATGATCTCTTTTTGTTTCGGCCTCAGCCGCCCGCCCAGCAACAATCTGGTCTTGGAACAGGTCGATCGGCATGCGGGGGCCGCCTCATCACTGCTCATTTTTATCTATTTCATGCTGGGCGCTTTTGCCATGTGGCTGATCTCCCTGGACTGGCCCGACAAAATTCAAATGATCGGTCTGTTGGGCACCGGCGCCGGAGGTGTCCTGCTGGGTGTCTGGCTGCTGCTGCCACGGATAGGCCGTCGCCGGATGGTAGAAACCTGAAACAGGTTGCAACAAACAACACAGGTGTTTAGATTTTTTGAAATAGATTTAAGTGTGGTCGTCCACCCGATATTCCGATCCAGCCGAAAAGGATTGACCTGCAATGAATCTGTATCGCGACCCATTTTTCTGTGTCCCGCGTTCGGTCCACGCCACCCGTCAGGGCGATGTGGCACTGCCGATCTTGTACTTTGACAGCACCACGGTGCTGGCGTTTTTCAAATGTAATCGCAAGTCTGTCGAAACGATTCTGCCCAACGAACGCATCCTCCCGGCACTGACATGGGGCTCCCATGCCATCGTGGGCCTGGCCTTTTTCGAATACCGTGCCACTAGCATTGGCACCTATAACGAAGTGGGGCTGGCGGTCCCGGTTCTCTGGCAAAAAGGGCCGATACCGCCATGTCCGGCCATCGATTTGTTGCGCAGCGCGTATACGCGCCGGGTGGGCTTCCACATCGTGGATCTCCCCGTAACCACCGAAAGGGCCTATGCGGCCGGGCGGGAGCTGTGGGGTTATCCCAAATTTGTAACGCCCATCGATGTCTCGCTGCAAAAAAAACAATTGCACGGCTGCGTGCATGATCCCGGACAACACGACACCATCCTGACCTTCTGCGGGAAACTGGGATTCGGCCTGCCGAGTCCGGCACTGGACCTGGTCACTTTCGAGTGTGGGGGGGATCAGGACCGACGCACCATCATTCAGACCCGGGGCGCTGGCCGGCTGCATGGTCCCGGCAATGTGCGTCTAACACTGGGCGCATCCCCCCATCCCATGGCAGCGCGTCTCCGCCGGTTGGCGCTGGACGGTGCCCGTCCATTGGCCATATGGGTCAGCACCCGTTTCCAATCCCGTCTGAACGCCGGCGCTCCTCTCGTATTTCCTCAGGGCAGGGACTATCGGCCATGATTCTTTACGACCCAAACGACCGTATGGGATTTTTTGAATTCGGCATTCAGATTCCCATTCTGGACAGCAAGGTGACCAAAACCTTTGAGGCCCTCGTCCAGAACCCTGAACTGGCACCTCAGGTCGAAAAATGGCATCAGACGCAGATCACGGAAAACCTTACCCGGGGAGATCTCGCGCGGGTGCACAGCCGCGGCTATGTGGATCGCCTGCTTGCCGACGCTCTCGAGAGGGAAATCATCCGCACCTACGAGCTGATCGACGATCAGGGTCGCTACTACCGCTACAACCCCAAAGAGGCCTCGCAACCCTTGGCCCACCTCTTCGACCGCATTCTTCGGCGCGTGGCCGGCACTGCCCAATGCTATCGCCTGGCCCTGGAAACCGGGTTTTGTTTTTATTTTGGCGGGGGAATGCACCATGCCCAGCACGATTACGGCAAAGGTTTCTGCCTGCTGAACGACATCGTCATCTGCCTGCGTAAACTGCAGGCGGAAAAGTGCATCCAGACCGCCTGGGTGATCGATGTCGACGCCCATAAGGGGGATGGTACGGCCGCCCTGACCCGGGGCGACGACACGATCCGCACCCTGAGTGTCCACATGGCCCGGGGCTGGCCCCTGGATGAAACCCCGGTGGATGCCGCCGGTCAGCCCAACCCCTCTTTTATTCCCAGCGATATCGACATCCCCATCGCCCCCGGTGAGGAACATGCCTACAACGACCGCCTGCTGGAAGGCCTCGGGCAACTGGAGGGCATGGCCAAGCCGGACCTGGCCGTGGTGGTGTCCGGTGCCGACCCATATGAAAAGGACGAATTGCCGTCGACCCAGGGTCTGCGCCTCACGCGGGCGGAAATGCTGGCCCGCAACCAGTTGATCTACCGCTTTCTCGATGCACGCCGCATCCCCCAGGCGGGATTGATGTCCGGAGGATATGGTCATGCCGCCTGGGAGGTCTACGTGGATTTTTTAGAATGGGTGCTGCCCCGGCGGTTGCACGCCATGGGCCGGTGATGGTGCGACTTCGTACCGCATGATGCAATCCTCCGGTTGACGCCTGCTAGCCACCTTTGCTAAGTCTCCCATAAGGCATTATCTTAACGTCATATCGAAATCACGGTGCCGCCCCCGCCTGCCTGCTCTCGCTCATCGTGATCTTGACCCCTCCGCTACTGGACCTCGGCACCCTTACGGAAAAGGAGGACTGCCATGCTGGTCAAAATCTTCATCAAGAGACGCTTTAAATCGGGCAAAGTCAAAGAAATCAATGCCCTGCTCCGGGATTTTCGCTCCGGTGCCATGACCCAGGCCGGCTATGTTTCCGGGGAGACTTTGGTGTCCCACGAGGATCCCCAGAACGTGTTGGTCATCGGCACGTGGCAGAACATGGAAAGCTGGCTGGCCTGGAAGGGCAATCCGCGCCGCAAGGAATTCGAAACCATGCTGGAGATGTATCAGGAGGGGCCGACCCAGTATGAAGCGTATGTTTTGGGAGTTCCGCCGCAACCCTGATAAGGATAACGGTAGTTTCACCACCCTGTATCGCCATTGTTCTAAAAAGAAAACCATGCGTCCCGGGAAGGATTCGGTTCTCCCGTAACAATTTTTCAGCCAGCCGCAGAGGACAACCCGGGAATGGATGCGTTTTCCCATCACATCGAAAAAATCATACTCCAATTCAATACACGGGGTATGGTGCGCCTTTCAGAAGCCATTCTCCGAGGCTATTGCCGGAGGGCGGCCCGACTGATCCGGGACAATCCGGGCACCGTTCTCATCGGAACCGGATTTCCGGTGAAAGGCACTTTTGAAACGGACGGTCCCATCGGGGCCATCGCCATGTATGACGTACTGCAGGAACTGGGCTATCGCCCGGTCTTTGTATGCGGTCCTCCCCTTTCACGCGTTCTTGACGGACGTTTCACTGTTTATGAAATTCCGATACTGGATTGGCAGGCAAGCAAGCCGGTGGTCAAAGAAGGGCTTGCCAAGCTGCAGCCGGCCCTGATCATGTCTATCGAAAGGCCCGGCGTCACCGCTTCAGGCCGCTATTACAGCATGCACGGACATGATATCAGCGCTTTCACCGCCAAATTCGACCTCTTTTTCGACCTCGGCAATTGCCCGACGATAGCCTTTGGGGATGGCGGGAATGAAATCGGCATGGGCAACGTCAACCATCTGCTGACCGATTTGCCCATTACACCCGCCGTCACAACATGCGACGAGCTCGTGATCGCCACGGTATCCAACTGGGGCGTCTATGGTGTCATGGCCGAATTGAGCCGGCTGTTGGGTCAGGATCTTCTCGCCGCTATCAAACCTCGCGAGGTTTTGTCGTACCTTATGTCCAATGGCGGTCTGGATGGCGTTACGGCCAAAGCAACCGCCACGGAAGACGGTTTTCCCATGGATGTCGGCCACCAAATTATTCACCAATTGCGGGACGCCTTGGCTATCGACATGGCCGACAACCTTTCGCCTCTTGAGAGGAGAGATCCCCATGATTAGCACCAGTTCATTTGGGTCGATCCAGGTCAGCGGGGAAAAATACACCACCGACATCCTTATTTATCCGGACGGCCGTGTCGCCGACAACTGGTGGCGTCAACACGGCCACCGGCTTACGCTCGCGGACCTCGCCCCCCTGCTAGCCGCCCAACCCGAAATCATCGTGATCGGCACCGGTGTCTATGGACGATTGGTGCCGGAACCCGGGCTGACTTCCGCCCTGAAGGCACGCGGCATCGATCTGGTAGCGGACCGTACCGATAGGGCGGCCGCCCGTTTCAATGCCCTGCAAGCCTCCCACCGAACAGCGGCCGGCTTTCATCTGACCTGCTGATATACCTTGCTTATAATCCTCCCGCCCGTACGGAAAATCCACCAAAACTGAAGGCCATTTAGGCTTTGAAACCCCATCCTTTTTTTAATGTTGACAGAAAATTCAAAAGCCACTACTAAAGGTCGAACCATTATACAACCATCGTAGACACACGCATGTTTCGAGCCGCCAAACAAAATCGCATTTTTCAGGATGTCGTCGACCAGATCGAAGAGGCTATCATAGACGGCAAGTTGCAGCCAGGGGACATGCTGCCATCTGAAAGAGAGATGAAAGATCTTTTTCAGACCAGCCGCGGCACCCTACGGGAAGCGTTGCGGGTGCTGGAGCAAAAAGGCCTGATCGAAATCAAGCTGGGGGTGGGGGGTGGCTCTGTGGTCAAGGCGGCCCCCATGGAACAGGTTTGCGACAGTCTCGACCTGCTGGTGCGGTTTCAACAGATATCGTTGCGCCACCTGGCCGAATTCCGGGAAGGCGTCGAGGGCAACGTCGCCGCGACCGCTTCCCAGCGTGCCACAGAGCGGGATATTGCCAAACTGGAAGTCTTGCTGGAAAAAGCGCGCCATTATGTGGCCAAGGGGGTTTCCGAGTGGCGGCAATTCGTGGAAATCGACGGTCGGATCCACCAGGCCCTGGCTGGGATCACCGGCAATCCCATGTATATCGTCATTCACCAGATGGTCCATGACAATATCCAACGGTATTATGAACAATTTCTACCCTGGACCCAAACCCGGCTCCAGGAAAACCTGGACGACCTCTGCCGTATTGTGGCCTTGATCAAGACAGGGGATGCGGAGCAGGCCAGTGCCAGGGCCCGCCGGCATGTAAGGCGGTTCGGGGAATATATGATCGAAAAAGAAAAAGAGCGCAGCGTGGCAGCGGAAAGTCCTTGAATGATGATCCCAGCCGCCGCATTGACAGTGTTTCGCGTTCTTTGTTAAGAGCACACCGTTTAGCCGTAAACACGCTATTAACCAGCACACCAACCATTCTCAAAGGAGGCTCGCATGAAAAAGGTTTTATTTTTCGCGCTCATTCTCTGCCTGATGGCAGGTACGGCCGTCTCGGCCGGCACGATCAAGATCGGACTGATGGCGCCCATTACCGGGGCCTGGGCCAGTGAAGGCCAGGATATGCAGCAAATCGTCGAATTACTGGCCGAAGAAATCAATGCGGCCGGCGGGATCAACGGCCAAAAAATCGAAATTCTTACCGAAGACGACGGGGGCGATCCCCGTACAGCGGCCCTGGCGGCCCAGCGTCTTTCCACCCAAGGCATCGTGGCGGTCATCGGCACCTATGGCTCCGCCGTGACGGAAGCTTCTCAGGGTATTTACGATGAAGCCGGCCTCATCCAGGTGGCCAACGGATCCACGGCGATCCGCCTGTCGGAAAAAGGCCTCAAGTATTTCATGCGCACCTGCCCGCGAGACGACGAGCAGGGGCTGGTGGCCTTCAAGACCCTGAAAAGCGGCGGCTACAAGAGCATTGCCATCCTGCACGACAACTCCAGCTATGCCAAAGGCCTGGCCGACGAAGCCAAAGCCCTGCTGGAAAAAGACGGCGCCAACATCGTCTTCTACGATGCCCTGACCCCCAAGGAAAACGACTACTCCGCCATCCTGACCAAAATGAAAGCCGCCAAACCGGATGTCGTCTTCTTTACCGGATATTATGGCGAAGCTGGCCTGCTGCTGCGCCAGAAAATGGAAATGAACTGGAATGTGCCCTTCCTGGGCGGCGATGCCACCAACAATCCCGACCTGGTGAAAATTGCCGGCAACGATGCCGCGGCCGGCTTCATGTTCCTCAGCCCGCCGGTTCCCCAGGATCTGGATTCTCAGGAAGCCAAAGCCTTCATGACCGCCTACAAGAAAAAATACAATGCCGAGCCAGGCTCCGTATGGGCGGTCCTGTCCGGCGACGGCCTGCGCGTTGTGGCCGAAGCCATCAAAGCCACTGGCTCCACGGAACAGGACAAGCTGGTAGCATACCTGAAAACCAAGATGGACAATTTCCCCGGCCTCACCGGTCAGATTTCATTCAACGACAAGGGTGACCGGGTCGGCGACCTTTACCGGGTCTACAAAGTGGACAACAACGGCAAGTTCATCATGCAGTAGCCACCGGCGTTTCGCCAGGTGACGTGTTAAAATTGGGGCCGCCCGTCTCCGGGCGGCCCCACCTTGCGATAGAGGCGCACGTCGCCTTGGTTGTCGATCGGTGCCTTTTTTGTAATTCCCCATCGAAACGGAGAGCCGGATGGAGCTCTTTATCCAGCAGCTGACCAACGGACTGGCGGTTGGGGGCATTTACGCCCTGATCGCTCTCGGCTACACTATGGTCTACGGAGTCCTCAAACTCATCAATTTCGCCCATGGCGATCTGTTTACAATCGGCGCCTACCTCGGCCTGACTTTGCTCACCACCTTGGGCCTGACCAACTATCTGGGGCCTTTCGGGGTCGTCATCGTCCTGGCCTTGATGGTCATGGGCCTGGTGGCTATCGTAGGGGCCGCCCTGGAACGCGTGGCCTACCGCCCTTTGCGAACATCGCACCGGCTTTCAGCTGTGGTCTCAGCCCTGGGCGCCTCCATTTTTTTCCAGAATGCCGTCATGCTGATCTACGGCGCCCGTTACAAAGTCTACCCCCACGACATCCTGCCGCGAACGGCCATCCATGTTTTTGGACTGGATATCCCCTTGATTCGTCTGCTGATCCTGTTGACCTCAATCGTCATGATGATCGGCCTCTACCTCTTCATCCAGCGTACCAAAATCGGAACGGCTATCCGGGCGGCGGCCATCGACCAGGGGGCCGCCAAACTGATGGGCATCAATGTGGACCGCGTCATCATGATCGTTTTTCTCATCGGCCCGGCCCTCGGTGGTGCTGCCGGCCTGATGGTTGGCCTCTACTACGGCCAGATCAATTTTACCATGGGATGGCTTTACGGGCTTAAAGCCTTTACCGCCGCTATCCTGGGCGGCATCGGCAATATACCCGGCGCCATGGTCGGGGGGCTGCTGCTGGGGGTCATCGAGGCCATGGGGGCGGCTTACATTTCCATTGCCTGGAAAGACGCCATTGCCTTTTGCGTGCTGATTCTCATTCTCATCGTTCGCCCCACCGGTCTATTGGGGGAACGGGTCGCGGAAAAAATATGAAAAACAAACGCATCGTCATTTATGTGGCTTTCGGAGTGATCCTCCTGTTGTCCCCGTCTTTTCTGAATGCCTATTGGGTGGATGTCCTGAACAACGTCGGGCTCTACACTATTCTGGCCTTAAGCCTAAACATCATTTTGGGGCACGCCGGGCTGTTCCACATGGGGCATGCCGCCTTTTATGCCCTGGGTGCCTACACCACGGCCATTATCAACACCACCTATCATATCCCGATCCTCTGGCTGCTGCCGGTCAGCGGACTGGTGGCCGGACTGGCCGCCCTGGTGGTAGCCCGTCCAATTATCCATCTCCGCGGGGACTATCTCCTGATCGTCACCATCGGACTCGTGGAAATCATTCGCATTGCCCTGGTCAACAATGTGTTTGGCATCACCGGCGGCAGCAATGGGATCTTCGGTATTTCACGTCCCGTGCTACTCGGGTGGAAGATCAACAAACCCTGGGAGTTCTTCTACCTCATCTGGGGGTTTGCCGCCGTGACCATCTTCCTGTTTGACCGCCTGGAGAAATCCCGCTTCGGGCGGGCCCTGAATTATCTGCGCGAGGATGACGTAGCCGCCGAAGGCAGCGGCATCAACACCGCCCATTACAAGTTGATCGCCTTTGTGATTGGCGCCTTCTGGGCCGGCATGGTGGGCAATATCTTTGCCGCCAAAATGACCATCATTGCACCGGAATCCTTCAACTTTTGGGAATCGGTGGTCCTGTTCATGATTGTTCTGCTGGGCGGCCGCGGCAGCATACCGGGGGTCATCCTGGGATCCTTTCTGGTGCTGGGACTGCCCGAGATTTTCCGGCAGTTTGCCACCGCCCGCATGCTGATCTTCGGCGCTTTCATGGTCGTTATGATGATTTTCCGGACTGAGGGCATCCTGCCGCCACTACCGCGTAAATACCCCATCGCCAAAGTGCTGGGTCGGGAGGGAAGTGTATGAGCACCTTGCTGAGCCTGAAAAACCTGACCAAACGCTTCGGCGGCCTGGTGGCCGTGGATCATGTCAGCTTCGATGTGGAAACCGGCTCCATTGTGGGCCTGATCGGGCCGAACGGGGCCGGTAAAACCACGGTCTTCAACCTGATCACCGGCAATTACCGACCGGATGAAGGGGAGGTCGTGTTTGAAGACCGCTCCATCAAAAACCTCCCCACCCACCAAATTGTCTCCCTGGGCATTTCCCGGACGTTCCAGACCATCCGCCTGTTTCAGAAACTCAGCGCCATAGAAAATGTCCTGGCCGGATGCCACTGCCGCATGAAAGCCGGCTCGCTGGCCGGTATGTTCCGGCCCCCGGCCCAGCGCCGGGAGGAACGCCAAGCCCTGGAGACGGCGTTGCAGGAACTGCAATTTGTGGGGCTGCACGACGATGCCGAGCAGTTGGCCGAAAACCTTTCCTACGGCAACCAGCGCCTGCTCGAGATAGCAAGGGCGCTCGCCACCCAGCCCCGGTTTATTATTCTGGACGAACCCGCCGGCGGCATGAACAACCAGGAAACCGCCGCCCTTATCGAAACCATTCGCAAAATTCGCGACCGGGGTATCACGGTATTGCTGATCGAACACGATATGAGCCTTGTGATGGAAGCCTGCGAACACCTTGTGGTGATCGAAAACGGGGCGAAAATCGCCGAGGGCACGCCCCAGGCCATCCAGAACGACCCGAAAGTGATCGAAGCCTATCTGGGAACCGACGAGGAATAGCCCATGATTCTGAATGTGGAAAATCTGCACGTGAAGTACGGCAACGTTGAGGCGCTGCACGGCATTACCCTTAATGTAAAGAAGGGAGAAATCGTCACGATTTTGGGCGCCAACGGTGCCGGCAAGTCCACGACCCTGATGGCCATCAGCGGCCTGGCAAAAGCCTCGCAAGGCGCGATTCAGTTTGAAGGGGAGGCCATTCATAAGCTGCCGGCCCATGGGATTGTCACCCGTGGCGTTGCCCAGGTGCCCGAGGGACGACGCGTTTTCGGCACATTGACGGTGCAGGAGAATCTCAACCTGGGCGCCTACACATCCAATGACCCGGAACGCAACCGCAAAAACCTGAAATGGATTTTCGATCTGTTCCCCCGCCTTCAGGAACGATCGGGACAACTGGCCGGCACCCTCAGCGGCGGCGAACAGCAAATGCTGGCCATCGCTCGCGCCCTCATGGCAACGCCCAAAATTCTTTTACTGGACGAACCCAGTCTAGGCCTGGCGCCCATTCTGGTGAAAGCCATCTTCGACACCATTCGCGAAATCAACCAGGCCGGCGTGACCGTGGTTCTGGTGGAACAAAACGCACGGGCCGCACTGAAGCTGGCCCATCGCGGCTATGTTATGGAAGTGGGCAACATTGTTCTGGAGGACACGGCCGAAAACCTGCTCTCTAACGCTGAAGTGCAAAACGCCTATTTGGGAGGCAAGCACTAAACGTCAATAGCGCTTAGGGCGAAACGCTCAGCACCGATTTGGAAAACCAGCGGCCCGGCCGCGACGTTACCGTTTTGAGGTGACAAATAGAAGCAGTACTGGCAGGCTCGCATGTTAATGCATATAAATGGTTAAACCATTACAATCTCATCGGAGCCACTATAAAAGAATTATTTGTTGAGGAAAGGAAGACACCATGAAAACGGCCATGGACGACTCCCTGCAAAATGAGGCCATCAAACTTGCCGAGGCTTGGCAAAATCGGGCCGATGCCTTGTTGAAAAGCGAAGAAAAACAGTCCCAGAAGCAGATCAAGCACCTGCTGACCCACCCGGAAGACAAGATTACCCTGACCCAGATGATCGATCAAAGCTTCCGCAGCGAAAACTACCGCCGGGTGGCGGACCAGGTGACCAGCCTTCTCAAACGCCGCGGCATCCCCGGGTTTTTCTCACCCACTGAAAAAATCCTGATGCACCTGTTTCTCAATGTCGGACGCCTGATTCCGGGCATATCCGTACCCAAAATGATTGAAAAAATGCGGGCCGACAGCAATCGGGCCATTATTCCCGGGGAATCGGATGTGCTTCTGGGGCATCTGCAGAAACGTAAAAGCCAGGGCATCCGCATGAACATCAACCACCTCGGGGAGGCCGTGCTCGGTGAGGAAGAAGCCCGTCATCGTCTGCAAACCTATATTGACGATTTAAAGAACCCGAGCATCGAATACATCTCGGTCAAGATTTCGACCATCTATTCCCAGATTCAGTCCCTGGCTTTCGAACATACGGTCAGTGTCCTCATGGAGCGCCTGGCCAAGCTCTACCGGACGGCGGCTGCCCATGAGTTCGAGCGCCCCGACGGTCAGCGGGTGCCCAAATTCGTGAATCTTGACATGGAAGAATACCGTGATCTCGACATCACGACCGCCGCCTTCACCCGTACCCTGGACCAGGATGAATTCAAACACCATGGTGCCGGCATCGTCCTGCAGGCCTATCTGCCCGATTCCTTTGCCATCCAGCAGACCCTGACCACGTGGGCCCGCGAACGCGTCGCCAACGGCGGCGCGCCCATCAAAATTCGTATCGTGAAGGGGGCCAACCTGGAAATGGAGCTGGTGGAATCGGCCCTGTTCAACTGGCCCCTGGCCACCTATGACAATAAGCGGGATGTGGATGCCAACTACAAACGTATGGTGCACTTCGGTATGCAGCCGGACAACATGCAGGCCGTTCATTTGGGCATTGCTTCCCATAACCTTTTTGAACTGGCCTATGCCTACAAGCTGGCCGAACGCAACCAGGTGACGGACGGCTTCTCCTTTGAAATGCTGGAGGGCATGGCCAACCACGTCCGGCGCGCCATCTCGGAGATGACCGGTGAGGTACTGCTCTACGCACCCGTGGCCGCACGGGAGGAATTCATCAACGCCATCGCCTATCTCGTGCGCCGCCTGGACGAAAACACCGGTGAAGAGAATTTCCTGCGCTACTCCCCCGACCTGAAAACAGGATCGGAAGAATGGTGTTTCCTCCAGAAACAGTTCGAGGCCGCCTGCGTTCATCGGGACCAGGCCCCCAGCACGCCCAACCGGATTCAGGACCGCAATCAGGAAGTTTTCCCGGATAAGATGGGAACCTGCTACGAAAGGGAATTCAACAACGAACCGGACACGGACTGGTCCCTGGCCGCCAATCGTCAATGGGCGGAAGCCATCCGGGAAAAATGGCAAAAAACAGCCGAAGACGCGCCCATCCAGATTCCCCTGGTGATCGGCAACGAGGAAATCCTGGAAGATCGCGACACGCGAACCTGCCTGGATCCCAACCAGATGCCCGTCGAGGTCACGGTAGCCAGCTATCGCCTGGCCACGACCGAGGATGCTGACCGGGCCGTGGCTGTGGCCCAAAAAGATCCGGACGGCTGGCGCCGTCTTTCAGCGGCCGAACGCCACCAGGCCCTCGCAAGGGTCGCCATGGAATTGCGGCATGCCCGCGGTGATCTCATCGGCGCGGCAGCGGCCAATACCGGCAAGGTGTTTACCGAAGCGGATGTGGAAGTGTCGGAAGCCATTGATTTCGCAGAATATTACCCCTATTCGACCCGAACGTTTACTGGTCTGGAAAACATCCGGGCAACGGGCAAAGGCGTGGGGGCGGTCATTTCGCCCTGGAATTTTCCGATTGCCATCCCCTGTGGAGGGATCATGGCGTCGCTGGCCGCCGGCAACACGGTCATTTTCAAACCGGCTTCGGATGCCGTCCTCGTGGCCTGGACCCTCTGCCAGGCCATCTGGCGCGCCGGCATATCCCGCAATACGCTCCAGTTTCTGCCTTGCTCCGGCGGCAGCACCGGCGCGCACCTGATCGGCCATGACGACGTGGACTTCGTGATTCTGACCGGCGGGACCGAAACCGGCATGGCCATGCTGAGTCAAAAACCGACGATTCACCTTTCCGCGGAAACCGGTGGGAAAAACGCCACCATCGTCACCGCCATGGCCGATCGGGACCAGGCCATCAAGAATGTGATTTACTCGGCCTTCGGCAACAGCGGTCAAAAATGCTCGGCCACCTCCCTGCTGATCCTGGAGCGGGAGATTTACGACGACGAAAATTTCAAACGCCAGCTGGCGGATGCCGCCCGCAGTTTCAAAGTGGGTTCGGCCTGGAATTTCACCAACAAAATGGGCGCCCTGATCCATCCCCCCAAGGGTGATCTGAAAAAAGCCATGACATCCCTGGAACCCGGGGAAAGCTGGGCCCTGCCACCTGAGATGGTCGACAACAATCCCCATATGTGGACCCCGGGCATCAAATACGGTGTCCAACCCGGATCCTTCACCCACAACACTGAATTTTTCGGCGCACTGCTGGGGGTAATGCCAACGGACAATCTGGACGCGGCCATCGAGCTGGTGAACATGACCGGCTTCGGGCTCACCTCCGGCATCGAAAGTCTCGACCCGCGGGAGCAGGCCATCTGGAAAGAAAAAATCCGGGCCGGCAACCTCTACATCAACCGCGGCACCACCGGGGCGATTACGCTGCGCCAGCCTTTCGGCGGCATGGGTAAATCCGCCCTGGGACCGGCCATCAAGGCGGGCGGCCCCAATTACGTCAGCCAGTTCATGTGTTTCGAGGAAAACGGGTTTCCCGCTGTCGGCCCCCTCGAACAGGAACATGCCCTGCTTCGCATGGCCCTGGAATGGCGCCGCAAACTTTTATGGGGCCACCTGGGTGAATTCCAGGATGATCTGACCAAAACCATCCGGGCCATTAAAAGCTATCTCTACCATGCCGAGCAGGAATTTGGCAGGGAGAAAGATTATTTCCACCTGCGGGGCCAGGACAATATCCACCGCTACCAGCCTCTGGGCACGGTGGCTATCCGGCTGCATCCCGACGACAGCCTCTTTGATGCACTGGCCCGCTTGGCTGCCGCCCGGATTGCCGGTAACGTTCCTGTTGTCAGTATACCCACCGATTTGGACAATGCGGTAACCGGGTTCCTATCCACCGTTGAAGGCCGCCAGATCACCCTCGGCGCACTGATTCGCCGCCAGTCCGATGAAGAACTGACGGCCTCCATGGCCGTCGTCCAGCGCATCCGCTATGCGGCCCCTGACCGGGTGCCCGCAGCGGTTTTGGCGGCCGCCGCCCAAAAAGGCTATTACATTGCCCGGTCACCCGTGCTCATGGAAGGTAGAATCGAACTGCTCCATTACTGTCAAAACCAGAGTATCTGTGACACCTATCATCGCTACGGGAATTTGGGAGACCGGTCGGAATTGTAACACCGCAATCAACAGAATAGAACCATAAGCGGCTGACCCGCCGCCTGCCGATGCAGGGGCGGGTCAGTTTTTTTGTGGAGGGAACTGCCGTGGGATCAGAATAGAAAGGCCAGCGCCTTGTGCTCGATCAGGATCTTGACCCCGATACCCAATAGCACCACGCCACCCAGTACCCCGGCCACCGGGCTCAGCCGCTCCGCTGACCCCACCGACTTTCCCAGATGCAGCCCCACCACGGTAAAGGCGCCCGCCACCAAGCCGATGATGATGGCCGGCAGCCAGATGGAAACCTGCAGCATGGAAATGGTTAACCCCACGGCCAAGGCATCGATGCTGGTGGCTACGGAAAGCATCACCAGGGTCAAACCCCTGGTGGGATCATGCTTTTCTTTGGCGTCTTCTTCCAGCTTGCACGCCTCCCGGATCATATTGACCCCCACAAACGTCAGAAGGCCGAAGGCAATCCAGTGGTCGAAGCGTTCGATCTGGTCACGTACCGTCAGACCGGCCGCCCAACCGATTATCGGCATCAGCGCCTGAAAAAGACCGAAATGCCAGGCAAGGCGGAAAAACTGACGCAATGACACCCGCTTCAAGCGTACACCGGTGGCGATGGCCACAGCGAAAGCATCCATGGCCAGGGCGACTGCGAGGGCGAAAATATTGATGAAATCCATGCAACCCTTTCCGAATGAACCCGGGTGCCGAAATGCCGCAAAGTTTTCTATGGTAAGGGGTGCCTTCGGTGATGTCAAAAAGAAAACGACCGCGGTTTGGCCAGTTTGCTCGCTATCGCGTTGACAGGCTGTTGGTTATTCACCATAATAGTCTTGCGCTGGTAACCACATAAAATTATTCATTTTCATCCAGTACAAAAGAACAGATAAGGTCATGAGCATGCTTCCCATTCCGCCCTTCTTTGACCCCGCAACGGTGCCAACCATCTGGCAGGTCCCCTATCAGCAACGTGCTAATGAAGCTCGGGACTGGCGACGCCGACACCAAATCCCGTCCGCCGCGCAGGACGCCTTGCGGGTCTCTTTATTGCTTGTCGATATCCAAAACACCTTCTGCCAGCCCGGTTTTGAGCTTTATGTCGGTGGGCGCAGCGGCACGGGCGCCGTGGATGACAATCGGCGATTGTGCGAGTTTATCTACCGAAACCTCAATGGCATCACCGAAATCTGCCCCACCATGGACACCCACCAAGCCGGTCAGATATTTCACAGCCTCTTTCTGGTAAACGAGGTCGGCGATCACCCGGAGCCCTATACCACCATTTCTCTGCAGGATTTAAAAAAAGGGGTGTGGCGGTTCAACGCCGCACTGGCCCCCGGATTGAATCTTACCGCGGAAGAGGGGCAACGGCATATCGAACACTATGCCAGGGAGCTGCAGTCCCGCGGTAAATATGAACTGACCATCTGGCCCTATCATGCCATGCTCGGCGGCATCGGCCACGCCTTGGTATCGGCTGTTGAAGAAGCGGTTTTCTTCCACGGCATCTGTCGTCTCAGTCAGCCGGATTTTCAGGTCAAGGGGCAAAATCCCCTGACAGAAAACTACTCGGTGCTGCGGCCCGAAGTGACCACCGGCCCGGCAGGCGAGCCTGTTGACGCCAAAAACCTCAAATTCATACGGAAGCTGCTGAATTTCGATGCGGTCATCATCGCCGGTCAGGCCAAAAGTCACTGTGTCGCCTGGACCATTGAAGATCTGTTGAATGAAATCCGGGCCACGGGACAACCGCTGGCAGAAAAAGTCTATCTGCTGGAGGACTGTACGACGCCAGTCGTGATCCCCGATGTGATGGACTATACGGAACAGGCGGACCAGGCCTTCCGCAAATTTGCCGACGCCGGCATGCACCTGGTGCAATCGACGGTTCCCATGCATGAATGGCCGGCTTTTGGAAACTAGAATGCACGCGGCAACGCATGCGCTCAGGATAAATATGCCATGACCCCATCTTCGCTCGCCGGTCCTCTTTTGACAGACCTTTATGAAATCACCATGGCCGCCGGATATTGGCGATATGACATCCGGGACCGGGCCACTTTTTCCGTCTTCGCCCGGAACCCGGAAAAAAAACGCAATTACTTCGTCGCTGCCGGTCTGGAAACGCTCCTCCAGGAGCTGGAATCCTATCGGTTCCAGGATGGAGATCTCACCTACCTGCAGAGCCTGCAACTTTTTGAACCCGGTTTTCTCGATGCCCTCCAACGGCTGCGGTTTACCGGCGATGTGCATGCCCTGCCGGAAGGCACCCTCTTTTTTCCGGAAGAGCCCCTTCTTGAGATCACGGCCCCCATCATCGAGGCGCAGTTGATCGAAACCCTTGTCCTGAACACCATCGGCATTGCAACCCTTATCGCCACCAAGGCTGCCCGCTGTATCCACGCCGCCGGGGGCCGACCACTGGTCGATTTCGCCCTGCGGCGCACCCACGGGGCGGATGCCGGCGATCAGGTCGCGCGCAGTACTTACATTGCCGGTTTCGGAGGAACCAGCAATTTGCGGGCCGGTCAACGCTTCGGGATTCCCGTGTCCGGCACCATGGCCCACGCCTTCGTAACCGCTTTTCCGTCCGAACTGGCGGCATTCCGGGCCTATGCCGCCACCTTCCCCCATCACACGATCTTTCTGATCGATACTTATGATACCCTGGCCGGCGCCCGTAACGCGGCAACCGTGGCGCTGGAAATGCAGGCCCGCGGGCATACCGCGATCGGCGTACGTCTGGACAGCGGGGACATGGTGGCCTTGAGCCGGGAGGTTCGCCGGATCCTGGACCAGGCCGGGCTGCCGGACATGAAAATCTACGCCAGCAGCAGCTTTGACGAAGAGAAAATCGATGCAACCCTCAGGGCCGGCGCGCCCATCGATGCTTTCGGTGTCGGCACCCGTGTGGGGGTTTCAGCCGATGCGCCGTACCTGGATATCGTCTATAAGCTGGTTCGATTGGGACCGCGGGATATCCGCAAACTGAGCCCGGGCAAGGTCACCCTGGCTGGAAAGAAACAAATTTTTCGCTGTCGTAACGCCGCAGGATTGTACCGGGAAGACATTATCGCCTGTCGGGAGGAGACCGTCGACAATGCCGAACCCCTCATCGAACCGGTTATGGCCGGAGGGCGGCGACTCAACCCGCCCACCGCTTTAGACGATATTCGCAAAAACTTTGACAGGCAATTTGCGCTTCTCGATCCGCGCTATAAAACCATTCACGAATATATCGCCTACCCTGTTCATACCAGTACCCGGCTTCAAGCCCTTCAGGCATGATGGTGGCAGCCGACGGTATCGTTGGATTTCTCGAGGATTGAAAACGAGAGGGACGGCCATTAAATGCCGAGATAGGCCTTCCGCACATCCTCATTGGCCAGCAGCTTATCGGCGGCATCCGCCATGATGATGCGGCCGTTTTCCATTACGTAGCCGCGATGCGCCGTCTTGAGTGCCAGGTTGGCGTTTTGCTCCACCAGAAAAACCGTGGTGTTGTTTTCGGTGTTGATCTTGCGGACGATATCGAAAATCCGCTTGACCACCAGAGGCGCCAGTCCCAGAGACGGTTCGTCCAGCAACAACAGGCGCGGCCTGGCCATCAGCGCCCGGGATATGGCCAGCATCTGCTGCTCCCCGCCACTGAGAGTGCCGCCGGGCTGGTTGCGGCGCTCGGCTAAAATCGGAAAAAGTTCAAATATATACGCGATATCGTTTTTTATCTCGTCCTTGTCATCACGCAGAAAGGCCCCCATATCCAGATTCTCGAGCACGGTCAAATAGGGAAAAATCCGTCGCCCCTCCGGCACCTGGGAAATGCCCATGGAAACGATGGTGTTGGGGGGCAGCCCGTGGATGGGCTGATCCTGAAAGAGAATCTCGCCCGCACGTGGTGGCACGACGCCGCTAATGGACATGAGGGTCGTCGATTTACCGGCACCATTGGCACCGATGAGGGTCACGATTTCCCCCTCGGCGATGTCCATGCTGATGGATTTCAGGGCCTGAATGTTGCCATAAAAGGTTTCAATGTTCTGGAGCTTAAGCATCGATATCTTCTCCGAGGTAAGCCTTGATCACGGCCGGATTGCTTTTAATCTCCTCTGGGTTTCCCTCGGCAATTTTTTTGCCATAATCGACCACGTAGATCCGGTCGGATAAACTCATGACAAGCTTCATGTCGTGTTCGATCAGAAGAATCGAAACCCCCATTTCCGCGCGCAGGCGAATGATCAGATCATCAAGTTCTTTAGTTTCCTGGGCATTCATCCCGGCCGCCGGTTCATCGAGCAGCAGCAGGAAAGGTTCGGTTGCCAGGGCCCGGGCAATTTCAAGTCGCCGTTGCGCACCATAGGGCAGGTTTTTGGCAAACTCGTTGACATAGCGGGCCAGGCCGATTTTCTCCAGCATACGATAGCTGTCGTCCACCACCTGTTTTTCTTCCCGACGATTGGCCGGCGGTCGTAAAATAGCCCCCGGTATCCCTGAACGCAGCCGGCAGTGGCGCCCGATCATGACATTCTCCAACACCGTCATGTTCTGAAACAAGCGGATATTCTGGAAAGTACGGGCCATACCGCGCTCGGTCACCCGATTGGGCTTGAGTCCGTTCAACCGGGAGGAATCTCCCTCCGGTCGTGTCAGGAGCATATCGCCCTTGGTCGGGGAATAGATCCCGGTAATACAGTTGAAAAAGGTGGTCTTGCCCGCCCCGTTGGGTCCGATCAGGGCAACAATCTCACCGGGTTTCACTTGAAGATCGATATGATCGAGGGCCCGTAGCCCCCCGAAATCCATGGTCAGCTGGTTGACATCTAAAACCGGTTTCATGCGTTATTGTTTTCCGCTATTGTATTCTGTCCTTCAAATTTATAGATGCGCCGCACCCCGCTGATAATACCGCCGGGCCGAAATACCATCATCAGCACGAGTATCACCCCGAAAACCAACATGCGGTATTCGGAGAAAGCACGCAGGTATTCCGGAAGGAGGATCAGGATCAGCGCCCCGACAATCACTCCCAGGATGGAGCCCATACCCCCTAGTACCACGACGCAGAGGATGATGATGGACTCCCAGATGGTGAAACTGGTGGGGTTGATGAACGTCGTCTTGGCAGCAAAAACGACACCGCCCATGCCGGCCCAGGTGGCCCCGAGGGCAAAAGCGGACAATTTGGTGCGGGTTTTATCGATGCCCATGGCCTGGCAGGCCACTTCGTCTTCCCGCAAAGCGATCCAGGCCCGCCCGATGCGCGAATCCTGGAGACGTCGGACGACGAATATGGTCATCAGCGCCAGGCCGATCATCAGAAAATAGATGAAGATGGAGGATTGCTGCAGGGATAGCTGGAGCCCGAAAAGGCTCGGTTTGGGAATATTGGCAATGCCGCTGGGACCGAAAGAAAATTCATTCCAGTTTTCCAGTACCAGGCGGATGATTTCGCCGAATCCCAGCGTGACGATGGCCAGGTAGTCGCCCCGCAACCGCAGTACCGGAAAACCAAGAATGATCCCGAAGATAAAGGCCAGCAGCGCACCGATGGGCAGGGCCATCCAGAAGGTCACCCCAAAATGGTAATTGAGCAGGGCATAGCTGTAGGCGCCAACCGCATAGAAAGCCACATAGCCCAGGTCCAACAGGCCTGCCAATCCGACCACGATGTTCAGCCCCAACCCCACCACGACATAAATCAACGCGGTGATCAAAATGTTGGTCTGGTACATGGAAAAAACAAAGGGGAACGCCACCACCAAAATCAAAGCGGCAATCAATCCCGGTATATAAAACCGCGGATTACCCATAAGCCTGGGGATCAGGGCAACTTTTTCCTCACCGCTGATTTCCGCTTTCTTTTTACCGGCTTCCTTACGTGCGATGGCATAGCGCCAGAGAAATGACAGGAAAAAAACCCCCACGCCGACACCCGCCAAGCGCCACCAGTGCCAATCGATGGTTTGCTCGATGGTGTTCACTTTGATCACCATGATGGGAAAGGTGAGGAACATAAACCAAAGCGATACCAGCAAGGACTTCTTGATTTCTTGATATATCGTCATAATTCGCTGCGTAACCTTTTACCGCCGGGCTGCCAGCATGGTTTGCCCAGTTTCCCGCCGGCGAGGGATGATCGAGATTATACTTTGTCGGTATCCGACCGGCCGAGGATACCCGCCGGCCGAAAAATCAGGATGAGCACCAGAAAAACGAAGGCGAAGACATCTTCATAATCACTGGAGATATAGCCCGTGAAAAAGCTTTCCGTCCATCCCAGCACGAGACTGCCCAGAACGGCGCCGGGCATGCTGCCAATGCCCCCCAGAACAGCGGCCACGAAAGCCTTGATGCCGGCAATGAAGCCGACGTAAAAGTTGACCTGCCCGATGTGCGACGCCACCAGCACACCTCCAAGGGCGGCAATGGACGACCCGATGATAAACGTAAAGGAAATAACCCGGTTGACATCCACCCCCACCAGCATGGACATATCGCGATCCTGGGCCACCGCCCGCATGGCCTTGCCCATCCGGGTAAACTTGATCAGGTAGGTCAACGCTACCATCACCAGGGCGGCCGCGATATAAATGACAATTTCGGTGGAGCGGACGATGTGTCCAACGGGCTTTAAGAAATCCCAGGTCGGGATCAGGTTGGGGTAGGGCAGGAAATTCGAGGTCTGGGCCAGCAGAACATAGTTTTGTAGAAAAAGGGACATCCCGATGGCACTGATGAGGGCTGAAAGCCGCTGGGACCCGCGCAAGGGCTTATAGGCGATTTTTTCGATGGTAAAACCATAAGCCGCCGAATACAGCATGGCGATCAATGCGGCCAGAATGATAATCGCGATGGAATTCCAGCCCAACATGGTCAATACGCTGATGACGATCAGGCCCGTAAATGCGCCGATCATGTATATTTCACCATGGGCAAAATTGATGAGCTCAATAATCCCGTAGACCATCGTATACCCTAGTGCGATCAGAGCATAGATGCTGCCACGGGTCAGACCTCCGAGGAACAGTTCAAGAAAATAATCCATCGGATACGATTCCCAACCCCGTCCGCATTGAAGCGGTTATATAGTCTTCCCTAAAAATAATCTGCCATAAACACATCAGGGGTCATCGCCCTGCGGCGCGACCCCTGATGCCTGCCATTGCTTGTGTTTAGAATTCCACGGTCACATACTGACCGTTCTGGACCTGGTACATCGCAAAACCCACGCCGATGGCATCACCCTTTTCATCGAATTTGATGATGCCCAGCGGTGTAGCCACCCATTCGGATTGCAGGGTTTTGGTCAACACATCGTAATCGGTGGAGCCGCTCTTTTCGACCGCGTTCAAGAGGGCCAAAGTGGCCGCATAGGCGTTCAGGAAAAAGGCGCCCGGCTCTTCACCGTATTCTTTTTTATGCATTTCCACGGCCTCAATGGCAATGGGATTGCTGGAGGTGTCCACCGGACCGGTGGCGTAGACGCCCTCGGCAAACTCACCGGCAACCTTGATAAAGGTATCGTCTTTCACCCCGTCATCGGAGATAAAGACTGTATCCATGGCCTTGTTGCGCATCTGCTGGACAAGCTTGGAGGCTTCCGGATGATAACCGCCGAAAATGACCGCTTCGGCTTCGGAGCGTTTGATTTTCTGAACCACGGCGGAGTAATCCACGGCACCAGGCGTAATGCCTTCGTAAAGAACCACTTCCGCCCGGCTGTCGTTCTCCAGAAAACCCTTGGCGAACTCTGCCAGGCCCTTGCCATAGTCGCCTTTGTCATGCAAGACCGCGATCTTCTTGAATTTCAAAACATCCAGGGCAAAGTCCACTTCCAGGCGGGCCTGGGCATCGTCGGAAGCAATGGTCCGGTAGAAGTTCGGATAGTCCCCGCTCTGGGTCAAGGCCGGATTGGTGGCGGAAGGACTCATGGCGATGATGCCCGACTCCTTGTAAATCCCCAGAGCCGCTTTCGTGGCGCCACTGCAAATATGGCCGACCACGACATTCGCGCCGTCGGTTACCAGCTTGGTGGCCGTATTGGTAGCCACTTCCGGTTTACAGACGTCGTCTTCCACCAGGAGTTCGATCTGGCGGCCACAAGCCCCGCTCATGGCATTGCGCTTTTTGACGATGAGCTCGGCCGCACGCACGGTCGGAATGCCGTAAGAAGCCAGGTCGCCACTGTGGGCACCGGCAACACCCAATTTGACAGGCTCAATTGCCTTTTCCACCGGCGCAGCTTCTTTCGTGGCCTCGGCGGATTTTTCCTGCTGTTGGCCGCAGGCAAAAAGGATCAAACCTGCCAGGGCAAAAAGTGCGATCAGCGCAAAATATCTTCCGAAGTGTTTCCTCATCATCCCTTCCTCCTTGAAAAAGTAACAAAAATGGGAGCTTACCATCCTGTGAATCCGCTATTTTATAGACATCTGACAAGCTCCCGTCAAGATAGAAATTACATCCGGCACCATTTGAAGGCGGCCCGCCGAGCGTCGGACCGTGCCGGCTTATAGGTCTAAATCACTGATACCCGGCATTCGGCAGGATCAATCGGCACCGCAATGCATCTTGCCCGCCTGGCATCACCGGCGACGCCCCTGGCATTAGGAGGTTTAGCGTTTACGGTCCGCATACACATTGGCAATGCAGCAAAGAAAGGTTCCTGGCTCGGTATCGCTCCGGTTGCGCATCCCGTGGGCTTCCATGCCGGGCACATAGACAACATCCCCGGGACCTACCACCACCTGTTCGACGATTTCCTCGGTTTCTGTATCGAACTGCCAGCATTCGAACTGGCCGCTGAGGATGTACATGGTCTGATGGTAGAAATGATTGTGAATCGGAATCTGCCCGCCCGGCTGAATCGTAAAAAAACGCAAGCCATATTCGGGATGACCAGTGCCATCGTCACCACAGCTGGAAAGCCAGCGGATACTGGTTCCCATAACATCCCGCATAACCCCTTTGAAGGGAAATTGGTCGATAAACTTTTCTTCGCAATCTTTATAGTTTTTGACGTCCATAATTACCTCTCCTAAGGTTATGGGGTGAAGTGCGCTTGCCAAGCCCTGTTGGGATGCGGCGCCTTTCCATCCGCGGGCATTACGGTGGAAAAGCTTATCACAGAACACCCCCTATTTCAGCACCCAGAAGGATAAAATACGGTGCTCCGAAATGTGCATATCCGCCCGGCATGCCAAACCTATAGGCCCTTGGCCGACCAGGCCGTCCACAAACAATGGGGGCTTTGTTTCCCCGCTGACAAACGTGCTGGCATCTTGACCCCCGGGTACGAATGCAGTAAGGCATGCCCAACGGCCTGGCTGGCAACTAATCTCAACGGCAGACACCCACATTATATATGGGAGACAATACGGTGGATCCGATTGCCCTAGTCGTCAAAACGGTACCGGAAGCCCAGAAGACGGCGGATCGTCTGGAGGCCTGGCTCAAGGACCACGGAGTTGGTGTCAACCGCATCCGCCCCGATGCCATCAGCAGCGCCACCAATGACAACGCCGCCACCCGCCGGTTGGCGTGTGTTTTCGTTCTTGGGGGCGATGGTACGTTTCTAAGCGCGGTCCGCTGGATTGGTGATGCGCCCATACCGATCCTGGGCGTCAAGTTCGGGGAAGTTGGCTTTTTGGCGGAAATCGCTGCCGACGACCTGTTTGCGGCCGCCGAAGCAGTTTTGACAAACAATTTTCAAATTGAGCATCGTATGCGACTGGTTGCCACCGTCGTCCGGGACGGCCAAACCCACTACCGCGAAACGGTTTTAAACGATGTGGTCATGAATACGGGCACCCTGGCACGCCTGGCCCTTATCCCCACCTATATCAACGATCACTATCTGACCACTTTCCGGGCCGACGGCCTGATCGTTTCGACCCCCACCGGGTCCACCGCCTATTCCCTGGCGGCGGGCGGTCCGGTTGTCCACCCCCAGGTGCCGGGCATCGTCATGACGCCGATTTGCCCGTTTACCTTAACCAACCGCCCCCTTGTCGTGCCGGACAGCACCCGCATTCTGATCAAACCTGAGGAGCAATCGCCCCAATTGACCCTCACACTGGACGGCCAGGCCGGCCTGGAAATCCATCATGGCGATGCCGTCCTGATCGAAAAAAGCCCTCACCCGGTCTATATGATCCAGGTGCCCGACGGTGAATACTTCGACGTTCTCAAAGCCAAACTGAGCTGGAGCGGAGGCCGGGCCTGATTCACACGTTGCCGCACCACGCAGATCCCGCCCAACAAAAAACCGGCAGATCAAATCGTGCAACCTGCCGGTCATTTACTTTTTCTTAAATAAGGCGGCAAGGGCTCAGAACCAAACGGCGTCTTGGTTCGATGCCCCCCTTCTCGTCCCAGTCCTAATAACGATAATGATCCGGCTTGAACGGCCCCGCCACCTCGACGCCGATATAGTCGGCCTGTTCCTGTGTCAATTTAGAAAGACGGACACCGAGCCGGTCCAGATGCAGCCGGGCCACCTCCTCATCCAATTTTTTGGGCAGCGTATACACCTCTTTTTCCAGCTTGCCGGACGCCAGTTCAATCTGGGCCAGACATTGGTTGGTAAAGCTGTTGCTCATCACGAAACTGGGATGTCCCGTCGCACAGCCCAAATTCACAAGGCGTCCCTCGGCCAAAACAATGATCGAACGCCCGGAGGCCAAGGTCCACTTGTCAACCTGGGGCTTAATGGTTTCCTTTTGGCAGACCGGATTCTTCTCCAGGTAGCCCATATCGATTTCATTGTCGAAATGCCCGATGTTGCAGATGATGGCCTCGTTTTTCATCTGCTCCATGTGCGCCCCGGTCACCACAAGATAATTGCCCGTCGCCGTAACGAATATATCACCCATGGGGCTGGCGTCTTCCATGGTCACGACTTCAAAGCCTTCCATGGCCGCCTGCAGCGCGCAAATGGGGTCGATTTCCGTAACCAGCACGCGGGCACCGTATCCACGCATGGAGCGGGCACAGCCTTTGCCGACATCGCCATAACCGCAGACCACGACGATTTTACCCGCCATCATGATATCCGTGGCCCGCTTGATGCCGTCGGCAAGGGATTCGCGGCAGCCATAAAGATTGTCAAATTTCGATTTGGTCACCGAATCGTTGACGTTGATGGCAGGAAACAGCAGTTTTCCGTCCCGGGCCAACTGGTAGAGACGGTGAACACCCGTGGTGGTTTCTTCGGAAACCCCCCGGACCTTGTCCGCGATGGTGCTCCAGCGCTTAGGGTCGCTTTCGTAAGACGCCTTGAGCCGTGCCATGAGATAGTGCATGTCCGGATTGTCGTAATCTTTTTCCAGCAGTTCGGGGTTCTGCTCCACCCGAACCCCCTGGTGGATCATCAGGGTGGCGTCCCCGCCGTCGTCGACAATCAAATCCGGCCCACTGCCGTCCGGCCAGGTCAAGGCCATTTCCGTGCACCACCAGTATTCTTCCAGTGTTTCTTCTTTCCAGGCAAAAACGGCCGCCGATCCGTTTTGGGCGATGGCCGCGGCCGCATGGTCCTGGGTGGAAAAAATATTGCAGCTGGCCCAACGGATATCAGCCCCCAGAACTTTGAGGGTCTCGATCAGCATCGCCGTCTGGATCGTCATGTGGAGGCTGCCGGTAACCTTCAGCCCCTTGAGGGGTTGATCCGGACCATACTTTTCCCGCACCGCCATAAGTCCCGGCATTTCGTTTTCGGCCAGCTTCATCTCCTTGTTGCCGAACTCCGCCAGGGACAGGTCGGCCACTTTATGGGGCAACGCAAGATCCAGCGCCATGAGCCCTCCAGGCGCATCTTTCATGCGAATAACAGTCATGTAAAACTCCTTGTTACGATAATGATGTTCGTCCCCGTGATTGTCCGCCACGGGATTTTACCATTGTTTCCCTGACTATAGGTCCCGCGAAGGTCCTTGTCAGCTCTATTTCGGCCCAAAGGGCCGTTTTCTTTAAAAACATCCGTTAAATACCGGCCAAATTCCGAATTTCATCCACACGGGATGTGCTTTCCCAGGTGAAGGTCTTTTCCGAACGGCCAAAATGGCCATAAGCGGCCGTGGGTCGGTAAATGGGGTTCAGCAAATCCAGGTATTCAATAATCGCCGCCGGCCGGAGATCGAACACTTCACGGATGATCTCCTTGACCCGTTTTTTGGGCATCACGCCGGTGCCCATCAGGTCCACCATCACGGACACCGGTTCGGCCACACCGATGGCGTAGGCCACCTGAACCTCGCATTTTTTGGCCAGGCCGGCAGCCACCACATTTTTAGCGATATGGCGTCCCATGTAGGAAGCACTGCGGTCGACTTTGGAAGGATCCTTGCCGGAAAAGCAGCCCCCCCCGTGGCTGCCCTGGCCGCCATAGGTATCGACGATGATCTTGCGCCCGGTCAGACCGCAATCTCCCATGGGGCCGCCCACGACAAATTTTCCGGTCGGATTGATAAAATATTTCGTATCGCCGTCGATCATATCCGACGGAATGACTTTTTTGATCACCTCTTCGATAACCGCCTCGCGGATGGTTTCATGGGTAACGTCGGGCTTGTGTTGACTTGACACAACGATGGTATCCACCCGTTTGGGCGTTCCGTTTTCATATTCGATGGTGACCTGGGATTTACCGTCCGGCCGCAAAAAATCAATCGCGCCGTTTTTGCGGACCGTGGCCAGCCGCTGGGTCAATTTATGGGCATACATGATGGGCATGGGCATCAATTCCGGTGTTTCATCCGTGGCAAAACCGAACATCAACCCCTGGTCGCCAGCCCCCTGGTCCTTGAACAGGCCCTCACCCACATTGACCCCCTGGGCGATGTCCGGTGACTGATGGTCGATACTGGTTACCACCGAGCAGGTCTGGCAGTCGAAACCCATCTGGGAAGAACAATAACCGATCTCACGGATGGTCTCGCGAATAATGTGGGGAATGTCGACATAGCATTCCGTGGTGATTTCGCCCGCCACGAAGGCGAGGCCCGTGGTGACCAGCGTTTCGCAGGCCACCCGGCAGCCTTTATCCTTTGCGATGATGGCGTCCAGAATGGCGTCCGAGATCTGGTCCGCAACTTTGTCGGGATGTCCTTCGGTTACAGATTCGGATGTGAAAAAAAACTGTTCATTACCCATGTGATTTAATCTCCTCAATGCGTACAGGTCGCTGTTTACGCATCCATATTTAATTAGGTGTTGGGATCCAGCGGCATATTGTCGATCAATCGTGTCGTACCAACTTTGACTGCCAGCGCCATGCGAACGGGGCGGTCGATCACGTTCACGTTCTCAAGGGTGTCGGGGTCGACGATCACGATATAATCGATAGCGGTTTCAGGGTGGGCCTCAATGCGTGCTGTGGTTGCGGCAATAATCCGGTCCGCACGGGTTTCGCCATTGGCGACCTGCTTCCGGGCCTCCTGCAGGGATTGGCTCAGGCTCAGCGCCGCCTGGCGCTGGTCGGGTTTCAAATAGGCATTGCGCGAGCTCATGGCCAGCCCGTCCGGTTCGCGCACCGTCGGAACCCCCACGATGTCAACGGCAAAATTGAGATCCCTGACCATCCGCCGGATGATGGTCAACTGCTGAAAATCCTTTTCGCCAAAAAGCGCCACGTGGGGCGCGACGATATGAAATAGCTTGGTCACCACGGTGGCCACACCGCGGAAAAAAATCGGGCGCGACAGCCCGCACATCCGTTGCGCAAGGTCCTGAGGGGTCACAAACGTCTGACATCCATCGGCATAAATCGCCCGGTCGTCAGGCGTAAAAAGGATGTCCACCGGGATGGTTTCGGCCAGACGGCAATCCTTGGCCATGTCGCGGGGATAGGCTTCAAAATCCTCGCCGGGAGCGAATTGGGTGGGGTTCACGTAAATACTGGCCACCAGGACATCGGCCAGACGACGCCCCTCGCGCATCAGGGCCAGGTGGCCATCGTGCAGGTAGCCCATGGTGGGCACGAAAGCCAGGGTTCGGCCCGCCTGCCGCAACGCTCGTGACCGATGCTGCATTTCTTCAATCGTGGAAATAATTTCGATGGGTTGGCCTCCATACCAACTAACGTTAAAACAAACCGTGTCTTATGGTAGCCCTTGCTAAAAGTCAACCGGGCATTTGGCCTTCCCATGCCGGCATCAAAGGGGACGCCCCCATGGCGAACATCGATGATGCCACGCCGGCGTGACAGGAGGAAACGATTGGATGGGCTCGAGTGAAGCGGCCGTAACGACGCAACCCGAAAGCGCCCACAGGGCGACCGATGCCTTATATCAGGCTTTCGATATCCGGGTGGTTGCGCAGAACCGTGACAAACTGGCTCGTACGGTGATCCAGCCGGCTTTTGACAATCCACAGAAGACGTTGCTGGAACAGATAGGCCATCGCATAATCGCTCTTGAGCAAATTGCGAATTTTTTCCGACCTTATGGAATATACCTGGCAGGGTTCCGCACAAAGCGTGGTGGACGTGTACATCATGCCCCCGCCCATCACCGCCGACCATCCAAACGAATAACCCGGTTTCACGGCGCCGATGGCGAACGAAATTTTATCGGAAATCCGTTTTTCAAGCAGGATTTTGCCCCGCTTGAGAAAATACATGCGCTCCGCCGGATCGCCCTCCTGGAAAATGATATCGTCTTCTTCAAACTGCAGGATGTCCAGGTGGGGTATCACCGTATCCAGCATCGCGTCGCTCAAATTGCTCAAAATGATGATATCTCTTACTTCATCGTAGGAAAGCATGTTTCACCTCTGAAGGCTCGAGGCCTCAACGCCTGTCACCGGCAGCAGATTATTTTAGGAAAAAAAGCAGCACCAAAAAGAGTCCGGAGACGGCCGCACTCAAACCCACCGGGATTACGCCCTTGTCAAACGCCTCCTGAATCGACTGGCCCAAGCTACGGGGATTGCCATCCCCCGCTTTGACCAGGCGATGGAACGGCAGCAAGAACCAGCTGCTGACGCGCGCCGGGGCATTGCGGCAAAACCGATTGACGGCACCGGTCAATCCCCGGGCCAGCCATTGGTCACACACCTGGTTCAGGCGATTGAAGCATCTGTCCATCGCCCCGTAGAAAAGACGCGCCCCTTTGCGATAAAACCAGTCCGCATCCAAATTGACACAGCGGATCTCGGCCGGGTAGATGCCGGACAGCAGCAGCAGGGCAAAGGCCAACGCCGAAAAAAACAGGATCTGCAGCTGGGCCACCACATGCGGTACGGTGTAGGGTTCGTACCCCACCGGCTGATAGGGCAGCATGCTGTACAAATACTGCGGGAAGGACCCGATAAAAATACAAAGAAACGCCGTTATCCCCATAGCCAGCAGCATATGCGGGGGCGCTTCCTTGGGCCGCAGCCCGGAGTCGTGGGAGAAGAAAGCGAAATAGGGAATCTTGATGCCGGCATGGTGAAACACACCCGCCGAAGCAAACAGCAAAATAAACCAGATCCATCGCATGTGTCCGCTGCCGGCCGCGTCCATCACCATGGACTTGCTGACAAATCCGCTGAACAGCGGAAACGCGGATATCGAAGCCGCCCCGACGATACAGAAAATGCACGTCAGGGGCATGGTACGGTAGAGCCCCCCGATATCCGTGGCGTTGATCTTCCCCGTGCGGTACATGACGGCCCCCATGGTCATGAACAGCAAACCCTTAAACAGAATATCGTTAAAGGCATGGGCCACGGCGCCGTTGATGGCCAGTTGGGTGCCGATACCGATACCGCAGACCATGAAGCCCACCTGGTTGATCAGGCTGTAGGCCAGAACCCGCCGCAGGTCGTTTTCAATCACCGCAAAGAAAATCGGAAAACCCGCCATGGCGGCCCCGATCCAGATCAGGGCCTCGGTGCCCGGATAAGCCCGGGCCAGGGCATACACGGCCGTTTTGGTGGTAAACGCGCTCAAAAAAATCGTGCCGGTGATGGTGGCTTCAGGGTAGGCGTCCGACAGCCAGGTATGGAGCAGCGGCCAGGCGCAATTGATCCCAAGTCCTAGAAATATGAGGTGTGATCCTGGTCCATCCAGACCAATCAAACCGAATTCAATGGAACCGGTATGGTGCACCCGCAGGACGATCCCGGCCAGAAGAATCAACCCGCCGGCCACATGAAACATGAGATAGCGAAACCCGGCCCCCATGGATTGGCGGGTGCGGCGGGCCCAGATCAGCTGGACACAGAAAACCGTGAGCAGTTCCCAGAATATGAAAAAAGTGAAAAAGTCGCCGGCAAAAACGACCCCGAGCGCGCTGCCGGTATAGAGCATGCCGGATACGTTCTGTACGGTCTCTTCCACATGCAGGGCATAAATAGTGGTGATCAAGCCAATCAGGATAAAAATATAGCCGAACACCAGGGACAGACGATCGATCCGCGCCAGCACCAACTCCTGCCCTAAAAACGACAGGGTCCAGCTGTCTCCGGTGGGCAGATGGATCAGGTTGATAAAGGCCAGCACGGGGAGCGCCAGCATCACCGCACGCCGCACGTGCCCTCGCAAAAACGGCAGGAGCAGGGCGCCGAGCATGAAGGGCGCTGCCGGTGGCAGGGAGCTAATCATAATAATCCTCCCCGCGTTTGACCAGGGGCCGCAGGATATACTTGGCCACCAGCACCAGCAATACACAGGCCACGAAACCGTAGACCGCATAAAACCCCCACCATCCCTCCCACGGAAAATGGGGGTGTTTATGCACAAAAAACTCGGCGATCAGAAGCAAAACGAGCGCGGAATAGAAAAAAAGGAACACCCGTTTGACGTTTTTGGGCTTGTCGAACAGATAGGTTTTTTCATCCGGCGACTTTGGGTGCATATATAGAACCTCCGGGCAGGCCTTTTGGGAAAACAACAGCGACGGGCCTAACGGCCCGCACCGATACCTGCCGTACTACAGGGTGTTGAAAAAAATAACGCCCAGATAAACCAGGCCAACCGTAATGGCCACAAAGAAAATCGGCCGGTAGCCCGGGACGGGGTCGTGTTTCAGTTCCATCAGTTCTTCATGGTCTTCGTGCATGACTTACAATCCGGTGACTTTCGCCGCCGACATGACGGCCAGTTGCATGAACGGTTGCGGGTAGACCAGCAGCACCAGGGATATCACGGCGGTGATGGCCAGCGGGACCACACAGAAAAGCGGGGCCTCCTGGACCCGGGCTTCGAAAAGCGCGTCCTCCGGCGGGCAGAAAAACGCCCGGTAGACCACCGGCATGAAATAAGCGGCATTCAGCAATGAACTGAAAAGCAAAACCGCCAGGATTGCGATCTGGTCGGCCTCCAGCGCGCCCAGCACCAATGTCCATTTGCTCAGGAATCCGCCGCAGGGCGGCATCCCGATGATACTGAGGGCCCCGATGAAAAAGGCCGTCATGGTCACGGGCATCCGACGTCCGATGCCCGTCATTTCGCTGATGTTCTTTTTGCCCGTGGCGACGAAAATGGCCCCGGCGCAGAAAAAGAGGGTGATTTTGCCGAAAGCGTGCATGGCGATATGGACCATGCCGCCGGTAACCCCTTTGGGCGACAGCATGGCCGCACCCAGAACGATATAGGAAAGCTGCGCAATGGTGGAAAACGCCAGCATCCGTTTGAGATTGTCCTGGGACAGGGCAATAAAAGACCCCACCAGTATGGTGGTGGAGGCCACGAACAATAAAGGTGTGCTCAGATCGAAGGCCTGTAGCATGTCGGTACCGAAAATACCGGTGATGACACGAACGATGCTGAACACCCCGACCTTGACCACCGCCACCGCGTGCAACAGGGCGCTGACCGGCGTCGGTGCCACCATGGCCGCCGGCAGCCATGAATGCAGCGGCATGACAGCCGCTTTGGCAAATCCAAAGACAAACATGAACAGGAGGAGGGCCACCGTGCCACGGGAGGCGGTTCCCGCCAGAACCCCCTGGGGGCTGAAGTCCAGGTTGCCTGTGAAATGATAGGTCACCAGCATGGCCGGCAGCACCAAGCCGATGGAGGCACCCACCGTATACAGCAGATATTTCCGACCGGAAGTCCGGGCTTCCTCATCCTGATGGTGGGTGACCAGAGGATAGGTGGCCAGCGAGAGCATCTCGTAAAACAGATACATGGTCAGCAGGTTGGCTGAAAACGCCACCCCGATGGCCGCACTCAGGGAAACGGCGAAAAAACAAAAATAACGGGTCTGGGCATGTTCGTCCAGCCCCCGCATATAGCCGATGGAGTAGGCGGACGTGATAATCCACAGAAAGGAAGCCACCAGTGCGAAAAGCATCCCGAAGGCATCCACACGGAAGGCCAGACTCAACCCCGGCAAAACCTCGACAACCTGGCAGATAATCTCCTTACCATGCAAAACAGCCGGCAGCATGGAAGCCACAAGAGCAAATTTGATCACCGCCGCCAGAAAAGTCCAGCCTTCACGCACATTGGGCGAACGGCTGAACCCGATCAGCGGTATCGCAAGCAGCGAGACAAGAACGGCAATAAGCGGTTTGACCGAAATCAAGGTGTCCATGGGTCAGGTGATCCCCACCGGAATGGCATGATCAATAATCTGGCTGACGATATCTCCGGCATAGATCCCCAGCGCAAACAGAAGAACAGCGGTCACGACCAGTGTCACAAGCATTTCGAAAGGGGCTTCCTGAACCGCGGAAACAAAATGGCCATGGTCCCCATGGTGGTCATGGAAGGGTTCGAAATAGGCAATTTCAAATATACGGAAAAACAACACAAGATTGATCAGACTGCTGAGCAAAAGCGCGGCCATAAATCCATACTGGCCGGCGGCCACAGCGCCTGAAATCAGATACCATTTACTGAAAAATCCGCAGGTGGGCGGCACACCGATAATGGACAAGCCCGCCACCACGAAAACCCCCATGGTCACAGGCATTTTCTTGAACAGCCCCTGCATGTCGTCAATGGCGTCACTGCCCACTTTGGAAATGATGGCGGCCGCGGAAAGAAACACGCATAGGGTCATGATGGCATCGTTCACGATATGCAGAATCGCACCGGAAATGCCCAGCCGGTTGCCCAGCCAGAAACCGCCCACCATATAGCCCACCTCGGCCACGATAATGTAGGTCAACATACGTTTCAGACGCCGTGTCGACAGGGCCATGAAGGAACCGGCCACAATGGCCGCGATGGCCAGCCATACCATGGGTTCGCTGATCGCCATCTGGTCAAAGGCAAAGGCCGGGGTAAACACAAAAAGCATCATCCGGATCATCACGTAGATCATGACTTTGGTCACGAGCGGCGCCACCAGGCTGCTGACCGGATCCGGTGCGTGGGAATAGGCGTTGGGCAGCCAGGCGTGCATGGGGAAAAATCCCATCTTGATGCAGAGCCCCACCAGGCAGATGACAAAAGCGGAAACCACCACCTTGGATGGGTACAACGCCGGAAGGCGAACCGCCAGATCGGCCATATTCAGCGTACCGGTGACAAGGTACAGATACCCCACGCCGAGCAGATATAAACTGGCCCCCACCGTTCCGATGAAAATGTAGTTCAGGCTGGAAAGAGGGGCCCGTCCCTCACTCATGCCCACCAGGGCGTAGCCGGTCAGAGCGGCAATTTCCAGCAGAACGTAAAGGTTGAAGGCGTCGCCGGTCACCACGATACCCTGCAAACCGGCGATCAGCAGGATGTAAAGGGTATAAAAGGGGCCCAGTCGATCCTCGAAAAGCCCTTTGACGAGCTCCCGGGTTCCCATCAAATTGACAAAGGCAACCGTCGCCACCGCCACCAGCACAAGCGCGTTCAGGTGGTCCACCCGATAGGCAATGCCCACCGGCGGGGCCCACCCCGCCAGGTGATATTCCACCACGCCGGTCTGGATGACTTTGCCCAGCAGGCCGATGGCGGTCAACAGGGACCCCAGAAGCGCCAGGGCTGTCAACGGAAATGCCAACCGCCTGTCCAGCAGGGCACCAATCAGGATGAGAAAGGCCGCCACCAGCGGAATGATGATAACCAGGCCGGGAAAATGTGCGCTCATTGCTCCTCTATCCGCATCGCGATTTCATCTTCCTCCAGGGTGCCGTATTGCCGATAGACCTTGATGGCCAGGGCCAGGGCGACGCCCAGAGTGGCCACCGAGACGACAATGGCGGTCAGCATGAGCACATGGGGAAGGGGGCTGATGTAGTCCAAAGCCTGTACCGCATGATGCCCGGTATCCTCGTGCCCATGGGCGATGATCGGGATGGTTTTGCCTTTTTTGGCAGCGATGGAAACATAAAAAAGGATGACCGCCGTCTGGACGATATTCATGCCGATGATTTTCTTCACCAGATTGCGCTTGGCAATCATGGCATACATTCCGATCATCACCAGACCAATATAGGCCCAGTAGTTGTACTTCGCTAAAAAATTGGCCAGCAGGCTTTCCATGGCTTACAACCCCTCGTCGTGCCGTCCGGCAGAGGACAAATTGTAGTAAAGCGATACCATGACCGCCATGACCGCAAGCCCGACGCCGATCTCCACGATGAGGATCCCGTGGGAACGGGCCATGATGGCATCGGTATACAGGAGATCCGCCAGCTTGCTGTAATCCAGAAAATTCCCGCCCAGCAGCAGACACATCAGGCCGGTACCGGCATACAGCAAAACACCTGCGGCACTGGCCAGCAGCGCGGCCTTCTCGTTCAAGCGGCGAAACGCCCGGCGCAAATCGTTGGATATGGCATAGAGAATAATCGCGGCACCAAAAATGACCCCGCCCTGAAAGCCGCCTCCCGGGCTGTGATGGCCATGGGCAATGACATACAGGGCAAACAACTGCACAAAGGGAACCACCAGGCGGCTGGTCACTTTGATGATCATGTCGTATGGAACCCAGAGGGAGTCGATGCGTTCGAACTCGGCCGATCCCTCCGGCAGTTTACCCCCTTTGGCGATCCGCAGGGTGATGCCGGTGAGATTGTGGCGGTAGAGCCGTGTCGTGGTCGATTTGCGCCGATAGATCCGCAACAGAAAGAGACAGGCGATGCCCGCGGAAAAAATAACCGCGGTTTCGAACATCGTATCGTAACCCCGGTAATCCGCCAGAACAGCGGTAACGATATTGGGAACGGCCGTATCCTCGACCGCGTGCTCGATGTAGTAGGGGGAAACATGCAGGCTGGCGGGGGATTCCGGATCGCCCCAGGCGGGAAAATCCGGCGTGCCGTAAAAAAGAAGCCCACCCACCATCAGAATGGTTATCAGCGCCAGGAATCTCAATCTTTGGTCCTCCGGGAGGTCCGAAACACGGCGGCCACCAGAAAGACCGTGCTCACGCCCGCCCCCACGGAAGCTTCCGTGAACGCCACGTCCACCGCCCCCATGATGGCCCAGAGCAGGCACATCATAAAACTGTAGGCGCCGAAAAGGATCCCGGCCCCCAACAGATCACGCACCATGATCGCCCCGATGCCGCAAATCATGACAAGCACCATAATGATGAGGTCCACCGGCCAGATCATGATTTGTCCTCGCTGCTATCTTTGGTCCACGGCAGCAGCCCGGCCCGCACCCCCGCATCGACAATGGCATGGGTGGCTGTCGGACTGGTGATAAAAACGAAGGCGACGATCAGCAGAATTTTAAGCGCTGTCAAAATATCCCCCAGATGCCACTCGTGGGCAACCCACAGCGCCATGGCGATCATCGAGGTAAACAGCCCCATGGTGTCCAGCTTGCCGGCCGGGTGCAGACGGGAATAAAAGTCCGGAAAACGGAGAATCCCCACCGCACCGGCAAAAAAGAAAAACAGCCCGCAGGCCAGCAGAAAAATGACGACCACATTCAAAAACCCCATGCCTATCTCCTCGCCGGTCCGCCCGATAACCACGGAAACGGCTGTCTGCCGGTGGCCTTCAGCACCCTATTTGCCCCCCATCTCATCATAAAGCCCTTTCTTTTTCTGAAAATAGCGGGATGCCGCCAGGACCGCGATAAAGTTGAGGGTAGCATAGGCCAGGGCAATATCGACGAACATGTCGACACGCTCATAGATAAGACCGATCAGGATCAGCAGAACCGTGGTTTTACTGCCGATGGCATTGACACCGATCAAGCGGTCCAGCACGGTTGGGCCGAAAACCGCGCGATAAAGTGACAACACCATCACGCCGCACAGAAAAATGCTGCTATATAGAAAGACATCTTGCATGATTTACTCACCAAAAATCGCGGCCACACGCATTTCCATCTCCCCGGGCAGGCCTTCCGCCGAAAGGTCATCGATGGCGTGAACCGTGTAGCTGCCATATAACGAAACATAAACGGTTATGGTCCCGGGCGTTAACGTAATGGAATTGGCATAAATGAAGCGCGCCATTTCGCTATCCAGGCGCGTTTTGTATTTGACCATTTGCGGATTGATCAGTTCCATCATGCGCGGATGAAAAACCAGCCGCATAACATGCATGTTGGCGCGGAAGATCTGATAAAGCAGCCAGGGCACATAAAGGATGAAACGCAGCCATTGCCCGGGCACGCGGCTCACGTTTTTGGCCGAAAACAGCATATCACCGGAGGCAAACGAGACGATGGCGCAGGAAATGACCCCCAGAGTCAGGTGAAACACATCAAACTTACCGGACAATACAACCCAAGTCACCATACAAACGCAAAATGTCAAAATATAAGGCAAGGGAGAGCGTTTGGGGCGGGTGGCTGGGGAAGGAGTAGCAGGGACTCGACGTTCCGATCGATTTGCAGGTGCTTCATTCACAGGCAAGAAATTCAACCTCCAGCAGAGAACTCGTGGATCCAAAGCAAGCGGCCGTAGCCTCTCAACCAATAAACCGGGTTCAGAGCATGAACCCCATAAACTTTTTCAGGCTTTCAAGTCAACCCCTTTCCTTACCCCATATAGCTTGATAGAGCCTATTTCTTTCAATTTATCAGCCACTTAAAATAATCCTGAGGGAATCAGAATCCTCAAGGGCACAGCCGGTATAAATGGCGTATTTGCTCACCATTGATTTTTTCCAGCACTATTGGTTCGGAAGGCAGTCCAGATAGGGGTTCTGGAATTCCATCCTGATCACAGTCCAACCAGCCACGATCAGCATGGCAGTCATAGTTGTCATCGCTTAATATCAGAAAAGAATCGTATGCCCAGTGCCCCTTTGGCAAAACACGCTTAAATTCTATAAGGTCAACACCTTTACAGGGCAAAAACGCGCCATTGACAGCGTAGTCATGGTTACGATCGTAACCAAAAAAGATGGCCCAGCCAGCCATTCCACCCGATTCATTTTCAATCCATATCTTGCCTTGCCAGACAATCCGCTTTTGCGTTTCGTATTCGGGGAGTTGTGACAATCTCCCAATGAGGCCACACCCCCCCAAAAAACTGGGTATAATCATAGCTAAACTATATATTATGATGAATTTTTTTGACATTTGTTATCCATTCTAATACAAAATAAACGTTTTTAGCCCGTGCCCTAATCTACACCAACACTAACCCACCAGTGAAAGCCGTCTCAAGGAGGAAAAATGAAAAGAAGTAAAAAACTCTCCGTTTTGGGTGTTGTATGCATTCTTGCCTTTTTGCTGGCCATTGGATTAACGGGTTGCGGTCAAAAGGAGGAAAAAGCCGAAGCCCCCAAAGAAGCTACTGCGGAAAAAGCCGAAGCCCCGGCCCCGGCAAAAGAGAAGGTTCTTGTTTTCGGCCGCGGCGGCGACAGTGTAGGGTTGGACCCAGCCTATGAAACCGACGGCAACTCTTTTCAGGTCTGCGATAACATTTTCGAGGCCCTGGTTTTTTACGCCGACGAATCCACGGCACTAGAGCCCGGGCTGGCCGAATCCTGGGATATTTCCGAAGACGGCAAGACCTACACGTTTCACCTGCGCAAAGGCGTCAAGTTCCATGACGGCACCGCCATGGATGCCAACGCCGTCGTCTTTTCCATCGGCCGCATGATGAAAGACCGCAACGTCAAGTTTCTGGGCGATGGCTATGAAATCCCGGCCCAGGAAAGGCCCCCGGAGTATTGGGTTTCCATGGAAATGGACGATATCGTCGGCAGCATCGAGGCCGTCGATGAATATACGGTTGTCTTCAAGTTGAAACAGGTAAATGCTCCCTTTTTGGCCAATCTGGGCATGGATTTCGCCGACATCATCAGCCCTGCGGCTTTTTTGAAAAATCCGAAAGAATTTCTGCGCAATCCAGTCGGCACCGGACCGTTCAAATTTGTTCAGTGGGTCAAGGACGACCGTATCATTTTAAGCAAAAACGAAGACTATTGGGATGAATCAGGCGGACCTTATCTGGACAAAGTGATTTTCCGGTCCATTCCGGAAAACTCGGTTCGCTTTCTGGAGCTTAAAACCGGTAACATCCATATCTGCCAGTTCCCCAATCCGCAGGATATAAAATTGGCAAAAGAAGACAGCAACCTGATCCTGCCCACCCAACCGGGCATGAACGTGGGCTACCTGTCCTTCAACCACACCAAAGAACCTTGGAAGAGCAACGTCGACCTGCGCAAGGCCATCGGCCATGCCATCAATCGCAATGCAATTGTTGACAATCTCTATCAGGGCATGGGGCAGGTGGCCAAAAACCCCATTCCGCCCACCATGTGGGGCTACAATGAAAGCGTCCCCGGCTATGCTTACGATCCGGCCAAGGCCAAAGAATACTTAGAGAAAGCCGGCTTCCCCAACGGTGAGGGCTTGGGCGAAATCAATCTGTGGTCCATGCCGGTGCCGCGCCCCTACAACCCCGACGGCGTCAAAATCGGGGAAGCCATGTCAGCGGATTTGGCCCAAATCGGTATCAAAGCCAAAGTCGTGACGTTTGAATGGGGCACCTACCTCAAGCGGCAGCGGGAGCAACCCGAAGACATGGACCTGTTCCAGCTAGGTTGGACCGGTGACAACGGTGACCCGGACAACTTCCTGGCGGTTCTGTTCGACGGCAAGGCGTCCACAGCCATTCGGACCCAGTGGATCCATGATGAATACCACGACCTGATGGTTAAGGGTCGTGAGACCATCGATCAGGCTGAGCGGGATCAAATCTATCAGAAGGCTCTGCAAATCTTCTTTGACGAATGCCCTGCCATCGCCGTTGCTCATTCTACCGTCATCTGGCCCGCCCAAAAGACGGTTAAAGACTTCAAATTACATCCAACAGGATCGGTTCGGCTGAAAAACGTCGATATCGAAGGCTGATAGAGCATTAAACCCAAGGGGGCGAAGGATTGACCTTCCCCCCTTGCATTTCCATACAATGTTTAGCTGATTCCCCCAAACAATTATGCTCAAGGTTTCCTAAATAACAATATGTTAGCCTATATCCTTCGACGCATCATGATCATGATCCCCACCCTGTTGGGGGTAACCGTCATCGTGTTTTTGATGCTGCACGCCACGCCCGGCGATCCGGCCGAACTGTTGCTGGGCGAACGGGCCACCACCGAATCCTTGGAACAATTGCGGGAGCACCTGGGGCTGAACGAACCGCTGCACGTGCAGTACGGCATGTTTCTCTCGCGTCTGCTCAAGGGAGATCTGGGCGAAACCATCTGGACGCGCCAGAAAGTGTGGACCGAGGTCAAACAGCGCTTCCCCGCCACTATCGAGCTGTCCCTCGTAGCCCTGTTCATCAGCTGTTTTGCCGGCATGATCCTGGGCATCATTTCCGCCACCAAGCAATATTCGCTTTTTGACTACGCCAGCATGATCGGCGCCCTGGCCGGGGTCAGCATGCCCATTTTCTGGCTGGGACTGGTTTTCATGCTGATCTTCTCACTCAATCTGGGCTGGCTGCCGCTCTCCGGCCGCCTCAGTATCGGCGTAGACCTCGAGGTCATCACCAATTTTTATATTCTAGATGCCGTTCTTACGGGAAACTGGCCGGCCTTCAAAGATGCCGTCTGGCACATCATCATGCCCGCCGTTACCCTGAGCACGATTCCCACCGCCATCGTGGCCCGCATGACCCGCTCGGCCATGCTGGACGTGCTCCGCCAGGATTATATCAAAACAGCCAAGGCCAAAGGCCTTTCGCAGTTGAAGGTGATTTTCAAACATGCGCTTCGCAACGCCATGATCCCCGTGGTCACCACCATCGGCCTGCAATTCGGGGTTCTGCTGGGGGGGGCGATTCTGACCGAAACCATTTTTGCCTGGCCCGGGGTCGGCAAATGGATGTACGACGCCGTCATGCAGCGGGACTATATGGTCATTCAGGGCGGCACATTATTTATTGCCGGCCTGTTCGTGGTCATCAACCTCTGCGTGGATGTGCTCTATGCGGTCATCAACCCGCGAATCAGCATCCAGTAGGGTGCTGAAAGACAATGGGGTGTAGTACGCTGACGACAATTCTACCAACCGTTTAAGAGTTTGTATGGGCAATCCAAAAAATCCTTACGATCGTCACCCCTTTTTCGAGCAGATCAGTCAACTCTGGCGGAATAAAACCGCCATTATCGGCCTGGTCATCATCACAGTGTTTTTTCTGGTGGCGATTTTCGCGCCGCTTCTCAGCCCCCACGACCCCCTGGCAACCTCTCTCTACGACCAGCTCAAGCCGCCAGTCTGGCATGAAACCGGAACATGGCAAAACATCCTGGGTACGGATGAACTGGGGCGTGATACCCTTTCCCGCATCATTTACGGTGCCCGGGTTTCCCTGACCGTCGCCGTGGTCAGCGTGGGCATCGCGTTTACCCTGGGGACCCTTTTGGGGTGTATTTCAGGTTATTACAAGGGGTTTTGGGATGGTTTGATCATGCGTATCATGGACATGATCCTCGCGTTTCCCTATCTGCTTCTGGCCATCGTGGTGGTTGCCTATCTCGGCCCCAGCCTTCAAAACGCCATGATGGCCATCGGCATTACCTATGTCCCACGGTTTGCCCGCATCGTGCGCGGCAGTGTACTGGAAGAATGTGAAAAAGATTATGTCATGGCCGCACGCGCGGTCGGTGCCCGGGATTGGCGCATTATCTTTATCGGCATACTGCCCAACTGCCTGGGGCCGCTCATTGTCCAGACCACCCTGAGCATGGCCTCCGCCATCCTGGATGCCGCCGCCTTGAGCTTTCTGGGCCTCGGTGCCCAGCCCCCTACACCGGAGTGGGGCGGCATGATCGCCCGCAGCCGGGCCCTTATTCTGAGAGCATCCTGGGTCATGACCTTCCCGGGTATTGCGATTTTGATGGCGGTGCTGGGGTTCAACCTGCTGGGGGATGGCCTGCGGGACGCTCTGGATCCCCGGCTGAGAGATTAAAACCGCTTAACCAAAGGTAAAAAAAACGGCATCTGTATGGAAGCACAACCCCTGCTGAGCATTGAAAACCTGAAAACCTATTTCTACGTCAAGGGTCAAGTGGCCAAAGCCGTGGATGACGTCAGCCTGTCCATCCTGCCAGGGGAAACACTCGGATTGGTGGGAGAATCCGGCTGCGGCAAAAGCGTTACGGCTCATTCCATTATCCAGCTGATTCCCGACCCGCCCGGTAAAATCGTGGATGGCCAAATCGTTTTCGATGGCCAGGACCTCCTCCAATTGTCGGAAGCCGACATGCGCAAAATCCGGGGCAACCGGATTTCCATGATTTTTCAGGAACCCATGACCTCCCTGAATCCTGTGTTCACGGTCGGAGACCAAGTGGGCGAGGTGCTCCGTCTGCACCAGAGGATGAACCGTCAGGACACCCGCCAGAGGGTGCTGGATATTTTCCAACAGGTCGGTATTCCGGCGCCTGAAACCCGCCTGGACGATTTCCCCCACCAGATGAGCGGCGGCATGCGCCAGCGTGTGATGATCGCCATGGCCCTGGCCTGCAATCCCCGCCTCATGATCGCAGACGAGCCCACCACGGCCCTGGATGTCACCATTCAGGCCCAGATTCTGGATCTCATGAATCAGCTCAAAGCCGATACCGGCGCGTCCATATTGTTCATCACCCATGACCTGGGGGTGATTGCTGAAATGGCCCAGCATGTGGCGGTCATGTACGCCGGTCGCATGGTGGAATACACCGATGTCAAAACCTTGTTCAACGCCCCGAAACACCCCTATACGGTGGGTCTGCTGCAATCCATTCCGATTCTGGGTCAGAAAACGGCCGAAGGGCGCCTGAGCACCATTAAAGGGGTGGTGCCCTCCCTCTTCAGCCTGCCCAAAGGGTGCCTGTTCAGTGACCGCTGTCCGGATGCTTTCGATGAATGTCGCCAAGTCGCGCCCGAAATGGTTTCGGTTGGGCCCAACCACATTGTACGGTGTCTGAAATATGTCTGAAATGAAACCCCTGCTCGACGCTCGCCGCCTGGTCAAGTATTATCCTATCCGCGGCGGCGTATTCATGAAAGAAATTGCTGCGGTCAAAGCCGTGGATAATGTCAGCCTGTCAATTCACCAGGGTGAAACCTTGGGGCTGGTCGGTGAATCCGGATGCGGCAAATCCACATTCGGCCGGGCCATCATGCGTCTTGAAGAACCCACCTCAGGGGAAGTCTGGTATGACGGCGACAACATTCTCACCTATGACGGCGAACAGCTCCGGGCCCTGCGCAAAAAAATGCAGATTATCTTCCAGGACCCCTTTTCATCCTTGAACCCCCGCAAACCTGTAGCGTCCATTGTGGGCGAACCACTGTTGATCCATGGCATGAAAAACCGCCGGGAGCGCGATGCTCGAGTCCAGGAGCTGCTCCAGGTGGTAGGGCTCAGCAAAGAGCACATGCGGCGTTATCCCCACATGTTTTCAGGGGGCCAGCGGCAGCGGATCGGGGTCGCCCGGGCGCTGGCCCTGAATCCCAATCTCGTGGTTTGCGACGAGGCGGTTTCCGCCCTGGACGTCTCCATCCAGGCCCAGGTACTCAACCTGCTCAAGGACCTCCAGGACGAATTCCAGCTGACCTATCTTTTCATCTCCCACGACCTGCACGTGGTGGAACATATCAGCGACCGCGTGGCCGTCATGTACCTGGGCAAAATCGTCGAGGTGGCCAGCAGCAAGGTCATTTACGGGGCTCCGTTGCATCCCTACACCCAGGCATTGCTGAGTGCCTCGCCCATGCCCGACCCCGGCCTGAAACGCAAACGCATCCTGCTCAAGGGTGACGTGCCCAGCCCGATCGATCCGCCGCCGGGTTGCCGGTTTCATACCCGCTGTCTCTACGCCCAGCCCATCTGCTCCGAAAAAGAGCCTGAACTAAAGGAAATCAAACCTGGACACCAGGCGGCCTGCCATTTTGCCGGGGATGTGGGTGTTTAAACCTTTTATCCCTGAGCATCCTGAATCGCCACCTCCTCGAACGTTTTGATATCCGCCAGTACGCGGGTAGCCATGTCGATCAATTCCATGGCCGCGGCCGCACCGGTGCCCTCGCCGAGTCGAAATTTGAGATCCAGCAGCGGTTCCCGATCCAGACGGCTGAGCATGTAACGGTGCCCCACTTCCACGGAATAGTGGCTGGTAAAGAGAAAATCCCGGGCCGGGGGTGCCAGTTCACAGGCCACCAAGGCGCCGGCCGTGGCAATAAACCCGTCGCATACCACGGGAATGCCGTTGGCCGCCGCACCGATCACCAAGCCGGCCAGTCCCCCGATTTCAAACCCGCCCACCTTGGCGAGCACATCCAGGGCGTCGCGGGGATCGGGTTGGTTGACAGCCAGTCCTTTTTCAATCGCGGCCACCTTGCGCTGCAGCCCCTCATCATCGATGCCGGTTCCCCGACCGGTCAGCTGATCCAGCGGCAGGCCTGAAAAAGCGGCAATGATGGCGGTGGATGGCGTCGTATTGCCGATACCCATGTCGCCGGTGCCCAGCAAATCGACAGGCGCCTCGGCGTGCAGCTGGTCCACGATGTCGATACCGGCCATGATGCTCTGGATGGCTTCGTCCCGGGACATGGCCGGTCCCCGGGCGAAATTGTCAGTGCCTTTGCGAATTTTAGTATGGAAAATCGGTAAATCCGGCTCGAAGTCCCAGTTCACCCCCAGATCGGCCACTTTGACCGCGGCCCCGGCGTGGCGCGCCAGCACATTGATCGAAGCCCCGCCGTTTATAAAATTGTAAACCATTTGCGGGGTGACCTCGGCGGGAAAAAGGCTGACGCCTTCGTCGCAGATACCATGGTCACCTGCACAGGTCACAATCATTTTTCGTTCTAGGCGTACATCCAGTGTCCGGGCGATACCGGCCAGCCGGGCGCTGACATCCTCCAAAACCCCCAGGCTGCCGGCCGGCCGGGCCTGCTGCCGCAGGCGTTCATTGGCTTTTTCCCGCCATTCGGCACTCGGAGGGACGATCCTGTCAAGGACTGCATTGATGCGTTTCATGATGACTCCTTTCCCTTCATTGGGGCTGATCGGCCGGACGCCCGGCACGTTTTTCAGGACTGGTGGCCGCCGCAAACAGGGCCGCCCCTCTTTCCATGGCGCAGAAATCGCCGCACATGGTGCATGTTTTCTGGTTTTCCGGGGTTCGCTCAGCACGGATTTCCCGGGCGCGGTCCGGGAACATAAGCAGCTTGAAATGATCTTCCCAGCGGCTATCCCGCCGCGCCAGAGCCACTTGCTTTTCCACCTCCCGCCGCTCCGGGAATTTGGCGATATCGCCGATGCGTGTCGCCAGCCGGGTCACGCGAACACCTTCGCGGACGTCGTCTTCATTGGGCAGGGCCAGATGCTCGGCCGGCGTTATATAGCAAACCAGGTCGGCCCCATAGCGGGCCGAATTGGCTGCTCCGATGGCCGCCGTGACATGATCATAACCCGCCCCGCTGTCCGCCGGCAACGGACCCAGGACGTAATAAGGGGCCTCGCCGCTCATGCGTTTTTCCAGCATGATATTACCTTCGATCTCATCCAGGGGAACGTGGCCGGGGCCTTCCACCATGGTCTGGCACCCCAGAGCCCGTCCCCGTTCCGCCAGTTCGCAATTGATGATCATTTCCGCCATCTGGGCCCGGTCATGGCTGTCGTGGATAGCGCCCGCCCGAATGCCATTGCCCAGGGAAAGCACGGCATCATAGCGTTTCATCAAGGTACAGACCCGCTCGAACTGTTCGTAGAGCGGATTTTCCTGCCGATTGTATTCCATCCACGACACCATGAAGGTTCCCCCTTTGGACACCAGGCCTCCATATCGGAAACCCTGGTTCCGCAGCCGCTCGATGGTGTATTGGTTTATGCCGCAGTGGATGGCCATGAACGAAATGCCATCCGCCAACTGCTGTTCGATCAGATCGAAAAGAAATTCCGGGTCGAGCCGGTTGGGATTGCGATAGCGCCGGGCAGCTTCGCAAAACGCCTGGTAGAGGGGAACATTGCCGACCGGAAGCCGTGTATGGGCAAGAATTTCGCGCCGGATGCGATTGAGGTCGCCACCGGTGGACAGCTCCATCAGCGTGTCCGCGCCTTCCTCTTCCGCAATGCGGGCTTTGCGGATCTCCAGATCGAGATCGATAATGTCGGATGAGGTGCCAATGGAAGCATTGACTTTGGTGCGCAGGCCCTTGCCAATGCCGACGACTTTCTGGTCCGGTCGGCCCGGATGGACCGGGATGACGATTTGGCCGTTAGCCACCCGGCGGCAAATAACCTCCGGCGATTCGTTTTCCTGTTTGGCCACGGTTTGGATCTGTGGGGTGATGTGGCCCGCTCGAGCCAATTCAAGTTGCGTCTGCATCTGCCATAACCTCCCTGGTTTTCTGGCGTTCTAAATCAGGCGCAACCGGGGCGTCGCGGCAAAAAAAACCGCGCATCGCACCCGGGCGCGATACACGGAATTCAGCGGACACCATCCTTCCTTTATGAGTTGCCGGGCAGGTCTTCTGGCTCGCAGATCCATCCGACGCCACGCCTTCCCACCCGGATGCTGGCCGGGCAGTGGCCTTTTGCGGCATCAGTCCCTGCTTACAGCGCTGGTCCAACGCTACGGATTTACACCGTATTCCCTTTTCACCCTTCGCCAAACGAAAGGCACCACAACAACATTGCAGACACATAATACACCCCCCAACAAATTGCAACGGGGTTTCCCTTTCAACCCCGTGTTCATGCCTAGCGCCGTTATGTCCGCCATTTCATCAGGATCGGCCAATGCTCAAAAAAACCTCCCTGGCATGGTGGCACAATACCGTTTCAGATATTACTTTACAGAAGGAAACGGTTGTGGTATTCGTCTCTATTTCTTATCCTAGGAATAAATTATAGCTGATAAGGGCTGCCATATGAAAAAGAAAGATATCGAATATTTTAAGGCACTTTTATCCGAAAGGCTCGAGGAGCTACTCAGCCAGGCCGATAGTACGGTCTCCGGCATGACGGCCCAGAAGGAAAATTTTCCCGATCCTACCGACAGGGCATCCCTCGAAGCAGATCGCAATTTCATGCTTCGAATTCGGGACCGGGAACACAAACTGATTAAAAAAATCAAGAAGGCGCTGGATCGGATCGAAAACGGTACCTTCGGTATCTGTGATTCATGCGGAGAAGATATTTCCATTGAGCGCCTCAAGGCCCGCCCGGTGACCACCCAGTGCATCGACTGCAAGACCAAGGAAGAAGCCCAAGAAAAAGCGCTGGGCTTATGATCCGCATGTGAGCATCGATCTTCACATTCACTCCACGGCCTCCGACGGCACACTGACGCCGCGTGAAATTGTCGCACACGCACGCAAACTCGGGTTGGCGGCCATTGCCATCACCGACCATGACACGGTGGACGGCGTTCACCAAATCCTGCGCAACGGCATCCCCTCTGACATCCAGTTTTTGAGCGGTGTGGAACTCAGCACCTCGCCACCGCCCGGATTTTCGTGCCGGGGCAGTCTGCATCTGTTGGGCTACGGTTTCCGGCCTGACGATCCGGAATTAGCCCGGGAACTCCAAAAACTGCAGGATGCCCGCCGCAACCGCAATCCGGAAATCATAGCCAAGCTGCAGGCCCTCGGGATCGCCATCACGGTTGATGAACTGGATACGCCGGATGGCCAGCGTCAGACCGGCCGGCCGCACATCGCCATGCTTCTGGTGGAAAAAGGTATTGTTACCAGTTTTGACGAAGCCTTTGACCGGTTTCTGGGTAATGACGGGCCCGCCTATGTCGACAAATACCGTATTGACTGTCGACGCGCCATCCACATCATCCGGCAGGCCGGTGGGATCCCGGTTCTGGCCCATCCCGCATTGATTCACCCCACCCGCAACTGGTCGCTCGATAGCCTTATTGCGACCCTCAAATCCCGTGGTTTGCAAGGTTTGGAGGTTTACTATCCCGAGCACTCCGAAGCGGAAACACGCCGGTTCCAAGCCCTGGCCCGACACCATGACTTATTGATGACCGGGGGCACCGATTTCCACGGCGCCCTCAAACCCAACGTCGAATTGGGACGGGCCCAAGGTGGCTTTTCCGTTCCTTTTGATCTCTACGCGCAGCTTGCCGCCCGGCTTTCAATGCCTACCGTATAAAGGACGGATCATGCCCCCGCCCCCGACAAGGGGGGCGCAGACGGCTAAAAGAGGAGAACGTCGATTTGCCTTCATCAACCGCCGAGGCCTGCTACAAATCCTTGGAAAAAGCCCTGGCCTACCGTTTTAACAACCCGCACCTGCTGAAAGAGGCGCTTTGCCATCGGTCCTATATCAACGAGCATCCCCAAAGCGATGGCCGTGACAATGAACGATTGGAATTTCTGGGCGATGCCGTTCTCAGTCTGGTGGTCAGCCATATTCTGATGCGTAAGTTTCCGGAGATGACCGAGGGGCATCTGTCCCGCACCCGGGCGCACCTTGTCAATGAAACCCATCTGGCCCGGGTCGCCCGGTCATTAAGTCTGGGCCCCTGCATCGCGCTTGGACGCGGCGAAGCACAGACCGGCGGGCGCGACAAGCCCTCCATCCTGTCCGATACGCTGGAGGCGGTCATTGCCGCCGTCTATTTGGATGGCGGTTTTCAGGCCGCCTTCGATGTCATTGGCAACCGCCTGGATTTCCCGTTCGATGCATTACAGCAGCCGGCCGAAATGACCGACTTTAAAAGCCGCTTGCAGGAATATGCCCAAAACCGTGAAAAAACCGTGCCCGCCTACCGTGTGGTGGAAGAAAGCGGGCCGGACCACGACAAGACATTTGTGGTCGAACTCACCCTGAAACATCTTAAAACCTTGGGCATGGGCCGCAACAAGAAAGCGGCCGAACAACAGGCGGCCTACGAAGCCCTGAAACGTCTGGGCGGCAATGATTGAATCGTTCCTTATTCGCCATGTCGACGGCCGGACCCTGGCCGCCATCGATGGCCTGCCCCCCGGTGGACAGAAAACCGCAACGCCCTTTATCATTCCGGTCTTTCTGCCCATGTCCGGCTGCCCGCACCGCTGCACTTTTTGCAATCAGACGGCCATCACCGGCATTCGATCCCGGACACCCGAGCGGTCTCTCGTGGAAGAGGCCCTGAAAACTTTCCTGCCTTTGAAACGCCACCCCTCCCGACCGGTTCAGATCGCGTTTTACGGCGGTAATTTCCTGGGATTACCCGCGCCGGCGGTGCATGAGCTCCTGGAGGCCGCCGCGGTCCCCATCACCCGGGGCGACGTTGCGAGCATACGCTTTTCCACCCGTCCCGACACGATTTCGTCCCACACCCTGGCCACTGTTGGAGATTTTCCGGTGGAAACCATTGAATTGGGTGTCCAATCCCTGAACGATCGGGTTTTGGAACTGACCCGGCGGGGCCACGACGCGGCCCGCACGGTCCAGGCGGCCCGGATGGTCAAAGCGGCCGGTTATCGTCTGGGCCTCCAAATGATGACAGGCCTGCCCGGCGACACACCCGCCGGCACCCTGCAAACGGCCGAGGGCATCATGGCCCTGGCACCTGATTTTGTTCGTATTTACCCGACCCTCGTATTGAAGAACAGCCCTCTGGCCGGCCAGTTCCGCCACGGAGCCTTCACCCCTGCAACCATGGAAGCCACCATCGAACTCGTCAGCCGCCTGTTCCTGAAATTTACGGCCGCCGGTATCCGGGTCATCCGCATGGGGCTGCAAGCCGACGACGCCCTGTCGTCGGCCGGTACCATCCTGGCCGGTCCCTATCACCCGGCCCTGGGGGAACAGGTGTACAGCCGCATCTTTTACCATCTGGCAGAAGCTGCCATTGCCCTGCATCCAAACGGCACGGGCGCCCCGGTTATCGAAGTTCATCCCCGACATCTTTCCCGCATGATCGGCACCGGCCGCGCCAATATCACCCGCCTGAAAGCCCGTTTTCAGATCGAGACGCTTTCCGTGCAGGCCAACCCTGCCATGGCGCCCCACCATTTGGAAGTTGACAATGCCCCAAGCCCTATAGCATCTAGATTGCGATAACACGACCGGAGATAGCGTTTTATGAGATTGCGCCTGATCCTCCTCGTCTTGTCGCTCTTGGCGTTTCTTTCAACGACGATCGGAGGCTACCTTTATTATCACTCCCTGAAGGAGTCGGCTTTTCAGGAAGCCGAGCAGCAGGCCGAAGTGCGCGTCGAGATGCTCCGGATCAACCTTTCGGCCGTGATTTCCGCCAATATTCAGCCGGCCAAAGTCCTGGCCGGAATTCCCGGCATTGCCCACGCCCTGGAAGACGCCCAACCGGCCAATATCGCCCAAGCCAACGCGATTCTTGATCATTTTCGCAACAACCTCAATGCGGACGTCTGCTATCTGATGGACCGGCAGGGCCTAACCATTGCTTCCAGCAATCGTCACGATCCCGACAGCTTCGTGGGGTACAATTTCAGTTTTCGGCCCTATTTCAAAAGTGCCATGAAACACCAGCCGACATCTTATCTGGCCCTGGGAACGACCTCGGGCAAGCGCGGGGCCTATTGCGGCAGCCCGGTATACACCACCCGTACGAACACCCCGTCCGGCGTCGTGGTGATCAAAACCTCCATCGACAAGGTCGAAGAAGAGCTGGGCCTGGGACCGGAAGATATTCTTCTGGTCACCAATCCCGTAGGGGTTATTTTCATCTCCACCCGTGAAGACTGGCGCTATCATCTGCTGTGGGACCTCAGCCGGGAAGAAATCGAGCGTATCGAGGCCTCCCGCCAGTTCGGCCCCGGCCCCTGGCACTGGACCGGCATGAAGCTCTGGGACGACAAGTATCTGGTCGACCAGGATAACCAGCGCTACCTGATGAACCGCACCCAGATCGACAACTATCCCGGCTGGAATATCATCCACCTGAGACCCTTGGACGCCATTGCCAAGGTGGTTTCCGAACCCATGTTGCGCATTACCGCGCCGGTGGTTTTCACTATCACGGTCCTGGTGGGGCTGGCGGTGTTTTTCCTCTACCAAAGGGCCAGCCAGGAAATTCTGCAACGCAAGGCCATTCAAAAAGCGCTTGAGGAAAGCGAAACACGCTACCGATCCCTCTACAACCACACCCCGGCCATGCTGCATTCCATCGATCGGGAAGGATGCATTATAAGTGTCAGCGATTATTGGCTGGATGTTATGGGGTATCGGCGCGAAGACGTCATCGGAAAAGATCTGACCACGTTTTTCACTGAATCATCCCGGGAATACGCGGAAGAAGTTGTTTTCCCGGAATTTTTCCGTACCGGAATTTGTCGGGACATCCCCTATCAGTTCCAGACGGGCGGCGGCGAGGTGATCGATATACTGCTTTCGGCCGTGGCGGAGCGTGATGCCGAGGGGCGGCCGGTACGCTCCCTGGCCGTTTCGATTGATGTGACGGAACGCAACAAGGCCCAGCGGGCCCTGCAAGTGGCCCAGGAAGATCTCGACCGCTATACCCGGGGACTTGAAAAACAGGTTCAGGAACGTACACGGGAAATCGACAGCATCTTGCGCTACACCCCCGACGTGGTCTCCATCAAAGACCGGGATGGCCGCTATACCTTGATCAACACGTGTTTCGAAAAAATTCTGGGCTGCTCCAGCGAAGAGGTGCGCGGAAAAAGCGATGCCGACCTTTTCCCGGCAGCGGTGGCGCGTCAGTTTCGGACCAACGACCTGAAGGTGCTGCGGGAAAGGCGCTCCTTTCAGTTTGAAGAAAACATGCCCCACCGGGACGGTACAACCCATTTCTATCTTTCGGTGAAATTTCCTGTTTACGACGCGGTTGGCGAGGCCAACGGCGTTTGCGAAATTTCCACCGATATCACCGAAGTCCAAAAAGCTCAGGACCAGTTGCGACGCCTTTCCGCCAGCATCATGGCCGGTCAGGAAAATGAACGCGCTGCCATCGCCCGGGAACTGCATGACGAGTTGGGTCAGGTGTTGACCGCTTTGCGGATGGATTCGGTGTGGATGTCCCGGCGACTGGCCCGTAAGGATCCCCAGGCCGCCCGACGCGCTCGGGACATGTGCCGGTTGATCGATAAAAATATCGAAGACGTACGTAGCATGGCCATCCGGCTGCGGCCCGGCGTCCTGGACGATTTAGGGCTCGTGGATGCCCTGGAGTGGTTCACCACCGATATCGAACGGCGCTCCGAAACCCTCTGTTCCTTCGAGCATGAGCCGATACCGGCGATTAACGACGCGGTGGCCACGGCGGCCTACCGCATCGCCCAAGAGGCTCTGACCAACGTTGTGCGTCATGGCCGGGCCTCCAAGGTCGAGGTAACGCTCAAAGCGACGGACCACCTCTTGGTATTGCGGGTGCGCGATGACGGCCGGGGATTCGATGTGGATGCCCTGACCGCGTCTGAGGGGCTGGGGGTCGCCGGCATGAAAGAGCGGGCCAATCTGGTGGGTGGCCGCCTGCGCGTCCATTCCGCTCCAGGCAGGGGAACCGACATTCGTCTGGAAGTACCCCTCGCCGAAATCAACAAGGAGGCCTCATGATCCGAGTGCTGTTGGCAGACGATCACAGTATCGTCCGCGAAGGTTTGCGGCGCATTGTTGAAGAAAGCGGCGCCATGGAAGTGGTGGCCGAAGCCGCCGACGGCCGTGAAGCCCTCCACCAGGTCAGGGACGTCACGCCGGACGTCGCCGTGGTGGATATCTCCATGCCCGGCCTGGACGGGCTGGAAGTCGTCAGCCGCCTCAAAGACTCCCACCCCAAGCTGCCGGTTCTGATCCTGACCATGCATGAAGAGGCCCAGTACATTGTGCGCGCCATCGAAGCCGGCGCTATGGGGTATCTGACCAAGCAATCCGCACCGGAGCAGCTTGTGACCGCCATTCGCCGCGTCTACAGCGGCCATCGCTATATGACCGACGAAGCCACCGAGGCCCTGGCCCTGCGCATTGCCCGGGGTTCCCGCCATAAAACCCCCCTCGACTCCCTGTCCATGCGGGAGTTGCAGGTGCTGCGCCGTCTCGCCATGGGGCACACCAATCGGGAAATTGCCCATGCCTACAGCCTCAGCATCAAGACCGTAGACACCTACCGGGCCCGCCTGCTGAAAAAGCTCGATCTTCGGAACAACGCCGAACTGATTCGGTTCGCTATTCAGAACAGCCTCATCGAACCCTGAGAAAAAAGGTTCACCCCCTGATTTTGTAAGAAAATTCCTTACATAAAAATCCGAGATCCCCTGATTGACCGTTGACCCTCCGATTGTTAGGGTGCGCATACTCTGACCCGAACCTATTGACTGAACACGGTTTAGTGTTTCGAGAGCCCATTGCAACCTTCGATCATGGCGGCATTTTACGAATGCCGGAACTCGGGAAAGAGGGAGGCGCACACCCTTCGGAGGTTGTGTTAACTATTCTCGTTCAAGGAGGCCCTCTATGAGGAAAAAATGGTTACCCGTAATTCTGGCTGTCAGCGTCATGCTGATTCTTTCGATGACCTTTGCGGGCAATGTCGCCGCCAAGAAACTGATTATTTTTGCCGGTGGGCCGGCCGGCGGCACCTTCCAGGTGGTGGCCCAGGCCATATCCACCTACAAACCCGTCAAGGCCATGGACTACAACATCAAAGTCCAGTCCTCCGGCGGCTCCACTGAAAATCTGCGCAAGGTCAACAGCGGCAAAGCCCATTTCGGTACGGTCTATTCCGGCCACGTTTATGCCGGCCGCAACGGCCTGATGGTGAATGACCCCAAAAAATATGAAAACGTCCTGGCCGTGGCCTACCTCTATGAAGCACCGGCCCAGCTCGTCGTGCGCAAGGGCTCCGGCATCAAGAGTGTCAAGGATCTGGAAGGCAAGAAGGTCGGCGTGGGCAACGCCGGGTCAGGCGCCTATGCCTACTGTGAACAGTTCTTCACCCATCTGGGTGTCTGGGACAAAATTGAACGCAATGCCATGGGCTACAATGCCGCGGCCGATGCTTTTGGAAACAAGCAGCTCGACGCCTTCTGGCTGTTCACGGCCTATCCCAGCCCCGCTGTCATTCAAGCCGCCACCATGAACGAAATCGAGCTGGTGGACTTGGATGCCGATGCCAAAAAGTACGGTTTCTATGACAAGTACAAGAACTTCGTCGCCTGGGAAATTCCGCTCAGCGACGGCCGTTACCGCGGTCTCGACAAAAATGTCGGCTCCTGGGTGGACACCACCCTGCTGGTGGCCAATCCCAAAGCACCGGAAGACCTGGTCTACGGTATGCTCAAAGAAATTTTCACCGAAGAAGGCCTGGCCTGGATGATCTCCCAGAAGAAAACCTTCAAGGCCATGGCGGTTGAAAAGGGTGTCAAGGGCATTGCCACCCCGCTGCATCCCGGGGCGGAAAAATTCTGGAAAGAAAAAGGCGTCCTGAAATAGGATTGATCCAGAAAGGGTTGATTTTGGCTTCGGGCAAGGCCGGCATTATTTTTGCCACCGCACGGGGCCAAAAGATGCTGCTGATGGATGGACGCTGAACAATACCTGATGTCGACGTCTCGGCGGGGCCGTGCTGCGGCATGGCCCCGCCCAACGGTTTCTTTTCACCTTAATGCCCGACCGTAAGTGGCTCTTTGAAGGCAGGGGGCGCTCTCAAGGCATGCGAAAAACCACTTAGGGATGGGCATTAACCCAACCTCCAGGCAGGTATACCGTGTACGACAAACTTAAAAACTACGAAAAAATACTCTTCGATGCTTTTGCGGTTTTCCTGGTGCTTTACTATTCTTGGTCGGCCGTGATCGAACCGGCCGCCACCCAGTTTCACCGGGGCATCTACGTCATCATCACCTACATCCTGTGCTTCCTGCTCTACCAGTCCAAAAGCAAGATCATGCGGACGGTGGATTACCTCCTGATCATCGCCTCCATCGTCACCATCGGCTACTGGATGTACAACTTCGAGGCCATCAACTACCGCACCGGGGCGGAAAACCAGGTGGATCAGTGGATGGCGGTCGTGGGGGTTCTGGTGGGAGTGGAGCTGGCCCGGCGGGTGGTGGGCAATGTCTTCGTCATCCTGGGCACCATTTTCTTGATTTACGGCATGTACGGGGATGTGATGCCGGACCTGATCGCCCATGCCGGCGACACCCTGCCCGGACTCTGCACCAGCATCTTCTACCGGGCCGACGGGGTGTTCGGCATCATGGCCAACGTGCTGGCCACTTACGTGCTCCTGTTCGTGCTCTTCGGCGCCTATCTTGAAAAATGCGGGGCCCAGAAATTTTTTATCGACTGGCCCCTGGCGGCGGTCGGCCACCATGTCGGCGGGCCGGCCAAGGTGTCGGTCATCGCCAGCGGACTGTTCGGTTCCATTTCCGGCAGCGCCATCGCCAACACCGTCTCCACGGGCACCTTTACCATCCCCATGATGAAAAAGGCCGGATTCCGGCCCCACATCGCCGGCGGGATCGAACCGGCCGCTTCCATCGGCGGCATGTTCATGCCGCCCATCATGGGCGCCGGCGGCTTTATCATGGCCGAGCTCACTGGGGTTCAGTACTCCCACATCATGCTGGTGGCCATTTTTCCGGCCGTCATGTATTTTTTCAGTGTCTATATGATGGTCCACTGGGAAGCCAAAGCCTATGACGTCGTCGGGGAAAAGTACCCGGAAAGCGCCACCACCATCCTCAAGCGGGAATGGCTTTACACCACGCCGCTGATCGTCATCACGATCTTCATGCTGACCGGCTATTCACCCGGCTATTCGGCCATTCTGGGCTTGGCCACATGCGTGGCCATCAGCCACAAAACCCATGACACGCGCATCGACCCCAGCGTTGGCTTTGTCATGGCGCTGGTACTGCTGGGCGGCTGGTTGCTGAGCGGCCTGGGAATGGTGGCGGATGAAAACACCATCAAATCCCTCGCCAAAGTCATCCGCCCCCGCTACATGGTGATCCTCGGCCTGGCCATCTCCGTGGCGGTAGCGCTCTACCGTCGCAAAAACGGCGCGGACATCAAAACTGAACTGGTCCGCTTTTGCCACGCCGCCCGCAGCGGCACGGAAAACAGCCTCAAGATCGGGGCCACGGTAGGCGTCATCGGCATCATCATCGGCGTGCTGACCTACAGCGGCCTGGTACTGACGTTTGCGGACATCGTGATCGAACTGGCCGGCGGCTCCCTGCCCCTGACCATTCTGCTCATCGCCCTGGCCTCCCTGATCCTGGGAATGGGCGTTCCGGTGACAGCGGCCTACCTGATCACGGCGGTGGTGGCCGTTCCGGCCCTGACGCATCTGGGCGTCAATGAAATCGCCGCCCACATGATCGTCTACTGGCTCTCCCAGGACTCCAACATCACGCCGCCCGTATGTATCGCCGCCTTTGCGGGAGCCACCATTGCCAAGGCCAACATGTGGCGCACGGCCTTTGCGTCCTTCAAGTTCGCCAAGTTTCTCTACCTGGGCCCCTTCCTTTTCGGCTACGTGCCCGGTTTCTCCCTGAACGGCAGCGGAATGGACATTGCCAAGGCCTATATCCTGATTACCATCGGCACCTATATTTACGCCTACTTATTGAGCGGTATCTGGATCAAGCATATCCGGAACCTTTTCGGCAAAAAAACGGTTTCGGCCGAATAAACTTGCCGGTATACATCTTCAAGGGAGCTTACCATGAACGTCGATCTACCACCGGTCAGCATCAAGCGAATCCTCTACGCTACGGATCTGTCCGCAAATGCACGCTATGCCATGAGTTATGCTGTGAGCCTGGCCAATGCTTACGGAGCTCAGATCATTATCCTGCACGTCATCGACGAGACCCCTGAATACGTCGATGCCCATGTGGCGGGTTACATTGAAGCCAGCGAGTGGGACGATATTAAAAAACGCAACGTGGATGAAACCCGCGAGGTTTTGATTGGCAAAAAGCGGGATAACGCGATGGTGCGCGAAGTGCTGGATCGTTTCTGCCAGAATCTGCGGCCCGGCACCGACGACCATGAAGCGGCCGTGGATGAAACCGTCATCAAAGGCGGCAATCCCGTGGCCCAGATTCTGGCCACGGCTGAGGAAAAGCGCTGTGATCTGATCGTCATGGGCACCCATGGCCGGAGCGCTTTGATGGATACCATGATGGGCAGCACCACCAGCCGGGTGAGTCGCCGCTCGAAAATCCCCGTCTTGACGGTTCGTCTGCCGCAATAGGACTTCGCCGGATCCGCAGGGCGTTTGTGCGTTGCCCCACCCCACGGATCTCCCCCAAAAAAGCCGCTGCTCATTGAGCAGCGGCTTTTTAATGGCGTTGTACCGAACCGTTACATGCCGACCTTGAAAAAATCTTCCGGTTCGGCAATGGTATCGGGCGCTTTGGTATATTCGGTGGGCACCGAGCCGTCCTTGAAGCATTCAAAGATGGTTTCCGTGGACTCGGGGATGGGCAGCAAACCGGTTTCGGCATCGATCCGGCTGAAAACAATGCCCTCGGGCACCTCGAAAACCTTGACCGGCCGGCCGGCCATGGCCCGCTGCATGAAACCCAGCCAAATGGGGCTGGCGGCCCGGGAACCGGTCTCCCCCCGCCCCATGGACCCTTCTTCATCGAGGCCGACCCAGACCCCGGTGATGACATCCGGCGTATAACCCACAAACCAGGCATCATAGAGGTTGTTCGTGGTGCCGGTCTTGCCGGCCACCGGTCGGTTAAGCGCCTTGACCCGCTGTCCGGTACCGCTTTTGACCACGCTCTCCAACAGACTGTTCACGATGAACGCCGTGGTTTCTTCGATCACTTTCTCCCGTTCGGGAAGATTTTCTTCCAGCACATTGCCGTCGCGGTCCGTGATGCGGGTGACAAATATAGGGTTCACCCGATACCCCTGGTTGGCGAACACCGAGTAGGCGTTCACAATTTCCAGCAGCGAAACCCCCGATGAACCCAGGGCGATGGATAGATCCCGGTTCAGATGGGAATGAATACCAACTTTGCGGGCATAGTCAATGGCATAGTCGATACCGATATCCTTCAAAATCTTGACGGTGACCACGTTGCGGGATTTGGCCAGGGCCTGCCGCAACAAGGTGGGGCCATAAAACTTTTCCGCGTAGTTTTTGGGCTTCCATGTGAAATCCCGCTCGGTATCCTCGAAAACGATCGGGGAATCCAGGATGACCGTGGCGGGCGTATAGCCCTTGTCGATGGCCGCGGCATAGATGATGGGCTTGAAGGCGGAACCGGGCTGCCGCCGGGACTGGATGGCCCGGTTGAACTGGCTGTCCTGGAAATCACGGCCTCCCACCATGGCTTTGACAAAACCGGTTTCCGCCTCGATGCTCAACAGAGCGGATTGGGCTTTGGGCGTCTGCTCCAGCGCCAGGGGCCACGTGTTCTGATCCGCCTTCTTTGCTTTCAGGCGCACATCGATCACATCGCCTACCGTCAGCACCCGGCTGGGGCGGGTGACCTTGGCCGCCCAATAAATCACCTCGGGATTGGGTTTACGGGCCCAAACCATGTCTTCCAGCCGAAGAACGCCCTTCGCAGGCCCCAAATTCACGGCCACGCGCTTTTGGCGGTCGTCGACCGCTGTCACGAGGCCCCGAACGATGGCTTCGGGAACCATATTTGCAGCCTGTTCAATTGCCAAATCGGCCAGAAAGGCTTCGCGCTCCTCAGGCGCAATGGTATTCCGGGGGCCGCGATAGCCCTGGCGCTTGTCCAGCTCCCGCAACCCCTTCTGGATCTCCTCCCGGGCGGCGGTCTGCATTGCCAGATTGACCGCCGTATAAATATTGAGGCCTTCCTGGTAAAGGGCCTCTTCACCATATTTCTGGGCCACATAGCGACGAACATGCTCGGTGTAAAAAGGCGCTTTCTCCACGAACCAGTTCCGCTTGGGCTTGATATCCCAGGCTTCGTTGCGGGCGTTTTCTGCCTGTGGGGCGGTAATGTAGCCCTCCTCCACCATACGTTTGAGCACGTAGAGCTGTCGCTGCCGGGCACGCTCCGGGAAACGATGAGGCGAATAGCGGCTGGGGGCTTGGGGCAGCCCGGCCAGGATGGCGCACTCCGCCAACGTCAGCTCCTGGACGGGTTTGTCGAAATAGTTCTGGGCCGCGGCCTGAACGCCATAAGCACCGTGCCCGAGGTAAATCTGGTTCAAATAGAGAAACAGAACTTCCTCTTTGGAGAAATGTTCACTGATGCGGTAGGCCAGGACGGCCTCCTTGAGTTTGCGCTTGTAACTGCGTTCCGGGGTCAGAAAAAAGGATTTGGTGACTTGCTGGGTAATGGTGCTGCCACCCTGCACGATGGTGCCGGCTTCCAGATTCTTGAAAAAGGCCCGCAGGATACTTTTCAGATCAATGCCCGCATGCTCATAAAAACGGGAATCTTCGGCGGCGATAAAGGCCTCCACCAGCATGTGGGGAATGTCGGTCAGTGGCACCACCAGCCGGCGTTCCTTGTAGAACTCCGCTATTTTTTCGTCATCGTCGGCGTAGACCGTGGTCACCGTGGAGGGCCGGTAATCCGCCAGCGAGGCAATCTGGGGGAGATCCTCGATCAGATAGAAAAAAAAGCCGATGCCGGCCAACATACCGGCCAGGCCGACCAACAGAACGATCCCGAAAAGCCAGAGTAAAAGGCGCCGGCCCCAGTGGCGGGGCGGTTGACGGACCCGCTTTTGGGCGGACTGCGCGGGGCTGTTTTCTTCAGTCATCTTTATCGGTTTCCTGCGTTGAGTGTCGTTTCCAGAGCAATGCCCGTCGGTCCTGTCGGGAAAGGGCAGCATTCATCAGACAAAAATATAAATCTAACAGAAGGTCTGCTACAATGCAAGCATACCGAGTTCGAAAAGAATTGACTTAAGCATTCAATATCGTTAAAATACCCGATTTATGTGTTAGCGGCCCAAGGCAGCGGAAAAGAATACCGGCCTTGCCGACGGCAACGATAACAACGTGGTTGGTGCAGGGAAAGGGAAACCATGGTAGATTTGGATTTTGAAAAAATGGGCGGATTGATACCGGCCATCGTGCAGGATGATGCCAGCGGCGATGTTTTGATGCTGGCCTATATGAATGCCGAAGCCTTTCAGGCCACACTGGAAACGGGGCATGCCACCTTTTACAGCCGCAGCCGCAACGAGCTGTGGGTCAAGGGGAAAACCTCCGGTCATCTCCAAATGGTCAAGGCCGTTTACATCGACTGCGATCAGGACGCCATCCTGGTGCGGGTCGATCAAATCGGCGGTGCCGCCTGTCATAAAGGCTACCGAAGCTGCTTTTACCGAAAAATTGTCGATGGCGCGGTTCAGATCGATGCGGAACCCGTCTTTGACCCCAAGGAGGTCTATAAATAAGATGACGGAAATACTGAAATTGGGCATCCCCAAGGGAAGCCTGCAGGATGCCACCATTGCCCTGTTCAAACGCTCCGGGTGGAAAATCAACGTCAACGGCCGGAGTTATTTCCCTGAAATCAACGACAGCTCCATCGACTGCGCTATCTGCCGAGCACAGGAAATGTCGCGCTATGTTGAAAACGGCACCCTGGACGCGGGGTTGACCGGCAAAGACTGGATTGCGGAAAACGCTTCGGACATCCACGTGGTCAGCGACCTGGTCTATTCCAAGGTCAGCGCCCGACCCGCCCGCTGGGTGCTTGCGGTTCCGTATGATTCCGACATCAACACCCTGGAAGAACTCCGGGGCAAAAAAATTGCCACCGAGCTGGTGGCCTTTACCCGGCGCTATTTCCAGGAGCGCAAGATTGATGTGGACATTGAATTTTCCTGGGGCGCCACCGAAGCCAAGGTGGTTTCCAAGCTGGCCGACGCCATTGTCGAAGTGACGGAAACCGAAAGCACCATCAAGGCCCACGGCCTGCGGATCATCCACGAACTCATGCAGACCAACACCCAGCTCATCGTCAATCACACCGCCTGGCAGGATCCGTTCAAAAAGGAAAAAATCGAGCAGATCGCCCTGTTGCTGAAGGGGGCGCTCCTGGGCGATAAACTGGTGGGGTTGAAAATGAACGTGCCCCAGGACCGCCTGGATACCGTGGTCAACCTGTTGCCCAGCCTGAACGCGCCGACGGTGGCCTCGCTTTACCAGTCCACCTGGTTTTCCGTGGAAACCGTGGTGGATGCCAGCACGGTGCGGGACCTGATCCCCGAGCTTCTGAAAAGCGGGGCCGAGGGCATTATTGAATACCCGCTGAATAAAGTGGTATAAAGTTGTTGTCCGTGGCCGGTCCTTAGCGCCCGGCCATCCCCCTCAACCCAAAAAGGGTAGCGCATGGTAGCCAAACGCACCGAAGAAATCAGTTCCTTCATTGTCATGGACGTTCTGGAACGCGCCTGCGAGATGGAAAGCTGTGGCCAGGACGTAATCCATCTCGAAGTCGGCGAGCCGGATTTCGACACCCCTCCGTGCATCAAGGAGGCCCTCAGCCGGGCCATGGACGAAGGCCACACCCACTATTGCCACAGCCTGGGCCTGCCCGAGCTGCGCGAGGCCATCGGCGCCTACTATCAGCGGACGTATCATGTAACGGTGGACCCCGGCCAGATCATTGTCACCCCGGGCACGTCACCGGCCATGTTCCTGTTGTTTGCCGCTCTGCTGGAGCCCGGGGACGAGGTGATTATTTCCGATCCGCACTATGCCTGCTATCCCAACTTCATCAAATTCGTCCAGGGCCGGGTGGTGAGGGTACCGGTATATGAGGAAGACGGTTTCCAGTATCGACCGGATGCCATCGCGGCGAAAATAACGGACCGCACCCGGGCCGTATTCATCAATTCCCCCTCGAACCCCACCGGCAACCTGCTTTCGGCCGAACGGATGAAGGCCATCAGCCAGCTGGAACCCTATGTCGTATCCGATGAAATCTACCATGGTCTGGTATATGAGGGGCAGGAGCACAGCATCCTGGAATTTACCGATCAGGCCTTTGTCCTGAACGGATTTTCCAAACTGTTCGCCATGACGGGATTCCGCCTGGGCTATCTGATCGCCCCGCCGGAATATGTCCGGCCGATTCAAAAACTGGTGCAGAATTTTTTCATTTCCGCCAACACCATGGTCCAGAAAGCGGGGATTGCGGCCCTGACCGAAGCCGACAACGATACGGCCCGCATGAAAACCATTTACAACGAACGCCGGGTGTTCATGATCCGCCGCCTGCGCGAGTTGGGTTTCGGCATTACCGTTGAGCCCACGGGCGCGTTCTACGTTTTTGCCAATGCCCGCCACATCAGCAACGACTCCTATCGGCTGGCCTTCGACATCCTGGAAAAAGCGCGCGTGGGGGTCACCCCCGGCATCGACTTCGGCCCCCATGCGGAAGGCTACCTGCGGTTTTCTTATGCCAACTCGCTGGAAAACATCGCCGAAGGTATGGACCGGCTGGAACGCTATCTCAAACAGCGGGATTAGGATGTGGCCCCAGCAAACCGGCGACGCCATGCGCCTGAAGGGCGCCACAAAGGATCGGGCCGACCACCAGCGGCCCGCTGACGTGTCATGATCGTCAAAACCGCCGAATTCATCACCAGCGCCGTCAAGCCCCAGCACTACCCGCCTCCGGATTATCCGGAAATCGCTTTTGCCGGACGCTCCAATGTGGGCAAATCGTCCCTTATCAACAAGCTCGTCAACCGCCGGCACCTGGTGAAAACCAGCAACACCCCCGGTCGCACCCAGCTCATCAATTTCTTCCGGATCAACAACGCCGTGTCTTTCGTGGATCTGCCGGGTTACGGCTACGCGCGGGTCCCCATGGCGGTGAAGCGGAAATGGGGCCCCATGATCGAAACCTATCTGGCCTCCCGCCCAACGCTGGTGGGCGTCGTATTGATCGTGGACATTCGCCGGGTGCCCGGTCAGGAGGAACACGATCTGATACGCTGGCTGGACCACCACCGGCGGCCGTACCGGATCGTCGTTACCAAGGCCGACAAACTTTCGCGCAACAAACAGGTGCGTCCCCTGCGGATCATCGCGGAGCAATTCGCCTGCAACCGGGACGACCTGCTGCTCTTCTCCGCCAAAACCGGACTCGGCCTGGAAGGCCTGTGGCGCGCCCTGGATACGATGATTATAGTTTCCTCATGAGCCTGAAGCCTCCCGACGATTACAAAAACTTTCACGCCGGTTTCATCGCCCTGGTGGGTACCCCCAATGCCGGCAAGTCCACCTTGCTGAACCGCATGCTCGGGGAAAAAATATCCATTACCTCCCGCAAACCCCAGACGACGCGCAACCGCATCCTGGGCGTGGTTCATCGCCCCCAATCCCAACTGGTTTTTATCGACACGCCTGGTGTGCACAAGACCAACCAACCGCTGAACGTGCGCATCGTCGATACCGCCCTGTCCACTCTGGGCGATGTCGATCTGGTCCTTTTGCTGGCCGACCCCCTGCGCCCGGAACGTACCGCCGAAAATTTTCTGCTGGCAAGACTGGCCGAAGCAAGTAAACCGGTGGTTCTGGCCGTTAATAAGATTGATCGGGTCGGACCGGATCAACTAATTGAAATCCTTGACGGATGGTCCCGGCGGATGGCCTTCCGGCAGATCGTACCGATTTCAGCCCTCCAGGGGACCCAGGTGGACCAACTGCTGCAGGTCATGGAATCCCTGCTGCCCGCCGGACCCCCTTTTTTTGCCGAAGACATGCTGACCGACAGTGCCGAACGGTTTATCGTGGCGGAAATGATTCGGGAAAAGGTCTTTCGCCTCACGGGAGAGGAAATCCCGTATGCCACGGCGGTGACCGTCGATGCGTTCAAGGAAACCCGGAAGGGGAAAATGGTGCGCCTAACCGCCACCATCCACGTCGAGCGGGATTCGCAAAAGGGAATGGTTATCGGCCGGGGCGGGAAAAAGCTGAAGCAGATCGGCCAGGCCGCCCGCGAGGATATCGAAAAGTTGCTGGGCGTGCGGGTCTTTTTGGAATTGTTCGTGCGGGTCCAGAAAAACTGGACGCGCGACACGCGCGCTTTGCGTAAATTCGGCTATTGACCATGGCGAACGTTTTGTCCTTTCACCCCATTTTTCAAGGGGATCACAATCGACTGTGCGCCGGGCGCGATCCCGATAATGAGGATCTGGCCGCCATCAAGCGGGCCGAGGCCGTTATCCTGCCCCAGGGCTGCCGGGCCTCCCTCTACCAGGCGGCCATCCGCTATGGCAACCGGATCTTTCCGAATTATGACGCCCGTTTCGCTTATCCAGGCAAAATTGGCCAAAGCCGACTATTTGAAAAGGCCGGTGTCCCCCACCCCGTAAGCTTGCGTTATGCCGACACGGTCGATTTTATCCGGCGCCACCCCGAAGGCGACAGCCCCTTTGGCCTGCCGGCTGTCATCAAGTTGGACTGGGGGGGGGAAGGCGATGGCGTCTTCCCGGTGTCCCATGACCGCGACCTGGCAGACGTGCTTAAACGCTTGCAGGCTATCGAGACCACCGGTCAACGGGGTTTTATCGTCCAGCAATGGATCCCGACCGGCGGCCGCGCGTTGCGGGTCGTGGTCACCGGCCACCTGCTGGAGGCCTACTGGCGTATCGCCCCCACAGATGAGGCCGGAACGGTCAGCCTGGCCCGCGGTGGCCACATCGACCGCAGCAGCGACCGTCACCTGATCCGGGCGGCCGAATCCGCCGTGGCGGCGTTCTGTCGCCAAACCGCTGTCAATCTGGCCGGCTTTGACATCCTCTTCAGCACCGACCCGTCCGTGGCAGATAAAGATACCCCGCTTTTCCTCGAAATCAATTATTTCTTCGGCCGGCGGGGTCTGGGCGGATCGGAAGCCTACTACCGACGCTTGATCCGGGCCATCGGCCATTGGCTCCGGAATGGCGACACCCAGGCCATCAAGCCGGAAAGGCAAATAAAATGAGCGAATACTTCGATATGCCTGTGGATGACGCCGCCCTGAACCGCGAGCGGCGCAAGGCCCGCGAATTGCGCCAGACCCCGTGGTGGCAACGCCGCTGCGCCAAAGGCATCTGCTTCTACTGCGGTCGCCCCACCCCGGCCCGCGAGCTGACCATGGACCACATCGTACCCCTGGCCCGGGGGGGGCGCACGACCAAGGGCAACGTCGTGCCGGCCTGCAAGGATTGCAACAACCGCAAAAAAAGCCTGTTGCCAATGGAATGGGAGACCTATATCGAATACCTCAAAAGCCAATCCTGACGGCAAGCTTCAGGGGTTCCACCGGAAACCAAAATCTATTGCCAATCACCCCAAAGCAAGCTATAAGCGGTGAATTCTTTTACAATTTAAAACCTTTCAGGAGGTACGTTATGAGCCGGAGAATCGTAGGGGTTCTATGTTGCCTGTTGCTGGTGCTGAGCGCCGCGCCGACAATGGCCAAAGACTTGCAAGTAGGCTTCGTGTACGTATCGCCCATCGGCGATGCGGGTTGGTCCTACGCCCATGATCAGGGCCGTTTGTACATTGACAAGCTGGACGGCGTGACCACGTCTTATGTGGAGGCCGTGCCCGAGGGACCCGACTCCGAGCGTGTCATGCTCAACATGGCCCGTAAGAACTACGATCTGATCTTCGCCACCAGCTTCGGCTATATGGACCCCATGCTGAAGGTCGCCAAGAAGTTCCCTAAAACCACCTTCATGCATTGCTCCGGCTACAAAACCGCTGACAACATGGGCAACTACTTCGGGCGCATGTACCAAGCCCGTTATCTTTCCGGAATGGTCGCCGGGTCCATGACCAAATCCAATATTCTGGGCTACGCGGCCGCCTTTCCCATCCCCGAAGTCATCCGCGGCATCAATGCCTTTACCCTGGGCGCCCAGGCGGTGAACCCCGACGTGCAGGTGCGGGTGGTCTGGACCAAAACCTGGTATGACCCGGCCACGGAAAAGGAAGCGGCCAAGAGCCTGCTGGATGTCGGGGCCGACGTCATCGCCCAGCATCAGGACTCCCCCGGACCCCAGGAAGCGGCCCAGGAAAAAGGCGTTTATTCCATCGGCTACAACTCCGATATGTCGTCCTTTGCACCGAAATCCCACCTGTGCGCCCCCGTCTGGAACTGGGGACCGTATTACAAAGAAGTGGTGGATGCGGTCCGTGCGGGCACTTTCAAACCGGAAGCGGTCTGGTTCGGTATGGAACACGGCATCGTGGACCTGAGCCCCATGAGCGACATGGTGCCCGCGGATGTTCAAAAAGCCGTTCTGGCCAAGAAAGAAGCCATAACGTCCGGCCAGGCTAAAATCTTTGTGGGTCCGATCAAGGACCAGGCCGGCAAAGAACGCGTTCCTGCCGGGCAAACGGCCGACGACGGCGCCTTGCTGGGAATGGACTATTTTATCCAGGGTGTCATCGGCACCACCGAATAGGCCTTGGGTTGCGGCCGCAGCCCTGCCAGCGGCCGCCGGCACGACGTGGTAATTCATGTTGAATCTAACTGCCTATAAAAGACAGGAGCCTCATCCGTGGAGCTCCTGTCTTGTCTTTTTGGCGGCCGTGCTGCTGTCCCTGGCTGTCAGCGCCATCCTGCTCAAACTTCAGGGCAAGCCGGCCCTCCAGGGCATCGAACTCCTGTTTCGCGGTGCTCTCGGATCCCGCTGGTCCATCGAAGACTGCCTGATCAAGGCCATTCCCATCTTCCTGTGCTCATTAGGCGTCGCCATTGCCTTCCGTCTTCAAATCTGGAATATCGGGGCCGAGGGGCAATTCGCCCTGGGGGCCATCGGAGCCACCTGGGCCGCCCTGACGTTTCCGGATCAACCCGCCTATCTGCTTCTGCCGCTGATGGCTGTTATGGCCTTTGTTGCCGGCGGTTTGTGGGGCCTGGTTCCGGCCCTATTGAAACTGCGCATGCGGGCCAATGAAATCATTGTCACCCTCATGCTCAACTATATCGCCATTCTCCTTTTGGACTACCTTGTGTATGGCCGCTGGAAAGACCCCGGCAGTTTCGGCTTTCCCATGACCAAAACATTTTCGGCAACCGCTATCGTGCCCAAAATAACAGGCACCGAAATCAACTGGGGGTTGGGTCTTTGCCTGATTTGCGGCATGGTCATGTGGGTTTTCTTTCGGTTTACCCGCAAGGGGTTCGAACTGAAGGTTGCGGGCGAAAACCTCAACGCCACCCGCTATGCCGGGTTGCCCTATGAAAAACTGGTCTGCTTTGTCATGATTACCAGCGGGGCGCTGGCCGGCTGGGCAGGATTCATAGAGGCCTCCGCCACCATCAACCGCCTGCAACCCAGTATCATGGTGGGTTATGGCTATACCGCCATCGTCGTGGCCTGGCTGGCACGGTTGAACCCTTTGACCATCGGGATCGCCTCTTTTCTACTTGCAGCCCTGCGAGTTGGCATTGAAAATTTGCAGCTCGAGCTTCAGGTGCCGGCCGCCTTTGGCGGCATCATGGAAGGTATGATCCTGTTGACTGTTCTGGCTGGCAGCTATTTCAATGAATTCGGGTTCCGCCTGAGGAGAAGATCATGAACGCCGAGCTGATAATACCTCTGCTGGCGGCCGCCATCCAGTCCGGCACCCCGATCCTCTATGCCACGCTCGGTGAGATACTGACCGAGAAAGCCGGCGTTCTCAATCTCGGCGTGGAAGGCATGATGATTACCGGTGCCCTGGCTGCGTTTGTAACGGCCCAGGTTACGGGCCACCCCGCCCTCGCTTTTCTCATGGCGGGCCTGGTGGGTGCCGTTGTGGGTGGGATACACGCCCTTGTGTGTCTGTGGTTTCTCGGCAATCAAGTGGTTTCCGGACTGGCGTTGACGATTTTTGGGCTGGGACTGGCGGACTACCTCGGGACCCCGCTCATTGGACAAACCGCACCGGGTTTCGACAAACTGGCGCTGCCCCTGGTTCACGGCATACCGGTTCTCGGCCCTATTGTGTTTCAGCAGGATATCCTGGTCTACACGGCCATTATAATGGTTCCGTTGGTTTGGTTCTTTCTGGAAAAGTGCCGTTGGGGGTTGAATCTGCGGGCGGTCGGCGAACATCCGGAAGCGGCCGCCGCTGCGGGTATCAACGTGCTGCGTTATCGCTGGATCGGCATTCTGGGAGGCGGTTGTCTGGCGGGTTTTGGCGGGGCTTATCTGTCCCTGGCGTACACCCATTTGTGGACCAGCAATCTCACCGGCGGGCGGGGATGGATTGCCGTGGCTCTGGTCATCTTCGCTTTCTGGCGCCCCGGACGCGCGCTGTTAGGCGCTTATCTTTTCGGAGGTGTCATGGCCTTTCAATTGCGCCTTCAGGCCGTAGGCACCCATTTGCCCTCTTCGCTTTTGCTCATGCTGCCCTATTTCCTTACCGTGCTCGTTCTGGTGTTTTCCTCCTGGAAAAGCCGACAAACCGACGCTCCGGCAGCCCTGGGTGTCAACTTCGAACCTAACGACTAATATCAGGAGTTTTCGTTATGACTTCGGCCCGCTACCGAAAAACTTATCCGATTTCCTGGGATCAGCTTCATCGGGATGCCAAAGCGCTAGCCTGGCGTCTGTTGGATCATGATTTTTATCAGGGCATTATTGCCATTACCCGAGGGGGGCTGGTTCCCGCGGCCATCATTGCCCGAGAACTCGACATCCGCCTGGTGGATACCGTGTGTGTTTCCAGTTATGCCTGGAAAGATCAGAAGGGGGACGTCGAGGTGCTCAAGGCCATCGATCACGACGGCCGTGGCTGGCTGATTATCGACGACCTGGTGGACACCGGCCGCACCGCCGAGGTCGTCCGCAAGATGCTGCCCCAGGCCCACTTTGCCACCATTTACGCCAAGCCCGCCGGGCGACCGCTGGTGGACACATTTGTGACCGAGGTGAGCCAGGACACTTGGATTCTTTTTCCCTGGGATTCCGAATCCCAGTTTGTCCAACCCATTATCGGACAAACCCAGGAGCGCGTGTGAGCCACGACCATCCGCTCATCCGGCTGGAGGGCCTCACCAAAAAATTTGGGCCTCTCTACGCCAATCGTGACATCACTTTGGATATTCGCGCCGGCCGGATCAAATCCTTGTTGGGTGAAAACGGGGCCGGCAAAAGCACCCTCATGGGCATGCTGGCCGGGCGGTTGCGCCCGGATGGCGGCCGGATTTTGATCGAAGGCCGACCCCGCCATTTTAGTTCGGCCCGGGACGCAATTTCGGAAGGCATTGGCATGGTTTATCAGCATTTCATGCTGGTGGACGCCATGACCGTGGCCGAGAACATTTTTCTGGGCCACCCCGGGGGCATCTTGCTCCAACAGGATGCCATGGAGCGTCAGGTTGAGGCGTTGGCCCGGCAAGTCCGCCTGGAGATCGATCCGCGCGCCCGTATTGCCGATTTATCCATGGGAGAAAAACAACGGGTCGAAATCCTGAAACTGCTATTTCGCCGCAACCGCGTTCTGATTTTTGACGAGCCCACCGCTGTTTTGACCCCCCAGGAATCCAAACAACTTTTCGAGGCCCTGCGTGAAATGGCCCGCCAGGACAAAGCCATCGTCTTTATCAGCCACAAGCTAGACGAAGTCCTGGATCTTTCCGATGAAATCGCTGTTCTTCGCAAAGGGGAAGTCGTGGCTGACATGACCGCCGACAGGGTTCAGACCAAAGAAGCGCTGGCCCGGTTGATGGTCGGGCGCGAAGTGATTCTCCAGGTCGATCGCGAGCCGGTGGAAACGCGCCAGACCGTTTTAAGGGTTAGGGGTCTGAATGACGCCCCCCTGAAAGATGTGAACCTCACCGTTCGCCAGGGCGAAATCCTTGGATTGGTGGGCGTGGCCGGCAACGGGCAGAAACCCCTGGTGGAAACCATCTGCGGCCTGCGGGCACCCGGCACCGGCCACGTACGCCTGATGGGTCAAAACTGGTCCCGATTCTTTCGGAAACGCCGCTGGGACGGCAACCTTTCCTACGTACCGGAAGACCGTCAGGGTCTGGCCACCTGCCGCAATCTTTCCCTGACGGAAAATTTTTTATTGACCACCCGTCAGGGCTTTAGCCGGGGTCCCTGGCTGCAACGTCCGGCGGCCGAGAAGCGCCTTCGGGAACTGATCCAGACCTTCGATATTCACCCCCCCGATCCCCTGTCCCAAGCCCGCCAGCTATCCGGCGGTAATCTTCAGAAAATGGTCCTGGCCAGAGAATTTTTCCGACGGCCACGCTTGATCGTCGCCGAGCAACCCACCCAGGGTCTCGACATTGCCGCAACCGAGGATGTATGGGGAGTCCTGCTCAAAGCCCGCTCCCGCGCCGGAATCTTGCTGGTGACCGGCGATCTGGCCGAAGCGCTTTCCCTTTCCGACCGACTGGCGGTGATGTTCGACGGCCGCATTGTCGATACATTTGACGCTGACGACCGGGCCAAAATCGACGCCATCGGTTTGATGATGGCCGGTGTGACCGAAACCGCACGGAGTGCTATACCAGACGCTTAATCCCATTCACTATTTTATTGACATTCTTTCCTATCTATGAACTAAGTTCGCTTTTGTCCTGCACCAAAATCGGCAAAATCCTGACCTTTCGCTTGCCTCCACCCACAAGCTGCGGCAGGATTCTGCCATGACTTTCCTGGGAGGATTTTCTGATGGGTTTGGATAACATCGCCTTGAACAACGGTTGGTCCCAAGCGCTGCTCGGGGCTTCCATCGTCATGACCGGTTTGGTGATCCTTTCGATCGCAATTTCCCAGATTCATAAGCTGGTTGACTTCTGGGAAAAACGGGGCCAAAAGGCGGAACCCGAACCTGCCACGGCGCCCGCCGGAACCGCAACCACCGTGAGCGGACTTACCCTGGAGGTGCCCGACCAGTGCCCGGCCGATATCAACCAGGTGGCTGACCTTTACCGCCCCATCGTGGCCCAATTGGGCACGACCTTTGAGCTCAGGGAACTCTACCAACGCGCCGCTCAATTCGATTTGCCCCATCCGCACTTTACCATTAAATGCTTGCGGGATGCCCATATCCTCATCCCCCAAGGCGACGGCTTTTTCAGTTGGAATCAATAACCTGCCGAACAAAATCCTGAAAGAGGCTTGTTATGTTTGATCTGCTCATGTCGTTTCTCACCAATACCGGCTATTTTTTTATTTCCCAGGACATTCGCTACCTGATTATGATTGCTGTGGGGTGTGTTTTTCTCTACCTGGGGATCGCCAAGCAATACGAACCGCTTTTGCTGGTACCCATCGCGTTCGGCATAGTGGTTGGTAACATACCGTTTTTTAAAGGTTTTGGCCTTGGAATCTACGAGGACAACAGTGTTTTTCACTATCTTTACTTCGGCGTGACCACCGGCTTGTATCCTTCGATCGTCTTTTTGGGCCTGGGCGCCATGACTGACTTTTCATCCCTGCTGGCCCAACCCAAGTTGATGCTGTTGGGGGCTGCTGCCCAAATGGGGGTTTTCTTCACCCTGGTCGGCGCCCTTTTTCTGGGCTTTCTGCCCAAAGAGGCGGCTTCCATAGCGATTATCGGCGGTGCCGACGGCCCGACTTCCATTTTTCTGACCGCCAAGTTGGCCCCGCACCTGATCGGTCCGATCGCCATTGCCGCCTACTCCTACATGGCGCTGATTCCGGTCATTCAGCCGCCAATTATGCGGTTGCTGACCACTCGCGAAGAGCGCTTGATTCGCATGGAAGAACCCCGAGAGGTGTCCCGCACCGAGCGCCTGATTTTTCCGATCTTGGGGGTCCTGCTCTGCTGCCTGCTTGCGCCGACGGCCCTGCCGCTTCTGGGCATGTTATTCTTCGGCAATCTGATGAAAGAGTGCGGCGTGGTGGATCGCCTGGCCAGTACCGCGCGTAGCGCCATTATCGATACAGCCACCATTTTTCTCGGTTTCTGTGTCGGCATGAGCACCCAGGCCGATGTTTTCCTCACCCCGAAATCCTTGTTGATTTTCGCTTTGGGTGCCGTTGCCTTTTCTCTCGCCACGGCCTCCGGCCTTATCTTTGGCAAAATCATGAATCTTTTCCTGAAGAAAAAAATCAATCCCCTTCTCGGAGCGGCCGGGGTTTCCGCTGTTCCCGGCTCAGCGCGCGAGGTGCACTTGATGGGGCAGCATGAAGACCCGACCAACTATTTGCTGATGCACGCCATGGCGTGCAATTCATCCGGGGTGATCGGCTCCGCGATTGCGGCCGGGGTGCTTTGGTCATTTAATATGATGGGCTGATAGCGCCGGCCCTGGAGGAGATGTGATGGCGAAGTGGCAATGCAAGGTTTGCGGGTATATTCACGAAGGCGCAGAGCCTCCTGAGCAATGTCCGGTCTGTGGCGCCGACCGAAGCAGGTTCGTCTCGCTCGAAGCACCGAATGGCGAGGACGCTCCTCCGCCCGCGGATCAATCCGAAGCACCGGTCGAAATTGCCCCAAAATGGCAATGTACCGTTTGCGGTGCAGCCCGCGAAGGTGCCCAGGCGCCGGAAAAATGCCCGGTCTGTGGCGCCGAACAATCTCTTTTTGCCGCTGTTCAGACCTCTTCGATACCGGCGCCAACAATGCCTGCGGACGATACGGAAGTCAGCCCCCCTGAGGATGCGCGCTGGCAATGCACGATCTGCGGCTATATCCACACGGGTCCGGAGCCCCCTGATATTTGTCCGGTCTGCGGAGCCGACCGGTCGAAGTTTGTCCTTCTGGATGAGCCTTCCGATTCCATCGCCAAAGAAGCAGGTGACGCCGAACCCACTGCGGCATCCGTTTCACAGGATGAGGGTTCATCGCCGCCATCCTCCTTAGAGCGCTATCGCCGCTGGATCGATCTGGCCATCGAATATCACGCCCATCCCATTGCCGTGCACATCCCCAACGGCGTGCTGCCTGTTGCCGTCGGCATGGTGTTCCTAGCCGCCCTTTTTGACTGGCCCATGGTCGGGCAGGCCAGCGTGTACAATATGGGGTTTATTCTGCTTTCCATGCCCGTCGTCCTGCTCACCGGATACTTGCATTGGCAGTATAAATTCGGGGGCAACATGACCGACCTGTTCAGGTGGAAAATCATCTGCGGCGCCATTGTGTCCGGGCTGGCTTTTATCCTTTTCTTTTGGGGATTGTTCTCCCCCGAATCAGCCCGCAACCCCGGGGCCTTTTATCTTCTGCTGCATGTCATCATGCTGATCGTGGCCGGGGTGGCCGGATGGCTGGGAGGTAAGCTGGTCTTTCGACCCCCTCAATAAAAGATCGCTGACCAATCGAGTGCACCCTGCCCTAAAAATCCTCCTTTTCCTGGTTGACCAGAGAATCGGGGGATTTTTTAATGATACGCCCTCGCAAACCCTTGTGCCACAAGGGCTGAGAGAGCGGCCGCGTCAAATCCTACATATTCGATCTTTATAGGTTCAGCCACACCACATATTGTGTTTTGATCATTTTTGAAATTTAAGCCTCTGGAGGGGCTGTCATGGCAAAGCACCCAATAGAGCGTGCGGTCGACGCCGCCCGGATTCAGGTCAAACAACTAAAAGCAGCCGCCGCCCATCCTTGTCTATCCAGGTATCCGAGAGTATCAAAGCCCTGTTGCTCAAACACCTTTTGCAAGCGCATCCACTCTTCTTTTCGGAATCCACTGACCACCGCACACCCCGGAGGGCGCAAGTGTACCCGCATCCAACCGGCATAGGAGACTAGGGTTGGGAGCCGGAGATTGGCCATCACCATATTGAATTCTCTATGCACTGATTCCAGGGACTGCCCCGATACAGTGATGGCCGCCGCCTTGGCATTCATGTGGATGTTCTGGCGCGCTTCCGAACGTGCACAGGTATCAATATCCAAGGCCACAACCGGCGCGGCCCCAAGGCAGGCCGCCGCAATGGCCAGGATTCCCGAACCGGTTCCAATATCAATCACCGCCGGCGGCGTTTTCCATTGGAATCCCTGAAGACAATCCCAGGCCGTCTCAAGGGCATGCAGGGCCAAACGTGTCGTCGCATGACGGCCACAGCCAAAAGAGGCGCCCGGTGCTATGGTAAGGTAATGTCGATCCGTTTGGTCAGATGCGATAGTGGTGGTCGGCGGGACAATTGTAAAGCGTGGACTGACATCCACGGGATGATGAAAGGACAGTTCCAGATAGGTTTGTCCGAAAATGTAAATGTATTCGAGGACCCCCTGGACGATGAGATCCCGAATAGCCTGGCGCACACGACGCCGGGGCCATCCATTTTGACGAGCGACAAGGCCTTCAAGATCATGCGCGGTCAGGCGGCAGGTGGCGTTCTCCAGCCCCTCCTGCAGGGCTTTGTGGAGGCGTCCAGACGACACGGCCGCATCGACAAAGGGTTGGTCCCTACCTTCGGGCATCAATCGTTTGGCTTCCCTTCGCGCTGAAGCAACTCATTGTACCAGGTGGCGAAATCCAGCATGGCCAGATAGCGGTCATCATCGTTGATGATCCCGATGCACATGTCCAAAACCCCCCGCCCATAGGCATTGCTGTAACCGTCTTCGAAGCTGCGGGATTGCAGAAATTCACGGACAAGTTGCTGACTGGTGCGTTTGGTGCTGTCCCGCCGAATTTCGATGGGATCTTTGGGTTCTTCGAAGGGGTCCCACTTCTCGTAGCCGATACGATCGATATAGCGCCGGTTGCGGACTGAAAGACTATCATAAATCAGCCGCTTTCTTTCTTCGGCTTCCTCTCTGGACACACTCATCTCAGGCGGTCTCCTCTTTTGATGATGAATCACCGATGCCCATGAAGTTATCATCAAACTCCGTCAGCATGGCCATGGACAACGGCATCAGAATATCGGCCAGCTTGATATTGGCCGACTGGATATCCCGCAACAACTCCGCTGAAATTTCCTGGAGGCGTCCAAGTATTTTGTCGAGATCAGCGGTTGGATAAGCCGTGCCATCTTTGAATTTGGACAGGCTGCAGGTGCGCCCCTTGCCACCGATGGATGTGGGAATTCCGTATAGTCTGCAGGTGATGGGGCGGTGTTCATACAGATCGCACAGATCTTGATCGTTCAACAGAGGGCACCGCACGCGCACGCTCCCCAATTCCGTCAGGATTTCATCCTCTGACTTGCCCGCCTTTAATTCGCGATAGGCCTCCCGTTTTATTTTATGGATCGTGCGATCAGCGCGGTTCGCCCTCTCCAGCAAACGGTCCCGGTCTTGGTCTTTGAATTTCGCTTTGAATTTCTCATTCAAGTAAAGGGCCTCAATCAAGGTGAGGTCAAATAGCGCATAGCAGCAATCGGAACATTCAGCTTTGCACTGCACACAATCCGGATACTCCTGCCTGACCCGCTCAAAAACCTGATCGGTCGCTTTGGATAAGGCCTCATATTTCATGAAATACGGTTCTAAATCCATCATGCACTCCTTTTAATCCTGTCCTCCTGGAACCCGGAATGTTTCACGTGAAACATTATTTTCCGATGCAGAAACGCCTGAAAATATCATCCAGCACATCCGTTTCAACATTTTCCCCGAGAATTTGGTTAAAACAGCGTTCACATTCCCCTAGTTCAAAGGCGACAATATCCAGACATTGCATCCCTTTTTCGAACTGAATAGCGGCCTTAAGTGAAGACAACCCTTTCGTCAGCAATCCCCATTGCCGTTGGTTGGGAAGCAATGCTTCGGCCTCCGCGCTTTCATCGATATGGGCAGCGGTTTTTATTCGCTCTTTCAGACGTTCCAATCCGGTCCCGTTAAGCGCCGAAATATCCAGGTACTCCTCAACCGCCATTTCGTCAAGGATAGAACGCCTGGCCGAATCCGGTACAAGATCGACTTTATTGCGCAACACAACATATTCCCGACCCCGTATGGAATCAAAGATTTCCCGATCGATGCCATCGGTAGCCTGGCTGCCATCCATCATGAACAAAATTAATTCGGCTCTCTGGAGGGCTTCCTTGGTTTTGGATTGCCCAATCCGATCAATGGGATCATCGCTGTTATGCAAACCGGCGGTATCGCATAGCATAATGGGCATACCATCTAACACGATCCCCTCTTCAATGATATCCCGCGTGGTTCCGGGAATATCGGTGACGATAACCCGTTCCTGGTCCAGCAGTTTATTCATCAGGCTGGATTTACCAACATTGGGTTTGCCCGTCAAAACAACCCGTAACCCCTCTCTGAGAATACGTCCATCATGGTATCTCATAACGAGGTTCGCCACCCCGGGAATCAATTCATCTTCAATTCTTTTGAGGATCTGGGGGGAGGCGCATTCCTCTTCGAGGTCATCGCAGAAATCAATATCGGCCTCGACGAGCGTTCGCACCTCTTTTAGGCACACTCCTAATCTGCGGATTTCGTCACCAATGCCGTGCGCCAGCATTTGACTTCCAAGCTGTGCCGCACGACGCGTCCTTGCATGAATTAAATCGATGGTGCCTTCCACCTGGGTTAAATCGATACGGCCGTTGAGAAAGGCGCGCCGGGTAAACTCCCCGGGATCCGCCATCCGGAGCCCGCCCCTCATAAGAATTTCTAAAACGGCTTTGGTAACCTGAATCCCGCCGTGACAGTTAATTTCCACCACGTCTTCCCCGGTGAAACTGTTTGGCCCCCGTAGAACGGAAGCCAAAACTTCATCAACAAGTTCGCCACTTCCAGGATCATATACGTGTCCGTAAACCATGCTCTGGCTGGAAATATGATGGATATCACGTTTGGGATTTTTGGCTCGGAACACCCTCTCAAGGGCTTCAATCGCACCGGGACCGGATATTTTTACAATGGAAATCCCGGCTGTTCCAATGGGGGTAGCGATGGCGGCTATTGTGTCGTATTCCATCATACTAATAAGGACGGATCAAAAAACGGAAGCCGCTGCATCGAGCGGCTTCAATCATAAAAAGGCGATGCACAGCTACCACAAAATCCGCTAAATTTGCTTTTTCGTTTTTTTCCGCGGATAAATCATCAGCTTACGCACAGCACCCTCACCAACGCTCTTCGTGTTGACCTTCCGATCATTTTTAAGCGCCAAATGAACGATGCGCCGGTCCTGGGCATTCAGGTAACCAATACTGGCCGGACGACCTTTGGAAACAACCTTACGAGCCAAGCGCTCGGCGGAATTGACGAGTCCGGCCTTTTTCTTTTCCAAATACCCTTCCACATCGATCTTCACTCGGGTATCATTTCCATTAAGTCGCCTAACCGCTTTGTCGACGATAAGCTGCATCGCCTCCAAGGTCTGTCCCCGCTTGCCGATCAAGATGCCGGACTGCCCTCCCTCGATGCTCATGCGTAACTGCTTCCCGGATTTATTGACCTTAATGGTCGACTCCGATGATATGGCATCCACCATTCGCCTAAGAACCGCCTTGCCAACCTTTTCCGCCTCATTGAGGGTCAGTTCCTCGGCACGGTCGGCCTCCTGCGCTTTTTCAACCGCATCGGATACCTCTTTTTCGTCTAAATCATTCCCGTCGCTAGCATCCCATGATGACTCGGTCGGTATCGATTTGACTTTGATGCGGGCCTTTTTTACTCCGGCCAACCCAAAAATCCCCGTCGATCCAAAGGATAGGACGTCATATTGGAGGTCATCAGCATCGACCCCTAACGTCTTGGCCGCGATTTGCAACGCCTTTTTAACGCTTCTTCCCCTGAACTCCATCTCTTCCATCATAAATTCCTCCGGCTCAGGCGAATTTCTTCTGAATATAATACTGTTGCCCAATCGAGAAAACATTATTGATCAACCAGTACAGCACCAGCCCTGACGAGAAATTGATAAAAATAAAGGTAAAAATCAGCGGCATAAACATCATCATTTTAGCCTGGGTGGGATCACCTGGCGGCGGCGACATTTTCTGTTGCAGGAACATCGTCGCACCCATGACGATGGTCAACACAGGAATCCCGTAGGGAGGTTCCATAAAGGGAATGCTAAAGCCGAATTCAAAAAGACGATCCGGGGCGGACAGGTCGTTGATCCATCCGAAAAACGGCGCATGCCGCAATTCAATCGCCTGGTACAACATGCGGTAAAGAGCAAAGAATACAGGTAGTTGTACAACCATTGGCAAACACCCCCCCATGGGATTGATCTTGTAGGTGCGGTAGAGCGCCATGGTTTCTTCGTTCATCTTCTTCTTATCGTCTTTGTGTTTTTCGCGAATTTCAGCCATGAGCGGCTGCATCCGCTTCATGTCATTCATGGATTTGTAACTTTTATTGCCCAACGGCCAGAGAATTATTTTGGTAATAAGGGTTAGAATAATGATGGCGATGCCATAGTTGGGCAAGACCTTGTAGATCTGATTCATGATCCACAAAAAAGGTTTGGCCAGAATATCGAACATGCCAAAATTAACGGCTTCACTGAGGTCATAGTTCGCAATTTTAAGCGTTTCCGTATCTTTAGGACCTATAAACGCTTTATAATCAAACACATGCGACTTACCAGGCGCAATTTCCATTTCCGGCATAACCAGCGATGATATGACCATATCATCACCTATTTTCTCCATCTTGAGCGTGCCACCGTCAACGGCCATTTCCGGAATCAAAACGGTCATGAAATAACGATCCGTAAGACCAACCCAGCGAAAGTTACCGGATATTTCAGGTTTTTCTTCGATATCCTTGACCTTGATCTCCTCAAGATGATTTCCCATCAAAGCCATGGGCCCCTCGAAGGCCAGACGGCTTTCAGGGTCACTGATGACCTGAGCGACCGTCACAACCGGTCGGTCCTTAATGGTTGTGCTGCTATTATTGGAAACAGTCATTTTAAGCTCAATCAAATAACTGTCCGGATGAAACAGATACTGTTTTTCAACCCTGACGCCATCCTGATTGAGCCATTGAAAGGTGATGGTCTTGTTGTCATCATTGATGAGAATTTTTTCATCTTGCGTATCAAGAGCATAAAGCGCGTCTTCCATTCCGGCCACACTTTGGCCGGCCCAACCGGAGGTCATATTGATGCCCCGCGCTTTCTCCAAAATCATGTTTTTCAGCGGGCTGTCGGCATTCGAATTTTCCCGATACTGTTTCAGTACCAGCGAATCCACCACGCCCCCCTTTTCGCTGAGGGTTGCCGAATAAAGCGGCGTTTCGACGGATATCGTGCGGGCCGTGCGCCCTGTATCCATTGGCCGTATCGGTTGGGCCGGTGCGGGAGCAGGTGCCGGCTCTTCCCTAACTTGAGCCGGAGCGGTCTCCGTTTCTTGGGTAGCGTTATCGGAGGATGCGGTTTTTTCAGCCACGATCGCATTTTCCTGCGCCTGCTTCGCCATTTCAGGCTCGACAACCAGCCATTGCCAAACAACAAAAACAAGAAACGATAAAACGACGGCTAAAAGTAAACGCATTTGTTCCATTTGATTTCAATCTCCTGTGTCTTTGACGACCGGTGTGCCGATTTCCCGTCCCTGACCTTTCTGCAAATAATCAGGTCTGCCGTACAATTGGTCGATGTGCCGCGTTCAAACCCACCCCTTACCGTCTAAATTTCATGGAACGGGATCTACGCCGCCCGGGTGAAACGGATGGCATTTTAAAAGCCTTTTGAAACTGAGGATCGCACCCTTGAGGATTCCGTATCGGGAAATGGCTTCGATGGCGTACTGCGAGCAGGTTGGATAAAATCGGCATCGAGGGCCTAGCAACGGGGACAGAACGAGTTGATATCCTCTTATCAGCAGCAGGACAATCCCGGCACTGATACTGTTCTGCCCCTGCGAGCCCTCATTCAATTTGCGAGAAAAGCTTTTCAAGGCTTTTAGTAAGTTCATCATTTGCCGCCTGTGCAGCGGCGCGGCGCGCGATGATGTTGATGTCCACCACCGCGCCTAATTCATCTCGGTGGAAGCGAAAATATTCGCGGCACACCCGCTTTAGCCGGTTCCGCAGCACTGCGGGACCGATCTTTTTCGTCACCGTTATACCCAGTCGCGAAACCGAATGTTTACCGGCCGCATATACGACAATGAAATAGCGACTGAATAGCCGCTGGCCTTCTTCTGACAGTTCCAGGTACTCAGGCCGCTTACGAAGTCGGTCCTGTTTCTGATAACGGTGTGGCACACGCTTCCGTTAGCGCCAGCCAAAGAAGCTCCGTTTAAGTGAACCGGCTAACCCCTGACAGGCGTCCATTTTCTGGCATTGCTATCGTATTAATATTTTACCGCCAGCCGTTTGCGACCTTTGGCCCGACGACGATTGATAACGCTGCGCCCCCCCTTGGTGGACATCCGTTTACGAAAACCATGGGTTCTGGCACGTTTAATACGACTGGGTTGATATGTTCGTTTCATTCGTTTAACCTTTTTCTTCTCTGGGTGGCATTTTCGCTCTTGCCAATAAAAAAACAAGCCGGAATATCCATTCCGGCCATCATATATCCATAACCGTGGCAGAGAACCACATCAATTTAAATTTGTCAACAACTTGTTTGTTATCCACCGACTCCGACCCCGTGGATTTACGCCTTCAATATTTCGATAATTTCGATCTCCTCCATATGAAACTGCGGGTTGGGATAAATGACGATCTGGCGACCAATGACCTTTTCTAAAGCACTGATCAGTTGGTTCTCTTCACCGTGCAGCAAATCCGCCACTTCAGGATTTACTTTGACCGCCAGACGTTCGCCGGTAATATCTTGCCTTTCCCGTAAGATTTCACGGTAAACATTATAACAAATGGATTGCCGTGAAATCATGGACCCCTCCCCTTCGCAGTAAACGCAGGGCTCGCACATGATGCGTGTCAGCGGCTCTTTGTTGCGCTTCCGGGTCATTTGGATCAACCCCATGTCGGATATGGGAAGCACATGGGTCTTGCTCCGATCCTTTACGAGCGCATCCTTAAGCGCATTGTAGACTTTATCCTGATTGGATTTTTTCTGCATATCGATAAAATCGATAATTATCAGCCCGCCGATGTCACGTAGGCGGACCTGATAGGCGATTTCTTTGACAGCTTCCAGATTGGTTTTTAAAATGGTTTCTTCCAGATTATGCTTTCCGACGTAACGCCCGGTATTCACATCAATTGCCACCAGCGCTTCGGTATGTTCAATAATGATATATCCACCTGATTTGAGCCACACTTTGCGCTTTAAAGCCCTTGAAATATCCCCTTCCAGATTATAGGCGTCAAAAATGGGTTCCCGGCCGTCATAAAGCTCAACCCGCCTGTTCAGATTGGGCATAAAGGCTTCCAGGAAATTCCGAATGGTCTCATATTCGTCAATGGAATCGATAACCAGTCGGTCGGCATCATGAACCAGCAAATCGCGTACGGCCCGCAGGCTGAGCGATAGTTCTTGATGTACGAGACTCGGGGTGGGTGCTGATTTGTATTTTCGGCCAATGGTATCCCATAAATTCACGAGAAACTGTTTTTCATGAAGCATGCGTTCCACGTCAATACCTTCGGCTGCCGTACGAACGATGTAGCCGAATTCGTTGTCGCGCATGTCAGCAACCATTGTTTTCAACCGCTGACGTTCCGTTTCATCATCAATGCGTCTCGAAACGCCGATGTGGTTCGAAAAGGGCATCAGTACCAGATAATGTCCGGGCAATGATACGTAGGATGTGACCCTTGGCCCCTTCGTGCCCATGGGGGCCTTGGCAACGTGGACGAGGATTTCCTGGCCCTCCACCAGTAATTCTTCGATTGGGCACTCGCGTTCGGATGAGCGCAGCGAATCCATAAAATCATCGATCGTATCTTCCTCGGAGGATGACCCGACCAATTCACGCTCCACATCGCGAAATCCGTTGCGAATGACGTCGTCCACATAAATAAACGCCGCCTGACTCAATCCGATGTCGATAAAGGCCGCCTGGATTCCAGGGAGAACACGCTGCACACGGCCCTTATAAATATTCCCGGTAATATCGACTAAATCGCCTCTTTCGATAAAGACTTCGACAATCGTGCCATCTTCAAGAAGTGCTACCCTTGTCTCGCGCTCGGTGACGTTGATGATGATTTCTTTAAACATGGCAACAACCGATCATTAGGCTCAATTTTTTAGGGAGGGAACCTTGGCGTCGTACCGCTGATATCCAATTTTTATCATACGCGCCTTCCGGATGGCTTCATTGCGCATTTTAAAAACGTTACGCAGAACAGCTTCCGGGCGAATCAGGGCCTCTGGGCGATGGAGAATGGCCATTTCCAGTGTATCCGGTTTAACCGTGTGAATGTGGCGTATCATATCCTTGAGATCGATCTTTTTCAACTTTCCTTTGCGGTTTGTGCGCTCAAATATATAATTCGCGGCCTCATGGAATTCCTGCAATGCGCCGGGATCGAATTGCCCTTCATTAAGGGTGATCCGATAAGCCACCACCTGGTCGTTACCGCCCTCGGACGGACAATACCTTTTACAGTCGGTGACGTGCAGCCCCTCCGGTAATTCTTGATTGATTTTAGCCACCATCGTTTCGGCCGAGATCCTATCGCCAATGGTAATCCGCATGGTTTCACAAAGGCTTTCCAACCCAATGGGCAGGGCATCGTCAAAAGCCATTTTCGGCTTGGGGTGAAACCCTTCACTGAACTTGAGCGCGATGCCCGCCCGCCGCAAAGCACGGACAAAAATATTGACCATCTCGAGATGCCCCCAATATCTTCCGGCACCTGTTTTGGCAAAAGAAACCCAATATTCCTGAAAATCGTTTGCCGTTGGGGAAGACGGGGTTGCAGGGGGTGAAATATCGCTCCCAATTGGAAAAACACGGGGTTTGATGGTGGTAAAATTACAGACCCCGCAATCCTGACAAGCCCCATCCCGGCAGTCGTCGGTAACATCGCCCTTGAGCGCCTTTTGCCATTCATCCCATAAAAAAGACCGTTTCACTTTCAGATCAATGTGATCCCAGGGAAACGTTTCGTCCACTTCACGGCCGCGGCGCACAATCTTATCGGCATCCAGCCCCATGTCGCGAATACTGTCTTCCCAAAGATCAAATCGAAAATGATCGCTCCAACCATCCAAACGGCATCCCCTTTTGTAGGCCGCGACAATCAAATCGCTCAATTGCCGGTCACCCCGCGCCATGAGACCTTCGATATAGCTGACTTCCGGGTTCTGCCATTTCAATCGAAACCGCGGGGAGCGCAACTGCCGTTTGAGCCAGTTGATTTTTTCCCAACCCTCTTCAATGCTGATCTGGGGCGCCCATTGAAACGGTGTGTGGGGTTTGGGAATCATTGTCGCGACACTCACATTGATCTGGCTCCGCTTGCCCCCCGGGCCTTTAATGCGGCCTAATTCCCGCACCAGCGCCACCAAATCTTCCAAATCTTCCCGGGTCTCGGTGGGCAGCCCGACCATGAAATAGAGTTTGATGACTTTCCACCCCAGAGCAAAGGCATCCTCTACCGTGCGGTGGATATCCCGGGCCGTGACGTTCTTGTTGATGAGGTCGCGCAGGCGCTGACTGCCCGCTTCGGGGGCAATCGTAAAGCCTGTCTTGCGAACGGATTTGATGTGCTGCATCAGTTCCGGCGTCAGGGTTCCGGCGCGCAGCGAGGGTAGGGATATGGCCACGTGGTCGCAGGCATAGCGCTGGATGAGTTGTTCCATCAGCGGGCCGATGCAACGGTAATCCCCGGTGCTGAGCGAAAGGAGGGAGATGTCGTCATAGCCGGTGGTCTTCAGGGCCTGGTCACACTGTCGCAACACCGTGTTGGGGTTTCTTTCCCGCACCGGTCGATAGATCATGCCGGCCTGGCAAAAGCGGCAACCCCGCGTACAGCCACGGGCAAGTTCCAGGCGCAAACGGTCGTGGACCGGACGCCCATAGGGTACGATGGGCGCCGAAGGAAAAGAGGCCCCGTCCAGATCGGCTAAGACCGCCCTCTCCACCACCCTTTGAACACCACCGTCAACAGGCAAATCATAAAACGCCGGAATATAGATACCCTTCAGACGCGACCAGGCTTTCAAAAGGGCATTGCGGGAACGTCCATCCTGTTTTTTCCAATCCATCCAGGCTTGGGCCATCTGCAGGACCACTTCCTCACCGTCCCCAACGACAATGGCGTCGAAAAAAGCCGCTACCGGTTCCGGGTTGCAGGTACAGGGACCGCCGGCAATGATCATCGGATGGGTGTGGTCGCGATCTTGGCTTTTAAACGGAATGCCGGCCAGGTCGAGCATCCCCAGCACATTGGTGTAATTCAATTCATACAGCAGGCTAAAGCCCACTATATCAAAATCCCCAATCGGAACCCCGCTTTCAAGTGATTGCAGGGGTATATCCATTTCGCGCAAATAAGCCTGCATATCCGGAGCCGGAGCGAAAACCCGTTCGGCCGCTATATCGTCACGCTGGTTTAGAATGTGGTAGAGAATCTGAAGCCCGAAATGGGAGGTTCCGATTTCGTATAAATCCGGAAACGCCAGGGCAAATTTCAGCTTGGCGGCACCCAGGTCTTTTTGGATCGTGTTGATTTCACTGCCCAGATAACGGCTGGGCGCCTCCACCAGAGGCAGGATATCTTGAATGTGTCTCGACCTCATGTTAGGTAATGCACTTCCTTTTTTATTGATTGGATCGCCAACAGGCTGCCCGTTGCCATATTGCAGCGTCGGTATAGCACCGGTAGGGGCCCTCAAGCGACCATGGGGTGGGAGCTCAAATGACAAATTTTGGTTTGCAAATCAACCATAAACAATTGTTCGTCATGGTATCTGGTTTTTGTCTCGCCCTTGGTTTTCTTTTTCCTTCCGCAATAAAGGCCGAGACATATCCCCGTCGCAATGCCATTGTGGAAGCGGTTCGAGCGGTCAGTCCGGCCGTCGTCAACATAAGCCTGGAATATGAAATTCGCAAACGCATCAGTCCCTTTTCAGAATTTTCCAATCCGCTGTTCGAAGAATTCTTCAAGGATTTTTTCGATCCCGGTTTTGGAAGCCAGTATAAACGCACCAGTTTGGGTTCGGGCGTCATCATCGACGGTCGCCGCGGCTATATCCTGACCAATGCCCACGTCGTTGAAAAAACAGGCACCGTCACAATCACCCTGAATGACGAGCGGGAATATGGCGCCGAAATTATCGGTGTCGATCCGGATTCCGATCTTGCCGTGTTACATATCCAGTCCGACGATCCGTTGCCCTCTATTGATATGGGAGACAGCGGCGACCTTTTCATCGGCGAAACCGTCATCGCCATCGGCAATCCCTTCGGATTTTCCAACACCGTTACCACGGGTGTCATCAGCGCCACCAACCGCAGCTTTCGCACCAAAGACCGTGTTTTCCACGATTTTATTCAGACCGATGCTTCCATCAATCCCGGTAACAGCGGCGGACCGCTGCTGAATATCAATGGTGAGCTCATCGGTATCAATACGGCCATTTATGCCGGTGCCCAGGGAATCGGTTTTGCGATCCCCATCAACAAGGCCCGCCGCATCATCGACGACCTGATCACCCACGGTGAAGTCATCGATGCCTGGATCGGTCTGTGGGTCCAGGATCTGGACGGCAATCTGACCCGCTATTTCAATCTGCCCAAAAAACAGGGCGTGCTGGTGGCTTCGGTGGACCCGGATAGCCCTGCCCATAAGGCCGGTCTGCGTGAGGGTCTGGTTATTCTGGCCATGGATGGCCGCAAGGTGGTTTCGGTGCAGGATTATCGGGCCCGTATGAAGAACTATGGAGTCAATGACGACATTGTAATGACCATATGGAATAATGGTAAAACATCGGCCATCAAGATAAAAACAAGTGCCTTTCCCATGGATCGGGCACCGGAGATGGCCTACAATCTGCTGGGTTTGAAGGTAAAACCGCAATCCAAGTCCGGCGCGGTGGTGGCCATGGTCAGAAAGGGCGGTTTCCTGGACCGCACCGGTGTTCGACCCGGCGATGTCGTCCGCCAGGTGAATGAATTCCTTATACGGGAACCCATCGATTTCCATAAAGCGGTTGTCAAATACCGTGAGCAGGAATCCGTCGTTCTCCTTCTTCAGCGTTCCTCCCAGCGGTACTATATTACGGTGCCCCTGCGTCGCTGATCACCAATTGCAAAAACCAGATGATCGATCTGCAAAACCAAGGAAAATCCTATGAAACGAACCAAGATCAATCTTCTACTGGAACGGGATGCCGGACTTGAAGACGTTCTCGTCAATGGATGGGTGCGTACCCGGCGGGATGCTAAAACCTTCTCCTTTATCGAGATCAACGATGGCTCGGCACTGAAAAATATTCAGGTTATCGCTGACGCCACGCTGCCCAATTACGATGACATCCGTAAGCTTTCCACCGGTTCGGCCGTGGCGATACGGGGTGTTCTGGCGCCTTCCCAGGGCGGGGGACAAAAATGGGAAATCCAGGCCAAGCAGGTGGAAATCATCAGCCTGGCGCCCGAAAGCTACCCCCTCCAGAAAAAACGTCATACCGACGAGTTTTTGAGGACCATTGCCCACTTGCGGCCCCGCACCAATAAATATGGGGCCGCCTTTCGGATTCGGTCGGAATTATCCTACGCCGTCCATCATTATTTCCGGGAACGGGGCTTTAGGTACATTCACACACCGATCCTGACCGGATCGGATTGCGAAGGGGCCGGGGAAATGTTCCGGGTCACCACCATGGATCTGGCCGCCGTCCCGGTTATCGATAAACACACCGATTATTCAGCAGATTTTTTCGGCACCGAAGCCAACCTGACGGTTTCCGGTCAGCTATCGGCGGAAATGTTTGCCCTTTCCCTGGGGGATGTCTACACGTTCGGCCCAACCTTCCGGGCCGAGAACTCCAACACCCGCCGGCATGCCGCCGAATTCTGGATGATCGAACCCGAAATGGCCTTCTGTGACCTCGAGGGCAACATGGATTTGGGCGAAGACCTTATCAAGCACCTGATCGGCTTTATTATGGATCATTGCCCCGATGACTTAGAACTTTTTGCCCGTTTCGTCGATAAGAAACTAAGGGGAACCCTGGATAATATCGTCAACTCGAGTTTTGTGCGTCTGCCTTATCGGGAAGCCATCGCCATCCTGGAAAAATCCGGACGTAAATTCACCTATCCCGTCAGCTTCGGTCTCGATCTGCAGACCGAACACGAGCGTTTCCTGACCGAACAGCATTTTAAAAAACCCGTCATACTCTACGATTATCCCAAATCCATCAAACCCTTTTACATGCGGGTCAACGACGACCAGGAAACCGTGGCGGCCATGGATATCCTGGTGCCCAGCATCGGGGAAATCATCGGCGGAAGCCAACGAGAAGAGCGGCTTGCGGTGGTGGAGGCCCGTATGAACGAGATGAACATGGAAAAAGAACCCTACTGGTGGTACCTGGAATCGCGCATGTACGGCAGTGTACCCCACAGCGGGTTCGGTCTGGGGTTCGAGCGCCTGCTGATGCTGATAACGGGTATCAGCAACATCCGGGACGTGATTCCGTTTCCCCGCACCCCGGGGTCCATCGATTTTTAGGCGGCGCCTAAAAATTAAAAAGGCCCTCACCGGCAATTCGCCGGAAGGGCCTTGGATGTTGGAAGTCGCTAACGCTCGATGATGATCCGCATGACGACTTCGATTTTCTTTGGCAGCCGCTTCATAAAGCTACTGATCTTGGCAACAGCTGCAACCAAAAACGAAAAAAGAGTCATAAGCTCTCCTTTTGTTATTGATTCGAAATGAATACGGCGTGATTTTAGCTGGTTATTCAGACTAGCCATGTTGTGCCGAATCAATCGAATCGATTAAAGAATGGTCCCTCCCCTTTGGAGGAACATCTCAAAAATCCTTCTCAAAAATTATTGACATAATGTAAAAAAGAAGTATCATCAGACTATTCAGACTAGCCGTGTTGTGCCTATCTTTAGATTTACCTAAAGCAAGCCAACACGGTTTTTCTTTTTTTATCAATCCTTCAAACAGCGCAGTTTGGCCAGGTCTTCGGCGTAGCCGTAGAGGTGGAGCCCCTTGCTCTCCACGATCATCTTGCCGTCTTTGACCCCGATTTCCGCAGCCATGTATTCCTTGAGATTCTGAATACCGGCCAGATTGGCAGGCAACCCGCCCCAGAGATCCCAACTGCGAAAATATACGAAAAAATGCAGCGTTTCATCCTGGATGCGGGTGTCGATGGACCGCAGGCAAGGGGGATCCGCCAGGGCCAGATCCGAGGGATGGGCCACCTGCAGCACCATCTGGTTGTTGCGGTGCCCAAACTGTTTATAAGTGTGGATGATCCACTCGATCTGGTTGAGGTAAAGGCTTCCGTTCTCCTCAAACACCGCTTTGCCATCCACCTCCCGTTTGTCGATGATTTCGTCGTTGCCCGCTTCCCACCAGGCCAGTTTGTCGCCGCTGATGGGCGCCCGGGTCAGCCGTTCGCCGTAGGTATAGGATTCTCCCGGCTCTTTATGGGGCGTCATGAGATATTCGATGTAGGACCGATCATATCCCTGACCGCCGTAGATATAGTCGTGTTCCACGGGGTTGGGGATGCCGCAGGAAGGAGGGATGTCGGGTATCAGCGGTTGCGTGCCGGGGAAGTTGACGAGTCCGGTGAAATAATCATACTCCAGACGCGTCTGCCCGGCATAGGATCCTTTGTCGATGGTAAAACGGCGACCGTGATCCAGAATATCGTGCACCGCCTGAAACCAGAGATCCGGCAAATCCCGCGCCTCGACCCGGTGAATGTACATAAGCTGTCCCTTTATGAACGAATGCTAAACCGTTAAGATTTTCTATTGCTGGCGCCGTGCAAGGGGCGCTTTCGATTCCGGGCAACCCCGCAGGGAATCGAAAGATGCCACGGCACGGTGAGTGTGTCAGATGTCCAGCATGGTCACTTCCAAGGCATTGTTCTGGATGAACTCCCGCCGGGGTTCCACTTCCTCGCCCATAAGGACCGTAAAAATTTCATCGGTATCCAGTACATCTTCGATGGTCACCTGCAACAGCAGACGATTGTCAGGGTCCATGGTGGTTTCCCACAACTGATCGGGGTTCATTTCACCGAGACCTTTGTAGCGCTGGATGGAAAGCCCTTTTTTGCCTTCTTCGATCAGGTAATGCAGCAAGTCCTGCTTATCGGTCACCTGGCTGCGGAGCGCTTTGCCTTCTTTGTCGATAATCTCGAAAGGCGGCTGGTCATAAGCAAACAAATTTTCCGCCAGAACAACGCATTTCTGATAATCCTTGGAGTGGATCAGCCCGCGTCCGATCCGCACGGGCGAGAAACTCCGCTCGATGATATCGGCACCCGCCTCTAAACTGCCGGCATCGATATTCCGGGATCTGACCGTCATCTCGAACAGTCGCTTTTCCTCATGCCACAGAGGTTCGTCCATGGTGAAGCCTTTTTCGCTGAGATGCTCCTTCAGAGCCGCAACCTTGGTTTCGTCCTGAAGGAACGCCTTATCCTTCACGCCGAAACGCAGCAACAGTTCAATGAGTTCAGAAGGAATCAACTTGTTTTCCATCCGACCCAATACGGCGCTGTATTCCGCAAGGTTGCCGATCATCAGATAAAGATCGTGCCCTTCCACCAGTTGCTGGGAGGGGCCATACGTGACTTTCAGCATGTCACAAAGGCGACGGACCACAAAATCATCCAATTCGCCTTCGTCCTTGAGATAGTTCGCTTTCTTCCCCTTCCCCACCTTGAACAGAGGCGGCTGGGCAATATAGAGATACCCCTGTTCAATGATTTCCTGCATCTGACGGTAGAAAAAGGTCAGCAACAGCGTGCGAATATGGGAACCATCCACATCCGCGTCGGTCATGATAATGACTTTTTTATAACGTATTTTTTGAATATCATATTCATCTGTGCCGGCGCCGGTCCCCAGAGCAGTCAAAATGTTTTTGATTTCCTCGCTGCGGATAATTTTGTCGAGGCGTGCTTTCTCCACGTTGAGGATTTTCCCTTTCAGGGGCAAAATCGCCTGGAATTTGCGATTACGCCCCTGTTTGGCTGATCCGCCGGCAGAATCCCCCTCCACCAGAAACAATTCGCGTTCATCGGGATCACGGGATTGACAGTCGGCCAGTTTTCCGGGCAGGGTGGCATCCACCAAAGCGCCTTTGCTGCGGGCTAAATCGCGGGCGCGCTTGGCCGCATCCCTTGCACGGGCGGCTTCCACGCCTTTGGCGATGATCTTGCGCGCAACAGATGGGTTTTCTTCGAAAAAAGCGGCCAGTTTTTCGTTTACCAGGGATTCCACCAACCCCTTGACTTCACTGTTGCCCAGTTTGGTCTTGGTTTGCCCCTCGAACTGGGGGGATTTGATGCGCACACTGATAACAGCCGTCAACCCCTCGCGGACGTCATCGCCGGTAATTTTGGCCTGCAGGTTTTTGGGCAGATTCCCATTCGCCGCATATTGATTAATGGTTCGCGTCAGCGCCGCTTTAAAACCACTGAGATGAAAACCACCCTCTATCGTATTAATATTATTAGCGAATGAAAAAAGCTTTTCCGTAAAACTGTCATTGTACTGGATGGCCAGTTCAATCTGAACTTCACTGCGGGTGCCTTCGATAAAGACCGGTTCATGGAGGGCATTTTTGCGCCGGTTCAGATATTCCACAAAATGGACCAGCCCCCCCTCGTAATGAAATTCATCTTTGAGATCATCGCGTTCATCTTCAATCGCGATGCGGACCCCTTTATTGAGAAAAGCCAGTTCCCGCAGACGTTTGACCAGTATGTCGTAGCTGTACTCGGTGGTCGTGAAAATTTCCGCGTCCGGCTTGAAATAGACCCGCGTTCCGCGCTTGTCGGTGGTGCCCACCACATTCAGTTCGGATGATTTGGCACCCCGGGCGTAGGTCTGGTGGTGAATCTTGCCGTCGGAATAAATTTCCACTTCCAGGGATTCCGAAAGGGCGTTGACCACCGAAACCCCCACGCCGTGCAGCCCGCCGGATACCTTATAGGAATGGTCATCAAATTTACCGCCGGCGTGGAGCCGGGTCATGACGACTTCAACAGCTGGAATTTGTTCGGTTTTATGGATCCCAACCGGAATACCGCGGCCGTTGTCCTCGACACTGATGCTGTTGTCGGTGTGAATGATCACTTTAATGAGGGAACAATGTCCAGCCATGGCCTCGTCAATGCTGTTGTCCACCACCTCGTAAACAAGGTGGTGCAAACCGGCCACGTCGATATTCCCGATATACATGGAAGGTCGTTTGCGAACAGCTTCCAGGCCTTCCAGTATTTTAATATTGTCTTCGTTGTATGTTCTATCTACGTGTGTATTCATATTCTCATCGGCATGATAACGCTAAGAAAAGATTGATCTTCAGCCCCCTTCAGCAAACAGGGGCGTTCTCCATCCACGACATGGATCATCACCTTGTCATCGTCGATGACCCCGAGGGTTTCAATAAAATAACGCGGGTTGAAAGCGCCTTCAATCATCTCCCCGGAAAATTCTATCGGAAGATCCTCCTTGGACTCCCCAAGCTCCGGGTTGTTGGCTCTTATTTCAAGGCGATCCGTGTCAAATTTAAAAATAACGCCTTTGTAGTTTTCCGACGACAGAATCGACATCCGCCGTAATGTTTTTAAAAAAGCGATTTTGGGGATAGGGATATCGTGCGCCGTGTCCGGCTTAACGATAATATCCTGGTATTGTGGAAATTCACCTTCAAGAAGCCTTACAATAATGATTTCATTGGCTTTTTTGACAATAAAATTATTATTTTTGATGCCCAGTTGAACATTGCCACCGGGTTCCAGAAATTTGGCGATTTCACTCAAGCCTTTTTTGGGAATGATCGTCGCTTCAATTTGGGGCAGCGAGACGCCCTCTTCAAAAAGATAGTCCACCTTGGTCAGACGGCTTCCATCCGTAGCCACCATCCGGAACAAGGGCGGCGTTTCCGAAGGCAAAACCTCCATCAGCGCACCGGTGATATGGGCCCGACGGTCATCTCCCGCGCCGGTCACGAAAATCGTTTTCTCGATCATTTTGCCCAAAGCCCCTGAATCGACTTCGAATAGTTCGGCATCATCGACAGCGGGATTGTCGGGAAATTCATCCGGATTCATTCCCATGATATGAAATTCAACGTTCTGATTGCTGATTTCAATCCATTGGTTTTCCGTTTCATGGAGTGAAATTTCATCGGTGGGAAACTCTTTGATAATTTCAAACAGTTTTTTGGCGTTGATCGCAATACTACCGGACGTTTCGACATGGGCCGGATAATGACCTTCAAAACCGGTTTCCAGATCGGTGGCGGTAATGCCGATATCCGATCCCTCCGATCGAATCAGCACATTCGTGGTAATGGCCAAATTGGTTTTGCGGCCAGCCAATCCCTGAACCTTCGCCAACACATCCTGAATGTCTGCTTTTTTTATCGTAAATTTCATAGATTTTTTCCTTTATACAAGATTAGAGAATAAAGGAGATAATACGTTGTCAATATGTTTATTAAAAATATAACTATTTGAATTTTCAAAAAATTATTTTAAATTTAATTGTTGATAACGCGTTGAGAACAAGTTGAGATCCACCCGATTGTGAACCGTTGAGCTGATGATGTTCATAACTTACCTGTTATCGACAATGTTTGCATGCCTTTTAAACATCCGATGCCGAACCGATCCATTTGCGAATGGACGGGACGGTTTGGGCAGACCATTCGTTGGAAACCCTCAGTTTGATAAAGTGAGCAAAGAGAGCGTTGATGAGGTTGGTGATTTTTTCGCACAGGTACACCTTTTCGATCACGGCGCCTTCGATATCGTCACTGGTTTCAATTTTGCCTGTCTCCGGTACCTTCAGACTGGAAAAATTGAGGCTTTCACCTTTAAGATTGAAGCGCCATTCATGGTCGCCGGCACGATAGACCAGATTGACTTCAGCCACCATAGCACCCTTTTTAAGGGCCAGGAGGCCTTCGTCCATATTGGCTTCATCCCCCTTTATCGTGACGGTTTCGCCGCTGTCTTTACGATAGCGGTTTTCAAACACCATGCGGTTGCCGATTTCCAGCGATGCCAGTTCGTTGTCGAGACGACGGAGAAGAGGGGCGTCCTGTTCGATAACAAACCAAAGCCAGGTAAGAAATTCATCGCCGATAAACTGGTAACGGCGGTATGCAACGGCGATATCCAACATTTTCTAATCCATAAAAAGGGTTGGCTTTAACTGATCCAGGCAATCCTTCTCCGGTCCTTTTAAACCGGCATCCAAACCGGCGGTATACGGAAACAGGCGAATCAGACTCAACTTGAACGATCGTGTAAAAAGAGTTTCCAGTTCTTCATTGGCCGCTTTTAAATTGGAGAAAAACCATAACCGCCCCTCTTCATATTTCCAGACAATGTCGTAAATATTGGGCGTTGCGGGGATGCGGGTGCTGAGCACCGTGATGACATGATCCTTCAGTTGTTTTTTTTCCGTTTTGGAAAGATAGTCCCGTCCGGATTCGACCAGGCGTCTGGCGACTTCGATGTTATAATGTTTTTTTAAAACTTTGGCCGGTATGCTTTTTTTATCGATGCGCAGGGAAAACACCCATGCGGTATCGATGACAAAACGGGATCCTTCGAAATCGGGTTGATAGGGATTGTCGAAAGATGTCCATCCAACGGCCTGTTCGCTGGCATCGTTGTCGATTTCGTTGATGGTATGTTTTTTAAGCGCGGCCGTTACATTTTCATTGACCGGTGAAGGCAACTCGCCCTCGACGCGATATTGGGTGATCGATACACTCGTTGATAAAAGGCCCATTTGGTCACAAACCCATTGATGATCATCTGATTTTAAGGCTAAAATACAATATATAGTGTAGCCATTCCAAAAAAGTAGAAATATATAGCCTGATTGCCTAAAAAATACAAGGTTTTTAAGGGATTTGGTGGTTGTTTGCCACCACAGCCATTTTCATACGCTAATACAGGAGCTGCAGGTGGTTTACGAATGATCGGGACCTCACTATTATGACCTTCTTAGCCGATTTGCATGTGCATTCACGCTTTTCACGGGCGACATCGAAAAAGCTTGATTTGGAGCATCTCTATATCGCCGCTCAGATGAAAGGGATTACGGTCGTCGGTACCGGGGATGCCACCCACCCCGGCTGGTTTGCAGAAATTAAATCGAAGCTGGTGCCGACGGAAAACGGTTTGTTGCGGTTGAATGACGACCTGGCGGCCGCCTGCCGGCAGGAGGTGCCGACCCAATGCCACGGGCCGGTGCATTTCATGCTGGTGTCGGAAATCAGTAATATCTACAAAAAAAATGGCAAAACCCGCAAAAACCACAATCTGGTTTTTCTGCCAACCCTGGAAGCCGCCGAACGTTTCAACCGGCGTCTGGACGACATCGGCAATATTCGATCGGACGGGCGCCCTATCCTCGGCCTCGATGCCCGTGATTTACTCGAGATCCTGCTGGAAACTGATGCGCGTGCTTTTCTGATACCGGCCCATATCTGGACACCCTGGTTTTCCATGTTGGGATCCAAATCGGGGTTTGACAGCCTGGAAGAATGTTTTGACGACCTTTCCGGGCATATTTTCGCTGCTGAGACAGGTCTGTCTTCCGATCCGGCCATGAACCGGCTTGTATCCGGTCTGGATCGGCTGACCCTGGTTTCCAATTCCGATGCCCACTCGCCTTCCAAACTGGCCCGCGAGGCCAATATTTTCAACGGCCAGCCCGGCTACGATGCCATACGGTCGGCCCTGGAAGAACCTGCTTCCGAAGGGTTCGGCGGGACGATTGAATTTTATCCGGAAGAGGGCAAATATCATCTGGATGGACACCGCAAATGCGGCGTCCGACTGACCCCTGAAGAAACCCAGGCTCTGGATGGAAAGTGTCCGGTATGTGGACGTCCGTTGACGGTCGGGGTGTCCAACCGGATTCATGTTCTGGCCGACCGCAACCCCGAAGATATCCCCGAAGGGCAGAAGCCCTTTGAGAGCCTGATTCCCCTGCCGGAAATGCTGGCCGAGGTGTTGCAGGTGGGACCGGCCACCAAGACGGTGGGGCGGGCCTATGCCCTGGTTTTGTCATCCATCGGAAACGAACTGCATATCTTGCGGGAGGCCTTGCCGGAGCAAATCGATGCCACGGGTATTCCCCTCCTGGGTGAAGCGATTCGCCGCATGCGATCGGGACAGGTGGATATCCAGGCGGGGTATGACGGCGAGTATGGGCGGATTCGCATTTTCAGCGATGGTGAAAAGCGCCGCCTGTTGGGTCAGCGGCGTCTTTTCCCGGGTATGGCAAGTCCTCCGCAACAATCCCCGAAAACCCCGCGGAACGGAACCAGCACGGATCCGGAGCTTGATCCTGGCGTTAAAAACCCCATCGAGAAGATGCCGGTTCCGGTACGGTCTTCCTCCGACCATGTGAACCGGTCGAATCCCGAACAGCAGGCGGCCATCGATCATGAACAGGGTCCCCTGTTGATCGTGGCCGGACCGGGAACCGGCAAAACCCGCACCCTGACCCACCGCATCGCCCATTTGATTCAGGAGCGCGGCGAGTCGGCGGATAACATCCTGGCCGTGACGTTCACGGAAAAGGCCGCCGATGAAATGCGGACCCGACTGACCCATCTGCTGGACAAAGGGGCTCCCCTGCCTCTGACCGCAACGTTTCATGCCCTATGCTGGATGCTGATCCGGGATGAGCAGCCGGATATTGCCTTTCGTATCGTTGACGATGGCGAGCGTCTGTTTTTGCTGAAACGCATTTTGCGTCGCCTGGGAAACGCGGGGCATGCGGTCGACCTCGCCCCGGGAGATATTCTGGAGCGCATTGTCGCGGCCAAACAGCAATTACAGGGTCCGGAAACCTATGCCGAGTCCGTGGCGCCGGATGCCCCCACCAGTCAGTTTGCACGGGCCTATAAGGCCTATCAGGCCATCATGGAAGAGCAGCATCTTCTGGATTTCGAAGATTTGATTTTCAGTGTGGCGGACCGGCTGGCTTCGGATTCAACCTATCGCGACACCTGCCAAGATCGTTTTGCCCATATCTTTGTGGATGAGTATCAGGATTTAAATTTCGGGCAGTACCGGCTGATTCGCAATTTGGCACCTTCCACGGGCAATCTATGCGTCATCGGGGATCCGGATCAGGCCATCTACGGTTTCAGGGGTTCGGATGTCGCCTTTTTCAATCGTTTTGTGGAAGACTATCCCAGCACCCGGGTGATCCATCTCACCCACAATTACCGGTCGGCCGAAACAATACTTGAGGCCTCCTGGCAGGTGATTCGGCAACGGCCCGATACGGCATCGGGCATCGGTGTGCTGGGCTCCCGGCTCTATTCCCATCTGCAGGGCGCGCCCCAGGTGGCCGTGGTGGAACTGCCCTCGGAAAAGGCCGAGGCCGTGGCCGTGGGACAAACCATTGAAAAGGCGGTGGGCGGCACCGGGTTTTTGGCCATCGATGCCGGTAAGGTGGATGCCGCATTGGTGCATGATTACAGCTTTGCCGATTTTGCCGTTCTCTACCGCACGGCGGCCCAGGCGGATATCCTGGAGGACGTCTTCATGAAAGCGGGTATCCCTTTTCAGGCCGCCAGCCGGCGCACCTATTATGAGCACCCCCGTGTCGAAGCCTTTCTGGCGCTCTTACGCATCATGGACCATACCGGCGGGGCCTATGATTTGAATCAAATTGCCGCGTTTCTGGAACCCGCGCTGGACAAAGAAACGGTATTGGCCTTTCTGGACGGTATGGAATCCCGGGGGTTGACCCTGAATCAGGCCCTGGACCAGGCAACGTTGTCCCCCTTCCCGGAACTAGCGCCTTCCCGACGCCGACGGTTGCAAGAGGCATTGCAGGATTTGGAGCACCACATCAACCGATTTAAGTCATTGTCTCTGGAAGATGGTGTTCGCCAACTGGTTTCCATTGGGCCCGCCGATGGACAGGACGACCCGGATGCCGATCAGATCCGGGACGCCGTGGAGCGCCTGGTGGCCCAAGCCCGGTCGTGCCAGGGTAATCTGAGCCTGTTTTTAGCCAACCTGACCCTTCAGAGCGATGCGGACATGATCAAAGAGCGGGCCGAAAAAGTCACGCTCTCGACCATGCATGCGGCCAAGGGCCTGGAGTTTCCGGTGGTTTTTGTGGTGGGTTGCGAAGATGGGTTGATTCCGCTGCGCCGGCAAGGGCGGGAGCCTTCCGATCTGGATGAGGAGCGCCGCCTGTTCTATGTGGCCCTGACCCGTGCGCAGGACCAACTCTACCTGACATGGTCGCGCAAACGCCGCATCTACGGCCGCCAGACGGTTCGGGATCTTTCCCCCTTTGTGGGCGACATCGAGCGCGAGCTGTTAAAACACCAGACGCCCCATTTATCCAAAGGACGCCAATCCCAGCAGGTTCAGCTCAAACTCTTCTAGTGCGGAAGAAACCAGACGCCCTGTTTTCGATGGGTTCGGAAACAGGGGGGATGGTAGATGGACGGCCATCAATCCTCCGCTTCAATCAAGCGGGTCAGATCCTGGTAGGTTTGGGCGCCTACCAGGCGCCGGCCGTTGGTCACAAATGTCGGGACGGCCGTGATGCCCTGGTTGCGGGCGCGCTGCCAGTCCCGGTCCACGGGTTCCCGAAAGGAGCGCTCCAGGAGAACGGTCCGGGCCTCGTCCGGGTCCAGGCCGACAGCGTCGGCGATATGGGTCAAAACCGGAATTTGGGCAATGTTGCGCCCTTCGGCAAAATAGGCATGGAAGACCGCATGGTGAAACACTTCCCCCCGGCCGCATGTTTCGGCCCATTTGCCCAGCTCCTGGGCCCTTCGGCTGTTGAAGGTCATGAGGCGCTCGCCAAAGGGTAACCCCATTTGTTCGGCCGTTTTGCTGAGATGGGCCAGCATCTCCGGAATGTCAACGAACTGGCCGGCAAACAGCTCTTCGAGACTCCGGCCCTCATCAGGGGTTTCGGGATGAAGGGGAAACGCCGTCCAGTGGATATGGATGTCGTAAGCCTGCTGCAGTCTTTCAATACGCCCGGTAATGAAATAGCACCAGGGTCAGATGTAGTCCGAGAAGATTTCTAATGTATTATTTTCAATAAGTTGTGTCATCTGTTGCCTTCGCAGTCATCCTGAAATTCCGAAAAAAATAGTACCCCAAAATTTTTTTTCGTTCCCCACTTTCAACTTCTTGTCAAGTGCGTTCCTGCGGGCAGACAGGTCAATCTTGGCATAGTGTCTGACCGATGACAGGTCCTTGTGAGCAGTGGCAAGTTGAACATCGTGAAGGTTATGCGTTTCCAACAATGGGCTCTAAACCCATCACCCTTACGTATTCTTCCATCATTACCTGACGCAGATAATCTTCATGCTGAGCCGGACCCTTGACACTGTAATTACACTGTTCCCTATAAAGTGTCACAAAACGCTGGAAAGAGTAAAACCGTAGTAATTACAGAATGATATAACGAACAAATTCGACTGTAAAATATAATACCATTGGGTTTAAAGATCCGGTCAAGATACTCTAAAAACACCCCGTAAACCCACCGAAAAACCCGATATATTCAAGAATAATAGAAGCCAAATCATCGAAAAGTGGTCGGGCTTTTTGCGTTTAGAAACCAATAGCAACAAGAGAGTAGAAAGCCATGATGAAGGTCAATTTGATCGGTGACTACGGGGGCTCGGAAAGAGTGAGTGGGATCGAGTGGGTGTCTATGGTAGTTAATACGGAGCGAATGGTATGTAATTAGATTCTTAATGGGAAATATTTTAACCAGATTGTCTATATAAATTATACGATAGGATTAACAGAATAGAGCTATATCTCATGGTAAATATGTCATAAATTCGTTCTAAACCTTTCTATGCCAAGATGGCACTAACCTTGCTTGTTATCCTAAAAAATTGTTGGTTCAACTAAAAATCTCCATGCCTTCTCTTGTCATAACACACATGATTTCTTCTGTTAGTAGATCTTATGATGAATGGAATTTACAAAAATAGTGTTTGTCAAAGACAAATATAGAAAGGGGGTGATTAAGCCAGGCGGTAAAGAATAACATGTTTTTTTGAATCTACTAATTGATCTTTGAGGAGGCTAAGGTGAGAAAAGTTACAGTTATTTCATTTGCGTGCTTTTTAATTCTTGGATTGGTAGGAACTGGAAACGCCTTAACAGTTGATGCTGTTACTGGTACCTGGACCAGTGTTGTCGGCGGCACAAACGTAAATGGTATAGGAACAAATGAAGTTCGGTGGGGTGATCCGGTATATCAATATCAAAGTGGATTTAGGTTTGATGGTAATGCTCCCAATACATTTGACATAGGCGAAACTTTTTCCTTAGGACAGTTCACTCATTTTAATTTTCCTACATATGTAACTGGAGCTTCATTAGCGTCTGCGGATCTATCTGTTTATCTATCATTTAGCGATCCATCTGGATTAAATGATACTCTTGGATTCACTTTTACTCTTGATGAGACTACAAACAGTGCTTCACCGGAAACAAATCCAGCTAATAACGATTTTGTTGGATTCCCCACAGCATACGCCAACGAAACTTTTTCAATTAATAATGTTGCATATACTCTCAGGCTGATTGGCTTTGGCGACAACCCCAATGAGATTATTGACCAATTTAGTACCATTGAAACACAGCAAAATGTAACCAACCTTTGGGCACAGGTAACAACTCCAACAGCCCCCGTACCCGAACCCTCTACCATCGTTTTCATGGGGTTAGGCCTTGCTGGTCTTTCTGGTTTTGGTAGAAAGAGATTTAAAAAATAGCAGGTCAGGTTGTTTTCTATATCAATTTAGGCAGGGTCACTTTTTGCCCTGCCTTTTTTGATATGCCTCCCCGGCCGCTCATTTTTGAGCCACGTGCCCACATAATCGAACTTGAATATCCTACAGAGCTGAGGGGCTCCCCGCTTTACCCATTCCGAAATCTTGTTCTATTTTGCAAAATGAAAAAAGAAACCCCATTATCAAATGGTAACGGGGTTCTTCCTCCTGAAGCCTGTTTTTGCCGGCGACTATTTTTTAAATTTCTTGCGGCCGAGTCCTGCCAGACCTACAAGACCCAAGCTCATAAGCACAATGGTGGATGGCTCTGGGACTGGGGCAGCAGAATTTGAGTTGTAAGCTATATATCCGCCCAAATCATCTGTCTGAGCAAAAAACGGCTCCCAGATTTCTGAACTATAAATGATACTATCTCCAAAGCCCATTTCATAGACTATCTGGTTCTCCCAATCGGGGGCTATTGAAGTCTTAAAATAGGCGACAAATTCAGTTAATTCTTCAAACTCAAGAGTACCATCGTTATTCATGTCTCCCATTAAATAGCCGTTACTTTGTTCCCAGAAGGCCCACTCAAGGGCAGCATACAAGAATGGATACCCATCGGCGTTAAAATAGGAAGCGGAGCTATCCGTAGCAGATGCTATAAATCCAATTTTTGAAAGTTCTTCCAGCCCTCCTTCATTTTCCCCCAAATCAAGCAAATCTGTATCCCAAAAACCACCACTGTGGCATGCATCCATTATTACCCATTTATTGATATCTTCCTTGTCGCGTAATATTTGGAATAAATTATCATCAGTAAAATATGAATCTCCTAAATCTAAAAACTCATCTCCATTGGACAGGGTTTCACCATGAGACGTAAAATATAGCATTAAAGTGTCTTCGGGATTCATCATAGCGTATATTTCATTTATTTTACCCTCGATGTCACTATAATTTAACCCTTGCCCATCTACAGCGGCGTTTCCAGCCAAAACATCATAGAATGCAGTATTTGGTAATGAAGAAAACGTTCCTGATAAATTTTGGATAGCAAGATTACCAAAAAAGTCTACTTCTTCATTTGTTGTGTTGTTTAGTGCGGTATCATAAACACCTATAAACAGCCCATACATTCGCGGTTCGTTCACGACGGGGGGAACATCAAAAGGATTTGTGTCGGATATGCTGTTAAGAGTAACATCAAAGTTTAAATCCAGACGAAAGTAGGTGCCTGTTTCATCTATGGCAGTTTGTTTTCCAGAAAATGATTGCCCGAGTTGGAAATTTAAAGCTCCGTTTTCAGGTTGCAATATAAATGAATTGTATGATGTTCCCCCGAATATTGAATAAGGGCTGCCTTCCAAATAATAATTATTCTCTCGATAGGTGTAAGGCTGACTAATACCCGAATGGTAAATATTTGACATGTTTTGTTGCAACGAGCCACCTACGTATTCAGAATAACCTATGTTGGGAGAACTATACTGATATGTCTGTGGTGGTTGGCCATCACTGTAGTGAGTTGTGTATTCCCCAGGGCGGTCAGCATCGAGCATAAAAGTAAAAGAAAGTGAATCATTAACTTCAAAATCTGACCCAGTAGCCGTATTGAAGTATGAACTGTCAATAGCGGTGGGATTGAAGTTCCCGTCAGTAAATGAATGAACGGATCCTTCAAAAGTATAGTATTGTGGCACTCCATATGAATTCGATAAAAACCCAAATAACAAGATCAAAACGCATAAGAATAGCCGCTTAGACATGGGGCCTCCCTTGGGTAGGATAGTTGGTCGAATTGAAACATGTGAATGCCGATGCCATGCATCCATCAAAAACCTATGGATAATTATTTGTGCCGGCAGCGAGCCATTGCAGCTCAAGGAAGGATTAGGAGCATCTTATATGCAAAAAATACGCCGTGATTCTATTGCCTTATCGAATATCGGAATTTAATATGTTTGCAGATGGATAAAGAGCAACTAAATGTTTTAGGTATAACTAAATATGAAACCAGTTTCACAACCCTTGTTCCTATAATGGGTATTCAAATACCCATAGTGAAACTGACTACCTTCATTTCATCACCTACCATCCCATCGTAGTCCTCGATTTTCAAGATCTGCTCCGGGTGTGAGAGTGGCTACCTATGCCTTGATGTAGGTGCATTTCTGTGAAAGCGGTTCTAGGTAATTACAGCAATTACGGCTACTATTCCTGGGATCGTAAAGAAATAGCCATCGCTACCAAGCAGGAATGTGTCTTTTTCTACGAAGTAGCCCATTCGGCACATCACATTATCAAAGATAATCTCAAATCTTGCCAAGATCCGTTTCAGGAAATCGTAGCGGAACTTTCAGCCCAGGCCCTTGCCCTGATGGTATTTACATTGCCACCAATTCGGTAATAGGGCCGGTGTTTTCGTCGTTCTTGTGCTCACCGTGGCGGATACAAGCATGGGGGGCGATAAGTAGAATGTCGGTGGACCTATCAATGATGGTGAAGTGGTTGGCATTTAGTGGCGTAACGGCATTTTGGGGCTTGGCTGTCATAGCGCCCTCGGTATTTTTGAGTTGGTGGCTATGGAACTGGATAAAAATACAAGTGATTACCTTGTACCTTATCGGCCGATGGTAGGAAAGGTTTAGAGGGGATATTTGATTTGCTGGTAGACGTTATGCGGGGCAAGATTTGGTCGATTGGACTCCAGGTGAATAGGGATAAATAACTTTCGATCCATTTGGGAAGGAAGGCTCGTAGTTCCCCAATATAGTTCCCCATTAGTGCCCCTATCGGTGTGTAATAGTAAAAACTTCTAATGTAATTAATTCACTATAAAGCTACATCAATACGCCCGGTAATGAAATAGCTCCAGGGTCAGATGTAGTCCGAGAAGATTTCCAGACGATTTCGGTCCGTCATGGCGTCCACCTTAAGATGACGATGATTGGAAGGCCCGGTAGCCGCCCAGCAGAATGAACAACACCAGGTAGATCAGGAATCCGGTGGCCACCACCGGCAGGATCATTCCCCGCAGAAGCTCCCAATCCCAAAAATGGCTGAATCCAACGGCCGGCAGGCCAATGGCGAAAACCATGCAGTGCAAAATGATTTTAAAAAAGCGATTCATGGTAAGACCCCCTTGGTTGATCCTGGAAATTTGCCGACAGGCCTACACGAACGGTATTAGGGGGGTGATGCGAGCGTAAACCGAAAATCGCAACATGGTGCCCCCTCCATGATGGTCTGACGGCGCTGCATGCGGATGGCGGCATTGAACCCCCGGGCGAAAGCGGCGTCGCGGCAGCAGGAAAGGTGGACTCCCATATCCCGGATGCCGAGACGGTCATACAATTCAGCGTAGCGGCAGCGATGAACGTCAAAATCAAGCCGATCCCGGGAGACCGTGTGAAAAGTGATGCCGAGGGCGTCTTCCCGCGCCCATACCTCCCGCACCACCCCTGCCAAGTCCTCCAGAGTATTGCTCCCAAGTTGGTCGGCAAGCTTCCGGCCGGCATTTTGCGCCAGACTCTGAATGGATTCGCGGGCCAGGGCAACGGCTTTCGCTTGCCCCAGAGCATCGGCATAGCGCTGGATCAGGGCCACCGCCAGGTTGGCTTCGATTTCCCGCTGCACGATAAGCGGTACACTGGTCATCGTACTATATCCTCAGGCGGGTGGGGCGGTATCAGTTTTTCCGCCCCAGTTCTTCCGACCGGCGCGTGGCGGCTTCGACCGCATCCATCAGAGCGGACCGCACGCCGGCGGCCTCCATTTTATGCAAGGCGGCGATGGTGGTGCCCCCCGGGGACGTTACCATGTCTTTCAACTGACCGGTGTGACGACCGGATTCGAGACACATTTTGGCCGCGCCAAGAAGGGTCTGGGCGGCCATTTCAAGCGCCACGGGTCGCGGCAGCCCCATTTTCACACCCCCGTCCGCAAGGGCTTCGATTATGAGAAACCCGTAGGCAGGACCGGATCCGGCAACGCCGATGGCCGCGTCCATGAATTTTTCCTCGATCGAGACGATGCGGGCGACGGGGTCGAAGATGGCCTCGGCAATCGCATAGTCTTCCCCTGTGGCCGGACCGTCCGAAGCCAGTGCCACCATGCCCTCGCCCACAAAAACCGGTGTATTGGGAACCGTGCGGATGATGCGGGTGCCGGAACCCAGAGCGTTTGCCATGGCAGCTACCGTCAAACCGGCCACGATGGATATGACCAGCTTGGCGCCATCGGTATGAGGGTGGATGGGGGCCAGTGCCTGATTTACCACCTGGGGTTTGACGGCCAGGACCAGGACGTCCGCAGCCGACACCAGGGCCACGTTGTCATCGGTGGTTTCAATCCCATAGGTGGTTTGCATGAATGCCAGCCGTTCCGGGATCACGTCGGAGGCCGTGATGTGCTCCGCCGGCACGGTTCGGCTTTCCAAAAGGCCCCGAATAATGGCTTCGGCCATATTGCCGGCGCCGATAAACCCGATGCGTTTTCCGTGTAGTGCGTTGTTTGTCATGGTATGCGTCCTGTCTTGCGCTTTGGCCGTTTAGGTTTTGACACGAAGGCCGGTAATGCTCGGCCGATCATGGGCTATTGCCGGAGAAAATCTAAACCAATTCGTTTGAAATGTCCAACCGATCCAAGTGTATCTGTGGGTGGCGGTGTGAATCGCAGAGGCCTGTGGGGGCAGCGCGGGTCAAGGCGGTCGGGGAGGCCCCCGTGGCCGGTATCAGGCCGGCGCACCTGGGGAACGCCAGAAAATGGATGAAAAACCCCCTTGACGACAACCATTATATCATTACTTTGTGCTTAAATTTTATTTAGTAATATATTCTAATATACATAATCAGGAGGTCGTCATGGGAAAAGTTATCGGTATTGATCTAGGAACCACCAATTCATGTGTGGCCATTATGGAAAACAAAGAGGTTCAGGTGATTACGAATGCCGAGGGCGGCCGCACCACGCCATCCATCGTCGCGATCAACGATGGCGGTGAGCGGCTGGTGGGCCAGATTGCCAAACGGCAGGCTGTTACCAATCCGGAAAACACGGTATTCGGAGTCAAGCGGTTGATCGGCCGGAAATTCACGGCACCCGAGGTCCAGCAGGACGTTCCGGTGCTGCCTTACCAAATCGAGGGGGCGGACAACGGCGATGTCCGCATTCGCCTCAAAAATAAAGCTTACAGCCCGGCGGAAATATCCTCTTTTATACTTGGCGCCATTCGCAAGGCGGCCGAGGATTATCTCGGGGAGAAAGTGACCGATGCCGTGATTACGGTGCCGGCTTATTTTGATGACAGCCAGCGTCAGGCCACCAAGGATGCGGGCAAAATTGCCGGACTCAATGTATTGCGCATCATCAACGAACCCACGGCCGCATCCCTGGCCTACGGGTTGGAGGGTAAAAAAGATCAGAAAATCGCCGTGTTCGATCTCGGCGGCGGTACCTTTGATATTTCCATTCTCGAAATCGGCGACGGTGTTTTCGAGGTCAAAGCCACCAACGGCGACACGCACCTCGGCGGTGAAGATTTTGACCTGCGGTTGATCGACTATCTGGCCGACACCTTCCGCAAAGAGCAGGGCATCGATGTGCGGACCGACAAAATGGCCCTCCAGCGCCTCAAGGAAGCCGCTGAGAAGGCTAAAATGGAGTTGTCCACGTCGACAACGACCGAGATCAACCTGCCCTTTATCACAGCGGATGGCAGCGGGCCCAAGCATATGAACATCAGCGTTTCACGGGCCAAACTGGAGGCCCTGGTGGCAGACTTGCTGGATAAATTGGAGGGCCCCTGCCGCCAGGCCATGCAGGATGCCGGATTGAATCCCGCCGACATCAGTGATGTGGTGCTGGTGGGGGGCATGACCCGCATGCCGGCGGTTCAGGCCAAGGTGCAGGCGATTTTCGGCCGGGAACCGGGTAAAAGTGTCAATCCGGATGAAGTTGTTGCCATGGGGGCCGCCATTCAGGGTGCGGTGCTGACAGGCGACATAAAGGACGTGCTGCTGCTGGACGTGACGCCGCTGTCACTGGGCATCGAGACCCTGGGCGGCGTGATGACCCGTCTGATCGAACGCAACACCACCATCCCGGCCCGCCAGAGCCAGGTGTTTTCCACGGCCGAGGACAATCAACCGGCTGTCACGGTTCATGTCCTCCAGGGCGAACGGGAAATGGCAGCGGACAACAAGACGCTGGGGCGCTTCGAACTGACGGGCATTGCACCGGCACCCAGAGGCCTGCCCCAGATCGAGGTGACCTTTGATATCGATGCCAACGGTATCGTGAGTGTTGCGGCCAAGGACCAGGCCACCGGCAAGGAACAGTCCATCCGGATTACCGCTTCCAGCGGACTGGACAAGGCGGAAATCGATCGGTTGGTTCGTGAAGCGGAAATGAACGCGGATACCGACCGCCGCAAAAAGGGGTTGGTGGAGGCCCGCAACGAAGCGGACGCCCTGGTCTATACCACCGAAAAAACCCTGGCGGATTTGGGGGAAGGCCTGGACGAGGCCTCCCGGACCCAGGCCGCCAGCGCCGTCGAGGCGCTCAAAACCGCCATGCAGGGGGAAGACGTGGCCGAAATCCGCCGGTTGAGCGAGGATCTCAAGCGTATGGCCCAGCAGGTGGCGTCGACGGTCTACGCCCAGGGTCAGGGCCCGGCCGGTTCGGCGGCGCCGGGGCAGAGCGCGACCGGAGGCGCCTCAAAGGACGATGTGGTGGACGCCGAGTTTGAAGAAGTGGCCTAAACGAAGCGCCGCCCCCGTTAAATCGGGGGCGGCGCCAAAACGCATTCCTGGGTGATGTATTTCCGGATCAGGCGGTTTGCTCACCGAGTCCGATGGCTTCGGCAACCTCGCGCATGCCCGTGATCGTGCCGGTAATCAGTTCCCCCACCTCGACCCCCAGCATGGCGGCCCCCTTCTCAATGATGCCGCGATCCACCCCGGCGGCAAAACGCTTGTCTTTCCATTTTTTCTTAACGGATTTGGCCTTCAAATCCATCACGCTTTTGGAGGGGCGCACCAGCGCTGTGGTGGCCACCAGGCCGGTCAATTCATCCACGGCAAAAAGGACCTTTTCCATGGTGGAGCGGGGTTCCACATCCGTGCAGATGCCATACCCGTGGCTGATCACGGCCCGGATATAGTCTTCGGGCCAGCCGTTTTCCCGCAGAATTTCCTCGGTTTTGACGCAGTGCTGATCCGGAAACTGTTCATAATCCAGGTCATGGATCAATCCGATAATGCCCCAGACCGTTTCGTCCTCCCCGTATTGGCGGGCGAAATAGCGCATGACACCCTCGACCGCCAAAGCGTGTTTTCGCAGGCTGTCACTCTGATTGTAGGTCGTCAGCAGGTTCCAGGCGTCATCGCGCGTGGGGAGCGGGTTGGTCATGGCAGGTCTCCTTTTGTGGGTTCGCAGGCAAGAAAGACTTCATTTACGTTTAAAATTTTGATATTAATGAAGAATCGTGCGTGCCAGACGAAACGACCATCTGACGTGAGCGTTTTAGATCATGGATCCCAATCTGTCAAAAGCCATCATCGATTTTTTTATGGGCATCCCCCTGTTCAGTCGCATGAATGCGGAAGAAATCAAGCTGGTGGCGAAACATATGAATGTGATCGAGCTGCAGCAGGGCGAAATTCTTTTCCAGGAAGCCGATCGCGGCAATTTTATGTGTTTTATTGCCCATGGGACGCTGGATGTCATCAAGCAGCCCATCGCCGCCGACCAGGAAATCGTCATTACCACCCTGCGCAAGGGGCAATCCATCGGCGAGATGTCGGTGATTGAAAACCTGCCGCGGTCGGCGACCATCAAGGCCCGCGATAATGCCAAGCTGTTCATTCTCTCCCAGGCGGCCTTTGACCTTATCATGACACGCCATGCCAACATCGGCATCAAGCTGCTGAAGGGCGTTGCCATCCTGCTCAGCAACAACCTGCGGAAAACGTCCAGCCGTCTGGCGGACTACATGCTGCCCATCAGTTGATCTGTGTTGCCCTTGCCGTGAAATCCACGCCATCGTGACCATACCGACCTCTCCAGGAGCCAAGCCATGAGCGATTCCATTCTTGAAACCCGGACCCTTGCAAATGGGGCCACCCTTACGCTTTGCGATGCCTCGCGACGACAGGCGGCCGATCGCTGGATCGTGGTTTTGGAGGCCCGTGTCCGTATACCGACCCGGGGCGATTGTCTTCCGGCCGATCTCATGGGCGATCTATCCCTGGAAACGGTTCGAAACCTCCTGGGTGAAACCGTTACCTATACAAGCCGTATGGAACGTGTTTTTGTTTCCAATGAAGACAAGCAGAATCTTATCAACCGGTTCAAGGATGCGTTTATCCGCAATACCGTACCCTATCTTTCCACCCCGGCCTTTCCAGTCCGCTTTATCCAGAAACAAATCCGGGATGTCCGGCAACAGCAGGCCTGGCAGGCGGCTGCGGCAGACAGCCGGCAAGATCCTGACTGAAAGTGTGTCTCAAGCGGATGGGGTTTGCGCCGCGGGCATCCCGTTCGAAACAGCCCCCAATGCTGTTCAACAGCTCAAGTTGACGGCGGAATGGGGCGATATTGATAGTGGGCACGGCCTCTGCCCCCCTCGTTAGGGGGCGGGACTTGTGTTCTGGGAGAAATAAAATATAATAATCCGCAGCAGACCACCATTGAGATTCGGTTGGGGATGTCAGGAGCGATTTACCGCGAGGCTATGAGAGCAGAAACCGAAACATACTTGTGGACAGGGCTATGCCTGTGGCTGCTGCTGGTGGTGCTTGCCGCGCCACCCGTTCTGGCTGATATTTACATGTATCGAGATGCCGATGGCGTGATGCACTTTACCAACACACCGTCGTCGCCGGAATATCGCATCTATATCCGCAGCCACAAACCCCGCTTTACCAAACCGACCAATGTCCGCAAATACGATCGCATCATTAAAGAAGCATCCCGTCGCCATGGTGTGGATTTTTACCTTCTCAAAGCCATCATCCAGGCCGAGTCGAGCTTCAACCCCCACGCTATATCCAAAAAGGGCGCCCGGGGACTGATGCAGATCATGCCGCAAAACTATCCCGCTCTGAATATCAAGGATCCCTTTGATCCGCGTCAGAACATCATGGGCGGTACCCGTTATTTCCGTAAACTCTACGATCGCTACAATGGCAAACTGGCTTTGTCGCTTTCCGCTTACAACGCCGGCCCCACCATTGTGGACCGCTATAAGCGCATTCCTCCCATTCCCGAGACCGAGCGATATGTCGAAAAGGTGATGCGCTTTTACCGCCAGTACAAGAACAGCGCCTGATTCCTCTCACCCATTGCAGCCACACGGTTCGTACCGCTAAAAACCCCCTTCTTATCAGTCCACCCTGACCAGCACCTGGGCCGTCCGGCTGGGGATGTACAACCGCAAAAGGCCTGTTGCTCCCTCGCTGTCGTCGACCGGGGCGGTAAAATGGATCTGCCGCGGATGCAGACGGTTGTGTCCGCCGAACCGGATCTCGTCACTGTCCAAGACCAGTTGGTATTTCCCGGGTTCCGTCCGGACGCCATAGTCCTGCAGCGAGCGGTTCGGGTGAAATCCGAATACCAAGGTGAGGTCGCGGCGCTTGAACACCAAAACCTGATCTTCAATGTGTTCATGGATCCAATGGGCGTCACGCGTCTTAAAAATGCCGTGCTGTTCACTCAGCGCCAGCATGGCCCGGTCAAAGGCAGCCAATTGGCCATATTTCAAGTCCGGGTGGTCGGCCAGGTGCCACTGGCGACGGGCGTATTGATAGGACCAGTTGTTCCCCTCCCGCGGGAAATCAATCCATTCAGGATGGCCGAACTCGTTTCCCATGAAGGTCAAATACCCGTCTCCGGCCGTTGCCAGGGTGATCAGCCGGATCATCTTGTGCAGGGCCATGGCCCGGTCCATGGTCATATCCGGATCGTCCCGGTGCATGTGGTGATACATGGCGGCATCGGCCAGCCGGAAGATGATCGTTTTATCCCCCACCAAGGCCTGGTCGTGACACTCGGCATAGCTGATGGATTTTTCATGGGGGCGACGGTTGGTGAGTTCGTGCCATAGGCCGCCCACATGCCAGTTTTCATCGGGAACATCCTTGGTCAGTCGTATCCAGTTGTCGGGGATCCCCATGGCAAAGCGGTAATCGAAGCCGACACCGCCCTGCGCCTGGGGCAGGGCCAGTCCCGGTAGTCCGCTGATGTCTTCGGCGATGGTGACGGCCCGGGGATTGAGGGTGTGGATCAGTTCATTGGCCAGGGTCAGATAGGCGACGGCATCCTCGTCCACGTTGGCACCGAAATAATCTTCGTAGGACGTAAAGGCCTTGCCCAGGCCGTGATCAAGGTAGAGCATGCTGGTAATGCCGTCGAAGCGGAAGCCGTCAAGGTGATATTCTTCCAGCCAGAAGCGGCAGTTGGACAGGAGAAAGCGCAGAACTTCCGTCTTGGCGTAATCGAAACACCGGGAGTCCCAGGCCGGATGGGTACCCCGGGGCCCGTCGTGAAAATACTGATAGAGCGTGCCGTCGAAGCGGCTCAGGCCCTCCACCTCGTTGGAGACGCCATGGGAGTGCACCAGATCCATGACCACCCGCAGGCCGGCGCCGTGGGCGGTATCCACCAGATATTTGAGATCCTCAGGCGTGCCGAAGCGGGAAGAAGCGGCAAAAAAATTAGAAACCTGGTAGCCGAAGGATCCGTAATAGGGGTGCTCCTGGATGGCCATCAGCTGAATGGTATTGTAACCGGCACGCTGAATGCGCGGCAGCAGCTGGTCGGCGAATTCCCGATAGGTGCCGACACCTTCTTTTTCCTGGGCCATTCCCACGTGGGTTTCATAAATCAGGATCGGATGGGGCGGCCTTGGCGCGGCGTGGGTCCAGCGATACGCACTCGGTGGATCCCAGACCTGGGCGTTGAAGATCTGGGTGTGGGGGTCCTGGACCACCCGGCGGGCGTAGGCCGGCAGGCGGTCGCCGCCGCCGTCCGACCAATGCAGCCGCAGACGGTAAAGATCACCGTGACGGAGTCGATCTGCGGGCAGGCGTATTTCCCATACCCCGTCGCGACCCGCCACAGGCTGCAGGGCATGGTGCGGGGTTTCTTCCCAGGCATTGAAGGTCCCCACCAGGTGGATGGACCGGGCGTTGGGGGCCCATTCCCGGAAAACCCACCCGTCCGGAACCCGGTGCAGGCCTAAATCGGTATGGTTGCCGGCGGCGTCGGTCAGCGATGCAACGGTTTCGATCAGTCGCCGGCGGGTGGCGTCAACGCGTTGCCGGCGATTTCGCAGCGCATCCCTGAAGGGCCCCAGCCAGGGGTCCAGGTCCAGCAGCTTGTCAAGCCACGGGGTGGCTTTGGTCGGTTGCTCGGAGGCCATAGGCGCATCTCTCAAAGGTTTATTCTGTCAACCGAAGCATCTTGCGTTCACCACCGTCCGGACAGGCCCATGTCATCAAGTTCAGCAACGTCATCTCATAGGGGACAGGCGGCGATCAGGGGACGTTCAAGCATTTTTTCATAGAGGTTCATGTAGTGGCGGGCCGTCACGTCATGGTTGAACGTCTCCGCACTCTCCCGCATGATGCGCCGGATTTGCCGCTGCCGGTTTTCTGTGGGCGATCCGTGAAAGTGCATGGCCTGATCCATGGCCCACATGAGCCCCGTGCTGTCGTAGATGTCGAAAAGGAACCCATTGCCCGTATCCCTATCGGGCGCGAGATGAACCACCGTATCGTGGATACCGCCGGTATTGTGGGCCACCGGCAGGCATCCGTACAGCGGCCCGATCATCTGGGGGAGACCGCAGGGTTCGAAGCGTGACGGCATCAGAATGAAATCGGAACCACCGTAAGCCACGCGGGCCAGCGCTTCGTCGAAGCCGCAGACGGCCACCCGGTCGTAGATCTGGTGGAAGGCCACGATGTTGTGGAAAACGTCCTTGTATTCACCGTTGGCCACAAAAACGATTTGCAGGTGCTGCTCCCAGTATTTGGATACGACCCGGTAGAGGATTTCCGCCAGGAGCTGGCATCCCTTCTGCACCGGGTCCAGGCGGTGGGGCCAGAAAAACACCGGCGCCCGGTCGTCCTGCAAAAGGCCTAAGCTGCGCTGCAGATGGTGTTTGTTCTGCCGTTTACCCTCCGTGTGATTGTCGGCGGAATAGGTTTGGACCAGGGCCTCGTCCGTTTCGGGGTGGTAGGAGGGGTCGGGGGCATTCAGAATGCCGGCGGCACAATCGGCATGGAATTTGTTGGTCAACTCCTGACGGAGGGGCGCCTCGACAAAATCATGGCGGCTTGCCACGATTTCATTCAGAAAGGTGGGACTGACCGTGTTGACAAAATGAGCGGCGAAAACGCCGCTGACCAGGAAGTCGACCGGATTGCTCTCGCGCGTTGCCTCGTATTCCTCGGCCATCTTTTCATAATAGAGATGGTGCCAGAAATAGGCCGCGTCGATGCCCCGGTCCTCGATGGAGGCCAGAAGCGCCTTGACGGTATGAATGTTGTGAATCGTGAACAGGCAGGGAATGCCCATTTGGCGGGCGGCGGCCGGAATCAGGCCGGTCATCCAGTCATTGCAGTGAATGAGATCGGGTTTGACCCGGGGCATGATGTTGTTGATGATTTCCCGCTGGAAGGCCAAGGCGATTTTAATATTGTCCGAGCCGTAATGGGAATAGACGGTGGTGGTGTAGAAGAAGGCACGGTCCTCGGCCAGGTGGATGCGTTCATCCGGCATTTTGTCGCGAATGCGCCCGAATTCGCTTTTCAGGACGGGGGCCGTATGGGCGGCAAAGATTTCGCGATAATCCGGCAGGGCCACATGGACATCGGCCCCCTGATCAAAAAGGGCGCTGATCAGCGCGGCGGAAACATCGGCCAACCCCCCCGCCTTGGCGGTGAGGTGGTTGGACATATTGCCCATGCCCTCGGGAAGATAGGTGACTTCTGGGGTCACCACCAGCACGGTGGGATTGCTTAAAGGCGTCGGCATGGATGTCTCCCTTTATTTTGTGCCGGCCATGCCGGCCGGCGGAACAGGACCTGTGGATCCGTGGGGTCAAAGCGGGTCGATTCCGGGGTGTCCCATCATGCCCATAAGATCAGTCCGGGTGTATAACGGGTCCAGAGATCGCCTTTGGGGGTCACCCGCGCGGTAAAGCCGTAGCGTCCGGCCGTGTCGCACGGTAACCGGCACCCATAGAGGTAGCGGTTGCCGCTGAGCTCTTCCACAACCGTCATGGTTTCACGGTAGGTTGCTTCCAGCCGATCCACGGTTTTGGGTGGACCGAAACAGAGCTCCACCTCGACCTCCTCGGGTCTGATTTCCCCCAGATTGACCAGCACGCTGATCTGGATCTGGTCGCCAACCCGCAAGGGCCCCTCGTTTTGCAGCACCGGAAAGTCGATCACGACGTTTTTCCAAAGGTGCCCCAGGCGTTCGATGAAATGACTCATCTCTTCGGCCGTGCGGCCCTGATCCGCCAGGAGATCTTCGTGTTTCTGCACGGCCGCCTGGTAGAAGCGCTCGCCATATTGTCCGACCATGCGCTGGGCGCTGAATTCATGGATGGCCATTTTCATGGTGGCTTTCATTTTTCGGAGCCAGCGCAGGGGCAGGCCGCCGCTTTCACGGTCGTAGTAACAGGGGATGACCTCATTCTCGAGAACGTTGTACAGGGCCTGACCCTCGATGCGATCCTGATAGTCGGCATCTTCCGTTTCCTCACCGTTGCCGATGCGCCAGCCGCGTTCCTCGCTGTAACCCTCGCACCACCAGCCGTCAAGGACACTCACGTTGAGGACCCCATTGACGGCGGCCTTCATGCCGGAGGTTCCGCAGGCCTCGAACGGCCGGCGGGGGGTATTCAGCCAGACATCGGCGCCCTGGATGAGACGCCTTGCGATCTGCATATCGTAGTCTTCGATGAAGATGAAACGGTGCCGCACGCTGGGGCGACGACCGAACTCCACCAGTTTGCGAATGAGTTCTTTGCCCTCGTTGTCCTGGGGGTGGGCTTTGCCGGCAAAAATGAACTGCACCGGATGGTCTTTTGAATTGATGAGGGCCTCCAGGCGGTCGGTGTCCTGCAACAGGAGGTTGGCCCGCTTATAGGTGGCAAACCGACGCGCGAAAGCGATGGTCAGCACATCCTGGTCCAGAACCGATTCCACTTCCTTCATGATCGTGATCGGGGCGTTGCGCCGACCGTATTGATGGGTCATGCGCCGGCGGCAGGCACGGATGAGCCGGGCCCGGTTGATTTCGTGGGCGTGCCAGAGTTCTTCGTCATACATTTCGTCCAGACGGTGGCTGTTATCCCCCCGGCCGGTGGCCGTGTGCCAATCCGGGCCGATATAGCGTTCGAACAAGAGGCTGGTTTCCGAAGATGTCCAACTGGGAATATGGACGCCGTTGGTCACGTGGGTGATGGGCACCTCGTCCTCGGGAATGCCGGGCCAGAGATGCTGCCACATGCGACGGGCCACCGCGCCGTGGAGTTCGCTGACACCGTTGCAGTGGGCCGACATGCGCTTGCCGAGAATGAACATGGAAAGCGGCGTTTCCGGCGCACTGTCCTGGGGTTGGCCCCAGCGGATAATGGCTTTGGTGCTGGTGCCGAGCTTTTCCGCAAACGGCTCCAGGCAGGGAGCCACCATATCCACCGGGAAATCGTCATGGCCGGCGGCCACGGGTGTGTGGGTGGTGAAGACCGTGCTGCGCGGCAAGACTTGCAGGGCGGTTTTCAGGGCGAGCCCCCTGGAATGGACAAGCTGGGCCAGGCGCTCCAGGCTGGCAAAGGCGGAATGCCCCTCATTCATATGGACAACCTGGGGGGAGCGGCCGAGTGCCGCCAGGGCACGCATGCCGCCAATCCCCAGAACAAGTTCCTGGGCCAGGCGCCGCCGGCTGCCGCCGGAGTATAGCCGGGCGGTAATATCCCGCAGGGCCGGTGGGTTTTCGCGCACATTGGTATCCAGAAGGTAAAGGGGAACGCGGCCCACGCGAATTTCCCAGACCATGGCGTGGATCGGGCCGTCGGGACCGTCCACGGTCACCAGCACCTCCTGGCCGTCGGGGGTATGGGCCCTTTCAATGGGCAGCATGTAGATATCGGTTTCGGGGTAGGCTTCCTGCTGCCAGCCGTCATCATTCAGAAATTGCCGGAAGTAACCCTGCCGGTAAAAAAGGCCGATGCCCACCAGGGGCAGTTTGAGATCCGAGGCGGCCTTGAGATGGTCCCCGGCCAGGATGCCCAACCCCCCGGAGTAGAGCGGCACACTCTCATGCATGCCGAATTCCATGGAAAAATAGGCAATCGTCGTATCGGAGGCATAGGGGGCGTTGGGGGGCAGCGGACTTTTGACCTGGGATTCGAACAGGTCGCGCACCCTGGCCATGTGGGCGAGAAACCCTTTATCCCGGGTCAATTCTTCCAGACGCTCCTGAGGGATACGGGTGAAAAAGAGGATCGGGTTCCCCTGGCAGTCATGCCATAGACCCGGGTGGATGCGGCGAAACAGCTCAAAGGCGTCCCGCTGCCAGCACCACCACAGATTGCGGGTCAATGTCTCCAGAAACGACAGGGACTCCGGAATAAATGGGAAAACCTGAAATGTTTGAATATTGCGCATGAACTGCCTCCGTTATGTTCACAGGTTGCCAAGGGGTCACCTGGTTTGGGTTGGTTTGGCTGCTGATCTTACCATAAGGCTTTTTAAAGTGCACAGGTTACGAAAGTATTTGCCAGACCCGATAGACTTCACTCACCGACCAGGCCTGAGCGTCGCAGCCCCGCGGCCGGTGCGGGGCGTCGCCATCCAGGATTTCCGGAATATGCCCCAGGCAGCCGGTATTCAGGTGGTCCAGGGCCGTTGCCAAGAGGGCGTGGGCGGCGGACCGGCTGCTTTCGCCGTACACCATGGCCCGGGCTTCGCAAAACGATGGAAACACCCATGTCCAGGCCGTACCGTTATGATAGGCGGGTTTGCGGCAAGTGTCCTCGTCACCCTGGTAACGTCCCTGGTAGGGGTTATGGGGATCGTTCAGCAGGCGTTCCTGGTGATAGACGGCCAGGGGGGCCTCGACCGGCTGATCGGCCAGGCTGCGAATCGCTCCCGGCACAATCAACTTCTCACAGGCCTGGAGGATCTGCTGCGAGCGCTTCGGGTCGGTTATGGCCCCCATGGTGATGGCAAACAATTGATTGGGGCGCAGGGCGTCATCGGGCCGGCACGCCCGGGCCGGTCGACCGGGCGGCCCATGCAAACAGTCGGCGCAATAGCCCAGGTGCTCCTGAAAATACAGGTCATGAATCGACCCTTCAACCTTTGCTGCCAAAGCGCGCCAGCGGGGGCTTTTCTCCGGCGTTTCAATTTCCGCCAGTAAATCCAGGGCGGCAAACCACAGGGCCTGGATTTCGATGGGATAGCCTTCCCGCGGGCTTCCGGCCGGGTGGTTGGTATCCATCCAGGTGAAGTGGGACGGGCTGTAGAGCAGGCCGGATGCCGCATCCAGGTAAATGCCGTTGGACGCCCCGCGGCACAGGGCGTCCCCGAGATCGATGAGGACATCTTGCAGGCGCCGTCGCCCGCAGGGCATGTCCAGAAAGTCTCTGTGTCCCGCGCGGAGCAGGTCCCGGCAGGCCAAAAACAGCCACAGGGGCGCATCGGACGTATTGCGGTTGGTGGCATCGTTGCCCCGGATCATGTTGGGCAGTGTGCCTGCGTGTTCAAAGGTGGCAAATTGGCGCAGAATGTCCACCGCCGTGTCCGTCATGCCGGCGGCGATCATGCCCCGGCAGAAAATCAGCGTATCCCGCCCCCAGTCCAGAAACCAGGGATAGCCGGCGATGACGGTGGCAAACGCCCCCCGTTTGACAATGAACTGGTCCATGGCCCGACGGAGGGCGATTTCGGGTGCCAAGTGGTTTTCCGGCTTGTCCGCGGGTTCTCCTTTCGCCCCGGAGGACCCTTCGGCCTCCTGGTTCCGATGGTCCGCGTCCGTAATGACCCTGGCGGTTAGCATCAGCGCCGCACTCCCGGTGATCTCCGCGGCGATATAGCCCGGGCTGAACAGATCCGAATCCGCCTCCAGTCCCCTTTCCCCTTCCAGTTCGCGGTGGACCATGTAAGTCCACTCCGGCTCGTGAACGTATTCGCCCCGGGAAGCCGTCAGGCGCAGTTGACGCCGGGGGTCCGGCTGGAAAGCGAAGCCGTCTTCCATGGGCGTCACGGCGCGGGGGAAGTGTTCTTCGGGGCCCAGATAAGCCTTGGTCGTCGTGTGAAAATTGCGGTCTTCGATGTCCGGGCGTACAATCAGGCGGATGGGCTGGTCATCCGGCAGGCTGTCGGGAACGTGGCCGGCCGGCGACCGGCGGAACGTGACGCGCAGCGTATTTTCGCCTGCCGGCATCTGCATGGAAACGCTCAGCCGTATGGATTGACCCTGGCCGGTGGGCATCCGAAAATGCCAGCCAGCCTGGCCCTGGCGGTCGTAATGAAAAGCGGTCAGGCAATCGTTGCGAATTTCCTGGGAGTAGCCCTGGAATACCACCCAGGCCCGCAGCCTTGTCAGCATGATCCAGCGGTCTTCCGGCACCTCCGGGTCCAGGTTGGCGGCCAGCAGGGCGTCATAGCGGCTGTACAGATCCCCCCACTGAATCGGCGTGTGCACCATGGCCCCACAGCCATTGGTGCCCAGCCAAATGAGACGGTCATCCGGCATTTCGGTTCGCCGCCAAAGGGGCCGCACCCGAAGCGCCTCCGGTGGTCCGAGGAGCAACAGGTCCGCACGGGCGCGCTCTGTTGCCCCGGGGCTATATAAAAAAAGGTCCAAGCACAGCGGCACCGTTGCCGTATGGTTTTCAGCCAGGGTGAAAAGGGCCACATGGCGGCCGTCCCGGGTGGCCAGAGACTGTTCCGCGCCGACCACGTTTTGCTTTCGCGTCACACGGGCGTGAAAGGGGTGGGGGGCTGTCACCAGAAGCAGGTGCCCGGGCGGGATCATCACCTGGCGTCGGCTGTCATGGGGCCAATGAAACGGGGTGACGCCAGGTTCTCCCCCGGATGGTTTCAGGCGGCGGCAGAGGGCCATGGGATCCCTGGCCAGGAGCTCCGCCAGGGCATCGATATCCAGATGATCGCACTGTTCGCCGTTCCAGTGGGCCACCAGATCCAGCACTTTGGCCCGCCGCCGCTGGTGTTCGACCCGGGGTACGCGAGCGGCCTGGGAATTGTCGTCCGCCGCCGGCATAGCAAACGGCCGATCCGCCGGCGCCAGGCAGAGCACCTCGCCGGGATCCAGTGGACAGCGGATAACGCCTCCTTCTTCGGCAAGTTCCAATATCCGGTCGGTCAGAAGGTCTTTGTATTCCACCGGCAACGGGGACATCGCGGCCGAGGGCCAACTGGCTGTGTCCCGGTTTGCATCGTCCAGGTTGGCCACTACCGCCACGCGTTGGTCGGTTGGTTCGTGGTGGCGCAGCATCACGGCCACATTGCCGCCGTCGGCCTGAATCAGTTGCAGACGGGCCCGGTCATGAAAGCAGGGATGGTGTTTGAGCAGATCGGTAATCCGTCGAATGGCCGCCACCTGGTTGGGTTCGGCACCCCAGTTCAATGAGGGGGATTCGTGCACATTGATTTTTTCCGTGGCGAACCACTCGACCCCGTTGGCAAAGCCAAACGCCCCCTGGGGGGCGAAAAGGGCGCAGAGTGCGGTGCGCATGGCCGCCCAGCGCCGGGAACGAGCGGCCAGTCGGAGATTGTCGTGGGTTTCAGCATAGTTGACCGTGAGACCGTCGGTGTGGGCGATGTCAATGGCCTCCGGGAGATAAGATTCGATCTGACCGCGATCGTAATTTTGAAACAGCTCGGAGTAGGCCCAGTTGAAATTGGCCCGATTCAGAAGGTCGCGGGTTACCGCAATCTTTCCCCCCAGGCCTTCCAGGAAAAAGATGGTGTCCGGAAACTGCTGCCGGACTTTGGCTACCATATAGCGCCAGGCCGGCAGGGGAATCATGTAGCCGGCATCACAGCGAAAGCCGTCCACGCCGCGCCGGCACCAGGTAAGAAACGTGTCCGCCATGAAATGCCAAAGGCCGCGGTTGGTATAATCGAGGCGGGTCAGGTCTTCCCATTGGACCCCCCAGGCACCGGGCACCTCGATACGACCGCCGTCATCCCGGGCCAGCCATTCCGGGTGCATGGCGTGCATGCGTGCCGCCCAACCGGTGTGGTTTATGGCAATGTCCAGAAAAATCCGGGCTCCCCGGGCGTGGATGGCATCCACCAGTTCGCCGAATTGCTCCAAGGGGGTGGCGGCGGGATCGAAACGGGCCAGGGCTGGATCCACATCCAAAAAACTCAGGGCCGCGTAAGGGCTGCCGAAACGACCCATGCGGGCGTAGGTGGTGGGGGTCGGATGGATGGGCAGCAGTTGGATAATGGTGCAACCGAGATCGCCGATGATGAAATCCAGGTGGTCGATCAAATCCCGAAAGGTGCCGGACGGCGGAATGACCGTAAACTGTTGGCGATCCAAAGCGTCAATGGTTTCATTGTGCCACTGGGGGCCGACGCGGCCCTCCTTGTTGGGACCGAACTGGCGCACAAAGGCGTTGTAGATGATATTGGCGGCGCAACTCCAGGCCGGTTCGACATTGATAACGGTATTTTTACCGGCCGGCCAAAGCGGTGTTTGGCTGCCCGTCTCCAGAAAATAACATTTGGCTTCGAAATGCCCGACCTGTTGCAGGGGCACCGCGATGCGGAAACAGGTATCGTCCACGGCTGTCATGGGCCGGTCATACCAGTCCCGGCCCAGCGGGGTTTCGTCGTGTTCTGCCTGGCGAACCAATTCTTCCCGCATGGTTTCAGCATGGCCAAGATTGGACCGCAGCCAGGCTTTCCCTTGCAGCGGCAGGGAAAGCGTCAGTGTAAAGACCACGGTATCGCCCCGGCTCATCAGCAGCCGCTGGTCGGGGACCGGCTCCTGTTGCAGTGTTATGCTCATGGTTTCCATTCAGGGTTGCAGGTCGATCGATGCCGGTTGTAGCGGGTGTCAGGCATATCAGTTGCCTATCCCGAAAAAATTCAGCATCAGGCTGCCCAGGCGTTCGCGCAGAATACCATAAGAGTAATGCCGCATTGCCACGTGATAGTTATGGTTCACCATTGCATCGCGTCTTTCCGGTGAATCCAGAATGGCCCGAACGGCGCGCACGTTTTGGCCGGTGAGATACCCGTCCATGACAACCAGGTCGAACCCCTGGGGTTCGATGTCTTTGACAAAGGTGGCATAGCGGTTGATCAACAGCGGTTTTTTGAAATAGACCGCCTCCAGGAAGGCGTTGCCGAAGCCTTCATACAGGCTGGGATAGGTAATGAAATCGGAGTGGGGGTAGATATCCCAGAGGGAAAGGTGCCGGAACACCTCATGGGCCGGCGGGCTCGCCTGGGTCGTCGGGGCTTCCAGAAATCGCAGGTCGACGCCCCTTTTGCGGGCGTCTTCCTGGAGCCATTCCGCGTAATCGTAGCCCTCGTCGCCGGCAGCATGGGATATGACCAGTTTGCAGCGCGGATCTTTGAGTTCTTTGACCAGTTCAATGGCATGTTCGATGCCCTTGCGCTGCACCACCCGGGTCGGTTGCAGAATCATGATGTCGTCGCAACCCAAACCGATGCTTTCACGCAGGGTGCTGCTGCACGACACATGCGAATTCGGCGGGTGGGCGAAATCGAGAACATTGGGGATGATGACCGAGGACAAGCCCTTGCGATGGGCCAGATCCTCCTGGGCGGTGGAGTTGATGACGACATGCTCGACATTGTTCAGGCGGGGGGGGAAGGCCATGCGCAGGTAGTCCCCCACGGCATTGAGCGAGAAACGCACCCGTTCCCAGTAAAAATCGTGGTGGTGGGCGATGGTGGGAATCATGGTTTCCGCGATCACCTCGGACAGGGCCAGGCCCAGCGGAATCTGCATGGGAATGGTAAGAGCATTTTGAACGATAAGCATGTCCAGATCGAAACGTCGGATAAAATTGTGCAGGCGTTTTCTCAGAACATGGCGCAGGTCATGGATCGCGTCGGTCACGGCGGGCGGGCGGGCCTTGTGACCAAACACCGCCCGTGAGATGTCCTGGTTACGGGTGGTCTGGAAATGGGCTTCAGGCACCAGTTCGCTGATTTCCGGTGGCTTGTCCAGCTCGCCGGCCAACCAGAAGCAGCGGTGGCCGCCCTCGCTCAATACTTCCGCCCATTTGGCCGCTTCCAGGGACACGCCGTCCGTACCGGCGAAGCGTGTGGCCACGAATCCGATGTTTTTCGATGTTGTTTGACTGATGGGTGACATGATCCTTTTTCCGTCGGGCAGACGGTGGTTTTCCCCCTTCAAAAGGGCGGGCCCGGACTGGTCGGCGGCACCTGCTCAGCGGATCGGGTGGGTGTGTCCCGGGCCGACGCTGCGCATTGACCGCATCTATGGTCTCTTTCAATCCAGTGAATAGTAGGTCCGGGAATTAAAGTTGCAAGTCCTGGTCGATGCTGGTGCCGGCCTTAATGGTCACCTGACGATTTCGGGTGTTGGTGATGGTGACATTGCCGGTAATGGTCACGTTACCTTCAAAACGTACATCGCCCACAACCCGAAGAAGCCTGCAACGGAGAAGCGACGGTGCACCGCTGGGAAAGCGGTCGTCGAACATGTCGATTTTACGATAAAAGCGTGGATCCAGATCAATTTGTGGGCCGGGGGGCGTCAAGGCCGGGTCAGGCTCCAACACCATTTGGGCATTCAATCGGAAAGCATCCGAGCGGACCGCCAGCAGGTCGTTGCAGGTTTTGACCGGAAAGAACCGGGTCCGGGGGACCTGAATCGCGCGGGCGTCCTCGAAAAGGGCGATGGCCGCCCCCATGGCCGTTTCCACCTGGTAGACGGCCGGACTGCGGGCATCCCGGGGGTCGAGGGTTTTGGAATTCAGAATCAGCGGCAGTGGCAGGGTCGTGTCTTGGACGACCAGTGCTTTCAGGGCGGCCAGATTGACCCACAGGTTGTTGGTGTTGAAATAGGAATAGATGCCGATTTCCCGCCCCTGGCTTTGGGGGGGGAATTGGGCCGATTCCCGCAGGAGTAGCCCTCCGGCGGGATTGACGGCCAAGTGACCGCCCTTGGCGTCGGCAGCCGTGCGGCGGGCGACCTCCATGAGAAACGGGAGGTTATGGCGGGCAAAATAGCCCAGAATCCATTCGTCCATGGTGGCGCCGAGATTGTCGGAATTGCAGATCAGCGCGTACTGGATTCCCTGGTCCAGCAGTCGATCCAGGATGCCGGAAGTGGCCATGGCAGTGTAAATGTCCCCATGGCCCGGCGGGTTCCATTCCAGAGCGGGATTGGCCGGCCATGTTGCCGGCGCCAGATTTGCCTGCAGGATCTTCGGAAACCGGTTCTGCATGAACATCATCGGCGGCGTGGCGGGTGCCATACGGTGGAGGGCGGCTTCGGTGGCCTCCTGGGTGCTGAAGCTGTTCATGAAGACCTGCTTGATGTTCAGCCGCGCCGACTGTGCCACAATGATGTCCAGAAACGTATTCTGGTCTTTTACGGTGAGCAGGGATTTGGGGCCGGTCAGCCCCATGCTGGTGCCCAGGCCGCCGTTCAGGGTAATCCGGACCGCCTGCCCGAGGGCGATATGCCCAGCCTCGGCATAGGCTTCGAGGGACGCCGCCGGGATGACCTCGTCTTCCCGGGGGGGGCGAATGGTGTCATCCGGGATGATCCCTTTCTGGCCGGTCATTACCTGGCGGTAATAGGCGCCGAAAGTGTCGATCACCATGGCATCGAGCCCGGCGGCGGACATTTTTGCTTCGAATTGGTCGAAATGGTCGTTCCGTTGCAGGTCCATTGTTGTCATCCTTTTTTCCCCACGGAACAGTTTTTGCGGTTGCCGATAAAAGCAACCTGGGGTTAAATGTGCTCGACCCACCCCATGGCGTCTTCGGCGGTGCCGTACTGGATTTCCGTAATCGCCTTGTAGAGTTTTTGCGACAGGGGGCCGACGTTTCCGTCGCCCACGCTAAGGATGCGGCCGTCATAGTTCAGCTCGCCCACGGGCGAGATGACGGCGGCGGTCCCCGAACCGAAGATTTCCTTGAGCTGGCCGGCCTCGTGGGCGTTGACCACTTCGTCGATGCTGATCAGGCGTTCGGAAACCTTGAGGCCCCACTTGCGGCCCAGATCCAGCACCGAATCCCGGGTGATGCCGGGCAAAATGCTGCCGTTCAGGGCCGGGGTGATCAATTCGTCACCGATGACGAAGAAGATGTTCATGGAGCCCACCTCTTCCACATATTTCAGCTCCACGCCGTCCAGCCAAAGTACCTGGGTATAACCGGCCTGGTGGGCCTTGTCGCCGGCCAGCAGGCTGGCCGCGTAGTTGCCCAGGGTTTTGGCTTCGCCAACGCCCCCCCGCACCGCCCGGACGTGTTCCCGGGTGACCAGGATTTTTATGGGGTTGAACCCCTCCGGATAATAGGCCCCCACGGGCGATAGAATAATAAAATAGCGGTAGGTGTGCGAGGCGCGCACCCCCAGAAAGGGGTCCATGGCAATAATGGTGGGCCGGATATAAAGCGAGGTTTCCGGCGCGTTGGGGACCCAGTCTTTTTCGATCTCCAGCAGACGTTTCAGCGCGGCCAGCATGAAGGTCTCATCGAATTCAGGGATGCACAGCAATCGGCAGGAGTTGTTCAGACGCTTGAAATTTTCCTGGGGCCGAAACAGTTGGATGTTGCCCTCCGCTGTACGGTAGGCTTTCAGGCCCTCAAACACGCCCTGGCCGTAATGGAGGACCATGGTGGACGGATCCATCGGTATCGCATCGTAGGGTTCGATACGGGGATGATGCCATCCATTTTCAGGGTCGTAGTCCATATTGAACATATGATCTGTAAAAAGCGTACCGAATCCCAGCCGGTCGGCTTCAGGTTTAGATTTTAACGAAGCGGCTTTGGTGATGGCGATTTCCATAACGTTCTCCTTCTAAGATCTTGCATCGACGACCGGGTTACAGGCCGCTGTCATCCGGTGCGGTTGGGTGAAAGGCCAGGGCAAGCTGACCGGTACGGGTGTCGTAGCTGCGATACGCCGGCGGGCCGGTAAGCTCCGCGACTACGCATTCGGCTTCAGCAACAAGGGTTGGTGCAAACAGCCGGCCCCCGATGATGGTTTCCTCGTCCGCCAGCATGATGTGGGCATGCAAAAAGGGTCCAGCCCCCCCGGTCGTCAGCACCCCATGACAGGCAACGATCTCCATGGGGCGTTTTTCCGTGCGGGTGACGTAAACCTGCTGGCGGGGATCGAAAGTGCCGACCGTCAGGCGTGAGATGCGACCGGTCACGGTCACGGTGGCCGTTAGGATTTGTTCCCTGATGCCTACAGCGGTTACCGCCTGGATGAGGTCTTCATCACCGTTCAGACGCCCCAGAAAGCGTCTTCCCGGCCGGTAATGCCGCCATGCCCCCATTATCCCGAATTCCAAAGAATACTAACCGTTTAATTAATTACCAAAAATTCATAGCATGTTGTCATCTTAAATCAAGCTTTAAGTTGTCCGGCCGGTGCATTCCGGCCATTTTCGACGCGTCGGTGCCCGGGTCGCCGGTTTGACTTCCCCCGGCAACTCCGCTATGGAGGGGATGTTTTGGCGGCTAATGAGAATGGATATTGTTAATCAATGCAGTGAGAACCGCGATGCGGTGGAGGTCGAGCAACCACGATGACAGATAACGAGAATATGGCCCAAATTACCCCGGAGCAGGTGGGTCTTAAAAACCGCTTTAAATTCAAATGCCATCCCGGTGTATCTTGTTTTACGAAGTGCTGCCGGGGGATCAATATTATTCTGACACCTTATGACATTATCCGGTTGAAGAACCGCTTGGGTTTGACCTCGGAGGAGTTTCTGGCCATTTATACGGAACCCCATATCATGGAAAAGACGGATCTGCCGGTGGTCACCCTGAAGCTGCTGGAAGACGAACAGAAGTCCTGCCCGTTCGTCCGGGATGACGGCTGCATCGTTTATGAGGACCGTCCCACGACCTGCCGCTATTACCCGCTGGGTGTAGCGTCCCTGACCCACAAGGAAGGGGCGGACGACGATGGGTTTTATTTTTTCGTTGACGAGGCCCACTGCCGGGGATTTGAGGAAGACAAGACCCAGACGGTGGCGGAGTGGCGCAAAGACCAGGGCGTGGACCGCCATGACGAGATCAACGCGGAGTGGACCGATCTGGTGGTGCGCAAGCGCTCTTTTCCCCAGAACATCAAACTGACCGAACAGAGCAAGCAGATGTTCTTTCTGGCCAGCTACAATATCGACAAGTTTCGGGAGTTCGTTTTCAGCAGCACCTTTTTGGACCGCTACGATATCGATGCGGCCACCCAGGCCAAAATCAAGAACGATGAGGTGGAGCTGTTGAATTTCGGTATGCGCTGGCTGAAGTTCATCCTTTATAAGATCGGCGATTTCAAAGTGAAATCACCGCAGACGAACGCCTGACGGTAATACGCGTTCCCATCGGGTCGTCCATTGCGCCGCAGCCTTCCAACCGCTGCGGCGCCGTTGTTGACCGCCCCGGTCACACCCAATCGAAGGTTCGCTCGACGGCTTTCTGCCAGTTCCGGTACGCCTTCTCCCGCGCGCTTGACGCCATGTCGGGCTCCCATGTCTTGTCCACGGACCAGTTTTTCCGCAGTTCATCCTGACCGGACCAGTATCCCACGGCCAGACCCGCGGCATAGGCCGCGCCCAGGGCGGTGGTCTCCGTGACGGTCGGTCGGATGACCGGGACATTGAGAATGTCGGACTGGAACTGCATGAGCAGGTTGTTGCCCACCATGCCGCCGTCCACCTTGAGGCTGGTGAGGTCCACGCCGGAATCCTTGTTCATGGCCTCCACGATGTCACGGGTCTGGAAGGCGTTGGCTTCCAATACCGCCCGGGCCAGGTGGCCCTTATTGACGAAACGGGTCAGACCCACGATGGCCCCGCGGGCATCCGAACGCCAATACGGGGCGAAAAGTCCCGAGAAGGCGGGTACGATATAGGCGCCGCCGTTGTCGTCCACCGAGAGGGCCAGCTGTTCGATCTCCGGCGCCTGGTCGATGAGGTCCAAATTGTCGCGGAACCACTGGACCAGCGCCCCGGCAATGGCGATGGATCCTTCCAGGCAGTAGACGGGTTTCTCGCCGCTTACCTGGTAGCCCAGGGTGGTCAGCAGTCCGTGCCGGGAGGCCACCGGCACGTGGCCGGTGTTCAGCAGCAGGAAGCAACCCGTTCCATAGGTGTTTTTGGCTTCACCCACATCAAAACAGGTTTGACCCACCAGGGCGGCCTGCTGATCCCCCAGGGCGCCGCAAACCGGCACCGTGGCTTTGAAGGGCCCATCCAAAAGGGTATGCCCCCAAGTGTCGTGGTCGATCGACGGAACGATACGGGGCAGCATCTGGCTTGGAATCTCCAGGATCTTCAGGATTTCGTCATCCCATGACAGGGTCTGCAGATCCATCATCAGCGTGCGGCTGGCGTTGGTCACGTCCGTGACATGGGCGCCGCCCTTGGGCCCCCCGGTCAGCCACCAGATCATCCAGGTTTCAATGGTGCCGAAGAGGGCATCGCCCTTGTCGGCCGCCGCACGGGCGTCGGGGACGTTGTTCAGGATCCATTTGATTTTCGGCCCGGAAAAATAGGTCGCAATGGGAAGCCCGGTCTGCGCCCGGAACCGATCCTGCCCCCCGTCAGCCATGAGTGTGTTGCAGATGCCGTCGGTGCGCGTGCACTGCCAGACGATGGCGTTATAAAGGGGCTTTCCGGTGTTTCGGTCCCAGACCACCGTGGTTTCGCGCTGATTGGTGATGCCGATACCGGCCAGTTCACTGCCTTTGATACCGCTTTTGCCAAGGGCTCCCCGGATGACCGCCTGGGTGTTCTGCCAGATTTCCATGGGATCATGCTCCACCCAGCCCGGTTGGGGAAAAATCTGCTCGTGCTCTTTCTGGTCCAGGCCGACAATGCGCCCCTGTCGATCGAAGATGATGAACCGGTTGCTGGTGGTTCCCAGGTCAACCGCGCCGATATAGCTGCCCATGGCGGCACTCCTTTCTTCCGACGTTAAAGAAAATGCATCGATGCGCAAGCATTATAGCATATACAGACCATCAGGATGGCCGTTATTGGCATGGATTCGTTATCATGGTTGTGTTGACCGGCCTGACCGCAACCAATCCCGGCCAGCTCGCACGGCCGCATAGGCACTGGCGATCGCGAGCCCGCAGCCGCATTTCTGGCGAATCCAGTCCTGATGGGCCAGAATGGAGCCGGCGGCAAACAGGTTGGGGTAAACGAACCGGCCCGTCGTATCGGCGGGGCGCATCCGGTTGTCGACGGCCAACCCGGCGTGATGGATGGGATGCCCGTCCTTGTGAAACAACGCCTTGCGATGCCAACGGGAGCGATCGGCCGGCTGGTAGACAGGCAGATTGAAAATGGTTTCCCGAATGGCGTGGCGGTCGGCATGCAGCCCCTGGCCGAAAAAACGGCCGCTGGCCAGAACGACCGCCTTGGCCCGTACACTCAACTCGTGGGATTTTCCGCCCACCGAGGCGATAAAAGACTGGTCGAGGCGCCGGGGCATGGCAAGAATTTTTTTTTGATAGTGGGATTTGACACCCATTTGCGGAAAATGTTGTTCGAAACACTCCCGCAGACGCAATCCCGTGATGGATGGCAGCATGGTGGGGATTTCGAACACGGGTACGCCAACGGCTTTCTGGATGTCGGCCCACACCTGGGGGGTGCGGGCGATTCCCAAAACAGCCGGAAGCCCTACGATGCGGGCATCCCCCAGATGGGCGCGGATGGTATCGGCCAGCTGCTGCCGGGCGGCGGGCACTTCGAGTCGTCGGCCCATGCGTTCGGGCTGCAATTCGCCCTCAAGGCCTGGAAAGGGCAGACGCACCACCCGCAGCCCGGGCCATTGCGCCTCCAGGGCGGCACGGATCTGGCGGGCGCTGAACCCTTTGAGTCCGGGGAAATCCACCAGCAGACCCGGTGGGTTTTCGGCCAGGGCCCGGTCCACCGCGGCCATGGTAGCGGGGCGGGCATAAGTGGTTTTCAGGGTGCCTACGGGGGTAATGACCCGGGCATTTTTTCGGGGTTCATAACGATACGGCAAGCCGGCATCGTTCAGGAAATCGATGAATTCCGCCATGGCGGCCTGGATGGCGTCGATGCCGATGCGCGCGTAGGGGTGCAGGGGTTGGTCGGCGATGAGCTGGCGAATGCCTTCCCATGGGTTGGTCCAGGTCTGACCCGCCGCCACCGGGTGGACACCGAGAAGATCCAACAGTCCGCTGGCAAAGTTGATTTCACCGGTCATGCCCACCTGCACCGTATCGATCCCGCGTCGGGCGGCAAAAAGCGTGGCGGCCATGCCGGCCATGCCTGTGCCGATCACCAGCAATTCACAATGTATTTCCGGTCGGGTGGTGCTCATAAGCTCTCACGGGGCAGGGTTATTGGGGTTAGGGTTCCTGTGGGGTCGCATCGACAGTTTCCAGCCCGAAAAGGCCGCTGTGCATGGCTTCCAGAAGTTCGGCCTGGGCCAGGGAGATGTCCCACAGCAGGGGCTGTTGGCCTCGCCAGCGTTTTTCCAGAAAGGTGCGCAGATCCCGCAACCCCGCATCACCCGTTAGTTCGCCCCGGTCATATAAATAGGCCGCCAGTCGCTGACTGCAAAACGTGCCCTGGCAGGGGCCTTTGCCGATCCGGCTGCGCAGGCCGATGGCGTTGAGGCTGGGTTCGCCGTTCTGGTGGCGGATCGATTCCACGATCTGATCGACAATGCTCTGGGAGACCATTTCGCATTCACACACCAGCATATCATCGGGGTCGTTTTTTCGAACCCAAAGGCTGGGGGTCAATCCCGGTTCGGTCCAGCGAGCGTCCATCGTCTGTGGCAGGGGATCGCTGTGGGTACGGCAGGGGCGACAAATTCCGAGCCGCCGACACACCCGGTCGGCCGTTTTTTCGGCCATCAGGCGGAAGGTGGTGAGCTTGCCCCCGGTAATGGTAATGAAATTCTCCAGTCCGGGATCCTGGTCGGCATGATCGATCAGGGAAAAACCGCGGCTGACACTGCGATCGTCGCCGTCCTCCCCGGAGCTGACCAGGGGGCGTACGCCGCAGTAGGCACGGATATAGCGCGTGGTTGCCAGGTCCGGAATCATGGCGGCCCCCTCATCGATAATGTGGTCCACCTCTTGGATTTCCGGATAAATGATATCCGGGGATTCGCAGCGCTCCGATGTGGTTCCCAAAATGGAGACGGTTCCGCCGGGCACCAGGATGTCGCCGTTCGAGGCCTTGCGCAGGCGGTTGATGACCCGGCGCCCCATACGATGATGGGTGACGAGCAGACTGCCCTTGGAATAGCGCATCCTGATGGGGATCCCGGCCAGGTCCGCCACCTGGCCGGCCCAGGCGCCGGCGGCGTTGACCACCACATCGGCATGCACCTCTGATATCCGGCCGGTCAGGTTGTTGCGCAGCATCACCGCAACGATGCGCCCGGCCTTGATCCGGAAGTCGACCACCTGGGAAAACCGTATCAGCCGGCCGCCGTGCCTTAATGCCTGGGCCATATGGTCCAGCGACAGTTTGAAGGGATCGATGGCCGCGTCGTCCACGGCATAGGCGGCGATCAGGCGATCGGAAAGGCACGGCTCCATCTCCCGGGCCTCGGCAGGCGTCAACGCTTTGCAGGGTATGCCGCTGGCCTGGCACAGCGCAGGAAAATCGGCGATGTAGGTTTCGTCGTCGCCGGCCACGGCGGCAAAAAGGCCGCCGGTGTCTTCGATACAGTGGGGGGCCAGCTGTTTCAGCAGGCGGTTTTCCCGGTGGCATTCGGCGGCCGCCGCCGGGTCGGAGGCAATATAGCGGGCACCGCTGTGCAGCAGGCCGTGATTGGCCCCCGAAGCGCCGGCGTTGATGTCCTGTTTTTCCACCAGGATACATTCGATGCCCCTAAGGGCCAAATCGCGGGCCAGACCAGTCCCGGTAACACCGCCGCCGATAATGAGCACTTGGGTTTCCAATACGGGCCTCGAGTCAAAGGTTTCTGAATCGTTTTTTTCAAATAGCGACAATATCGTTAGGGTGTTTTCTCTTGCGAAAAAAAATCGGTCGTGTTACGGCGTTTAATATCGGCTATAATGCAACCTGTCTCATTAAGATGGCGTCGATGGTAACAAAGACACCTAGATTTGTCACGTAATTTTTCATAAAACGACAATTAGGGCTCGTTTTTTTCTAAAGCGAAAATAGCCAACTGTTTCGATTTGCTGGAGAGTGTTGACGTTATGCCCCCAACCCACCCTGACCAGGATCAAGCCACCCGCAACGGCACAACCGCTCCGGTACGTGAAAGACACAATAAAATCCAGCAGTTGGTGAGAGCCAAGGGGTTTGTCAGCATTGAACAGCTGGCCGCCCACTTCGAGGTCACCCCCCAGACCATTCGCCGGGATATCAATCTTCTGAGCCGTGAGGGTGCCATTCACCGCTATCATGGCGGCGCAGGCCTGCCTCCCAGCACCGAGAATGTGGCCTATACCCAGCGCAAAGTGCTCTGTCTCAAGGAGAAAGAGCAGATTGCCCGCATGGTGGCGGCCCATATACCGGATCACGCTTCTTTGTTCATCAATATCGGCACCACCACCGAAGAAATCGCCAAACTCCTCTGCGGCCACGAACGGCTGCGGGTCATTACCAACAGCTTGAACGTCGCATCGATTCTGGCCGGCAACGAAAACTTCGAGATTATCGTGGCCGGCGGACTGGTGCGCCCCCGGGACGGTGGTATCGTGGGGCCCCTGACCATTGATTTCATCCAGCAGTTCCGGGTGGATTTCGGCATCATCGGTATCAGTGGCGTCGACCTGGACGGAACCCTGCTGGATTTCGACTATCGTGAAGTCCGGGCCGCCCGGGCCATCATCGACAATTCCCGCAAAGTTTTCCTGGCGGCCGATCACACCAAGTTCGGTCGCAATGCCATGGTGCGTTTGGGCAGCATCAGCGAGATCGATGCCCTATTTACCGATCGTCAGCCGACGGAATCGCTGGTGGAGGTTTTGAATGCCGGGGCAGTGGAACTGCATGTGGCCGGCCCGAGCACCCCCTTGGAGAATGGGAATAATTCGTTTGGATAGGGAAAAAGTGAAAATGTATTTTCACTTGCGAAAACATATCGCCTGTGCTAAATGAGCATAAGCGCTTAATGTCGTTGCAGATTGGGCATCCTGTGCACCGCGTTTGTGCCCGGCAGGGCTGAAACAGACAACCGCCAGCAAAGGGAGCGTTTATGGGCTTGGTGCTTCGAAACGTCGATAAAGTCGTCGACGGCGAAACCCATCTCAAGGGAATCAACCTCGCCTTCGAAACCGGATCCCGCAACGTTTTTCTGGGCCGTACCCTGGCCGGCAAGACGTCTCTGCTGCGCATCCTTGCCGGGCTGGACCGTCCCACCCGGGGCCAAATCCTGGTGGACGATGTGGATGTTACCGGTGTTTCGGTGCGCAAGCGCGGCGTAGCCATGGTCTACCAGCAGTTTATCAACTACCCTTCCCTCACCGTTTACAAGAACATCGCTTCGCCGCTGTTGCGCAGCGGCATGAAGAAAGCGGACATCGATCGGCGCGTGCGCGAAACCGCCGAAATTCTTCATCTTGAAGATCTTCTGGAGCGGTTGCCGGCCGAGCTGTCCGGCGGTCAGCAGCAGCGCACGGCCATCGCCCGGGCGTTGGTCAAAGATGCCAAACTGCTCCTCCTGGACGAACCCCTGGTCAATCTGGATTATAAGCTGCGGGAAGAGCTGCGGGAAGAATTGCAGGATATTTTCAGGCAGCGCGAGGCCATCGTGGTCTATACCACCACCGAGCCGGCGGAAGCCCTGATGCTGGGCGGCGACATCGTCGTCCTGGACGAGGGCTGCGTCCTGCAGGCGGGTCCCACCCCCGAGGTCTATCGTCATCCGGCCACCCTGCGCGTGGCGGAAGTGTTCAGCGACCCGCCGATCAATTATCTGAGCGGGCGGATCCATGACAATGCTGTTTATCTGGGGTCCGGTTCCGATGAACCCGTCCAAGGTATTACCAGGTCTCTTCCGGATGGTCCATATCGTTTTGGCGTTCGCTCCCACCATCTCTTTCTCAGGCCGACCGGCGAGCGTGACATTGAAATCCAGGCGAAGGTAACCCTATCTGAAATCAACGGCTCTGAGACGTTTCTACATGTGACCTACGACGACGCACCGCTCGTGGTCCAGGAAAACGGGGTCCATAAATTTAAAATCGGAAGCGCTATCAAGATTTATGTGAACCCGGACCGGTTTTTTGTTTACGACGAAGCGGGCATGCTGGTGGACTCGCCCGATCGCTGACGCCCGTTGTCATGTTCCAACTTGGAGACGCATAAATGGCGCGCATCGATCTCAAGAACATCGCTCACAGTTATCATGCCAAACCCAAAGAGCCCGGGGACTATGCCCTCAAACATATTCACTCCACCTGGGAGGAGGGGGGCGCCTATGCGCTGCTGGGACCTTCCGGCTGCGGCAAAACCACGCTGCTCAATATTATCTCCGGGCTGCTGACCCCCAGCGAAGGGCGGGTGCTTTACGATGGTCGCGACGTGACCGATCTGCCCCCGGAAAAGCGCAACATTGCCCAGGTCTTTCAGTTTCCGGTGCTCTACGACACCATGACGGTGTTCGACAACCTGGCCTTTCCGCTGAAAAACAGAGGCTTCAAGATGGCCGAGATTACCCCGCGGGTGCGGGAGATCGCCGATATCCTGGACTTGACGCCCTTTCTTGATAAGCGGGCCGCCGGCCTGACGGCCGATGCCAAGCAGAAAATTTCCCTGGGGCGGGGGCTGGTGCGCAGCGACGTGGCGGCCATCCTGTTCGACGAGCCCCTGACGGTCATCGATCCCCAGTTGAAATGGCAGCTGCGCTGCAAACTCAAAGAAATTCATGAACAGCTCAAGCTGACCCTGGTGTATGTCACCCACGACCAGGTGGAAGCCCTCACCTTCGCCGACCAGGTTATTGTGATGTATGAGGGGGAAATCGTGCAGATCGGTACGCCGGAGGAGCTTTTTGAAAACCCTCGGCACAAATTCGTGGGCTATTTCATTGGAAGTCCCGGCATGAATTTCCTGCCGTGTTCCCTTGAAGGCCGGCAGGCCAGGGTCGGCGGGGTGACCATCGCTTTGTCCCCGGAAACGGCGGCCCTGGGGGCCAAGGCCGAGGGCGAGTTGGAGGTGGGTATCCGCCCCATGCACCTGGAGGTCCATGGGGCGGCCGTGGACGGCGGGGTACCGGTCACAGTGAAATCCGTGGAGGATCAGGGCAGCTTCAGGATTCTGACGGCCATGCTCAATGGCCACACGGTGCGGGCGCGTTTGCCGGAAGGCCGTCCGGTGCCGGAAACTCAGGCCTGGCTGAGGTTTCCGCCTGAACGGACCAAACTTTTTGCGGAAGAACGGCTGGTGGTATAGGGAGATTACGCCATGGAAAAATGGGCCGATAACAAGGCATGGTTCCTGGTTCTGCCGGTGTTTGTGGTCGTGGCCTTCAGTGCCATCATACCCTTGATGACCGTCGTCAACTATTCCGTCCAGGACATTTTCGGCCCGGGCAATGCCGTCTTCGTGGGGACGGAATGGTTCGAGCAGATGCTGACGGATCATCGCCTGCACGATGCCCTGTGGCGCCAGTTTTTATTTTCCGGCTTGGTTCTTCTGATTGAAATCCCCCTTGGTATCCTCATTGCCCTGGCCATGCCCAAAAAGGGCTGGGGGGTTTCCGCCAGTCTGGTCACCCTGGCCATCCCCCTGCTCATCCCCTGGAACGTGATCGGCACCATCTGGATCATTTTTACCCGGCCGGACATCGGGTTGTTTGGGGTGGGGATCAACAGTTTGGATCTCCTGGAGGTGCCCTTTGACCATACCGCCCGTCCATCTTACGCTTGGGTCACCCTGATGGCCATGGAGGTGTGGCACTGGACACCTTTGGTGGCGCTGCTTTGCTATGCCGGGTTGCGCGCCATTCCGGAGGCGTATTATCAGGCGGCCAAAATTGACGGGGCTTCGGCCTGGGCGGTCTTCCGCTACATCCAACTGCCCAAGATGAGGGGGGTGCTCACCATTGCGGTGCTCCTCCGCTGGATGGACAGCTTTCTTATCTACGCGGAGCCTTTCGCCCTGACCGGTGGCGGTCCCGGCAACTCGACCACCTTTCTGTCCATCTATCTGGTCAAACTGGCGACCGGCCAATTCGATCTGGGGCCGGCCGCCGCCTTTTCCCTAATCTATTTTCTGATCGTTCTCCTGTTCAGTTTCATTTTTTACCAGGCCCTGCTGAACGTTGGCAAAGGAGAAAAAGCCTCATGAGAGTGCGCAAACGCTATATCGCCCTATTTTTCTATTTTCTGGTGCTCGTCGTGCCGATTTACTGGATGCTCAACATGTCCCTGCGCAGCAATGCCGATATCCTGGGCACCTTCTCCCTCTACCCTTCCCACCTGACCTTTAAAAACTACATCAAGGTGTTTACCGATCCCACCTGGTACTCGGGGTATATCAACGCCATTATCTATGTCACCCTGAATACCCTCATGTCCCTGGCCTTTGCGCTGCCGGCCGCCTATGCTTTTTCGCGCTATAAATTTCTTGGTGACGGGCAGATGTTTTTCTGGCTGCTGACCAATCGCATGGCGCCGCCGGCGGTTTTTCTGCTGCCCTATTTTCAGCTCTACTCCACGGTGAACCTGATCGATACCCATATCGCGGTGGCGCTGGCCCATTGCCTTTTCAACGTGCCCCTGGCGGTGTGGATTCTGGAGGGATTCATGTCCGGCATCCCCAAGGAGATCGATGAAACCGCCTTCATTGACGGCTATTCTTTTCCGCGGTTTTTCTTCACCCTGTTTATACCGTTGATTAGGGCGGGCGTTGGTGTCACCGCCTTTTTCTGTTTCATGTTCAGCTGGGTCGAGCTGCTGTTTGCCCGGACCCTTACGGTCACCGAGGCCAAGCCGATTGTCGCCACCATGACCCGCACCATCAGTGCCACCGGTCTGGACTGGGGACTGCTGGCCGCCAACGGCATCCTTACCATTGTTCCGGGTGCCCTGGTCATTTGGTTCGTGCGCAATCATCTGGCCAAGGGTTTTGCGCTCGGTCGTGTCTAAAAGGAAATCACCATGCGTTTCGAATGGATGTACTGGACGGTCCCGACGGCGATCTTTTTTATCACCATTTTTTTGATGATCACCGGCATGTTCATCTGGGAACTGGTATCACCCACCGTCGAGCGTCGTGGTTTCCTGAGAGTTCCGATCACCCGGGGCACGCGTTTCTTTATCGGACTGTTGGGCGCCGCCTACATTCATCTGGCCTGGCTCGGCCTGACGGATGCGAGCCTTTGGGTTGCGCTTCCCATCTCTGCTGTTTGGATGTTTGTTGTGATGCGCTGGGGCTAACCCACCGCGCCGGCCCTGCTACCGGTCCGGATGATTCCCCAGTGATCCATTGTTGTTTCAACCGGTTTCAGCCTTGAGGACGAATTTCTATCGTCCGGCGACTAGAGCCTTCGCGCTGGCGATACCGTCCCGAAAGTCACATTCCTACCGCTTGAAGGCATAAAGGAGGAACCCCATGAAAGTGCAACTGCAAAAGACAATGCTGCTGGCAATGGCATTGGCACTGGTGTTCGCTGTGGCAGCGGGTCCGGCCATGGCGAGCATGGATGCCGCCAAGAAGTGGGTGGACGAGGAATTTCAGCCATCGACCCTATCCAAAGCGGAACAGATGAAGGAGATGGAGTGGTTCATGAAGGCGGCCACGCCGTTTAAAGGCATGAACATCAAGGTCGTTTCCGAGACCATTCCGACCCATGAATACGAGGCCAAGGTGTTGGCCAAGGCCTTTGAAGAGATTACGGGCATCCGCGTCTCCTTCGACTTGATCCAGGAAGGCGACGTCATTGAAAAGTTACAGACCCAGTGGGCTTCGGGCCAGAATATCTACGATGCCTGGATCAACGATTCGGACCTCATCGGTACCCACGCCCGCTACGGTTATGTGGTGCCCCTGAGCGATTTTATGGCCGACGAGGGCAAAGATGTGACCCTGCCGACCCTGGATGTGGATGATTTCATGGGCAAGTCGTTCACCACCGGGCCGGATGGCAAGCTTTACCAGTTGCCGGACCAACAGTTTGCCAACCTCTACTGGTTCCGTTATGACTGGTTCAAACGCGAAGATTTTCGCAAAGAGTTCAAGAAGATCTATGGGTATGACCTGGGCGTCCCGGTGAACTGGTCGGCCTATGAAGACATTGCCGAGTTTTTCACCGAACATGTTCGTGAAATCGACGGCAAGGCGGTCTTCGGTCACAACGACTACGGCAAAAAAGCACCGGATCTGGGCTGGCGTTTTACGGATGCCTGGCTGTCCATGGCCGGGGCCGGTGACAAAGGGATTCCCAATGGCAAGCCCGTCGATGAATGGGGTATCCGGATGGAAGGATGCGTGCCCGTGGGCGCCACTGTGGCGCGCGGGGGTGCCGCCAACGGCCCGGCAGCAAAATATGCTCTGCGTAAATACATGGAATGGCTGAGAAAATATGCCCCTCCGGGCAGTCTTGGCATGGATTTCTACACTTACCTGCCCTTCCTGGCCAACGGCAGTGTGGCCCAGCAGATCTTCTGGTACACGGCTTTTCTGCCCAGCATGGTCGAACCCGGCCCAACGGTCAATGAAGACGGAACGCCTAAATGGCGCATGGCGCCTTCTCCCCATGGCCCGTATTGGGAAGAGGGCATGAAGCTGGGCTACCAGGATTGCGGTTCATGGACGTTCATGAAGAGCACGCCTCTGGAACGCCGCAAGGCGGCTTGGCTTTTTGCCCAGTTCTGCGTGGCCAAGACCACCTCCCTCAAAAAGGCCCATGTCGGGCTGACGCCCATCCGGGACAGCGATATCCGTCATGAATCCTTCACCGAGCGGGCCCCCAAACTGGGCGGCCTGGTGGAATTCTACCGCAGCCCGGCCCGGGTGGCCTGGACCCCCACCGGCGTCAATGTGCCCGACTATCCCAAGCTGGCTCAGCTGTGGTGGCAGAATATCGGCGAGGCCGTCTCCGGCGAGGTTACCGTGGATACCGCCATGGACAATCTGGCCAAAGAGATGGACAGGGTGCTGCAGCGCATTGCCCGTTCCAAAACCCAGGGCGAGTGCGGCCCCAAGCTGAATCCCCAAAAGGATGAATCTTATTGGTTGAACAAGCCCGGATCGCCCAAGGCCAAACTGGCCAATGAAAAACCCCAGGGCGAAACCGTCGATTACGACAAGCTGATCGAAGCCTGGCGGGCGGGACGGGTCAAATAGTAAGGATGCACGGCACCGCAGGTTGATTTCGGCTGCCGTTGTAGAGCCTTATCATCAAAAAAAGCGGGCTACAGATCATGCTGTAGCCCGCTTTTGTATCCCTGATAGAAGGTTTTCAGTATTCCGAATAGACCAGATCCTGCCAGTTTTGGGGATCGTTCAGGCGGGCTTCGATATCCACATTGAAAAAATCGGCACAAGGCTTGAAAATATCCGCATTGACGGCCTGCACCTTGCGGGCGGCGTCAAGGACAATGGCCACGGCATTGGGGGTCAACCGGCCCAGAGGCTGCCGGCAGCCGCCGCAGGGCATGCCCAGAATGGCCATCAGGGCCTTGATGGCACTGGGGTTGCGGAAACGGGCGGTCACCGTGCCAAAGGGTGTTTTTTCGGTGGTCGATACCGTAACCAGACCGAAAAGCGGCATGAGGTCATGACAAAGCGCTTCGGCCTGATCCTTTTTTTGCGACGCCAGCAGCTGCACGAGCTGGGTGACTGCGGCGGGGGCCACATTGGAGATGACGGAGATCACCCCGGCGGCATGGATGTCGGGATCTGTCATCATGTCGAACGTCATGCCGTCGTCACCGGATAAAATGGTGAAATCCGGTCCGCAGCAGGTACGGGTGCGTTTCATATTGGCAAGGTTGCCGGTGGCTTCCTTGACGCAGCAAACGTTCTGGTATTGCTGGCTCAGGAGCCCCAGGTCTTCGGGGAGCAATTGGGTTCCGGTGCGGCCCGGGATCACGTAGGGGATCACCTGCAGGTCCGGATAGGCGGCTGCAATGGGTGCCACGTATTCCCGACGGATTTCCATGGAACTGGGTCCATTATAATAAGGATCCACCAAGAGGACGGCATCGACACCGGCATCGGCCGCGTGCCGCGTGGCTTCCAGTGCTTCCCGGGTATTGTTGCTGCCGGTGCCGGCGATACAGAGGCTCTTGCCTTTGGTCTGCTTGGCGATGCGTTCGACAATCTGGTTGTGTTCATTCCATGACAAGGCCGGGCTTTCCCCGGTGGTTCCGACGGCCAGAACCCCCGTGATGCCGCTGGTGATCTGGAAATCGACCAGCCTTTCCAGCCCGTCATAGTCCACCCCATCGCCGCTGAAGGGGGTGATAATGGCGGTATAACAACCTGATTGCATGATAGCCTCCTTGATTCAATGAGGTTTAAGCGTATCCATCCATAATCGGCATCTTTGGGCCCCGAGCGGGGTTTTCACTCTTTTGAAATCCTCGCAATAGTCCACTATTCCTGCGGTTTCCACCCACCGCAAGGAATAGATCAGACGGGACAAATCGCTCAGGCCTTGCTCGAAACCAAAACCTACCGTTGGTGGGTGGATACGATAGAGTCGATTGCCTGAAAAGGTCCAAGTCCCCGAGAGGTAAAGAAATGTAGAGGTCGTGTCAAGCAAAAAGCGCGGTGAAGGCTTTGTTTTGATGGTAGAATTCGGCCTTTTTGCTTGACAGGAAAGGGTATGGCGTATTACCGGTGCCATTTTTACTCGAATGGACGCGGTTTTCACGAAGCGCTCGATTCGGCGATTCGATCATGATGAGGTTGCCAAAATGGATAAAGCTCGGAATGCACAAGAATATATTGCCCAACAGCGTCAGGCCATTGCCGCGAACCCGGATTGTGGAACCTCCCACTACAATTTGGCCGTGGCCCTCATGGGCATAGAGGAATTTAAGGAAGCGGAAACGGAACTGCTGGCGGCGATCGATTGCAGCCCCAGCCTGGCCGAAGGCTATGTCCAGTTGGGGGCGCTGTGCCTGCGTCGGGGCGACATGGAGGGCTGCCTGAAATGGAACCAGCAGGCGGTCAAAATGAGACCGGGATTTTCCGAAGGGCACGGCAACATCGGCTTCGTGCATTTGCAGATGGGGAATGTCGATGACGCCATTGTCTCCCTGAAACGCGCCACGCATTTCAATTTCCGCTACGTCCAGGCCTTCGCTTCCCTGGCCACGGCCCACCTGATGAAGGGCGAGGTGGAAGAAAGCATCGAGGCCAATCAGCAGGCCCTGAAGATCGAGCCGGATTTTCCCATCGCGCACAACAATCTGGGCATTGCTTATATGGAAAAAGGGGATTTTGACAAGGCCATCGAGCATATCGATCGGGCGGCGGCCCTTGGGTATGAGGTTGCCCCGCAAATTCTGGACGAATTGAAACCTTATCGCCAATCTTGATAGGCCGGGGCCGGAACGGACCCGGCATGACCAGGGGAAATGCCATCGAGATCCGTTATCGCATTACCGGCTATGCAGGGTTCATCGACCCGGACCACGCCTTGTGGCCCAGTCCGCTGCCGGCTATTCGCAAAACAGTTTCTGGAGACGGTTCCGCCCCCGGGGCGGAACCGCCCATCGTCACCCACGCCGACTATTTTCAGGCGGTGCACGCCTATCTTGATGGTACCGGCCGTGCCCACCTCCACCAGGCCCTCGCCGCGCACGTCACCCCGGATACCGCATCTGCCCCCAGCGCCGTGACGGTCACGCTCGAGAAGCATGGTGAGTTCTATCATCCGGCGCGCATCACCATCCCGGTCGGCGGGAACGCCATTTCGCTGGTGTTGAATGTTGCCGTGACCCCGATCGGTGGTGTTTGTATGACCAGTGAACGGGACGCTCTCCGGCGGGTGTCTCCCCGACTCCCTCCGGGCCGCCTGCCCACGGTCTACGGTCACGCCGCGGTTCCGGGGCCCGGCGGCCTGTCCATCGAGATGTTTATGGCGGACTGGTTTGACGATTTTCATGAATTCCACCTGTCCATCGATCCCCGGGATGGGCGTCAAGGAATGGTGGTCTGGGATACGACGGCCGCGCCCTATTTCCTCTCCCCGGGGCAAGAGGACGAAATCCATCGGCAGACGGCCTATTTGTTGACCCGTGCGTTTGATCCCGCGACAACCGAGCAGATTTATCCCTGGCACCACGCGGCGGGCGATTTTGTGGCCCGGATCCAGGGGGCGGACCCCGAGGTACGGCTTATTACCACCCGCCAGTATGCCCCGACCCTGGAAGGGCCTGACGGTGACCCGGATCAGGAAACGCGGCTGATGGCGCTGTTCGTCTTCTTTCTGAATCTGACCCTGCGCAACCGGATCGACCGTTTGGACGGCACCGGCCAGCCGGCCTGGGCCGGGGAAAGGGCCCTGCCGGCAACGGTGCGTGGTTTCTTTGACGCCTTGGACGGGGGGCTGGCAACTGAAATCAAGGCCCTTATGGGAGCGCATCGTGCCGGGGAACTGGTGGCGGTCCTTGCACATGTGGCGGAGCGTTATCGCCTTATGCCGATGGAAAGTGATTTGCTCGAAGCCCACCTGGAAGCCCATGGTAACCGGCTGCACGAAGTGCTTCAGGAGTGGCTCTAAGGTGATTGTGAGCCCCGATTTCAGAGGCCTTTTCTGGAACGGTGGCGAGTCGGGTTGGTTCGTCGAAAAACCACAAGATAGGGGGGTTGAGTGGATAGGATTCACAAGATAAATGGATTCTGGTGGGATAGCGCCCTTAACCCCGTGAAACCATGCTTTTTTATTGACAAGAATACCGTTTAATTCTATATCAAACGACTTAATGGTTTGCCCGAATATGCCCTAGAAACGCATTGCCATATACGATAAATCGATATTGAGAGGAGGTGAAGTAAACCGAATTTTGGATGAATGGAAATCGATTTCAATGAAGTCCAGGTAGTTAAATAATTTCATAACTGGAGGTATGACGATGGCAAAACACGCAACGCCTTTGTTGGACCAGCTGGAAACTGGGCCGTGGCCCAGCTTCGTGTCCGACTTGAAGCAGCAGGCCGAAGTTCGCGCCAAAAACGCGGAGAACATTGAATTTCAGATTCCCCAGGACGTGGTGGAAGACCTGCTGGGTATTCTGGAACTCTCTTATGCAGACGGCACCACCCACTGGAAGCATGGCGGCATCGTGGGCGTTTTCGGTTACGGCGGCGGCGTCATCGGCCGGTACTGTGACCAGCCGGACAATTTCCCCGGTGTGGCCCATTTTCACACCATGCGCGTGAACCAACCCGGCGGCAAATTCTACACCACCGAGTATCTGCGCCAGCTCTGTGACCTTTGGGATTTCCGTGGCAGCGGGATCACCAACATGCACGGCTCCACCGGCGACATCATCTTCCTGGGGACCACCACCCCGCAGCTGGAAGAAGTGTTTTATGAACTGACCCACAATTTTAACCAGGACCTGGGCGGCTCCGGCTCCAACCTGCGGACCCCGGCTGACTGTGTGGGCCAGGCCCGCTGTGAATATGCCTGCTACGACACCCAGGCGCTGTGCTACACCCTGACCCAGGAATACCAGGACGAACTCCATCGTCCGGCCTTCCCCTACAAGTTCAAATTCAAGTTTGACGGTTGCCCCAACTGCTGCGTGGCCTCTATCGCCCGGGCCGACCTGTCCTTTATCGGTACCTGGAAAGACGACATCAAAATCGACCAGGAAGCGGTTCAGGCTTACATCGGCGGCGAGTTCCCACCCAACGCCGGGGCGCATTCCGGCCGTGATTGGGGCCCCTTCGACATCCAGAAAGAGGTCATCGACCTGTGCCCCACTGACTGCATGTGGATGGAAGACGGCAAACTGAAGATCGACAACAAAGAATGTACCCGCTGCATGCACTGCATCAACGTCATGCCGCGCGCCCTGCGGATCGGCGACGACCGCGGCGTGTCCATCCTGGCGGGTGCCAAGGCCCCCATCCTCGATGGCGCCCAAATGGGTTCCCTGCTGGTGCCTTTCGTCAAGGTGGAAGATCCCTATGACGACATCAAGGAAGTTATCGAAAACATCTGGGACTGGTGGATGGAAGAAGGCAAGAACCGCGAACGTCTCGGTGAGCTCATGAAACGTCAGGGCTTCCAGAAACTGCTCGAAGCCACCGGAATCGACCCGGTGCCGCAGCATGTTAAAGAACCGCGCACCAACCCCTACATCTTCTGGAAAGAAGACGAGGTGGAAGGCGGCTGGGACCGTGACATCAACGAGTACCGTAAACACCATCAGAGATAAGGGGGACGCACCATGGCATTTGTTTCTTCAGGTTACAATCCTGACAAACCGATGGAAAACCGGATCACCGATATTGGTCCGAAAAAATACGATCAGTTCTATCCGGCCGTCGTCGCCAAGAACAAAGGCAAATGGCTGTATCATGAATACCTGAAACCGGGTGTCCTGGTCCACGTGGCCGAATCCGGGGACGAGGTCTACACGGTCCGCTGCGGCGGGGCCCGCCTCATGAGCACCACCCACATCCGTGAAATCTGCGAGATCGCCGAAAAGCACTGCGACGGCCACCTGCGCTTCACCACGCGCAACAACATCGAGTTCATGGTGGACAGCAAGGACAAAGTCGAGCCACTGCTCCAGGATCTGGAAAGCCGCAAGTTTGACGGCGGCAGCTTCAAGTTCCCGGTGGGCGGCACCGGTTCCGGTATCACCAACATCATCCACACCCAAGGCTGGATCCATTGCCACACCCCGGCCACGGACGCTTCCGGTACGGTCAAGGCGACCATGGACGAGGTCTTTGCCGACTTCCAGAACCACCGCATGCCGGCCCACCTGCGCATCTCCATGGCCTGCTGCCTGAACATGTGCGGCGCCGTGCACTGCTCGGATATCGCCATCCTGGGCTACCACCGCAAACCGCCCATGCTGGATCATGAATATCTGGACAAGATGTGTGAAATTCCGCTGGCCATCGCCGCCTGCCCCACCGCCGCCATCAAACCGGCCAAGGTGGAAATCAATGGCGAAAAGGTCAACAGTGTGGCCGTGAAAGAAGAACGCTGCATGTTCTGCGGCAACTGCTACACCATGTGCCCCTCCATGCCGCTTTCCGACAAGGAAGGTGACGGCATCGTCCTGATGGTGGGTGGCAAGGTCTCCAACCGCATCAGCGCGCCGAAGTTCTCCAAGGTCGTTGTGGCCTTCCAGCCCAACAACACCCCGCGCTGGCCGGAAATGACCGAAACCATCAAGCACATCATCGAGGTCTATGCGGCCGACGCCAACAAGTACGAACGTCTGGGCGAGTGGGCTGAACGGATTGGCTGGGAGCGTTTCTTCGAGAAATGTGACCTGCCCTTTACCCACCACCTGATCGACGACTTCCGTGATCCGGCGTACTACACCTGGCGTCAGACGAGCCAGTTCAAGTTCTAGACCGGCTTCAGGGATGCATACTAATGGCCGGGGCATGGTTTCAATTGCATGCCCCGGCAACTTAGGAAAGAAGGTACCTCATGGCTATGGACTATGAAGAGGCGAAAACCAAAGTAGTCGAAGGTCTGACCAAGAAGCTCAAATCCAAAAGCAAGTTCTACTTCAACGATATATCCAAAATTCTCGAAATGAAGCCCCGTGAGGCCAAAAAGATCGTCAACAAGCTCGTTACGGACGGCGTCCTGGAATACTGGTCCAGCGGCAGCACCTCCATGTACGGTTTGCCGGGTACCGGCAAGCAGGCCGGTGCCGAACACGAAGACTAAGCCATCGCCGGTCGATTTATAGCATTGATTTGATAAACCGTTACGCTATCACCGGGGTAACGGAATGCGATGATTTATACACTCAGGGCGAAAGGTGGGGCGTTCCATAAAACGGCTCCTGCTTTTCGCCTTTGTGCTTGCTAAAGCGGCATAACGATAGGCCTTCATTGCGAGGTCGTAAGGTTAACCTATGGCTGACCCTCACAACAACACCCCGGGTGTCGTGGTCGGTGCCCTGCGGGGCGGCTCCGGCAAAACCATCGTGTCCATCGGTCTGATTGCGGCCCTTTCATCCTCGGGACACCGTGTGGCCCCCTTCAAAAAAGGGCCGGATTATATCGATGCCGGCTGGCTGTCCATGGCAGCACAGGCACGCCCCTGCTACAATCTGGATACCTATCTGATTGACGAACGCCGCATCCTGCAGACCTACACCCAGCACAGCCGCAACTGCGACATGGCCGTTATCGAGGGCAATCGCGGCATTTACGACTGCATCAACACAAGTGGCGGAACCAGCACGGCGGAATTGTCCAAGCTGTTGGGGCTGCCCATCCTGCTGATTATCGATGGTACCAAAACCACTCGCACCATGGCGGCCGTGGTGGCCGGGTGCAGCCAATTCGACCCCTCCGTGCACATCGGCGGGGTCATCCTCAACCGCATTGCCGGAGCACGCCACGAAGGGATCCTGCGGCGCAGCATCGAAGAACATTGCGGTATACCGGTTCTGGGCGCCATCCCCAAGTTGCGCCAGCAACGCTTTCCCGAACGCCATATGGGGCTGGTCCCCACGCCGGAGCATGAATGGGCCTTACCCGCCATTGCGGCGGCGGCGGAAGTGGCCCGCAACCACATCGATCTCGAAGCGGTGATCCGCATGGCGCAAGACGCGACGCCTTTGGAGACAGCGCCGGAATCTGGCGCCGCACCGGAAAAGCAGGTTGTGGCTTCCAACGCCAAGGCACCCACCATCGCGGTATTGCGGGATAGTGCGTTTCAATTCTATTATCCGGAGAACCTGGAGGCGTTGGAAGCCGCCGGGGCCCGGCTGGTATATCTCAGCCCTCTGGGAAACGACGCTATCCCGGATATCGATGCCATGTATATCGGGGGCGGATTTCCCGAAACCCATGCGGTCGAATTAGCGGGCAATCAGAGGTTTCGCGATCGTCTTAAGGACCTGGCGGATGACGGCCTGCCGATTTATGCGGAGTGCGGCGGTTTGATGTTTTTGGGGGAAAGTCTGACGCTCGAGGACAGGACCTATACCATGACCGGTATTCTGCCGGTAACCTTCGGGTTTTCCAAGCGCCCCCAGGGTCACGGCTATACCGTTTTGGAGGTGACCGGCAAAAACCCCTATTTCCCCCGGGGCATCACCCTGAAGGGACACGAGTTCCATTATTCCAGTGCATTGGAATGGAGAGGATCTGCAGACGACCTGGCCTACACCATGACCCGCGGGGCCGGCCTGGTCAACGGCAAGGACGGCCTGTGCTACAAAAACGTCCTCGCCACCTACACCCATCTGCACGCTTCCGGTACTCCGGAATGGGCCCCTGCCCTGGTGGCCAAAGCCCGGGAATACCAATCCGGAAAATAGAGATGTCGCGCCCTGCCGTTTCTTTATTTGATTTCTGCAAATAGAAAAAGGCGGGGAAACGTTTCCCCGCCTTGAAATTTAAACAGCTAAGACGGACTTACTTTTTGGTCTTGGGATGGCACTTGGAGCAGGATGCGGGTGCTGCCTTGGACTTGTTTTCCTTGTTCCATTTCTTGTGGCAGCCGATGCAGTTGTCATGGACAGCCTCGGCATGGTATTCCCGCGCCAGCTTATCGGTTTCGGTCTTTTTGAGTTTTTTGGCCCGCCATTCCTTTTTCAGTTCTTTGGGCACCTGGCCGGGTTTGCTGTGGCACTCGATGCAAGCTTTGACGTCGTCACCTTCTTTGAGCGAGGTGAGCGGCTGACCCTTGTCGTCGTGGTGGCAGTCGCCGCAGGCGGCACCGTAATCGGTTGCGTGTTTTTTGTGGGTAAATTCGACGATACCCTTGGTGTGTTTTTCATAGGCCGGGTTTTGCATCGTAATGACGTCGGCCACTTCGGTGGCGGCCTGCAGTCCCCCTGCCATGAAGACACAGGCAATACCGACTAGTGTGAGTGTGAACAACAGCTTTTTGAGCTTCATAGGACCCTGATACCTCCTTGCAAAAGGTTAATTTTCCTTCTTCCCCAAGCTGTCTCCCCTATCAGATTCGGGTATGGCTGTCAATGTTGCAAGCCATACGGGGCGGGGATTTGAAGCGTATTCGTCTCTTCCCAATAGTCCTTTTACAGCATAAGGACGAATGCCCCACCGGTTTTGTCGACGCAGGAATCTAAAAAAGTGGCCGATTGACGGGTCAGTTGATTTTGAGTTCCGTGCCGACCTTGGTGGCGATGGTTTGATGCTGGGCGCGGAAGTCGTCCAGCTGTGCCAACAACGGCGCAATACGATTTTTTTCCTGGTCCACATATTCGTAGAGCGGCAAAAAATTGCGGTCAATGTCGTCATAGATCAGACTCAACCGCTGGGACAGGCGGTCAGTCAGTTCGGCTTCGAATCGGGCTTTCCCTTCGGCCAGGCTTTCCTGGAACTGCTGGATCAAACGGCCCTTGCGGACAAACAGCACCCCGCCGGCCAAAAAGAGACCGACACCGGTTAAGAGCCCCCCGGTGATGTCAAAAAATAGTCCGTGGGTGACGGTCAGCAGAAAGGCGCCCAGGGCGGTCAGGGCACTGCCCCCTACCAGGGACGGGGCCATGTTGTCCGAATCTTTGACCACATCGGTGGCAAAGTGCTCTTCCATGACGGATTCGGCCATTTTGGCCCGTACCGTGGCAATGACGTCCATACGCCGTCGGTCGATCCTGAGGAGCAGGTCGTCACCCTTCAGCCGATGCCCTTCTACCTCATCCAGTTCATCCAGCAGATACCTAAGGAGTTGATGCAATCCCTCGAGAAAATGGTCGGCCCCCTCTTCGGCCAGTGCGTCGATTTTGGCTTGGAGCGCCTTTTCGAAGTCGTTTTGGATACCTGTCAGCCAGTTTTTGATCGATGTTTTGCGTCCCAGCGTGGAGCGGATGGATTTTCCAAACAACTTGCCGATGGCCAGTCCCTGGCTGAACCGGTCGGTGGCCTGGTGGGCAGCGGCATCGTAGGCTTCCGTCAGGCGCTGAATCAGGGTGCGCAGTTCATAAGCTGATTGCTGATGACCGCTCTCCAGGCGCGTGCGAATAGTGGCCACAACGGCCTCGTCGGACTGGAATTGCTCCCGGCGCTGGGCCAAAGCCAGATCCACCTGTTCCAGTACCTGGGAGGCGCTTTCGAGAATGGAGGACAGCTTGAGGTGGTAGTGGCGCCCTCCGGTGACTGTCTGCCGGATGAAGCGGCGCACCTGGTCAAAGCCGCTGTCGGGTTGTTGCTGAAGCTCGCGTTCCGCGGAGGTGGCAAAAATGCGGGGCTGTTCGATGCCTTTTTGGATGGCCAGCTCCCGGACCCGGGTCATGTTGGTTTCGATTTCATCGGGACGGGCCAGGTCCGCCTGCTGAAGGATGAAGACGGTGCGTTTGCGCCAGTCTTCCCGGATGTAGTCCAGCAAATCCCAGGCGGACTGGGTATAGGGGTTTTTTGCCTGGAAGACCATCAAGACGAGATCGCTATTGGGGATAAAGTTGCGGGTGATCTCCTGATGGTTTTCAATGACCGTGTTGGTGCCGGGGGTGTCGACAATGGCAATGGTTTTGAGGATCTCCAAAGGTCGTCCAACCTTTTTCAGAAATGGCCGTATCGCATCCTCGTAAGGGGTTTCCGAATGGACGATCTCCTGGATGACATCCGTACAGGGAGCCGCGTCCACCGGGCAGATATTTTCCCCGAGAAGCGCGTTGATAAAACTGCTTTTCCCGGATTTGACCTCTCCTACCACCACAAAAAGAAAGGGTTCGTTCAGCCCGGAGCGAAGCTCACTGACGATGGACGGCAGGTTCGGGCTGCCCAGATCGTGGGTATAGGCATGCAGATCCTTGAGAAACCGTTCCAGATGGTCCTTGAGGATGATAAAACGGTCATCGATAATCGGGTGTTTCATGAAGAGGGCGCTCCCCTAGTGGATCGGATGATCGACTTGTCAGGCTATGACACAGGGTCCAAAAAGGCAAAGCAAATTTTTTTGGCAAGGCTGCCGGGCGGATCGCAGGACATGGCGTAGGCCACGGGCAGGAAAGCGGCTAACCGTTCGCGTCCGGGGTAAGAGCACCGCTTTGTTGTCGATAATTCCTGTAAAGCCTTGGGCTGATTCGGGTGAAGCGGTCGAAATCGGCCATCAGCTCAAACCCGGGAATCAATGCCCGCACCACGGGAATATCAAGGTCCCGGCGGGTCAATTCCACGTAGACGGGCTGGATATGATTGGCCGCCAGAAGGGATTCAAGCCGGTGCAAATCGCTCGTCGGGTTGCCGGAAGTGTAATCGGGCAGCTCTTCCAGAAAGCGCATGGGCAGCTCCGGGGGGCCGGAACGCGAGGCCGGACCGTTGGGATAAGGATAGGGCGTTTCGGTCAGGGCGGCCAGTGCGGCTTGCCAGCCGGCAAAATGAGCGCTGGTGCCCTTGGCAAGTTCGTCGGGTCCGGGACCGTAGACAAAGCATTTGTAACAGGGGATGCCCAAGCCGCCTGTGCAGTCCTGGAAGACGACGTCGATGCCCCGCCGGCGGTAGTCGGCCAGCAGGCCATCCACGGCTGTATCCCGCGTGGCCAGGCGAAAACAGCGTCTTGCGTCAAAGGGCTGAACCGCTTCGGCATCCCGCTCGGCGCATTCCAGAAGAGCGTGGAATTTGGCCTGATCCAGACTGCCCCCGGCGGCCAATCCGGTGGAGCCTAGGCCGCTGAAGAGGCAGATTTCATCCAGGTTGGCGAACAGATAGACGGCCTGAAAAGGAACCCATATTTCCTGCCCGCCAGCTTGAGTGCCTGTAACCCAGTACAGCGACTGGTCCTCATAAGGGGCTTCCAGCCCGAGGGTCGCGGGATCCAGGACGGCACAATCCTTCTGTTGCAATTCGGACAGACGTCCGCGTCGGAGGGTCAGTTCCCGGGCCGTGTCCGGCAACCGACCGTCCTCAACCCGGGCGAAGGCGGAGCAGCGCTCAACGATTTCCATCAGGCAGGATGCCCGGGCGCGTTCCAGGCTCAATCCCTTGCCATAGGCGGTCTGCAATCCTTGGAAGTGGTACTGGTGGCGATCCTGCTGGACATGGATCTGCATGTGCCAGCGGCGCAAGAGGGCAATAGGGCTGAGGGAGCTTTCATGGCGCATCTCCTGTTCCGCCAGGATGCCGTGGCGCTCCAGCCTTTCCAGGGCGGTAGCGACAACCGCCTCGAAGGACCGAGACGGAGCTGGCAGGCCGCTGTCGCCAGCAGGGGTGGGCACCTTGTCTAGGGGAATACGAAACTGGGACGCGGGATTCACATCCAGAGGGGGCGGTTTGGTTCCGGCCAGCTGCGCCAGGGGCTGGTGCTGCAGCAGGTTTTTTTTGAGGTGTGCCGCCCACTGCCGGTGACGGGCCTGGTCGGGCAGACTTTCAGAGCGCAAGACGAGTAACGGGGAATCGTTCCGGTATGTGGCAATTTTCTGTGGGCCAAGCTGATTCCGCAGGGCCGCCAGAGATGCGTGGGTGAGGATCGCTTCCAGCAGCAGGGCCGTCAGCCAAGGCTCCTGGTCCTCGGAGATCAGCAACCGGCGAACGTCGTCCAGGGGTATGCGCCCCAATAGCTCCAGGGCATAACGGTGCATGAATTCATCGTAGGGGTGATCCCGCAGGTAGGTTCGCACGGCTGTGAAATCCGGCTCGTCATCGGGAACCGGCATGAAAAAGCCTGTGGCCGCCTGGGTTTCCACCAGACGCAGGGTATAGGTCACCGAACAGGATTTCTCCGCAGGGTCGGGTGCGTCTGGGCATGTCATGGGCGAGTGTTCCTGTGCCGCGCGGCTGTTTATTCGGCCTGGGCGCTTTCACCGGCTTCCGGGTCGTCGGCGTCTCCGGTTTCAAGCGGTTTGCGGCCGAATATCCGGGCCCCGAAAATACTGATTTCGTAGAGCAGCATGAGAGGCAGCGCCATCATCACTTGGGTGACCACGTCGGGGGGGGTCAGAATGGCGGATCCGGCGAAAAACAGAAGAATCGCATATTTGCGGTTTCGTTTGAGAAACGGGACCGTCACAAGCCCCAGCTTGGCCATAAAGGTGATGACCAGGGGAAGTTCAAAGACAATACCGAAAGCGAGGAGAAGTTTGGCCGCAAAGGCCAGGTATTCCTTCATGGACGGCATGGGGCGGATGGTTTCGGTGGCAAAGCCCAGGAAGAATTCGAATCCGTAGGGAAAGACGATGAAGTAGCCGAACAGGGCGCCCCCGACAAAAAAGAGCGTTGAGAGAAACACGATCGGCAACAGGAGGCGTTTTTCTTTGTCGTAGAGACCAGGGGCCACAAACATCCAGAATTGATAGAGAATCACTGGTGAGGCCAAACCGATGCCGGTCAAAAATGCGACTTTCAGGTAGGTAAAGAAGGCTTCCGGCAGGTTGGTGAAAATAAGGGTATCCCCCTCCGCCATGACAAGTTTCAGGGGGCGGACCAGGATTTCGAACAGGTATTCCTTGAACCCGTAGGAGGCCACGAATCCAATGGCGATGGCGATAAAAGCGATGACGAGGCGGCGGCGCAGCTCCTCCAAGTGGGAAGTAAAGGGTATTTTATCGTCTTCAGTCATGGCGCGGGGGATCCTCGGCGGTTTTTGCGGTCGGTGAATCAGCCGAAGGCGCATCCGGTGGTGTTTCGGCCGGGGTGTCCTGGGGGGGCGAGGCATCCGCCGGGGCGGATTTCAGGGGGTTGTTGTCCACCGCGTCTTTGACATCCTTATTGAGATCATCGAAGGATTGTTTGACCTCTTTCAGGTCCCCTTCGATATCCATGGATTCCTTGATTTCGCGGGTGGCCTTTTTGAATTCGTTCATGGCGCGCCCCAGCGATTTGGCCAGATCGGGCAGCTTTTTGGGGCCGATCACGATCAGCGCGATGGCCAGAAGCAGTATCATTTCCGGCATGCCGATACCGAACATGAAGGATCTCCTCGGTCAGGATCGTCGTAAACCCCGACGGTCCTGTGATTATGGTCCCGCATCCTCCTCGAGGACGCGTCAAACTTGCATCTTTACTTCGTTTCGCTGCGTCCGTCAAGGTGAGGTTGGCGCTGTGTCGGGTTTCAACACCAGAAAAAACAGCTCGCCCGGATGTTTCAGATGACCGGCGGCGGTTTCCGCATATTCCCCGCTGCCCCAGAACAGGTCGGCCCGGCCCGGCCCCTTGATGGCGCCCCCTGTATCCTGGTTAAGAACGAACCGTTTCAGAGGGGCCCACTGGCCGATTTTCCGCTGCCCGGACACCAGGGGTTTGCGCGTGTCCACATAGGCCAGGGCTCCGGGTGGAAATATGCGGCGGTCGGTGGCGATGCTGCGGCCGGGGGTGACCTCGACGCCCAGGTTGCCCAGGGGGCCGGTGGTGCCGATGCGAAAAAAGACGTAGCTGGGATCCTGGTGCAGCATGGGCTCGATGTCTTCGGGATGCTCGCGGAAATAGCGGCGGATGCGCTGCATGGACATTTCCGCCAGGGGCACCTTGCCTTCCCGGATTAAATGCCGCCCCACCAGGTCGGCCGTGTGGCCGTTCTGGGCCGCATAGAGGATGCTCACTTTCCGTCCGTCGGGGGTCTGGATGCGCCCGGAGCCCTGTACCTGAATGAAATAGAGGTCCACCGGGTCCCGCATCCAGGCAATGATCGGTGCGGTATTCCGGAGGGCGCCGCCACTCAGGATTTCCTTGCGGGTGAAATAGGGGACCAGTCGGCGTTCCGCGAGGCGCCCCACGAGGCGTTTGCCGGCCCAGTCCGGGGAAAAATCCCCCAGGTTGACGGTGACCAGGTCTTTCGGCCGTCCATAGACGGGTACCGGGTAATCCGGCGAGGGGGTCAGGCTACCGGCATAGAGGGGTTCGAAGTAGCCGGTAAACAGGACGTCGTGGTCCGGCGGGCGGCCGATGGAACGGTAGACGTGATAGTGCTCGCGAACAAATCGGTTGAGCTGATCGCGGTCGGGCCGTTCGGCAATGAAATTCTGAAACAACTCCAGGGAACGGACCATGCGGGATTTTTCGACCTCTAAGGGCCCGAATCCAAAACGACGGTCATCCGGCACACGGCTGTAGTAGGTGAGGCTTTGCTGGATGGCCGTGGCCAGGCCGTCGTAGTCCATATCATCGGCAAAAAAAGGGAATTCTTCGGCTCTGATGCGTGTTAGAACACCAGGCGCAACCGGTGGTTTTTCAGGGACCGTAGGCACGCAGCCGGACAAGAAGAAAAGGGTGCCGATCACAAGGGCTGCCCGTGTGGCCGGGCGGGACACTATGGTCGCTATCATTCTTGGGGTTCCTTCATATTGCTGCGGCGCGGGGTTTGGGCGATCGACCGCGGTGCTTCCAGGGTTTGCGTTTCACCCGCCACCACCCCTAATTCTTCAAACCGTCGGGCCGCAGTCAGCACCCGTCGTTCCAGGGATCCGGACATCCGGTTGTAATGCTGAACGCATCCTTCCAGGGATTTGCCCATCTGGTCCACATGGCGGGCCATGACCTGCAGGCGCTCGTAAAGGTCCTTGCCCAGACTGGTGACGGTTGCGGCATTGGCGGCGGCCTGTTCCTGCCGCCAGCCGTAGGAAACGGCCTTCAGAAGCGCGATCAGGGTGGTGGGTGTGGCCAGGATGACATTTTTCCGGATGCCGGTTTCGATAAGGTTCGGGTTTTGGGACAGAGCGGCCGAGAAAAAATTTTCTCCCGGGATGAATAAGACCACAAAGTCCGGCGTAGGCTCGAAGTGAGCCCAATAGGACTTGGCCGACAACTGCTGGATATGATTGGCGACCTGACGGGCGTGGCGGTCCAGATGGGTGTCCCGCTCCTCATCCGAAGGCGCCTCCAGAGCATCCAGGTAGGCGGACAAGGGGACTTTGGCATCCACCAGGAGAAGGCGCCCCCCGGGCAGACGCACCAGCATATCCGGCCGCAGGCGGTGCTGGTCATGGGATGCCGAGGGTTGCTCGTAGAAATCACAGTAGGCTTGCATACCGGCGATTTCGGCCACCCGCCGGAGGGTGATCTCTCCCCAGCGGCCCCGGACATGGGGAACGCGCAGGGCTTTGACCAGGCGACCGGTTTCTTTGTGAAACAGGTTTTGGGTTTCGGCCAGCGCCTGTAGCTGCTGGCTCAGTTCGCCATAGGCCTTTTCCCGGGCCCGCTCCAGGGAGAGGGTGTGCCGATCATAGCGGTCCAGGGCCTCCCGGAGGGGGTGCAGCATGGTTTCCACAGCTTTGGAACGTTGGCCCAGATCATTGCGGGCGGCATCCACCTGGCGGGCCAGGGTCGACTGGGCCAGGTCGAGAAAAATCTGATTGTTTTCTTTCAAGGCCGTGGCGGACAACGCTTTATAGGCATCGGCCATGCGGGCCTGCCAGTCCTCCATGAAAGCGCGTTGTTCCCGCATGGCCTGGCGATCCCGGCGGATGATGGTTTCCAGGCGTGCCCCGCGCTGGGATGCTTCGGCAAGCTGCCCCTGCAGATCCCGAAGCTGGCCGTCGCGCTCCTGGAGAAGGGCTTCGAATGCCGGCACCTGTTCGGAGCGGGTGCGGGCCGAGGCACTTTCCGCGGTCAGGCCAACGATTTCCTGCCGGCATTTTTCCAGCTGATCGCGGGCGCTTTCCCGGGCGTGGGCCAGCCGGCGGGCCTGGCGCCAGCGGGTGGCGCCCCAGGCCAGCACCAGCCCCGCTGCGAAGGCTGCCGCCAGCTGAAGAACATGGCTGTCGATGGTCATGATGGCGGTCCGGTATGCTCGGGAAGGACGGTCATCCCTCTCCTTCCGGGTTTCCGCGGCTAAAATCACCGCTTTTCCCGCCGGATTTGGAAAGCAGCCAGGTGTCGACGATGGCCATGCCCCGGTCATAGGATTTGCACATGTCGTAGATGGTCAGCGCTGCCACCGAAGCCGCCGTCAACGCTTCCATTTCCACACCGGTCTGATCGATGACGCGCACGGCGGCTTCGATCCGAATCCGGTGGGTATCGGGTTCCGGGAAGAAGTCCACGGCCACATGTCGCAGGTTAAGCGGATGGCACATGGGGATCAGGTCGGCCGTTTTCTTGGCCGCCATCACGCCGGCAATGCGGGCCGTTTCGAGCACATTGCCTTTCTTGATGCGCTGGTCGGTAATGCGCGTGAAGGTTTCCGGCTGCATGACAACGACGGCTTGGGCCACGGCCCGGCGATCGGTGGGTGGTTTATGACCGACATCCACCATACGCACCCGCCCCTCCTCATCGAGATGGGTGAATGAGCCCACGATGTGATCCTCCTTCTCTATTCCGTCTCGTCGACGAAGAATTCGGTTTTCGACGTCACGGTGGTCTTGATGGCGTTCAACGTGCGTTCCAGGGTGCCGATGACATTTTCCCGGATATCGCCGGCCACCACCAGCACCATGACATCGTCCCCTACGGAAAGATCCCGGTTTTCGGCAATGGCCACCTGTACATCGACGATTCCCGGTGTCTGACGGGCTTCCTGAAGAATGGCCTCCAGACGCGGGTGGTCGACCGCGACGCTGAGGCCTGACACCCGGCGCCCGTCCCGGGATGTGGCCCGCACCACACCGTTATGGCACAGAATCATACCGGCCCGGTGGTAGTCGGGATGCGATTTGACAGCTTGCAGCATATCAGCGGCATTCATGAGGCTAAACCTCCCTTTTGTTCGGATTCAGGCTTGCCCGGCGACCCAAGAAACTGCTGACGGGCCTTTTCGAGGTCGGCCGGGGTGTTGATGTTGTAGAAAGATCTTAAGTCCGGATCCGCCTGCCGCAAGCGTTCGGCCGGCACGCGCCGTACCCGCATCTGCCGGAAAAAGGAGCGGATCCGAAAGTCGCCCTGCTGCAACCGGTGGGTGATAGGCTGCAGGCAGCGCTGGGAATAAACCGCACACAGGGGTTCGAGCCCCATTTCCGTTTGGGGGATGACCACGTCCGTATCGCTGTCGGCGTGGTCCAGCAGCAGGCGGATCATAGCCGGTTGCAGAAAGGGTGTGTCGCAGGCGGTCACGAAAGCTAAGGGCTGGCGGGCGTAGAAAAGGCCGGCATGAATGCCGGTCAAAGAGCTGCGCACGTCAAAGAGGTCCGTCACCAGGGTCATATCCCAAGCCGCAAACCGTGCGGGTGCATTGGTGACCAGGATGGTTTCGTCAAAAAAACCGTCGAAGGCCTGACGGATGTGGTCCAGCAACGGGCGTCCGTCCCATTTCATCAGGGCCTTGTTGCGGCCGTCGAAGCGTTTGCCCAGGCCACCGGCCAAGATGACCCCGGAGCATTTGGTGGCCGGAGCGTTTGCCATGCAGTTCCTCGAGCCGGGGATTCTCCCCGCGATAAGATCGTATTATTATAGCGTTATCAATGATTCGGAAGGCGCCATCATAGAGGAAACGGGGTGGCATGGCAAGGCGATTCGGGCCCCGGAGGCGTGACAAGGGGCTTGATCTCCCTTTGATGGATGGTATAAGCGAGATAGTGCCCATCCATAAACGGCATCTTTCGGCCCCTGGCGGCGTTCTCGCGTGTTTTCAATCCTCGAAATAGCGCGCTATTCCTCCGGTTGAAAACGCGCTCGGGCCTTGCCAGGAACCAAAATCTACCATTTATGGACGGACACGAGATAGGATAATGGAGCGCCTGCATCGAGGCGATCGCAACGGCTGAGGGTCCTGGCCGCAACGCATCTCACAGCCCCACGGGAGACCTTCATGACAAAAAGTGAAATGGTGATGGATGCCAAGGATATCGACCGGACGATCACGCGCATGACGCACCGTATTCTGGAGGTCCACAAAGGGGCGGCCGATCTTACCCTGATCGGCATCCAGACCCGGGGGGTTTACCTGGCCAAGCGTATTCAGGACAATATCCGCAGTATCGAGGGCACCACCGTAGCCACCGGTGATATGGACATCACCCTTTATCGGGACGACTGGACCCGCATCAGCCATCATCCGGTGGTCCAGGCCACGGACATTCTTTTTTCCGTGGACGGCAAGCAGATCCTTCTGGTGGACGATGTGCTGTTTACAGGCCGCACGACCCGGGCCGCCATGGACGCCATCATGGATTTCGGTCGCCCCGACCGCATCGAGCTGGCGGTCCTGGTGGACCGGGGGCATCGCGAACTGCCCATCCAAGCCGACTATGTGGGACGGTTTATCGAAACCCGCCGGTCCGAGATGATCAATGTCTGCTTGCGTGAAAACGACGGTGAAGACAAGGTCCTGTTGGAAGAACGGAGCTAGCGATGGGGACTCACGACCATAAAAAGTCAGCGCCGCGGCATGTGAGAGTGGCCATTCTGACGGTTTCCACCAGCCGGAGCCTCAAGGAAGATAAAAGCGGGCAGTGGATGGCCCGGCAAACCAAACGGGAGGGTCATGAACTGGTGGATCACCGCGTGGTGACGGATGATGCCGTGGCCATCGTGGCCCAGCTTCAAGAGGTTGTGCAGGCCTTCCGGCCCCATGCCCTCCTGATCACCGGCGGCACCGGTATCGGTCCGGCCGATGTCACCATTGAGGCGGTGCGCCCTCTGCTGCACAAAGAACTGACCGCTTTCGGCCCGCTGTTTGCCCAATTGAGCTATGAAGAAATCGATTCCGCCGCCCTGCTTTCCAGAGCCACGGCCGGTTTGGTGGACCAAACCCTGGTGTTCTGCATGCCCGGGAGCCTCAATGCCTGTAAACTGGCCTGCAAGGCCCTGATTTTTCCGGAACTGGGCCATCTCGTCAAACATGCCCTTACCGGTTGACGTCAACCGGTGTCAAAATTTCCCGCCTGTATGGTACCGAAAACAAGGTCGTTGATTTTCTGCGCGAGATCGTCCGGTGTGTTTAGGGTCCGGCCATCCAGAGCGACGGCCGGGACGCAGCCCATCAGGGCATTGGTGAGCAGCACCTGGTCGGCCTCATAAAGTTCGCCCGGATAAATCGGCCTGTGCCGCAGGCGAAACCCCATGGCCGCCATCTTTTCCAGGACACAGGCTTCCATGACCCCCGGTAAAACATGGGCGGAGCGCGGGCGCAGCACGGTTCCACCGCGGACTACCAAAAGGTTGGCGGTATTGGTTTCGGAAATCGTGCCGTCGGGGTTGACGATGATCGCCTCGTCGGCGTCCCTGGCCCGGGCCCACAGGCCGGCCTGTCGATAAAACAGATAATTCAGTGTTTTATGATCGGCGAGGGGTGTCTGGCGCGGTTCGGGATAGGCGTAAAGCCTCAGGCCTGCAGCGTCCAGGACGTCCAAACGGTGGCGATAGGGGTGGGCCGTCACGAACAGGTGGTAGTCCGGCAGCGCCCCTGCCCGGCTTTTGGTGGCGGTCAGGCGAACGGCGGCGGTGGTGTCGGCCAACTGATTGGCCGCCAGCACCTGCCGGATGACCGTTGCCCAGGTGATGTCCGGCGGTTCTTTTTTCCACAGGGTCCGCCAGGTTTTCTCCCAGCGTGCCTGGTGGCGGTCCAGGAGGGGGCTCTTGCCGTCTTGGGCACGGATGGTTTCAAAAAATCCGTACCCGTACCGGATGCCCTCGTCGGCAACGGAAAGACAAGCGTCGGTGGCGGGGCAGATGCGGCCGTCCAGCCAGACGGTTTCCGGTGCGGTGGCCAGGGGCGGGCATTCCCGGCAGATACTGACCAGGGTGCGGCCCTTGTGCAGGGTCTCATCGTACTCGTCGGCGGGGTCCGAATCGTAGACAATGCCGCCGCCGACGGAAAAGGCCATCCGGCCCTGATGCACCACCGCTGTGCGGATGGCGATGGAAAAATCCAGGGTGTCGTGAAAGCTGATGTAGCCGATGGAACCGGTGTAGACATGACGGCGGTCGGGTTCGAGCTCATCGATGATCTCCATCGATCGGATTTTCGGACAGCCGGTTATGGACCCTCCCGGAAAGGCGGCCTGGATGAGATCGATACCGTCCCGGTTCCGGGCCAGGGTTCCCTCTACAATGCTGACCAGGTGATAGACGTTATCGTAGGCCTCGACAGCTTTATGGGCGGTCACCCGGACCGAGCCGCCCTGGCAGACGCGGCCGATATCGTTGCGCAGCAGGTCCACGATCATGGAAAGCTCGGCATCGTCTTTGGGGCTGGTCACGAGGGCCTCCCGCATGGCCCGATCCTCACGGGGGTCGCTCCGGCGGGGGCGGGTGCCCTTGATGGGGCGGGTTTCCACATCCCGACCCGTCTGCTTCAGGAAGCGCTCCGGGGATGTGGATACCAGCTGGTGGTTGCCGGCGTTCAGGAAGGCGAAAAAGGGGGCCGGGTTTTTTTCGTACAGGGCGCGGAAAAACCCGAAGGCGCTGCCCTGGAAACGCGTTTCAAAGCGTTGGGAGAGGTTCACCTGATAGACGTCGCCGGCGGCGATATAGTCGCGGATGCGGTTTACGGCGGCCTCATAGTCCGGCCGATTGAAATTGGACTGCAGGCCGTCGCGGTCCACCATGAAGCCCTCGTCCGGCGGCCGGGTTTTCTCCAGAGCGGCCATCCGCGCGCGGCCATCGGGTTCCAGTTTGCGATACCCTTTGCGGCGCACCATTTCATGCAGGTGGGTCCGCTGCTGCTGGCGGTCATGGACCAGGATGATGGATGGCGCATAAAAGCACAGGTGGGGCAGTTGCCAGCGGTCCAGCGATGTGCGCGGCAGTTCTTCCAGCACATCTTTCAGGTCATAGGCGAGATAGCCCATGAGACCGCCCGCCAGGGGGGAACCGGCGGCGATGCTGCCGGGGCGGCACTGAAAGTGCTGCATTACCGCCCGCAGGCCATCCAGCGGATGCGTGGAGAGAACATGTTCTTCTTGGTCGATGGTCAACCGGAGGTTGCGGCCGCATCCTTTCAGGGTCAGCCAGGGATCGAAGCCCAGGATATGGTAGCGGGCGCTGTCCAGGTCGCCGCCGCTCATGAGCAGGACGGTGCCCTCCGTATCGGCGAGGCGGGCGGCCAGGTCCATCAGGGGGATGGCTGGCGTTATTTCCCGGGAGCGGATCCGTTCGATATACCCGCCGGCTTTCAGTATGGGATTGATGGATGCCGTCATGTTTTACGGTTGCCGTGTCAATGGATCACCAGTTGGGCCGCGGCCCGGGTTGCCTGGCGAATCGGTAGGTTGAGCGGCCCCAGACGCAGAAAATTTTCCAGGAGGTCAAAACCGGCTTCCGTCATAAAACTCTCGGGATGGAACTGGACACCATGCAAAGGGAATTCCGGGTGGGACAGCCCCATGATGACCCCGTCCTCGCTGTGGGCGGTCACTTCCAGTAGCGGAGACCGGACGTCCACCATCAGGGAGTGGTAGCGGGCGGCGGCAAAAGGGCGCGGCAGCCCCCTGAACAGGGTCCGACCCTCATGATGTACAGGGCTTACCTTGCCATGCCGGGGCAGCGGGGCGCGCACGGTTTTACCCCCGAAGATTTCATTGATGCACTGCATGCCCAGGCAGACGCCCAGCGTCGGGATGCGGCGATGCCAATGGTGGATGATGGGTATGGAAATGCCGGCATGGGCGGGATCTTTCGGCCCCGGGCTGACCAACAGATAGTCCGGCCGTAAATCGGACACCTGATCCAGGACCAGCTTGTCGCTGCGGAACACCATGATGTCCAGGTCGTATTGCAGAAACATCTGGACCAGGTTGTACGTGAAAGAGTCATAGTTGTCGATGACCAGCAGGCGGGACGCCATGAACCCTTCCTCCCCAAATAAAAACGCCACCCCGATGAGTCTGGGTGGCGTTGGCCTATGGCATAACTCAGTTTTGAATCCGCAATATTGTAGGGAGTACAATATCAGATTTGTTTGGCGCGTCAAGAACGAAGTGGATGCCCGGCAGCCCCGATGTCGCCGGTCAGATCCGAAAAAGTCCTGGGCCGCCCGCAGTTTTGCCTATCAGGAGAGGTGGTTCGACATCAAATCGTCATAGATGTCGTCGGATTCCTTTTCGACGACGGACTGGATGCGCCGGAACTGTTTCATCAGCCTCAAGGCCAAGGGCGTTAACGCAGAGCCGCGGCCCTGACGGGTGACAAGCGGTTTCCCGAGGCGCTCTTCCGAGGCCCTGACCCGGCACCATACCGCCCGATAGCTCATGTGAAGGTCTTTGGCCGCCGCATGCAGCGACCCCAGGCGATCGATCGCTTCGAGGATGCGATAGCGGCCCAGACCGAAAACCACATTGCCTTCGGCATCTTCGATCCAGAGTTTGGACCGGATCTGGAAATCTCCTTCCTTTTCCGTCATGCTTTCCGCCTTTGCTCTGATTTTTCCCTCTATTCCTACCAGACCCTGACGGACCAGGCAATCCTGCTTGTGTGGCCCTACAGGTAAGTCCGGTCGCGGCACAGGAACAAAGTGACCGTCCACGACCCGAAAAAACCGATTCTAACAGTATCATAATTGACATATATTAGGCGATGGGTTAAATAGCCGATCGTGTTCATGATCCTCTTACTGACCGACATTTCATAAATTTTATCTTCAACCACAATTCGGAACAAGCCACGAATTGGTATACGGTTTGATATCGATAACCGTTCGGAGAGCTTGTCCTCGGCAAGGACACGATGAGCGACCTTTCCTTCCCTTCCGCGTTTGAATCGCGGCAAACACTCCCGTTTTACAGACAGTTCAACGAACGTCTCGATGGGCATGCTCCCTACAGCCCCAACGAAACCATCCTGGTGGATTTACGCGATACGCTTGACCGCCAAGGCCATCCCGGCCAGCCTTGCTACTGGTTGCTGATGGCCCGCCTGGCTGAAATGGCCCTTTTTTGCGCCGGCAATTATGCCGCCTGCGGTGAGATCACGGCTGCCGGCGACCTGATGATCAATCCGCGGCACACCCTCGTTCACATGAAAGGAGCCATGCGGCCAATCGTCAAAAAGCGCCATGGCCGCCTATCCGCGCAACTCGAGATTGAACAGCCGATCGCTGGCGGGGTTATCGACTGGTGCAAACGCAATGTCCTGGCCCAGGTGGTCGAGCCTGCGCTGCTGCCGGACTTGGAGGCCCGTCTCGCCAAATCCGGATTCCTGTCGGAAGATTATTTGCAAAGCTTTCGCATGCGTATGCGCCAGGTGGCGGATGCCATGCGGTTTGCCATGGTTGCCGGGGACCGGATTCCGGCCGGAGACGTTGGCGAGCTCTCATGCGGCGTTGATGCCGGGCATGCCCATCGAATGGGATGCGAGGTTGTGCGCACCTGCAACGACCCGACGTATCAGAGTACTTTTTTGGTTTTTCACGGGTTCCCCGAGGCATCGGCGGTCGCCATGGCTGAAACCATGTTCCGGCCCTTGACCGCCTGAAAGCGCCGGTGACGAAAAAGGACGTCTTAGCGCATGTCCATCGGATCCTATTCATGGGATGAGTTTGCCGCCCTGGCCAAATCCTTTCATGGCAGCGTTGCGCCCGGCATTCTCCTGGGGGGCTACATGGTGACGGCGCTCCAGCGGCAACTGCCGGCCAACGGACTGCATGACGCTCTGTGTGAAACACCGGCCTGCCTGCCGGATGCGGTCCAACTGTTGACCCCCTGCACGACGGGCAACGGCTGGCTCAAGGTCATCGACCTGGGGCGCTACGCCGTGACCTTATACAATAAAGAAAACGGCCAGGGCGTGCGCGCCTTCGTTGATTCCGCCAAGCTGACGGATTGGCCGACGATCCGGGAGTGGTATTACAAACGCCGGCCCAAAATAGAACAGGACAAGTCGCGTTTACTAGGAGAAATCGAAGCCGCCGGCGCGACGGTCTGCAGTTTTGCAGCTGTTCGGGTCTCCGCGCGGCTTTGCGGCAAAACCAACCGGGGGGCTATGGCCCCCTGTCCTGTTTGCGGCGAAGGCTACCCTGTGCGCCATGGGGCCATTTGCCGGGGATGCCAGGGGGAAGCGCCTTATGGGGAAACCGACGGCACCGGTTCGTCGCTTCTGCCCATGCCCCTGGTCGAGGCGGTCGCGTTGAACAATGCCGTGGGCCTGCCCCTGTTGCATGACCTGACCCGGATCGAACCGGGACGTTCCAAAGGGCCGGCTTTCCGGCGCGGTCAGGTCATCGATGGGGGGGATATCTGCCACCTCCAGCGCATGGGGCGCCGTTATCTGTATGTCGCCCCCGACAGTCTGTCGGAGAAGGAATGGATTCACGAAGATGATGCCGCCGTTGCCTTTGCCGATGCCATGGCGGGAGATGGTGTCGTACACAATAAGATGCCCCGGGAGGGCAAGATCACCTTTACGGCCGGCCGGGACGGTTTGTTGATGATCGACCAGAACCGTCTGGAAGCCTTCAATCTGCTCGAAGGGGTTATGTGTGCTACCCGACAGAACCATAGCGTGGTGCAGGCCGGGCGCCCTGTGGCGGCCACGCGGGCGATCCCCCTTTATCTCCCGGCACGTCAATTGACACGGGCTATGGCCGTGTTGGATGGAGGGCCGCTTTTCCGCGTGCAACCCCTGCGCCGGGCCCGTGTCGCCATCCTGGTCACGGGCACCGAGGTGTTTGAAAAACGCATCTTGGACGGTTTCGCGCCGATCATCCGTCATAAGGTTCAGCAGTTGGGATCCCGGGTGGTTTGGGAGAAGATCGTTCCCGATGACCGGAAGGCGATTGCCCGGGCTGTGGCCGAGGGCCGGTGCGCCGGCGCCGATATGCTGGTGACCACGGCAGGCCTGTCCGTGGACCCGGATGATGTGACCCGGCTGGGCCTGCTCGACGCCGGGGCCGAAAATGTGCGTTACGGTGCGCCGGTACTTCCCGGGGCCATGCTTTTTCTGGCCCAAATCGGTGACACCCAGATCATCGGTGTGCCGGCCTGCGCCCTCTATCACAAAGCCACCAGTTTCGACCTGCTGCTTCCCCGGTTGCTGGCCGGTATCGCGGTGACGCGACGGGATCTTGCCCGGCTGGCGGAAGGCGCTTTTTGCCTGGGGTGCAAAGTCTGCACCTTTCCGAAGTGTGGTTTTGGGAAATAACCGCCGTTAGACGGCTATGTTGCGGGTGGGCGCTTCTGCCCGCGCGATCCCGAGGAGGAACCTATGGCTATCGAAAACGTCTATAGCGTGTGCGGCATGTGCACCGTACGCTGCCCGATCCAGGTGGCTACGGAAAACGACCGGATCCGTTTCATTCAGGGCAATCCCCATATCAAGGGCATTGCCGGTTCACTGTGCGGCCGGGGAGCGGCGGGCAAGGCCCTGATTGAAGATCCCGAGCGCCCCCAGGGACCCATGATCCGCAAAGGGGCCCGGGGGGAGGGCAAGTGGCAGGCGGTGAGCTGGGATGAGGCCCTGGATCATACCGCTGAAAAATTGCAGAAGGTCATCGATGCGCATGGCGGGCGCAGCATTCTGTTCTCCGACCGGGGCGGCCCGTTCCGTGATTTGCACCGGGCTTTTGTGCGGGGGTTGGGCTCTCCCAACTGGTCTAACCACGATGCGTCCTGCGCCCGCAATGTCCACCATGCGGCCCTTTCGCTTTTCGGGTTCGGGCGCAAAGGCGTGGTCTATGACCTGAAAAATGCACGCCACGTCGTGCTCCAGACCCGCAACATGTTCGAAGCCATCAACGTCAAAGAGGTGAACGACCTGATGAACGCCCTGGATCAGGGCTGCCGCCTGACCGTGATCGACATTCGGGCCACGGTATCGGCCACCAAGGCGCATCGGTTTTTCATGCTCCGACCGGGTACCGACTATGCCTTCAACCTGGCGGTGATCCATGTTCTTTTGAACCATGGGCTCTACGACAAGGGGTTTGCAAATCGCTGGATCAAAGACCTCGAGAGGCTGCATGCCTTTGTCAAACCCTATACGCCGGAATGGGCCCAGACGGAAACCGGGGTGCCGGCTGCGGAGCTCGTCCGTTTCGTCCGCGAACTGGCCACCGCCAAACCGGCCGTGCTCTGGCACCCGGGATGGATGACGGCCCGTTACCGCGATTCCTTTTACATGTCCCGCTCCATTTACATCATCAACGCCCTTCTGGGGTCCATCGGGGCCAAGGGCGGTTTGCCCCGGGCCAATACGCCCGCCGATGTGGGAGGCAAAGGACTGCAAGCCCTGGTGAATCTCTTTCCGCCGCCCGAGGAGAAACGGGCCGACGGGGTGGGTTGGCGTCATCCGCAGTTCGACCAAGGGCCGGGACTGCTGCATCTGGGGTTCGATGCCATTCAAAGCGAAGATCCTTATCCGGTGAAAGCCTATGTGGCCTACCGGCACGATCCCCTGATGGGGTTCCCCGATCCCGAAGCCCTCAAAAAGATTTGGGATAAGCTGGATTTCCTCTTGTCGGTCACATTCAGCTGGTCGGATACGGCCTGGTATTCCGATGTGGTCCTGCCCCTGTCGCCCTATCTGGAGCGGGAATCCATCATTGCCTGCAAAAACGGCCTGACCCCCTATTTCTTCCTGCGTCGCCGGGCCGTGAAACCCCGCTACGATACCCGTGCCGACTGGGAGATTATCAGCGGCCTGTCCAAACGGATGGGGCTTGATGCCCTGGCGTTCGACGCCATCGAGGACATCTGGGACTACCAGCTTCAGGACACAGGCGTGACCTCGGAGGATTTCGACGCGCGGGGATTCGTTCCCCTGGCCGGCGGCCCCCGTTATCGTTCCCCGGACAATCTCGGGTTCAAGACCGCATCGGGCAAAATCGAAATGATTGCACCTGCATGGGAAGATCAGGGGCTGCCGTCGCTCAAACCTTATGAAAGCGACCATCCGCCCCAAGGTCAGTTCCGGATCACCTTTGGCCGCTGCGGGGTCCACACCCAGGGGCATACGGTCAACAATCCCCTGCTTTTCGAGCAGGTTTCGGAAAATACGCTTTGGATGCACAGGGCTGCGGCGGAATCATTGGGCCTGGCCGACGGCGATATGGCGGAAGTGGCTGCCAACGGTGCCTCCGGCATGATCGCCGTCAAGCTGACGGATATGATTCACCCGGAAGCCGTGTTTCTGCTGCACGGCTTTGGCCATACCCTGCCGGTGGAAAGTCGTGCCTTCGGCAAGGGGTTGGCCGAACAGCGTCTGATGTGCGGCGGACTGCAAAAGTGGGATCGGGCCGGTGGCGCTCTGGCCATGCAGGACCACTACGTGACGGTACGCAAAGCCGCTGCCTGAAGCCTTCGGCGCTGATGGTGGCGCTGATCGAGAACGGAGAGAAAGCATGTCGGAAAAACAAGAAACCCTCATCATGAACGGCCAGTCCCTGGCATTTCGGACCGGACAGACCCTGCTTGAGGTGGCCGAGGCCCATGGCATCCCCATCCCCACCCTGTGCCATCTCAAGGGCACGAGCCCCACGGGGGCGTGCCGGGTCTGCGTGGTGGAAGTGGAAGGGGCCCGCACCCTTCTGCCGGCCTGCAGTACACCGGCGGCGGCCCACATGGTGGTGCAGACCGAATCGCGGCGGGTCGTGGCCGCCCGCCGGACCATACTGGAATTGCTGCTGGCTTCCGGCAATCACAATTGCGCCGTTCCCTCAGAAGAGAACGGCGACTGGACCGAATTCCAACTGCGGGTCCAGGCTGCTGACCAGACCGATGATCTGTGCCCGGCCTGGGGCGACTGCAAGCTCCAGGAGCTGGCCTATGCCTACCAGGCCCGGAGCGATCGCTACCCGCGCACGGCCAAAGCCGGTTTACCGCCCGAGCTGGCCAATCCGATGATTGTGAGGGATTTTTCGCGCTGCATTCTTTGCGGCCGATGTGTGCAGGCCTGCAACGAGGTGCAGGTCAATCGCGCCATCAGCTATGGCTACCGGGGTGCGGACAGCAAAATCGTGGCGGCCGGTGACCGTCCCCTGGCGGATTCCGACTGCGTTTTCTGCGGGGAATGCATCCAGGCCTGCCCGGTGGGCGCCCTGGTGGAAAAAAAAGCACGCTATACCTGGCGGCCCTGGAAAGACCACAAAATTCGCACCACCTGCCCCTATTGCGGCGTAGGCTGCCAGCAGTGGCTGCACGTTCAGGACGGGCGGATCGTCAAAGTCTCCGGGGTGGAAGACGCCGAACCCAACCGGGGCCGGCTATGCGTCAAGGGGCGTTTCGGTTACGATTTCATCTACTCTGAAGAGCGCCTGAAGACGCCCCTCATCCGGGAGGGCGACGATTTCCGTGAGGCGTCCTGGGAGGAGGCCCTGGACCTGGTGGCGACGCGCTTCAAGGCCGTCATGGACACGCACGGGCCCGATGCCATCGCCGGGGTCAGTTGTGCCCGCAGCATCAATGAAGACTCTTACCAGATGCAGAAACTGTTTCGCGCAGCGATCGGTACGAACAATATCGATCATTGCGCGCGCACATGACATGCGCCCACCGTCGCCGGTCTGGCGGCAGCATTCGGTAGTGGGGCCATGACGAATTCCTTCAACGAATTCGCCCGGGCCAAAATGTTCATGGTGATCGGTTCCAACATGACCGAGGCGCACTCCGTGGCGGCCACCTATGTGAAAAATGCGGTGGCCAAGGGCGCTCGGCTGATCGTGGTGGATCCCCGGCGGCATGCCCTGGCGGACCACGCCGATCTGCATGTGCCCCTGCGGGTGGGATCGGACATCGCCTTTTTGAACAGTGTCGTGCAGGTGCTGATTGAGGAAAAACTTTACGACCAGGGATTTGTGGCCTCCTGCACGGTGGGATTCGAAGACCTCAAGGAAAAGGTCCAGGCCTATCCCCCGGAAACGGCGGCCGCCATCTGCGGCCTCGATGCGGATCTGATCCGCGAGGTGGCCCGGCGCATCAGTGCGGTGAAACCCATGATGCTCTGCTACACCCTGGGTATCACCGAGCATACCTGCGGGCGCAACAACGTTCTGGCCGTGGCCAACCTCCAGATGCTGCTGGGCAACATGGGGGTGGCATGCGGCGGGGTGAACCCCCTGCGCGGCCAGAACAATGTCCAGGGGGCCTGCGACATGGGGGCCCTGCCCAATGTCTTCCCGGGTTATCAGCCGGTCATCAATCCCGAGGCCCGGGAGAAATTCGCTACCGCCTGGGGGGTCGACCGGCTGCCGGATCAAAATGGCCTTATGATCCCCCAAATGATGGAAGGGCTGGTGGATAAAAGCGTGCGGGCGTTTTATATTTTTGGGGAAAACCTGGCCAATACCGAGCCCGACATTCGCAAGGTGGAACACGAACTGGCTTCGGCTGAATTTCTGGTCTGCCAGGACATCTTCCCTAACGAGACCACGCGTTTTGCCCATGTTGTCCTGCCGGCCGCGGCCTGGAGCGAAAACGAGGGAACGTTTACCAACAGCGAACGCCGGGTAAGCCGGGTGCGTACAGCCAGTCCGGCCCCCGGACTGGCGCGGCCCAATTGGTGGATTTTCAGGGAGATTGCCCGGCGGCTGGGCCACGAATGGGCGTCGGACAGCGCCCAGGCGATCTGGGACAATGAAATCGCCGTCCTGGCCCCCCAGTTCGGCGGGATCCAATACGGACGCCTGGACGGCGACGGCCTGCAGTGGCCCTGCCCGGACGAGGCCCATCCGGGCACTTGCTTTCTTCACAAGGACGGGGACTTTACCTGCGGACTGGGGGTTTTCACGCCCGTGGACTGGACGCCCCCGGCCGAACAACCCTGTGAAGACTATCCGCTGGTCCTCAGCACGGGACGCCGGTTGGCTCATTACCACACCCGCACCCAGACCGGGCGCTGTGACGGCATGAATGACATCCTGGGGGAGGAAACCGTGGATATGTCGCCCCATGATGCCGCCGGCCTGGCGATAGCCCAGGGCGAAACCGTGCGGGTACGATCCCGGCGGGGAGCGGTGTGCGCCAAGGCCCGGGTGACGGATCGCGTTCCCCGGGGGATGGTCTGGATGGCCTTTCATTTCCGGGAGGCCAATGCCAACTGGCTGACCAATCCCGTGTTCGATCCGGTGACCATGACGGCGGAGTACAAGGCCTGTGCGGTGCGGGTTGAAAAAGTTTAGCCCTGTGTCCTTCTCGGCTGTGATTGTTGGAAACCAATGGGAACGCCTTGAAATCCGGGTGCTGGTCACCATGATAGGGACGACACGGAACCGCAACGGCTCTTGCCGGGGCGAACTCAAACGATTTGCGAGGATGGATCATGCCTGAATCATATAAAACACTGATCGACGGACAGTGGGTGGAAACCGGCCGGGAGTTGCCGGTGTTGAACAAATTCACGGGTGAGGTGGCGGCTAACGTGCCGCTGGCGGATGCGGCCACCGCCCGGCGTGCTGTCGAAGCGGCGGCGCATGCCTTCCCGGATTACCGGCAGGTGCCGGCCCACCGGCGCGCTGCGCTTTTGGAGGCCGTGGCGGACAGCCTCTGGCAAGGGGCGGAGGCCCTGGCCGAAGTCATCACCCGGGAAACCGGCAAGGCGTTGAAGTTTTCCCTGAACGAAGTCCAGCGGAGCTCGGAAACCTTCAAGTTTGCCGCCGAAGAGGCCAAACGCATCCACGGCGAAACCATTCCTCTGGATGCCAGCCGTTTCGGGGATAACCGTTTCGGCTACTATCTCCGGGAACCGGTGGGAGTGATCGGCGCCATTACGCCCTTTAACTTTCCCCTCAACCTGGTGGCGCACAAGGTGGCCCCGGCCTTGGCCGCCGGCAACACCGTGGTTTTGAAGCCCGCCTCGGCCACGCCTTTATCAGCGCTCAAGCTGGGGGAACTTCTCATGGAGGCCGGGCTGCCCCGTGGGGTGCTGAACATCGTGGTAGGCGAAGGTGCGGTTGTCGGGGATGCCATCGTTACCCATCCGGACTGCCGGAAAATCACCTTCACCGGCTCCCCGGACGTGGGGGAGCAGATCATCCGCAAAGCGGGGATCAAGAAGGTGACCCTGGAGCTGGGCAACAATTCGGCCACCCTGATCGAGCCGGACGCGGATCTGGACAAGGCGGCCGAACGCTGCGTGGTGAGCGCATTTGCCAATGCCGGCCAGGTGTGCATTTCCCTGCAGCGGATCTACGTACACCGGGACTGTGCCGAGGCGTTTACCCGGATTTTCGTGGACAAGGTCAAGGGCTTGAAGGTGGGCGATCCCCTGGAGCCCGGCTGCGACGTGGGGCCCATGATCGCCCCCCGGGAAGTCCGCCGGATTGATGCCTGGGTCCGCGAAGCCGTGGCCCAGGGGGCTGCCGTCGCCGTGGGCGGGGAGGCCCGCGAACGGGTCTACATGCCCACGGTCCTCACCGGGGTGACCGAATCCATGAAGGTCATGTGCCTGGAGATCTTTGCGCCGGTGGTCTCCATCGTCTCCTATGAGAATTTCGACGCGGCCCTGGCCAGCGTCAATGCCTCGGCCTTCGGGCTGCAGGCCGGCATCTACACCAATGACATCCGCAAAGCCATGCAGGCCGTACGAACCCTGGATGTGGGGGGTGTCATGATCAATGACACGCCGACCTTTCGACTGGATCATTTCCCTTACGGCGGCAACAAACGTAGCGGACTGGGCCGCGAGGGGGTCCGCTTTGCCATCGAGGACATGACCACCATTAAAATGGTCGTGATCAACCAAAATTAAGTTTGAGCTATCCGTTGAATTTAACGGTCTATGTCTTGATCGGGCCCTCAAACGGTCTTATGAATTAAGGCAATAACTAAAAATTCGGAGGATGACCTTATGAACCCAGCCGCCCAGGTGGTCCCGATCGGGGATGCCGCCAGCCGAGCCCAGGAAATTTTCGAGCGCCAGAAAGCCGCCTGCCTGAACAATCCGCCTTCGTCCGTGGAAGGGCGGCGGGCCATTTTGCAAAAGCTGGAAAACGTACTGATCAAGCATCAGGATGCCATTGCCGAGGCGGTTTCCCGGGATTTCGGCAACCGTTCGATCCAGGAGACCAAGATCCTGGAGCTTTTCCCGGCCATCGACGGGCTGCGCGACACCCGGCGGAAACTCAAAAAATGGATGAAACCCCAAAAGCGTCATGTGTCCCTGTGGTTCAAAGGCGCCCGCAACCAGGTCATCCCCCAGCCCAAAGGGGTGGTCGGCATGATCGCCCCCTGGAACTATCCCCTGTTCCTGGTCATCAGCCCGCTGACCAGCGCCCTGGCCGCCGGGAACCGCTGCATGGTCAAGATGGCCGCCAATGCCCAGCGGCTCAGCCATCTCCTGCATGACATCCTGGCGCCGGAATTCTCCGAGGACCTGCTGGCGATTCTGCCCGGTGTCAGCGCGCGGGACTTTACCCCCCTGCCCTTCGACCATCTGGTATTTACCGGTTCGCCGGCCTCCGGACGCACCGTGATGAAGACCGCCAGCGACAACCTGACCCCGGTGACCCTGGAGCTGGGCGGCAAATCTCCCACCATTATTGCCGATGATTTTGACATCCGGACGGCAGCCGAGCGGATTTTACACGTCAAGTACATGAATGCCGGTCAGACCTGCGTGGCGCCGGACTACCTGATGATGCCGGCCCACAAGGTCGAGGCCTTCGTGGCAGCGGCGCGGCGAATCGTCCGGGCCCGCTATCCCCGGCTGGACACGCCGGATTTTACCGCCATTATCAACGCAAGGAGCTTCCAGCGGTTGACCGGCGTGATCGAAGACGCCCGCTCCAAAGGGGCCGCGATCGACCATTTGATCGATGGCGCGGCTCCGGATGCGGATTTGTGCAAGATTCCGCCCACCATCCTGCGGGATGTCACGGATGAAATGGCGGTGATGCAGCACGAGATTTTCGGCCCCCTGCTGCCCATCAAGACCTACCAGAGCCTGGACGAGGTCATTGACTACATCAATGCCCACGAACGCCCCCTGGCGCTTTACCTTTTCACCAACGACCGCGGGGTGCAGGATACCGTCATCGCCCGCACCATGTCCGGCGGGGTCAGCATCAACGACTGCGCCATGCACGTGGCCCAGCATGACATGCCCTTCGGCGGCATCGGCAACAGCGGGATGGGGCAGTATCACGGCTACGAAGGCTTTGCCGAGTTCTCCAAGCTGCGCCCGGTCTTCCGCCAGGCGGCCAAGCCTCTCGGGGCGGCGTTCCTTTATCCGCCCTATGGCAAGACGTTCGAGAGAATGTTCAAGGTGCTGATCAAGATGCGTTGGGTGTAGGGGGGTGTGGGCATTCACCCTGGGATTATTGACCCCTGGAATCCCCGGATCCTTTAGCCCTTATGCCTGCTGATAGGTGAAGAAGTTGTCCCAGGTATGGTCCAGGCAGGTTTTGGCCTCGGCCAGGGGCAGGGCTGTGAGGCGGTCGCCCTGGTGCTGAACGAGCCCCCAGCGCTCCAGCTTGTCCAGAGCGTCGTCCACCTCGAAGTCGATGGCGCAGTCCCAGTCTTTCTCCAGCCAGCTTTCCACGGCGTCGTCCAGTGCCTGGCGGGTGAGTCCCGCTTCGTGTTGCGCCAGAAAAAGATAGGCCAACAGAGCCTCTTTGAATTCCTCTTCTTCGGCAGCGTCGATCAGGTGGTGGAAAACCCCGGCGTTGTTGTCCAGGTTCTTGAAATAGAGATTTTCAGCCAGGGCTTTCATAAAGCGGATTTTACGGTTTTTGAATTTATTGATTTGTTTGAACAGAAAGCCCCCCAGGGCCACCAGCCCCAGGCCCAGGGCCACCAGATGTTTTTGATCAATATCCACCGTGGTTTCCCGCAATCCCAGCCAGAATGCCACCAGGGAGCCCACCAGTGCCAGGGAGGCCCCCAGCTTGGAGACCACCACAACCGCCCCGCTTACCGCGGCCGGAATCCCGATGATCAGCTTGTCGATGGTTTTCATGCGCACTTCGCTGTTGGGAAAGAGCATTTCCAGGTCGGCCTTGGGCACGTTCTGGAAAAGTTTGATCAGGGTCGCGCCGGGCTGGTAGGGAAGGTCGCGCCGGCCGGCGGCGGTAAAATAGGCCGCATCCTTGAATTTGATATAGACCACCACCCGATCGTAGTTGGTAAAGGTTAGGGGCGTTTTTTTCAGACCGGCCCAGGAGACAATAGTTTCCGCTTTCCGGCGTTCCCCCCGCCGGAAAAAGAGGACTTCTTCGAAGTCGTCGAAGTCTACTTCCAGACGGATCTTGAAAAGGGATTCCTCCGACAGGGCCTCCTTCAAATCGTTTTGGGTGATGGGCTCGAAATTGGCGGCATCCAGCAAGGCGTTCATTTTCTGAACAAAGGCCTTCTGGTGGGCCTGGAGGGCTGCCGGTTCAGGGGGACGAATGGGTCGGGTGTCGGCATCGGGGTTGAAGGGGGCGTAGGCGTCCTTGAGGGATTCCAGCAGGTGGTGGTATTCGAAATGCAGCAAGGCTTCCAGAATGCGGCGGAAGTCGTTGAAGTCGCTTTGGGCCTGTTGCGGCACCAGTCCGGCTTGCCGGCACATGGCGACCAGGTCGGATTTGCGGAAGGGAATGAAACGGCCACGAGGTTGGGGGTCGGTCACACGTTTCTCCTCAGTAGGTGAAGGGGGCATGCGGATTGGCTGCCAAAGGGCTGAGCGTCGGCATTATGCCGACGGTTTCCGATAACAGCAGGATTTTACTCCGGCAATATGACCTCTCGGGGGGGTGGCGTCAAGGGGCCGGCGGTGAGGCTTGCGGGTGAAGCCATCATCGCCTTGTCGAAATGTTAGGAAATTGTTAGTCTTAATTTTGCGCCTCTTTCATGGCGGTTGGAGAAACATCTTTTTTGGGCATCCCGGGAAATGGTTGCCGCCGGGATTCAGGGACCCTATGCATCGCCAAAATATTTCGATAGACGACAAACCTCCCATCTCCCCCTTGCTTTTCGACCGGCGGGACCATGAACTGATCAACATCATCGGGGCCGTGATGCGGCAGGATGAAGACCTGAGCTATGCCCGACGGGAGTACTACGGCTATTTTCATCCCGAGGGCATCAAGGAATTGGCGGAATCCCGAAGTCTGCGGATTGCCTACGCCATGGTGCATCTGCTCACGTCCCTCGAGGTCGGCCGCATGGATCAGCGCCTCAGCGCCCTGCGCTCCCTGAAAGACGAGGTGCTGGATACGGCCGAAGGTCCCATGCCCAAAAACACGGCCCGGGTGCTCCTGCAGATCATGAAGGAACTCGTGCGGGCCCGGGGCGATGCCTACCGCCAGCTGGCGCTGGCCCACGATTTCCGAATGACGGTCTCGGGGCGGCCCCGCATGGTGCGCCGCCAGCTGGCACGCTATCATCTGCTGGAGATGCCGGAAGACTGGAACCAGGTGACTTTCGACGACCATGTCCACGATGTCAACACCAAGGGGCGCAAGTCTTCCACCCACCTGATCATGGATGCCTGGATCAAGGGCATCCGGCGGCTTCGGGTGGTGCATTACAATTATATCGAGCCGCGTTTTGCCGCCGAACTGTTGGAGGCGGCCGACATCATGGCCATCGATGTGCGTATCGGCATTGAATTTCCGGCCCGCTTCCGGGGCCGCTACATTCAATTGATTTGGACGCCGCGCGGTTTTGCCGATGCCCAGGATTTTCTCTGTTTTCTGGAAGAGCCGTCCGTCCGCCGGATGATGCGGGAGGGACGGCTGCTCTCGCGCTACAAGCAGGCCTATGTTTCCGCCCTGCTGGAAGCCTTCAACCGCACCCACCGGGACCACCTCAGGCGGGAATACGATATCGACCTGGCGCCCATCGAAATGGGGGAATTTCTCGATTTTGTCGGTATGGGCCAACGGGCGCCCCTCCATCTGGTGAAGTTTATCGAGCAGAAGATTCTCGCTGTCCTGCAGACCCGCGCCGAAGCGCTGCGATCCCAATATCCCTCGGCCGCTCCCGAGGAGCAGGAGCGCATTGCCCAATGGTTCCACAAATGGAATGGCATGGACCTGGAGAAGCTGGTGGCGAACTACCTGAACCCCGCCCGCAACCCGGGGATCCCCAATCCGTCGGTGCCCGGCCAATCCGACAAGACGCTTGCCGATCTGATCCAGTCGCCCAAAGCCCTGCTGGACCGCCTGGCCGGGTTGCAGTCCGGTTATCGGGTGACCCTCAACCTGACAGGGTTGCGGCCGGAAGACGTGCTTGAGCTGATCTACGACTGCGAGGGCATGATCACGCGCCTGGAGCTTTTCAACCTGAAAGATTGGGCCCGTTCCCAGACCGAGCATATCGAAGCCATCAGCCGCCTTCAGGAAGCCGTCAACGAACAGAATCCGATGGCCCTGAAGGGATTGATACTTGACATCATTGCGTCGGTGGAGCAGGGGCAGGGCCATCCCGACCACCGGGCCAGCCAGGTCGAAAAACTGACCTATATTTTGCACGACATCATCGGACTGCAGGCCTTCTACAAAGAAAAACCCCTCAAGGCCCGGATCGGATCGGACTCCACCGGCCAGACCCGGGGCGTTCACGGGATGGGATTGGCCGTCATCGACAGTCTGTCCAACAGGGCCTGGAAGTCCATCAAACGGGAGATCGGGGTGGGCCGGGCCTTGATTCCCATGCGGATTCCGGTTCTCAAACGACTTACCCTGATTCCCCGCAGGGCCACCACCTTGCAGGGGCGGTCCGCCTATCGCCTGAGTGCCTGGCTGCCCGGTTTGCGGCATCTCGGCCACGACCGTATGGTCGATTGGGCGGTCCAGGGGGATGCGGCCCGCATGGCATCGGAAGGCAATATCGTAACCCTGGGCGGGGTCGCAAAGGCGGTGGACAATCAGTTGCGGTTGACCGCCCCGGCCGACAAAACCCAGCGGCCCCGGCTGTCCTGGACCTACCTCAATTCCAACCTGTGCAACTTCATCAAGGTGCTGGTGGGCTTCATTCCGGCATTTGCCACCTTTGCCCTGACCAAAGATTGGTGGCTGCTGGCCTACGGGGGCGCATTTATCTGGTTCGGCATTACCGGGCTGCGCAATATCCTTCAATCCGTGCTGGGCGGGGGCGGCCTGCGACGCTCACCCCTTCTGCATTGGAAGGCCTATGTCAACTGGGGCCGGATTGCCGATTCGCTGCTCTTTACCGGGTTTTCCGTACCGCTGTTGGACTATCTAGCCAAAACGGTGATTCTCGACCAGGGTTTCAACATCAATGCCGCTACCCAGCCGGTGGCCCTCTACAGTTTCATGGCGCTCACCAACGGCCTTTATCTCTCCAGCCACAATGCATTCCGGGGCCTTCCACGGGGGGCCGTCCTGGGGAACTTCTTCCGAAGCGTTCTTTCCATTCCCATCGCCATTCTTTTCAATTTGGCAATAGGGAGCCTCCTGGCCTTCGCGGGGGTGGCCGCCCCGGCTCTGGTGCTTCAGAAATGGGCGGCCGTGATCAGCAAACTCGCTTCCGACTTGGTGGCGGGCATCATCGAGGGCACGGCGGACCGTTTCAAGAATATCCAGATGCGCTCACGGGCTTACCGTAAAATATTCGCGGCCCTGTTCAACATCCATGCCCAGCTTGAACTGCTTTTTCCGGAATCCCGCACCATGGAAATTCTCGAGAAGCCGGCCCGGTTTCGCGAGCGGGCCAATGCCGAAGCCCGTGACCTGGAAAAGATCCTGATGATTCATGCGCTCGACCTGCTGTATTTCTGGATGTACCAGCCCCGCGCCCGCAGCGCCCTCGTGCAGCTTTTGGCCACCCTGACGGAAGAGGAGCGCCATATTTTCATCACGTCCCAGATGACGCTCCAGCGCCAGCGCGACATCAGCCAGATGTTCATCGACGGCGTGCTCGGCCGGGATTTCGCCCGGGTCCTGTCGTTTTATCTGTCCTGTTATCCCGGCTACCTGAAGACCCTGAAACGGTTTACCTAGACAATTTCCCGGGGTCTGTCACCTTTTCCCGGAGGAGCGCAGATGGCGGTCCCTTCCAAGTGGCGGCAGGTCCAGGTGCTGGCTGAGGCACGGTAAGGGCGATTGCTTATAAGACCAAAGCCTGTTTTATCGGCCAGACGACCGTTACGGGAATAGCTGTGGCTGGGATCATGCCAGGGAATGGCGGAACTATTTTTGATCGTGTGGAAGGCGTGTGGATGGGAATGACCATCAATACCAAGATGAACCATGCCGGCCGGATGGCAACCCCTGGCCGCAACGGCATCCAACCGAATTGGTCCACCGCCGGAAAAGATGCTATGGTGCGGCGTTGCACGGGGTTTACCGCCAAGCGGCCCGCAACCCATGGCCGCGGGGTGCTGTGTCCAGTTTAGGAAGCCACTGGATTGTCCGGACCGGTCTCCGGCTCTTCGCTGGTTTCCAGCGGTTCCGCCGGAGCGCCATTGGCGTCGATTTCCTCGGCTTCTATTGAATCATCTTCTTGATCCCCGGCCTTTTTGGCCAGGCGGCGCTGCCGTTTTTCTTCCTGCTTTTTCTGGCGTGCCAGTTCCTTCTGACGTTTTTTGAACGAGAAATGACTTTTGGCCACAGGAGGGCCTCCTTTTCCATCGGATTGCGATACAGGGGTAAAAATAAAAGAGGCATTTCTCCGCTAGACGAAGAAATGCCTCTTCTGTATCAGGGGTCTAACTAGACGACTGTTACATTGGCGGCTGCCGGGCCCTTGGGGCCCTGCTGGACGTCAAATGTTACCTGGTCGCCCTCGCTGAGGGATTTGAATCCGGTCGCATTGATGGCGGAATGATGGACGAATACGTCCGGTCCGTCTTCCTGCTCGATGAATCCGAATCCTTTTTGATCGTTGAACCACTTTACTGTGCCATTGGCCATGATACCATCCTCCTTTCTTAAAATTTTCAACGTCGCCTGCTGGAGGATGCCATCTGGATCAATGGGGTGTTCCTTCAGAATGCTCCTGGTTCACCCAGGCGGATGAACCTTGTTGATTTGCATAACGATAGGCTTTCCTGGGGCATAAAGCAAGCGATTATATTTATTTTTGCAAATTTACAGACAAATACAGCGTCTTGGAGGGTAATCGACTATATTGCACGTTCGTTAAGACATAAGTGCATGTAGGTCACATCAAACGGCAGATGGTTGAATTGGCGGGTTTCTTTTTCAATAAATCCTAACCCGGCATACCAGTTTTTCAAGGCCGCATGGGCCGCGATGATGCCGATACTGATGGTCCGCACCCGTTTCGACCGGGCGTAGTCGATGATGAACCGGACCAGGGCGGCGCCGATGCCCCTTTGGCGGCAGGACGGCAATACGGAAAGCCGGTTCAAGTAGGCCGTTTCCGAATCAGGTTGTTCGAAGGCGACACAGCCGGCCGTTCTGCTTCCGGTTTCGTAAAGGAAATATTCTTCTCCCCGCTCAAAATCGGCCAGCACCCAGTCCCGGGTGCAGAAGGAGGGGTGTTTGGGGTTATTGTCCCGGGTGATGTGGAACATCTGCGCCACATCCTGATGGGATGCCCGGATGATCGCGGCGATACGATCAGCGTCTTCCGGGCGGGTGCTGACAATGGTCATTTTATCCCTCCGATGCATGGGCCTGCCGGTCCAGATAGGCGATCACTTCACGGTCGAGGGGAAACTGGTCCGGCCATGGCCGGATCCCGGATTTCTCCCTGGAAAATTCATTCCGCGGGACCACCACGTTCAGGTTAAAGGGCGTTGGCACCTCCATGGCGGTTGCGTCGGCCACCGTGTGGGCGCCGTCGCGTCTCAACGCAACCGTGCCTGAATTGACGATGGCCTTGCGGTTGGCAAGGCGGTCTTCCCGCCGGGGCATGCAGACGCAGCGGCAGAACCCGCAGACGGTGTAATAGAACCAGCCCGGATCGAAGACCGCCTGCCGGTAGTCGGCAAAACCGCTGATGTCGGCCTGCATCTGGGGGTCGGCTTTCTGCAGGCGGATGCAGAGGGCGTCGAGTTCGTGTTTTTCTTTGGGCAGCGGGCGGCCGAGTCGGTAGGGGCTCCAGTTGGACCAGGCGCCGGACCGGTCCAACCCCTCGTAGCCGCTGCAGCCGATCCAGCAGCAGGTGTTGGGCTGCTTGCGGGCGATGGTTTCGGTGATGCCGGCAACGGTCACCCGGGTTTCGTCCCGGGGGTGAATCATTTCCACGGGGCATACCAGGGTGCACATCTTGCAGCGATCGCAGGGGTGCGCTTCGTCCGGAATGGGGCTGTCCGGCATCAGTTCGGCGGAGGTCAGGACACTGCCCAGCTCCACCAGGGCGCCAAATTCCCGGGTGAGGAGGTTGCCGCTCCAGCCCAGGCGTCCGATGCCGCCGGCCAGGGCGGCATAGCGGTGGGCGAATTCCGGGTGGAAGGCGGTCATCTCCGTCACGTCGGCGGCCCTTTCTTCAGGCCGGTAGTTGTTGTTGATGTCGACGTTGACGGCGTCGTGCCCCTCGGAGCGCAACTGTTCGGCCAGTCCGTCGCCGATGGTATACAGGTCCCGGACAACGGTTTTGCGGTTGTCGCAATGGGGCTGCCAGCGTTTTTTGCGGATGAAGTCCGCCACGGCGTCCCTGTCCAGGGCGCGTGCGAAGGCAATCACCGATCGGGCCGACGGGAGGAGGTAGCGCGGGTCGGCGGACGGCGGCCCGTCCGCCATAGTGTCCCGGGTGGTAATGCCCACCAGGTCGGCCCCCAGGCGGGCCGCCAGGGATTTGAGCCGTGTTTCCAGTTTAGCCATGATGATCTCCCTCTAAGGCGATTCAAATACCATCGGGAAAAAACCTACGATTTTGATCGTCATCAATGTCGGCATCCAGCACAACAACTATGCGCCCTTGAGTTGCACAACAAGCTTTTCAAAGCGCTCCCCCGCAAGATAGCCGAATATTTTGTACAGGGATCCGAACAGCAATAAAGGGATCAGAAAAACGTGCAGAATGATCTTTTCGATGACCAGGACGAAAAGAAACGCCAAGCTTTCGGTAATGTCGACAAAGTGGGTCTTCAGGTACACCACGGCGCTGGCCAGGGAGGCGGCGCGGTGCCGGGTGAGGGCGGAGAATTCCACGAGCTTGTTCTTGAAATAGATGAAAAACTGGGAAATGGATTCCAGGACCCCGTCGGCCTCATGGTCCTCCAGGGAAACCGCCGGGATTTCAGCCTCGAATTCTGCCATGGCAATTTCTTTGACCATGACGAGGCGGGCCTGCTGCGCATCCATTTGGGGGATGAAATAGGCGTCGTTGACCTGGGTGCCCACGCAGCACATCACCGGCGTGGCCAGGCGAATCAAGAGAAGCAGTACTGCGCCGCGGCTCAGGAGATAGGTCATCTCGGTCGTTTTCCGGAAGCATAACGAAACAAAGAGCAAGGCGAGCAGTCCATAGAAGGGGACGATGGTGTAGGTGTTGATGGCCGAGAGCAGCAGGCGCTGAACGCCGAGCAATGCCATGGACTTGACGCAGGCATCGCTCAAGCGCTCGGTGGCGTCGTTAATGGGATCGAGAATCTGTCCGGCCTCGTATTCGAGCCCGATCCCCCAGGGACTGATGTTGATGCTCGACTCCTGGATGGAAGACACACCGCCGTTGATGATGCGGCAGGTGGCGTATGTCGCGGCCGATAGGGCAATGCTTTCGTTGAGATAGTCCTTGGCATAGGTCTGGTTGGCTTTGTTGATCCAGGTGAAGTCGAGCAAGGCGATACCGATGCATAACACCAGGTAGAGGGAGTGCCGTTTTTGAAACCGTGACATGGGGATGTGCTCCTTCCTGATCGAGGCCCGTAAATCAACACAGTTGCTTTTTAAATTCGGATGGACGGATGGAAGTTTTGGTTTTTTTCGTTTTCTTTCACGTGGAAAGAAAAGACGGCCTGGTGTAAGGCCTGTTATCTGTCATTCCGGACATGATCAGGAATGTAATAAAAAAAGAATGGGGTTGGCAAGGAGATCCCGGCTTTCGCCGGGATGACGGCGGCAGGTTTACCTGTCAATGCGACGGGATAGGGCAATTCGAACCGTGTGTCGGACGATCACCCTGCCAAGGCGGCAATCACCGCTTTCATGAAAGCGGGCAGGTCATCCGGCGTCCGGCTTGTGATGAGATTGCCGTCGATGACGACTTCCGCATCCGTCCAGTCCGCTCCGGCGTGAATCAGATCGTCCTTGATGGCAAAAAAGGAGGTGACGCGCCGGTTGGCCAGAATTTTGGCGGAGGCCAGCATCCAGCCGGCGTGGCAGATGGCGGCCACGATTTTCCCGGCATCGAAGGTGTCTTTGACCAGCCGCACCATGTCAGGGTTGCGGCGCATGAGATCCGGCGCATAGCCTCCGGGAATGACGATGCCGTCAAAATCGGCGGCGGTCAGGTTTTTCGCATCGGCATCCGCCTTGGCCGGCAGACCGGATTTGCTGGTGTACTGCCGGCTCCCGGTCCCGGCCGTGACCACCTCGGCCCCGGCCTCCTTCAGGCGGTAGTAGGGATACCAGTATTCGAATTCGTTATACATATTTTCGATCAGGATAATGATTTTCTTTCCCTTGAGTTCCATCATTTTCTCCTCACCTGTGTCAGGTTTATGTGAACGTGAAGCCGCCAGGAAGGACACGACGGTTTACCCGTCCAAAACAGACGCGCCTTTCTTACGCTTCATGGTAAGCGCCGTGGCCTGGATGGTCTGTGGAAGGCATGGGCGGGCCTATTGAAAGTCTATAGCACACATCGGCGGCGTCAACGCCGATACGCCCATTGATTGGAATACATCAATACGGCAACGAACGGTTCACCTCCGGGCCATCCCGGCGGAAGAGGATTCGTTACAGTGCGGCAAAGCATCCCTTTTTTGCCTGTCATGCCGGATCTGATCCGGCATCTCGTGGTTCAACGAGATGGAATCGTGAGAGATTCCATCTCGCATCCGGAATGATGAAAGCTTTGGGATTTGTTGTCGCTACATTTTGTCACAATCCCGCCAGCCGGGATCTTCCAGCCAACCGTTTGGTTGTCAGGGGAACCCGGCCGGCGCCGGAATGGGAACGAGGGATCATCAAATGCCGGTTAGAGGCTTTCAGAAACTATCCTAGAGCGGCAGATGCAGCCAGGCGAAAACGCCCGTCATTTTCAGGCCCATGTAGATCATCACGGCGATAAAGATGTTTTTGAGCTGCTTGGCCGGCAGTTTGTGGGCGGCCCGGGCCCCGACCTGGGCCATGGGGACGCTGGTGCCGGCCAGTAAAACCCATTGCAGCAGGTTGACATAGCCGATGGAGTAGGGCGGCAATCCGGCCACATGCAGGCCGTTGAACAGGTAGGAAAGTGTCCCGCCGAAGGCGGCAAAGATCATCAGGGCCGTTGCCGTTCCCACGGCTTGATGCATCTTGAACCGCAGGGCCAGGACCATGACGGGAATCATCAGGACCCCGCCACCGATGCCGATAATGCCCGAGACGATGCCCAGGGGAAAGCCCCACAGGACGTAGACCAGATTATTCTCCACGGGGTCTTTTTCGATCTTGGGCGGTTTGGCCGTCAGCATCCGGACGGCGCCGGCCAGAATGGCCAGGCCAAATCCGATTTTAAGCAGCTGGCCAGGCAGGTGGGCCGCAAAAAAGCCGCCTATAAAGGCACCGACAAGTCCTGACAATCCCAGGACAACACCTGCTTTCCATAAAACGGCCTTTTTGCGGTGGTGCCCTGCAGACCCGCTGATGGCCGTGGGGAGCACGACAGCCAGGTTGGTCCCAAAGGCGATCCGGATGGCAATCGTCGGATCGATGCCGATGGAGGTAAGGGCCCAGAATTGCACGGGCACCATGATAAAGCATCCGCCGACCCCCAATAGCCCGGAAGCGAAGCCAACACCGATGCCGGTGACCAGGAGGGCGATGATTTGAGCTGAACCAATTTCCATTATGAAGCATCCTTTCTTTCAATGCAGACGGTGTCGTCAACGGCCTGATAGCGGCGTTCGGTTGCGTGCGATGGTATGGCTGCGCCATCATGGTACGCCGCGCAGAGCACCCCCGATAACAGGACGCCCAGGCCGTCGGCAGCCGTATTCCGAATGTCTACGAATTCGTCTGAATTCGGACAACTAGGTGTTTAGCGATTATAGCGACAGGAATATGGATATGGGATTGAAAGAAAGGATTACGATCCCGTCCACCAGCATGGGCATCGTTTTCTGCGTTTGGCGTGGGCTTTAGCGTTTTTCATGGTTTTGTGTGTCTGGCGCCCCGTAGACTCAGGGGCGATGTCATGTTTAATCGGTTTGTCGGCTAGTTAGTGCCCATCCATAAACGGCATCTTTCGGCCCCTGGCGGCGTTCTCGCTCGTTTTCAATCCTCGAAATAGCGGGCTATTCCTCCGGTTGAAAACGCGCTCGGGCCTTGCCAGGAACCAAAATCTACCATTTATGGATGGACACTAGTTATAGGATACCCGCACCTTTTCATCCGCCAATGTCGGTCGAATGATTTTTTGCCACTGGGGATTATCCCATGTTCCCAGCTGATCATGCATCTCGAGATATTTTTCCGGTATGGGATGCGTGCCGTAAACGACTTCAAGCCCGTATCGTTTGGTAATGAAGTCGTGAAAATAGGTGATATGAGGACAGGGGGGATACCCTACCACGAGTCCCGTGGCAAGATGGATCACCTCGGCGCCGTTACCCTTCATTTCATCCACGGCATATTCCACATTGCCACCCGGGCAACCATCGCATGTCGTATACCCGACAACTGCCACGTCTACATCCATGTAGCGGGAAAAAGCCCCCTCGCGGTTGCGCAACGATCGGAAACATTTCCCGCCGGCACACCGGCGGTAGCGGTCACAGATGATGATGCCAATGTTGGTTTTTGCGGCCATGTCAGCCCCTTTTTAAATTGGTTTAGCATTTCACGCCAACACCCGGATCCTTCATTGTGTATCAACGTTAAAAAATGGGATATAACCCATATGTCAGGGGAGGTTATAGTGACAAGGAGGAGGGAAAAGCAAGGAGAAAAAGGATAGGGACTCGCGTTCGTCTCTGCGGAACAAATAGAAAGCCCACAACCAAAAGCACCCAAACGGTTTTCAAGCCTTCCCCGAGGGAAAGGCGCTTGACAGCGCCTAGTTGAATTGCCTATGAAAGCCGTCTTGGTTTAAAACACGTGAAAGGGGTTTTTTTGTTCAGAACATCAATGGATATTGTGTCAATCGTTGCCGACAAGGGAACCAACCCGCCGGTGGCTGATTGATCGCAGCACCGCCTCAGGTCCTGCAAGTTTTTCCGTTTTAAAGCAGACCGGTTTTGCCTGGTTTGTTCCCCAACGGCCCCCCTGTGGTGGGCCGCCACTAGCGGTGTTTTCTCCCTCGGCAACGCTTCCTCAACTATAAAATTATTCGATTATTGCGATTACCGGTGGCCCGTGCGCACGTATAGGGCGGCATGTGCCAGCCACACCGCTTTAGGATAGCCACAAAGGGAGCACAACCATGATCACCAATCCGCATGGAGACAAGATAAATAATTACAATTCCAACCCGCATCTTTTTAAGATGGGATGGTCGCAGCATTTTCAGGCCCAACTGGAAACGGTGGGCCAGGACGGATGGATCCCGGCCAGAGTCGCCGGGGTTGGGAAAAACACCTTTCAGGTCAGCAACGGAAAGTCAGAATGGCTGGCGACCGTGGCGGGCCGGATCGGGCACGGTGTCGATGGCACGTTTCCGGTCACAGGGGACTGGGTCCTCGTGACGGATTCCATGATCGTGAAAGTGCTGGCCCGCCAAAATGCCTTGTCCCGCGGGGCGGCGGGGACCCGCAGCAGACAGGATGCCCAGCCCCGGAAAGAACAAATTATCGCCGCCAATCTCGATACCGTCTTTATCGTTTGCGGTCTGGACCGGGATTTCAACCTGCGTCGCATCGAACGCTATTTGACCCTGGTCTACAACTGCGGCCTGAATCCTGTCATCATTCTCACCAAAGCGGACCTTCACCGGAATCCGGACGCTTTCGTAGGTGACGTCGAAAGTGTTGCCTTCGGGGTTCCGGTCCACCTGGTCTCGGCATTGGACGACGCCGGGCTGACCGCCCTGGCGCCTTATCTGGCACCAGGCCAGACCGCCACCATGGTAGGCTCTTCCGGTGCCGGCAAGTCCACCCTGGTGAATCGGCTCTGCGGCCGGGATGTGCAGGCGACCGCTTCGGTCAGCGCACATGGGGGCAAGGGCCGGCATACCACAACCACACGGGATCTGATCGTGATGCCCCAGGGGGGAATGGTGATCGACAACCCGGGCATCCGGGAGATTGCCTTCTGGGACACGGGCGAAGGCGTTGGGAACGCTTTCCCGGAGATCGAGGAGCTGGCCGGTGCCTGCCGCTTTTCCGATTGCAGCCACACACACGAACCAGGCTGCCGGGTGCTGCAGGCCGTCGCGGAAGGACGGGTTTCCCCGGGCCGGCTGGAAAGCTACCAAAAATTGAAACGCGAGCTGGCCTACCTGTCCGACCGGCAGAGCAAGAGTGCCGACCGGGTGGAAAAAGAGCGCTGGAAGGATGTCGCCGTGAAAATCAAAGCCATGAACAAAGAAAGGCGGAAACGCTAAGAAGTGTCCATTCATACAGCGTCAGGCCATACGCGCTTCCAGCACGCGAATGATATTGAGCAGGGCTGCATTGACCGGGGTGGCGATGCCGAGTTCCCGGCCCAGGGCGACCACTTTACCCCCGAAGACATCCACTTCGGTGCGGCGGCCGGCCTCGATGTCCTGGAGCATGGAGGTTTTCCCGTCGGAAGATAGGGTGGGCAGGATTTCAAGCCAGTCGTCCACATCCTTTTCAGAGAGATTCACGTCTGAGGCCCGGGCCAGGGCGATGACCTCGTCCATGAGGGCGTTCATGAGCGCCCGGGCATCTTCCGACGTCTGAAAGACACCGTAGGGCGCCCCCATCACGGCCGAGGCCTGGTTCATGCCCACGTTGATCATGAATTTCCACCACATGGTGCGGACCATGTCTTCGGGTGTTGCATGAGGGATGCCGGCCCGGGAGAAAGTGTCCTGTAGCTTCCGGACTCGGGGGCTGGTGTTTGCATTGGCGGGCTCGCCGAAAATGAGCTTGCCGGGGTTTGAGTAGGTGATGTGTCGGCCCTCCCGCAGGGCATCGATGCCCACGGAGATGGCCAGCACCAGCTTCTCCGCGCCATAGTGCGCCCCGATAACCGTCTCGCTTTCCAGGCCGTTCATGATGGAGAGGATGGTGGTCTCCTCGCCCACCAGGGGGGCCAGATCGGGCAGGGCCGCCTGGAGGTGGTGATGCTTCAGCGCCACGATGATGAGATCGGCGGGCGCCGCCGGGTCGTCCGGACCCACCACGGGAAGTTTCAAAGGTGTGCCGTTGACCACCAGCCCCTCCCGGGCGAGGCGTTCGGCGCGCGGGCCGCTGGCCACGAACATGGTTTTGAGCGCTTCATTGGAATTCAGCATGGCGGCATAGGCGCCGCCCATGGCGCCGGCGCCGAGAATGGCGATGGTTTTAACAGGGGGCATGAGACAGGTTTCCTTTGGCATTTACAGGCCCTTTTGCGTTGGTCTCCGATGGCATCGAAGGGTGGATAGTAATGCCGAGGGGTCAAGGGGTCAAGGATTCCCGGGTCCGCGGAACAATCAAAAAAATTACAACATCAGCGCCTTGTCTCCAACAATGGCGACGTTATTTTTTCCTGACTCCTGACTCCTGACTCCTGACTCCTGACTCCTGACTCCTGACTCCTGACTCCTGACTCAGTTGTTTCCCCTAAGTTCTGTTTTTCTTTTCAACTTCTTCCCTTCCCCCCAGCATTGCCCCAAACGCTCTCCCAATGCCCAGTAGTGTTTGCTGGCCATGTCGAAGAGCAGGGGGTTGACCCGGGCGATGTCGATCTTGCCCTCTTTCAGCACGTCCGGGTGAACATGGGTCTGCACCACTTCGCCCACGAACACGTCATGCTCCGCGAAGTCCACGATCCGCTCCAGACGGCATTCCATGCAGACCGGGCATTCCCGGATCATGGGAGCGGTTTCGAGCTCACCGTAGAAGACATCGAAAATGGCGGCCTTGTCGGTTTTTTTACCGGTCATGATGCCGCAGTAGTCGGTTTGCACCATGAGCGCTTCCGAGGGCAGGCAGACGCTGAAGGCCTCGTTTTCCTTGATCCCGGCATTCGTGTAGTGGGATTTGTGGATGCCCAGGGAGATGTGGTTCAAGGTCATGATGCCGATGTGGGCGATGGTGATGAAGTTGGGTTTGCCGTTGACCACCGCGCCCACCAGGGTGGTGGGGGTGGGATAGAGGGCGTTTATCGGGCCGATCGGTTGCATTTTAAGCCTCCTTTTTTGTATGTACATACAACAAGCTTGATTCGTCATTCGCCTCCCGGTGCCACCCGGTTGGCTTCCTATTCCTAAAGTTGATGGTTTCGTAAAACGTTCGAGATACGGCTTGCGAATCCCGAGGAATACCGCTGTCGCGGGTGTTGCAGGCAGCGTACTTATCGTACGCCGCAGTGACGAGGGATGAAGCGTAACGCCGATCTTTAGTCCCCCCCAGGGGAATCGGACTTTTTACGAAACCGTCAAAGTTTAAAGATTTTCTTCCAGCAGGGTTCCAGCCCGGTCGATTACCCGCGTGAGGGCGTCGCCCTTTTTCAGGCCCAAAATGGCTGCGTAGCGCATGTGCAGGCTTTTCCAGGCCGCCCTGATGGGCTCGTGCAGGCGCCGCCCCGTTTCTGTGGCCGTGATCCGGGTGGTTTTACCGTCCACCGCCCTTTCCAGATAGCCTTTGTGAACCAGGGCGTCCACGAAGCGTGTGACCGTGGAAGGCGCCAGGTGCAGCTCCGCGCCGAGGGCTTTCTGGGTGATGCCGGGCTGGTCGATGACCTGCATCATCAGAAAAGCGTGGGACGGCGACAGGCCTGTGGGCCTGAACTCCTCCTCGGCCATGCGGGTGATCACCCGGGAAAGGGCGTTGGCCGTGAAATAGAGACAGTGGTTCAGTATCGATTTGGATTCGGTCATTACATGCTTTCTTGTTTGTACATACAAATATATTCAGGGTAATGATTTGTCAATCGAAAAAGCGATCGATTCAAGAAAGCGATGCGCCAACGGCCTTGGTCATCCGGAACGTGGTGCGAAACCCGAAAAGGCGGCTGAAGGGTCCCATGGTGTGGGTGGCAATTTTGCGGTAACCCCGGCGTGCATAGAGGTGACAGGCTCGGGAGTTGGTGTCAATGACCTCCAGGGAGACGGTGGCAAAGCCGTTGTCCCGGGCCAGGTTCTCGAAAGCCGCCAAAAGAGCGCTGCCGATGCCCTGCCCCCTAAGGGAAGGATCGACCACGATGCCGTCCAGATAGAGATCTCCGGGGGGCTGCTTGTGGTCCAGCAGCATGAGCAGCATGGTCCGAAATGTGCCGGCAACCTGTCCGTAGTGCCGGACCATGGCGCCGTAAGACGGCTCCAGGAAGCTGCCCTGCTGGTCGTGGAGGCCGAGGATGCCCGCCAGCCGGCCCTTTGTAAAGGCCGTGAGGCAGCGGGTGGGATGAATGCTGCGGGGCAGCACGGCCAGGGCGGAGTCCAGGGGCCCGAAAACCGGCGCCAGCTTGGCCTCCAGGCCGGTGTAGTAAAGACGCACGGCAGCTTGGATATGGGCTTCGGGCAGATGGTCGATGATGTCGATCATGGCTTCCGTCCAGTTTGGCAAACCATAAGTTTTCCGCAAAGGCGTCTTATATATCGTATACTGTGATCGTCCGGAAATGGTTTCTTTATTTTCGGCCACGCGAAATGGAAACGCACCAATTTATCTGGGTTTCGCTTCCCAAGCTTGACAAACAGCCCCCATGACGGTTTGATCTGTCTTTTCACAACTCACTTCCGAGGAGCGACAACACCATGACCGAGATCACCTTGCAGGAAAAGTTCGAACGCTCAGCCGGGGTCATCTGCCGGCAGGGGATGGTTCAGTTTCCGGTTTCACCGACGGCGGTGGCCATTATTCAGCGTGCGGTGGGTGACGTTGAAGACGAGTTGGACCTGATCCATGCCTTCCGCGAACAACCCTCCCAGACCCTGGAGCAGCTCGCGGCTTCGAGCGGGTTCCCGGCGGAAAAGGCCGGGGCCCTGGCGGACAGCCTGGCCCAAAAAGGGTTGGTGTTCAATCAGCCCAACTCAAAGGGCGTCATGGTCTACCGGCTCCTGCCCCTCATGATGGTGGGGTTGATGGAATACAAGTTCATGGGGGAGCTGACCGGCAGCGACGAGGAGAAAGAGCTCGCCCGGCTGTTCGAAAAGATGCTGGCCGATCTCCGGGAGCAGACCCAGGGCAATTACGAGGCCCTGATGCCCCTCTTCAAGGCCGCACCGGCCATCGACCGCACCGTGCCGGGTGGCAGCACGACCGACGGTCAGGCCATCCGTGTCATCCCGGTGGACAAACCGATCGAGGGCGGCGAGGAATTCGTTCTCCCCAGCCAGACGGTGGAAGAGATCATCGCCAAATTTGACGACATTGCGGTGGGCTACTGCTTCTGCCGCCAGCGGCGGAATCTTCTGGGCGAACCCTGCCGCACCCAGGCGCCGGTCCAAAACTGCTTCACTTTCGGCAAATCGGCCCGTCACACCGTGGCCCAGGGCTTTGCCCGGCCGGTTACCCGCGATGAGGCCCTCAAGATCCTCAAAGAGGCCGAGGAGGCCGGCCTGGTCCACAAGGCCTTTCACCCGGGGGCGCGGGAATCAGCCCTCGAGACCAGCATCTGCAACTGCTGCAAGGACTGCTGCGATACGTTTCGCCTGTGGCGCGACGGCACCCTGCCCTTGGTCAACTCCACCTATCATCTCTCCGTGATCGATGCCGATGCCTGCACCGGCTGCGGCACCTGCGTGGACTGGTGCCCCACCGATGCGATCGCCCTGGATGACGACGGACTGGCCGTGCGGGATGAAGCCTCCTGCCTGGGCTGCGGGGTCTGCGCCCGCTTCTGCCCGGAAGAGGCGATTTCGCTTAAGGAGGGCTTGCGTAAAGTCTTCGTTCTGCCGCCGCGGCTGCGCAGCGGACAGGTGGCATAGGCGGAAGGCGCAGGAAAAGCCCGTTTTTCTTCCCTGCATCAAGGGGGGGGAAGGGGGGTGCTGCCCCGCTGAAGACGGCTTCCAACGGGTTGTCTGTTCAGGGTGGAAACCGTCCTTATGTTCCGCAGAAGGTACGGTAGGGCTCCGCCGAAGGGGGCGCCGGCAGGTGGTAGCCGCTCTCTTCCGGCGGATCGTCGTAGGGGCGGGCGAGAACATCCAGCAGGTTTTCCATCACCGATAGGTCGGCCCGCTCCACGGCCGCAGCCAGGGCCTCTTCCACCCGATGGTTGCGGGGGATGACCGCCGGGTTGTGGGTGTTCATGCACTGGCGAGCGGTTTCCCAGGCGTCGGGTTGGCGTTTCAGCCGGGCCTGCCAGCGCGCGAACCACTGCTGGAAATCCGGGGCCTGGAATACCGAGGCCTCCGGCTGGGAACCGGATGCGAGATCGCGGAAGGTGTTGGTAAAATCCGCCCCGTGCCGGTGCATGCAACTCAGCAGGTCCTCCACCAGGGCGCCGTCGTCCGCCTCCTGGTTCGACAAACCCAGTTTGGCCCGCATACCCGCCAGCCAGTATTGGCGAAAGGTATCGGGAAATCCAGTGATGGCCCCGGTGGCCATGGATACGGCCGCCTGGTGGTCTTCGTGGATGAGGGAAAGCAGGGTCTCGGCCAAACGGGCCAGGTTCCACTGGGCGATCTGCGGCTGCCGGCCGTAGGCGTAGCGGCCATGGTGGTCGATGGAGCTGAAGACGGTATCCGGGTCGTAGGCGTCCATGAACGCGCAGGGGCCGTAGTCGATGGTCTCCCCGCCAAGGGCCACGTTGTCCGTGTTCATGACGCCGTGGATGAAGCCCACCAGCAGCCAGCGGGCCACCAGGGAAGCCTGCCGCTCCATGACAGCTTCAAGCAGGGCAAGATAGGGGTTTTCGGTGGCGGCCAGATCGGGAAAGTGGCGGCGGAGGGTGTAATCGGCCAAGGCCCGAAGGTCGTCGGGGTTGCCGCGGGCCGCCGCATACTCGAACGTGCCCACGCGGATGTGGCTGGCCGCCGTACGGGTGAGAATCGCCCCTTCAAGCGGGGTCTCACGGAACACCGGCTCCCCCGTGGTCACCACTGCCAGGCTGCGGGTGGTCGGTATGCCCAGGGCGTGCAGGGCCTCGCTGATGATGTATTCCCGCAGCATCGGCCCCAGGGCCGCCCGTCCGTCCCCATTTCGTGAAAAGGGCGTCCGGCCGGATCCCTTGAACTGGATGTCGAAACGCGCTCCCTGCGGGGTGACCTGCTCGCCCAGCAGGATGGCCCGCCCGTCGCCCAGCATGGTGAAGTGGCCGAATTGATGCCCGGCATAGGCCTGGGCCAGCGGCTCGGCGCCCTCGGGAACTTTGTTGCCCGCGAAAATGGCGGCCCCCTCCTCGCCCTTCAGGGCCTCGGGGTTCAGCCCCAGGGATTGCGCCAGCGCCTCGTTGAAAATCACCCGTTTCGGTGTGCGTACCGGCACGGGATTCATCCGGACATGGAACGCCGCCGGCAACCGCGCATAACTGTTATCGAAGTGCCACCCGGCGTCGGGGCGGTTGGGTTTGCTGCTGGACGTCATGGCATCCTCTCCAGTCCACCACAGGAAAAAAGCATCTCAAAAATTGGATTTATGTCCAAAATATAGGCGAGGTATCAACGCCGATATCGGGCGAAAAGACGTTTTGGGATCGTTTTTGCAAACGTTGGGATGAAAATCCCGAAGGTCAAGAGGGAGGGGGGCCGAAAGGAGGCCCCTTTCCGGTCAGTCCGAATATTTCATGAAATATTCGGGCTGATATGGTTGCTCTTTGTCAACAAGAGACACCACTGGTGGCGGCTCCGGAGAGGTTCGACCGTTCCGGGGTGTTTTAATCCGTCCGTCCCGCCGATGCGCGGCGCGGGACAATGGGCAAGCCAAAACCATTTCTACGGAAGATGGGACGGCGTGCCGGAAATCGGCTCATATGAACTGACTAGAAGCCATCTTAAAATTAAGGTTTTCGTTCGAGATACGGCGTGACCGAGAATTCCCGTAAAGCGGGACTTCCCATCTGATCAAGCCCTCAACGGTGGGTGCAACCCGCATAGGCGCACCGAAGGAAGTACTCTTGGGGTACATACTATAGTATGTCGAGGACTTGAGACGAGGGCACAACGCCGAAATCGGGCGAAAAAACTTTTTTGAGATAGATTCTAAAGTTTTTCCGGGACATACCCCTCCGGCAGGTGGGCCGAGCCTTTTACACAGGGAAGGCCGGTGGCTTCATGAACCTGTTCCATCAGCGCATCGACGTGATCGCAGAATCCGCCGTTTTCCATTTTCCAGCCGTTCTCGGTTTTAGCGGCAAAGGTGCAGGTGCAAAAATGAATGGCCTCGGCTCCCTTGGATTTGAGGATCTTGGCCAGGTTCGCCACATTGTCGCCCGGGCACCGGCAGGTAAACACACCGGCGGGTACGGCGTCCTGGTATTCGGCAAACCCTTCCTTCCCCGCCATCAGGCAATTGATACAACCTGTCAGGGGGCAGCGTTCCTCGTTTTTTTCACAACGGATAATGGCTACTTTGGTCATGGCTCACTCCTTTCCTTCCGGTTAACCCGGATATTTCACGCATTCGAGATGTCCATTGGCAAGACATCAGGGGCGCTGCTGTACAGCCTGTACCGCAAGTCTCTGATAACGCGGCCAATGGACATCTCGGGCGCGCTTGCAGGGTGAAATTTTATCGATGATTTTGGAAATCGGCCAAGGGTACAATTTGTCACCTTAAAATCATTCCCCATTTAGCTTTGATACCCCTGAATATTTGCATAAAATTTATTGCGTAGAAAAAAATTCATGAGACATTCGGGTTAGGGTCGCGGGGTGCTCATTCTCCGGAAACCGTGCGCTGCATGTATCGGCTCAACGCCTCCTGCAGGGCGGCGGCGGCAAGATCCGCACAGTGCCGGTCGTCGTCCGGAAGGCGGCCGATGGCGTTTTCGACGGCATCCCCGTTGATGTCGGTCACGGCGTCGAGATCCTTCCCGATGGCCAGCTCGGCGGCAAACGATCCGCAGATGCTGCTGGTTCCGCATCCGTCCGTAACATAGGAGGCGTCCTGGACCCGGTCGTTTTCGATCTTCAGAAAGATTTCGATGCTGTCGCCGCAGTCGCCGGTGACACGGGCCGAACTGTCGGCCGCATCCATCCGGCCGTTGTGCCGGGGGTTGCGCCAGCGGTCAAAGCCCTTGTCGCCATAGGCCTCCCGGGCGTCATCAAAAATTTTTTCCTGCAATTCATTCACAAACTGATCGAACTTATCCACGGGTAGATCCCCTTAAATCTTAAAGTTCATGTATTGGGCATATGCTTATAACATTGCCGGTTCCATTCGCACAAGTAAAATTTTACCTTCGGAATCGCCGCTGTCGCCAGCCCGCTGAATCCGATCTGGAAAATAGGCAAACGCGTTCTATGGACCGAAAATCAGGAAATTACAAGCAGGCATGCCCCGTATGACGGTGTTTTCCGGTCTACAGACGACCGAATCTAAAACCTTTGGCCGCTTATGCACAATCGGCGAAACTATGATATGAAATTAAAAAAGCTGTTGCGTCAGCTTCTGGAACCGGGAACCGTCACCGTGCCAATGCCCCGACTCATCCTGATAGCCGCCTTCCTCGGCCTGCTTTCCTGCAGCATCATCGAAACCACGTACGATGTTACCGTCGGTACATTGAAGCTGGGTTATACCGTCACCAAATTCGCCGGCAAGACCGTTTACCAGGTGGGCCGATTCACCTATACGGTGGTCATGGCCCCCTTGAGCTGGCCCCTGACGAACGACGACATCGAAACCATCGACGGCTTGCCGCCCAAAGAAGCTATCCGCCAGGGACGGGTCAAGACATCACCCTACGTGGTCAAGGGTAAGCGCTACGTGCCCATGAGTGTCAGGAAAGCCCGGACGTATCGGGAGACCGGCATTGCCTCCTGGTACGGTTACGAAACCTACCACCAGGATGGCGGGCACATGACCGCCAACGGCGAGGCTTTCGACCCCCGCGGCCTGAATGCCGCCCACAAGCGCCTGCCCCTGCCCACCTTCGTGCGCGTCGTCAATCTGGAGAACAATCGCGAAATCATCGTGCGGGTCAACGATCGCGGCCCCTTCGTCGAGGGCCGGATTATCGACTTGAGCGCCGGCGCCGCCAAAAAGCTCGGATTTTACGCCAAAGGTACCGCCCGAGTGCTGGTGGAAGCCGTCGAACTTGAAGGGTAAGGAAGAGCCGTCAAGCAGGGAAAGCGAAAGGTTTGACAGGGTTCATCCGGCACCCTAGTTTGTCTTGAATGGGTCCGAGGGACCAAGGATTCATGGGGTCGAGTGAACAACTCAAGGGCAAACCCCAAGCTCAAAGCGTCAAGCGGAAAAGGCGACGCTTGGCGTCGACATCGAAATACCAAACGAGACCAGCGCGGCAGGCGCTATTTTCCTGAAAGAAAAAAACTGGTACCAGCCGGCGGCCTCGCTTGCGTCTCCAAGTGCCGGGCAATCCCTTGAAGGATAAACACTTGAATCCTTGAACCCTGGACGCCTTGGATCCCATTCTCAAATTTTTTTTAAAAAGAAGGGGAATACTTCTATGCGCATAATTACATTTTTCCTGACGATCCTAACACTTGCGATGCCGGTTGCCGCCGAAGATTTTACCATCAAGGGCACGGAGGGTACCAAACTTGTGGCCGCGCGGATCGCAGCCTTCGACAAGCCTTGGGCCATGACCTTCCTGCCCGACGGCACCCTTCTGGTGACCGAGAAACCCGGGGTACTGTGGCATGTGGCCCCCGACGGATCGAAAACAGAGGTGCAGGGCATGTGGAAGGTCGCCTATGGCGGCCAGGGCGGCCTGGGCGATGTGGTGCTGCATCCGGATTTTGAACGCAATGCCTGGGTCTATCTGTCCTATGCCGAATTCGGTAAAGATAAACGCACAAGGGGTGCGGTGGTGGTGCGCGCCAGGCTCGATCTGCAAACCAGCCCGCCCACTCTGGCGTCCGTAGAAAGACTCTGGGAACAGAAGCCTAAAGTTACCGGAAAGGGGCACTACAGCCATCGCATTGCCTTCGGTCCCAACGGTAAAATGTTCGTCACCTCCGGCGACCGCCAGAAATTGGACCCGGCCCAGGATTTTGACGGCCATCTGGGCAAGCTGCTGCGTTTGAACGACGACGGCAGTGTGCCCGCTGACAATCCCTGGCAGGATCGGGGTGCCATCGCCCGGCAATTCTGGACCGTGGGTCACCGCAACATGCTGGGCATCGCCTTTGATGCCGACGGCCGGTTGTGGGTCCACGAGATGGGGCCGCGCCACGGCGACGAGTTGAACCTGATCGTGGCCGGCGAAAACTACGGCTGGCCCATCGTATCCAACGGCGATCACTACTCGGGCAGGCGGATACCCGACCATGACACTCGCCCGGAATTCGAAGCCCCCCGGGCGTATTGGGTGCCCTCCATCGCCCCGTCCGGCCTGGTGATCTACGATGGCGACCTGTTTACCGATTGGCAAGGCGATGCGCTGATAGGCGGGCTGGTATCCCGGGCTCTCATCCATGTGGCGTTAAACGGCGACACGGCCCAAGAAGCCGAACGCTTCAAATGGGGCGAGCGCATCCGCGAGGTGGAGCAGGGACCCGACGGGGCGTTGTACGTGCTCGAAGACGGTTCCGGCGGCCGTCTTCTCAAGTTGACCCCCGGCCGATACTAACCACTTCGTTTCCTTTGCCGGCGTGGTGGGGTATAAGGGCGATGAGCCTTTCAAGCTTGATGACCAAATCATAAAACCTTAGAAACCCCTCACTGGCCCAACGGGCGGCGAACCACTGAAAGAGCGATGCATGGCGAATCCCAAAAGAGAGCACCTGAGCTTGATTTGCGACATCAGCGAACTGTCCAACCTGATGTCGGAAAGCAAAGACATCGACAACTTTCTGCAGCAGGTGGTTCACCTCGTGGCTTCGCACTTGAACGCCGATGTTGGATCTATCTACCTCTTGGAAGCCAACTCGGGCACTTTGGTACTCAAAGCCACGGTGGGGCTGCATCCCGATTCGGTGGGGCGGGTGCGGATGGAAATCGGCGAGGGGTTGGTGGGCTGGACCCTCGAACAAATGGCGCCGGTTTGCGAAGGTGAGGCCAGCCGCAACCCGCGCTTCAAATATTTTGAAACTTCCAAGGAGGAGCGCTTCCAATCCTTCCTGTCGGTTCCCATCAGCTACGGCTCTGAAAAAACGGGTGTTCTCGTTGTCCAGCACACCGACGCCAATTACTTCAACCCGGCGGATGTGATGGCGCTCAAAGCCATCGCCGCCCAATTGGCCGGCACCATTGCCAATGCGCGCATGATGATGACGCTCAACCATGCGGCCACTCCGGCCGACGCCCCAACCATGCCCGAAGGCATGCAAATGTTTAAAGGCGAAGCCGCCGTCAATGGGTTTGCCCTGGCACCGGCCATGACCATGCGTTCCTCCGACCCCCTGATGGAAGATGTGGCCGATGACCAATTCAATGCCGGGCTCGAGGATTTCCGCGCCGCCATGGCCAAAACCATCGGCCAGCTCAGGCAGCTTCAGGAACAAATGGTTCAACGGCTGCCGGAAAGCGCGGTGTTGATCTTCGAGGCCCACCACATGATTCTGAAGGATACCCGGTTCGTTCAACAGATCACGCAGCTCATCACCGACGGGCTGCCCGCACCGGCGGCAATTCGCCATGCGGCCCGCCATGTCATCGACTTGTTCGAAAAAAGCCCCAACGCCTATATCCGGGAGAAATCAAAAGATGTCGAAGACCTGGTGCGGCGGCTGCTGTTCAACCTGCGCAAGAACCCGACGACAGGCCAGAGCCCCATGGATGGCCGCATCGTCATCGCCACCCAGCTTTATCCCTCGGATATTCTCAAGCTGGCCTCCGAGTCGGTGGCCGGCCTTATCCTGGCCGGGGGCGGCGTCACCTCCCATGTCGCCATCATTGCCCGTTCCCTGAATATTCCCACCATCATCGCCATGTATGCCAATTTACTGAAGGTCCCCGATAACACCCTGGTTCTCATGGATGCCGATGTCGGGACCTTGTATGTCGATCCTTCCGAGGAAGTCCGCCGGCAGTACGACCAGCGCAACCGGGCCCTCCGGAAAACCGCCGGCCGCGGGGTCAAGATGGTCCCTGAAACCCGGACCCGGGACAACGCGCGTGTCCACCTGATGGCCAATATCAACCTGCTGAGCGAGCTCGACCTGGCCCTGGAGCTGAAAGCCGAAGGCATCGGCCTATATCGGTCGGAATTTCCGTTTATCGTCCGTTCCGACCTGCCCTCGGAAGAAGAGCAGCGGCTGGTCTATGAGCGGCTGTTCAACAAGATGGCCCAGCGCCCGGTCTGGATAAGAACGCTGGATGTGGGCGGTGACAAAATACTCCCCTATCTGGATATGCTCCAGGAAGACAACCCGGAGCTCGGATTGCGCTCCATTCGATTCTCATTGAGACACCGCGAGATCTTCGACCAACAAATCCGGGCCATTTTGCGGGCCGGCGTGCACGCCCCATCATTGGGCATCATGTTCCCCATGGTTTCCTCCATCGATGAATTCCGGACCGCGCGTCAGACCGTCCGGCAGGCCATTGCGGCGCTGACCAATGAGAAACTGCCGCATCATCGCGAACCCAAGCTGGGCGCCATGATCGAATTGCCCGCCATGGTCGAGATCATCGATGAACTTGCCCGGGAGGTTGATTTTCTCTCCATCGGCACCAACGACTTCACCCAGTACATGCTGGCGGCCGACCGCGCGAACAAACACGTTGCGGCCTACTACCAGCCCTACCACCCATCCGTCCTGCGCGCCCTGGCCCGCATCATTCAACGGGCGGCGGATCACCAGGTGCCGGTCTCCGTATGCGGTGAAGTGGCCCACCAGAAGGATTTCGTGCCGTTCCTGATCGGCGTCGGCCTCCGGCGGTTAAGCGTGGACCCCCAATTCCTACCCGCCCTGCAACGAACCATCCGCGCCATGTCGGTAACCAAGGCCGAAGAGTATGCCCGGCAGTTGCTGTCGGCCGCTACCGTCGCACAGGTCGAAAAGGTGAGGACGGATTGGGCCTGGGGCAGCGATAGGGCATGAAGGCGTATAGGAACCGGAGGGACCATAGCATGTTCCCTCTACCCCCATGCTGGATTGGTGGGTATGATTGAAGGTGCGTAATTCAGGCAGGATTAGAAAAGCATAAAAACATAAACCCCCTTCCTCGGCCTGTTCGCGATCGTTCTTTACAGGACGCTGCTCAAGGAGAGGGATGATGCTGGGATGAAATAAAGGGTCAAGGGATAAGTAAAAAACCTTGGCCTCTTGCTTTTCGATTCAGCGATCATGGATTAGAACAGAAGCAGTCCTCTTTAAAAATACCTATTATAGGTCGAGTAGGTCCTTAAATTCATCTGTATCACGGATGCTATCCCAAGCGGAATCATTTATCACACTCCGGATGAATTCTACAGCCGATATGTGGATTGCTTTTGCTTTTTCAATATGCGTGAGGGCATTTGGCTTATCACCCTTAGCTGCATATGCTTTTGCAATTAGAATGTGGAGCATGGCGTCCTCGGGATAATGCCTGAGTCCCCTTTTGTAGTATTCCAAGGCCTTCTCAATATCTTCTTCCTCATTCTGAAAGTGTTGGCCAATATCAATGTAATGTGCCACCTCCGTTCGTCCTGCCGTTTCAGCTTTTGCAAAACTCGCCATTCCTTTTTCGAAGTACAGTACTTCTTGAGATTTATTTTGAGTAAAACGACTCAGACTGGCAATCTTGAAATATAAATTCGTATCCGCCTGACCCAGGCGCTCGATTTCCATATAATCTTTCAAGGCCGAATTATAATTACCGCTAAATTCAAACGCCATACCACGGGCACGCAGGCCCCGCAGGGTCTGGTCGGGATCCAACTCCATGGCTTTGGAAATATCCTCAACGCTCTCACCGGAAGAAGGGTTTTTCATCAGGGCAATCCAACCTCTTTTGAAATAGAGTTCGGATGCTTTCGGTTCGATTTTGATGGCCTGTGAAATATCTTCATACGCTTTCTGCAGGTCGTTCAACCTCTCGTATGCTCGGCAGCGGGCGTAATAGCATTTTGCGCAACGGGAGTTTAGTTCGATGGCACGAGTAAAATCCTGGATGGCCTTGGTGAAGCCTCCCATCTCATAATAAGCGGCACCTCTAATCGTATAGGTGTCAAGCCTTTGGTCATTTTCATCGATCATTCGCGACAGCAGCTCGATAGCTTCGCTTGGTTTGCCACTTTCAATCAAGTATACGGCCTGCCGGATATCCATGCCCTGATTAGCCTCAATGGGCGATGCCGCATTCCAGCAGAACAGGAACACGCTCATCAAAATCCAGTAGCGAAGGGGGATACGGTGTGGATTAATATGCATCTGAATGGCCTTTGATTCTACGGTCAGTAACAGGTCGTTGACATGGCCTCCACCAGACAAACTATCATGGGATGCTGCCTGTTTTTTTATAGGGACAGGTCACGCATCGTATGGCATATGCTAACCGATATCATATTATAAATTGGCCTTTTTGGGGAGCTTGGCTTGATTCGCATCGGATTGATCGAATCGTTTTTGCCGGCAACGAGCTTTGCATCGGCGTCATCCTTGGATAATTGGGTGGATAATTGGGTCGGACCAGATCAAGTTGCTGAAATCGTGTTGTAAATTACAAAATTTCCCTATGTTTTATTGCTTAGACGGCTGGTTTTGAGGCGAAAATCACCCGTCTAAGGTATACTCCCCCCTTTCAATGGAACCCCTGAATCGTTGACTTCCATGGTTCGCCTGCCAAGTGCGCGGCCCTTCAATTGTCCTTTTACCTTTTCCACGAATATCTTGCTTCCACAGGCTATCTGTTAGATTTGCAGTTTGATGGGTAGAACAACACTTCTAAGGACGCTTTGAGGCCAAGTTTTTCGATATTTTACTGTTGTGGCAATGGGTTAGTTTGGTCCGACCCTGATCTTTGATTACGATCCGTCATCCTCGGTCTGGCTCGCGCCTCTGCTCGAAGCGGCCTCTTGATACAGGTCGCCATAAAGCTTCTTAGCGCAGTCGGGGCAGATTCCGTGACTGAATTGTGTGTCGGAGTGTTGGCTGATATAGGATTCTATCTGTGTCCAGTACCCTTTATCATCCCGGATCTTTTTACAGGAAGCGCAAATGGGGAGCATCCCGCTCAATTTTTTTATTTCGGCAAGCGCCTCTTCGAGCTTCGTTTTTTCTTCACGCAGCCGATGTTCAAGGGTGATGTCCATAAAAAGTTGGATATAGCCAGCCAGTATGCCGAATACATCCAGAAGCTTCTCTTCGTGAATTTTCAGGACCCTGTCTTCAGAAAGGAGCCGGATGCTTTCTTTTTCCCGCTCGACAATCCATCTTTTGCTCCGGGTGAAGGTCCTGGTCTCCTCATCAAGGAGAGAATCGACCGGCTTACCGACCACTTCTGCGCGGTCTAGCATAAAATTGTCAATAAATCTCTGATTGACGCTGGTAATTGTTCTGTCCTTGTCCGTGATCATGACGGCAAACGGCAGGCTTTCAATCAGGATATTCAATTCAATCAGCAGGTTTTGCAGGTCGGTCACATCATGGGCAAATCCGACAGTGCCAATAACGCGGCCATCGGTGTCGAAGATGGGTGATTTGTACGTTTTGAACTTGCGGAGTTCATTACCGCATTTCACGGTTTCGTCGAAAAGGCAGGTTTCCTTTTTGTTGAGAACAACCTCTTCTGATTCCAGGCAAACATATTCCCCCTGGGCATATTCATCCGGCTCAAGATCCCAGATATAGTAATGCCCACGGCCTTGAATCTGGGCCTTTGTTTTATTTACAGCCCGGCAGAAGCTGTTGTTGACTTTAAAATGAGCTCCCTTGGCATCCTTGAACCAGATCAAGTCGGGCAGGCTGTCTATCAGCGTGTCCAGATATTTTCGGGTAAGTACCGAATCCTCCTTTTCTTTCATACGATTCAGTATCCCGGTGAAAGAAGACCGGACCTTATCTTCAACAAATGGCTTGATCCAGATCTGGTCGAATAGCGGGTAATTTTCTGCCAGGACTGGAAAGCTATCGGCTGAAAAACAACCGATAACAACGGCCTGCTCATCTTTGGCTGCGAGAATGTTTTCCAGGGATATGGGGTTGTCGTCTTCGAAATCGAGAACGATGACCCTACACCCTTTCAGGTCAGCTTCATCGACATCCGGATGACAGGAAAACTGATATGAGAATCTATCAATCGGTGGGGTGTCCCGAAGCAGCGTCTCAAGCTGAGGATTCTGTGTTGCAATAAATATGTTTAATATTCGATGATACACACCTGAATCTCCCCGTAGCGGAATTGAATTTTACATATCACGATAGTTGCCCAAAAAGGTGGGACGCTTTTTGCAATACAATGGTCGCATCCACGGCCACGGGCCGCCCATCGGCGACGATCAATGGATTGATGTCTATTTCCAAAACTTGGGGACTGGCAAGCCCCAGCTGGGCCAAGCGGACTAAAATGGCCGCCAGGGCATCCCTGTCCACCGCTTGGCCCCCCCTGAAACCATCGATCAGCGCTTGGGATTTGAGCCGGCCGATGAGGGCCAGGGCATCTTGATGGGTAAGCGGGGCTGCGGCAAATACCCGGTCTTCCAGCAGCTCCGCCATAACGCCGCCCAATCCGCACATCACGCAGGGGCCGAACTGGGGATCGCGCACCAACCCCACAATCAGCTCCAGGCCATCTTTTATCTGGGCTTGAACCAGGACCTTGCCCTGGTCCCCCATGGCGGCGGCCAGTTCGCCAAACACGCGTTTCACCTCCTGCGACGACGCGATATCCAATCGGACCAGGTTGGCCTCGGTCTTGTGGATGATCTTGGGGTCGACGCCTTTCATCACCACGGGAAACCCCATCGCTTCGGCGGCCCGGCAGGCTTCGCCGGCGGATGCCGTCAACGTTTCATCCAGAACAGGGATTCCCATGGCCGCCAGGATCTGCGTCGACTGAAATTCATCCAGGCTGCCGCTGCATCCCGCGAGCAGGGAGGCCAGCCTCTCACGGTCTAAAGGCGCCCCCACGCTTTCAGGCACGGATAAACCTTTTTGGGGATTGTTCAGGATCGCACCCAGGCATTCCACCGATCGGAATACCTCCCGGAACACCGGCACGTGTAGCTTTTGGGCTTGCACCTGGAAATCATGAACGGCTTTCCGCTCCCCTGAAATCCAGCAGACCAGAGGCTTTCCGGCTTCCCTGGCCAGGCGGGCCATGGTGGGAAGGTCCGGTTCCAGGCCAAAGCCGCCCACAAAGCAATGGGCCAAAATGCCGTCGATCCCGTGGTCGGCGCAAGCAGCCCGCACGGCTTCGTTGTAAACTTTTACCGTCCCATTGCCGATGATGCCCGGCCAAAGATCCATGGGATTTTTCGGTGGCATCCATTCCGGGTAGACCGACTGGAGAATGTCAATGGATCCAGAGCCTAGGTCGCCCAGCACAAGGCCCTGGGATTCCAGAAAATCGGTTGAGACAATCCCGGCGCCGCCGCTGTAGGTCAAGACGGCCACCCGGTTTTGCGTGTCGGCCGGCAGGTCCGGATAGGCCCCCAGGGCGCGGCACAAATCCATCATCTGGTAGAAGTCATTGGCCTCCACCACACCGGCTTGACGCAAGGCGCCGCTGACCACGGCGCCTTGCCCGGCCATGCTGGCGGTATGGCTCAAGGCTGCCTCAGCCCCTTGGGCGCTTTTTCCGCCTTTCAGCACCACAATGGGCTTGGTGGATTTTCGGCATAGGGCCATGAAACGCGGGCCGTCTACGATGGACTCGAGGTACATGCCAATGGCACCGGTGAGCGGATCATCCAGCAGGTATTCCAGGAGGTCGCCTTCATGGACGTCCATTTTATTGCCGATGGAACAGACTTTGCTGATGCCGGCGGCCCCGTGGGTCATGATGTCGATGAGAAAGGCACCCGCCAGCATGCCGCTCTGCGCGATGAGCGAGACGTTGCCGGGCGTCATCCCGGCGCTCCAGATGGAAGGGGCCACGGTTGAGAAGACATTGCGATTGACAGCGTCCACCAACCCCATGCAATTGGGGCCCCAGAGTCTGACCCCGGTCTTCCGGGCGATTTTTGCGGTTTCCTCCTGAAGGGCCGCTCCTTCAGGACCAGCCTCGGAAAAGCCCGCGGATTCCAGCATCGCGCCGCCGATGCCCCGTTGGCCGCAATCCGCGATTATTTGCGGTACCAACTTGGCGCTCACATATACAATGGCCATATCCACCGGGTCCGGCACATCCAAAACGCTGGCATAGCAAGCAAGCCCGTTGACTTCCTCATAACGGGGGGTGACCGGATAGATTCTTCCATCATAGCCTTTCTGTAGATTGGATATGATGATGTTGCCGCCTTTGCGCTGATCCGCCGTTGCCCCGATGACTGCAATGCCACGCGGGTTAAAAAAGAACTCCATGCCACGATTCCTTTATTGCGTGTGTTTAACCGCTGTCCCTCGACCAAAATCCTGATTTTGAGATAGCCGATAACATAGAATTTTATTTTCCTGCCGGGCAGGAAAATAAACGCAAAAACAAACGTAAATCAAATGAATATTCTTGCAAAATCCGGAAACCTGGTAGGGTATAATGCGATCTGCCTGGCAGGGGGCCGGACAATCTAGGGGCACGGCGCGCCGTGCCCCTACGGCTTTCCTGTCCCTGATGAAAACCATTTGAGTTTGGCAGGGCCTTCCTTTAGAATCGATTTATTGTCTCGAATCGCCTTCCTCTGAATTTAATTTTTCCTCGTCCACTGCCTGCTGTTTGCGTCTACGGATTTGGTTTTGGTGTTTCCGAATATCAAGGACATAAGCGCTGTTCGGGTTATGCGTCATGAACGTTCGGTTCCGCATCGCCATCGTGGTCATGGGATTGAGCGGCCTGGTGGCCGAGATCGTCCTTCTGAGGGAATTTCTGATCGTTTTTGCCGGCAACGAGCTTTGCATCGGCGTCATCCTTGCCAACTGGCTGGTTCTCGAGGCCTTTGGGAGCTTTGTCCTCGGCGGCACCGTCGAAAAGATCAAGCACCGCATCGAAGCCTTTACCGTCATCACCCTCCTTTTTTCCCTGTCGCTGTTCCTGTCGATTCTGGGAATTCGCCTTCTTAAAAACGCCCTTGGCATTTCCATTGGTGAAGGCATCGGCTTCTTGGCGATGCTCTATGCCGCCTTCCTCATCCTTTTGCCGGTCAGCGTGCTGCATGGCGCCTTGTTTACCTTCGGCTGCCGGATCTATGCCGGAGTTTCAGGCCGGGAGGCCGCTGCGGTGGGCAAGGTCTACATTTTTGAGACCGTGGGCACCATCATCGGAGGCTTGGCCTGCACCTATCTGCTGATCCCCTACCTTGACGCCTTTCAGACCGCCTGGGGACTCGCCATGCTGAACGTGGTAGCCTGTCTGGTTTTAACAGCCGCCATCCGGAAAACCGGTCGATATCCGAAGATGCTTGCAAGGCTTCTGGGCGGGCTGATCGTGATCCTGGGCTGGGCCGGGCTGACCGGCCAGGCGGGCCGGCTGCATCGGAATACCATTCAGGCGCAATGGAAGAACCAGCAGATCGTTCATTACCAGAACTCCCCCTACGGCAATATCTGTATTCTTGAAAACCAGGGGCAGTATATTTTCTTTCAGGACGGCAGCCCCACCATCATCACCCCGGTTCCGGACATGGCCTTTGTGGAGGCGTTCGTTCACCTGCCCCTTTTGATCCATCCGGACCCCGCCAACCTCTTCATCCTGAGCGGCGGGGCCGGCGGTATGATCGATGCCGCCTTGAAACATCCCTCCGTGACCGCCATCGTGTATGCCGAACTCGACCCCCTGCTGCCGGACCTCATCCGGAAATATCCGACCCCCCTGACCGAAGCCGAACTGACCCATCCCAAGGTGACCGTCAAATCGATGGACGGCCGCCTGCTGCTGGAGACCTCCCCTGAGCGGTTCGATGCGATTTTCATCGGGATCATGGCGCCGTCGAATTTGCAGACCAACCGATTGTTTACCCGGGAGTTTTTTGCCCTCGCCCGGCAAAGGCTTCAGGACGACGGATTGCTGGTCATCGGGCTGCCCGGCTCCATGACCTACCTGAATGATGAATTGAAGGATCTGAACGGCTGCGTCTTTCACACCCTGAAAAGAGTCTTCGATCATATCCGGATCGTTCCGGGCGACGGCCGGAACCTGTTCATCGCATCGGCTGCGCCCGGCATTCTGACCATCGGACGAAACCAAGTTGTCGCGCGGCTGGACCAGCGGAAACTCCAGACGGAAGCGATGCTGCCCTGGCATATCGAAAACAAGCTGCATGACGGCTGGCCGGGTTGGTTCGCGCGGTTGATCGAGGATAGCAGCCGGAAAATCAATTCCGATTTCAGGCCGATGGGGTTGTTCTACAGCATCGCCCACTGGAACGCCCTCTTTGCCCCGTCGCTCTGCGGGATCTTCAAAACATTCGAAATGATCAGCGTGAAGGCGATGGTGCTTTCGACCGTCTTGCTTCTTCTGGTCTACGTCATATTCCGAACGCTAAAGGCGGATCTTGTCGGAACGGGCGTACCCCTGTCCATCATTACCACGGGGTTTGCCGGCATGCTCTTCGACCTCATGATCATCTTTACCTTTCAATCGATTTATGGCTATGTATTTTCATGGATCGGCCTATTGGTGGCGGCGTTCATGGCCGGCACGGCTTGCGGGGCCACCCTCATGACGATCAATTTGAATCGCATAACGCATGATGTCCGATGGTTCCTGAAGATCGACCTCCTCATTATCGCTTTTGCCCTTGCCGGCCCCGTTCTGTTTGATGCAGCCCATGCAAGCCTGGTCGGATCAGGACGTTTCATGGCGCTCAGGATGCTTTTCCTGGTGGTTGCCTTTATCAGCGGAATCCTCATCGGCGCTCAATTTCCTCTCGCCAACAAGATCTACCTGGAGACGTCCCCCAGTTTAAGCCGGTCCGCCGGGCTGCTGTACGCGGCCGACCTGCTGGGCGGGTGGCTGGGCGGCATCTTCGGCGCTGTCGTGCTCCTGCCGGTGCTGGGCCTGGTCGGCACCGGCATCACCGTGGCGCTGCTGAAATTAACGAGCGTCATCGTCCTCGCCGACCGGTCCTACCGGCTTGCATGAGGAGGTCAACGATGAAACCGTTTTTGGATAGACTCTGTTCCCGAAGATGCTTTCTGAATGGCACCATCAGACTGTGCTTCAACGTCGGGCTGTCGGCCATCCTGCTGGACAACGTCCTGGCCGCGGGCCGCAGCCATGCTGCGACGGCTGCTGATCAGCCCTCCGCCGACAAAGAGCCGTTCTTTGAGCCGGCCTATCTGGAACGGCACCGGACCGGCGAACTCGGTCGCCGCGCCGAGGAACTCTGGGCGCTCATGGAGGCCTGCGAGCTCTGTCCGCGAAGCTGCGGTGTGAATCGCCTGGAAGGGGAGGAGGGCTTCTGCCGGGCGCCGGGTGACGATCTGGTGGTGTCGGCCTTTCAGCCGCATTTCGGTGAAGAGCGCCCGCTGGTGGGACGCGGCGGATCGGGAACCATCTTTCTGACCCATTGCAACTTGCGGTGCGTCTTCTGCCAGAACTGGGAAATCAGCCAGCTCGGCCGGGGCGCCCGGAAGAGCATCGCGGATATGGCCCGGATGATGCTGAAACTGCAAAAGATCGGGTGCCACAATCTCAATTTCGTGACCCCGACCCATTATGCCGCCCACATCCTGAAAGCGCTGGACATTGCCGCGGCGAAGGGGTTGCGGCTGCCGATCGTCTACAACACCAGCGGCTGGGAGCGTGTTGAGATCATTGCGCTTCTGGATGGCATCGTCGATATCTATCTGCCGGATTTCAAGTACTGGGATGCTGACCTGTCGGCGAAATATTCCCCCGGGGCGGAGAGCTATCCCGCCCTGACGCGCGCAGCCATTCGCGAGATGCACCGCCAGGTCGGGGTTGCCAGGCCCGATTCAAAGGGGCTGATCCAGCGGGGACTGATGATCCGGCATCTGGTGATGCCCAACAATACAAGCGGCTCCGAGGATATCATGGCCTGGATCGCTGAAACGCTGCCCAAAGACACCTATGTCAATATCATGGCCCAGTATCACCCGGCCTATAAGGCCTTTGATTATCGGGAACTGTCCCGGCGGATTACCGGTAAAGAGTATCGGCGGGTGGTGGAACGGGCACGGCAACTGGGGCTCAGCAATATCGATGTGCAGGGCTACCAGTGGTTGCGGTAGGGGCACGGCGCGCCGTGCCCCTGCGGTTTTAAGAAATCGGGCTGATAACGACAGCTCTATATTCTATCCGGGAACAACGCCTCCGCCATTTCCCGCAGTTTATATTTCTGAATCTTGCCGCTGGCCGTCATGGGATAGTCCTCCACAAAGGCCACGTACTTGGGGATCTTGTAGTGGCTGATCTGGCCGCGGCAGAAGTCCTTGATGTCTTCGGGCTCGTAGGCGTGGCCTTCCTTGAGTAAGACGAATGCCCCCACCTCTTCTCCGTATTTAGGGCTGGGCACGCCGGCCACCTGGACGTCGGCGATGCCTTCGAGGCGGTAGAGGAATTCCTCGATCTCGCGGGGGTAGATGTTCTCCCCGCCGCGGATGATCATGTCCTTGTGACGGCCGGTGATGGCCAGATAACCGTTTTCATCCATGACGCCGAGATCGCCCGAGTGCAGCCAGCCGTCGGCGTCGATGGCCTCGGATGTGGCCTCGGGCATGTTGTAGTAGCCCTTCATGACATTGTAGCCCCGGCAGCAGACCTCGCCCTGCTGGCCGGCCGGGAGCAGTTCGTGGGTATCGGGGTTCACGATCTTGACCTCGATGCCCGGCATGGCCCGGCCCACGGATTCCACCCGCAGGCGGATGTCGTCGTCGGCCCGGGTCTGGGTGATCACGGGCGAGGCCTCGGTGAGGCCGTAGCAGATGGTGATCTCGTGCATGTTCATGATGTCGATGACCTGGCGCATGACCTCGATGGGGCAGGGCGAGCCGGCCATGATGCCGGTGCGCAGGGTGCTGAAATCGAATTTTTTGAACAGCTTGTGCTGGAGGACTGCGATGAACATGGTGGGTACGCCGTAAAGGGCGGTGCAACGCTCCTCCTCCACCGAGGCCATGACATCCACCGGGTCGAAGCTTTCCAGGAACACCATGGTGGCGGCGTGGGTGACGGCCGCCAGGACCCCCAGCACGCACCCGAAGCAGTGGAAGAGGGGCACCGGGATGCAGATCCGGTCGGCCTGGGTGAAATTCTGGTTTTCACCGATCCAGTAGCCGTTGTTGCCGATGTTGTAGTGGGTGAGCATGACGCCCTTGGGAAACCCGGTGGTGCCCGAGGTGTACTGCATGTTCACCACGTCGTGGGGGTCGAGGCAGGCCTGGCGCTCCTGGTAGGCGGCATCGTCCACCATGACGTGCAGGGCCATGATTTCGGGAATGGCGTACATGCCCCGGTGCTTTTCGGGGCCCAGGAAGCAGACGCGTTTCAAATGGGGAAAGGTCTTGCTCTTCAGGTAGCCCCGCTCCTGGGTCTTGAGCTCCGGCACGAGCTCGTAGAGGGTCTGGACGTAGTCGGTGTCCCGCAGGCCGTCGATGATGAAGATGTTCTCGGTCTCCGACTGGCGCAGCAGGTAGTCCAGTTCGGCGCTTTTGTAGTTGGTGTTGACGGTCAGCAGGATGGCCCCGATCTTGGCGGTGGCAAACTGGAGGGCCACCCAGTAGGGCACGTTGGTGGCCCAGACCGCCACCTTTTCGCCTTTTTCCACGCCCAGGGCCATGAGCCCCTTGGCCAGGCGGTCCACGACGTCACCGAATTCCCGGTAGGTGAGACGGAAATCGCGGTCGGCATAGACCACGGCATCGTTGTCCGGATAGGCTGCAATGGCCTGGTCGAGCAGTTGGCCCAAGGTGGCCTGTTTCAATTCCTGGTCGGTCATCTTGTCCTCTTCTATTCGGGAAAGTACAGCACGGCATAGATGGCGGCCGGTTCGTCGCCGACGCACCCGACGTGATGGGGCACGATGGAGTTGTAGTAGATGCTGTCGCCCGTATCGAGCCGGTGGGTTTCCTGGCCGTAGACCACCTCCACCTGGCCTTCCAACACGACGATGAATTCCTCGCCCTCGTGGCTGGAGAGGGCCTTATCCTGGCTGGATTCAGGCAGCAGCTCCACATAAAAGGGTTCCATGTGGCGGTCGGTCTTACCCCTTCCGAGGGAGTAGAATTTGGTCTCCACGGGCCGGTCCTTGGCCCGCAGGGTGCTGAGGGCGCTGCGGCGCGCGGTGCGGCGCACGATCAGGGGATCGATGCTGTCCTGATCGTCCAGGAAGGTGCCCAGCCGCACGCCCAGGGCGCGGGCGATTTTCACCAGGGGGCCCAGGGAGGGATAGACATCCTCGTCCCGGATGGCGGTCAGCAGGCTGATGGATAGGCCGGTCCGTTCGGCCAAGGTGTCGATGGTGATGTCGTTCTGGGCCATGTACTTGGCAATTCGGGCCCCCACTTTGTCGGTCATCGTCTCATCCTCCTGTTGCTAATCTAGTGTCCATCCATAAATGGCATCTTTCGGCCCCTGCCAGCGTTCTCGCTTGTTTTCAATCCTCGAAATAGCGGGCTATTCCTCCGGTTTACACCCTCCGACCGGAATCGATTGGACGGGAAGTCCCGTCTAGCGGGATAATGTCCCGCGGAGCGGGAAAACGCGCTCGGGCCTTGCCAAGAACCAAAATCTACCATTTATGGACGGACACTAATCTAGGGTCATGCCGCCGGCGCTGCCGGGCCGGGGTCGTTCCATACGGCAACGCCTTCCGGGCGAGGGAAGGCGTTGTCGGTCCACCGTAAAGAGATGGATATTATGGTAATCAAGGCAGCAGGTCAAATATTTTGTTCAAGCCCCTTTCTATGGGGGACTTAGGCCTTCTGTTCTCCGGAGAGATTCAACTGGCGGACGGCTTTAAGGCCCGGTCCAGATCGTCGATCAGGTCATCCGCATGCTCGATGCCCACGGACAGGCGCAGCAGGCCGTCCGTCACGCCCACGCGCTGCCGTTCTTCGGGGGACATTTTTTCATGGGAGGTTACGGCCGGCGCACAGATGGTGGTCTCCACGCCGCCCAGGCTGACGGCCGGGCGGATGAGGGCCAATTTGCGAAGAAAAGCGTCGGTGTCGGCCGTGGCGCCCTCCAGCTCGAAGGACAGCATGGCGCCGAAGCCGGACATCTGGGCTCTGGCCGTGGCATGGCCGGGCGCATCGGCCAGTCCCGGGTAGTAGACCTGGTTGACGCGGGGGTGCCGGTGGAGAAAGTCGGCCAGCGCCTGGGCGTTGGCGGTCTGGCGGGTCACCCGCAGGGCCAGCGTCTTGAGGCTGCGTTCCAGCAGGTAGCAGGTCATGGCGTTCAGGCTGCCCCCCAGGTGGCGGGCCACGTGGAGGATGCTTTCCGTCCGGTCCTGCGATGTCACGGCGACGCCGCAGCAAAGATCGCTGTGGCCTCCCAGGTATTTGGTGCCGCTGTGCACGACGATGTCGATGCCCAGATTCAGGGGCTTCTGGTTGATGGGGGTGGCAAAGGTGTTGTCGATAATCGTGGTGATGTCTCGCGCCCGCGCGATGTCGACGATCCGGGCAATATCCACGACGGAGAGCAGGGGGTTGGTGGGGGATTCGATGACGATCACCCGGGTGCGGTCGTTGACCGCCGCACCGATGGCCTCCGCGGTGGACGCGGCGAATGTATGCGCGATGCCCAGGCGCGCGAAGGTGTCGGTGGCAAAGGCGTGGGTGCCCCCGTAGAGCTCGTCCATGAGCACCACATGGTCCCCGGCCCCGGCAAAAGCCAGGATGGCGGTGCTCATGGCGGCCATGCCTGAGCTGAAGAGTACCCCGCTCTCGGCCTTTTCCAGGGCGGCGATTTTTTGCACCACGGCGTCCTGGTTCACGGTGTTGAAATAGCGCGGATAGGGGATATCCTCGCGGTCGAGATAGTCAAAGGCCGACGAGGTGAAAATGGGCGTATTGATGCCGCCGGTGGTCTTTTCGAAATAGCTGCCGCTGTGGACACAGCGGGTATCCGTTTTCATGACGCAACTCCTTCCTTAAGGTTTTCAGCTGGCAGCGTTCCATCGGTTTGGTCTTTTGACCGTGTTGCACACGAGAGAAGCCAGCCCCCGGAGCGATGCCGTGACGAATCCTCTAACCTTTGCAAACGGAAACTGTCAAATCAGGATTTTGGAAGACCATCATCCGCAATCGATATTGGATTATAGAACCCGGGCCGCTCAGGTTTGATCGAAGACATCCGTACGATCTTCTTTTTATCCTTAACGGGTGCATCGACATCGATCGATAGACGAAACCCGCATGGTGTCTGAGGGATATGCAACGATTTGTAATGCTTTAGAATTTTACTTGGCTCCTTGGCCCCTCGACCCCTCGGGCCCTTCCATTCCGACCGAACGCTTCGGGCGTTGGTCCCCATATCCTTGATTCCCGGTGAGTTATTGAGCTATACATTACGCCATGACCTGCCCGAAATGTGGTGCTGAAACGGCCAAAGGCCAGAACTATTGCGGTGGTTGCGGGGCACAGTTGAAGAACACCTGCCCCGGTTGCAGCACTGTCAATCCCCCCTTTTTCAAATACTGCGGCCAGTGCGGGCGCAACCTGGTGGATGTGGGGCATCTCCTGCTGGATCGCGCCGGCCTCATTTTGGCCGCCGATGCCACGGCCCTGGGCCTTGTCGGCCAGAAGGCCGCTACGGTCAAGGGCAAGCCCTTTTCGCTTTTTATCAATGTCGACGATCTGGTCATTTTCTATTCCCACTGGAACGAACTGATGCGCTCGGCCAAACGCCAGAGTGTCGAGATCGAGCTGCATCCGTCGCCGGGGGTGACACGGCATGCCCAGGTCGAAATGGGCCAACTGCGGGGCAAGGAAGGGCAAGCGCCGCGCATTCACATGGCGTTGTCCGATGTTACCGACCTGCGGATGGCCATGCAGGACGCCCAGGTTTTGGAGGATCTTATCCATCTGATCTTCTCCTGGGTCGATGAATTCCAACCGGGCCGGGAAAATGGGCGTGACAAGACCATTGGCAGCGTTCTGGAAAAGGTGGGTCTGTTCAGCGCCGCCGAGTACGGCTTTATCAGCCTGATCGACGTCAAGGAAAAGTGCCTGACCACGGATTTTGTCTGGCGGCTCGAACCGAATCCGGACGACCGCCCGCCGCCACACGCCATGCCGGTCGCCCTGATGCCCCGCCTTTTCGATACCCTTGTGCGCGACCGCCAGTTCATTATCAACGATACGGAAAGCCTTTCCGATCTTGAACGCAAAGTCCTGCATGAATGGCTTCAACAGGATGTGGGCGCTGTCCTGTGCCATACGATTTTTCGGCGCAAAACCCCGATGGGGGTTATTGGCGTGGCGACCGCCCGCCCCACGCGGTGGCCCCGCCATGCCACCTCGCTGGTGAAGCTGGCCGGCCGCCTGATGGCCGAAGCCCTGCCCTTTGTCCGGCCCGGCCCGGCGCTGATTCAACCGCGTGCCCAGGCGTCCCGCATAAAGGTGCGGCCCGGCCCCGAGCCGAATGCGGAGCCGGTGGAAACCATCGATATTGCCGACATTGAGATCATTGAAGAGTCCCCTGCGGTCAGGGCGCCCGTTCCCCCCGGGTCCCGGAAAGCGGGCCAGGATCAAGGGCCGCCCAGCGCCAAGGCGCGCATGAAATTTGCCATGGACCCCCGACCGGGGGACGCCAACCGGAGCCCTGTCTTTGTCGGCGATGACGGCCGCTACCTGATGTCCTGCCCGCAATGCGGTTTCCAGGATGCCGTCTCCGGCCGTCTGTTTGAAAAAATGGGTTCCGCCGTGCGGGTCCAATGTCCCTGCGGCCATCGTTTCCGGATTATCCGGGAACTGCGGGCCGCCTATCGCAAGGCTGTTCGCCTGGACGGGTATTTTGCCCAGGCCCTGGGAAGCGGCAACAAGCTGGCTTCCGGGGATGTCTGGGGACCGATGGTGGTAAAGAATCTCTCCCGGGCCGGCCTGCAATTTACCTGCGGCAACGCCGGTCAGCTTCGCCGTAACGACCGCCTGCAGGTTCGCTTCAACCTGGACAACGCCAATCAAACCCTCATCAAGAAAACCGTGGTTGTGAAATCCGTGGTCGGCAACACCGTCGGCTGCCAGTTTTACGGCACGGACCATTACGATGCCGCCATCGGATTTTACTTCCTCTAGTCCGAATATTGCATGCAATGTTCGGGATAGTTCTTTTTCGGAGTCGGCCAATACCGGAATTACTGTTTGACACCTGCCGGGCAGGCTTGTATGTAAGCATTGTATCAATACGGTAACGTTTTTTTGCTGGCTTTTACAAAGACAAGCCCCATGACTTAAGTGCCATGGGGCTTTTGTAGGAGCGCGGCTCTTACGGTGTGACGCAAGCGCCATCCCCAAACCAATGCGTTACAGGCGGTAAAACGTTCCGGTCTCGATCCGGCCGCTAAACCCTGACGGCACCGGCTGTCGAACGACTTGCACGCCATACACGTTAGGAAGGTTTTGCGAAGACGAAAATAGAATCCTCATTACATTAGACAAGTAGATTATCGCTAGCACGCTATTCCTTCGGACATGAGCGAAATACGGCTATGATACGACGCGTCTTCTTGCTTGCCCTGGTCTTGCCTGGAGTTTTTCTTTTCCTGCTGCCGCCGCCAGCCGTAAAGGCGGAAAGTCGCATTGTTCTTGTTGCCCCCCATGGACCGGTTTTCGCCGGCCAAAGCATTGTTTTCCGGATCCGCGCCCAGGAATTTATACTGCCCCTCCAGGCCACCCTGCATTACCGCAGCATCGGTACTTCCACCTACCGCGCCCTGCCCATGAAGCAGGATACCGAGATTGAATTTTCCGGCATGATCGAACAGGATTGGGTTTTACCGCCCGGCATCGAATACTTTTTTGAGGTGGAAGATGGCCAGGGCCGGCGGGTTACCCAGCCCCAAAACGATCCCCGCCGCAACCCGCTGCGGATCGAGGTCGCTTTGGATCGGCCCCGACCCGCCGGCATCGTTTTCCCGGCCATGAATAATCAGCGCATCCGGGAGCGTCGTCCCAGCGTCACCATCCGGTTTGCCGACACCGGGCTGCCGCCCCAGTGGGCTTCGGTCCGGCTGTTGCTGGATGACACGGACGTGACGCCTATCGCCCTTATCGCCACGGACGCCATCGCTTTTACGCCGGAGTGGGATCTCGCGTTCGGGAACCACCGGGTGACCCTCGAGGTCATGGATGCGGCCGGCAATATTCTGCCGCCCCGGGAATGGACCTTCATCATCCCCCATTCGGAGTTGTTCGATCAGGTTGCGGTGGAGATGCGAGTGGATACGGAAGTCGCTCACGAGGTTTACCAGAAAGACGACAGCCCCGAGCCGGACTGGACCGTGCAGTCCAACCAGACCCTCCTTGCCAGCATGGAAAAAGAAGGCTTTCGAGCGTCTCTGGAAGCGAACACCTGGTATATCACGCAGGACGGGCCGGACCCTCTGGAGGATGATTTCAATCTGAACAATTACCTGGTGCAATTGGAATACCGGAACCAGCACTTGGCTTTTGGGGACGTCAATGTCACCGGCACGGAACTGGTGAGCGAAACCATTTCCCGACGGGGGGGCGTTGTGACGCTGAACGCACCCGGCTTCACAGCCCAGGGTTTCATGCTGAGCAGCGACTACCTGACCGGCTTCGACGACATGATCGGCATTGATGACAGCGCCAACCGCCTGGAGGGCGGCTCCCTGGAAAGTGATATCCTGAGCGACAAGCGCCTGACCCTGAAGGGCACCGTGGTTACCGGCGACAACGAAGAGCCTGACGATTACAACGCCAGCACCCTGGCCGCCGGGCATGAGGGCACGATTTACAGCATCCAGGCCACCAGCAGCCTTTTCAACGAGATGCTGAACCTGACGGCCGAGTACGGCATGAGCGATTTCGATGAGGACGTCTCGGACGATATCGATGCCGACTGGGACGATGCCTGGCTGTTGCGTTTTTCAGGCCGTGCCGGCAGCTATGACTATGGCGGCGGCTACAAATATTTGAGCGAAGAATTCCAGAGTGTGGTTACGCCCACGGCAGTGAACAATCAGGCGGCGTATTCGCTGTATGGAACGAAAACCTTCCCAGTCGCCAACCTTACCGCCAACGTCATCCACACCCGCGACAACGTCGAAAAAAATGATGCGTTGCCGGTGATCGACAATACGAATGCCGGTCTGTCTTTCAATTGTTACCCCACGGATTGGCCCACGTTTTTCCTGAGCGGCAATGTCGGCTGGCAGGACAGTTCCCGTGAACCCGATACCACCGACCCCATTGAAAACCGCACGGATACCGTCGGGGGCGGGTTTTCCCTGGCCCGCGAAAGATGGAACCTGTCCCCGAGTTATTATTTTACGAATTTTGACGACGACACCCCGACCGATGCCGACAGCCGGACCCATCAGATGAGCCTCAACGCCGGCTGGCAGCCCATCGACATGTTGTCCTTTACCCCGTCGGCCTCCTACACCCGCACCAAGACGGATTTCGACGACGTGGTCACCGAGACCTGGCAGGGCACCCTGGCCGGCATGTGCATGTTCAACGACGCCCACAACCTGAACTGGACCCTGTCCGCCACGGACACTCAGGCCGATGACGATTCCTTCCACACCCGGACCTACTACCTGATCGGACAGCACAACTGGCATATCGCCACACCCTTCCTGGAAAGCGTGCAGAAGACCCTGTCCCTCAGGGGGCAGTACAGCCGGACGGAAGATAAAATTTTCGACACTACGGACGAGGATTACACGGTATACCTGGTGCTCAGTATCGGCATCCCCCTGTCCTATCCCTAGTCTGAGGTAATTTCAGGAGCAACAGATGCGTCATCTCTATTTTACAATGGGCCGTTTGAAATCGTGGACCGCCGCGTGGATTCGCCTGGGATTCTGGATCATTTTGATTGTCGGAATCCCTGAGTTGGGCCAGGCGCTTGACGTCAGCGTCACTCCTGCTACCGTCAACATTGTTCCGGGATTGAACAACACCGCCCAGCTTCGATATAACGGCGTCGATCTCCTTGATCCGAATTTTACCAGTACCTCGGCCCAGGGGCGATTTATCACCGAAGACGGCCGCGTGCTGGGGCGCGTGAACCGGGGCCTGACAATGCCCATCGTGAATTCCCGGGGCAGCGTGGTTGAATTGCTGACCATTCCGGCCGGGGTCATCGCTGAGGCCCTCAAGCTCAAACAGAGCCGTATTGGTTATCAGCGGGATTTTCTGGATATCAATAATGAAGTGGAATCCGTTCTGGTCACGCTGCCCGTCGTGCCTTCATCGGCCGGGGCCTTCAACCTGGTGCGCATGACCCTGGAGTTCAACCAGCCGATGGAGACCGCTGCTACGCGCCCGTCTTCCGGGGGGCGGATCACCGTGCCCCGTTTCACAAAGGGGCTGCGGGCGTTCGCCACCCTGACCTACAACGGCGGCGGCACCCTGCGGGGCCAGTGGAAAGTGGACGGCCAGATCCTGGGCATCGTCACCCGGCAGCTCAACCGGGGATTGCGCGAGGTCACCATTCCCAGCCCCCTGAACCCATCCTTTCCCACCTACGGCACAGGTCTGCACAAGGTGGAATTCGAGATCCTGGATCCGGTGCCCGGATTTGACGAGCCCATCATCTATTATTTCGTCACCGAAGCCTATACGGGGGCCCCCCTGGGATCCCTCAAACTGGTGGAGCCCCTGGAGCGGGCGTATGTTTTGTTTTCCTCCAAGCAGTTTCCGCGATTCTCCTGGCGGGCAGCCGGGGAAGGCGCGTTGTACCGTTTCCGCCTCTATCGACTGGATTCGGCGGCGACCTTCGATTCCCGCGCTCCGCTGGCGTTTGCCTACCAGAAACCGGAGCTTTCGGCGGTGACCAAGGCAGCCCACTACGACCTGACAGCCTTCGACCGGGACGACATCCTCCTGGGCTCGCCCTACTGCTGGCAGGTGCAGGCCTTCAAGGACGACGTCATGGTGGGGGCCAGCATCTTCCGGCTGGTGCATTTCACGGGCCCGGCGGTGAGCTCGGAAAAGATTCGCCTCGATCCGCTGAATTCCCGGGGTGCGTCACCCCAGTAACCCGCCTCCAAATTCTTCAGAGCGGACCACCTGCGGTCCTCCGCTCTGAATAAGCAGACAAACCTACTTGCCGGGGTTCTCGTTATGCCGCCGTCCGGGAGTGGTCTTTGGCGATCAGCATGTAAATCGAAGGGATGACGAACAGGGTAAACAGGGTCCCGATGGCGATGCCCCCCACCAGGACCAGCCCGATGGAGTTGCGGGCTTCGGCGCCGGCCCCGGTGACCAGGACCAGGGGGAAGTGGCCGGCAATGGTTGCGCCGGTGGTCATGAGGATGGGCCGCAGGCGCGTAAGGGCCGCCTGGTATACGGCCTCCTGTTTGGCAAGCCCCTGTTCTTGGAGTTTGTTGGCGAATTCCACGATCAGGATGCCGTTTTTCGACACCAGCCCCACCAGGGTCACCAGCCCCACCTGGGAGTAGATGTTGAGGGTGGTGGTCCAGCCGCTGGTCCAGAAGGGCACATTCGGATCGGGTATCCGCAGGAATGTGAAGACCAGGGCGCCGAACATGGCCAGGGGCACTGACCCGGCCAGGATGACGAAGGGGTCCCGGAAGCTGTTGAACTGGGCCGCCAGCACCAGGAAGATCAGGATGACCGCCAGGGTGAAGGCCTGGATGAAAGTATTGCCTTCGGTGCGCAGCTGACGGGACTCGCCGGTGTAGTCCAGCACATAGCCCTGGGGCAGGATACGGACGGCCTCGTCTTCCAGGAAACGCAGGGCCTCGTCCAGGGGGCGCAGGGGAACCCCGCTGATGGTCACGGCATTGAGCTGCTGAAAGCGGTTGAGGGCGCGGGGCACGGTGCGGTTACGGATGGTGGCGATGGTGCTCAGGGGCACCAGCTGGCCCTTGGGGCCGGTCACGTAGATATTTTGCAGCTGCTCCGGGTTGAGACGGCCGACACGCTTGATCTGGGGGATCACCTTGTAGCTGCGCCCGTCGATGTTGAACCGGTTGACGTAATTGCCCCCGACCATGGAAGCGAGATCGTTGCCCACCTGCTGGAGGCTGAGGTCCAGTACGGCCGCCTTGTCCCGATCGATGACCAGTTCCGATTGGGGCTGATCGATTTTGACATCGATAATGGGCGGGAAGGCGAACATGCCGCTCTGCATGGCTTTCATCTGGATCTGACGGGCAAAGGCGAGGATCTGGTCTAGCTCGGCGGTGGAGGCCAGGACAAATTCCACCGGGAACTGGCCGCCGCCAGGCAAGGCCGCCGGGGTCACCCCGAACATGCGCATCCCCGGTATGGCTGACAGTTTCTGCTGCACCTCCGGCAGGATTTCGAAAACGGTGCGCTCCCGTTCATCCCAGGGCTTGACCACCATGCCGGCAAATCCGGACGAGGGAAAGGTCACCTGAAACGAAAAATCGGTTTCCGGCGTGTTGAAGAAGGCGTCATTGGCCGCGGCAGCATAGAGGCTGGTCTGGTCCAGGGTAGCGTTGGCCGCGGCTTCGATGATGCCGAAAATAATGCCCTGGTCTTCGGTGGGGGCCAGCTCTTTGGCGGACATGGTGTACATGGGGATGGCCAACAGGCTGATGGCAAACCATACCAGATAGACGGCCGGCCGGGCGTCGAGGGTGGCCGTCAGCCACCGGCCATAGCGCCGCCGCAGACGGTCGAAGCCCCGGGCGATCCGTCCGGCAAAGCCCCTTTCTTCCATGCCTTCCACCAGCAGGTTGGCGGCCATCATGGGCGAGAGGGTGACGGCCACGATGCCGGAAATGACCACGGCCCCGGCCAGGGTAAAGGCGAACTCGCGAAAAAGGGCGCCGGTAAGACCTCCCTGGAGCCCGATGGGGGCATAGACCGCCGCCAGGGTGATAGTCATCGAGATCAGGGGACCGACCAGCTCGCGTGCCCCCAGGAGGGCCGCCATACGCGGCGACTGGCCTTCGGAGAGATGGCGTTCCACGTTTTCCACCACGACGATGGCGTCGTCCACCACCAGCCCCACGGACAGCACGATGGCCAGCAGGGTCAGCAGGTTGACGGTGAACCCGAAAACCTGCATCAGGAAGACCCCGCCGATCAGGGAGAGGGGAATGGCCACCACCGGGATGATGGCCGAGCGCAGGGAGCCCAGAAACAGGAAAATGATGATCACCACGATGAGCAGGGTTTCACTCAGGGTTTTGATGACTTCCCGGATGGCGTTGCGGATGTAGTTGGTGGCATCATAGGCGATGCGGGCCTGCATGCCGCTGGGAAGCTGTTTTTGAACGGCGTCCATGGCCGTGCGGACCCGGCTGATCACGTCCAGGGCGTTGGCGTTGGGAAGCGCCCAGATTCCCATGAAGACCGCGGTCTGGCCGGAGAAGCGCACCTCGGCGTCGTAGTCTTCGGCCCCCAGTTCGATGTCGGCGATATCCTGCAGGCGCACGATGGCGCCTTCCTGCTGCCGGATGACAAGCTGCTTGAATTCCTCCACCGAGCGCAGGTCGGTGTTGGCAATCAGGTTGACCTGGACCAGGGCGCCCTTGGTCTGGCCCACGGCGGCCAGGAAATTGTTGGCCGCCAGGGCCTGGCGGACCTCCACCGGGCTGATGGTGTAGGCGGCCATGCGCTCGGGCTTCAGCCAGATGCGCATGGCAAAGGTACGGGCTCCCAGGATGTCCGCCCGCTGAACGCCCTCGAGGGCCGACAACTGGGGCTGGACCACGCGCACGAGGTAGTCCGTTATCTCGTTCTGCTTGAGCACATCCGAGGTGAAACTGAGGTACGCCGAGGCGAATTCACTGTCGGCGGATTCCACATTGATGACCGGGACTTCCGCTTCGGGTGGCAGGTCGCTGCGTACCTGGTCAACCTTGGAACTGATTTCGGAGAGGGCCTTGATGGGATCGTAATTGAGCTTGAGCCGCACCGTAATGGTGGAAAGCCCCAGGCGGCTTTCGGACTTGATGTAATCGATGCCGTCGGCCGCGGCGATGGCCCGCTCCAGGGGCGTGGTAATGAAGCCGCGCACCAGGTCCGCACTGGCGCCGACATAGATGGTGGTCACCGTGACCGACGCATTGTCGCTGCGGGGGAACTGGCGCACGTTGAGGGACCGGATGGCCTGCAGGCCGGCAATGATGATCAGCAGGTTGATAACCAGCGCCAGCACCGGCCGGCGGATAAAGATGTCGGTAAACTTCATAACGTTCTGCGCCTGGGAACGGGTTCCTGCGAATAAGCCGGCGAAATCGGCGCCAGCTCTGATTTCCGTAAGCTCAGGGTCTCACCGGTCTTCCGGCTCGGGTGACGGGCTGAATGCGGGCGCCAGGGAATTGTCCACCCTCACGGCCTGTCCGTTGCGGTACTTGAAGACCCCCGTACTGACCACCTGCTCTCCCGCGTTGAGCCCGGAGATCACGGCCATGTAGTCGCCGCGCTGGGCCCCCAGCCGCACGAATTGCTGCCGCAGCTGCAATCCGGCCGGACCGTCGTCACCGGCCGTCGCCTTTTCCACCACAAACACCGAATCACTGTAGGGTGCATACAAGACGGCCGTGGCCGGAATCACCAGGACCTCTTGTTCTTCCGGCAGGATGATCGCCACATTGACGAACATGCCGGGGCGCAGGTGCTCCTTGAGATTGTTGGCGGTGGCCTGGATGCGGATATTGCGGGTGTCCTCCTCCACCTGGGGATTGATGGCGGTGATGCGGCCTTCGACCGATTCACCGGGCAGGGCGTCGGACGTGATGCGCACCGTGAGGCCTATCCGGAGATTGGCGATCTGGTGCTGGGGCAGCAGAAAATTGACGAAAATGGGATCCAGGGACTGGAGAGAGACGATGGGTTCGCCTCCATCGAGAATTTGCCCCAGGTTGACCAGACGGATCCCGAGACGTCCGGCAAAAGGGGCCCGGATGGTCTTCTTGGCCATCACCGAGCGGATATTGTCGATTGCCGCGCGGGCTTGTTTGTACTCGGCCAGGGCCTGGTCGAAGGCGGCCTGGGTGACCACCTTCTGGGCCAGCAGTTCCCGGGCACGGTCGTAATTGGCTTTCCGGAGTGCCAGCGTGGCCTCGTCCGCCCGGAGCTGGGCCGTCTCCGAGGAGACATCCTGCTGCACGAGAAGATCCCCGGCCTGGACGAAGGCTCCGGGTTCAAAGGCAATGTCCACGACCTTGCCGTTCAGCTCCGCCGTGACGGTCACCCCCTGGACCGCCTCGAGGGAACCGACGGCGGTCAGCCGCGACTCCCAGGCCGTGCTTTCCACGGCGGCGGTGGTCACCACTGCCGGCGGCGGGCTGAAATTGCCCTGGGCCGCCATGCGGTCAAATTGCAGCATTTTGATGCCGCCCAGCACACCGGCCAGCAGCACGATCCCGACAAGGGCGAGAAAGAGTTTCTTTTTCATGATCGTGATCCGGTCGTGAGGTGATTCGTGGTGGAAAGTTGGAGATTAATGATGCGTCATCAAACGGACAAAGTCAAACGCCCGCACTTCTCATGGAATTCTAACAAGCGGATAATGACCCGTTAATGGGGATCCGTCATGGGTCGGAACACGCGCCGTTAGCTTAAAATGTATTGCCACGGGGGGGGGCGAAGTCCTCCCGCTGTTGTTGCCTGCAGGGCTTGGTTCGGGGACTTTGACGGAACGGTTAGAACACGGAAAGCCAAAGCGGTAAGGGCATTGCCTTGCGGCGCGGATTCTTCGGTTGTGGGTTGAATGTTTCGCTGCACCGACGGATTGATCCTCCAAGCGCGCGGTCAAAGATCCGGGTCGGCTGGGAAGCAATTTTGCCGTCACGGGAGCAGGAGGGCAGACGAGACCTTGATATGCTTTTACAATGAAGTGAGCAAAATCTCCTATTCACCATCCGCCAGGGCCCATTCCACGGCCCGGGCGGCATGGATGGCCGTTGTGTCATACAGGCGCACCGGGGTGTCTTCCGGTTTGATGAGCATGCCGATTTCGGTGCATCCCAGGATGACGGCTTCGGCCCCGGCACGGGCCAGCTGGTCGACGATTTCGATGTAACGCTGGCGCGAAGATCCCAGGATCTTACCCCGGCAGAGTTCGTCGTAGATAATGTTGTGAACGTCTTGCCGGGCCTCTTTTCCCGGTACGAGAACTTCCAGGCCGAAACGGTCGGCCAGGCGTCCGCGGTAGAATTTCTGCTCCATGGTGAAAGCGGTGCCCAGCAGACCGACGGTTTTGACACCGTCCTTGACGAGGGCTTCGCCCGTGGCGTCGGCGATGTGCAGCAAGGGAATGGAAATCGCCAGTTCAATGGCAGGGGCCACCTTGTGCATGGTGTTGGTGCCCATCAGAAGAAAGTCGGCCCCGGCCCGCTGGATGCGGCGGGCGGCATCCACCAGTATCTCCGCCGTGGTGTCCCAATCACCGCGGTTCTGACACGCTTCGATGGGGGCGAAATCCACACTGTAAAGAACGATTTCGGCTGAATGCAGGCCCCCCAGCGCCTGTTTGACGCCCTTGTTGATGGCGCGATAATAATCCGTGGTGCTTTCCCAACTCATTCCGCCCAAAAGGCCGATGGTTTTCATGGCGACGATTTCCTTTAAGGGGTGAACCCAAGATAGCGATAGGGTATGTGTCGATATAGTATACTACCGATTATCCATGCGTGCCATGCTGCATTTGATCACCGCATCGGGGTCTTCCTGAAGGGAGAACACGGCATGAACACCTGGAGGCCGTAATGGCTGACAACCCGCCAAAGCGTTCAATGCCGCGTCTGGAGGAGAGAGTCAAGCTCAAGACAAACGATTGTAATGAGCATTAACTCATATTAATGCCTTTCCAGAAAACTTCAACCCCTTTTTCTTGAAAAAGGTAAATTGGCATTATTCGCTGCAGTGTCAGAGCCGATACAGGGCGTCGGTCGTGTTCTATCTTTTTCTGACCGTCTAAGGGGTGGCGGCATCATAGCCTTCCGGTGTCAGGAAGACGCTGGTTTTAAGAGAATTCATGTCCGTAAGGCCGGCCGTGTAAAGCCGTTTCAGCGCGGCCAGCGTGTCACTGGGGGCCAGCGGCAGCGCCGCGACGATGTCGCTGATATCCAGAATTCCCGGGGGGCCTTTCCCATCCCATTCCATCCGTAACAGGGATAGGACCTTTCGTTCATCTTCGGTCATGGTGCGATCTTTCAGGTCAGTGTTTGTCTTCATTAAACGTCAGACGTCCCAATACCTTCGGGCCGGTGGCCTCGAGATGCAGTACGACCCCTTCTCCCGAAGATACCCCTTCCCCGGTCATGGCATTGATGGTGACGAAATGGGTCACCATGATAATGAGGGGGCCGTCCCGCGGCTGGCGGTCCAGAAAGGATCGCAACGCCTTGATGCGTATAGGCCTTTCCTCGGGGCGGGCGTAAAATGAATTGAGGGCGGCCAGGGGTTGTACCGTCCCCATTTCCATAAGTCGGGCGGTTTCCAGACAGCGGCACCACTGGCTGGCGTAGACACGGGCCCTGGCAATCCCCTGCCGGCGAAGAAACGCTCCGATGGCACGGGCCTGGTCCCGTCCCTGCTGGTTTAGATTCCGCTGGGTAGCGCAATCGTCCAAGACAAAATTTTCCGGATCGCCGGTTCCCGGAGCCAGGGCGTGGCGGATCATCAGAACGCGGCCGCCACCGTGGAGCGCATCGACCGGCGTCAAGCCGCTGGACGGATCCATCGCACGGCCCGGCGCGGTCGTGGCCGCAAAGAGAAGCATCAGGAAAATCAATGGTCGTCGGATGGTCAACGGGCACCTTCCTGGCGCAGGTCGCTGATATGCCGCCGCACGGTGGCGCGTGTCGATCATGTTGATAGCCTCCGTCGAGAAACTAAGGCATGAACGTGTGCCGTAAAGGTGTCGGCTGAAAATACCTGCAAGGACTTGGTGCAGTGTGCGGCTATCGGTTTGATCGAAATTCGTTACCGCCGGCGAAGAAAATCCGGAAAGGTCCAACGGTTCCGAGAAAAGAAGCCTCACTCGGTGGGGGGATGTCTCTCCAATGACTTCAGCACGGTTCCCAATGGAATGGTCATACAGAACATGGGGTCCGCCGTGATTTTGGCTCTCTCTGTTATTGATGCCGGCTGGCGTCACCTGTCAGCCAGGGGGCGGCAGTGTGTTTCGCGCGTGAAGCCCAGCAGTAAGAGGGCCAGCACGGTCCAGGCGATCATCAGCCCGAAACCGGCCTGATAGGCGTCCAATCCATAAATCCGCACCCCGTCCGCGAGCTGATCGTCCCAGCGCAGGTCGAGCATCCATCCCACCAGGGGCTGTAACAGCATCGGGCCCGACATGACGCCCATATTGGCCACGCCCGTGGCCGTGCCGGACAAGCTGGCCGGCACGGATTCCTTGACGTAGGCGAAGCTGACGATCATGCAGCCGGAGCAAAAACCCGTGAGCACCAGAATGGCTGCAAGCACCGGGAGGGACAGGTTTTCGATATAGACAGCGGCCGTCCAACCGACCAGAGTCAGGGCGCACCCCCCGATATAGAGGGGCTTGCGCCGCCCCAAATGGTCGGACAGCCAGCCGAAAAGGGGACCGCCCAGGGCCCATGCCACTAGGACGGTTGTCGTGAATAGCGATGCCAGGGTGGGGCTCAATCCATGGTGGGTGGTCAGATAGGGAACACCCCAAAGGCCGGAAAACGTCAGAACGGGCCCCACGATACCGCCCGGTATCAGGAAGAGCAGGAGGGTATTGCGGTATCGCAGGACTTGCCCTAAACCCGCCAGGATGGACAAGCGTTCGGCCACGGGTTGGTCGGGGTCGGAAGCGCCGCCATCGGTATACCCTTTTTCCTGCGGGTGGTCGCGCACCTGAAGCCAGATGGCCGCTGCAATGACAAAGGTCGCCAGGCTGGAAACCAGGACCGTGAACCGCCAACCGTAGTGGTCCACCAGAAAGCGCAGCGGCGGTCCGGCGCAGACCGCCCCGACGATCCCCACGAACAGCGCCATGCCGGCAGCCATGGCATAGTAGCGGGGCGGGAACCAGTTGTTGGTGAGCTGGAGCAGCCCGACGAAGGCCACCGCCACCGAGCCGCCGATCAGAAGCCGTCCGATGCCGATCAGGAGCATGCCGGGTGCCAATCCGAAGAGAAGCGCCCCGATCCCGGCCACCAGGGCCCCGGCGCTCAGCAGGCGCCGGGGTCCCCAGCGGTCTGCAATAATGCCGGTGGGAATCTGCATGGCCACGTAGCTGTAAAAATAGAGGGCTGAGAGGTTGCCCAGGGCGGCCGCCCCGATTTGAAATTCCCGCATCAGGGCGTCCGTCATCACGGCCGGGGCCACGCGCTGGAAAAAGGCCATCAGGTAAAACGAGGCACCGATCCCCCAGACCAGCCAGGCCAGTCGCATGGGGGGACCTTCCATTCGTTGGGGTGTTGCCATGGCGCTGCCCTGTCGCTATCGGTTTGGCGGCGGAAGTGCTACTCTGATGGTGTGGGCCGCGTTATCAATCCCGATAGCCGTCTTCGTCGGGGTCGTAGACAATGTCGATCAGGCGATTATTGCCACCCGAATATACCAGGCGGCCTTCTTTTTTGTAGTAGTCAATGGTCCGGGTCCGGTCGCTTCCGTAATAGAAGGGAATCCAGGCTTTACCCGAAGCGATCACCTTGAAGTCACTGGAAGCCCCGATTTTTTCATGGACTTCCGGGCGGGCCATCCCGAGTTCGAGTTTGGCAAACTTGGAGGTGGGCGGAACGGTGGTGGAGGGTGCTTGGGCAGCGGGTTCCGCTTTTTTCGGAGATGAATGGGTGGCGCAGGCGGAAAGCACGACCATCAGGCAAAGGGTCAGGACAGCAAGAAGGGCAATTCGCGTTTTCATCGGCAGGCTCCTTGGATAGGTTGATGGTAAGCAGCAGTGATCACGAGAGATAGTGCTGTTTTGCCACTTGGTTCGACGACTGTCAATTAGTTAGTGCCCATCCATAAATGGCATCTTTCGGCCCCTGGCGGCGTTCTCGCTCGTTTTCAATCCTCGAAATATCCGGGTCCGGCCCATTCGGCGGGTAGCCCACCGCGCGACGAGAGGTAGGCGTGCCATAAGATCCGGGCCGCGACGGCGCGCCAGGGCCGCCAGTCGCTGCCGATGGCATCGCATTGGGCATCGGTGGGTATGGCCGGCAAACGTTTGACCGCCCGCAGGGCGGATTTTAAAGTGAGATCGCCGCGCGGCCAGATATCCGGACGCCGCAGGGCCATCAACAAATAAATGTCGGCGGTCCAGGGGCCGATACCTATCCGGAAATCCTATCCCTGTAAAGATTCCCCTTGAGATTACGCCCATTATTGCATACCTATGCCGGTAACAGCACCCTGACGGCACAGGCCGCCGGTGTGCGGCCATCCCATCCGAACAAGGAGTGATTACGGTATGCGTTTTACCGATGTGGAAAATACCCGGACGATCCTGGAAGGGGCCGGCTATGTCTGCACCACGGAGATTGCCACGGTGGTCTTTCTGGCGGCGGCGGCCGATAAACCGGTCCTGGTGGAAGGGCCGGCCGGTGTGGGCAAGACCGAACTGGCCAAAGCCGTCGCCTGCGGACTGGGGCGCGAACTCATCCGCCTGCAATGCTACGAAGGGCTGGACGAGGCCAAGGCCCTCTACGAGTGGGAGTATGCCAAACAGCTGCTCTACACCCAGATCGTGCGGGACAAGATCAGCAACGTGGTGGCGGACGCCCGCACCCTGAGCGAGGCCGTGGACGGCATTGCCGCCCAGGCGGACGCTTTTTTTTCGGAGCGTTTCCTGCTCCCGCGCCCCCTGCTGCAAGCCATCAGCGCGCCGGAACCGGTGGTGCTGCTGGTGGACGAGATCGACAAGGCCGATCCCGAGTTTGAAGCCTTTCTCCTGGAACTGCTGAGCGACTTCCAGGTGACGATTCCCGAACTCGGCACCCGCCGGGCCACCCATATTCCCTTCGTGCTGCTGACCTCCAACAGCTTTCGCGATATGAGCGATGCCCTCAAGCGCCGTTGCCTGCATCTCTACATCGACTACCCGGGGCCGGAGATCGAGCGGGAAATCGTCTGCCGGCGTCTGCCGCAGTTGCCGGGCCGTCTGGCTGACCAGATGATTGCGGCCATGGCGCGCATTCGGTGCCTGGACCTGAAAAAGAAGCCCAGCATTTCTGAAACCCTCGACTGGGCCAGCGCCCTGATCAGCCTGCAGCTGGAGAGCCTCTCGCCGGAAGCCGTGATGGCCACGCTGAACGTGATCTGCAAATACCGGGAAGATGCCGAGCAAGTGCGTCGGGAGATCGATCAGGTGGTTAATTTCCAATAGGTTAAATCTGAAGTTTTCGCACCCATACGGGGGACGGCATGGAAGCGATGATTCTCAAATTTGTCGCCGCGGCCCGGGCGGCCGGGATGCGCATCTCCACGGCCGAAACCATGGACTGCCTGGCCCAGCTGCCCCGGGTGGACGTCCTGGACGAAAACCAGTTTATCACGGTGCTGCGGGCCAATTTTGCCAAAAGTCGCCTGGAGCGGGCCCGCTTCGACCATCTCTACCAGCTGTTTTTCCATGAAATCAGGGAAGATTTGGACCCGGCCTCGGCCAGCCTGGCCGGGCATATGGAAACCATCCAGGAGGTCCTTCTGGCCATCGAACCCCAGATGCCGGCCATGGTGGCCATTGCCGACTTCCTGGCGGCCGAGCCGGCCGCCTACCTGCAAATGTTGCAGGAGATGCAGTCCGAGGGCAACAGCGCCGGGGACGGCCCCCGGGGGGCGGGATCCAACCTGGGCAGCCTGGTGCGGCGTCTGCCGGTGCTGCGCGCCCTGCACCGGGCGCGGGAGGCGGTGGAAGATTTTCTGCAGGCCAACTGGGATAAGATCCACTGGGAAACCCGCCATGATTTGAAGCGGCACGTGGAGCGGCGCCTGGAAACGGCCCGTCGCCTGCTGGCCGACAACGGCCCTCCCCTGATGACGGTCGAGGCCAATCGGACAACGGCAACGGATATCCACGGTCAGTTGGGCCAACAGCCCTTCGCCAACCTCTCCCCGGGTGAACTGATGCGCCTGCGGGACGTCATTGCGCAACTGGTGCGCAAACTGCGGGACATGGTCAGTTTGCGCTATGCGGCCCGCTCCCGGGGCATCCTTGATGTCAAGCGCACCCTGCGGGCCGCCGCCCGCACCCAGGGCATCCCCATCGGGTTGCGGTTCCGCCGCAAGCCGCCGCGCAAGGGGCGCATTGTGGTGCTCTGCGACGTGTCCGGATCGGTCTGGTCTTCGGCCCGTTTCATGCTTTCCATGCTCTACGCCCTGCAAGACTGCTTCGATCGTGTGAAAAGTTATGTCTTCATCGATGAACCCGTGGAGGTTACCCGTTATTTCGACGATTTCGATATCGAGCGGGCCCTGGAGGAAATTTTGCACTGTCCGGACATTGCCTACGGCGCCTCCACGGACTACGGGCGGACCCTGCGCCTTTTCAAAGACCGGCACATGGACACCATCACCAAGAAGACCACGGTGATCGTCATCGGGGACGGCCGCACCAATTACGGCAACCCTGAAGAAGGCCTCCTGGAGGCGATACGTGACCGCAGCCGCCGTGTGATCTGGCTCAACCCGGAAACCGAGCAGTTCTGGAACTCCGGCGACAGTGAAATGCGCACCTACGAAGTCTATTGCAACGAGGTGAGGGCCTGCTGGAATCTGAACCAACTGGCGGCGTTCATCCAGGAACTGGTTTTATGAGTATGGATGATCTTTCTGTGGTTCGCCACCTGCTGCAGGCGCCGGTCGGAGTGCCGGCCACCATTACCGCCTTGACCGAATGGAAGCCGATCTGGCAGGCAATCGTATCCCGCTGGGATCATCCCGTGGACCGGGCCCTGGCGGGCGGCTTGGCCGCCGACCGGCCGGCCTGGGCTTTTGCGGCCGGCTACCAGGCCGCCATTCAGTGCCTGGCACCGTTTTGCCCCAAAGACCGGATCGCAGCCATCTGCATCACTGAAAAGGGCGGCCCCCATCCGGCCCGGATCAAATGCCGCCTGACAGCATCGGCTGATGGGTCCGGTTGGCGCCTGGATGGTGACAAAGCCTTTGTTTCCGGGGCCGGGGAAGCGGAAATCCTGCTGGTGGCAGCTTCCACCGGCTCCAGTTCGGAAGGCCGTAATCTGCTGCGCATGGTATCGGTTCCGGCCGACAGCAAAGGAGTGAGCGTCATGCCCCTGCCGCCCCTGGCCATGGTGCCGGAAATCCCCCACGGCCAGGTCCGTTTTCAGGCGGTGGCCATTGACGATGCGGCCCTGCTGCCCGGTGATGGCTACACGGAGGCTGTAAAGCCTTTCCGCACGCTGGAAGACCTTCACGTGACCGGCGCTTTTCTGGCCTGGATCTTCGGTGTCGGACGCCGCGCCGGCTGGCCGGCCGAAGCGCTCGAGACCCTGCTGGCCCTTATCGTGACCGTGCGCAGTCTATCCCTGGCATCGCCCCACGAACCGCAGAACCACCTCGCCCTGGGGGGGCTGTTGGCCCAGATGCGCATCTGGCTGGAGGCGAACGAGCCTTTGTGGCAAACGGCCGGGGAGCAGGTCCGGGAATGGTGGCACAGAGACCGCCCGATTCTGGACGTTGCCGAAACCGCGCGCCAGCATCGCCTGGCCAAAGCCAGGGCTCATTTAGACCGCCGCTGAGCCACACGCCCACGTAGCCGAGGGTCTGAGCCGCAGCACGCCTATAGGGAGCCTACCCGCCCGAGATATTCCGGCAGCCGGTTTCGCGAACGCGCCAGGCCCCCAACACGCCGATGACGGCAAAAACAAACAACAGGTAAAGTCCGTTGCGATAGTCGGACGATGTATATACCCGGAGACCCCCGACCATTTGACCGTTCCAGGTTAAATCCAGCATCCGGCCGAACAAGGGCTGAATCAGGGTCGTCCCCAGGAATGCGCCAGTGTTCACGACACTGACGGCCATTCCGGCCAGGGCCGGATGGATGATCTCCTTGGCGGCGGCGAAGGTGATGACGAAACCGCCCCCTGAAAACCCGAGCCAGGTAAACAAGACATATCCGGAAGGGCCCGGCGACCAGGGCAGTGCAATCAGAAATAACCAGCCCAGGGCATAGGCCATGGCGGATCCCAGCAAGACCGGTTTGCGCTTTCCGAGACGATCGGAGAACCACCCGAAGAAAAGGGATCCTATGGCGAAGGCCAGCAGCATCAGGGTCAGGTAACGGGCGGCTACGCCGCGATCGAGACCATGGACGTCACTGAGATAAGGCATCCCCCATAAGCCCATGAAGGCATAGAGGCTTCCCGTCAGACCCAGTTGAACCCAGAAGCCCGGCCACACGCGGATCTGGCGGACAACCCCCGCCAGATCACGCGTCCAGTGTTGTTGCCGGGGCATGGCCGGTGCGCTTCCATACAGCTCTTCGATGGATGGGAATCCGAAATCCTGAGGGCGGTTGCGGACGAAAAAGAAGGCCAAAGCCGACAGGAGGAGCGATGTCAGACCGATGCCGATAAAGACGGTTCGCCATGAGGTGAAAGCCAGCATGGCGGCCAACGGTCCGGCCGCCAAGACAGAACCCAGGTTTCCGATCAGCAGGGTTATACCGCTCATGAAACCGAATTGCCGCTCGCTGAACCACATGGCGTTGTTTTTCATGATACTGACGAACACGACCGAAACACCGAGGCCGACGAGAAAGCGACCGGCACATGCCATGCTGAAAGTGGGGGCCAGCCCGAAAAGCAAGGCGCCCGCCCCCGCGGCCAGATTGCCGCTCACCACAGCCGTACGCGTGCCCAGTGTATCGGCCAGCACCCCTGACGGCAGCTGCATTCCGGCATAGACAAAAAAGTAGATGGCAGCCAAAGACCCCAGCGCGGTTCCACTGGTTCCGAACGCGGCCATCAGGTCGCCCGCCACGACGCCAGGGGCCATGCGGTGAAAATAAACCAGAATGTACGTCGCGATCAGGATAGAGAAAATGGACCAGCGCGTCATTTCGAATTTCAGCGGGCGTAAGGTCGCCGTATGGTTTGCCGTAAAGGCCTTGAGCATGATGACTCCTGAAGATGATGGAATTGCGGCCTTTAAGATCAGCGTTCAATAATCATGGACATTCCCATGCCGCCGCCGATACACATGGAAATCAGGCCGGTGGTGAAGTCCCGCCGCTGCATCTGGTGGATACCGCTGACCATCTGGCGTGCACCCGTGCAGCCGATGGGATGCCCCAGGGAAATCCCACTGCCGAGTTCGTTGGCCCGGTCCGCGGCGATACCCAGTTCCCGGAAACAGCCGATGGCCTGGGAGGCAAAGGCTTCGTTGAGCTCGATCATCTGGATGTCGTCTATCTGCATGCCGGCGGCTTTCAGATTTTTCCTTATGGCCGGTACCGGACCAAGCCCCATATAGGCTGGGTCGAGACCGCCGGAGGCAAAGGCGCGGATCCTGACGATCGGAGCCAGACCCATTTCGGCGGCCTTGTCTGCGCTCATGAGCAGCACCGCCGCGGCCCCGTCATTGATGCCGGAAGCATTGCCGGCCGTTACGGTGCCATCTTTCTTGAAAACCGGGCGCAACCGGCTCATTTTTTCAAGGTTGGTCTCCATGGGGCGCTCATCCGTATCGAAAACGATATCGCCTTTGCGGGATTTTATCGTGACCGGCGTGATTTCCTCGGTAAAAAGCCCATTATGGATCGCCGCCATGGCGCGGTTGTGGCTCAAGACCCCCAGTTCGTCCTGCTCCTCACGGCTGATGCCATAAAGTTCGGCGATGTTTTCCGCGGTCATGCCCATGTGGTAGCCGTAGAAAATTTCATAAAGACCATCAAAGACCATTAAATCATAAACTTCGCCCTGGCCGGTGACTTCCATCCGGTGCCCCCATCGAGCTTTGGGAAGGGCCATGGGCGCCATGCTCATGCTTTCCTGGCCGCCGGCCAGGACCACCTCCGCCTGGCCGGTCATGATGGCGGCCGTTCCCATGGCAATGGCCTTGAGGCCCGATCCGCAGATCTTGTTGATGGTCACGGCGGGCGTTTCCTTGGGCAGCCCGGCGCGTATCATGGCCTGGCGGGCTGTATTCTGCCCCTGGGCGGCCTGCAGAACATTGCCCATGATGACTTCGTCGACGGTCACCGGCGTGGCGTCGTCATGCCAGTCGGCCGCATCCTTTTCCAATCCGATCATTCCCTGGTCTTTAAGTCTGTCCGGTCCGGCGAGCTCCATGGCTTCGCTTACAGCAGGACGCAGACCGACTTTTTTCAGAACGGCCTTCATTACCACGGCGCCCAGGTCCACCACCGGAACCGTTTTCAACGTTCCGCCGAAGGACCCAACGGCGGTACGGGTACCGCTTACAATCACAACGTCTTTCATGGCTTCTTCCTTTTTTCGATATCGTTGAACAGTTTAACCCCGCGAGCCCAGCCGCAGGCCGCCATGGATAAAATAGGTGTCGCCGGCCAGGGCTTCGTTCCGGTAGATCTCAGCCACCAGGGAAACGACCTCCTCCGGCTCGATCAGGCGGCCGATCGGCACGTCATTCAAAATCTTGTCCAGCGCCTTCTGGTTCATGTTTTTAACCATGGGCGTGCCCACGTAACCGGGGGCCACGGCGGCGCAACGAATGTTGCCGGACAAGCCCCGCCGGAAAAATTCGGCCGTGATGACTTTGGGCATTACCGACATGGCGGCTTTGGTGGAGGCGTAGTTGATCTGGCCCGCCGTCCCCAGACTGCCGGTGGAGGAAATTAAGCAGACAAGCCCTTTGCAGCCGTTGTTCACCATTCTTTCGGCACATTCCCGCACGGTGAGAAAAACGCCTGTCAGGTTGATGTCCACCACCTTCTGGAATTTTTCCAGCGCCATTTTGTTTTTAACCTTGCCGGTTTCCCGGTCCGTTGCGAGCATCAGGCCGTCCATGATGATCCCGGCAAACGGCGCCACCAGGTTGATCTTTCCAAACGCCTCGATGGCCTTGTCGGCGAGAGCGCCGCAGTCTTCTTCCCGGGTAACGTCACAGACCATGGTCTCCACCTCGCCGCCAAGTTGCTTCTTGGCATTGGCCAGGGCTTCTTCCGCGATGTCGGCCAAAACAACTTTTCCGCCTTTGGATACCCAATAGTTGGCCAGGGCCAAGCCAATACCGCCGCTTCCGCCTGTGATGACGGCGACCGAATCCTTAATTTCAAGCATTTTAATTTCTCCTTATTCTTGGATGAAGATGGAATGGTTGCTCTTCTAAACGGCATCGAAGCGCCTGCAATTTGCAGGCCATTTTTGCCGGCCGTCGTCTGCGACAATTGGGTGGACAGGAATGGGCTGGTATAAATTTTGTATGTTGCCGGTGGTGGCGGAAGTCTCTTCCGATAATTGTTTTCAAGATAAGAGAGGAGTAAAGGAATGGCCAGTCCATCGAAGCAAAGCGGAAAAATTATTTCAGCCGAAACGGCTGTCGAACTTATCAAGGACGGTGACACCATTGCCTTCGGCGGCTTTGTGGCGACCGCCATTCCGGAAGAAATTTTTGCTGCCATCGAAGCGTCCTTCCTGTCCCAGGCGCGGCCGAATAATCTGACCATCATGTATGCCGCCGGTCAGGGGGACAGCGCGACCCGAGGATTAAATCACTTTGGTCATGAGGGTCTGGTGGCAAGGGTAATCGGCGGTCATTGGGGCCTGGCACCGAACCTGGCCAAGCTGGCCATTGAAAATAAGGTTATCGGCTACAATCTTCCCCAGGGCATTATTTCCCACATGTACCGGGACATCGCCGCACACAAGCCCCGCACCATCAGCCATGTGGGCTTGGGAACTTTTGTCGATCCGCGCAACACGGGTGGAAAGATCAATTCCCGAACCACCGAAGAGATCGTCGATTTGATCGAGTTCGACGGAAAGGAATACCTTGCTTACCGAACCTTTCCGATCGACGTTGCGATCCTCAGAGGAACAACGGCGGATGAGGACGGCAATATCACCACCGAGAAAGAGGCCCTGACACTGGAATCCCTCGAGATTGCCACGGCGGCCCACAACAGCGGCGGCATCGTGATCGTTGCTGTGGAGCGCATCGCCCAGGCCGGAACCCTGCATCCCAAGCAGGTGAAGATTCCCGGCGTCCTGGTGGATCATGTGGTGGTTTCGAAACCGGAAAATCACTGGCAGACGTTTGCCGTGCAATACGACCCCTCTTTCAGCGGGGAGGTCAAGGTGCCCATGGAAAACCTGGCTCCCATGGCGATGACGGAACGCAAAATTATTGCCCGGCGGGCCGTTTTCGAGCTCCAGGATGGCGACATCGTCAACCTGGGCATCGGCATGTCGGAAGGTGTGGCCCCTGTGGCCAATGAGGAGGGGGTGCTTGACCGGTTCACGCTGACGGCGGAACCCGGCGTTATCGGGGGGCTGCCGGCCGGCGGGCTCAATTTTGGCGCCGCGACGAATACCCAGGCTATCATCGGTCAGCCGGCGCAGTTTGATTTTTATCATGGCGGCGGCCTGGATGTGGCTTTCCTGGGGTTGGCCCAGGCGGACCAGCAGGGCAATCTGAATGTCAGCAAGTTCGGCCCGAAGCTTGCGGGAGCCGGGGGGTTTATCGATATCACCCAGAATGCCAAACGGGTCATATTCATGGGGACCTTTACGGCGGGCGGGCTCCAGGTCGCTTTCCGCGACGGCCGGTTGTGTATTGAAAAAGAAGGACGCTTCAAGAAATTCTTGGAAAGCGTGGAGCACATCACCTTCAGCGGCGAATATGCCTTGAAAAGCGGGCAGACGGTCCTTTACGTTACCGAGCGCTGTGTTTTCAGACTGACCGAGGGCGGCATGGAACTTATCGAAATCGCCCCGGGCGTTGATATTGAAAAGGATATTCTGGCCCTTATGGATTTTACGCCCGTGATCCCGTCGGATCCGGCTTTCATGGATTCGCGTATCTTCAAGGCCGAACCCATGGGAATCGCAACCACCTTTGCTTAAACGGTTTTCTTCTGGACGAAAAGCCGCTTGGCCGGCACGCTAAGCCGGACAACAAATCCCGATGCCCATTAACAGGGGACTCGGGATTTTTGTCCGGCTTTTTTTGCGTGCTTGAATTGGAGGCTCTGCAGGTCAATGCCGAGCGCGCGAAAGCAATGTATCAAATGTTCTACACATATTTTTTGCTATCGTTGCCAATCCGGTAGCGCTTCATTTTTTTGTATAAAAGGGTACGGTGGATGCCAAGGATACGGGCTGCCAGAGCCTTATTGTTGCCGGACTCACTCAGTGCCTTTTGTATGGCATCCTTTTCGGCGCGCATTTGAGCCTGCTTGAGGGTGGATGGAGACGTTGCCGATTGGTTGCCGGTCTGCCGGAGATAAAACGGTAGATCGTCAAGGGTAATACTGTCGCCTTCCATGGTCGAAAGGGCCCGTTCCAGAACGTTGGTCAGTTCTCGTACGTTGCCCGGCCAATGATGATTTCGAAGGATTTTTTCTGCTTCCGCGGTCAATTCTTTTTCTCCGATCAAAAATTCATCGGCCATATTTTTCAGCAGGTGACGGGAAAGGGGAATGATGTCTTCCCGGCGCTTGCGTAAGGGAGGGATATCGATGGAAATGACATTCAGGCGGTAAAAGAGATCTCTGCGAAAAAGACCATTGCGCATCATTGTTTCCAGATCCCGATTGGTTGCAGCAATAAGTCGAAAATTAGAACGGATGATTTTGTTGCCGCCAACGTGTTCGAATTCTTTCTCTTCGAGAACCCGCAAGAGTTTTGGTTGCATTTCGATAGGCAGCTCGCCGATTTCATCAAGAAAAAAAGACCCCTTATGGGCCAGTTCGAATTTACCCGGCTTGCCTCCCGGCTTGGCGCCGGTAAAGGCCCCCTTCTCGTACCCAAAGAGTTCGGACTCCAGCAATTCGCGGGGAATAGCGGCGCAGTTGATTCTTACAAACGGGTGCAGGTTGCGGGGGCTGGCGTGGTGTATGGCCTGGGCAAACAGTTCTTTCCCTGTGCCGCTTTCCCCGGTGATCAGAACCGGAAAATGATTGGACGTGGCTTTTAGCGCTTCTTTTTTCAATCTATCGATGGCCGGGCTAACGCCAACAATACTGTCCAGCTTGTATCGGGTGGAGCGCAGGTTGATGAGTTCCTGTTCATAGAGCTTTACCTTGGACTCGAGGAGTGAAAGCTTTTTAACCAACTGCTTGATATCTCTGACATCCTTGAAGACGACCTGACCGTACACGGCGGCAATCCGGCCATCCTTGCGGATAGGAATGCGCTGGACGATCATCTCCTGCCCCTTGATTTTTTGGGCCCGATTGATTTCGGGTTTGCCGGTTTTAGCAACGATATGCATCCGGGTGTTTTCCACAATTTCAGTGCAGTGTTTGCCAATCGCCAATTCCGGCTCTATACCCAGAAATTTACCGTATGGCTGGTTGAAATGTGTGATGATGCCGTCTTGGTCGGTAACCAGAGCGCCGTCACGTATGCTGTCGAAGATGAGATTAAAGCGGTCCAGGTCCCTTGTCAGGGCCTGGACGACATCAGAGGTATTTGGATTGGAACGCATTGTCTTCATTTTGTCGTGTTCCCCGTATCATAGTAGCGTCATGTAGAATATTTGATACATATCTCCCCTGTAAATGCAAGTTGTTTTTAACGTGCTGGGAGAAGCCACCGACCTGGTCTGTTTTTCTTCGGATCAAACGCCGCCGTTCAGAAAGCCAGTCTCCTACCATCACCCCCGAGGCATGAAATTGATTGGCACCAAAGTTGCTTTTTAGCTGGAACGATCGACTAACCGGGAGCAGATAGCCATCAGGATACGCCAAAAAATCAAGCGCCAATCCGAGAAGATCGACAGGGAGCAAATCCTGCTGCTCGATGACCGCGCCTTCAATCCGGACAATGTCTGCATCGTAACCGGTGCGGCGGCCGGTATTGGTCGGGCCACCGCCATTGCGGCGGCCGTCAACAACCTAATGACGGTAGGTCTGGATGCTGACGAGCAGGAAGGCAAAATGACGCAACAGATCGCCCGCGAAATGGGTGGCCAGATGATATACCTAACCATCGATCCAACCCGGGACCGTCAGGTTGAGTATGCTCTTTCCGAGGCTGCCAAAATCGGCCAGATTCGCTATCTCGCCAACATTCCCCCATCGGTCCGCACCACGGCGGTCGCCACCATAGAACAATACGACGATATCAGCCGGCGCCTCTACCGGGCCCCTTTTTTGTTCAGCCGGCGGGTCACCGACAGGATGCTGGCAACGCAAAGCCAAACCGGTGTTATCGGGAACATCTTCTGGCAGGAAATCCAAGCGGGGCAAGGGCTGCTCGCGAACAGCCCTGTTCAGGCGCCGACTTTTTATCCGGCGCATCAAGCGGAGGGAAGGGGCGGCATCCGGTATTTCAACCTGAGCATGCGTTCCGACATGGCCGCGGCCTTGCCGGAGGCCATGGACGCCGCCAATTTGATTATGTTCGGACTTTCCCGATTTGCGGGAGCGTTTTTCAGTTCCGGCGAAGCGCGGCACGGTAGGGCCAGAAGCCGTTGAAATTGATACGTGCCCGTATCCGGGCGTGCTGATCATAGCCGGCGGCACCGCGCCGCCGTTGTCCATATATTTGCAATGTTTTGGGGAACGTTAATTCAATAAGGGAGGCAGTTATGAGAAGGTCTACATTGGCAATCGTTTATCTCGTGGTCGCTGTATTTCTGATGGTGTCCATCAGCGGACCGGCCTTTGCGAAAAAGGAAAAACCCGTTTTGTTGAAGGTTCCGAGCACCTATTCTTCTGCGCTTCCGGGGTTGGGGACCACCACGACCTGGGTCGCCGAACGGATTCAGACGGCCAGTAACGGCAGTCTGAAAATGAAAGTGTATGAACCGGGCAAGCTGATCGCGCCGTTTGAGATCCTGGATGCGGTTTCCGAGGGCAAGGTCAATGCCGGTTACAGCATTTCCGGTTACTGGGAAGGGAAAATGCCGGGATCCTCGATTTTCTCCACCGTCCCCTTCGGTCCTGAAGCCGGCGAATTTCTCGCCTGGATGTATCATGGCAACGGGCGCAAGCTCTATCAGGAGATGTATGACACGGGTGGCTATAACGTCCATGTGATTCCCTGCGGGATCATTGCTCCGGAAACCGGCGGATGGTTCAAAAAACCGATCAACTCGGTGGATGACCTGAAAGGCCTGAAAATTCGCTATTACGGCCTGGGGGGTAAAGTCCTCCAGAAACTGGGTGCCTCCGTCAGCCTGATACCCGGCGGCGAAATTTTTCCGGCGCTGGAAAAGAACGCCATCGAGGCCACGGAGTTCTCCATGCCGGCCATCGATACCCGTCTGGGTTTTTATAAAATCGCAAAATATAATTATTTCCCCGGCTGGCATCAGCAGGCGACTCTTTTCGAACTTCTTATCAACAAAGACACCTGGAACGCGATGAGTGAACACCAGCAGATGGTTCTCGAAGTTCTCTGCAAGGCGGCGACCCTGGATGCTTTTGCTTACACGGAGTCCATTCAGGCCAACGTAATGAAAGAGAATGTTGAAAAGCACGGCGTGCAAAACCTCTATTATTCCAAGGAGCTCCTGGCGGCCTTTGAGGGCGCCTGGATGGAGGTCGCTAAAGAACTTTCCGCCGAAAGTCCCATGTTCAAGAAATCCTGGGAAGATTTGAGCGCTTTCCGGGAAACCTACAATCTGTGGGAAAACCACGCATTTCTGCCGCGCGGTCTCGACAAGTAGGCGGTTATGCAAAACGCGCGAAGGCTTGCTGATAACAGCGGGCCTTCGCGTAGTGAAATCAGCCCGGAGACTTCACCGACGATCTGCCGTCAGGCCGGAGGAGCGGTTTGCCTCTGGCAGATCGGCTGGAAAATTGACTTCGGGCGATCAAATCAAAGGGGGTGTTGGGCTTCAAGGCTAGCACCTCCTGATTATCGGAGACAGTCAACATGGCGTTAGAGACGAAAGAACCGTCCAATCGGTTTTGCGACACCATCGACAATTTTATAATGGGGATCGGCCACGTCGTGATGTGGTGCAACGGCATCCTTATCCTGGTGATTATCCTGCAGGTCGTCCTGCGGTACGGTTTCGGCCACGGGATGGTCAAGCTGGAAGAATTGCAGTGGCATCTGTACGGCATCGGCATCATGTTCGGGGCTTCTTACGCGCAGATCACCGACACCCATATCCGGGTGGATATCATCCATTCCAGACTATCGCCGCTTTGGAAAAAACGATGGGATCTGTTCGGCATCATTGTTCTGCTGCTGCCTTTCCTGATTGTCATCTTCCACCAGAGTCTGGATTTCGTTTACGAATCGTTTCGTGTCAACGAGAGTTCGGATGCGCCCCTGGGGCTGCCGTTCAGGTGGGCGATCAAGGGGGTGGTGCCGGTGAGTTTCGGGCTGCTGATCATTGCCACGGTTTCGCGGGCAGTTCGTATTTTTGCCGCCCTGAGGAAAGGATAAGGTATCGATGGAGATCAACGACTATTTTGTCATCGCCATGTTTCTTTCATTTATCGGTCTTCTTTTCACGGGGTTTCCGGTGGCCTGGGTGCTCGGCGGCGTTGCCGTGATTTTTACGTTTATTGCGATGATTGCCGACACCTGGTTCAACACCATGATCGGGCTCGACTATCTTACCCTCGGCATGTCGGTCAACCGTATCTATAAGTATATGGACAACTGGGTCCTGGTGGCCCTGCCCATGTTCATTTTCATGGGCTTGATGCTGGACCGATCCGGCATTGCCGAAAAGATGATGAAATCGATGCAGGAATTGTTCGGCAAAGTCCACGGCGGCCTGGCGATCACGGTGACGCTGATCGGCATTATCCTGGCGGCTTCCACGGGCATCATCGGTGCTTCTGTCGTGCTTCTGGGGCTGCTTTCCCTTCCGGCCATGAACAGGCAGGGATACTCCAAGACCCTTGCCCTGGGGACGGTTGCCAGTTCGGGAACCCTGGGCATATTGATTCCGCCCAGCATCATGCTGGTCATCATGGCCGACCAACTGGGCCTTTCCGTCGGGGATTTGTTCATGGGGGCGGTGTTGCCCGGTACGATTCTGGGGGCATTATACATCAGCTTCATTTTGATTTTCTGCTGGATCAAACCGGAGGCCGCGCCGGTGGACCCGGACCGACGCCCGGTCGAGTGGCGCATGGTGCTGGACGTGCTGAGAACGATCATGCCACCCGCCATTTTGATTGTAGCGGTCCTCGGCTCCATTTTTGCCGGCATCACGACACCGACGGAAGCCAGCGGTGTCGGGGCTCTGGGCGCCACCATCCTGGCTGCCGTAAACCGCAAGCTGAACTTCAAGGTAATCGTGGAGGTCATGAAAAGCTGTTTCAATACCACCGCTTACATTTTTGCGATTTTCCTGGGGGCGACGACATTTGCGCTCGTGCTCCGCATGCTCGGCGGCGACGAGTTTATCGAACGCGCCCTTACCGGCATTCCGTTTGGGCCTTACGGCGTCATGGCGGTTATCCTGGGGGTGGTATTCATGCTGGGTTTTTTCCTGGACTGGATCGAGATAACTTTGATCGTTTTGCCCCTGATTGCGCCGGTGGTTTCGTCCCTGGGCTTCGAGGTCAACGGCTACGGCGTCATATCGAATCCCGAGCTGCTGTGGTTTGTCATTTTGATCGCCGTTACCCTGCAGACCTCCTTTTTGACGCCTCCCGTCGGGTTTGCCCTTTTTTACCTCAAAGGCGTCTGCCCACCGGGCGTCCAACTGGTCGACATCTACAAAGGCGTTGTCCCGTTTATCATTCTACAGTTGACGGGACTGGTCCTGATAGCCATCTGGCCGCAACTGGTGGTCTGGCTGCCGGCGGTCGTCTATGGGAACTGAACGGTGTTAAACGCGTTTGGCGTTTAACACCTGTCGGAACAACGCACCTTTTACAGACCCAATAAAAACCATCGGGCCGGGCACGGATCAGGAATCCATGCCCGGCCCTTTTTCCCGTCGAAGGGGTTTCGGCGATCACGGCAACGAAAATCAGCAAACAGCAAATATTGGAATATATCTTGCAACTTTGGGGGGCGCGCAATAAGGAACAACACTTGCGCTTAAGCTATATGGGACCGTTCGAATGGCCCTGTCCGTGGCAGGATGCATGCGATGCATTTGACATTCGACCGCAAACCTTTTCTGAAATGGTTGCCGCGGTTGGCTGGCATGCCAAAAACTTATTGCGTCCATAGGGGCTTTTCCTAACCAAGGAAACCAAGATTATGTGGCTCAAATATTCAACATGTATCAAAATTGCTACGAATTCATTGTCGAAAACAAGTATCGTCCATCACATTCCTCCCCCTTTAAGAAATAGCGATACAAAAAATTAGGAGATTCATGACCACCATGGCGGTGGTGCATTACGGATAAAATTGTTTGAGCGATTAATGAGATAAACATCAAAACTTCAAGGAGGCAGCTCATGCAGCGCAGAACATTTCTCAAACGTCTGGCAACCACATCGGCCGGCCTGGCCCTCACCAGCGGTATGGGGGCGGTGCCGCGCAATGCATACGCGAAACGCAAGAAGCAGGATTTCGGGGAAATCAAGAGCCTTAAAGTCGAATGTATTTCAGAAACCAGCTGGTTCGACAACCCCACGCTGGGCAAGGACATCAAGGCTGCCGGCGGCATTAACACCAATCAGTATGATGTGACCTATAACGAGGAAAACCTCGGCGGTTATGCGGCGCTGATCGAGGTCGAAGCCCTGGATGGTAAAAAAACCAAATATTTGCTGGACAGCGGCTGGAGCAACGATTGGATGGATTATGTCTTCCAGAAAAGCGGTGTCGATAAAATGCTACAGAACAAAGAAATCGATACCATGGTGATTTCCCACGATCATATCGATCATTATTTCGGTATCGAGAGTACGCTGAAGCATCAGCCGGACATCAAGATGTATTTCCCCTCCACGTCGATGAAGAAAAGCTTTGAATTGCTGAAGGGCGCTGATTTTTCCAGCACACCGGGCTGCCCGAAAAATGCGCACCCCCACACGGGCGAGCTCATCGTTACCAAACCGGACCAACTCTACAAATTGCAGGATGGCGCTGCGGTGGTGTTTTTCGATGCGCCGGCGACCCTTCAGGTCCGGGGTGAAAACGTCATGTATTTCAAAATCAAAGATAAGGGCTATGTGACGGTGACGGGTTGCTGCCATCCTGGCATCCTGACCCTGATCAATTACGCCCGCCGTAATTTCAAGGACGGCAAGAAAAATTACGGGTGCTACGGTGGACTCCACATTTCGCCGTTTGAAAACTGGGATCCGAAAATGGATGACATCATCGCCGGGGTCAAACAATACGACATGCAGAAAATTGCCTGTAACCACTGCACCGGCTGGATTTGGGCTGAAAAGGCGGTCAAAGCCGGTCTGCCCATCGTGCCGGGCACCGATAAATTTCTATCCTACAAGAAGGTCGGCACCCTGGCCAAAGCGAATACATCGAATGTTTATACCGGAAATGGGGATACGGTTGTTTTTTGACGACAGGGCTGACCGGGGCGATCGGTTCCGGGCTCTGTGGCGGCGGACCGGCCAGGTGGCTGTCCGTCGCCTTCCGTCAACATGAAGCATTGGAAAGGCTGGATACATGGGCACGCAAAATATCAGGCAAGGTTGGTTAGCTGAAAGACAACTGGCCCCCCGCTGGAATGTATGGGCGTCGGGTTTGCTGAATCTGGTGGTTCTCGCCGTTACCGCAATGGTGGTGTGGTGGATCTTTTTTTCAAATGGCGGTCCGCTGAAACTTTACACGCCCCTGTTGGGGTTTTCCCTTGTGATCTGGGTATTGCTGGTGATCATTTGGCAGACGGAATATTTCGATTACTGGCCCCTCAAAAGACCTTATCTGGACGCAGCGCATCCGTTGCAGAAGGGGGGTATCCTGACCGGCATTGCTCTCGGGGTCTATTTCGTTTTTATTTTCGGCATCATGTTCTACATCATTGGGCGTTACGGCATTACCTATTTCAACTGGAACAGCCTGACCCAATATGGGGAACTGGGGCAGGATGTCATGTCGACCCGTGAAACGACTTCCTGGGCTTTTATTTGTCTGTCGGTTCCCTTTTTATGGCTGACAACCGTTTTGATGGTCGGAGGGGACAAAACCGCCTGGCCTGACAGTCTGCAGCCCGGTCAGGGTCTGGCCAACTGGTTGCTGATGGGGCTGCTTTCCGTTCCGCTTTACCTGGTGTTTTTCCATCCCCATATCGGTTCGATGTTTTATCCAGCCCAGGTATACGCAGCCGTACCCCCCTGGTGGAAAGAGATCGCGGGAACGAATAGTGCGGAGTACGGCCTGGGCATTCTGTTCTGCAGCGTGATTGTGATTTTCATTACGCTGCAGCTTTGGGAAGGTCGTCCCTGGAATCTGGTGAAAGGGCAGCCCTGGAAGTTTATCGCTGTTGTTGTCGGCGGTTTGTTGCTGGGGTTCCTGTTTTTCAAGATTCAATTGGCTGTCATGGACTATCTTTGGGACGAGGCCTATATCGGCGGCCAGAATGAATATAACTACGGCTGGCGCTACAGCCACACGGTTACCATGGGCAACTTCATTCTGGTGCCGGCCATCATTCTTGGCACCTATTTCGGCGAGGCATTTTCCCGTTTGGCGCCTTGGCTTCGCGGGCTGACGATGAGTGTGCTGTCGGTCATCCTGGGGCTGCTTTTCGCATGGGCATATTATGCTTGGGCGCCGGTGCTGCTCGGTGTTTGTGAGGGCGTATCTCATCCGTCCGAAAACCCGTCGGCCTTTCTGGTGCTGCTGATTGTCCTGCTGAACATTCATGACGCCTTTATGGATAAATGGCCAGGCTATCGTCTGGTGGCGCCGGAGGATCTCCAGAGATGACTTCATGCCCTCATTTGGACCCGGCGCGGGTGATCGAGGAAGTATTTTATACCGCTCTGCACCGCCTGTTTCATAATGAGGGCGCCCGGTCGCATTTCGGTTTTGACCACATCAATGCCTTCAGTCTCTCCGATGGTTTGCCTGGATGGCATTTATGGTTCGACAGCCGCGCCGGGGCCTTCCAGATGTCTCTGATCTCTGCCGATTGTGGGTCGTCTGGAAATCAAGACTCGCCAGAATGGATAACAGGGCGGTGGATGGTACGATATTTTCCTGCGATGGACGAAACAGTCCTGGACAGGTTTTCCGCCATCGAAAATCTGGCTCGACTGGGCCCATTGTTCGATGCCACCGGAACCCCGACGCCGGCCGGACAAAAACAGCTGCATAGGGATTTGTTTGTGGTGGGGTATGTGGATGTCCGGATCGCTCCGGATCGCGGCTTCATCGAAATAGCCGGCATATCCCAGGACCGGTGGCGTGAAATCCGCCCTGAAGGGTTATACCTCGGCAACGAAGGGGAGACACCTGTGGAAGTGGTTGCCCCCGGTGGCTTCGACCGCAACGTGCCTGGCTGGGAGCTGACATTCCTGTTCTATGACAAGCTGCTCTGCAGCCTCTGTCATGCGTATGGCAGTTCCCCATGCTTTGCCATCGATGCGAATCGTCCTGCCTGGCAGCAGGAAGTTATCGGAAGGCGGCAAGGCCGTCCCATTCCAGATCCGGAGGCGGCAACGCATCTTATGTGCGTGGGGTTGCCGCTTACGTCTGGTGCTGATAAGCGCAGGCTTGCCGACATGACATGCGAGGATGCCGGCCAACGCCTGAAATCGGAGGGATGGCGTATTGCGGAAACGGTGACCGACCCCGACCATTCCGCTTCTGTATTTGTCAATCCATTTTGGTGGTCCATAAGGGACCGGATCTTCACACCCCCCCATGGAGCAGAGGGGCATATGTGCTGCTACCACGACCATTAGTTAGTCCGCGAGAGAGACGATGAATCCGAAACGACGCAATTTTCTAAAAAAATTCGCCCTGCGCAATGCTGCCAAACTGGCGGGTGAGGTCTGCAGCGCCTATCGGCAGGGGGCTTCCGAAGCCGCCTATTTCGACTCATACACCTCCAGCTATCCCCTGGTATCGGAGTACGCCAGTTTTATCGACGAGGAAGTGGAAGCTCTCGGCATTGAAACCGAGGGTAAGAGTGCTGCGGAAATAGCTGAAACGGTTTATGCGAAGCGTCATCATTCTGAATGAAGGTGGCGTATATGCCCTGCGGGCGTGTGCGCTCCTGGCCCCATTGCCCCTCCAGTTTTTCGACGGCGGCGGGAAGGCGAGGAAAATTACCTTCGGGACGCCATCCATCGATGGGCATGGCGTGATCATTTCGATCTGACGGTATAGAAAAATCCAAGTGCTCGTGTCGTTCGGAACGCCTTCTTTTTGTGATCCAGGCACTGCGGCATCTAAGATCGTTTTGCGTCTTGAAATTTAACACGCCGCCATCTTGCCAAAATTTTGGTGCCCTGCGAATTCCCTCCACCACAACGGCCCTAAAAAACGATAGAATTTTTCGAACGCGACGAATCCCAACGGGCCGCATGATGTAAGCGGCGTACCGGTTTGGCCTAAACATGCGCGTACGCGCAATCTTGTGGGCGCTTCAGAACGGCAAAGGAATGATTGATCGTCATGGGGATCTATTGTATGCCAGTTCAGATCAAATGGTTGGCGGGGCCGCGATGAGAACCAAAATTGATGAAATGCTCATGGAGAATCCATCCGCAGCACTGGAACAAGAGACCCAGCGGCGCAGGGATGCCGAAAAGAAGCTCGAGGCGTTTAAGGTTGTTTATCGCAGCCTCTACGACAAGGCTTCGGACGGTATCGTCCTGTTTGACGACCGTGAAATCATTTTCAACGCCAACCCCACCTTTCTCCGGATGCTGGGGTACCGCTTCGAAGACATCCAGGGCCGAAAAGTTACCGACCTGATTCATCCCGACGACCTTGAAAAATTGCCATCCCAGATCAAACGGCTGCTGGCCGGCGAGGCCGTTACCATCGAACGCCGGCTGCACCGCAAAGATGGGGGCTACATTTGCTTCGAGCAGAGTGTCAAGCGCATCAGCGAAAATGTGATCATGGCCTTGTACCGTGACGTGACCGAACGGAAAAAGGTCGAAAACGAAATCCGCGCGGCCCTGGACTCGGCGGAAAGTTCACAAGAACAGCTAGAGGACGCCCTGAGCCGTGTCAATACCATGGCCATGGAAGCCGAGGTGGCCTCCCTCGAGATGAACCAGATTTTCAACGCCACCTCGGATGGCATCTGCGTTATCCACAAAGACCAGCAGATATCCAGGTTCAATCGCACCCTGCAGGACATGATGGCCCGCATGGGCTTTGAGATGCGCAAAGGCAACTGTGCCGCTGTCTTTGGGCATGACCTTTGCGGCACCGACCGATGCCTCATGGAACGCATTCTCCAGGAAGACCAGGATCGGGTCGAGGAAGAAATTGAGGTGGTCACCGCCGAGGGGGGCAAGCAGACGTTTATTGTCAGTGCCCAGCCCCTGCTGGATCTGACCGCGGAAACGACCGGGGTCGTGGCAACCTACAGGAATATCACCGACCGGAAATTGATCGAAGAAGACCTTCGCCGAATGGCGACCACCGATCCCCTTACCGGAGCCTTCAACCGCCGGGAATTCATGCGGCGCGCCCAGGAGGAAATCGATCGGAGTAAACGTTACCACACCCCCCTGACCCTTCTGATGATCGACATCGATCATTTCAAATCCGTCAACGATACTTATGGCCACGACGCCGGCGATGACGTGCTCAAACAGATGGTGTCCGAAAGCCAGACCCTGCTGCGCGGGTCGGATCCGTTCTACCGGCTGGGCGGCGAAGAGTTTGCCGCCATCCTCACCCACACCCTGCCCGAACAGGCTGTCCTGGCTGCGGAACGGCTGCGCAGAGCCCTGAAAGCGCTGACGGTTTCAACCTCCGGGGGTGAGATTCGATTCACCGTCAGCATCGGCCTGGCTTCGATGGATCAGGGCGGTCTTTCGCTGGAACAGATCATGAAGAAGGCCGATACGGCCCTTTATGAAGCCAAGGACCGGGGCCGGGACCAGGTGGTCATGGCCCGCTGATTCTCTCCTTTTCAACCCTCAAGCGCCTTCTATGCTTTTGGTGCCTTTGCGCCCTATCAGCGTTCGCAGCAAGTCCATACTGACGGTTTCGCTCCTGCGGTCCCGATCCAGATCGGGATTCCAGGTGGATACGGACACCGCCGCGACGCGCCCGGTTTTTGCCAGGTGTCCGAAGACGGCGTGTAGGCATGCGGCCGTCGGTCCCCCGGCGGCCGGGTAGTTCTGGGCCGGCGATTCTTCCAGAGCCACCACATCCACATCGAAATGAACATAGAGCGGACCGTCGGGCAGGTCGTATGCCAGGAGGTCGCCGGGGTCTGCCAGCAAGGTCACCTCTGATTGGGCCAGTGCGTCTGCTTCTCCGGGATCCAGATCCCGTGCGTCCGTCAGGATGACCTGGTTTTCAGGCAGCAGAACCAGTCCCACCGCCTCCGGCAGGGTGAGGTCGCCCCGGCCCACCATCATGGCCAGGGGCATGCCGCCCAGAAAGCCGCTGGGGGTTGTTTCCGGGGTGTTGAAATCGCCATGGGCGTCGAACCAGATCAGGGCCGGATCGATACCGGACCGCTGCAGCCCGGCCAGTACGCCGATGGCCGTACAGCAGTCCCCCGCAATGCTGACCGGCCGCCGGCCCTGGCCGACGGTCTTTTCAACCCATCCGGCAAGGCTTTGGTGCACCGCAGACATCCTTTTCAAGCAGTCGGATGCGGACAGTATCGGCTGGTGGACGGTCCAGCCCGGTTCCACCAGGGCTTCCAGGCCGGGTACGGGATGGTCGAGAAAAAGCGGGGTGAGGCAAACATCATTGATCATGGGAATGTCTCCGTGACAGGCGATTTTCTTCTCAAGCTTTCATCAAACCGACCAATAATACAAAACATCAGACCGAAAGCAAACGGTTGCCAAGCCAATCTTTTTTATTTTGACTCCCTTATGTGATTACTATAATAGATGCGGCTGCGTTAACCTACCTGTATCGATGTCGGTATGCAAACGAGCGGCGCCGCTATGCTGGCCGCTTTCAATTCAACGACGGCCATTGCAACGAGGAAGACGATGAATAAACAGCGCCTGCTCCACCGGATGCATTTCCCACTGTCACTTGCTTTCATCCTTGCTTTGTTTCTGACAGGTTGCCTTTACGATGCTTACGAGGTTTCTTCACCACCGCCGGATGACCCGCCGCCACCGACACCGGCCCTGAGGACGGTCGATGAAGTGGATGCGGACATTCATCGACTCAAGCAAAAAATCGAGGACATGAAAGAATTCGAGAACCAGCAGCGCCAGATTGCTGTCATCAACGACGTGCAGAACCATAAATCCAGGGGATGGATCAAAGGGGATGGCAAACCCACTTATGAAGATCTGGCCGACCAGGCTTATGGACAGGCCGCGGCGGCGGAAAAAGAAGTCCAGCGGCTCGAAAGGGAGCTGGCCCGGGTGGAAAAGGAGAAGCAGGCCATTCTCAACGAGTCCCGGGGCTGCTTTCCCCCCGATACGCTGGTGCAGATGGACGATGGATCTTTCAAACGGTTCGAGCAGGTTGTGCCGGGCGACAGGGTGCTGACCTATGATATCGGCTATGATCAGGTGGTGAGCCGGCCTGTACTCTCCCTTTATACGGTGGAAGCCAACCATCTGTACACGATCAACGGTGTATTCAGTACGACGGGGGGCGAGCGGTTGCTGACGCCGGACGGATGGGAGCGGGTACGCAATCTGAAAGTGGGTGATGCGGTCTACGTGGATGGGCGCATGATGAGCATAACCGGCATCGACTATCGTCAAGAAGACCGGATTTTGCACAACATGCAGGTTGACGACACCCATAATTTCTATGTGGTAACCTCCGATGGCGATCGCTATCTGGTCCACAATTCAAGCGGCGGAGGCGGTGGCGCAAAATAATCCATCGTCTATCTAAACCCCAACCATCGTATTTGACCATTGGAGTGTCGATCATGCCGAATCATCGCTTACACCTATCGCTGGTTTTACTGCTGCTTCTGTTGGTACTGACAGGTTGCGCCGGGTTTATGGAGTCGGTCCAGTCGGGCATGTCCAAAACCACCAATTATTTTAAAGCCAGTTCGGCCGAGACCCGCGGCGACCATTTTTACCAGGTCAAAAATTTTGCCGCGGCAAGGAGGGAATACCGAACGGCGGCCGAGGCGGGTGGCGCCTACGGCCAGTTCATGCTGGCGAACATGTGCCTGGCCGGAGAGGGGGGCAAACGTGATCTGAAGCGCTACCTCTATTGGATGGAGCAATCGGCGGACCGCGGCTATCCGCCGGCCAACTATTTGATGGGAATGGCCTACATTTCCTCCGATGCAGGTTTGGCCGTAGGGTATTTCGAAACAGCGGCCCGTGCAGAACATGGGGCTTCGATGCATATGCTCGGCCTGATGTATGCGAGCGGCACCGGAGTTGAACAGAGCGACCTGGAGGCCCTGCGATGGTTTCGACTGGCAAAGGCCCAAGGGGTGCGGGTGGAAGAACGGTTCCTGTCCATTTCCGGCATCCAGGCCTACAAACGGGAGGTCAACCGGGGTGCCGCCCAGGCGCGCCGTAACGCCCTGGCCCGGCAAAAACTGGTGCGCGAGATTCAGCAGATCCTGACGGATCTGGGTTACGAGCCCGGCCCCATCGACGGCCTCTACGGCAGCAAGACGCGCGCTGCCATCCAGGCCTTCCAGCGTGAAAATGACCTGGAGCCGAAAGGATCCGCTACGGCCCAGGTCCTTGAGGCGCTTAAGAAGGCGCTCTAGCGGTTACCGAAAGATGGCGCATCAACCAATGCCCGGCATAGTGTAATAAAGGAAAGCCGGGCATTTGCGGGTTGCCCTCATTCATCAATTTGGCAAGCCAATAGACATCACAAGGTCAGCCCGGCACCGTTCGGGTCGTCATGTCCTATAATCCTTCCACCGAGGCGCCCGGAGCGTCCAGCATGCAATTCATGTCGTTGAACAGGGCGGCCATACGTCTTCAAAAATTTTCTCTTCCGTGCCGCCTTTCTGTTTCAGGTGTCTGAAATCTTCTTCGGTCGCCTTGCAGGCATTCCGGGTGGTTTTAATGGCCAGAAGCAAAAGGGATAGGGAACCCTTCTCTCTCATTTGGAAGTCCGCACTTGACAACCGCCTGTTTTCTTGACAAAAATCAGGACACGTCCAAAAAGTTGACGATCCCGCAATTACCATTCTTGGCCGACGGCCGAATCATACATGGCGTGCACGCAAGCCTTTCGATAATTGCGCCGGACCTGCACGATGGAATTTGAAGTCGAATATCTCGGCTCCTTAAGGGTACCTTTATGGAATGCGCTCACTGCCGGTCTGCGAATCTGGACAATGCCAGGTTCTGCAATCAGTGCGGTTATCCGTTGGAAAAGACGGCCTGTGACGATTTCTCCTTCCATGTGTTTGACGACAACCTTGCCAAAATTCAACGCTACCTGCCTCAGGGGCTGACCAAGAAGATTCTGAGCCAGCGTGACCGGATCGAGGGTGAGCGTCGGCTTGTTACGGTCATGTTTTGCGACATGGAGGGCTTCACACCTCTGGTGGAGCATCTCGGCGCCGAATTGGCCTATCTGTTCATGGATCAGGTTTACGAGATCCTCATCCGACAGGTTAACGATTACGAGGGCACCGTCAATGAAATGACCGGGGACGGGATCATGGCCTTGTTCGGGGCCCCCATCGCCCTGGAGGAGGCGCCCCAGCGCGCCCTGTGGGCAGCCCGTGCCATCCACAGGGAAATGGCTTTATTCAACAAGACCAAGATGGACGCGAATACCATTCGCATGCGGATCGGGGTTCATTCCGGGCCGGTGGTGGTGGGAACCCTGGGCAACGACCTGCGGGTGGAGTTCAAGGCGGTGGGGGATACGGTCAACCTGGCCTCCCGCATGGAGAGGCTGGCCGAACCGGGAACCACGTGCGTGACCCGTGAGGTGTTCAAACTGACCCGCGGGTTGTTTGAGTTCGAAAATCTTGGGCGTAAGGTGGTCAAGGGCTGGGGTGAGAACATTCCCGTCTACAAGGTGCTGCCCGGCCATCAGGACATTCACCGTCCGCAATTGGGTTCCGAACGTTTGATTTTTTCCAAGATGGTGGGCCGTGACAGCAAGCTGGAACTGCTGGAGCGGCACGTGGTGAAAATGACCGGTGGTGAAGGCGCGATTGTCAATATTATCGGCGAGGCCGGTATCGGCAAATCACGGCTCATGGCCGAACTCAGGCAGCGGACATCAATGCGGCAGGTCAACGTATTGGAAGGCCGGGCCATATCCATGGGACGCAACCTGCCGTTTCACCCGGTTGTCGACATCCTCAAGCAGTGGGCCGGCATCGGGGATGAGGATGGCCGGCGGGTGGCGCTTACCAAACTGGAGGCCGCCCTGCAACCGCTCTTTCCGGGAAAGATCGGGGAGGTGCTGCCTTTTCTGGCAACCCTGATGGGCATGAGCCTGCACGTTCCCTACAGCGATCGGTTAAAGGGAATCGAAGGCGAGGCGCTGGAAAAACTGATTCGTAAAAGTTTGCGGGAGTTTTTGATCCGGCTGAGTGAAAGGCGGCCGCTGATGGTCGTCGTCGACGATCTGCATTGGGCCGACAGCAGTACCGTCGATCTGCTGGAATTTCTCTTCCGCCTGGTCAAGCAAGCACGCATTCTTTTCATCAATCTATTCCGGCCCGGCTACGAGGAAACAGGGCAGCGGGTTTTAAATACGCTTCAGGAACATCTTGCGGTTTACCAGGTCGATATCCAACTGGAACCCCTGGATGGCGGCATGAGCGCGACCATGATCACCGACATGCTGGATCTGAAGGGGTTCAACCATGCGGTTGTGAAGCAGATCGTCGAGCGTGCCGGCGGCAATCCCTATTTTATCGAGGAGGTCGTCCGTTCCTTCGTCGACGAAGGGGCGGTCATCCTGCGGGACGGTCAGTTCAAGATTACGGACAAGTTCGGCCGCATGACCATACCCAACACCATCAATGATGTGCTGATGGCCCGTATCGATCGTTTGGAAGAAGATGCGCGGGAGTTGCTCAAAATCGCCGCGGTCATCGGCCGCAATTTTTTCTATCGGGTGCTCGTGGAGGTGACCGGTTCGGCGCATCGGGTGGATGAGCGTTTATCCTACCTTAAAGAAACCCAGCTTATCTATGAAAGAGAGCGGCGTGATGAGCTGGAATACCAATTCAAACATGCCCTGACCCAGGAGGCGGCCTATGCCGCCATTCTTCCCCAGAAGCGCAAGGCCCTGCACTTGAAAGTCGCCCAGGCGATTGAAACGGTATTTGCGGAGAAACTCTACGCCTTCTACGGCATGTTGGCATACCACTACAGCCGCGCAGAGGACCTGGAAAAGGCCGAAGACGCTTTGATCAAGGCCGGCGAGGAGGCGCTCAAGTCGTCCGCCTCGAGTGAGGCGCTGCACTATTATCTGGAAGCCCTCAACCTTTATCGGCAAAAATCGGGCCGGTCGGCCGATGCGGCCAAGGTGGCGCTTCTGGAGAAAAACATTGCCTTGGCCTTCTATAATCGCGGGCAGTATGAAGAAGCCATTCAATATTTCGATCGGTCACTTGACGTCTTCCTGGGTAGGACGCCCCGGAATATCGCGACATCATGCCTGCGCTTCACCAGCAGTTTCATCCATTTGCTGGTGGCCCTTTATCTGCCGATTCTAAAATTTAAAAAGATACCGACTACGGATGAACGCGACGTCATCGACATCTACTATAAGAAGTGCCAGGCTCTGATCGTTATCTACCCACGCCGCTGGTTCATTGAGTCTTTTTACTTCTACCGGCATTTTACGAAGTTCAACTTTGCCAGGATCCCCAATGGGGCAGGTGTTCTCGTGAGTGCCAGCGCCATGTTTACTTTTACAGGTATTTCCTTCCGCTTGGGCCGGCGCATCCTGTCCGTGGTGCAAAGCCGTTTGGCTACCGAAGATCCCCGCCAGAAGATCACCTACGATCTTATCCAGACAACGCTGTATTATTTCTCGGGAAACTGGGGGGCGATCGACCGCCCCAATGACCAACTGGCCGAAGCCTGCCTTGACATGGGCGATTTCTGGGCCGCCTCGATGCACTTTTACTGGCATGGTTTTCCCCTGCTTTTCCAGGGCAATCTGGACGGGGTACGACATTGCATAGGGCGCCTGGATACCATTTCGGAAATATACGAAAATGACTTTTCGCTGTCGTTCAAGCAATTGTTGAATGCCGCCCTGCTGATGGAAACCCGGCGATTCCCGGAGGCCCTGGAAGAAATTGCGGCGGGGATCGATGTCGCCAAGAAAAATCGTTCCGGATTGTCTTTGGTCCATTTCTACGGATGCCAAGCCCAGATTTATCTCTTGCTGGGGAATCGTCCGGCGGCGGAAGAAGCCCTGGCAAAAGCGGATGCCCTTCAGCGCGAGCAGGAAACCGTGCCCTGGATGCTGTCTGTTTTCTGTCGCAGCCAAGCCGAGTTGGCCCTCTATCGTTTGCATGGGGCCGTCGCATCCAACGGCGACGGTGAGATGTTAAAGCAGCGCCTGAAGGCCCGCACGACCTGCCGGGCATTGATGCGGCAGACCCGCAAAGTGGCCCAGCACCGCACCGAGGCCTGCCGCTTGATGGGAACTTACTACTGGTTGACACGCAGACCCCGGCCCGCCCTGAAGTGGTGGCGTAAATCCATAAGGGTCGGGGAACAATTGGGGGCACGGCTCCAATTGTCGCGGACCTATTGTGAAATCGGACGGCGCCTGTCGGAGGAAAACACCCCGGTTACCATGTTGGACGGTATCCGTTCCCAAGACTTTTTGGAAAAAGCGGACACGCTTTTCCGCGAATTGGGGCTTGAGTGGGATTTGCAGTTGTTACGTTCGCTCCGGTCAGGTAGCGATACGCCCGCCCGCTCGATACAGGCAGCGACCGGGTAATGCTGACGCAACACCATACACCCTGAATCCACCGAACCAAATGGCAAAAAGCACAGGCATAGCGAAGGCCGACGCCGGCCCTTCGATTCGCTTCGGCCCAATCGTCTTGAATGAGGCCTTGAAGTCCTTTCGCCATGAAATGAATGCGGAAATCATGGCCCTGCTGCGGTCGTTGCCGGAAACGGTGCATACGGATACCGTTGTTTTCCTGATGCGACATTTCGGGACGCCCTGTTTCCCGCGATTCGACTATTTTCGCAACTACTATGCGCCATCCTGGTCCCTTCTGTATTGGCTTCATCGGGAGTACAACCACGCTACCAGACCGGCACCCCAGGATCTTCGTGACGCAAATACAATTCATGCCATGGCCCTTTTCATGCATCCTCTCGACGATCACCTCAATGATGGCCAACTGCCGGCGAGCCACCTGAACGTGCTCATTCGCAGTCAGGCCTGGATGCGGATGAACCTGGCCGCCGCCCGGCTGGCGGCCGGGATTGCGGATGGCGAAAGACGGGTGGCCAATTTATTGGATGCCTATTATGCCGCCATCGGATCTACGCCTGCGGACGAGACGATAGACGGCTACTGTGGCCATTTCCGTGCGCAAATGGCCACGGGGCTCATCGCCCCATCCCTTTTGGGAAGCAAGCTGGGGCGTGACGATGATTTCGTCACCACCTTGCTGGATGCCTACGCTTCCTTCGGTATTGCCTGGCGGTTGATGGACGATCTGCAGGATTTCGAGAGCGATATGGCCAGCGGGAGCCATTCTGCCATTTACTTCGGTTTGCCGATGGCAAGCCGTGGGTTGTGGGATCTTGCGCCCCGGGATCAGGACCAGGCCCACGATACCCACATCCGATCGGTTGTCCGTGACCACGGCATCCAGGAGATGATACGGGATAGAATTTGCAGTGAATTGACCTCGGCGGCATCGAAGATGGCTCGTCTTCGGCTGGAAGGCCTCGCCGAAGAAATTCGTAGCCTGGCCACGCCCCTCATAATGGAATCGATACGCTGATGAATGCCGTTGCGGAGACCCGACACGACCCGGCCTACAGGGCAAAGCCTCTCGGTATCGAATTGACGACACGCTGCAACAGCGCGTGCACCCACTGTTTTGCCCGGGCCGGTTGGGCGGAGGAAGCCTGTTTGGCACCGGATCTCGCCCGGGCAATTTGTGCCGAAGGATACCGGGAAGGCTATCGGCAGCTGCATTTGACGGGGGGCGAGCCCCTGCTGTGGCCATATCTCATGGACCTTCTGGACCATGTTTTCACCCTGGGGTACCAATCCGTTTTTTTAAACTCCAATGGCATGCTGCTGACCGACGCCGTGGCACGGCATCTGGCGCAATATCCCGGCCTGGCGCTGTCGGTGAGCTTGCAGGGTCCGGAAACGCTGCATGACCGCATGCGTGGCAGAGGGGCCTACCGAGGGGCGTGCCGGGGAATAGCGGTGGGGCTGGAGGCGGGGCTGAGACTGTCCCTTTTTACCGCCATCGGCCGCACCCTGTTACCCCTGTTGCCCGCGTTTGTTGCGGATGTATACGCAAAATTTGGCGCTATCGAACGGTTGACGTTGATCCAGATGATCGCGGTCAAGGAAGCGCCGCTCGATTTGTGTCGGGAGTTGTTGACGCCAGAGGCTTTTCTTCGACTCATTCGGATGGTTTCGGCGTTCAATATCTGCGGCTATCATATCCATGTGCTCAACAATCCTCTGGTCAATGTGGCGGCGGCTCGGTTGGGGCTGCCCATGATACCACGCTCCTACCCGCTTTGCCGTCCGGGTAAACTGATGGTTCGGGCCAATGGCGACATGACCCTGGCCCATTCAACCGGGAAGCGTTTTGGAACGTATACGGCGGGCATGATCGGTGCCGTCCTGTCCGACAACCGCTACGCAAAGGCAGTCGCTCCGGATACGGTTGACTGTCCGACCTGTCGATTTGTTGCGCACTGCCGTGAAAACGGTATGCCGCAACCCCCCAATGAAGCCTTGGATATGGTCGGGGAGCCGTTTTATTGCCAACGGGCGCTGGCCCTCATCGATCAACAACGCGGCCATCGGCTGCGGCAACCATGGGATGCACGTGGTTTCCAAGAATAACGTGTGTTCCAATTATCCTCAACGGGGCATGGCCCCCACAGAAAAGGAGAAGAAAATGGCAGGTATTCTGGATTTTTTGACGGATGTCGGTGGTGATCGTGACTTATCAGGAGAATTTGTCCGTATCGTAACGAGTCCCGACTGCACCCAGCAGGATCTTGCGGATTTTTTTGCCGCCCGCAATTACAGCGATGTGACGCCGGCGGACGTCGACAAGATCCTGGCCCAGCGGGAGAATATTAAACGGGACTTCAACGTCCCGCCCAACGTCGATTACTAACGCAGCCGAACCGGGTCACAGGAGGTCTTCCGGTGGTTGATTTTTAAAACACAGGTTGGCTTCAGCCGGCCGGTGGCCCGGCGCCGTAAAAAAAATGGATAACCGGCGGGGACCGTTTGGAAGGGTTCCCCCATGGCCGTTCGGCAGACCCGTCAGTTCCGTAAGCGGAATTGCCAGCGTTGAGCCCGTCGGCTCCGTTTTCAACAGGCAGGACGCCTCATCCCAAACCGACAGAACCGCCCCCGGTGGACATGGATGCATGCTGACGTTCAGCTGATTTTGGGCCAGGTGCGTTTGCAGCGTCAGTTTCTCGGGCGCATGTGTCCAGACGGGCAGGGTCGGGTCGCCGACGACGTGATAGATTTCCAAATGCTTCTGCGTGTTGGCGTTGAACCCGTGGGCCAGCAGGAGATAGGCTTTGGCATAATTCATGATGTCGCCGATACGGCTGTATTTTACCGGGAACCCGGTAGTCGTTGCGGGGAAGCAACGGATGATACCCGGCCAGGCGGCGTCGAACAGGGCCTTGATCATGCTGTCATTGCGCCACGCCCCTGACAGTTCGGTGGCGGCGATCAGGGTTGGCGCGCCCCCATTCAAGGCCAGTATCTCTTCGGCAAAGCATTCCCGGCCGCCGTCAAAGCTGCCCGTGCGACAGTTGATGCTGAAAAAAACAGACGGGCTGGGGACCTGGACGCGGGTAAGATCGGCTGTTTTCAGCGGCGGATTAAGCCAACCGAAGCGATCGCCGTGCCCCCTGTGCCCAATGACCAGCTGACCTTCATCGATCAAACGGATGAGCTCCCCGGTGGCAACGGCGGCATCCGCTTTGTATATCAGTTTTTCCCTGACGCGCGGCGGCACGGGGGTGCCGTCACAGTACGTCCGGGGTGTGCGCGTGTTGGATACATAAACGCAGCTGACGTCGAACCCCTTTGACGCCATGTGCCCGCGAACCGTCTCCATGGTTTTCAGATAGGCCTTGTTGGCGCATCCGTCCTGGCAGCCCCCGTCATCGCGATCTTCGAAATAGGCGGCCACGGCCATGCGATCGTAGTATTGCGGATCGTCCGGAGGGGTTTGTTCATAGCGGATGATTTGCTCCACCACCTGCCAGCCTTCGCTTTCTTCGGCGGCGGCGATGCGGCCGCCGGCAATCCAGGGCAGCAGGCATTCCGCCCCCCGGGCATCCCGATGGGTAAAGTAGTAAAAGTCGGTGGTATCGAACTGGGGGGTTGCGGAAGTGCCGGGACGCTGCCGCTCTTCGGTGGGAATGACGCTGATATCGCCGAAGAGCAGAACGTATCGCAGGGGTGACAAGGGGACCTTGCGTTGCGAGCGGATATAGGCTTTGAGCCGGGCCACCTGTTCTGCCCGGGGGGTGTCGGCATTTCCAGTCGCGATAATTTTCGATAGGGGGACCACCGCTGTTTCCAGGCCGCATTTCTGCTTCCAGGCCTGTAATCTGCGCGCCGGGCCTTCAAACACATCCCCGCAAATGATCAAAAATTCCGGAATAGCAGGCCGGTGTGCCGGTGTGTCCATCGGCATGAGCGGCAAGGCGCGTTTTTCGAAATATGTGCGCCCCGGATTGAAAAGAAAATTGCCGAAACCCTCCAGGTCATGGGCGCGGTCCTGATAGCACCATGCGGGTACTTCGCCGGTCTTGGTTCGGTCTTGGCCGGTTGCCGTTTCGGCGGACAGTTCGATCGAAACGACAATATTGCTGTAGCCATGCAACCGCTTGCGTACCGGGTTGTACTGCATCGGCCGGACGTGAATGCCGAGGACCCGGTAGCCGTCCATATAGAGCGGCGGGCTGATGGCGACGGTTTCAGCCGGATAGAATTTATCGTCGTCATAGGTGGCCCGGTTGAATTCGTAGACCCAGGCATTCTGGTCCCGATCGTTTTCCTGGGCGGGTTTGATGTGGATGTCGTCATGCTTTTGAAGTCCGGCCGCTTCCACCTGAACCGTGTAACGGTATCCGGCCGGAATCTGGAGAAAGCGCCCGAAGGACGGCAGCAGCGGCTTGCCGCTTTCCGAGATAAAACCGGCGCCGGCAATGCCGATTTCATGGTGAAAGGCGGATTCGAACGGGTCTTCCTCGGGGGGCATGGCGACGGTCCGATCGGCAAAGCTGAAACCGGGAAACACATAGGACAGCCTGATGGTGCTGTCCTTGAAGGTGAACGTGACGATGGGTTTCGTGCCGTGCCGGGCAAGATCGAACGTCTCCGAAAGCCCCTGCGCCTCTAACGATCTGATATGGGCCATACCACGCTTCTCCTAATGCTATCGGTGTTGGTGCGCCTATAGGCCGGCGGAAATTTACACGCCGGAGGTCTCACGCCTTAAAACAGCAGCAATTGCCACCCCCGGGCCTGATACCAGTCCAGTGTTTGCATTTCCGCGCGGACCAGTTCCGGCGGCAGGCGGGGCGCACGCTCCGCAAGATTGCGCTGCATATCCGGAACCAGTCGGCGCGCCAGGCGGCGATGATCGAAGAAGCGCTTCATCATCTCCCGTGCACCGGTATTGTGGTTGAGGTGGGTTAAATAACGCCGGGGCGACCGGAGGGCGTCATCGGGGTCGACGTAGGTCTTGGAATCGAGGGACCAGCGGAACCAATCCTCCAGGTCATTCAACAGAAGTTTGATCCGCCACTTTTCCGGATGGCAATGCAGCGCGCTGCCGGGCAGCAGATGCAGGTTTTCGATCCAGTAGATAAAACCCCCGGCCGCGACCACCTGGCGCAGCATCTCCTGGGTTTCCTCGAACTCGTCCGCCGTTTCGCCCGGCAGATTGCAGATCCAGGACGTTACGGCCAGTGCGCCGGCATCGGCAACCGCTTTGACACTTTGCAGGAACCGGCGGGTGGGGGCCTGTCGTCCGACACGCTGCAACACGGCGTTGGAGCCGCTTTCGCACCCCATGGTAAAGCGATAAAAGCCTGCCGCCACCATTTTACGGAGCAGGTTTTTGTCCGCAAAGAGAACGGGATGGGTTTCCAGCTCGAAGGCCATATCAAGATTTTCGCCCATGATCCCTTCGATCAGCTCCCGCATGAAGGCCGTGTCCAGAAAATGGTTTTCCCCGAGAAAGACGCTCTGGATGCCATGGGCCCGGTAGACGTTCAGCTGCTCCAGAATCCGGTCGATTGTCATCGTCTGAAACGCCCTGGGGTTGATGGTCCGGTTGTTGGCTACACAAAAGGCGCAGGTCTGCGGGCAAAGCCCCCGGGAGATATTCATGAAGCTGCGCCGGGACCAGGCCACCCGGCCAAAAGGGGGCGCATCCGGGTTGATGACCGGCATTTCATCGAGCGCCAGCAGGTTTTCGGGACGCGGCGGGTTGCAAACCGGCCCGCCCCCGGGGTCTCGGCTGGCCACCCCGGGAACGGTGTTCAGGAAACCATGGTTTGGTGTTTTGGCTTTGGCGACGATGGTTTCGATGGTTTTTTCACCCTCCCCCAGGACGACACCATCGATGCTGGGAACGGCAGTCAGGATTTCCTGCCAGCAGGCACTCGCCATGTAGCCCCCCGCCAGAATCGTGCTGTCGGGGAAGAGATGGCGGTAGATGTCGGCGATGCGCGCTGCGCCGGCGGTGTAAAGATAAAAATGCGACTGGATTCCGCACACCCGGGCCGGATAGTGGGTCAATACGGTTTCGATCGGATTGTTCAGCGTATCGATGGAAAGCCCCAGGCGCTGCAGGGCCTGCATTTCATGCGGGAGATGAACCACGCGCACGTTCAGGCCGCGATCATGCAAATACTGGGCGATATGGATGATCCCCAGGGGGATGATCATGGACAGGTCCTGAACCTCCCCGGTGTCGGGGCCGGGAATGGGTTGGCCCTCTGGGGTGTAGTCGTAGTGGGGAGAGATCAGGATCGCATCGAACATGCCGGCTGCCCTTTTCTTTTTTACGTCATTGGTTGGTTGTGCATGGAAACCCTTTAGACCATGGAAGCATTGAAGCGCGAAGCCGATCGTGTGGAACCGATAGATTCGTTCGATTGCACGATATTCGGGGCCGGTTCGGCCGGCCGATCAGGTGCGTCGTTGACAACGCCGTGTTTCCGGGGCACAAGGTGTGCGGCGGCGGTATCGGGCTGATTCGGTTTTATACGATCCGGGCATCGAACTCAACCACCCGTCGTTGTTGCGCAATGATAGGGAATGGCAGCATGTTAATATAGGTATTTCATGAAATATCCGGGTTAAGGACATATGGCGAACAACCCCTCAATCCTGCTCATCTATCCCCCCGTGGCCAAGCCCTGCGAGCCGCCGGCCGGCGTGGCCCGTCTGGCCCGGGTGCTGCGCGCCGGGGGCGTGGACTGCCGGGTCTACGATGCCAGTCAGGATGGCCTTCTGGCGCTGCTGCAGCTCCCCCTGGAAGCGGAAGACACCTGGTCACACCGGGCGTTGATCCACCGGGAAGACCACCTGGCGGCCCTGCGGTCCCCGGACCTGTATCGTCAGGCGGATCGCTACAAGCGGGCCGTCATGGATGTCAACCGGGCCCTTCAGCTGGCGGGACAGCCCGCCGGGGTCGCGATTTCTCTGGCCAATTACGGGTCGAAGGATCTTTCGCCCGTGCGCAGCCGGGACCTGCTGCGGGCGGCCGAAACGTTTGAGGCCAATCCGTTCTTCCCCTCCTTTTCCAATAAATTGACAGCGTTGTTCCGGGACCGGGAGCCGGCCATCGTAGGTTTTTCCATCAATTTCATGAGCCAGGCCCTGTGCGCCTTTGCCATGATCGGATTCATTCGCTCCCGTTTTCCCGCCACCCGCATCGTGTGCGGCGGCGGTTTGGTGACTTCGTGGATGCACATTCCCGGCGTGGGCAATCCGTTCCAGGGCCTGGTGGACGACCTGGTTGCCGGGCCGGGGGAAGCGGCGCTGCTAACCATGGCCGGCGGCCATCCGCCGGGAACCGATACCGGTCCGTCCTACGATTATGCCGCCTTCGACCGGGCGCGTTACCTGGCGCCGCGGCCGGTGCTGCCCTACAGCACCTCCCGGGGCTGCTACTGGCGCAAGTGCGCCTTCTGCCCTGAAAAAGCCGAAAAAAGTGACTACCGACCCATGGCACCCGCCGCTGTTGCCGACGACCTGGCGGTTCTGGCCGGGGCATCGCGGCCCCTCATCCATTTTTTGGACAATGCCCTGTCGCCCCGCCTGCTGGCGCACCTGATCGACAATCCGCCCGGCGCGCCCTGGTATGGATTCGTGCGGGTCACCCCGCATCTGGCCGATCCGGATTTTGCCGCCGGTCTCAGGGCCGCGGGCTGTGTCATGCTCAAGCTGGGGGTGGAGTCCGGCGACCAGGACGTTTTGGATGCCCTCTCCAAAGGGGTGGACATCGCCACCGTGTCCGCGGTGCTGAACAATCTCAAAACCGCCGGCATCGCCACCTATGTGTATCTGCTTTTCGGCACGCCGGCCGAAGATTTGGCGCGCGCCCGCCGGACCCTGGACTTCACCCTGGCCCACGCCCACGCCATCGATTTTCTCAACCTGGCCGTCTTCAACCTGCCGGCCTACAGTGAGGAGGCCGCCGCCCTCCCGACCGTGCCCTTTTACGACGGCGACCTCTCCCTTTACCGGGAGTTCGCGCACCCGCAAGGCTGGCAGCGGGATCAGGTGCGGCGTTTCCTGTCCGGGGAGTTCAAGAAACCGGCGCCCATCCGCACCATCCTGCAAAATGATCCCCCGTTTTTTACCTCCAACCATGCGGCCTTTTTCCGGATGAGGCTCTGATCCCGAATCTAAAAGCGTCATTGGGCTAAGATTGATGGTCACGTGAAAAGTTTTTAATCTGTCATTCCGGGCTTGATCCGGAATCTCTTTCATTTCATACCGTGTGATACACGAGATGCCGGATCGTGTCCGGCATGACAGACAAAAAGGGATTATTTTATCGTCGTTTGACGCATGCGCTTGTGCCGGAATGACGAGGAATGCTGCAGACGTGGGGACGAAGAAGCGTAACCCCGATATTTATCCGCTTCTGGTGGCTCGGGCTTTTTACAAAACCGTCTAAGATTTACCTTGAGATTGCGTTAAGTTTCCAATACCTACACACAGGCCCATGCTTGGTAACTTTTTTCGAAAGCCGCTTTATTCATGACCAGACGCCGCAACCATCATTCCCGGTCTTCGCGATCACCGGAGAAAATACTGACCGCCCTGGTGGCCAATGCCAAGGGGGAGATCATCGACCTGGAGGGCTTTGCCGCCGTGGGCATGGACGGCCCCCTGCTGGCGCCCCTCACCACCCGCACCACCCGGAAGATGCCCCACGGCAGTGAGTTCATGTTCCTGCCGGACCGGCGGCCTGTGGTGTACGACCTGGAGAGCGATGCGCTGGTGATCGTGGAGGAAAATCCGTTTGCCCCGGGCGAGCCGGTGTTTCCCGTGGCGGCCTTCAACTCGCCGGGGTACATCATCACGCAACTGTGCGCCTACGAAGAAACGCCGGACGCGAATTGCCTGCCCCTGTTTTCCTACGGGGCGGTGGGCTGGCACGACGGCGCGTTTTTCACGGCCGTGCAGCAGGTGGACAAGGAGCGGCGCCAGGATCTGCGGCTGATGCCCCTGGAAAAGGTCCGGGGCGGGGTCCGGCATTTCCAGAAGACGATGGCCGGCAACCGCCTGCGCAAGCACCTGGAGAAATGCGCCCTGGAGTATGGCTGCCCGGCGGCCAAGAATTTTTTTATCGGTCGCTGCGAAGCGCCCCTGCCCAGCTCCCCCCGGTGCAATGCCCGCTGCCTGGGGTGCCTGTCCCTGCAAAAGGATTCGCCCGTCCCCTGCAGCCAGGACCGCATCGATTTCATGCCGAGCCCGGAAGAAATTGCCGAAGTGGCCCTGGCCCATTTCGAGCGGGTGCCGGACGGCGTGGTCAGCTTCGGCCAGGGCTGCGAGGGCGATCCCCTGCTGGCGGCCGCATCCATCGAGCCGGCCATCCGCCGGATCCGACGGCAAACCGATCGGGGCACCATCAATCTGAACTCCAACGCCAGCCTGCCGGACACGGTGGCGGCTCTTTTCGACGCCGGCCTTGACAGCATGCGGGTAAGCATCAACAGTTTGCAAGAGGCCTGCTACTTGGGCTATTTTCGCCCCCATGGCTACCGGTTCAGCGACGTGATGGCAAGTGTGGACCAGGCCCTGGCCCGCGGCGGGCACGTAGCCCTGAACTATCTCAACCTGCCGGGCTTTACGGACACGCCGGAAGAGTACGCGGCTCTGGCGGCCTTTCTGACCGAACGCCCCATCCACCTGATCCAGTGGCGCAACCTGAACTACGACCCCCTGCGGTATTACGCGGCGATGAAGGCCGCGGCGGAACATGGCGAACCCATGGGCGTGTCGGCGCTGCTGCGCAAGATCCACCGGCGATTTCCGGAATTGAAGTTTGGGTACTTTAACCCAGCCTTGAAATAGTATCCGTCCAGAAAGCGTACCTTGCGGCCCCGGCCGGCGTTCTCGCTCTTTGGAAATCCTCGACGTAGTTTATCTACGCCTGTGGTTTCCAAAGAACTGCGGCCTTGGCCGAAACCAAAATCTACCCTTTTTGGACGAATACTGTGCGTAGTTACAGAAAAAGGCGATTACGACGATGCTTCATAACAGAACGGTGATCTGCAACAGACGGTAGATTGCGTTCCCTGGCAAGGCCCGAGCGATTTTTCAACCGGAGGAATAGTGCACTATTTCGAGGATTGAAAACGAGCAAGAACGCCGCCAGGGGGCGCAAGATGCCGCCTGTGGCAGATCACTCACAGGAGCGCACCTATGGAATGGATCGAAGCCAAGGTCGATTTCGATGCCCCCACCTCGGTGGCCGCCGAAGAACTGATTGCCGACGTGTTCTACCGCTTCGGGGTCAAGGGCGTGGTGGTGGACGATCCCACCATGGAGGCACCGATCGGGGACGACGTGATCATCGAAGATGAGGTGCGGCCGACGGTCAACGCCGTGGGCGGGTATTTCCCGGCCGCGACCTTCGACCAGGCGCAGCGGCAGGGGTTTGAGAAAGAATTGAAGGCGCTGAGCCGGCAGATAAGCATGCGCCATCGTATTTTTTACCGTTCCCTCAACGAGGAGGATTGGGCCGAGTCCTGGAAAGCCTTTTTCTGGCCGGATAAAGTGTCTGCGACCATCGTGGTCAAACCCACCTGGCGGGACTATCAGCCGGCCGGCGATGAAAAAGTGCTCGAAATCGATCCGGGCATGGCCTTCGGGACCGGCACCCACCCCACCACGGCGTTGTGCATTCAGCTTATGGAAAAGCACCTGCAGGCGGGAGAACGCCTGCTGGATGTGGGCACGGGGTCGGGCATTCTCATGGTGGCGGCTTCGCTGCTGGGGGCCGCCGCGGTGCACGGCATCGACAACGACCCGGTGGCGGTGGAGGTCGCCCGCCGGAATCTGGCGCTCAACAACTTGCCGGCCGATGCCAGCCGGGTCTGGGCCGGGGATCGGGTGGCCAGCGTGACCTCGCGCTACGATCTCGTGGTGGCCAATATTCTGGCGGAGGTGATTATCGGTCTGCTGCCGGATATACCCGGGCTCCTGGCCCCGGGCGGCCGCTTTATCTGCTCGGGCATTCTCCAGAGCCAGCAGGAGGACGTGACGGCCGAAGCCCGGAAATGTGGATTGGATCTGGTGGAGGCGCTGGAGCGTGAGGAGTGGGTGGCGTTGGTATTTAAATAAAGAGCGTCTTCCATAGCGCTGGTGGGGCCTCGAGGGGGCGAGGGGTCAAGGATTCAAGGGGTCAAGGGTAAGACCAATTTTAGGAAGGCACTTGAGGCCAACCAATCTGCGGGAGGAATCTCAATTGGATAAGAGGATTCGGGGGTTGAGAATTTAGAACCCCTGGGCTAAATTCCCTTCGATCAACTGTGGCGCATCCAATCCTGTTCATAGGGAGGGCCGATTGTCGGGACTGACCGAAATACTGCTGATTTTGCTGATCATCGTCGTGCTGTTTTTTCTCCCCCGCATGGTGTCCCGGTCCGCCCCGGCCGTGCGCAAGGCCCCGCCGCAACCCCTTCTGAAGAAACTGTCCGGCCGCTGGCGCCTGGCCATCCTGGCCTCGGTGGTCTGGCTGGCGGCCACGGCCCTGTGGCTGCAGCCCTGGGTGGGCAACCAGAACCTTTTCGTCGGCCTGGGTGCCGCCCCGGTGATAGTCGGGTGGGGGGTGGTTTGGGTGATGGCGGGGTTTCGGAAGCGTCGGTGAGAGCTGCACCGACGCAGCGCCTTTTTCCTCGCTTCTTTCCGCACAAAAAAAGCAGTCTGATGACGATCCGTCGTTAATACCCTTTCTGGCGATGGAATATGTAAACCCGAACACCTCATGAAATATTCGGGCTGAGCAGCCTCCCTTGCCAGAAAGTCCTTACCGTAGAACGCCAATAACCGCCCGGATAATTCGCGCATTGACAGCAGGAAATTGACATCTTTATCGATCGTGTTATTGTAATACCAAAGATCTATCGATGGAGGTGTCGTATGCAAACAGTTATCGTTTCTCCAAAATATCAAGTGGTTATACCGAAAAATATCCGGGAAGCATTGAAACTTCGGCCCGGGCAGAAAATGCGCGTGATGGCGTATGATGGACGCATCGAGCTGATACCGGATCGGGATATTGCTGAACTCAGAGGATTTCTCAAAGGTATCGACACGCGCTTGGAGCGCGAGAAAGACCGGCTATGAATATCATCGATTCTTCCGGCTGGTTGGAATATTTTTCCGACGGACCCAATGCAAACTGTTACCTGCCGCCCCTGAATGATCCGCCGTCTCTAGTCGTTCCCGCCATAACCATTTACGAGGTTTTCAAGGTCGTTCTCAGGGAGTCTTCCGAAAATAGTGCCCTCCAGGCGGTTGCCGCGATGCAAAAAGGGCGGATCGTCGACCTTACCGCTAAACTGGCGATGGAAGCTTCGAAGCTGAGCCTGCGCCACGATCTGCCCATGGCCGACAGCATCATTTTGGCAACGGCGCAAGCATATGGGTGTACCATCTGGACGCAGGACGCCGATTTTCAAGACATCGACGGTGTAAAATACTTTCCCAAATAGAGAAACTTAGAAACTTTCATGTCCCCGCGCGTCAAAGAGAAGAAATCCCCAAACCTTTCAAAAGCGTACAAAAGCTCCCCTCGAAACATGAAAAGGGCGGTCCGAAGACCGCCCTTTGTCTGTTCGTACTATGGCAAAAGGATCTGTCAGGCCGCTACGGCCGGTCGGCGGCGTGCGTGCGAACGGCGGTTCGCTGTGCTCGTCGCGGATGGCTTGCGCTGGGGCCAGGGTTTGCGACTTTTAGCGGCCCCGGCGGGGCGGCGGTTGCGGCTGGCCGGGCGCGGGGGACGGGCGAATTCTTTATTCCGTTTAGGCGCCGGGGCCTGGTAGTCGAAATCATCCAGGTGGCGGCGCTCCAGGGGGCTTCCCAGGAGGCGTTCGATGCTGCGCACCATGCCTTTATCTTCCTGGGTGGCCAGGGTGAAGGCGTCCCCGGTGCGGGTGGCCCGCCCGGTCCGGCCGATGCGGTGGATATAGGCCTCGGGCGTGTCCGGGATGTCGTAGTTGATCACATGGGAGACCCGGGTCACGTCGATGCCCCGGGCGGCGATGTCGGTGGCCACCAGGATCTGGAAGGTGCCGTCCCGGAAGCCGTCCATGGCGGCCTTGCGCCGGTTCTGGGACAAATTGCCCTGTAGTGAAGCGGAGCGGTAGCCGGCCTTGCCCAGTTTGACGCCAAGCTGTTTGGCGCGGTGCTTGGTGCGGGTAAAGATCAGCACCGATTTTGCGTCCGTGCCGTGCAGGAGGTTCATCAGCATGGCGGTCTTGAGGTGTTGGGCCACCGGATAGAGGGCGTGGTTGACGGTCTCCGCCGGAGCGGTGCGCCCCACCTGGACGGTCACCGGTCGGGTGAGGACCTCTTTGGTCAGCCGTCGGATTTCAGGGGGCATGGTGGCGGAAAAGAGCAGGGTCTGGCGCTCACGGGGCACCTGGGCGACGATGCGCCGGATGTCCGGGAAAAATCCCATGTCGAACATCTGGTCGGCCTCGTCCAGCACCAGCACTTCGAGCTTTTTAAGGCGTACGGTTTTCCGTTCCATATGGTCCAGCAGGCGGCCGGGGCAGGCCACCAGGATGTCGATGCCCTGCCGGAAGCGGTTGATCTGGGGATTGATGCTGACCCCGCCATAGGCCGTGGCGCTTTTAAGCCCGGTCTTGCGTCCCAGGAGGCGGATGGCCTCGTGGATCTGCTCAGCCAGTTCGCGCGTGGGGGCCACGATCAGGGCCCGCAGGGTACCGCGCGGGCCGCCTATCAGGCGGTTTAAAATCGGCAGCACGAAAGCTGCGGTCTTGCCGGTGCCGGTCTGGGCCAGGCCCATGACGTCCCGGCCTTCCATGACCGTGGGGATGGCCTCGGTCTGGATGGGGGTGGGGGTGGTGTAGCCAGCGGCCTTGATGCCGGCGACCACACGGGGGTGAAGGTCAAATGAATCGAAAGTACTCAAAAAGGTATTCCTTTGGTTGTCGCGTTCCGCACAGAAGCCTACTCAAAAATTTTGTGCGGGCTTCCAATAAAAAAAGCCCCGGATGCATTCCGGAGCTTTACGATGATGTCGTTTGTTTTCCAGGAACAGCGGTTAAAGATGGGGGTACAATACACCCGCCGCAGGGCGTTGTCAATCTTGACGATTTCGTAAAAGGTCCGACATCTGTGTTACGCGTATCTCTCGTCACTGCGGCGTACGATTAGTACGCCTCCTTCCTCGAAATTCGCAAGCCTTGATCTCGAACCTTTTACGAATCCATCAATTTTGCAAATCGAAATCGAAATCGCTATCGGGATCGCAATCGTAATCGAAATATTTAAAAGCTCGATCCCGACCCCGATTTTGATAGCGATTTCTATCCCGGATATTTAAAGTGTTCGCGATGTTCATTGACAAGGCATCTGTGGCGCCGCTGTACGCCTGTACCGCAAGCCGCTGATAACGCGGTCAATGGGCATTTCGGGCGCGCCCGCAGGGTGAAACTTTTTCTATGATTCTGGAAATCGGCGAAAGGTACAAAGGGTCACCTGAAAATCATACTCCGAATAGCGTTTATACCCTTGGATAGTTACATAAAATTTATTGTGTAGAAAAAATTTCATGAAATGTGCAGGTTAGAGGCTGAGACCCAACCATTATTTCTGGCGCGACCTGAAATACCGTCGTTTCGAACAAAAGTTCCTGGGGCTCGGCATCTGGTAGGTTCGTAAAAAGCCCCAGACCATCATGCCCGTGAAAGCGATAGCCCAGAATGAAATAAAGGTGTAAGTCATCACAATAATATAGAATATCCGGCAGGTATGCTTTACAAGTAGTACCGAACATGTTAGCTATGTCTCATTAGTTCCTCTGCAGTTTAGCCGGCCAACATCCCGCATGCTTGTGTGCGCGCCCTGCGCACGTTTTCAATAGATACGCCATTTATTTAATTGATTAAAGACGCTCCTATAAAACCCCTAAATTCGTTTGACAGAAGAGAAAGTATGGTGGTGTTGAATCAGATTTTTATCCTGATTAGGAGCGGGTTTCCTCAAATAGGATGGAGCTATGCCTATAGTAGGTCCTTTAAAGCCTGAAATTCTTGGCAGGTTAACAGCCATACAAGCGGTCGAAACCTTCAGAGAACTGCTTTACTGTGAGGCGCGCCACGCTCGAATCAGAGCGGATGCTATAACCATTTCGACCAGGATCAACGATCCTGACGGTGGGATTGATGCCCAATTCAATTGGTCAGGCGATTTGCCAACTGACACCTTTCTCCGCTCTGGGCGGACCGGCTTCCAAATCAAAACTGGCACATCTTTCAAGCCATGGCAACAGCAGGCAATGAAGAATGAATTGTTAACTCCAACAGGGGAATTGGAATCCGAGGTTCGAAGGACCATACGAGATGGTGGCACATATAGTCTACTCTGTTTCGGTCATGACTTCAGCCCTGAACAACGCAATGATATTCACAGCCACATCGTCGGAACTCTGGCCGAATTTGGTTTCGGCAACGTTGCTTCACGCGTAGAGGTGTTTGGCCAGGCCCAAATCGCCGGATATATTCAGCGCTATCCTTCTTTGCGCTTAACCCTTATGGACGGCATCGACGACCTTTTCCTTTCTGTCGAAGCCTGGTCACAACACGCCCACATGTGTAATGAGTTTCTCCCATCCGAAGAGCAAACCAAGCTCATGGATCAAATTAGGGAGCACCTGCGCGGCGACACTAAACACCTTCGCATATTAGGCGAACCTGGTATCGGCAAGACCCGGTTGATATTGGAGGCTGTAAGGGTTGAAGATATTTCTCCAGACTCTATTTATGTAAAACATGGTGAGGAATTTTCCAAATCCGGCCTGTTCAATGAAATCATTCGATCCGGCATCGACTACCCGCTCGTCATTGTTATAGATGAACTCCCTTCACGGGAGTTGGCGGAAATTTGGGCGCACCTCAAACATATTGGCGGTGCCCTGAAATTGATCAGCATTGATCATGGCCCTGATCGCAGCCATGATTCGGAGATCCAAATCATCAAAGCTCCAAGTCTACCGGACCAGACCATTCGTGCCATTCTCGCCAGCCATGTCGGCGACCGCCATGAACTATCGCGTTGGGTTGAGGTCTGTGAAGGCTCCCCGCGCGTGGCCCTGGCGGTGGGGGAGAACCTGGCCGCAAACCCGGGCGATATACTCCGGACACCTGCCACGGTACCGGTTTGGGAGCGTTTTCTGCACGGCTACGCTCGGCATGCCAGCCTTGAGGCCCAGCAAACAGCTAGAGTGATGCGACATCTCGCCCTATTTGCGCGATTCGGTTTCGAAAACCCGGTAAGCAACGAAGCTGCATATATTGCTAAACTGGTTGAGAAGGCCGACCACGCCGTGACTTGGGCAATTTTCCAGGAGATCGTCCAAACCATGCGTGACCGCAGAATATTACAGGGCAGCCACACCCTGTTCGTCGTCCCAAGAGCGCTTCATATCCATCTGTGGCGCGAATTTTGGCGTTGGCATGGCTGTGGCTTCGACTTTGTAGTAACCTTTACCGAAATGCCGGAAACGCTCCACGGATGGTTTATGGAGATGTTTCGTTACGCCCACGATTCAGAGGCCAAACGGATCATTAAGGACATTCTTCGCCCAGACGGCATTTTTTCAAACCGTGAATTTTTAGGCTCCGAGAAAGGCGCCTCCCTTCTAGATGCACTCGCCGAAGCCGAACCGGATGGTGTACTTGAGTTGCTGGAGCGTACTCTCGGCAAGTGGTCGCCCGAAGAATTGGTGGCCAGGAGGGCCATTCACCAGAAATACGTCTGGATATTGGAAAAATTAGCAGTGTGGCGTCCCACCCTGTTCGGTGCTCTCAGATTGCTTGCCAAAATAGCTTTGTTTGAGAAAAGCAATAACGTCAACAATGCCGCTGGTACACTTTTCTCACTGTTTAGAATCGGTTACGAATGGGCAGCGACTGAGGCTAGCCCTGAGGAAAGGCTCCCTGTTCTACTGGAAATGCTCCGTTCAAAAGATCTTGAGATGCAACGCCTTGGGCTTAAGGTAGCGGTTGCGGCATTAAATACTTATGGTGGCTTTCGTACTATCGGTCCCGAGTATCAAGGAATCAGGGAGCGTGCCAATCTCTGGAAGCCTGTAACCTATGGCGATTGGTTTGATGGGTATCGGCTCTATTGGAACTGTCTGATTGACGAAACTCGTCAATGGGCTGATGATCTTAGGAGCGAAGCAAATTCCGCTATTTTAAAGGCTGCGGGAAAACAATTCCGTGTAAAACCCCAGGTTGAGCCTGTGTTAAATATAATTGAAAGGTTGGCCGAAGACACAGCCACTGATCGCCGAGAACTCAATCATTTTATAATCCGCCATGTGGGCCGCTTCAGAGATAAGGACAATCAAGAAATATTCCACCGGCTTCGACGCTTAGATGGAAGACTTTCCAGACAAAACCTTCAGACCCGGTTTCGGCGCTATGTCTTGGACACTACCTGGGATGAATGGGGTGATTATGGAATAGATAACCAGAAAAACTCAAGACCAGCAAAGCTCTTGCGGGCCTTGGCCGGCCGTATTGCGAGAAACCGTGAGACCTTCGAAAGCCTTGTGGCGCTGATTGCATCAAGCACATCTGATACCGGAGCCCTCTTTGTATTTGGCGAGGAAATATGCAAAGCTGATCAAGATTTTCGCTGCTTGGATGCCCTATTTGCCCACTGGAGTAGCCACGAACACTCACAGGCCGTACGCGGCTACTTTAGCGCTCTCAGGAGGCTTAACCCCGAACTATGGCAAGACAAGATCCAGCACCTTTTGCACCATGAAGAAACTGCCACTCGTGGCGCTGAACTCGTTTGGGGCTCCGGTTTTAATGACCAAGTTTTCGACGTTTTTTTGCAAAGCTTCGAACGAGGCTGGTTTAAAGCTAATTATTTGAAAACTCTAACATTCGGAAAAACATGGCAGTATTTGACCCCGGAAAAGATTACCCGACTTCTTGAATTGATGCTGCGACATAACGATCGAGAAGTTGCAGGTATCATGGTCGAATTGTTAGACTGGATTCTTATGGATGACAGTTGGCATATTGACTCTGACTTGCTCTTCCAGATCGTTACGTCCCCTATAAATTTTCAGGATGGACTGGATCATATGCACAACTATCACTGGAACAATGTCTGTGACAAAATGGTCGCTGTAGATCAACAAAAGGCCATACTCTTGCTGGATGTGTTGCTTGAACAGATGAGGACGAATTATAGTATAAGCTACGACCACTACACGGCACCATTGATGATAAAACTCTGTAACAGCCGACCAGATGAAGCTTGGGAGATAGTGGAAAAACATTTACTCAGTGCAGCGCCAAAATGGCGTAATGATGTACTAAATTGGATGAAAGGCGGATTAGGGTTTTTCGGAGAAAAAGAAACTCTTTCTCCACTTGCAGTATTTCCATCGGAAAAGATTTTTAAATGGATTGCGGAAAATCCAGAAACTCGTGCACCAATGATGGCACACGCTGTTCCAGGAAGCTTGGAAGATGAGAATGGAGGAGCGGTTACCCGTCATCTGCTCGAAAAATATTCTGACATTGATGGAGTTAATTCCGGTATAAGCGCAACATTTCACTCAGGAGGATGGACTGGTCCGATGAGCCAGTATCTTCGCAAAAAACGAACATTACTCAGAAATTGGCTTAGCAAGGGTTATGAGTCTCAGGTTGTTAACTGGATAAAGCATGAGATCGGAGTCGCTGACGGTGAAATTGATAGAGCGGAGATTTCTGAAGAAAGAGAAGCTTGGAGGCGTTAAAGCCTAAGAAAGGAAACGTAAGGGGCGCCTCTCAACATTCAACAACAGGGGTGGAGTTCAGGTCGCCTATAAAATATAAGCTTTTCGCAAACCATTTCTAAGCGTTTCGTATATGAAAACGATTTACAATAGGATCAATCGGTCGGTTCAATCGGGCCAGCCCAAGCCAACTAATAGATTTCACTTGTAATTGTTTCTAAAACCACCATAAAATGATCTCTATAATTGCATTTTTGAACGAATAATCTGGGTTGATTTTTTCGCTCAGGGGCAAGCTGCCGCTGCCTCAAGAAGGGTGTGTGTGCCATGCGTTTGCTGATCTGGTATTGTGACCGCTTTGGATGGAACCCGGCCATGAAGACCCTGGAGGATGCCCCGGAGGCGCGTCCCATGACCCACGAGAAGGCGGTCGTGGTCTTCATTCACATGGAACCGCACGACGTCGATGAGGGCAGCTCGGCCGAAACCAAGCTGGTGAAAAACGCCAAATGGGCGGCCCGGAAATGGGAGACGCAAAAGGTCATCCTGCACTCCTTTACCCACCTGGGAGAGCGCAAGGCGGACCCGGAGGCGGCCAGGGACCTCATCGACCGGGTGCACACAAGGCTCGAAGCCGCCGGGTACGAGCCGATTCAGACCCCGTACGGCTACTTCAACGACCTGACCATGGAGGCGCCGGGACACCCGCTGGCGAGGATTTACAAAGAATTCTGACGCCGTGCAAAATCAGGTCACGAGATTTTTTTGAAAGGGACGCGCCGGGTCACCCAAGCCAACGAATAGATTTCATGCATGATTATTCCTAAAACCACCATTATTATGCCCCTATAACTGCATTTTTGACCTCGAAATCGGCGTTATACAGAATCCGTAATCATTGCACGCCCTCATCGGCATTTTATCCACCGGTCAGGTATGACACCAGGCGCATCGGAGCTTACAGGTGGGCAATGCGGGACAAACGGGGTATAGAGCGGATTCCGGCGGTCAAATTGTGACCATGGTGGTCCAGATCGACAATTTGATTTTATAGGGATATGTCAGGCAACCGCCCTATATTGAATGAACGTGTAAAAAGAATGGACAAAAATAATGAGTGAAAATCCACGGCTGGGAACACGCACGGTTTGGGCAGGCGAAGAAGAATATTTGATGCAGGGTGCCACCCAGGTGCCCGTTGTCCATAGTGTGTCATTTGGTTATCGCGATTTGGATGAATGGCTGCAGGTCGCCTTGGGGCGGAAAGAAGGTCATATCTACAGTCGCAACACGAATCCAACCGTTCAGGTTTTCGAGGAGAAAGTTCGCAATCTGGAAGATGCGGAAGCGGCCACAAGTGCCGCAACCGGCATGGGTATCATCAGCAGCACATTGTTTGGATTACTTTCTGCGGAAGATCGTGTGGTCACGGTTAAAGACACCTATGGCGGCACCAATGTGATTTTCAATGAATTTTTGCCAAGATTTCAAATCAAGGTAAAATTGTGCGATACGACGGATCATGAACAAATCGAAAAAGAAGTATCCCGCGGCTCTAAAGTGCTTTACTTGGAAAGCCCCACCAACCCCACAACAAAAGTGACCGATATCCCGCGTTTGGTGAAGGCGGCGAAGGCTGTCGGTGCCATCGTCGTGGTCGATAATACCTTCGCAACCCCCATCAACCAGAACCCCATTCAATTGGGCGCGGATCTGGTCCTGCACAGTGCCACCAAATTCCTTGGCGGTCATGCGGACGCATTGGGCGGCGTTGTTTGCGGCAAAAAGGATTTAATCGATCAGGTATATCACTATCGCGAAATCAATGGTGCAACGTTGCACCCCATGTCCGCTTATCTGATTCTGCGCGGTATGAAGACGCTTGAATTGAGGATTCAGAGACAAAACGAAAGCGCGCTAAGGATAGCCCGGTATCTGGAATCGCATTCAGCGATCGAGCGTGTTTATTATCCCGGTCTTCCTTCGCATGAAGGCCATCAGATTGCCAAACAACAAATGCGTGGTTTTGGCGGCATGATGAGTTTTATGCTGAAAGAGAATACGCTTGAAGCGGTAGGCCGTTTTATAACCCGACTGCGTTTTGCCCATGCCGCCGCCAATTTGGGAGCGGTTGAGACAATCGTAGGGCCGCCGGCGACCACCAGTCATGTGGAATGTACCCAAGAAGAACGCGCCAAGCTCGGCATACCGGAGGGGTTGATACGCTACTCGACCGGTATCGAGAATGCGGAAGATTTGATTTCGGATTTGGAGCAGGCGCTGGATATTTTTGTTTAGGTGTTATGCGAAAACCTTACCAGGGTGAAACATGGGGACGACCTTTCCTCTCACAGTACGGGACATTAAAATTTGAGGTTCTTCTCCCAATTAGTTGGGAGAAAGGGTCCAAGGGGTTTAGGATTCAAGTGGCCAAGGGTTGTTCTCTGGAGATTTAATCAGAGCTTTCAGCATTCGCTCGATTGGCCCCATTTTCACTGCTAATTTTGGAAAACGTTTCGATACCTTATATAGATGCAAACAAAGCGCATATGCTTTTTGCCATTCTTTGTAATTTTTTAGTATTTCACCTGGATCCTTGACCCCTTGACGCCTGGAACCCTTATGATCCCGAGATGCCCAAGCGGTAATACCCTGTGACCCAATTGCTCATTTGCACCAGCTATTCGGGAGAAGACCCAAATTTGAAAACATTAATCAAGCCTGAGAACCAAGCAGAGGCAAATGTCATCAAATCCGTTTTAGAGGAACATGGAATCTATGCTGAAATAAAATCATTCCATGACACGGCTTATGACGGCCTTTTCCAGGCTCAATATGGCTGGGGACGCATTCTTGTTTCCGAGAAGGACCTTTCTGAAGCCAATAGAATCATCGAGGAATGGCGCAATGCCGCTCCTGATGAACTCCCCTGGCAAACCTAGCGGCTATTTGAAAATCCCATCTAACGTTCAATGTCGGCGTTGGCCGCCTGCGCGGCATTCCTCTTCTGATCAGAGGCGCAAAGGTGAGTCACCCCTTCTTCAAAATGCTCACATATGATTGAATATGCTCCGCTTTTTCATCAAGCGGCGCCTTGCCCTTAAACGCGATCTGGAATTTTGAAACAACCTCTAATCAACTGATTAAGAATGGTGTCGGAATAATCCAAATCGCTATCGGTATCGAAATCCAAATCGAAATCCCCATCGAAAGAAAACAAAAATGACACTGGGACACGAAAAACTCGATGTCTACCGCCTTTCAATCAGCTATGTTGCCTGGGTATTGTGTGAAGGAAGACGCCGCGGGCTATGGGTTTGAGGAAATCGATTTCGATGCCGATCCCGATTTCGATTCCGAAGAAACAAAATCCCAAAATCATTCGGATGCATCGGCTGCTCGTTCTTAGCGCCAGTGATTTTTTACGTTACCTGTTCAGGTGAACTCACACGTAAAGCGGCCCTGGCAACTGCCCTGCTCGGCCATAAGGCACGTCCTGGGGGTCGGGCTCATTTCATAGGGAATCTCAAGGTAGGTCAGCCAGCATTGAATCCGGTACAGTAATCGGGGGGCACATCCCAGCATTTAACCATTGGGCGGATTATGATATTGCCAAATGAAATAGCCTCTAACAGGAAAGCACACGCAATATGCCAAGGTTGAATGAAATACTGCGGGCGGTTTCGTTTGCGGCCGAAGGCCTCCGGGAGGAAAGTTGGGCGGCGCGGCTGCCCCAGGTGCTGGAACATCTCGGGCAGGCGACGGCTGTGGACCGGGTATATGTGTTTGAAAACCACCGGTCGTCCGATGGGGTAGCGCTTACCAGCCAGCGGTATGAATGGGCCAAGCCCGGGGTCGCGCCCCAGATAGACAATGCGGATCTTCAGAACCTGCCGGTGGAGGATGCCGGGGTGGCGGACTGGATGCAGGCCTTGGCCTCGGGCCGCTCGGTGGTGGCCCTGACGAAAAATCTGCCGGAACCGAAATTTACATTGTTGTATAAGATGCAGGGCATTGTTTCCATCGTGCTGGTACCGATTTTTATCGGCAGCGATCCGTGGGGGTACATGGGATTTGACGATTGCACCCGGGAAAGGGTCTGGCAAAGCCAGGAGCTCGATGCGCTCAAGGCCGGGGCCAATATTCTGGGGGCGTTTCTACAGCGGGAAAAGCTGCAAAATGCGCTCGAGGAAATCAAAACCCTCCGCGGCATCCTGCCGATATGTGCCAACTGCAAAAAGATACGAGATGACCAAGGCAGTTGGGAGGTGCTTGAATCCTACATCAGGGACCGCTCGGATGTGGAGTTCAGCCACGGTCTGTGCCCGGAGTGTGCCAAAAAACTTTACCCGGAGCTGGGGTGATGGCCTAACCCGAACATTTCACCATGCGGGCGCGTGAAATATCCGGGCTGACGAAGGTGGCCAACAGGCGGTTGCCTGAAAATGATGACGTCGATACATTGCGCCGAACAAGAACGGCGCTTTTTTTTAAGGTGAATTCATGCCCAACGATCTGCAGAAGAAAATGTTCCGTGAAATGGAACAAAAAGCGATTTTCAGGCAGGCGCAGGAATGGGCCTTTGACTATGCCGATGGGGTTCAGGAGCGCAATGTTTTTCCCACGCCGGAGGCCATCGCCGACCTGGAGCGGTTTGTCGAAGAACTTCCCCCGTCCACGGGCAATGCCGAAGCGATCATAAAGCAATTGCAGCAGTATGGCTCGCCGGCCAGCGTGGCCCAGACCGGCGGCCGCTATTTCGGCTTCGTCAACGGCGGGGTCATCCCGGCTGCGCTGGCTGCACGCTGGCTGTCGGATTTCTGGGATCAGAATACCGCCCTTTATGTCATCTCGCCCATTGCGGCCAAGCTCGAGGAAGTCAGCGAAGCGTGGCTGCGGGAGCTGTTCGGCCTGCCGGAGAATACCGTGGCCGGTTTTGTGAGCGGTTCTTCGCTGGCGATCTTCTGCGGCCTGGCGGCCGCGCGCTACCGGATTTTGCAGAACCTTGGCTGGGACATTAACAAAAAGGGGTTTTCCGGGGCGCCGCGGGTCAGGGTCGTGGCCGGGCGCCAGGCCCATGGCACCGTTGTCAAAGCCATCGCCCTGCTGGGGTTCGGTATCGACAACATCGAATGGGTGGATGTCGACGATCAGGGCCGGATTATCCCGTCCGCTGTTCCCGAACTCGATGCCGGCACCCTCCTGATCCTGCAGGCCGGCAATGTCAGCTCCGGGGCCTTCGATCCTTTTGACGCGATTTGTGAAAAAGCCAACAAGGCCAGGGCCTGGGTGCATATCGACGGCGCCTTCGGGCTTTGGGCCGCGGCCTCTAAACGGCTGGAGCACCTTACGAAAGGCATGGCCAAAGCCGACTCCTTTTCGGTGGACGGGCATAAAACCTTGAACGCCCCCTACGACAGCGGCATCGTGCTGTGCCGGGACAAAGAGGCCCTGACCCACGCCCTGCACGCCTCCGGCTCCTACATCGCCTACAGCGAAAACCGGGACGGCATGCTCTACACCCCGGAAATGTCCCGCCGGGCCAGGGCGGTGGAGCTTTGGGCCGCCTTGAAATACCTGGGCCAGGAAGGCGTGGATGCACTGGTGTATGGCCTGCACCAGCGGGCGGTGCAGGTGGCGCGGGAGCTCGCCGCGGAAGGCTTTCAGATTTTAAACGACGTGGTGTTCAACCAGGTGCTGGTTGCCTGTGACAGTGACGCCATCACGGCGGAAACCATGCGGCACATGCAGGCTTCGGGGGAGTGCTGGGCGGGTGGCGCCAACTGGCAGGGCAAGACGGTGATCCGTATCAGTGTCTGCTCCTGGGCCACCACCGAGGCGGACATTACCCGGTCGGTGCGGGCCTTTGTGGCGGCACGAGAGAAGGCGGTTCACGACCTGCGCCGGGCGTGAAAGGGTATCTCCAGGAAAACGGGTCTCTGCAAAGCTCCAGTCAACAAGAATTGACCACGAAGAGCACGAAGAAAAACCGGCCAGAGCAGTTGAACCCCTTCGTGTCCTTCGTGCTCTTCGTGGTTCAAGCTGTTGCATTTAACCAAACTTGGTCTTTCCGGAGAACCGCATCCAGGAAAGCCCAAGAAGTCGCTATCTAGTGTCCGTCCAGAGATGCCATTTATGGATGGACACTATCTAACTCATATCGCCATCGCACTTAAAAGCGCGAAAGATACTTTACCCCTATCCGTTTAGCCTCGATTCTAGACTCAGGATCTTTAGACCGGCGGTTTGGCCTCCACCATTTTCCGCAGCGCCCGGGCGGTGTGGGTGGCGACGTCCTTTTTCAGCCACTCCTCCGGGGCGCCTTTGGCCACGATGCGGCCGCCCTGGTCCCCGCCGTCAGGCCCCAAATCGATGAGGTAGTCCGCCGCCCGGATGAATTCCAGATTGTGTTCGATCACGGCCACGGTGTGGCCCTGGTCCACCAGGCTCTGGAGCACGTCCAGCAGCCGGGTGACGTCGGCCAGGTGCAGGCCGGTGGTGGGCTCGTCCAGGATGAAGAAGGTTTTGCCGCGACCGGGTTTGGCAAGCTGGCGGGCCAGCTTGATGCGCTGGGCCTCGCCACCGGACAGGGTCGGGCTGGGCTGGCCCAGTTTGAGGTAGCCCAGCCCGATGTCGCACACGAACTGGACCGCCGTGCGGATGGACGGTATGGCGCTAAAAAACTGGAGGGCTTCGGCAAAGGTCATGTCCAGCACCTCGCCGATGGTCTTGCCCCGATAGGTGACGGCCAGGGTTTCGGGATTGAAGCGCGACCCCCGGCAGATCTCGCAGGGCACGTAGACATCCGGCAGGAAGCTCATGGCCACCTTGGGGTGTCCCTGGCCCTGGCAGGCCTCGCAGCGGCCGCCGGTGAGATTGAAGGAAAAGCGCCCCGGGGCGTATCCCCGGGAGCGGGCCTCGGGGGTGCGGGCGAAAAGCTGGCGGATATCGGCCAGAAAGCCCACGTAGGAGGCCGGCACCGAACGGGGGGTGCGGCCGATGGGGCTGTGGTCCACCTCCAGCACCCGGTCGATATGCTGCCATCCCTCGATCCTCTGGCAGGGGCCGGCGGGATCCTCCCGGTCATGCAGGCGATTGGCCAGGTTCTTGTAAAGCACCTCCTTGAGCAGGGAGGATTTGCCCGATCCGGACACCCCGGTGACACCGATGAGGCATCCCAGGGGAAAGTCCACCGTGACCCCCCTGAGGTTGTTGGCCGCAGCCCGGCGGACCTTTATTTGGGGGTGTTTCCGGTAGGGGCGCCGACGGGATCCGCTCTCGCTCGCAACCGTTCCGATAAAGGCGCCCGTGATCGATTCCGGGGCCTGGCGAAGATCCTCGAGGCTGCCCTGGGCCACGATGTCCCCCCCCTGGGCGCCGGCCCCGGGGCCCAGGTCGATGAGGGTATCCGCGGCCTGGATGGTTTCCTCGTCGTGCTCCACCACCACGATGGTGTTGCCCCGGTCCCGCAGGTCTTTCAGGGCCTGGACCAGGATGCCGTTGTCCCTGGGGTGCAGCCCGATGGTGGGCTCGTCCAGCACGTAGGTGACGCCGGTGAGATTGGAGCCCAGCTGGGCGGCCAGGCGCACCCGCTGGGCCTCGCCGCCGGACAGGGTCTCGCCGCTGCGGCCCAGGGCCAGATAGCCCAGCCCGAGGTGGTTCAAAAGCCGCAGACGGGACCTGATTTCGGTCATGACCGGATCGGCCACGGCGGCCTGGTGGTCCGGGAAGCGCCATTTGGCGAGGGTTTTCTCCAGGCTTTGAGCCGGCTGCTGCACCAGGTCGCCGATGGACTGGCGGTTGATTTTGACGGCCAGGGCCTCGGGGCGCAGCCGTGTGCCGTGGCAGGCCATGCAGATGCTGGCCGGCCGGTCATCGTCCTCACTGCCCTGGACGCCCAGTCCGTGGCACTGGGGGCAGGCGCCCTGCTTGCTGTTGAAGGAAAAAAGGCGCGGATCGGGTTTTTCCACCCCGATGCCGCAGGCCGGGCAGATGCCGTGCCGGCTGAAGATCTCCTCGCGTTTGCCCCGGATGACGATCAGGCTGCCGTCCCCCTCCTTGAGGGCCCGGGCCACGATCCCCTCGCGATCTTGGGCGGAGAGGCTGCCCATCACCAGGTCGATGGTGTGCTCGTGGTAGCGGCTGAGGGCCATGTCCGGTTCGATCGCCACCAGTTGTCCGTCCACCCGGGCGCGTTGGATGCCCTTTTTCAGGGCCAGCTTGAACACATCCTTGTGAAAGCCCTTGCGGCCGGCAATCTTGGGGGCCAGGATCCAGCCGGCGCCCTTGGGATAGCGGGTGTTCAGCTGGTTCAGGATGTCTTTTTCGGACTGGGCCGTGAGAGGCCGGTGGCAGCCGGCGCAGTGGGGCACGCCCAGTTTGCTGAAGAGCAGGCGCAGGAAGTGGTAGATTTCCGTCAGGGTGGCCACGGTGGAACGTCGGCTGGCGTGGCTGACCCGCTGCTCGATGGCCACGGTGGGGGCCAGGCCGGTGACGAGATCCACGTCCGGCCGCTCCAGGATTTTCATGTACTGGCGCACATAGGGCGCCAGGCTCTCCAGATAGCGGCGCTGGCCTTCGGCAAACAGGATGTCGAAGGCCAGGGTGGATTTGCCCGACCCGGAGACCCCGGTCAGCACCACCAGCTCCTTGTGCGGAATGGTGACATCGATATTGCGGAGGTTGTGCTCCCGCGCCCCCCGGATGTGAACCGTATCCGCCGCCTGCCCGCCTTCGTAAACCGAACGGGTTTCCCTGGTCCGGTTGGCGCGGGGTTTGCCCGTGACGGTTTTCTGCGATGTAAGGGATGGCTTCAGATAGCGGCCCGTGTGGGATTTGGGGTTGCGAACGATGGTCTCCGGCGGTCCGGCCGCCACCACCTGCCCCCCCCGGTCGCCGCCCTCGGGGCCGAGATCGATAATCCAGTCGGCCGCCTTGATGACATCCAGGTTGTGTTCGATCACCAGGACGCTGTGGCCCCGATCCACCAGGGACTGGAGCGCCTTCAGGAGAATGCGGATATCCTCGAAATGCAGGCCCGTAGTGGGTTCGTCGAAGATGAGCAGGCGGCCCCGCCCGTCATCCCGTGCCCGGGCGGGCGCCAGGAAGCGGGAGAGCTTGAGGCGCTGGGCCTCCCCGCCCGAAAGGGTGTTCAAGGGCTGCCCCAGGCGCAGGTAACCCAGCCCCACTTCGGCCAGGGGTGCCAGGGAGGCGACGATCTTGCGACGGTCGGCAAAAAAGGCCAGGGCCTGATCCACCGTCATTCTCAGGATGTCATCCACGTTGCGGTCCTGGTAGCGCACGGCCAGGATCTCATCGGTGAACCGCCGGCCGTGGCACTGGGGGCAGGCCACATAGACGTCCGACAGGAACTGCATCTCGATTTTTTCGAACCCGTCCCCCTTGCAGGTGGGGCAGCGGCCTCCGTCCACGTTGAAAGAGAAATGGCCCGGCCCGAACCCCATGGCCCTGGCGTCGGGGGTCTGGGCCAGGAGGCGCCGGATGGGATCCATGGCCTTGGTGTAGGTCAGGGCGTTGGCCCGGGGGGTGCGGCCGATGGGACGCTGATCCACCAGGACCACGTCCGCCAGGAGCTTGGCGCCGCTGAGGTTCTTGTGACGGCCGGGCTTGCCCTGGGGGTCACCCAGCTCTTTTTTCAGGGCGCGAAAGAGTATCTCTTCCGCCAGGGTGGACTTGCCCGATCCGGACACGCCGGTCAAACAAACCAGGAGCCCCAGGGGGATCTCCACATCGATGTCCTGGAGGTTGTGTTCGCCGGCGCCCTTGATCCGGAGCCGGTTTTGGGCGGCCGGCGCTCGCCGTTGGTCCGGCGTGGGGATCGCGCGCTGGCCCCGCAGGTACTGGCCGGTCAGCGACCCGTTGACGCTGCTCGTGGGGCCGAAGTACTGGATTTCACCCCCCTGCTCGCCCGCCCGGGGGCCGAGATCCAAAAGGTAGTCGCTGGCCCGGATGATGTCGGGGTCGTGCTCCACCACCACCACGGTGTTGCCCAGGTGGCGCAGGCCCTTGAGGATGCGGATCAGGCGGTGGTTGTCCCGGGGGTGCAGGCCGATGCTGGGTTCGTCCAGCACGTAAAGGGTGTTCACCAGGGAGGAACCGAGGGCCGAGGCCAGGCTCACCCGCTGGACCTCGCCGCCGGAGAGGGTGCGGGACTGGCGGTCCAGGGTCAGGTAGCCCAGCCCCACGTCCTGGAGGTAGCGCAGGCGCTGGCGGACCTCGTCCCAGACCAGGCGGTCGGCTTCGTTGCGGATCGTGTCTTCCAGGCCATTGAAGAACAGCATGGCCGCGTCGATGTTCATGGCGTAGACGGCGGCGATGTCGAGCCCGTTCAGCCGATAGAGCAGGGTGGCGGGCTGGAAGCGCGCGCCCTTGCAATCCGGGCAGATGTCGTAGCTGCGGTAGCGGGAGAGAAAGACCCGCACCGGCATTTTATAGGTCTTGGTTTCCAGCCACTGGAAAAACCCCCGGATGCCGTACCAGTCGCCCCGGCCGTCGATGATGGCCTGCTGCTGGCGTTTTTTCAGGCGGCGGAAAGGCACGTCGGTGGGGATGCCGGCCTGGCGGCAGAAGGCCATCAGGTCGTCGAACTCCATGCGGTGGTTGCCGCCCTCGTCGAAGCCCCCCCATGGTTTCACGGCACCGTCTTCCAGGGAGCGGCCTTTATCGGGGATGATCAGGTCCAGGTCGATGTCGATCACCCGCCCGAAGCCGCGGCAGGTGTCGCAGGCGCCGATGGGGCTGTTGAAGGAAAACAGGTTGGGCAGGGGGGCGGCATAGGACCGGTCACAGCGGGCGCAGTGCCGCGCGGCGCTGAAATCGAGGCGGTCGCTAGCGGTATGCACGCTGAGACGTCCGTTGCCGAAGCGGGCGGCCGTCTCGAGCGAATCCAGAATGCGCTGGCGGCGGTCGGGCCGCAGGACCACCCGGTCGGCCACGATTTCCGGCCGGCGATTGGATGCTCCGGGTTCCCAGGCGTCGATGTCTTTGGTTTTCCCGTCCACGTAAAGGCGGTCGAAGCCCAGCCGGCGCAGGGTCTGCCGCACCTGGTCGGGGGCCGGCGACCCATTGCCGTCGGGCGGTTCGACGAACCGGTCGGCATCGAAGGGAAAGGTCAGCACGAGCCGGCTCTCCCGGGGCAGATCCTGGAGGCGGTTCCAGATCACCTGGGGCGTTTCGGGAATCACCGCCTCACCGCAGGATGCGCAGTGCAGGACCCCCAGGCGGGCATAGAGGATTTTGACGTAGTCGGTGACCTCGGTCATGGTGCCCACGGTGGAGCGGGAGGTGCGCACCGGGTCTTTGCGGTCGATGGCGATGGCCGGGGGGATGCCCGTGATGCTGGCCACCCGGGGGCGGTCCATGCGGTCCATGAACTGCCGGGCGTAGGGTGAAAAGGTTTCCACGTAGCGGCGCTGGCCTTCGGCGTAGAGGGTGTCCAGGGCCAGAGAGGATTTCCCGGAGCCGCTGACCCCCGTTACCACGGTGAAGCGGTGCAGGGGGATGTCCAGGTCGAGATTTTTGAGATTGTGCTGGCAGGCCCCCTTGATTTTGATGGCAGGATCATTCATTTTTAACATGGTCGTGGCAGTCGTTTCCCGGATGCGTATTCGGATGGGTAAAATGGATCTCATCGGTCCCGGGAGGTTTACGGCCCGGAACGCAGCCAGTGATCATAATAACCATCACCCGGTGAAAAAAAAGCCTTGGTGGCCCATAAACTGAAAGAGGTCGTGATCCCGTGACATCCGCTTCCGCAACCCGTGCCATATCCCCCAAACCGGAGGGGAACGCCTGTCTGTCCTGCGGCACGCGGGAGAACATGCTCCGCCGCAAATACTGTTCAGTGGAATGCCGCCAGCGCCTGCGCTACAAGCTCCAGGTGCGCACCGGCCTGCTGCGGGCCCTGCAGACCCGCTACGCGACCTTTTATTTCGATGATCGGGTGATCGTGCTGGACATCCTGCCTTACGGCACCCAGGAAATCTACAGCTTCATATTTGCCCGCCGACCCGGGGTGACGCCGGCCGATGATTTCAGCTGCATGGCCAACGTGCTGGGCAACGACTGGTGGGCCGAGCGGCGCCGCACCCATAAAAAATACCGGGCCTCCCAGCATCTCCTGCGCACGGCCCGGCAGGGCAATGGCGATATCCGTTCGGTCATGCCGGCCGAAGAACGCCGGGCCGTGATCAAGGATAATTTTTTGACCCAATTGAAAATCGATCGTAAGGACCTGGATGCGCCCAATCTGGACCGGGTGGTCAAAAAGGCCTATCGCCAGCAGGCCCTGCGCCATCATCCGGATCGCGGCGGGCGGCCCGAGGCCTTCCGGCGCCTTCAGAAGGCCTATGAATCCCTGATGGGCTGGGCCGAGAACCCCTCCTTCACGCGTCGGCGCGGGTTCCCCGACAAATGGTTCTATGACGGGGAAACCAACCGCTGGGTGCAGCCGGTGCCCGTCTCCCGGGTGCGGGCCGGGCGTCGCTAGGATGGACGAACGCGGGGCGTTCGCGCGGGCGCACAGCCGATTGACGGCCGCTCCGGAGCTGGTGCCCTGGCCCACGGATCGCCTGTGGGCGGAAGCCCGGGCGGCCTTGGGCCGCAGCCTGGTTCGGAACGCGGCCCGGCTGGGCCCGGCCCGCCGGCATGCCGAAGCCATTGCCCACGGCCTCGATCGCCTGGCCGACCTGTTCGATGAACTGACCCCCGCCACTTGTGCGGTCTGCCCGGATCCCTGCTGCGGCCACGCCAAAGTCTGGCTTGATTTCAAGGACCTGCTGTTCCTGCATCTCATCCGGGAGCCCCTGCCGCCCCACCAACTGCGCCGCAATCTTCACGAGCCCTGCCGCTATCTGGGCCGTGAAGGCTGCCGCCTGACGCGGCGGTCACGCCCCTGGATCTGCACCTGGTATATCTGCCCCCTCCAGCGGCAGGTTTTGGAACGCGATATCCCCGGCGGCGGATTCCAGGCTGACGAACTGCGGACCCGTATCAAATCGCTGCGCGCCGCCATGGAATCCGCTTTTCTGGATGCGGTCGGGCATGGCGCGGCTCTTTCTTGACTTTTTCCCTCCGGCCCCTACTTTCCGGCCAAGTTGGTTTTTGCAAACCGTATTCAACTGACAACCGTCTGGAAGCAGACGTTTCTTATACTGCGAGGTGAATCATGGCACAGAAAGATCATTTTCAGGATGATTTCTCGGTTGGAATGCACGCGTTTATCAACAAGGCTTTCGAGGAAAGCACCACCGCTTTTTCCCGTGTAATCGGCCAAGACCCGCAAAACCGGCTGGCCCTTGTAAGCCGGGGGGCGGCCTATCTTCAACTGATGAAATTGCCGGAAGCCCAGGCTGATCTCGACCGGGCCATCGCCATCGACACCCGATCGGCGAAACCTTTTCATCTGCGCGGTCTCATCCATGACCGTCAGGGGCATACCCAGGCGGCGCTGGAAGATTTCACCCGGGCCATCGAGCGGGATCCCAATTACGGCGCCGCCTATTACAGCCGTTCCGCCGTCTACACGCGCTTGGGGGCCCATGATAAAGCCCGGGATGACATCGAACAGTTCACCCTGATTACGGAAAAAAATGTGGCGGACTACGCCGAAGAGAACAATGTCTGGCGGTCGCACCACATGACCCTGGAGGATGGGGGGATTGCCGACCCGATGCACCGGTAACGGGCCCTATGGCAAGGGCGCCCGTACAGCAACAGATGCTGATGGCGGGCGCAAAATCTTTGTGAGACAACGGCTATTTGGCCAGCTCTTCTTTCACGGCGACCGCCAGCTTTTCCAGGATAACCGGTTTTTTGAGAAACTGGCCGGCCCCGAGTTTCTGGGCGGCCCTGACCTCATCGGTTTCGGCGAACCCGCTGAAGATAATGGCTTTCTGGTTGGGGTGCAGCTTGACGATGCGTTCGTAGGTCTCACGACCATTGATGCCCGGATCCATGATCATATCGAGCAAAATTAAATCCACCGAATGCTCTTTAAGGTATTCGACGGCTTCCTCACCACTGGCTTGGGCCCTGGTTTTGTATCCCAGAGAATCCAGCATTTCACAGGATATTTCCCTCTGGTTGTCGACGTCGTCGACCACTAGGATCGTTTCGCCGTTGCCCAGGCAATCATCGACATTGACGGTCTGACGGTTCCTGGCGCGTTTTTCTCTTGTGCCGGGGAAGTATAGTTTAAACGTCGTACCGTGCTCACCGGAGTCGATATCGATGTAGCCCTTGTGATCCTGGACAACGTTCCACACAACCGCCAGGCCCAGCCCGGTACCGCTCCGGCCCATGATCTTTTTGGTGTAAAACGGTTCAAATATTCGTTGAAGATCGGTTGCCGAGATGCCCGGGCCATTGTCCGATACCGACAGAACCGCATAATCACCGATGGCGACATCGTCATAGCCCCTGATCGGCCTGTCGACGGTGCAGTTCATGGTCGCGATGGTCACATGGCCGCGGCCCTCGATGGCTTCCAGGGCATTGGACACCAGATTCATCAGCGCCTTGCGGATATGAACCCCAGAACCGATGATGTTGAGAAGATCCGGGTCGATCTCGGTGTAGATGGTGGTAGCAGGGTGATACATGGCATGTTTTTCGAATTCGGGGGAATCCAGATATTCTTTGAGAATATCATTCAACTGTATCGGCATCTTGGCCGTCGCCACCCCCCGGGCCACGGTCAACAGGTCCTGAACGATCGCCGCGGCCCTGAGCCCCGACGCCTGCATGGTGGTAATGGGTTTTCGGAAGGGACTGTCCGTCGGCAGGTCCCTCAGGAGGAGGTCCGGATAACTGACGATGCCGGAAAGGACATTGTTCAGGTCGTGGGCCACCCCGCCCGCCAATAATCCCAGGGCATTCATTTTCTCGGCCCGGGCAAGCTTTTCTTCACTCTCCCGCAGTGCTTTCTGGGCCTGTTTGCGGTCTTTGATTTCCTGGGCCATCTCCTGGTTGGCCTTCTCCAGTTTAGCGGTGCGCTCCGTTACCAGCACTTCGAGCTGATCCCGGTGATGCTGCAGCGCTTCCTGGGCCCGTTTGCGTTTGGATAATTCCTCTTGCAGGTTGTCGGCCATCAGGTTGAAGGATTTGGACAATTCGCCGATTTCATCCCGGGAGCCAACCTTGATGCGATAGTCCCAATGGCCTTGCGCGATTTCATTGGTACCGCTGACCAGTTTCTTGATGGGGTCCGTCAGCAGCCTGGAAAAAACAATCGCCAGTATGACGGCGATGCCGGTCAAAACAAAGGAAAGGACGAGGATATTCTGTATCCTGGCCGACAATTGCGTCCGCATGCTCTTAAGGGAAATTTCGATAATTACCAGATGCGAGACTTTGCCCAATACCGTTACGGGATTGACAAATTCCAGGATTTCTTCACCGTCTTTTTGGATTTTTCGATGCGTAAGGCCTCCGTGTCCGGCGGTCTCCTCCCAGAAGGACCTGATGGCGGCCGCGTTCAACTCGTTTTTTTGCGTGCTGATCCAGACGCGACCGTTCCCATCGATAATCGTGACGGATTGAACATCGCTACTGTCGATCAGGCGTTCGGCATTCTCCAGCACCGTAACGAAATCCATTTCGAAGATGTAGGTGGCGGCCATTTGCGTGAACGTTTCCGTCACGGCCGTCCCATACTTCTGAATTTCCGCCTGTAGATTTTGATGGTCGCGAAAATAGGACACGAAGGTCGAAATGAAGATAATGCTGAGAACCAGCAGGGATAATAGCAGAATGAGCTTCAGACGGATATTGAAACGCGATACGGGCATAATCGATTGTTCCGAAACCAAAAATAAAGCCTGAAAAAGTTACTCGGGCGGCGATAATTCCTGCTTTAGCCTGCGGATTTCACGGATGTTGTCATAATCTCCATCCGTCCCCTTGGTAAATCCCTTCGTACCCAATTCACTGAAGATGCGCGGCGCATCTTGATCGTTGCTTATCCGCAACAGCGCACTCTGGATCCGTTGATATTGTTCCTCCGGAAGATCTTTGCTGGCAATCCAGGGGCCGCGGAATATTGGCCCGGATTTCCACAAGACCTTAATTTTATTTAAATCGATATCGACCTTTACCTGGGCCGTGCTCGATATGGCGCCGGCATCCACATGGTTGTTGTAAACCGCCAAGAGGGAATTGGCGTGTCGGGTCACATGCCGCACCTCGGAAAAATCCGCGATCCTGACGCCGGCCTTCTGCAGCCCCACCATCGGGAACAGGAAGCCGGAAGTGGATTTGGGATCGTTGAAGACGAAACTTTTTCCTTTAAGATCTTGCAGCGAATTCAGGCCGGAATCTTGCCTTGCGATGATCATGCTGTAATAGGATTCCTGTTTGTTTTTACCATAGGTGCGGGCGATCAACCGGACACCGTATTTTTCGCGCGCTTCGATATAGCCGAAAGCCCCCACATAACCGATAGCGGCCTGGTTGGTCCCGATTTTTTCGATGACGTCGCTGTAAGTCCTGCCGCCCGTCCATTGAAACGAAATCCCCGTTTCCCTTTCCAACGCATTGATGAGCATGCCGTAGGCCCGGTCGTTGCCCATTGTGGAGCGATGGGGGATGATGGCGATTTTGAGGGTTGTCTGGGCTGCTTGGGCGTATATCGGTCGGGCAAAGAGGGTCGCCAGCATTATCGCCAACCCCAGGATGGTGACGGTTGTTTTACGTCCGTAGAAATTGCTGTGCATGATGATGCCTTCCTTCTTTATTTCCGGCGGTACGCTAAAGCTCTTCTTGTGGTGGTTTACCCGTCTCACTATCGTTATGGCTCAATTCTTATATGTCCTGTGCTCAAAATTGGAAACAGTTGTTTTCGATGGAAAGCTGAAACAACGCCAGGCCAAAGCACCGCAGTCAGGGCTTGATCCCAAATTTCCCCAGCTGTTCCAGCGGGCGGACAACGACGCCCTTTTTTATTTCATAGGGTTCATCGACCGGAGCAATAACATGGGCGGATGCCGGCTGGATGGTTTCAACCAGACTATAAAACCCGCGTGAAGGCTTGGGGGCTTTTGAGAGTTTGCATTCGAAAAGATGAAGTTGCCCGGCACGTTCAAGGACCAAATCAATTTCAGCCCCATTGGAGGTGCGCAGATAGGATGGTCTCCACTTGTCATAGCGGGCAACGATATTTTCGATCACGAATCCTTCCCAGGAGGCGCCGGCAACAGGGTTGGCCAGGAGGGAATCATACGCCTCGATATCGAGAAGTGTGTGGAGAATGCCACTGTCCCGTAAATAGACTTTCGGTGACTTGATTAGCCTTTTTTTAAGGTTTGAGGCTGCCGGAGGCAGCAATCGGATCATGTAGGTTTGTTCCAGAATGGCAAGATACTTTTTCAGAGTGGGAATTGAAATATCTGCAGCGGCTGCCAGTTTATGGTAATTTATGGTTTGGCCATGATAATGAGCCAGAAGCAGCCATAGCCGCTCGATCACGGGAACGGGAATGGCAAAACCCAGGGCCGGAATGTCCCGCTCCATAAAGGTTCGGATAAAATCGAGACGCCAGTCAAAACTATCCGTCGGATTGGCCGCAAGGGTGCTTTCCGGGAAACCACCCCTGAGCCAGAGATCCGTCCAGGGAACGAGGCCGCTAACTTCCTGGATTAAAAAGGGCGTTAAATCGAGATAGGCAATGCGGCCGGCCAGCGACTCCGACGACTGTTTGATCAGATCACGGGAAGCGGAACCTAAAATCAAAAACCTCCCTGGCCGGCGGTCATTATCGATCTCCGACCGAAGTGTGGAAAAAAAATCCGGAAGAAGCTGGATTTCATCCAGGCAGATGAGTTTGTCTCGGTAGGCGTCGAAGAAGAGTTCCGGTTCTGTCAGCTTATTGCGATCAACCCGATTTTGTAAGTCGAGGTATACGGAAGGGATCTTTTTGAGCGATTCTCTGGCAGCCGTTGTTTTCCCGCTCTGCCGAGGTCCCAGGATGGCAACGGCGGGTGAACGGGCCAGCGCCCGGCCGAGTTCCTTTTCAATCAATCTTGATACATATCCATGCATATCAACAACTATCTTTTATGTTTTGCATGGATATTGCCATGAATTTAAAGAAGGTGTCAAGCCTTAACCCTTAGCAGGTTAAATAGTGTCCATCCAGAAGTGGTAGGTTTTGGTCTCTGGCAAGGCCCGAGCGAGTTTTCGACCGGAGGAATAGTGCACTATTTCGAGGATTGAAAACGAGCGAGAACGCCGCCAGGGGCCGAAAGATGCCATTTATGGATAGACACTAAATAGCGGCTACATGGAAATGGACCCCTCGCGGAAGCCGGTGCGGCCGATGAGGACATTGATCAGGACGGGCCGGCCCTGTGCGGCTGCCCTGCGGGCTTCTTCCAAGGCCGGTTTGATCTCCTCCGAGTGTTCGATGCGAATCCCTTTGGCTCCAAAACCTTCCACCACCCGCTCATAGGCGGTGGGCGCCAGCACGGTGGCGACATCGTCCTTCAGGTAGGTGACCTGGTCCCGGGCGATCTGGGACCAGCCGGCGTCGTTGCCCACCACGGCGATAACCGGCAGCCGGTGGCGTACGAAGGAATCAAATTCGGTCAAGGTATAGCCGGCCGAACCATCGCCGTAAATCAGCCAGACTTCGGCATCCGGGCGGCAGAGCTTGGCCCCGGCCGCAAACCCGGCGCCCACCCCCAGGGTGCCGAAAACCCCCGGATCGAGCCAGGACAAGGGGCTCCGTGGCCGCAGGGTGTAGGCGGCCGAAGCCACGAAATCACCGCCGTCGGCCACCAGAAGGGCCCGCTCGTCCAGAAAATCCTCCAGGGCCAGCAGAAACTGAAGTGGGTTGACGCCGGTCACCGTTTCGGACGCCTGAGAACGGATGGCGGCTTCCCGCTCGGCTTCGTTTGCTTGCAGGGTTGCCCGCCAGGGCGACCATCGTTCGGCCGGGAAGGAGCCGGCCTGGGCAAGGGCGGCCAGGAAGGTGCCGGGGTCGGCCGCCGCGGCCAGCTGGGGCGACCGGTTCAGCTTCAGGTCGCGACGGCTGCGATTGATGCCGATGACGGTGGCGGCGCGGGCAATGGCCCGTCCGTAATCCAGGCGGAAATCACAGGGCATGCCGGCGATCAGGACCGTGTCGGCCGCCTGGAGCGCCCGGCGGCGCTGTTGGCGAAAGACCAGGGGGTGTTCGCGGCCCATGAGCCCCCGGGCCGTTCCGGTGAGATAGAGGGGAATGCCGATCTGTGCCAGATTTTCAGCCAGGGCGGCGGCCCGTGCCGGCCGCAGGACGGCCTGACTGCCGATAATGGCGACGGGCTGACGGCTTTGGCGCAGGATCTGGGCGGCTTGGGCAACGACGGCCGGATCGGCCGTGTCTTCTTCCATGGTCCAGGGTTCGGCTTCCATGGTTTCAAAGCTGCAGGCGAACATGCGGTCCACGTGGCGGCGCAGGTAGGCCTGGAGCAGGCGCTCACGCAGGCCGCGGGCCGGGGTCTCCTGCTGCTTGCCGCCATACCACGTCCGTACCAGGCTTTCCGGGTAGAGCAGGTCGATGGGGCACTCCACGAACACCGGTCCCGGCACCCCCGAGGCGGCTGTCTCGTAGGCCCTGGTCAGCATTGGCAGGATGTCGCAGTTGCGTTTGATGGTGACGGCCTGCTTGACCACGGTCCGCAGCAGATTCATCTGGTCGATGTCCTGCAAGGCGCCGCGGCCCTTCAGCACCGTCGGGGCGGCGCCGCCGATGAGCATCACCGGCGACTGGGCCATGGCGGCGTTCTTCAGGGCGGTCACCGCGTTGGTAACACCGGGTCCGGCTGTTACCGCCGCCACGCCGGGCCGGCCGGTCAGGCGGGCGACGGCATCGGCGGCAAATACGGCATTGGCCTCGTGGCGCAGGTCCACGATGCGAATCCCGGCTGCTTGGGCGGCCACCAGGATCGGGGAAATATGGCCGCCGCAGAGGGTAAACAGAAAGGGCACCTGGCGTTCGGCCAGAAAGCGGGCCACAAGGGTGCCACCGTGTTCTTCCATGAGGCCTCCTGTCTTATTGGCCCGGTGCCTGGCCGGCCGGGCCTCAACCGATGAGGTGGACAATTGCCGAAGCCGGCACCAGTTGCACCTGCTGTTGGAGATCCGGCAGCATTTCCTGGAAAATTTTCACGGTCAGGGGGTGGGGGTGGGCAATAGCAACGGCCTGGCCGTGTTTGCGGGCTTCCTTGGCCAGCAGGCGAAACTGCTTGCGTATAAACGCGGCTTCCTGAAAGTGATCCAGAAAGATATTACGCTCGGCAAACGGCACCTGAAACATACGGGCCGAGGGGCGACAAATGGTGTCGGCCGTGGAGCGGCTGTCGATAAAGTAGAGTCCGCGTTTTTTGAGAACGGAAAAAACCTGGTACATGCGGGCGGACTCGGTGGTGAGCTGGGAGCCCATATGGTTGTTGACGCCCCGCACGCCGGGAAAATGGTCCAGATTGCGTTCCAGTTGAGCGATAAGTTCATCGGCCGACATGGCCGACAGCAGGGCCCCGGGACCGGGGTTCACCTTGGGATATTCACGGGGCTCCATGGGTTGATGAAGCATCAACTCATGGCCCTGGGCCTTGATTTCCTTGACCAGGCGGTCACCGAAGGGGCTTTCGGGCAGCACGGAAAAGGTCAGGGGGACCTTGAGGGCCAGGAACTGGCGTGTCAGTCCCCGGTCGTAACCGATGTCATCGATGACAATGGCCACCCGGGGCTGGCCGGTAACCGGTACCGCCGGCCTCAGGGGGGTCCGGTGGGGGCCGGCCACCTGGTGATCCGGATAAACTTCATACACCGGCGGCTTAACCGGGGCGGGTGCTTTCCGGGAAGGTTTGGCGGTTTTGTGCGGCTTTGGTGCTTTCGGTTTCGGCGGCTTTTTTGTGACGGCCACAGGGGTTTGGGGTCGCACCGCGGTCGGGGGCGATCCCGGTGCGGGCGGCAGATAGCGGTGAAGCAGCAGACCGGCCCCCACGACGATGCCGATCAGCAGGGTCAGGGCAACGGCAATCTTGAGCCCTGTTCCTTTGGGAATGGCCTGGGGTTTGGTCTTGCGGCGCCGCTTGGGGGTCGTTTTCTTTTTCTTCTTCTTGGGGGTGCTCATCCAGGGTGGTCTCTATGGGGCCGCGGGCGGCCGTTGAAAAGGGGCCGGATGGGGTTGAACCGATGGCGTTGGGCCGTACCGCCGAGCCTCAATGCAAGGCAGGGCTCGGCGGCTACAGCGCCCCATCAGGAATCCAGATTTTTGAACAAGTCGTAGGAGATCAGGATATCCAGGGCCCGCATGACCTGATTGTCCCGCTTCAGATTGTTGAGCTCCAGCGGGTTGACCCGGGACTCAGGATCCTTCAGGGGGCGATCCTGTTTCTTGTCCGCCTCGGGTTTTTCCTTTTCTTTGGTTTGCCGCTCGAGGTGATTCTTGAGGTCGCTTTCCTTGACAAAGCCGTCGTCGCCATTGGCATCGTCCGGTTCCTCCAGCGGCTTGAAGGGCACGATGATGTCCGGCTCGATGCCCTTGGCCTGGATGGAGCGCCCGCTCGGGGTGTAATAACGGGCAATGGTCAGCTTCAGGCCGTAGCCATCCCGCAACGATTCCACGGTCTGGACCGAACCTTTGCCAAAAGAGGTCGTTCCCAGAATAAGGGCGCGCTTGTGGTCCTGCAGGGCACCGGCAACGATTTCCGACGCGCTGGCGCTCCCGCCGTTGATCAGCAGCACGATGGGATAGTCGCGTTTGACCGAAGCGGCTTTGGCCGGGAAGTCCTTGGCGTTGCCCTCACCGCGTCCCTTGATGGACAGGATGATGCCTTCGTCGATAAAGATATCGGAGACGCGCAGGGATTCTTCCAGGAGCCCCCCTCCGTTATTGCGCAAATCCAGAACGAGACCTTTCATGGGGGCGTTTTCGCTTTCGAGCTTCTCGAGGGCATCAAGAAAATCTTCGGTGGTATTCCCGGTGAAGTTCGTAATCCAGATGTAACCGTAACCGGGTTTGAGGGACTGGGCTTTGATGCTTTTGACCGGGATGACATCCCGAATCAGGTCAAACTCCAGGGGGTCTTGTTCGCCCTTGCGCAAAATGGTGACCTTGACCGGTGTGCCCTTGGGGCCGCGCATCATGTTGACCGCCTGCCGCAGGTCTTCCACCGGGGTGTCGTCGACTTTGACGATGCGGTCCTGGGCCTGGATGCCGGCCTTGAAGGCCGGGGTGCCTTCAATGGGGGAAATCACGGTGACAAAACCGTTGCGCAGAGTGATGTGAATGCCGATGCCGGTAAAATTGCCCTTGGTGTCGATGCGCAGATCCTCATAGGCTTCCGGTGCCAAAAGGCTGGAATGGGGGTCCAGGCTGTGGACCATGCCCTGGATGGCTTTTTCGATCAGTTCGCCCGTGTCCACTTCGTCCACATATTTTTCGGTAACGATTTCAAGGACGTCGGTAAAGAGTTTCAAGCCCTGGTAGGTCTCGTCGCTGCTGGCGGAGAGATCTTTCAGGAATCCGGTGCCCACCGTCCAGAAGATGACGGCAGTGGCCAGAATCATCCAGAGTTTGATGCTGCCGTTGCGTTTAACTGTCATGTCAATCTCCTTCATGCGTATTCATTCCGCCAACGTCTCGCGGGTGCCGCACCGCCGGAATCGGCAGGCTCCTCAAGGCCGCTTTTTAAGCCACGCCTGGGGATCTTCCGGTTTGCCGTGGTGGCGCACCTCAAAATACAGGCCGGGGCCGGACAAGGTTCCGGAGTCGCCTACGGTGGCGATCACTTCGCCGCCCTCCACCGTATCGCCCTTTTGTTTGAAAAGCTCTTCGATATGGGCGTATAGGGTGCAATAGCTGTGGCCATGGTCGATGATCACCATGTTGCCATAGCCTTTGAACCAGTCGGCAAAAAGTACTTTGCCGGAAAATACGGCCTGGACCGGTTCGCCCCGGTCGGACTGGATGTCGATCCCGCTGCGAAAATTCATAACATTGTAGCGCGTATTTTTAAAGGGTCCGAAAAAATTAATAATTTTACCTTTAACAGGGGCATCTAGCAACCCCTTTAACGCACCGAGGGAGCCTGGTGGCGGCGGCGCCATATCAGGCATATGACCGTGGCTCAACGAGGCCATGACCGCGTCGAGCTCACCGGCCGCATTTTTCAGCGCGGCGATGGCGGCCGTTTCCAGGTCCTTCTGGCTGCGCACATCATCCAGCAGGGCGGCCCGGACGGCTCTTTCGCGATCCAGTTTGCGAATGCGGTTTTCATACCCGGCTTCCAGGGCCAGCTCCTCTTTGCGGCTGTTTTCAAGATCGATCTGGAGAAACGACCAGCGTTCGTAGTTCTGCAGCAACGCTTCCCGCTCGATGTTGTCCACGGTGAGGATGCGTTCCAGAGCCGCCTTGCGCTGCACCATGCCGTTGATGGATTCCGCGGATGCCAGCACATTGAGGTTGCCCAGCCAGTTGAGTTTATACAGCGCGACGAGCCGGCGGGCCACATGGCGCTCCTGCGCCTCGATACGCTTTTTCACTTCCTGCCGTTCGGTTTCGGCGTCGGCAATGCGTTTTTCAATGGCCTTGATTTTCTGTCGGATTTCTCCGGCTTCCTTGCGAGTGGTCTGGATGTTGCGGTTAAGGGCGTCCAGTCGGTCCAGCAAATCACTTTCATGCCCCTGGATACCGTCCAGGGCTTCACGATGGGTGGCCAGTTCCCGGTCGATGGATGCACGTTCTTCCCGAACCCTGTCCACGGCCGGAGACGTGTCCAGATAGCGTTCGCGGTTGCGCACATAGCCGATGGTGTCCTTGTAGCGCACCTTGAGCCAATCCGCTCTGCTTTCCAGAACGGTCAGGCGGCTGCCCCGGTCGAGCTGGCGCAGGCTGGCGCTGTTCGTTCCCGGCTGGGCCCGCAAATTCAGGCGGTTTACCCGCACCGTCACCTCGCGCGGTCCCTTGGCCAGGGCCAGGCCCGACCCGCTCCATCCGGCAAGGAGGAGACAAACCGCAACAATCAGATACGGACGTATTGTTTGACTGATAAATGGCATCCCAACCAACCCACCAGCATACCGCAGACCACGATACCCAGCATTGTCGCCGGCGACAGGAAACGGAGCTGGAGTACCGACGCGGCCATGTCTGTCGCGATACGGGACTGGATTAACCGATACATGACATAGAGGATCACAAGACCCGCCACGCCCCCCAGGGCGGCCTGGATCAGGCTCTGGAAGTAAAACGGCGCCAGGATAAAACGCTCCGTGGCCCCCACCAACCGCATGATTTCAACCTCCTCCCGTCGGGAATAGAGCACCAGTCGGACGGTGTTGCCCACGATAAAGATGGCCGCCATGAAAAACAGGGCCCCCATGATGGTGCCCGTCAGTTGAAACAGGTTGAAGACATTGATGATGCGTTTAATCCAGCGCTGACCGTATTCAACCTCGCTGACACCTTCGAGTTTTTCCAGGGTTCCGGCCAGCTCCTCCACCTTTTCCCAGGATTGATGGGCGGCGATCATCTGGATCTCGAAAGCATCCGGGAGGGGATTGCGGTCCAGATTTTCCAGGATCGAAGCCTGGCGTCCCATTTGGTTCTCTAGGCGCGAAAGCGCCTGGTCTTTGGGAATGAAAGCGGCCCGCTGCACCCCGTAGAGGTTTTCCATGCGGGCTCTAAGATGGCTGCGGTCGGTGGCGGTCAAACCATCCTGAAGATAGGTCATGATGCGGATGCCCTGCCGCCAGCCGTCGATGAGATCACCCATGTTGACGAAGAAGAGAAGGGCGGCGCTCACGATGAGGATGGAGAGTGCAAACGTGCTGGTGGTGACCAGGCTCAGGGTGCGATTGCTGCGGATGTCCTGCAGGGCGCGTCTCAGGTGCAGTTTGAGGATCGGCATGCTCAGGGCTCCTCGGTGCTCATACCGTCGGGGCGCCGGTGAGGCGTCCTTCCTGGAGATAGATGATGCGGCCGGGAATGCTGCGGATCAACTCCCGGTCATGGGTGGCCACGACCACGGTGGCCCCCCGGGTGTGAAAGGTTTTGAGGAAATTCATGATCAAACCGGCGGATTCCGTGTCCAGACTGCCGGTGGGTTCGTCTGCCAGGACAATGGTGGGATCGCCCACCACGGCCCGGGCCACGGCCACCCGCTGCTGTTCGCCGCCGGAAAGGCTTGGGGGCAGGGCATTGTGCCGATTTTCCATGCCCACGGTCCTGAGCACGCTGTTGACCTTTTTGCGAATATAACTGGGTTTGCGGCCGGCGGCTTCCAGGACCAGGGCGACATTGTCATAGACGGTACGGGTGGGGATCAGTTTGTAATCCTGAAAGATGATGCCGAATTTCCGGCGCAGAAGATGAATCTGTCGGCGGGGAATGCGGGCCAGGTTCATGCCGTCCACCAGGATCTGGCCCTGGGAGGCGACTTCTCCCCGGTAGAGCAGTTTGAGCAGGGTGGTTTTGCCGGCGCCGCTGGCGCCGGTGACGAACAGGAATTCGTTGCGGTAAATATCCAGGGTGACGTCGGTCAAGGCCCGTGTGGCGTGAAAATGCCGGTGCACATGAAAAAGTCGGATTAATGCGGCGTTACCTTCTTCTACGGACATGATACGCGTCGGCCGTTGTGCAGCGACCATCCTTTCGACGATTGACCCGGATCTGATTAACTGGTAAGTCTGGCCTCGAGTTCAGGGAGTGCCGTCCCCGGTTTTCCTTGCTCAAGCCTCCACTATAACCCATTAAACAGGCTTCTTCCAAATTAGTGGAGGCTTTTTTTATATCCAAATTGCGGTTCAAAATCAACTGGTTAACCATAAGGGTGTCACGCTGTGGAAAAGATGGACACAGCGGGGGGCCCTGCAGCAAGAACGGATGGCGGGTATGACCTATCAAGAAGAACTGATTGCCCTTTTGTGTGCCAAGTCGTTTCAGTATAGTCGTGAGCCGAAATTCAAACTCGTATCGGGGCGGCTCAGTCGCTTTTATGTCAACTGCAAACCGACGACCCTGAGTCCCCGGGGCATGTTTCTGGCCGGCCATCTGGTCTTTGATGCCATCAAGGCCTGTGATGTCCAGGGCGTTGGAGGGTTGACGTTCGGTGCCGATCCGATTGCCGTGGCCACGGCTTTTGCCTCGGAGCTGCAGCAGCAGCCCATCCAGGCCTTCTCCATTCGCAAAACCCGCAAGGACCATGGCATCATCCGCTGGGTGGAGGGGGATCTCCAGCCCGGGGCGTCGGTCGCCATCATCGATGATGTCGCCACCACCGGGGGCTCCACCATCAAGGCCATTGAACGGGCCCGGGAAGAAGGCCTCAAGGTGGTCAAAGCGGTCATCCTTGTGGATCGTCAGGAAGGTGGACTTGAGAATATCCGCGAACACGTGGCGGATGTAACGGCCGTTATTACGCGGGACGATTTGATGGCCCATGTGGAAGGGTCGGCTTGACCCGCCACCGCTCGGCGCGGGACAAAGGGATCCCCAAAGCCAAAAGCGCAAAGATCGATTTCAATCCTGACGCTTTTGGGAGGAGGCGCTTGGCACGACCGCTGTTTACAGCATCCAGGATGTCTCAGGGCGATCAGGTCGGAATATAGGTGGCGGAGGCGTCGTCGGATTCCCAGGCGGTTACCCGGGAGACGCGGATGCCGGGATTTTCCAGGCGGGCGGCCAGGCTGTCCCCTATATAGCAGGCAATGTTTTCCGATGACGGCGGCGTGCCGTTGCGGAAATAATCCAGCTCATTGAGGAACTTGTGGTCCAGGGTTTCCATCAGTTCCCGCACATGGCGTTTGATAACGCCAAAATCCACAAGAACACCACCCTTGTCGAGGGATTCCCCCTGGACGTAGACCTCGATCTTCCAGTTATGCCCGTGCAGGTTTTCACATTTGGTGCCGACCATGGTCAATTGGTGGGCGGCCGCAAAACGGGTGACTACGCGTAGTTCAAACATAAAGAGTCCTCAGCGGTGGCGGACGGTCGTCGATTTTCGGGTCAGGTGCCGACCGACTCACCCCGCAGAATGTTTTTAATCCGTTTGGAGATCTTGCCGGATTCCAGCTTGGCGAATTCCTTTAAGAGGGATTCCTGTTTTTTGTTCAGGCTGGTGGGGGTTTTAATGATGACCTGAATGATCTGGTCACCCCGACGTCCGTTGCGCAGGGAAGGAATGCCCTCGCCGTTGAAGCGGAAAACGTCACCGTACTGGGTGCCTTTGGGGATGCGCAGTTTCTTTTCCCCGTCCAGGGTGGGGACATTGATGGTATCCCCCAGGGCGGCCTGGACAAAGGAGAGCGGCACCCGGCAGATGACGTCGGAATTGTCGCGCTCGAAAAAGTCGTGGGGTTCCACATGGATGAAGACGTAGAGATCCCCCCGGGGACCGCCCTGGCGTCCGGCTTCCCCCTCGTTGGTCAACCGCAGGCGCGAGCCGGTATCGACACCGGCCGGAATTTTGACCGACACGGTTTTGCGGGTCTTGATCTGACCGGTGCCCCGGCATTCATGGCAGGGATTGCTGATCATCTGGCCGGTGCCGCGGCAGTGGGGGCAGGTGGTGCGTACTGTAAAGAAACCCTGGCTGCGGGCCATCTGACCGGTACCCCGGCAGAAATTGCAGGTTTCCGGCTGACTGCCGGGCTCACAGCCATTGCCTTCGCAAGTCTGGCAGGTGTCCATTTTATCGAGGGTGAGTTCTTTTTCCACCCCGAAAGCCGCTTCCAGGAAATCCAGCGAGAGGTCATAGCGCAGATCTGCCCCGCGCTGGTGCCGGCTGCGGGAACCCCGTCCACCGCCCAGGCCGAAAAAGTCCTCGAAGATGTCGCCGAAACTGGAAAAAATATCCTCGAAGCCCGAGAAGCCGGAGAAACCGGATCCCTCCAGGCCCTGGTGCCCGAAGCGGTCATATAGCTGGCGTTTTTGCGCATCGGAAAGCACGTCATAGGCTTCGGCGGCTTCCTTGAACTTCTCTTCCGCCGCGGCGTCACCGGGGTTGCGATCGGGGTGATATTGAAGGGCCAGTTTACGGTAGGCTTTTTTTAGGTCGGCATCACTGGCATTGCGGTCAACGTTGAGGACTTCGTAGTAATCCCTTTTGTTGCTCATGGACACATCCGCTTTTCGAGGCTATTGATAAATGGCATCGTCATATTGGTTTTATTGGTCTAAACTCAATTGGCCCCTATGTCCTGCAATTTCAATAATTCACAAGGGCTTCCGGAGCGCTTAAACAGTTATGGCAGACTCCCAAATGTGGCGTAAATGTAAAGCAAATTCTAAAAATGTCAATCGATTCCGGTCGTGGACCTGCCATTGGCGGTCAGTCTCAGTGGTCATTGATGACGGGAAGCTCCGAAGCCGCCGGTAAAAACTCGGTTCCAGCAGTCAGCCTCTGGAAGCTGAAGACGCCGATAATCATCACGAGTCCGCCAAAGGGAAAGGCCCATTTGAGCTGAAACTGGTCCATGAACAACCCGGCCACGAGGGCGCCGGTCATCATTCCCAGGCTGTGGCCGAGGGTCAGGATGGCCATGACGGAGCCCATGCCCCCGGACCGGCTGCCCTTGCTGACCGCCATGCCCATGAGGGCCGGCATGGCGATGCCGCCCCCCAGACCGAACAACCCGCTGCTGAGCAACATGTGGATAAAGGTCTGGCCCCAGATAAAGGTCAGAACCCCCATGCCGGCCAAAAGACCGCCCACGACCACCATCCGGGGCTTTTTCACGCGATCGGACAGATAGCCCATGGGAACATGAAACACACCGCTCACCATGACGCCCGTCATGATGAGGGCGCCGATGGCGGAACGGCTCAGATGCAGGGACTGGTCGGCAAAAATGGGCAGGAACCCCCAGATGACGCCGATACAGGTCGTATAGGCCGTGCGGAAAATGAACAACCCGAGGATTTCCCGGTCTTTCAGGAGCTGCCGCCAGGCCAGCGGGGCGGCGTAGTGGCGCAAGGCAATCTCCTTTTCGGCGGACGGAAGCCCCATCGCGCTCAATGAAAACCCGGTCAGGGCCAACACCCCCATGCTGGCAAAAGCAGCCTGCAGTCCCCAGTGGTCGCTGATCACGCCTCCCATGAAAGGCCCCATTCCCATGCCGACAAAGGTTGCCAGGTTGAAAAGGCCCATGGTGAACCCCTCCCGTCCGTCCGGGGTAATGTCGCCCACATAGGCCTGGAGCACCGGCATCATCATGGCCGAGAAGATGCCTTGAAAAAACCGGATGCCGATCAGCGCCATGATGTTGGTGGTGTAATAAAGAGCAAGGGCCACGGCGGCGTAGCCGAGCAGGCCGGCGACAATGAACGGCTTGCGCCCCCGGCGGTCGGAAGTGCGCCCGAAATAAGGTATAAACGCGGTCCGGGAGATGGAGAAAATGCCGAAAATCATACCGATGGCGAATCCGCCGGCACCGAGATCCCGAGCGTAAACAGGCAGCAGGGGCACAACGATGCCAACGCCGGTCAGGGCGGCCAGGACCGCAACAAAAAGGATGCAGAAAATTTTGATTTCTCTGGGATTCATGTGGGGCTTCCGTTCCGACGGGTCATATCACCTGGACGGACCGGGCTCAACCGGGTTTTTATCCCGGAAGGATTGCCCCGAACGGGTTTCACAGACTGGCGGCAATGGCAAGGCCCCCGATGATCCAGCAATAGGGTGCAAACAGGTAGAGGCGGCCCTTTTGCACCAGGAACACCAGTATAGCCAAAGCGGCATAGCCGACAACGAAAGCCGTCAGGCCACCCAGCAGGCAGGTTGGCAGATGCACATCGCCGGCGTGGAGGGCGTCTTTGAGCACCAGCAGGGCCGCCCCGGCGACAGCGGGGATGGAGAGGAGAAAGGAAAAGCGGGCAGCGGTTTCATGGCGGATGCCGGTCAATATCCCTACGGCAATGGTGGATCCGGAGCGGGAAATACCCGGCATGATCGCCAGGCCCTGGACCAGCCCCATCACCAGGGCGTCGGTGCGGGTTAGCTGTTGGAGCGTACGGCCCTCCGTCCCGACGGCGCATCGGCTTGTGCGGGTGGCCAAAAGGAGTCCGCCGGTCAGGAGCAGCATGAAACCGGTCAGGAGAGGGGATGCGAACAGGCGGTCGGCAATCCCGTGCAAACCCAACCCGATGGCGGCGGTGGGGATGGAACCCAGGACGATGAGGCCGGCCAGGCGGACCTGGGCGTGGTCGTCAGCACTGATGGCGCGGCGGGCAAGGGTAACCTGAAGGGCCCGGGTTGCCCCGCCGAGGATGCCGAGAATGTCCTTGCGGAAATAGAGTATTACCGCCGCCAGGGTGCCCACATGAACGCTGACATCGAACGACAGCTCCGCCCCGTGCAGACCGAAAAGATGCTGCACCAGGACAAGATGTCCGGAACTGCTGATGGGCAGAAATTCGGTCAGTCCCTGGACGATACCCAAGAGCACGGCTTGAACAACGGTCATAATCTGAACGATTCCTCCGAGGCGTGAGGCCGCTGCCTGCCATGGGCAGGAAGGGCCTGGCCGGCTTAGCGGTAGTGTTTGTAGCTTATCCCGAATTTCTGGGCTTTGTAGGCAAATTTGCGTACGGTGGTTTTCAGGATTTTGGCCGCCTGGGTAATGTTGCCGCGTGCATTCTTGAGGGCATCGATCAGCATCTCCCGTTCGAGATTGGCCACCGCCTCCTCAAGCGACAAGGCCGGAAGGGTGTCGGACTCCGATCCGGTCTGCAATGTGGGCGGGAGATGATAACTGTGAATCACGCCTTCTTCACAAAGCAAAACGGCTCGTTCGATACAGTTTTCCAGTTCGCGCACGTTGCCCGGCCAGTGATACGCCATCAGCATGTCGATGGCCGGGGTGGAAAAGCGGCGAATATCCTTGTTGTTTTCCCGGGCGTATTTTTCCAAGAAATGGTCGGCCAGCAGCAAAATATCGGTTTTGCGCTCGCGCAGGGGCGGCATGTAGATGGGGAAGACATTGAGCCGGTAATACAGGTCGCCCCGAAAGGTGCCTTCTTCAACGGCTTGCTCCAGATTCTTATTGGTGGCGGCAATGATGCGGACATCCACCTTGATGGTCCGCTGGCCGCCGACCCTTTCGAATTCCCTTTCCTGCAGCACCCGCAGCAGGTTGACCTGTACGTCGAGCCCGATGGACCCGATCTCATCCAGAAAGAGGGTGCCCCGGTTGGCCAGTTCAAATTTGCCCAGCTTCTGGTTGATGGCGCCGGTAAAGGCGCCTTTCTCATGACCGAATAGTTCGCTTTCGATCAGATTGGCCGGTATGGCGGCACAGTTGATTTTGACAAAGGGTTGCTGGGCCCGATGGCTGTTGTAGTGCACGGAATTGGCCACAAGCTCTTTGCCGGTGCCGCTTTCACCGCGCACCAAAACGGTGGCGTTGCTTTTGGACACCTGGGAGACCATTTGGAAGACCTCCCGCATCTTGTTGCTGTTCCCGACGATATTGTTGATGCGGTATTTGTTTTCCAGCTCCTGCAACAGACGCCGGTTTTCTTCCCGCAGGGTTTGCTTTTCCAGGCGGATCGTTTCCAGGTTGATCACATGACGGGCCACCATGGTGGCCACCACGGCCAGGAGTTTTTCCGCTTTTTTGAGGGAATAGGACGCCTCGTAGGGCCTGTCCACGCTCAGGGCACCGATGACCTGGCGGCCCTTTTTGATCGGCACGCAGATAAACGACAAATCCAGGTCCTGTTTGGTCCGGCGGGATACGGTACGGTTGAGAAACTTGGGCTCTTCGCTGATCTTGGGAATGGATACGGCCTTGCCGGACTGGATGACCCGGCCGGTAATCCCCTCCCCCAGTTTGTATTTAACCTGCTGTATGGCCCTGCGGGTGATGCCGTGGGCCACCTCGATGCGAATTTCATTGCGTACGGGGTCCAAAAGGGTGATGGTGCCCCGCGCCATATCCAGGGAATTGAAGAGGATATCGAGCACCTTGTAGAGTGATTTTTTCAGCTCGAGGTGTTCGTTCAGGGTTTCGCTGATTTCATAAAAAAACGAGGCTTCTTCAATTTTTTTCATTGTGGGGTCGCCTCCCTGCAATATTGGTGATCAGGCGGTTGCCAAGGATGGTCCTCTTGCCTGATGGATACAAGCCGGAACTTTTATAACAATATTGTAATGGAAAGCAACTGTTTTGAACAAAAATGTTGTTGGTGAGATCCCGTCTCGGACGGCGGCAGGGCGGACGAAGGCCAATAAAGCGAAATGTTCGGGCCAGAGGGTCAGAGACGGCCTTTTTTGATAATGGCCACCAGCAACCACAGCCCCATGACGGCGCCGGTAATGAAAATAATGATGCCGATCAGGGAAATACCGTAAAACAGGGGGGGCACGCCGGAAACCACGATGATGGAAGAACCGATGATCAGCCCGGCGATGATGATGGCGAAAGAAACCCGGTTGCTGATCTGGTCGTGGGTTTCCAGCATGGTTCTGAGGCTTTCCAGCTCCACATTCACAGTCAGTTTGCGCTGGCGGATTTGACGTGTAATATCGAGGAGCTCATTGGGAAACTGCTGCATGAAGCCGATGAAATCCGCCCCCAGGCGCACGACATCATCGGTCAGCCGCCGGGGGTGATAGCGCTCCATTTTGACCCGTTTGATAAAGGGGGCGGCGGCGGCAAAAATATCGAATTCCGGATCCAGGCTCAAGGCCACGCCTTCGACGGCGGTCAGGGTTTTCATCATCAGGAATATATCGGGCGGGATGACCAATTGATGGCTCGCGGCCAGTTCCAGGAGATGCTGCAACAGCAGGCCGACCTGAATTTCTTTCAAGGGGCGATAGAGGTGCCGGCCCATGAATTCGGCCACGGCGCGTTCGAAATCGCGCATGCGCGGCCTTTCCTCCCAGAGGGTGATTTTGAGCAAAATCTGGGCGGTACGGGTTTCCTGCCGATGGACCACGGCATCCACCAGGTCGACGAAGTCTTCCCGTGTCTGGCGGTCCACCGTCCCGACCATGCCGAAATCCAACAAACAGATCACATCTTCGGGCAGCACGAACAGGTTGCCGGGGTGCGGGTCGCCATGGAAGAAACCGAAATCGAAAATCTGGCGCAGGAGAATCTGGCTGCCGCGTTGGGTGATTCGACGGCGGTCCAGGCCGGCCGCTTCCAGCTTGTCGAGTTCCGAAATTTTTATGCCGTCGATAAACTCGGCGGTCAACACCCGCGCCGTGGTCAGGTCCCGATAGACCTTGGGGATGTAAACGGTCGGATCGGCCAGAAACTGTCCGGCCATGCGCTCCATATTGACGGCTTCAAAGGTATAGTCGATTTCGCGTTCGAGGACTTTGGCAAATTCTTCGACAATTTTGACGGGCCGGAAAAAGGCCATCTCCTCCACATGGCGTTCCATCAGGGTGGCCATATGGAGCATGATTTCCAGATCGACCTCGATGATCTTTTGGATGCCGGGCCGCTGAATTTTGACGGCGACCTGCTCACCGTCCGCCAGGATGGCGCTGTGGACCTGGCCAATGGAGGCCGAAGCGACCGGTGTGCGATCAAAAGCGGTGAAAATTGTATCCGGCGGAGCGCCTAACTCGGCCGTGACGATCCGGTCCACCTCGCCGGTGTCAAACGGCGGCACTTCATCCTGTAGTTTGGCCAGTTCGGTAAGAAAATCTACCGGGATCAGGTCCGGCCGGGTGGACAGGACCTGTCCCAGTTTGACATAGGTGGGACCGAGCTCTTCCAGGGCCATGCGTACCCGCTCGGCCCGGGAAAGCCTCTCGAGGCGTTCCCGGCGGTTGCGCGATATCATTTGCAGCCCGATTTCGATGTACTGGTCGATTTTCAGGAGATCGACCAGGTCACCGAAGCCGTAGCGGAAGAAAACGGCCAGGATTTGCCGATAACGTGTCAGGTGGCGGTAGGTGCGGCCGATGACGCCGATTTTTCGTATGCTCAGCATGCTGTCGTCACCTTGAAGCAGGACCGAAAGGTTGCCAGCCGCGCCGCCCGTCGGGGGCACCGTGGAGACATCAATGGAGGATCAGACCATGGCCGGCGTTCAGTCTTCAGTGCCACCAGCGGTTTTATTGATGGTTTGTTTAAGGTCGCGAATTTCCTTTTTAAGCGCTTTAAGTTCGTCGGACGTGACGATGTCGGCTTTTTTAAGAAACTCTTTCACGGATTTTTCGACACGATCCTCGAGTTTGCTTTGGGTTTCATCGTAACGTTTGCGAATGTCTTTGAGGAACTTTTTCCCCTCTTCTTCATTCAGGTTTAATTTTTTCTCCAGCTCCTTGGCCAGATCTTCGGCTTCGTCCTTGGCGGTCAGTGCCAGGCCGATGCCCGTCAACAAAGCGCGTTTGGTGATATCCAAGACGTCCGGCATGTCCTGTGTCCTCCTCCTGAGTTGTTGTTATTTCGTGTCCATCCACCAATGGCATCTTTCGGCCCCTGGCGGCGTTCCGGCTCGTTTTCAATCCTCGCAATAGCGGGCTATTCCTCCGGTTTACACCCTCCGTTCGGAATCGATGAAATGGGAAGTCCCGTCTATCGGGATCATATCCCACGGAGAGGGAAAACGCGCTCGGAACTTGCCAGGAACCAAAAGCTACCATTTAGGGACGGACTCTATTTCATTTTTCCCAACAGGGCGCTGGCGATGGTATTTTTCTGGATTTCCTTGGTGCCCTCGTAGATTTCGCAGATCTTGGCATCGCGGTAGAAGCGCTCCACCTCGTACTCGGCCATGTAGCCATAGCCCCCGTGCAGCTGGATGGCCTCGTCGCAGACATCCACCGCGGTCTTGGCCGCATACATCTTGGCCATGGAGGTCAGCTTGGGATCGATGCGTCCCTGGTCGAAGTTCCAGGCCGCCTTGTAGGTGATCAGCCGCGCC